>Ga0182746_1000034_pt1 | contig 254166 bp, 234 predicted proteins | sample eDN3rd30CBELigOP_FD_128881 | JGI IMG/M metagenome (GOLD analysis project Ga0182746, IMG submission 128881) | Enriched Organic Plus compost microbial communities from Emeryville, California, USA - eDNA 3rd pass 30_C BE-Lig OP (version 2) (version 2) ...
CAGGAGCCTATGTGTTCAGGGTAACGCTTCAGGGTGGACAGATCGAAACATTTAAGATCATTAAGAAGTAGTTATTATTAAATAACAATGAATAAGCTAAGCCCCGGTCACCCGGGGCTTTTTATTATCTGACAAAAAAGCCTCGATTTAGAGAATCGGGACTTTATTTTTAAATTTTGTAAAGTTTTTAGATGTACAGGCTTCTGCCAATTTCCAGTAAAATCAATTCCTTTCCTTCGGAAGAAAAGTAATTTTTAGCTTTTTGATGGTCAATTTTAATCGGAGGAAACGTATCAAAATGATATCCTAAAACCTTATTACACTGCACAAAATCAGATGCGAAAGCTGCATCCTCAATTCCCATTGTAAAATGATCGCCAACCGGTAAAACAACCAGATCCAACTTTCCGATCGTTTCCGGAATCAGTTTCATTTCCTGTGTCAGTGAGGTATCTCCTGCAATATAGATTCTCTTATCGTTTGCCTCCACAATATATCCGTTCGGGTTTCCGCCATAAGACCCATCAGCAAAGGAACTGGAATGAAATGCAATTGTAGATTTGATTACAATTCCATCAACTTCCAACTTCCCGCCCGTATTCATTCCCATTGCAGTAAAGCCTTTGGCGCCGTAATAATAAGACATTTCGGCATTACAAATGACAGGAGCACCTGTTCTCTGGGCTAAAACATCCACATCCAAAACATGGTCTTGATGTGCGTGCGTCAACAAGATATAATCTGCCTGCAGTTCGTTGATATTTATATGTTTGGCCAATTCATTTGCCGAAATAAATGGATCTACAATAAGGTGTTTACCATTTATTTCAATTCCCAGACTTGCATGCCCTAAATAGGTAATTTTCATTATTTCGAATTTTTAAAAAATTAAACCAACTCCTAAAATTAAAGAAAAAGCCAAAGTCAGCAAAGCTACCTTCTTTAATTCTTTGTCAAGCAATTGTGGTTCAGTGGTTTTATAAAGTGTTTTCAAAAATATAGCTGCAGGGATAAGCAAAACCGAAAATGAGAAACGGAACCATTCTGTTTTTTCAATTTCGAACAAGTAAGCTATAATTAAGATAAAAGGAACTATAATTAAAATAGTCTGATAAATTTTCGCATTTACAAAACCCATTCGTAGTGGTAATGTCAGTTTTCCTGCTTTTCGGTCGGTTTCGATATCGCGCATATTATTCAGATTTAAAACGGCTGTACTTAACAAACCAATTGCCGAAGCCGGAAGAAAAATCGAAAGATGAATGGTTTGATGCTGATAAAGTGTATAACTTCCCCAAACCGAGATAATTCCAAAAAAGACAAAAACAAAAATATCACCCATTCCGGCATAGCCATAAGCACTTTTCCCTACTGTATAACGGATTGCCGCCCAAATACAAGCAAACGTAAGAAAGATAAACAGCAAAGCCCAAAGAAAATCTTCCCTGAATGATATGAAAATCAAAAGGAAGGCTGTTATTGCGGATAAAATACCGAATAGAATTACTGCGTTTTTCATCTGTTTTGGTGAAATCTCACCCGATGCCACCGCACGTTTTTCGCCAATCCGTTCCGCATCGGTTCCCCTGATTCCGTCACCGTAATCATTAGCATAATTAGATAAAACCTGTAAAAATAAAGTGGTTAAAAAAGCCAAAATAAATATGGACCAACTCCAATATCTTTCCGATAAGGCAATTAATGAACCTAAAATAATTCCACTGATGGAAAGAGGTAAAGTCCTCAATCTTGCTGCAGCAATCCATTTTTTCATATGACAAAAATAGGTATATTTTCTAACCCTGTTAGGGTTTAAAACCTTATTAGATTTGATGGCTTTTCCGAATTTACTCCAGCTTAACTTTCCTGATCGCCTTAATTGAAACTGCAATCACGATCACGGTTACAATCGTCATCGTTCCTCCAAAAATTATTGCAGGAACCAATCCCAATAGGCTTGCGGCGACACCACTTTCAAAAGCCCCCAGCTCGTTGGAGCTGCTCACGAAAATACTGTTGACAGATGAAACTCTGCCTTTCAGGTGTTCCGGGGTTTTGTATTGCAGAATACTTTGACGAATGATCATAGAAACCGCATCGAAGGCTCCGCCAAACATCAAAATAAAAAACGATAGATACACATTTCCCGACAACCCGAAACAGATGATACAAACCCCAAACATTGCCACACTTCCAAGGAGTTTAAACCCAATCCTGCTTTTTAGAAGTGGTAAAGACGAGAGAAAAAACATCATAATCAATGACCCGATTCCATGTGCTGAACGCAGCCATCCGAATTCCACCGAGCCGGCCTTCAATACTTTTTCAGTTACGGCAGGCAACAAAGATTCCGCGCCACCAAAGAAAACCGCGAACATATCCAGGCTCAGGACGGCTAAAATGATAGGAGTTGCCCAAATAAACTTAAGCCCTTCTTTGATTCGTTTTATAGGTGTTTCGGTAGATTCAACTTCTTCCCGGGCAGCCGGTTTGGGAGAAATCCGCAAAACCATAAGCATTGAAACAGACATTAGTACAAATGCAGTCCCCAATGCCACTTCAATTCCAAAAGCGGCTAAAATCACACCACCGGCAAGCGGCCCTAAGACTGATCCGATCATAAATGCAGATGAACTGATTGGAATAGCTTTTTCATAATTTTCTTTCCGTACGACCAGCGCCAAAAGAGAAAAAACAGCAGGACCGCTGAAAGACCGCGTCAACCCTAATGTAAAAAAGGCAAAATAACAAACCGTCAGATATCCTGTAATCCCCATTTTTTGTTGAATTCCCGGGAAATTGACCATGAGCAGAACAAAAGAAGTGCACATAAAAGTTCCGATAGTTCTTTTGATAACCTTTCTTTTGTCTAATTTATCAACTAGTTGCCCTGCATAAAATGCCGTAAAAAGAATCGGTGCGAATTCAAATAATCCGATTAATCCTAAATAGATTTCTTTTTGAGTAAGCCGGAAGATTTCAAAGGCGACCGATGTGCTTTGGATAAATAAAGCAAAAATCAGGGAGAATCTTAAAAAAATAAATGCTACGAATTCCTTGTTCTTCCAAACTGAGGGAATTTGCGGATTTTCTTCCATTTAATTTTTGGGTGTAATTTAAAATGCGAATGTAGGGATTTTTAGAATTTACGAAAATGCAATTCCCATCTTAAGAGACAAAGAAATCATAAAAATTCATTCCCGGAAATATTATAGATATAAGTAAAAATTAAGGAAAGTTGGGAACCGGCTTAAAATAAAACTTTATCATTTTCCCTTAATTCTTTTAGGTATTTTAATTTTTCATCCCGGTAAAACAGATTCATCGTTTCAAAGGGAATCAGTTTCAAGTCTTTGTTGACAATATGAACGCAGGATTTTTTGACAGCCCTGATATCGAAGTCATAGGCGTCCATAAAATTCATAATGATGATTCTGAACAAATTATCATAATCAAGAGTGGGAGCGCAGACTTCCGGCAGGCAGCAAAGCAACTGATTGACTTTCGGTTTGACTTTATCCACGGAAATCCCCGTACTGAAAATATCGAGAAGCTGTAAATGAAGCCCGGTTTCCTGTTCATAAACAATGGTATTCCGGGTTTGGTTGTTGAGTAAATCGGCCGGATTAATGTAGCGTGTGAGCGGTAGGGTTTCTCCTTCCAGTTTCAGTATGTAGCCCATTGCCAGAGCATCGGGGTTGCAGGGAACAGGAATGATGTCATCGCTGTTCAAAAGTGGAAATTGCGAGAGGATCTCACTTCTTACCTCGGTCAGGGTCATTTTATGCAAATGTGAATTTTCGTCGTTTCTACCTGCGATCTCAACGGGCTGGAAAGTAATTCCCCGTACACATTTCTGCCGTAGCGCAAATTCGATTATTTTTCCAATTTCATCATCATTCTTTCCTTTTTCCAACACTACGACCAGCGTAGTGCTCAGATTCAATTCATTTAGTTTTTGCAAAGCCTTCATTCGAACCTCGGTCAAATCCTTTCCTCTGAAATCCTGTAAAACCTCCGGTTTAAAGGAATCAAATTGCAGGTAAATCTCAAATTCCGGCATATATTCCGCCAGCTCCTCTGCAAATCCGGGGTCATTGGCAATGCGGATTCCGTTGGTGTTTACCATTAAATGTTTAATGGGCTTTGTTTTGGCAATATCTAGTATTTTGAAAAATTCAGGATGAATGGTAGGTTCGCCGCCGCTGATTTGAACCACATCGGGTTCTCCTTCATTTTCAACCAGTATGTCCAGCATTTTTTCTATTTCTTCCAGGCTTCTGTGGCTTCCGTAATGCGGCGAAGACATCGCGTAACAAGTAGGGCAGCTGAGGTTGCAGCGGTCGGTAATTTCCACGATTGACAAACAACTGTGCTGCTCGTGGTCAACGCATAATCCGCAGTCATAAGGGCATCCGTAATTTACGTCGGTTCCGAAATGAAGCGGCGTTTCGGATGCTTTGTTGTAATTCCGTATGTTTTTGTAATAATCAGCATCGGTCGCCATTAAAGTTTTAAAAGACCCATGGTCGGGACAACGTTTTGTCATCCATACTTTTTCATCCTGAATGATGATTTTCGCGCCGACCCGTTTCAGGCACTCGGGGCAGAGGCTGATAGTGTAATCGTAATAGGTATAATTTCTTACAGGCATAATTCGCTTCAATTTAGCATCATTCCACAAACCATTCCGGAAACCACCAATAAAATAAAAGCGACCAAAAAGGAATTCATCCAGAACTCTTTTGTAGTATATTTCTTTTTAGTCAAAGTATAATACAGGAAAACGGAAATGGTGGAAATAATTAAACAGACAACCCCGATGATTACAAAAATCATAATGATTACTCCGGTTAAATCTCCTACCTCATTGAATATCATCATAATTAGGTTTTAGAATTTTATAAAGATAATACAAAATCATTATGATGCAAACCAATTGAAGCGTGCCTAGCGCGAAAATAACTTCATAGCATGGTTTGAGAAATTCAGTCAGCAACCTGAAAATGAAATAAGTCAGCATAAAAACCTGAAACAAAAACCCTGATTGGTAAGTTTTGTATCTTTTAATAAATTGTAAACCAATAAATAAAGTGGTTAAAAAGATAATTTCATACAAAGCTACCGGATGTCTTTTGATTCCGTCGCCCAGATTCATCCCGAAAACGGAATCGGTAGGCAGCCCGAAGGTTGGTTCGTAAACTCCCGTCAGGAAACAGCCGACACGTCCGATTATCATCGCGGTCAGCAATGGAAAAACAATCAAATCGCCGGTGCTTTCCCTGTGTCCGACCAGTTTTTTTACTATTTCAACCCCGATTAATCCAAAAGCCAGTCCACCTACGATTGTATTATTGCTCCAAAAAAAGCGAACCGGATTTTCTGCCTCAAACAAAAGGGAGGGATTTTCTAAATTACCGATGATTTTGGAGCCCAGAAACGCTCCTACCATAGCGCCCAAAAGAACGGCTATACTTTTTATTCCTTTCAGATTCCCCGGATTTCGTTTTTTCAGAAAAAAATAATAGCGCATCCCCATAAAAATCCCTATGGTTTCCAAAACCGGATGGATCCATATTTCTTTTCCAAACAGGGAAATAGCAACTGGGAAGTTGATGTTCATTTTAATTATCGGAACTTATCAAAATTCCGTTTTCTTTTTTCCAGAAAGGCGTTTCGGCCTTCTTCGGCTTCATCGGTTCCGTAAGCAAGGCGGGTGGTTTCGCCTGCAAAAACCTGTTGGCCGATAAGCCCGTCATCGATCAGGTTGAAAGCAAATTTCAGCATTTTTATAGCTGTCGGCGATTTGGTTAAAATTTCCTGCGCCCAATCAAATGCAAACTGTTCCAATTCATCGTGTGGTACTACGGCATTTGCCATTCCCATTTCGTAAGCCTCCTGCGCGGAATAATTCAGTCCGAGGAAGAAAATCTCACGCGCACGTTTCTGCCCAACCTGGCGTGCCAGGTATGCCGAGCCAAATCCTGCATCAAAGCTTGCGACATCGGCGTCTGTTTGTTTAAAAATAGCATGTTCTTTGGATGCAATGGTCATATCACAAACAACGTGAAGCGAATGTCCGCCGCCTACAGCCCAGCCGTTTACCACGGCAATAACTACTTTGGTCGAAAAACGGATAAGGCGCTGAACTTCCAATATGTTCAATCGCCCAATTTTATCGGAGCCTTCATAACCTTTTTTTCCGCGAACCCTTTGGTCACCTCCGGAACAAAATGCCCAGCCGCCGTCTTTGGGAGAAGGACCCTCACCGGTCAATAAAATTACGCCAATGCTTCGATCTTCTTCTGCAAGTGTAAAAGCATCTAAAAGTTCGAAGACTGTTTTTGGACGAAAGGCATTTCTGACTTCAGACCGGTTGAATGCAATCCGTGCGACGCCATCACATTTTTTGAAAGTTATATCCTCATATTCTTTTATTATTTGCCAGTTTATTGTATCCATCAAAAATATTTTTTGTAAAAATAATCAAAGCAAATCAAGCGAAAAATGAAAAGCCCTGAAAAACTTCAGGGCTCATTTTCTATAAACATTGTTTAACTAAACATTTCCTTCACTTTATCAAAGAATGATTTTTCATCTTTGGCAGGGTGAGGTTGGAAATTCTCATCCTCTCTCATTTTTTCAAAATAAGCTTCCTGTTCTTTCGATAATTTATCAGGCGTCCAAACATTAATATGGACAAACAAATCTCCGCTTCCATATCCGTTAAGGCTTGGCAAACCTTGTGCTTTCAGGCGTAAAACTTTTCCGGATTGTGTTCCCTTTTCGACTTTGATACGAACTTTATTATTGACCGTGGGAATTTCTTTTGATGCTCCCAAAATTGCTTCGGGAATGGAAATATAGAGGTCATAATGTAGATTGTTTCCGTCACGTTTTAGTTCGTTGTGAACTTCCTCATCAATGATTACCAGCAAATCGCCTGGAACACCATCAAAAGGAGCATCGTTTCCTTTTCCCGAAACCTGGAGCTGGATTCCTTCGCGTACTCCTGCCGGAATTTTGATTTCAACTGTTTCCTCCACTTTATTCAGTCCCTGGTTATTTGCCCCCGGTGGAATATGGTCGGCAATTTTTCCTATTCCCTGGCAGCTTCCACAGGCAACTGTGGTCTGCATTTGACCCAAAAATGTATTGGTCACTTTGGTTTGGTAACCAGAACCACCACAGGAAGGACAGGTTTTAAAGGTTACCCCCTGAGCCTGTTTGAAACGTTTGACCTTGACTTTTTTGGTAGCTCCGTTCATCATTTCTTCCAGGTTCAGTTTCACACGGATGCGTAGATCGGAGCCTTTCATTTTTCGCGGGCCACGTTGTTGATTGAATCCGCCGCCGAAACCACCGCCAAAATGTCCTCCAAAAATATCACCGAAATGCGAGAAAATATCCTCCATATTCATTCCACCACTGCCAAAACCGCCTGCGCTACCGCTTACTCCCGCATGTCCAAACTGATCATAACGTTGCTTTTTCTGAGGGTTGCTCAAAATTTCGTATGCTTCTGCCGCTTCCTTGAATTTTTCTTCGGCGACTTTATCTCCCGGGTTTTTGTCAGGATGAAACTTTAACGCCTGTTTGCGGTACGCTTTTTTAATTTCCTCCGTGCTTGCAGATTTGGAAACTTCCAGTATTTCGTAATAATCTCTTTTTGTCATTTTAACTCGAATAAAGTTTCAAAATTATTGTCCGATCACTACTTTGGCATAACGAATGATTTTGTCGTGCAACGCATAACCGGTTTCCACCACATCTATCACCTTTCCTTTTAAATCATCAGATGGAGCCGGGATCTGAGTAATTGCTTCCATTTTGTCAGTATCGAAATTATCGCCCGGGTTTATTTCAACAGCTTTTAATCCCTTACCACGCAGGGTTTCTGTCAACTTATTTTGAATCAATAAAACCCCTTTAAATAATTCGTTGTCTTCTGATTTTTCGATTTCTTTGGTAGCTCTTTCAAAATCATCCAAAACAGGAAGTAGCGCTATGACGGTTTCTGCATTTGCGGTTTTAAATATGTCGAAACGTTCCTTTGCCGTACGTTTTTTGAAATTGTCAAATTCAGCGAACAAGCGTAAATATTGGTCTTTTTCTTTTTGGAGCTCCTGTTTTAACTGTTCGGTTTCTGATGATATATTTTCTTCATTATCAGCATTTTTCGCAACTTCATTTGCATCGGAAATCTCGTCGTCCCATTCTTCGTGTATATTATTTTCTGACATTTTATTCTGATTTTGGATTTCAATTTCAAAAACATTGCCAATAGGAGGAATTGTGACTTTTTGGCAGGTGTGATTTGGTTTTGAATTTAAAGTTCAATGTTTCATGTGGTTCACCAAAAAACTTCCACCATTCCGTAAAATACTTAACTTTATACTTTGAATAATAAGCTTAGATAAATCATGCTTGCCGAAATTTGTGTGACTTCGATACGGTCAGCTATAAATGCTGAAAAGGCAGGGGCATATCGCATAGAACTTTGCTCGGAACTTGCTGTGGGGGGAATTACGCCGTCCTATGGTTTACTGAAACAAGTGATGGAGAAAATATCTATCCCTGTTTTTGTGTTGGTTCGTCCGCGGAGCGGGAATTTTGTGTATTCCGATGATGAATTCACAATCATCAAAAAAGATATTGAAATCTGTAAAGAACTGGGTTGTGCGGGAATTGTCGCAGGTGTTTTGAATACGGATCGTACCATTGATCTGATAAGGACCGGAGAATTGATTGAATTATCAAAGCCTTTACAGTTTACATTTCACAGAGCGTTCGATCTGGTTGAGGATCCGGTTGGGTCATTGAAACAACTAATTGAAATAGGAGCGGACCGAATTCTAACTTCAGGACAGGAAGCTTCAGCAGAAAAAGGAATTGATTTATTGGTTGAATTGAAAAATTCAGCCCAAAATAAATTGATAATTTTACCCGGAGGTGGAATCAATTCCGAAAATATTCATTTGTTCAAAAAAAATGGGTTTACGGAATTTCACGCATCGGCAAGTTCAGTTTACCACCAAGAGAAGCACTTTAAAATGAAATTTAACAGTGAAAAGTTCTTTGATGAAACACAGTTATTTGAGTCGGATCGAGAGAAAATAGAAGAATTAATACAATTAACATAGAATAATGAACCGCAGGAAATTTATACAAAAGACGGCACTTTCGGGTTTAGGACTCTCGGTCGGAGCTTCGGCTTTGGCAGGTGGTTTACCTCTGGAAAATGAAAACTCTAAACTGAATGCAGAAAATTATCCGCTCGTAATCGCAACCTGGGATGTTAAGCCATCTACAGCAAAAGCCTGGGAAACTTTACAAAAAGGCGGTTCGGCACTTGATGCAGTGGAAAAAGGCTGTAATGTGGAGGAAGAAGACCCAAACGGACAATCGGTGGGTTACGGCGGACTTCCTGACCGTGACGGTCACGTAACGCTGGATGCGTGTGTAATGGACGACAAGGGAGGTTACGGCTCAGTGGTATGTATGGAAAACATTGTGAATGCGATTTCGGTAGCGAGGAAAGTGATGGGAGAAACACCTCATGTAATGCTGGCAGGAAAAGGAGCGGAAGAATTTGCAGTTTCACAGGGATTTGAAAGGGTTAATTTACTGACGGAAAAGTCAAGAAAGGATTGGGAGGAATGGAAAGTGAAATCAGAATACAAACCGATCATCAATATTGAAAATCACGATACCATAGGGATGCTGGCAATGGATCAAGACGGGAATATTTCCGGCGGATGCACCACCAGCGGGCTGGCTTACAAAATGCATGGAAGGGTAGGCGATTCACCCATCATTGGTTCGGGATTGTTTGTCGATAATGAAGTTGGGGCTGCCACAGCAACCGGATTGGGTGAGGAGGTACTGAAAACCGTAGGTTCTTTTTTGATTGTAGAATTAATGCGTCAAGGCCGTACACCGCAGCAGGCATGCGAAGAAGCGATTGAACGCATCATGAAAAAACAGCCTGACAGAAGGGATTTTCAGGTAGGATACATTGCGGTCAATAAAAAAGGGGAAGTCGGTGCTTATTCCATTCATCCGGGGTTTAGCTATACAATTTACCAGAATGGCGAGAACAAAAAAGTGGAACCGGGTTTTTATCTGAACAAATAAAAAACCGCGGATTCAGACCGCGGTGTATAATATAGGGATTAGGTGCAATTATTCATTTAGGTTTGATAAAAAGGAACTGGATGAAAACCAATTTTTTTCTTCGGAAATCTTACTGAATAATTGATGATATTGTAAAGGCGTTTAATAATCGTAATTGAGTTTTTATTGTTATTAAATAATCAATGAATTTATTTCCCAAAATTGATAAATAATCATTTTTCATCAAAAAAAATAATGTTCCGATTTTATGAAAAAGTGTTCCGATTTCACGAAAACGAAGGATAATAATGAAAAATCACAATATTTTGCCTGATAGTGAATTCTCGGATTGTACAGGATTCTGCGGGAATTAAATAGAGTTAATCGTTTCCCGAATAAATATTTTTCCCGATTTCTTTGAATTGTTTTGCAGACATACCGGTATGTTTTTTAAAGGCATTATAAAATGTGGTTCTTGAATTGAATCCACACGCAGACATTACCTCGTTAAGATTGGAATGTTCATTTTTATAAATTAGCCGCTTCGCTTCATTGACCCGGTAGAAATTAATGAAATTGCTGTAATTCATATTGGCATACTCGGCAATGGCAGAAGATACGTATTTGTCATTGCTGTTGGTAATTTCTGCTGTATCTGAAAGAGAAAGCATAGGGTCGGTATAAATTTTATCTTTTTCCAGAGCAACAAGAAGCCGGTCAAATATTTTTTTGAGATTATCTTCCTGTTCGCCTGTATATTCTATTTTTTGTGAAGTTTCCGCTTCTGAAGTAATCAATTGAACGCTCTTCATCAGTTCAATATTTCGTTCATATAGTTGCTTGAGAGTTCTGTTACGGTAAATCAGAAAGAAAATAATAAATGCAGTAATTAAAAGCACGGAAGCAGTACCCAATATCAGTATTTTGTTTTCTGCTTTTTTTGTAGCAAGTTTTTCATTGACCTGTTCAATTTCCTGGTCTTTCAGTTCAGTTTCATATTTAATTTCTAGTTCTGCAATGGTTTTTTGCTTATCATCATCCAGTATTTCTCGTTCCAATTCATGGAATTTGGTATAAAATTCCAGCGCCTTAGCCGTATTGCCCATTTTGTTGTAGGCTTCCGAATAACTTGAATAAATATGTGATTCCGAATCTTTGCTCCCAAGTGATTTGGCATAATAAACCGCACTGTCGTATGCCGAAATAGCTTTGCTGTACTGATGTACTTCGGCATATGCATTTCCTATATTCACATAATTGTGCATTTTCCCTACATCAATTCCAAAGTCATTGCATATCTGTAATGATTTTTCAAAATACTCAAATGCTTTAGGGTAATTTTTGATTTTTAAATAAAGGTTTCCCCTGTTGAGATAATTTCGAGCAATGTCGGGCTGGTTGTTAGCTTTTATTATCAGCTCCAAATTTTTATCGTAATATAAAAATGCCTTATCGATGGAATCCATTTGCTGGTATGTATTTCCCATGTTTATATACAAGGGTATAAGGTCTTTTTCACTGTTTAATTCCAATGCAATTTTCAATGCCTGTTTATAATACCCAAGAGCCTTTCTACCATCTTCAAGCGCCTGGTTCAGGAGCCCCAGCCTGTTATTGATCGTAATTATATTGGATTTGCTGTTGATTTTTTTGTACAGGCGCAGAGCACTGTAATAGTTAGCGGCCGCCTCATCGTAATTGCCTTTGTCCATATTGATACCCCCGCGAAATGTATAAAGTGCAGCTTTAAAATTTTCATCATCGGTTTGAGGCAATAATTTGTTGATAAGAGACAAACATTCTTCATTCCTGTCCATATATTCCAGAAAACGTACTTTCAGGATGAAGACTTTTATCCGTTCGTCATCGGAAAATTTATTATTGTATTTTTCAATTAATCCGTTTACAATCGAAATGCCTTTTTCAGGTTCTCCTTTCAGCATATAGGCCAGGCTGATTTTTTCACCGAACTCGGTTAGAAAGAAATAATCCTTTTGTTCCTCAAAATGTTTGCGGGCGCGGGTCAAATATTCAATGGTAAGATCCAGGTTATAGTTTTGAGCCCTGTCACTTATATTGAGCATTTCCCTGCATTCTTTTTGAGAGAGCTTTTGTTGTTTGTCAAGAGTTTCAAAACGTTGTTTGTCGGCAGCAGGATCCTGGCGGGCGGCGACCGAAATACAAATACAAAAACTGATTAAAAAAGAAATATAGCGAACCATCAATAAAATTTTACCAATATCCTGAATAATATAACTAATGGCGAAAATAGGGAATTTACGCCAAAAGCAATTTTTAATCTAGGTGGTTAAAATTTCATTCGGATCTTTGCATTGATGAATCGCCCTGTCAAACGGTTAGGAACACCATAAATCATGGAGCTGTTAACATCGCGCACCCAAGTATTGCTGATCTCATTACGGATGTCAAAGATGTTAAACAAATCTACACCCAATGATAATTCTTTAAAATTACTCCAGAAGCTTCCTTTTGCTATCAAGTCCGTTTGGTTGATGAATTCCTTGATGAATCCTATATCTACGCGTTTGTAATCGGTTAGATAATTCTGATAATCGTACGGATCGGTCAAAGGCGGCGCGCCATTTGGCAATCCCGAAGCATAAACCAAATTTACATTGACTTTGAACGAAGGCAGAATGGGCATGTAATCCTGGAAGAAAATCGAAGCCTTGAAACGCGGATCGGTCGGCAATGGTATATCGCCGCGCCCATCAATGTTCTGGTAAGCTCTTGCATACGACAAGCTCAGCCAGGAATCCACCCCGGGAACAAATTCCCCAAATAAACGCATATCTACCCCATAACCATATCCCTCTGCATTATTATCAGCTGTATAGCGGATTCGTACGTTGTCCACAAAATACGGATTCAGATCATTAAATATTTTATAATACGCTTCGGTAGTCAATTTAAACGGACTGTTCCACATTTCGAATTCGTAGTCGTGGCCCAGAATGAAATGAATAGACTGCTGTGATTTTACTTCATTATTCAGTGTCCCGTTCAGTCTGCGCACTTCACGGTAAAATGGCGGCTGATAATAGATTCCGGTATTGAAGCGGAACAGCATATCCATATCCCAATCTGGTTTTATGGCAATTTGAGCTCTTGGTGAAATGTTAAATTCTTCATTAAAATCCCAGTAAGTTGCACGAGCGCCACCGTTGACCATTACCTTAGAGCCGCCCCAGAAAAACTTTTTGGTGTACTGAGCATAGGCTGAATAGCGGCTGGAGGTTAATTTGTTTTTGGCATTTACGCTGTAATTCAATTCCAGGTTGCTCTCATCCAAAGTCCCGGGAATGAAATGATTTGGAACAGAATAGCCGGTAGAGTCTAAATACTGCCATTCACCCAATAAATCACGAATGTCCTCATGCTGGTATTTTATGCCCCACTCAATATCATTATTTACATTGATCTGATAACGGCCTCTATGTTGCGCCCCAACAACCAATGCATCAAAATTATTTCTTGCGTGGTCAATCTGGCTACCTATGTCATAGGTCATTGTATAATTTCCATCACCATCCAGCTCATTGATCAGGTAGGCTCCGTAGATATCAAAATATTCACGTTCTTTTGAATGGAATCCAAATGCATCGACAATCAGATCCAGTTTTGAATTGGGTTTATGATGAATTGAGAGTGAACCCGATTCTGTTGAGAATCTGTCTTCTTCATTCCCTTCATAGAAAACGGTCAAACTCATTGGATTGTCGAGTGAGCCGAATTTGGTCTCACGGTTTTTGGGAACCAATTCAAATTTGCTCTCGGTTTTTGCTCCCAGAAAAGAAATATCCCATTTTGAATTAAGGCGGTAATTAATATTGGCCTGAACATCATAATAAACCGGATTGAAGTCACTTTCTCCGTCCAGTGTATTTAAGACCAGATTCCTGTTTTGGTAACGTGCTCCAACGATTGCCGAAAGCTTCTTGTTTTTGGAAGCACCTCCAACCGTCAGGCTTCCGCCCATCAGGCTGGCTTCCAGCGTGGTTTCAAATTTGGTGGGTCTTTTGTAAATAATATCGAGAACGCTCGACATTTTATCGCCGTATTTAGCTTCCCACCCACCTGCGGAAAAGTTGACCGCTTCGGTCATGGAAGGATTGACAAATCCCAAGCCCTCCTGTTCACCGGAACGGATCAATTGCGGCTTATAGATTTCTATTCCGTTTACATAAATCAAATTTTCATCATAATTTCCTCCACGGACACGGTATTGTGAACTTAATTCAGAACTCAGGCTGACGGATGGCAGGCTTTGCAGCATTTCAGCCACTCCACCTGTTATGCCTATGGAAGTTTCCATCGCTGCAGGATCTAATGAAATACTGTTAATGGGCTTTGGCCTGGCCTGAAAAATGACGGCTCCTTCCAATTGGACACTGTTGGCGAGAATAATATATTTTTCCAGGGTTTCGTCTTCTGCAAGGTTTAGATTTTCGGTAAATGCAGATTTTCCTTCCTGTTCGAACTGAACCTGAACGTCTGTTCCGGCAGGAATTTCGATGGAAAATTCTCCATCTCCGTCTGTATAAACCGTATTGATTCCATCAGAAACGGAAACATCCATGAGCGGAATCTGGTATTCGTCAAAAACTTTTCCCTTGAAAGTGGCTTGTTGCGCCTTGGCAAAACCGATAAATAATAAAAGAATTAATAAAAAATTAATTCTTAGTGAAGTCTGCTTTATAGGTAGCTGTATTGTTTTTTTCATCCCAAACTTTTAATTCAAATTGGTGTTTTCCTGTTGTAATCCCTTCGCGATTCAGATCAATGGTCAGGCTCCTGGTCTTCAAATCATAATTGGTCAGAATCCATTTTCCATCTACATATGCCGCGAAATCTTTCACGCCCGACTCACTGTCGTCTATCGTAAAACGAATTACTCCTTTGGAGCCCGTAAATGTACTATTTTCTTTAATATTAACGGGATTTATTGTTGGTTTTGTATTGTCTGCAGCAACAGAAAAAACACCAAAGTCACGTACTTCGCCTATTACTTTGCCATTTTTATATTGTGCATTGATGTAATCTGTTTTCCAGTTTCCTTGGTATTTATACTCAAGTTTAAATACGGCTTTGTCTAATTGGGATGTAGGGATTCCCTCAGGTTCTATGGCAATTGTATAATAAGCGTGAACAGGAACATTCCAATTATGGATTTGATATTTGCCGTTATTGGTTTTTCTGAATTCGAACTGGATGTCTTCATAAATTGAGCCTTTTGGCATTAGAATTTCCACACCATCCTGCTTAAAGTGATTTTCTGTGTTCCAGTGAAAAATCACGTCTGCAGGATTGGCTTTGGTTTCTGCGGGAGGAGTTTTTCCGGTCAATTTGAATTTTGCTTCTTTTTTGTTTCCGGCATAGTCCAGCACCTCAATTTTTATATTGTATTCTTTCCCGTTTTCCAGCTCTATGATACCATTGTTTTGAACATTGGAAAACATTTTCAACGGATTCCCGTCAGTTTTGAAAAGCTGATACACCCAACTGTTGTGTTCCATACGGTCTTCGTAATCAATCAGGCAATTGACGGCGCGAACCGTGCTGAAATTTAATCTTTCGGCTGTGTAAGTGAAATAAGGCTGATCATTTACCAAAAGATTGATCTGGTATATGCCGTTCATATTGTCGGCACCATTCTGTTTGTCATAAGTTTTGATCCCAATCCCGATTTTTCCAGAAGCTGAAATCGTTGTGCCGCTTGTTATAGCTTGTCGTGTAGTTTTTCCCATCACATTGCCATTTAACGGATAAATGTAAAGACCGTTGATTAAAGGGGTACTTGTGTCGGGGATATCAAATCCGAATAAAAAAGGATTAATAGGTTCCTCGGTTTTGGTATCGCGGATTTCAAAATGTAGGTGTGGTCCGCCCGAACCTCCCGAATTCCCCGAAAGCGCAATGATGTCACCTGATTTTACCTTGAATTCATCTTTTTTCGGATAAATTTCCACTGCAAATGTTTCGTTTTTGTATTGGTAATCTCTTACATATTCTTCAATTTCCCTGTTGAATTTCTGCAGATGCCCGTAAACTGTTGTGTAACCGTTTGGGTGGTCAATATAAATCGCGTTCCCGTATCCACGGGGAGAAACATTTATACGGGAAATATAGCCGTCGCCGGCTGCATAAACATTATAACCTTCTTTTTGATTGGTCTTGATGTCAATCCCGCTGTGAAAATGATTGTTTCTTAGTTCGGCAAAATTCCCTGCGAGATAATTCGTAATTCCCAGTGGGTTCCTGAAATCACCTTTCGGGTAACTTTGAGCAAAAATACCGTTGCTTAAAAATAAGAATGTCAGCAAGATGTTTTTTTTCATTCGGTATAAATTTGAACAAAAATATAAATTTAAGTGCAAGCCACACGAAACATTCGGCAAATTAAACATGCAAACACTTTCAAACAAGACAAAAAAAAATTACATTTGCAGAAATAAGTTAGAACTTAAAGTTCTCTTATCAAATGAATCAAAGTGAGTCAAATTTAATAATACTTGAACAAAAGCTCTACCAATTGGCAGGGGCATATCAAAATATTAAAAAAGAAAAAAAGACGTTAGAGGAAGAGGTTGAAGCATTGAAACAAAATTTGAAGGCATCAAGAGCTGAAGTCCTGAAATTGAATGATGAAGCGGAAAAGCTGAAAGTGGCAAATGCCATGCTGGGAGACATAGAACACAGGCGATTGATGAAATTGAGAGTGAATAAACTCATAAAAGAGTTAGATGTTTGCATAGCGCAAGTAAAAAATGTAAAGGATGAGTAACCTGAAAGTAAAAATCAATATAGCAGGAAGACAATACCCTTTATCTATCAATGCAGAAGAAGAGGAAGCAGTAAGAAATGCCGGAAAGGAAATAAATAAGTTGATTCAGGAATTTGAGGAACGTTATGCTGTGACAGACAAGCAGGATGCCATCTCGATGGTAGCCCTGCAAATGGCCTCAAAGTATAATTTACTGAAACAGTCGGGTACAGGATCTGATAATATGATGAATGAAAAACTGAATGAACTTACTCAATTCATTGAAAGAGAATTAAATAATTAAAAAAAGACGTTCAGCTGCTTAAATGCAGTAAAAATAATTGTCCTACATTAGTTCTAACATTTTTGGTAAACTCAACACTAGTTTTGTTACCGGGTGAAAATCGTTCTGAAAGCGGGCCGCAACAACGCATGTTGTTCAAATTACTTGACAGCGGATTCTTGAATGACGGAATAGCCCAAAACCTGTTTTCAGGAGTTTACTCAAAACAAGCGTAACTAATGTAGGATTTTTTTATGGTATAAATTAAACATAATGTAAAATGGAAGCAACAAGTATAATTGTTGGAGTTGTGGGGCTTGTGACAGGAGCGGCGGTCAGCTATTTTCTGGCTAAAAAATCGGTAGACAAACAAAACCAGATTCTAATAGACGATGCCAAAAGAAAGGCCAGTGAAATTGTAAGTGATGCGGGAAAAGAAGGAGAAGCAATCAAGAAAGAAAAAATTTTCCAGGCAAAAGAAAAGTTTTTAGAGCTCAAAGCAGCCCACGAAGAAACAATCAATCAAAGAGAAAGAAAGATTTCAGAAACCGAATCTAAGCTTAAAGAAAGAGAAGAAAAGGTTAAAACTGAGTTTTCAGACATACAACGTCAGAAAGACCAGTTGAAATCTGAAACAAATAATTTGCAATCCCGTCAGGATAAGCTGAATCTCCGTCAGAAAGAAGTAGACGCTATGCATAAAAAGCAGGTCGAAGTACTGGAAAAAGTTGCTAATTATACAGCAGAAGAAGCAAAAGCCGAACTGATGGAAACCCTGAAGGATGAGGCCAAAAGCAAAGCACAGGCCTATATTCAGGAAATAATGGAGGAAGCTGAATTAAATGCAAAAAATGAAGCGCGTAAAATTATCATAGGGTCTATTCAGCGGATTGGAACAGAACAGGCGGTGGAAAATGCCGTTTCGGTGTTCAATATTGAAAATGACGAAGTTAAAGGAAGGATCATCGGCCGTGAAGGGAGAAATATCCGTGCGATCGAAGCCGCGACAGGTGTAGAGGTGATTGTGGATGATACACCCGAAGCAATTATTCTTTCCTGCTTTGACCCCGTCCGTCGCGAAATTGCAAGATTATCGCTTCACAGGTTGGTCACAGACGGAAGAATTCATCCCGCCAGAATTGAAGAAGTCGTTGCCAAAACCACAAAACAGATTGAAGACGAAATCATAGAAGTTGGTAAAAAAACCATTCTGGACTTAGGAATCCACGGGTTGCATAAAGATTTAGTGAAAATAGTAGGACGTATGAAATACCGTTCGTCTTATGGCCAAAACCTTTTACAGCATTCACGCGAAGTAGCCCATCTGGCAGGAACGATGGCAGCGGAATTAGGATTAAATTCCAAATTGGCCAAAAGAGCAGGCCTACTGCATGACATTGGGAAAGTTCCCGAGCAGGAATCCGAATTGCCGCATGCCATTTTAGGGATGCAATGGGCCGAAAAGTATGGAGAGCACCCGGAGGTCATCAATGCGATCGGAGCTCACCATGACGAAATTGAAATGACTTCGTTGATTTCTCCGATTGTTCAGATTGCCGATGCCATTAGTGGTGCAAGACCAGGCGCACGCAGACAGATGGTTGAATCTTATATTCAGCGTTTGAAAGATCTGGAAACCACAGCTTTAAGCTTTGACGGAGTAGAAAAAGCATTTGCTATTCAGGCCGGGCGCGAATTGCGTGTCATGGTGGAAAGCGACAAAGTAGACGATGCGAGGGCTTCGGAATTATCATTTTTAATTACCGATAAGATTCAAAATGAACTGACTTATCCGGGACAGGTTAGGGTAACGGTAATCCGTGAAACGAGAGCAGTCAATATTGCCCGATAATCAAGAAATAAATAATTAACAATCCTGGCTGCCGAAGTTCCTGAAGCGCCGGGATTTTTTTATGACTAAAATCAATGTTTAGCACCTTTCAGTAAAGTGATTAAGAGATTTTTCCATTTTTTTGAGAAATTCTTAAACTAAAATTAATTAACTGATAATCAACAAATTATATTATTGTTAATAACCTTTTAATTACTTTTTACAAATGTTTTCCCAATCATAATTTGGAAATTATAATTTTGAGAATACCAAAATCACCTCTGTAAAAATACCTAAGGTTTTGAAAATAAACGGATTCATTTCATTGTATTTGAATCAGCAATTTTTGACCCTTAAATTTTTAGAGGAATTCTGGATAAAATTAATTAACAAACAAAAAATTATTGCCTTATGTCCATATTTGATAGAAGAATTAATTACAAGCCTTTTGAATACCCCGGCGTATTGCAATTTACAGAAGCCATCAATAAATCTTTTTGGGTACACAGCGAAGTTGATTTTACAGCCGACACGCAGGATTTTCATTCTCATCTGAACGTAGCGGAGCGGACTGCCATCAAAAACAGTTTGCTGGCAATCGCGCAGATAGAAGTTGCGGTAAAAACTTTCTGGGGAGACATTTACCAGCATTTTCCAAAGCCGGAGTTCAACGGATTGGGAAGTACTTTTGCAGAATGTGAATTTCGTCATTCGGAAGCCTATTCAAGGCTGCTGGAAGTTTTAGGATACAATGATGAATTTGAAAAACTTTTGGATGTTCCCGTAATCCGGGAACGGATTGATTACCTTTCTGATGCGCTGAAAGATGCCCGCTCAAATGATCATAAAAAATATGTGGTTTCTTTGATTCTGTTCTCAATACTGATTGAAAACGTCTCATTGTTCAGCCAGTTTGCCATCATTCTTTCATTCACCAAATTCAAAGGCTATATGAAGAATGTGAGCAACATTATCGCATGGACATCAATCGACGAGCAGATTCACGCCAATGCGGGAATTTATATCGTGAACAAAATCCGTGAAGAATTTCCGGATTTCTTTGACGATGAAACTGTACAATACATTCGTGAAACCGTTGAAAATTCAATCGAAATAGAAGGAAAGATACTGGATTGGATCTTTATTGAAGGAGAAATCGAAACGGTCAATAAAACCAATCTATTGAACTTTATGAAATTCCGGGTTGATGACAGCATGAAAAAGATCGGGCTAAAAACAATTTACAACGTTTCAGACGATTACTTTAAACCTATGGCCTGGTTTGAAGAAGAAGTGTTTGCCAACAGCCTGGACGACTTCTTTGCAAAACGCCCGACAGACTATACAAAACACGATAAACCTATTACCGCTAACGATTTATTCTAACAAAAAACTACAAAATAATGGAAGCAAACAACAACGAACTCCCTATACAAATGTCTCTTCAGCCGGAAATGATGGAAAAGCTCTGGTGGAAAAATGAGGAGAGCGAACAAATCCTTAACCGCGGATATCTTTTAAAAGGTGAAACGGTGGAAGGCGCGATTGAAAGAGTCGCGACAGCCGCTGCGAAACGCTTGTATAAACCGGAGCTGATCGAGCCTTTCAAAGAAATGATCGAACGAGGCTGGATGAGTTTGAGTTCACCCATCTGGGCCAATATGGGAACGCAAAGAGGTTTGCCGATTTCATGTTTTAACGTTTTCATACCCGACAGCATTGAGGGGATCACCCATAAATTAGGGGAAGTGATTATGCAGACCAAAATTGGGGGAGGAACTTCTGGCTATTTCGGATCATTGAGAGAAAGAGGAAGTGCTGTAACCGACAATGGAAAAAGCAGTGGAGCCGTAAGTTTTATGAAATTATTTGATACGGCGATGGATACGATTTCACAGGGAGGGGTGAGAAGAGGCGCTTTTGCGGCTTATCTTGATATTGATCACGCCGACATTGAGGAATTCCTGAAGATCAAAAGCATCGGGAACCCGATTCAAAATCTTTTTACAGGCGTTTGTGTGCCGGATTACTGGATGCAGGAAATGATTGACGGAGATGCAGAAAAGCGTAATGTCTGGGCAAAAGTCCTGGAAAGCCGTCAGCAAAAGGGATTACCGTATATTTTCTTTTCTGACAATATCAACCGCAATAAACCACAGGTTTACAAAGATTTGAATATGAGGATCTACGGAAGCAATCTTTGTTCCGAGATCATGTTGCCGTCAAGCGAAGAAGAATCCTTCATCTGTTGCTTGTCTTCTATGAATTTGGAATTGTATGACGAATGGAAAGATACGGAAGCTGTAAAATTAGCGATTTTCTTCCTGGATGCAGTTCTTCAGGAATTCATTGAAAAAACAGAAGGAAACCATTATTTGGCATCGGCCAACCGCTTTGCGAAACGACACAGAGCACTTGGTTTAGGTGTATTGGGCTGGCATTCCTATTTACAAAAAAATATGATTCCGTTTGAGGGATTGGAAGCCAAAATGCTTACTTCTGAAATCTTCAAAAACATAAAAGAAAGAGCCGATAAAGCAACCCAGGATTTGGCAAGGATCTACGGTGAACCTGAATTGTTGAAAGAATACGGAATCAGAAATACAACGACCCTGGCAATTGCACCAACTACTTCTTCTTCTGCTATTTTAGGACAAACTTCGCCGGGAATCGAACCATTCAGCAGTAATTATTACAAAGCAGGCTTGTCTAAAGGAAACTTTATGCGGAAAAATAAATACCTTGCTAAATTATTGCAGGAGAAAGGATTGGATAATGAAGATACCTGGAGAAGCATTATGCTCAACGGAGGAAGCGTTCAGCAACTGGAAGGATTGACAGATCATGAAAAAGGCGTATTCAAAACATTTAAAGAAATCAGCCAGCTGGAAATTATCCAGCAGGCGTCTATCCGCCAGAAATTTGTTGACCAGGCACAAAGCCTGAACCTCAATATCCCGGCAGAACTACCTATTAAAAATGTAAACAATTTGATGATTGAAGCCTGGAAATTAGGTATTAAGACACTCTATTACCAAAGAAGCCAAAGTGTTTCCAAAGAATTGGTTACTAATTTAGTAAGTTGTAGTAGCTGTGAGTCTTAATTGAATTTCAGCATCAATAATTTTATCCGTGATTTGTTTTACAGGTCACGGATTTTCTATTTTAAGAAATTAAATGGAATAATATTTGATGAGATGAATTGAGGGTAATGAAATGAAGGAGTTTTTTAGAAATGAAAAGGGCGGCTATAGTTTTAATTTCAATAATTTTAAGTTCTTGTAATACATTAAACCAGGACAGAATATTATATTCCGGTTCATTGAGTCTTGTAGAGTCTACCCCTATGATCAATGATTACGGAAAGACAATCCTGGAAAGATTTGACCCTCCTGCCGGTTATGACCGCGTCCTTCTTTCATCCAATACTTTTGGTGAGTACTTACGTACCCTTTCTCTGAAGCCTGAAGGAGCCAAGGCAAAATTCTACAATGGAAAAACAAAACCCAACGATGATGTATATGTATCGGTAGTGGATCTGCCTGTTTCTCCCAAAGACCTGCAGTCGTCTTCAGATGCCGTCATCAGGTTGAAAGCAGAATACCTTTTTTCACAAGAAAAATATGACCAGATTGTATTTCATGCAGGCAAAGAAGCCATCAGGTTTACGGATTTTGCTCAGGGAGAATTTACCAAAGAAAAATTTAGCCAGTATTTAGACTATGCAATGGAAAAAGTTTCTACACCGAGCTTTTGTGAAGATCTGAAAAAAATTAAGCTTAGTGAACTCCAGGTCGGTGATGTATTTGTTCAGAATTCACAACCCAACGGGCATGCTGTGATCGTGGTAGATTTGGTGAAAAATTCAAAAGGAGAAAAACTTTTTTTGTTAGCCCAAAGTTTTCAGCCTGCACAGGAAATTCAGATTATTGCCAATCCCGGAAGAGACGATATCAGCCCCTGGTATCAAGTCAAGGAGGGGGAATTGCTTACTCCCGAGTGGCGCTTTATGACTTCCGACCTCATGCGTTTCAAAGATTTACAAAACTAAAATCTGTTTCTTACCAAATTAATTCAGTAAATTTGAAGCTAAATTCTATCAAACATGAGAAATTTAGTTTTCGGGTTGGGGATTTTAATTTTTAATTTTTCCTGTAACAATTCCAGGGCCGTGGCAAATCATAATTCTGATATGAATAATTTTGAAGTTTTGTTTCAATCGGAATATGGCGGAAGCGGAAATGAGAAAACCGAAATATTTCAAAATGAAAAAGATTTTTCGACAATGTGGAATGCCACAATCAATGCAGTTTCTGGTCTTACCGATGTTCCGCAAATAGACTTCTCAAAAAAAATGATTGTTGCCCAACATTTTAAAAGTCAGAATAGTGGAGGTACTGTTTACAAAATACAATCCGTCGAACAGACAGGAAATAAAACGGAAATTTATTACCAGGTTATTCCGCCCAATGGTATGTCTACTATGGCGATTACCAATCCGTTAATAATATTATCGGTCAATAAAACTTCAAATCCACAGATTGAATTCAAAGTACAGCAATAGCAAACACACAAAACATGCAAAGAATATATTTAGACAACGCAGCAACGACACCCATGCACCCGGAGGTAATTGATGAAATGGCTGATTGTATGAAAAATGCATTTGGGAACCCTTCATCTACTCATGTTTTTGGACGCGAAACCAAAGCAAAAATGGAACTTTCCAGAAAAAAAATAGCAGAAGCGCTTAATGTAATGCCATCTGAAATTGTGTTTACTTCCTGCGGAACAGAATCCAATAATTTGATCATCCGCTCTTCTGTGGATTATTTGGGCGTAACCCGAATTATTACATCTTGTTTAGAACACAAATGTGTGAAAGAAACGACCCAGGAAATGGAAACCAATCGGAAAGTAGAGGTTCTAAAAGTGAATCTGGACGAAAATGGTTCAATTGATTATAATGATCTTGAAGCCAAATTAAAATCTTCCGGCAAAAAAACACTCGTAACCCTGATGCATGCCAATAACGAGATAGGAAATTTATTGGATATTCAGCGTGTTCGGAAAATGTGTGAAGAAACCGGCGCGTTGTTTCATACAGACACTGTTCAGACTTTAGGGCATTATCCGATGAATTTAAGTGAACTCAAAATTGATTTTGCATCCTGCAGCGCACACAAGCTACATGGTCCAAAAGGAATCGGGTTTGCTTATATCAAAAAATCAACGGGCTTTCATCCGCAGATAACCGGCGGCGGGCAAGAACGCGGTCTTCGTTCGGGGACTGAAAATGTGTATGGGGTAGTCGGGTTGGCTAAAGCGTTTGAAATGGCAATTAATGACTTAGATAAACATAAAAAACACATAGAAGAATTAAAATCTTATACGATTGAAAGACTAAGGGAAAACATTCCCGGGATTGAATTTAACGGGCTTTCAGCCGATTTGAATAAAAGCCTATATACAGTGCTGAATGTTCGTCTGCCTTTTAAAGATGCTTTGATCGGGTTTGAGTTGGAACTGAAAGGGATCGCTGTCTCACAGGGAAGTGCCTGCAGTTCAGGAGCGTCCAAGGTTTCGGCAGTTATAGAAGCCATTTTATCTCCTGAGCAAATTGAAAACACAACACCCATCCGTATTTCATTCAGCTGTTACAATACTAAAGAAGAAATAGACATATTGGTGGCAGTGCTTCACAAGATCAGTGAAAAACACATGGTAGCGCATTGATGAATTACCTTGACTGGTTTTTTGCTTTCATTTTGGGCTCCGGTATTGTTTGGGGTTATCAGAAAGGATTTATTAAAGCTGTTTTAGGGTTTCTTGGTATTGGCCTTGCTATTTGGACAGGATTTAAATTTTCAGCCATTACCGAATCCTTTGTGACGGGGATTGAGGCTGTTCCGGACCAATTGATTTCCGTCGTTTCAATTATTGTCACCATCGTTCTGATTTATTTAGCAGTAAAATTGATAGGTAAAATTCTGCACGGCATTACACATACCATAGGACTGGGGATTTTCAACCGTTTAGGAGGTGCTTTATTCGGGTTTTTACTGAATGTGCTGATGTTGAGTTCATTGATTTATTATGTTTTGCCGATTTTTGATACTTTGATAGGTACTGAAATTATATCGCAAAGCAAAATATTACCTTATTTACATAACGTCGTGGATTTGTTTAAATCGAATTTTCATTTATTTGCCGATTCTTCGGGAATTGAAAATTAAATTTTAATCTTTTTTCAGAAATAGTATATTTGAAGCTCAAAAACAAACAAAAATGGATTTCCAGTTATCAGAAGAACAATTAATGATCAGACAGGCCGCAAGAGATTTTGCGCAAACTGAATTATTGCCGGGCGTAATCGAACGTGACGAACATCAAAAATTTCCTGCCGAGCAAATTAAAAAAATGGGAAAACTTGGTTTCCTTGGAATGATGGTCGACCCTAAATACGGAGGAGCTGGATTGGATACGATTTCCTATGTTTTAGCGATGGAAGAAATCTCCAAAGTCGATGCTTCCGCCTCGGTAGTGATGTCGGTAAATAACTCATTGGTTTGCTGGGGATTGGAAAAATTCGGAACGGAAGAACAAAAACAAAAATATTTAACCAAATTAGCAACCGGAGAGCAAATCGGTGCATTCTGTTTGTCAGAGCCGGAAGCAGGTTCAGATGCGACTTCGCAAAGAACGACAGCAGAAGACAAAGGTGACTACTATTTGCTGAACGGAACCAAAAACTGGATTACCAACGGTAGTACCGCTTCGGTTTATTTGGTAATGGCGCAAACTAATCCTGAGCTGGGACATAAAGGAATCAATTGTTTGATTGTGGAAAAAGGAATGGAAGGCTTCCAGGTTGGTCTGAAAGAAAATAAATTAGGTATTCGTGGTTCCGATACACATTCTTTAATGTTTACCGATGTGAAAGTTCCGAAAGAAAACAGGATCGGCGACGACGGTTTCGGATTTACTTTTGCAATGAAAACCTTGTCGGGCGGACGGATCGGAATTGCGTCTCAGGCATTGGGAATTGCGAGCGGTGCTTATGAGCTGGCATTGAAATATTCAAAAGAAAGAAAGGCATTCGGGAAACAGATTGCCGACCACCAGGCAATTGCGTTTAAGCTTGCTGATATGGCAACCAACATTGACGCAGCAAGACACCTGTGCTTGCACGCTGCATGGTTGAAAGACCAGAAACAAAACTTCGACAAAGAAGGCGCGATGGCAAAACTATTTGCTTCAAAAATAGCAATGGAAACAACAGTTGAAGCTGTACAAATTCATGGCGGATACGGTTATGTGAAAGAATATCATGTGGAGCGTTTAATGCGTGATGCGAAAATCACCCAGATATACGAAGGGACTTCGGAAATTCAGAAAATCGTGATCTCGCGCTCTGTATTGAAAGATTAAAACATCAAACTAATGTTGCCTGGACGTTTTAAGTTCAGGCATTTTTATTAATGCCGGACCAGTTAGTCATTATTAACCTGCTTATCATCGCCATTGGTATTATCATTAGCTTATATGGCTCACTGGTAGGATTTGGTGGTGGCATTTTTATGGTTCCTTTATTGGTAACGGTATTTCATTATGAACTCCCCGCTGCGGTGGGTGCGGTGATGGTTTCACTTATTCCGTCAACGCTTATTTCAACTTACTTACATAGAAAAGAAGGCAATGTAGATTTCAGAATGGGAATGATGCTTGAAATCCCTACTGTAATCGGAGTAATAATCGGCAGCTTGCTTCTGGGTTTTTTACCGGCAAAGCAACTGGAAATATTTTTCTCGTTTTTGGTTTTTATAATAGGATTTTCGTTTTTATTGAAAAATGAAAACAAAAACACTCCCAAGTCATCTGTATTTTATAAGCTCAATTTTTTACCACCCCGCCTGATTATTAAAAATCAGAAACATTTTTCCGCTTATCGTATCAGCATCTGGATGGCTTCTTTCTTTGGCCTGCTTGCAGGCTCCCTTGCAGGTTTATTTGGTATCGGCGGTGGATTTCTCAAAACCCCCATTATGATTAAAGTCTTTGGTATGCCGGCCAAAATCGCGACAGCGACGGGCTTATTTATGATCCTGATAACGAGCATTACCGGCAGCGTCAGTCATTATCTGCAGGGACACATAATTTTTGAAAGATCCTGGGCGATTATAGTGGGCTTTACTATTGGAGCTTTATTGGGACATAAAATCAATCTTGGTCTTGAAAATTCCAAACTTGAAAAGCTGATTGGTTTGGGGCTTTTACTGGCAGCCCTGATCATGCTGTCCAATTTTCTTCTTAAAAAGTAATCAGATCAATTCGAATTGTCTGAAATGGTGGGCAAAATGTTTATTGTGAAAAATAACCCATTCTTTAAAATTCAATAGACCTAAGGCAGGATGCATTACTTTTTTTTCGGGATTTTCTTCAAAGAATTTTTCAAATTTATTTAATTCATCCGTCAGATTATCAATAGCATCATTTAAACTGGTGCACTTAAGATCGGGTAAAGTATTTTCAGAAATGAAAGGTGCTTTTACGCCCGGCTGCATTTCATAATCCGAATAAATCAATACCTGTTTCCAGCGAGCGGAAGTTTCTACACTTTTCTGAAGTTCCGAAGTTCGTTTACCATTGGAAAATTCAGTTACCATTGCCAGGTGTTCAATCATATGCTGCGGGGTCATGATTCCGAAAGCCGGTTGTTTGTCAGCAGGTAATTTGAATAGAACAGATTTCAGTTCAGGTTTATTTAAAATATCAATCATGTATTTATTTTATTCTTGTATGAAAGTACAAATAAAGCTGTAATTTAAAGCCAAAATTTGTGAATGTTTGATGAGATTAAAGATTATTTCAGAGGGAAATCGGTAGAGCTGACGCCGGAAATTGAGAAAATAATTGATGACAGCCTGGAGAGAAGATCGATAAAAAAAGGGGATGTTCTGCTTCGACAGGGAGAAAACTGCCATCATACATTTTTTGTGGCGAAAGGATTGCTTCGTGCTTATACGATTGATGAACACGGAAAAGAGCACCTTTTACAATTTGCTCCGGAAAACTGGCTGATTTCCGACCGTTCGAGTGTTCTTTTTGACGGAATTTCAGAACAATTCATTGATGCCGTGGAAGATTCGGAGGTAATTTTGATTGAAACCGGTTTTTTTGAAAAATTATCGGAAATCAGCCCGGGATTTCAACGGTTCAATATGTATGCGCTGAACAACCACATACGTCATCTGCATAAACGTATCAATTTGCTCATAAGCGCGTCAGCCGAAGTTCGCTATATGGATTTCATCAAACTTTATCCCGACATTTTGCTGCGTGTTCCGCAGTGGATGATTGCTTCTTATCTTGGGATTACACCGGAATCACTGAGTCGCGTCCGAAAAGAACTGGCAAGAAAAAATTTTAAACCGGGATAACCCATTCTTACCACACATCAATGTATCGGGATTTTCATTAAACTAATTTTGTATTAAATATTTAAGATATGCAGACAAAGAATATAGAATTGGTTTTGGCGCCGCCCGCACCACACATGGTAGGGGATGGTTTCAGGGTACATAATTTTATTCCTGGCGGCTATCACCTGGACATGCAGCGAATGGATCCGTTCATAATGCTGGATTATAATTCCAAATATTATTTTCCCGCAACTGAAAGGTCAAGAGGAGTTGGTGTGCATCCGCACCGTGGATTTGAAACAGTAACCATTGCTTATCACGGAAAGGTTGCCCACCATGACAGTTCGGGTGGCGGGGGTGTAATAGAGGAAGGTGATGTTCAATGGATGACCGCGGCTTCAGGCGTTTTGCACAAAGAATACCACGAAGAAGAATTTGCTAAAAAGGGCGGTGACTTTCAAATGGTTCAGTTGTGGGTAAATCTTCCGGCAAAAGATAAAATGTCTGCGCCTAAATATCAGTCCATCAACAATAGACAAATTGCCAAAGTCCAGTTGGAAAATGACGGTGGCGTAATAGAAGTAATTGCAGGCGATTATAAAATGACCAAAGGAACAGCCAGTACTTTTACTCCGGTAAATTTACTGAATGCCAAATTAAACGAAGGAGGAACTGCGCTTTTTAATTTCCCGGTCAATTATAACACGGCTTTACTGGTAATTGAGGGGAAAGTTAAAGTAAATAGTGAAGAAGTTGTGCCGACAGATCATTTTGTTTTATTTCAAAATGAAGGAGTGGAATTTACCGTTGATGCATTGGAGAAATCAGTCGTATTGATCCTGAGCGGAGAACCTATCAACGAACCGATAGTTGCTCACGGACCTTTTGTAATGAATACGAGGGAACAAATTTTGGAAGCATTTAACGATTATAATACCGGAAAATTCGGATATTTAGAAGATTAATCATTTCGGATTAACTTTGACAGAACCATATTCAGTATGATGAAAATTTTGTCAAAGTTTTTCAATAAACCAAGGAATTATGTCAAACATAGGGTTGATTATAGAAGAACGTGCAGCCGATATCGGTAACTTTATGGTCGGGCGGTTGCTCCCGTTCAAACAAAAAAGAACGGTTGGACCCTTTGCATTCATTGACCATATGGGGCCTGCGGCATTGAAAGATTATGAGAATTTAGATGTCCCGCCGCATCCGCATATTGGTTTGTCCACTTTGACCTATTTGTTTGAAGGGGCGATTATGCATCGTGACAGTATTGGTTCGGAAGTGGAAATTCAGCCGGGAGCAGTAAACTGGATGACGGCCGGTAAGGGAGTTGTACATTCGGAACGGACCCCGGAATATCTCCGTACAACCGATAAACGTTTGCACGGTTTACAGATATGGGTAGCCCTCCCAAGGGAACTGGAAGAAATGGAGCCCGAATTTCATCATCTGGATGCGTCAGGACTTCCTGCCTGGGAGCAACATGGGTTGCAATTCAAACTGATTGCGGGTGAAGCATTGGGGCATAAATCACCGGTTCCGGTTCACAGCAAATTGTATTTTATTGAAATTAAATCCAAAGTCCCGGCGAAAGTTAAAATCGGAAATGAATTGTTTGGAGAAAGTGCCCTATACATTTTGGAAGGAAGAATTATGGATGATGGAAATATCTATGAACCAAAGAATATTCTTATTGCCAATGACACAAAACTTTGTGAATTTGAAATGGATGAAAATACAATTGTTTATATTTTCGGCGGAGAGCCTTTTCCTGAAGAACGGTATATTTACTGGAATTTTGTTTCCAGCAGTAAAGAACGGATTGAAAAGGCAAAACAGGACTGGATCGAACAGAAATTTCCAAAAGTACCGGGTGAAACTGAATTTGTTCCGCTTCCGCCGCAAAACCCAAATATCAGGATAAAATAATGAGCACACAAGCCAAAGCTACCATTGGAAGAGAAAGATATCGTACAATTATTGAAACAGACGACCATAATTTTGTGACGGATGAACCGATAAGTGTAGGCGGGAAAGATTTGGGACCCAATCCGGGTGAGTTATTATCGGCTGCATTGGCAGCCTGTGCGGTGGCAACTATGAAAATGTACGCTCAACGTAAAGGTTGGGACCTGCAGGAAGCTGTTGTAGAAGTAGACTTTGAATGGAATATGAAAGAGAGCCTTACAAATTTTATAAAAATAACAGAATTGAAAGGAAACCTGGACGATGAGCAAAGACGACGTCTGCTTGAAATAGCCGATCGTTGTCCTGTTCATAAGGTGCTTTCCAACCCGGTTGTAATAAACAGCAGTTTAATTTAGAAAATATTTTTAGGTAACCTGACGGAATCGGCTATAGTTACTAGGATTCATAACTTAAAATAAATAATACGATGGAAATAAAAAGAGAAGATAACGGGACAAAAGGTGCTTTTATAGCGATGGAAAATAATACCCAGGCAGGAATGATGACCTATGTTTGGGCAGGTGAAAAGAAATTTATCATTGACCATACGGAAGTAAATCCGGAGTTCAATGGTCAGGGTATTGGTAAAAAAATGGTAATGGCAGCTGTTCAATTTGCCAGAGAAAATAACTTAAAGATTACGCCACTTTGCCCGTTTGCCAAAAGTGTTTTTGATAAGGTGGAGGAAATTCAGGATGTGAGAGCATAATAAGGTTTTTATTTTCAAACCAAATTGCTACATTTGAAAATATGAAAACAATTTCTGCCATTATCTTAATTTTTATTTCAAGCGTTTTGTCGGCGCAACCCTATTCAGAAACCTCTCCGCCGGAAAATATCAAAACCGTTCAACTGTTCAATCCGCAGAGCAATGACCAGACACCTCTGATTAAGTTGGGCAGCGAATACCTGATTTTATCTTTTGATGATCTGAATGCCGGATTTCAGGAATACAATTATAAAATAGAGCATTACAATGCCGACTGGACACCTTCGGGAATTTTTCAGTCTGAATATTTAGATGGATATAGTAAAGATTACATAAGAGATTATAAAAATTCGTTTAATACATACCAGAATTACACACATTACCAGGTTACGATTCCCAACAAAAATGTGCGGTTGAAACTGGCCGGGAATTATGTGGTGAAAGTCTATACAAAAGACGAGAACAATCCGGTTTTTACAAGAAGATTTGCTATTTATGATGAAAGAAGAGTCAATTTGGGAATGCAGACCGAAAGGGCTATTGGAAGCGGAAACTTAAACCAGAGAATCAGCGTCATAGTGAGCAGTGCACAGGTTAACTTAACGGAAACACCGGATGGCGCTACGCTTTTTATTATGAAAAACAATAATTGGAATGATAATCTGACGCTTAAAAAACCGCAATTCATCAGGAACAGCCAATTAACTTACCAGGACCAGAACCACCTTTTTGAAGGAAACAGCGAATACTTATGGTTTGACACAAAGATGCTAGAAGTGCCTTCTATGACTACCGAAAGGATATTTCGCCAGGACAGTTTATACCATACGGTTTTACGTTCTGATTTTCAAAAATGGAACCTTGGTTATTTTGACGATAATGATGTGAACGGGGCATTTTATATCCGTAATGCCCGGTTGGCAGACCAAACCCAATCCGGTTCGGAAGCAGATTATACCTGGGTCCATTTTGCTTTGGATGAATTTAATGATGCCGGCGGCACAAAGGAACTCTACATAGTCGGCGCATTTAATGACTGGGAATTGTCTCCCGAATATCAATTGCGCAAAACGGAAAGCAATTATTGGGAAGTTTCAGTCCTACTCAAGCAGGGCTACTACAATTACCAGTATGCGGTATATGATTTATCGACCGGGGAAACCAGCTTATCGGAAATCAATGGAAGTTTCTGGCAGACCGAAAACCTGTACCAGGCTTTATTTTACTACCGCCCCTGGGGTGTCCGGTATGATGTGCTGATGGGTTACGGTGAAGTGAATACGAGGAATTAAATTATTTTCTCTCTAATACCGATTAAGAGTTTTGTCGATTGAACTGGTAATTTTGTACCTTTGCACTTCAAAAAATTAGATAAAAACAAAACAAATACATTATGTCAAAAGGAATTTATCAGGTACCTTTCGTAGGAAATGAGTCGGTTCTTTCATATGCTCCGGGAGCTCCTGAAAGAGAAGAATTGCTTGCCACCTACAAAAAAATGTACAAACAGCAAATTGAAGTTCCTCAATACATAGGAAATAAGGAAGTTAAAAGCGGTGATAAAAGACCGATTAACCCGCCACATGACCATAAGCATATAGTTGGGTATTATCATAAGGGAGCCCAGAAAGATGTAAAAGATGCAATTGACGCAGCGTTGAAAGCCCGTAAGGATTGGGCGAATATGTCCTGGGAAAACAGGGCAGCCATTTTCTTGAAAGCAGCCGATTTATTAGCCGGCCCTTATCGTGCAAGAATCAATGCGGCAACTATGATTGGGCAGTCCAAAACCGTTTTCCAGGCAGAAATCGATTCCGCTTGTGAATTGATTGATTTTTTACGTTTCAACGTAGAATTTATGACACAGATCTATGCCGATCAGCCGATTTCTTCAGATGGAGTTTGGAACCGGGTGGAGTACAGGCCGTTGGAAGGATTTACATTTGCCATCACTCCCTTTAACTTCACAGCGATTTCAGGAAACCTACCTGCGTCCATGGCTTTGATGGGAAATGTGGTAGTTTGGAAACCTTCTGACAAACAGGTTTATTCAGCTCAGGTAATAATGGAGATCTTCAAGGAAGCCGGGCTGCCTGACGGCGTAATCAATATGGTGTTGACCGGAGGAGCCGAAACGGCGAAAACCGTTATTGAACACCCTGATTTTGCTGGGTTGCATTTTACAGGTTCTACAGCGGTTTTCAAATCATTGTGGAAACAAATCGGAAATAATATTGATATACATAAAACTTACCCGAGAATTGTAGGAGAGACGGGAGGAAAAGATTTTGTGATTGCACATAAGTCGGCTGATGCACAGGAAGTAGCGACAGCACTGATCCGTGGCGCATTTGAATACCAGGGCCAAAAATGTTCGGCAGCTTCAAGAGCCTATATATCTAAATCTTTATGGCCAAAAGTGGAAAAAGAAATGAAAAAAGCTTTGGATTCTATCAAGATGGGATCGCCGGAAGATTTTTCCAATTTCGTAACGGCTGTAATTGACGAGAATTCATTCAAAAAATGTAAAGGATATATTGACCGTGCGAAAAAAAGCAAAAAAGCCGAAATCCTGTTTGGAGGAAAATGTGACAACAAAGTCGGATATTTTGTGGAGCCGACTGTGATCCTGGCTTCCGACCCGCACTATGAAAGCATGGTAGAAGAAATTTTCGGACCTATTTTGACAGTCTATGTTTTCGAAGATAAAAATTGGGAAAAAACATTGGAATTGGTAGATACAACTTCTGATTATGCCTTGACCGGAGCGGTCTTTGGCAAGGACCGATATGTTTTAAATCAGGGAATCAAAGCCCTGGAGAATTCGGCAGGAAATTTCTACATCAATGACAAACCGACCGGTGCTGTAGTCGGACAGCAGCCGTTCGGCGGGGCAAGAGCTTCGGGAACTAATGACAAGGCGGGATCTGCGATGAACTTACTCCGTTGGGTTTCTGTAAGAACGATTAAAGAAACCTTCGTTCCAGCAAAAGATTACAGGTACCCGTTCCTGGCAAAAGATTAAAATTAGATTTACAAAACAAGAACCTCAAAGAAATTAAACTTTGAGGTTTTTTCTTCGGCATATGAAAGTTATGGGTTCAAAAGCGGCTATAAAAACTTCAATTTTCAGCATCATCGGAAATATCTTGTTTGCGGGCATCAAGTTTGTAGCAGGTGTTTTGGGGAATTCTTATGCGCTGATTGCAGATGCGATAGAATCCTCCGCAGACGTATTATCATCTGTTTTGGTGCTGATAGGATTAAAATATTCAACGAAACCCGCTGATGAGAACCATCCTTACGGCCACGGTCGTTTCGAAATTGTTTCCACTTTTGCCGTTATTGGGTTTTTGGTTATTTCGGCTACAATTATAGCTTACGAAAGCATAGTAAACATCCGGACTTCACATGAAAGCCCAAAGGTTTTTACTTTATATATTTTGGGAGGGATTATTTTGTTCAAAGAATTATCGTACCAGTACGTCATACAGAAAAGCAAAGAAACGAACAGTTCTTCTCTGAAAGCCGATGCATGGCACCACAGAAGTGATGCTATCACATCGGTCATGGCATTTATCGGGATTTCTATTGCAGTATTTATGGGGAAAGGCTATGAATCTGCTGATGACTGGGCTGCACTGATCGCCTCGGGGATTATCATTTATAATGCCTATAAAATATTTCGACCGGTTTTACAGGAAATTTCTGATGAGCAGATCTATGATGATTTAATTGAGCAGATCCGGGAAATCTCACTTACCGTAAACGGAGTAGTGGATACAGAAAAGTGTCATGTCCGAAAAATGGGAATGGTTTATTATGTGGATTTACATATGATTGTTGATGGAAATATTTCTGTCATAGAAGGACACCAAATCGCCCATAATTTAAAAGATGAAATCCAAAGAAAAATCCCTGAAATTGCCGATGTTTTAGTTCATACGGAACCGGACAGAGTTGGATTGAAGTAAGTTTTCAGAAAAATTACGGGGATAAAAATAGAGAAAATTTAAAATTTCTTTTTTTTAAGAATTTAATATTTCGGTAATTTCGAAAACATTTTATTTTCTTTCTTGAAATTATTTTACAATAATATTCTTCAAAATCATTAGAAATATCTAAAGTAAAACCGTTTTCTAAATATTCTATTTTAGGATATAAATTTATTTTATTTTCCAAAATTTCATAATCACCTGAAGTTCTAAAATACCCTATTTCATCAAAAGAGCTATAGAAATAATAGTTTTGATATTTACCATTCTTATATAAAATCAGACTATCTTTTTCATATTCGTGTCCTGTAATATTAGCACTAAGATTTATTTCTTCGTAATACTCATTTGAATATATATCTGATATTTGTTGAGCTTTCGAGTAAAGTAAAAAACTCAGACAAAACATGGTGGAGATGAATAGTTTAACCATAATCATCCATCATCTTAGACTATTAAAACAGTTTAGGAAACGCATCCGGTTTCGCTTCCCGCATCAGTTCATACACTTTTTCCACAATATCATCAACTGAAGGTTTGGAAAAATAATCCCCATCTGTCGCATAAGCTGGTCGGTGTGCTTTTGCCGTAATGGTCAGCGGTTTGCTGTCCAGATGGAAATAGCCGTTCTGTTCTTCTAAAATTTGCTGAAGAATGAAAGCCGAAGCACTTCCCGGGACGTCTTCGTCAATCACCACCAAGCGGTTAGTTTTCTCCAAACTTTTCACAATATCATGCTTTAAATCAAACGGGATTAAAGATTGGACATCAATTACTTCTGCGCTAATTCCCAACTGTTCAAGTTCTTTGACAGCTTCAGTTACAATCCTCCACGTAGAGCCGTAAGTTACCAAGGTAACATCAGAACCTTCTTTGGTTACTTCTACTTCCCCGATAGGTGTTGTAAATTCACCTAAATTCATAGGCACTTTCTCCTTTAAACGGTATCCGTTCAGGCTTTCCACAACAATAGCAGGTTCGTCACATTTTAGCAGTGTATTATAGAATCCGGCAGCTTTGGTTAAATCACGTGGAACCAAAACATACATTCCCCGAACGAGATTTAAAATTCCTCCCATTGGGGAGCCTGCATGCCAGATTCCTTCCAGGCGGTGGCCTCTTGTACGGATGATAACAGGTGCTTTTTGTCCGCCCTTGGTCCGGTACTGAACGGTTGCCAGATCATCGGACATCAGTTGTAAAGCATATAAAACGTAATCCAGATATTGAATTTCCGCAATCGGGCGAAGTCCCCTCATCGCCATTCCGATTCCTTGTCCCAAAATGGTTGCTTCGCGGATTCCGGTATCGGCAACTTTGCTTTCACCGTATTTTTCCTGCAGGCCTTCCAATCCTTGGTTCACATCGCCAATATTTCCACTGTCTTCTCCAAAAACCAAAACATTTGGATTTTGTTCAAAAATCTTGTCAAAGTTGTCACGAACGATAACGCGCCCGTCCTCAAGCTGAGGTTCGTCTGTATAGAGGGGATTTACTTTTTCTACATTGGATGCTTTCCAGTTCGATTGGCTGTATAAATGCGAGGAATAAACATCTTCTTCAATTTTCATCCGGTTTTCAAACCAATTAATGAGTTCAATTTTAGCCGGTGAATTTTCACCGCGTGTTAGTCGGAAAGCCTTTCTGATAACAGAATAAATATCTTTTTTAAAAGGCGTTTGTTTTGATTTTAATGAATTGATTTCGGTTTCTACGAAAGATTTATCAGGACTTTCAGAAGCTAATTTTTCCAGTAATTCAACCGCCTTGTTTTTTAGTTCGATCAAAGGATTAAGATAATCTTCCCAAGCCTGTTTCTGGGCGGACTTCACTTCTTTTTTAGCTTCATTTTCAATCTGCTCCAGTTCTTCGGCTGTCGCAATTTTTTCATCTCCTGCATCAAAGCTCAAAATCCATTCTTTGAATTTGGCAATTCCGTCGAATTCTTTCTCCCAGTTCAACCTGGTTTCAGATTTATATCGCTCGTGTGAACCGGAAGTAGAGTGGCCTTGAGGCTGTGTACATTCTCTCACGTGAATGATGCACGGAACGTGTTCTTCCCTTGCCAATCTTTCAGCTCTTTGGTAGGCATCTATCAAAGCAGGATAATCCCATGCTTTCACGGTAATAATTTCATAACCGCGCTGCTCCTCGTTCCGTTGAAACCCGGAAAGCAATTCGCTTAAATTGGATTTCGTACGCTGGTATTTTGCCGGTACTGAAATTCCATATCCGTCGTCCCAGATCGAAACGATCATAGGAACTTGTAGAACTCCTCCGGCATTGATGGTTTCCCAAAATGGGCCTTCTGATGTACTGGCGTCGCCGATAGTTCCAAATGCAATTTCATTTCCTAATACAGAAAAGTTATTTTCATTGTCTGCATCTGGATTATCCCGATAAAATTTAGAAGCCTGCGCCAGTCCCAATAACCTGGGCATTTGCCCGGAAGTCGGTGATATGTCAGCACTTGAATTCTTTTGTTCAGTTAATTTTTTCCATGAGCCATCATCATTCAAAGAGCGTGTCGCAAAATGTGAGGTCATCTGGCGTCCGCCTGATGCCGGTTCTTTTTCAATATCGGTATTAGCATATAATTGCGCAAAGAATGCGGAAAGAGTCAATTCACCAATAGCAAACATAAAAGTCTGGTCGCGGTAATACCCGGAACGGAAATCTCCGTTTTTGAAAACCCGTGCCATTGCAATTTGCGGGAGCTCTTTACCGTCTCCGAATATCCCGAATTTTGCTTTCCCGGTGAGAACTTCACGCCGCCCCAAAAGACTGGTTTCTCTTGACAGAGCAGCAACTCTGAAATCTTCCAGAACCTGGGTCTTAAATTGTTGGAAAGATAATTTATTTTCTGTTTGTGTCTGCATAGCAATTATAAAATATTGACAAAAGTAGAAAAATAAGAGCTAAATGTATTTATATATGGAAAAGACTTCAAGATGAAAACGACAAATCCTTGGAATTTAGTTTCTTTTTTAACAAAAATTTATTAAATTTACCGCTCATTAACATTTAATTCATAAAATTATGAAAAAAATCTACTTTTTAATTTTTACATTAAGTACATTCATTGTGAATGCACAGTTTACGGATGATTTTGAAAGCTATCCGGAGGGACCTTATTTTGGAGATCATTGGAGTAATTGGAGTGGAGCAAATAACTCCGGAGAAAACATTGAAATTTCAAGCACTTATGCTCAATCAGGAACAAAATCCGGCTTTATAGGTGGTGGAGGTACCCAAGATGCTATTCTTAAGCTTGGCAATAAATTTTCAGGGACCTGGACGTTTCAACATAGCTTATATGTTCCGACAGGAAGTAGTGGCTATTATAATTTCCAGGAAGATGAAGATACAGCTGCTAGTGGAGGAATTTGGGGTGCCGAGATTTATTTAGGATATGTTGCTACAGCTTTTCCTGATAACAATGCATTTTTAGTTGCAACCGATGAATTGACATCTGAAGCAGTTTATATGGCAGGATTTGATATGCCTTATGATACATGGTTTACCATGACGTGGATTTATGATATGGATGAAGGAACAATGACTGTAAGTGTTGATGGTACTGAAATTTATAACGGACCATCTTACTTAGACTCTTTCCAACTAGGAGGTGTTGATTACTATAGTGCCGATCCTACCAATCAATTGTATATAGATGATGTGAAATTCGTAGAAGGTTTAATAATGGGGGTAAGCGATATAGATTCAGTTTCAATTTCTGTTTATCCAAGTGTAGTTAGTGACTCTTTTAATGTTTCTGCAAAGTCTAATATAATAAATATAGCAGTATTTAATATGAACGGACAGCAGATGTTAAAAGTCAATCCTAACGGAACTACTACACAAGTAGATGTAAGTACGTTGCCTGCAGGTGTTTATGTTGTGAAAATTATGGCAGGTAAAGAAGTTAAGACCTCTAAGATAATAGTGAAATAAAAAAGAGTATTTTCTTAATTCTTTAGAGTAGCCGCATTTTCGTGCGGCTATTTTTTTAAATAAATTAACAGAGATGTTTTGAAGATATATCTATTTTTTAATAGTTTTACTGCAAATTTATTTAAATATTTAAAATAAGATTTATGAAGAAAATTTATTTTATGGCATTAGCATTAGCAGGTTTGAGCTTTTCTAATGCACAGTTCTGGGAAGCTCAGGCGACAAATTGGAATACGTCTTGGGGCGTAAAAGAAATTTCAATCGCTAATGAGAATACCGCATGGACATTTGCGTACGATGGTACAGGTGGAGGGTCATACCCACATGATTTGGCTGTTACTACTAATGGTGGGGCAACTTGGACTGCAATCAACGCAAGTGCTTTAGCTTCAAATGCTTTGATTAGTGATATTGCTGCTATTGATGGCAATACAGCTTTTATAGTTACTGCACCTTTTGCTGCAGGAGGAGGAGCTAATGGAATATGGAAAACAACAGATGGAGGAACAACTTGGGTAAGTCAGCCTTCTTTTGGATCTTCTTCTGATACTTTTGCCAATCAAATTTATTTTTGGGATGCTGATAATGGATTTGCAGCTGGTGACCCTGTAGGTGGTAAATTTGATATGTATAAAACTTCAAATGGAGGTGCAACTTGGACAGCTGTAGCAGGTGCTCCTGCTCCGCTAGGTGGTCAGGGAGGAGAGTTTAGTTATGTAGGCGTAAAAGATGTAGTTGGTGACAATATTTGGTTGGGAACAGATATAGGTCGGTTGCTTCGTTCAAATGACAGAGGAGTTACTTGGGAAGCATTCTTTAGCCCTGCTTTGGATTTCGGAGGTGTAACAACAGCAAATTCTTCTGGTTCTTTTGCATTTGCAGATGCTAACAATGGATTGCTTATTGCAGTTGATAATAGTACAGATGCTGTGTTGTACAGAACGACTGATGGTGGTGAAAACTGGGAAGAGGTTAATGCTATAGGTACGTGGTATTTTGGAGACGTAGCATATGTTCCTGGTACTGAAGATACATATGTAACTACTGGGATTGCTAATACCGATGTTATTTACCAAGGATCTTCTTATTCAACAGATGGTGGTGATACTTGGACTGAAATTGATGCTGGCGAACAAAGAGGTACAGTTATGTTCTATAATGGAACTACCGGATGGTGCGGGCAATTCAGTGACGGGCCTGGTGGAACAACAGGTATCATGAAATTTGACGGTGATTTAAGTGATTTGGCTGTAACAGATGTTGAAGGACAGTCTAACTTACAAGCTTATCCAAATCCATCATCTAATGTAATCAACTTTGCATCTAAAAAAGAAATTACCAAAGTTACATTAAGAGATATGACCGGAAGAATCGTTTCAAGAACAAACGGAACTCAGGTGAATGTTTCTGCCCTTCCAAAAGGAGTTTATGTAGCTCAGGTTCTTTACAAAAACAATGGAGTTGAAAATATTAAAGTAGTAGTTAAATAATAATTTTTCAACAAGATAAAATGAGAGCCCTCCTTAGTGAGGGCTTTTTGATTTTTTAAAATAAAAATTAAAATTCCTGAAAACCATTTGGGAAAGTAAAAATGAATTCCTACATTTGCAACCCGAATTTTCATTCACCAAGTAAAATATTAAAAATCAAGACAGTGGATACGTTAAGTTATAAAACATTATCAGCTAATAAAGAAACCTCACAAAAAGAGTGGGTTCAGGTAGATGCGACAGGCTTAAGTTTAGGTAGGCTGGCTTCAGGCGTTGCCAAATTAGCAAGAGGAAAACATAAGACAAATTTCACTCCTCATGCTGATTGTGGGGATTATGTGGTGGTTGTCAATGCTGATAAAATTGAGTTGACAGGGAATAAGTGGGATGACAAGTTATATATTCGTCACACTGGTTATCCCGGAGGTCAAAGGAGCTTAACAGCAAGGCAATTATTTGATAAAGACCCTATCCGTCTGATTGAAAAAGCAGTGAAAGGTATGTTACCGAAAAATCGTTTGGGTAGTCAAATCCTTTCAAATATATATGTATATGCAGGAGAAGAGCATCCGCATCAAGGACAAAAACCAAGTAAAATAGACATTAACGCATATTTATAAATTATGGCAATCGTTCACAAAATAGGCCGGAGAAAAACTTCAGTAGCACGTGTTTACCTGCAAGAAGGAAACGGCGAGATTTACATCAACGGTCGTGAGCTGAAAGATTATTTCACAACCGGCGTTTTACAATATAAAGTTGAGCAGCCTTTCATTATTACCGGGACGAAAGGAAAATATAATGTAGACATTAAGGTTTTCGGGGGAGGTATTACAGGGCAGGCAGAAGCAATCCGTTTAGGGATTTCCAGAGCGCTTTGTGATGTCGACGCTGAACTAAGAACCCAGTTGAAACCTGAAGGCTTGCTTACCAGAGACCCAAGAATGGTGGAACGTAAAAAATTCGGTCAGAAGAAAGCTCGTAAGAAATTCCAGTTCTCTAAACGTTAATATTTTCAAATTAATTATAAACCATTTTCCGGTTGGTTTAGCATCTAAATGTTTTTGGCGAGATTATTTCAACCACTCAAACATTGCTTGCTGAATAAGCGGAACGTAAACTAAAACAAAAGAAAATGGCAAAAGCAAATGTAAAAAACTTGTTGGAAGCGGGCGTACACTTTGGCCACCTGACAAGAAAATGGAATCCGAACATGGCTCCTTATATTTTTATGGAGAAAAACGGGATTCACATTATTGACCTTCACAAAACAGCTGTGAAATTGGAAGAGGCAGCCAGTGCAATGGGAAAAATTGCTTCTTCGGGCAGAAAAATCCTTTTCGTAGCAACCAAGAAACAAGCAAAAGAAGTAGTGGCAAAACATGCGGAAAGCATTGGGATGCCGTACATTACAGAACGTTGGCCTGGTGGTATGTTAACTAACTTCGTAACCATTCGTAAGGCAGTTAAGAAAATGAACTCTATCGACAGAATGAAAAAAGACGGAACGTTTGAAACACTTTCTAAAAAAGAAAGGTTGCAGGTTGACCGTCAGAGAGCTAAACTGGAAAGAGACTTGGGTTCAATTGCCGACATGACACGTATACCATCTGCGATCTTTATTGTGGATACAGTGAGAGAGCACATTGCAGTAGCGGAGGCTCAGAAATTAGGCATTCCGATTTTTGCAATGGTTGACACCAATACAGATCCACGAGAGGTTGATTTTCCAATCCCCGCGAATGATGACGCATCAAAATCAATTGATATTATCTTATCAAATGTGACAGAAGCCATCAAGGAAGGTCTGTCTGCAAGAAAGGCGGAAAAGGAAAAATCTAAAGAAGATTCTAAGGCTGATGATATTGAAGAGGTAGAAGTGTCGGCAGAAGAAGATACGAAAGAAGCGGAATAATATAATTTGATGAATTATCTCATCAAAATTAATTAAAGATTAATGTAGTTCTTTCGTAAATGAGAGAACTACTTTTTATTTTAGAATTCAATATTAACCATTAAAATAAATTAAACAATGTATAAAGCAACCGCCGCAGAAGTAAGTAAACTTCGTAACGCAACCGGAGCCGGAATGATGGATTCGAAAAAAGCCCTGGAAGAGGCAGGTGGAGATTTCGACAAGGCCATTGAAATTCTTCGTAAAAAAGGACAGAAAGTAGCTGCAAACAGAGCCGACAGAGAAAGTACAGAAGGTGCTGTTATTGCAAAAGTAAATTCCGATAATACAAAAGGAGTAATTGTTTCTTTGAATTGTGAAACTGACTTCGTTGCCAAAAATGAAGATTTTGTTGCTTTGGCGCAAAGACTGGCAGACATGGGTTTAAGCTACGGAAGCAAAGAAGAACTTTTGAACGCAGACATAGATGGAATCACTGTTGCTGAAAAATTAACAGAACAAACCGGTGTGATCGGTGAGAAAATTGAAATCGGAACATTTCAGACCTTGACCGGTCCTTTTGTGAATGCATATATTCATGCAGGAAATAAGATCGGAGCAGTAGTTTCTCTTTCTGCAAATGTAGAGGGGGGAGCTGAAGTGGCAAAAGAGGTTGCAATGCAGGTTGCTGCGATGAATCCTGTAGCTTTAGATGAAACACAGGTTTCACAAGCCGTTATCGATCAGGAATTGGAGATCGCAAAAGATCAGCTGCGTCAGGAAGGAAAACCTGAAAATATGATCGAAAATATTGCAAAAGGAAAACTGCAAAAATTCTTCAAAGAAAACACATTAGTTCACCAGCCGTTTATAAAAGAAGCAAAAATTTCTGTTGCTGAGCACGTAAAATCAATTAATCCAGAACTGGAAGTCATCGGATTTATCCGCTACAGTCTGTAGAAACTGATAATTTTTATTGGAAATGCAGTGCTTCGGTGCTGCATTTTTTAATTGTAAAAATTAATTTGGTACAGATATTGGAAATTGAAAAAATATATTCTAAATTTGTACAAATAGAAATGAAACGAATTTTACTTTTATTATTCTTAAGCTTTTCCGCCTTGAATGTATATGCACAATCTAAGGACGGAATTTCCATTTCTAATTCTATCAAAGATAAAGTTGTAACCATCTCGCCAAACCCGGCGGTTGCAGATATCAAAATCTCGATTGAAGGCAAGCAAGCCGACATCAAAACAATCTCTATTTACAGCATTATAGGCAGCGAAGTTTTTTCACAAGCTTACAATTCTTCTTCTAAAACAATTGAATTAAATGTACGTAACCTGAAAAAAGGAAAGTACATGGTTCGTGTTATTTTTGATGACAACTCATCTGAAGTCGCTACTTTAATCAAGCAATAATTTTTACCGGAATCTGAATTAATGGATATGTCAGTTTTGACCTACATATTACACCCTTTTATTTTTTCTTTTAATTCAGAAAGGATTGTATCGTTGGCTCACAACAAAGACTTTATTTCTTAGGTCTCCTGAAATTAAGTTCAGGAGAGATCTTTCTACCACAACATTCTTCAGAGAATGTTTTTCTTTTTTTCAAATTAAAATTTAACAGTAATGAATATAAAACCCATCATATTATTGACAGAATATCAATCACTTCGGGAATTGGTAAAAAGAAATCCGCAAGAGGGAAAGCCATTGTCGGATGAGTTAGACCGCGCAATTGTCATTAAAGAAGAAGAGCTCAACAAGAAAATCATCCGTATAGGCTCTGAAGTCGAATTGGAAGTGGCAAAAACCAAAAACAAAATGAAGATTCAACTGGTTTTACCCGAAGAATCTAATCTCAAAGAACAAAAAATATCCATTTTTGCGCCTCTCGGAACAGCTTTGATTGGTTTTTCAGAAAATGATGAAGTAGAATGGGAGATGCCCGGAGGTAGAATGCTAATTAGAATTCTGAATGTTTCAAATGAGCATTTAGTTGAATAATACATTGCTTATTTTCAGTCATCCGGATTCAATCTGCCTCATTTGTAATTCACCACAGCTTCTACAAATGCTTGTGCATTTTCGACCGGAACATTAGGTAGAATTCCATGCCCGAGATTTGCAATATATTGATTTGGACCAAATTCGTTAATCATTTCTTTGACCATTTTCTGGATGGTTTCCGGTGTCGACAGCAATCTGGCCGGATCGAAATTACCCTGAAGTGTAATTTTGTTCTGCGTTAATTCCCTGGCTGCTGTTGGCGAAACCGTCCAGTCAACTCCCAAAGCAGAAGCTTTGGACCGGCTCATTTTTTCCAGGGCAAACCAACAGCCTTTGGCAAACACCACAACCGGTGCCTTTTCACATACTGCATTGATGATCTGTTCAATGTACGGCCAGGAAAATTCATCATAATCATTTGGCGACAGCATTCCGCCCCAGCTGTCAAAAATCTGGACTACATTGCAACCGTATTCAACTTTCTTGAGCAGATAGGCAATTGTCGTATCGGTAACCTTCTGAAGTAATTCGTGGGCAGCAGCAGGGTGCTGAAAACAGAAACTTTTAGCAATGTCAAATGCCTTCGAACCTCTTCCTTCCACACAATAACACAAAATCGTCCACGGAGAGCCCGCAAAGCCAAATAAAGGAATTTTGTTGTTCAATTCCTTTTTGGTGAGTTCAATGGCCTTAAAAACGTAGTCCAATGTTTCTCCGACATCGGGAATCTGAATTTCTGAAACCTGATTTACTGTTCTTACCGGATTTTCCAACCATGGGCCAACATTATGCCTCATTTCAAAATCCAATCCCATTGCTTGCGGAATTACCAGGATGTCAGAAAATAAGATAGCTGCGTCCAACGGAAACCTACGGATAGGCTGAATGGTAATTTCAGCCGCTAACTCCGGTGTCTGGCAACGCGTAAAAAAATCGTATTTATCGCGTAAAGCGATGAATTCCGGGAGATAACGCCCAGCCTGGCGCATCATCCAGACCGGTGGGCGGCTCACTTCTTCTCCTCGCAATGCTTTCAGCAATAAATCATTTTTTGGTGTCATAGTACGTATTTATTTTTTCAATTACCCTTTCCTGAAGAGGAACATTGGCAGTTATGAGCGTGTTTTTTGTGTAATTTTTTATTTCTTCGGTAGTGGTTTTTCCAATGCTGAATATAACCGAATTTTCCGGAACGGAATTATTTGAAAAAAAGGTTTTTACAGCCAAAGGGCTAAAGAAAACAAATGCATCAAATAAATCGGAGTCAATTATAAGATTCATTGGGATTGAATCATAACAAATGATTTCATTCAGAGTATGTCCGTTGAGACTTAATTGTTCAAACAAAGTTTTCCGGCGGTTGTTCCCACAAAAGAAATTCCAGGTTTGAGGTTCGTAGTTGTCTACAATATAGTTTGCCAAATCGATGGCATAATCTTCACAATGGACAATATCAGATCCAATCTCTTTTAATTGCCTGGCGGTATTTTTTCCAATTGCTAAGAATTTTCCATTTATTTCTAACCCGTAAATGGCTTTCACTGCATTTTGACTTGAAATGATAAATTTAGAGGAATTCAGATCTATTTTTTTGATGAATTTTTCTTGTGGATAAATTTCAATTTTCAATGCAGAACAAATTTCAAAATCCAATTTCGAGGTTAAATTTTTCTTTAGCCAGTTTTTGTTCAATTCTTTTGTGAAAAGAATTTTTTTCACTTTTGAAGCTGGGTTTTAATCTGTTGAATCAATTCCCCCGCCCCTTTTTTCAGGCATTTTTCCGCCAGTTCTTTTCCTTTATTTTCGAATTCTGATTTTGGAAAATTTTCTTCAACCGAAATAAGTTTTTGTCCATCCAAAGACAGAATAGCACCTTTAAAATAAATGTTTCCCTTTGAAACTTCTGCAATAGCCCCTATTGGCGCGGTACATCCACCCTCCAAAATATTCAGGAACTGCCGCTCTATTGTTGCACAGATTTTGGAGTTTTCATCAGAAATATCAGGTATTTCAAAATCTGCTCTTGCCGTAATGCCCACAATCCCCTGTGAAGGAGCGGGCATTACCCAATCCAGAAGTTTGTATTTTAATCCTTTTGAATTTAATTCCTGTAAGATTTCGCTTCTTTCCAGTCCGGCGGAAGCAAAAATGGCTCCATCCCAGGCGGAGTCCAATAATTTCTGGATTCGTAACTGAACATTTCCCCGCAAATCCACAACAGAATCCTGCGGGAATTTATGTAGCCAGAAAGCAGACCTTCTTAAGCTTCCGGTAGCAATGATCCTTCTTTCCTTTTCAAAAACATCACCGGCTTTGTACACTAATATATCATTCGGATTACCACGTTGCATAAATCCCTTCAGTTCAATTCCTTCCGGGAGCAAAGTCGGTACATCTTTTAAACTATGAACGGCAATATCAATCTGGTTATTGAGCAAAGCAATGTCAAGCGAGCGTGTAAAAACGCCTGTAATTCCAATTTGGTAAATAGGTTGCTTAAGATTTATATCGCCTTCAGAAGTGATAGGGACAATTTCAGTAGCGATTTTTTTTTCGTTCAATTTTTCCTGTACCAGCTTCGCCTGCCACATTGCAAGTGGGCTTTTCCGGGTGCCGATTCGAATAGGCATCATCAAGAGTTTTGTTTTAAACGGAAGATTTCTTCTATCATAGCGATGGTATCTTCTACATTTTCACGGTTTTCCAATAAATAAGAAGCAAATTGATTGGTCAAATTCTGAACCAATTTGTCGGCAACCAAAGTTTCTTTCCCATTAATTTCCGGATTCTTCTTCTTCAGGTTTTTAATTTCAAGACTTTGCAGGAATTGCAGACGTTCTTTAAAAGACTGGATAACCGGCACAAATTCACGGGTTTTTAACCATTCGTCAAATTCAATCTTATATTTGGAAATAATTTCCATAGCAGCAGGAATCGAATCTTTTCGCAAATCCAGTGTGTCATCGACTATTTTAGAAAGCCCGTCAACATTAATCAGTTGTATATTTTCCCTCGTGCCCAACGTATGTACAACATTTTCAGGAACAGACAGGTCTATAATAGTCATTTCTCTGTCAAACGGAATCGTTTCTTCTGTAATAGTCGGTTGTTCTGCCCCGGTGGCAACAATTAAGATATCAGTAAATTTTAACTGATTGCCCAGTTCAGAAAAATCTTTAACCAAAACGTTATACTTTTCGGTCATCGTTTCCGCTTTTTCCCGGGTTCTGTTGATGAGTACAATATGGTCGTTTTGGGTATGTTTGATCAGATTTGTACAGGTATTCCTTCCAATTTTTCCGATTCCGTACAACAAGATATTCTTTTCAGAAATTTTGGTCTGGGTAGCCAGAATATATTGAACAGCCGCAAAGGAAACAGAAGCTGCGCCGTTGCTAAGCGTGGTGTCAGTTTTGACTTTCTTGCTGATTTGAATTGCTGTGTTGATCAATCTTTCTAAGAATGCGCCTGATGAACCGGACTTTTTGAATCGCTTGAACCATGTTTTAATTTGTCCGATAATTTCAAAGTCTCCCAGGATCTGGCTTTTCAGTCCGGCAGCAACTTTGAACAAATGATCGACTGCTTCGTCATTTTTATAAGCCGAAACGACCGAATTCATTTCTTCAAGAGTACCGTTTGTATAATCACAATATAGTTTCATCATAGTTTCGGCACTGTCAGCAAATCCATAAAATTCGGAACGGTTGCAGGTAGAAACCACAAAGAAATTATCTATACCGAGTGTTGTCGCTTCTTCAGAAAAGGATTCAACAGATTCAGGGAAAAATGTAAATTTACCCCGGGTTTCTGCGTCTGCCTTTTCATAGCTGACTCCGATAGCATAAAAATCCTTATGTGGATAGATTTTAGTCATCTTCAATTCAAGAAACAAAAGTAACGGGCCTGAAACTTTTAAAATAACGCTTGATTGGAAAAAATACCTCTATCGGTTGAAAAATGCCTTTTTAGACTAATTCTAAACAAAATGATTAAATTTGCATGTCAATGTTTATTCAGCAAAGAGTTTCGTAAATTTGACAAGTTTTATGACAGATGTCATTTATGGAAAATAAATTAGAAAATACCTATAAAAGTAAGGTTAGTGAATATTGGCCGGACGAAGATGTATATGTGGCTCATGTAGACAACAATACGGCATTTACCGATACACTGACACGAAAGACTGAAAAAAAATTTATTCAGTTCTATTTCTGTACGAAAGGCGGAATGACATTTCATTTCAATGAAGGAAGTTATAAAATTTCTTTGACAGATGGACTGAGTTTTCTAATTTACAATCCCAATTTAGAGCTGCCGTTGAACCTGAGCCTGAATGCTGATTCAAAAGTTTGTATGGTTTTTGTGTCGGTGGAAAAACTGCATCATTTGTTTTCCAGCCACAACATTCGCGCCGAATTCCTGAACAGTTCCAAATCTCCCGCAAAATATTACAACCAACAGGCGTTTTCAACTACTGTACGAATGGTTTTGAACCAGATTGAAAATCATAATCTTTCTGCACATTTTGAAAATCTGTATGTTTTGGGAAAAGTATACGAATTGTTTACGCTTTATTTTTCGGAATCCGAAAGCAGTCAGAAAGAGAACTGTCCCTTTCTGGACAATGAAAAAGACGCAAGAAAATTGAAAGAGGCAAAAGATATATTGTTAGAACGTTTGGACAATCCTCCTGTCTTGAAAGAGCTTTCTGAAATTTCGGGACTTACGGAATATAAATTGAAAGAAGGCTTCAAGCAGGTTTACGGAACGACCGTTTATGGTTTTGTGCTGGATAAAAAACTGGAGGTTGCCCGCGAAAAGCTGGAAACGGGAGAAATGCAGGTAAAAGAGATTGCGTTTGAGGTGGGGTATGAAAATCCGTCGCATTTTATTGCAGCTTTCAAAAAGAAGTACGGAATCACTCCAAAGCAATTCGCGAAGCAGATCTAACTTTGGGATTGAGACTGAAAAATAAAATCAATATTCCTTTTTAATCCTTCAAATTTTGTTCGTTTTACAGGAGATTTCTGAAAAATGTTTTTGAAAAGATCTTCAGTAATTTCTTCCCAATCTGATTTTGAATATTGAATTAATTCATCCTTCGGGTTGAATTTCTCTTCCTGTGTCGGCAAAGAAAACCGGTTCCACGGGCAAACATCCTGGCAGACATCACAACCGAAAATCCAGTCGTCAAATTTTCCGCTCATCTCTTCGGGAATTTGATCTTTCAGTTCAATTGTAAAATAGGAGATGCATTTGCTTCCGTCAATCTTTCTATTTGGAAGAATTGCTTCTGTGGGGCAGGAATCAATGCATTTTGTACATGAGCCGCAATGGTCGGTTGACATGGGTTCATCATAATCTAAATCCAGGTCGAGTATCAATTCGGACAAAAAGAAAAAAGAGCCTTTCTGCTTAGAAAGTGTCAGGGAATTTTTTCCAACCCACCCGATTCCGGCCCTTTGTGCCCAGGCATGTTCCAAAACCGGTGCGGAATCCACAAAAGCACGACCGTTTACTTCCCCGATTTCCTCCTGGATATAATTTAATAATTCTTTTAATTTTTCTTTTACAACAAAATGATAATCAATTCCGTAAGCATATTTTGCAATTTTGTATGAGCCTTGATTCTGAATTTTTTCCGGGAAATAATTGTAAGTCAAAGAAATGACCGACTTCGCACCATCGACCAAAATCCGCGGGTCCAGGCGTATATCGAAATGGTTTTCCATGTAAGACATCTTTCCATGCCGGTTTTCCTTCAGCCAGTTTTCCAAACGAGGGGCTTCTTCTTCTAAAAACTCCGCTTTGGCAATACCGCAAGCCATAAAGCCCAGTTCGAATGCACGTTTTTTGATTCGTTCTGAATTTGACTTTCGCGTAGATGAAGTTTTGTTTGTTGTTAAAAATTCCACAAAAATGTCTTATAGCTATGCAAATTTAGAAATAAGTATAATAAAGACGGCGTTATGATTCAAAATCAAAGAGTATGAGAAATTTAAAATTAATGATGTTGCCCTTAATATTGTTAGGGTTTTTAGCCGTTTCCTGTAACAATGATGACGATTCATCTGATGATAATGTCGATGTAATTGTCGGAACCTGGAAAGTTACAGATGCGTTTGTTGACGGGGAAAGTATCTACGACCAATTATTGCTTATGGCTTATTGTCCGTTGCAAAATGAGTATAATTTTCTGAATGATTACACTTTAAGGATCGATACTTTTGAAGATGGCAATGAAGCTGGGGAATGTATTGCAGGCGAGACCCAGAATGGGACCTGGTCAAAAACAAATGATGTTTATACCGTGAACCTGAGCGGTGAAACAAGTAGCTCGACGGCAAATTTTCTGGACAATAATAATTTCACGACAGAAACTACTTTTGAAGGCCAGGCAGTTACGCTGAAATTTACAAGACAGTAAGATGCTAATCTAAATTCTGAAGTTGGATTAAGTTCGTGTAAATCCCATTTCTATTGAGGAGTTCGGCATGCGTGCCGGACTCTTTTATTTTTCCGTCTTCCATTACTATAATTTTGTCGGAATTGATGATAGTGGATAAACGGTGTGCAATAATAATGGAAGTCCTGTTGTTCATCATGTTCTCCAATGCGTCCTGTACCAGCTTTTCGGATTGCGTGTCGAGTGCAGAAGTAGCTTCATCCAAAACCATAACTGGGGGGTTTTTATAAACGGCCCGTGCAATGCTCAGTCTTTGCTTTTGTCCGCCGGACAATTTTCCGCCGCTCTCTCCGATGAGATCCTCATATTCATTGGGTAATTTTTCAATGAATTCTTTTGCGTTGGCAATTTCAGCAGCACTTTTCACTTTTTCAATTGACGGACTTTCGTCACCCAAAGCGATATTGTTAAAAACCGTATCATTGAACAAAATACTATCTTGTGTAACCAAACCGAATAGTTTTCGGTAGCTTTTTAACTGAATGTCTTTGATGTTGATTCCGTCAATAAGGATTTCACCTTCCCGGACATCATAAAAACGGGTAATGAGATTGGCAATTGTCGATTTTCCGCTTCCCGAGGGGCCGACCAAAGCAATACTTTCACCCTTTTTAATAATCAGATTAAAATTCTGAATAACATTTTTTTCTGCATAACCAAATGAAACATTCCTGAATTCAATCTGATTTTCGAATGAATTTAATTCAACTGCATCCGGATTGTCTTTGATGGAAACTTCCGTATCAAGAATTTCAAAGATCCGTTGAGCAGAAACCTGTCCTTTCTGAATGTCGGACAAAGAACGCGAAAAACGTTTAATAGGGTCTAATAATGTGTAGAAAGTCCCTATGTAGAAGAGAAACTCGGAGCCTTTCAATCCGTTTCCTTCCAGACTCAATTTTCCACCAAAAAATACAATCATACCAATCGTTATGGCTCCTAAGAATTCACTGGTTGGAGACGCCAAAGCCCGTTTCTTCATTACCTTTTGAAGCAATTTCCTGAATTGGTTGATAGATTTGTCAAATCGTTTGATTATCTGCTTCTCAGCATTGAATATTTTGATGATTTTTAGTGAATTCAAAGTTTCGTCTACATAGGACATAATGTTTCCTAATTCCACCTGCGCCTTTCCGGCATCTCTTTTCAGACTTTTACCAATAATCGAAATGATGCTCCCCATGACGGGGAAAACCAGTAGAGCAAATAAAGTTAGTTGGTAACTGGTTATAAATAAGGTTGCAACGAAAACGATAATCATAACCGGGCCCCGAATGATTTCGACCAATCCATTTAAAATGTTTCCTTCAACCTCACCCACATCACTCGAAATCCGAACCAGCATATCGCCCTTTTTCTTTTCGGTAAAAAACGAAACCGGCAAAGACAATATTTTGTTGTGGATATCTACCCTGAAGTCTCTGGAAACGCCTGAACGCAGGTCGATCAGAAAAAATTCAGACAGATAGCTAAAGATGTTCCGGAAAAAGAATAAAATAATAAATGCTATGCATGAAAATAAGAGCACCTGCAATGGGCCGCTTTCCAGTGCAATTTGATGCATATAATAACCCGCATAGTCCGACGCGAAATCTTTCAGATCAAGTAAATTACCTGAAAAAACAGGTTTTACCGTGATAGACTCCGCTTTTTCTTCAAATAAAATACTCAGAATAGGCATCATAAAAGCAAGCGCCAAAACATTGAAAATCGCATACAGGAAATTGCACAGGATGGCAATGCTGAAGGAAGAACGGTATGGTTTTGTATATTGAATTGCTCTTTTAAATAAGCTCATTAAACCTCAAAATTTGAACAAAGGTAAGATATAGTACAAAAGTATAAAGTACAAAGTATAAAGAATTTCGTAAACTTTAAACCTGAAACTTTGAACGTTAAACATTAAGAATTAACTTCGCACATATGAAATGAGTCAAAAATAATTCGACTAAATTATTTTTAGTAAATTCCGTTTGACAATTAAATCAAATGTTAAGCTACAAATGAAAATTGGAATTCTTGGCGGAGGCCAGTTGGGTTATATGTTCTTACAGAACGCATTGCAATATCCGTATGAAATTTACATATTGGATCCTTCTGCCAATGCTCCTTGTGCTAAACATGCACATTATTTCGTTCAGGGTGATTTTGCGGATTATCAGACAGTAGTGGATTTCGGAAAAGATTTAGATGCGATCGGAATTGAAATAGAACATGTAAATGTTGATGCCCTTTATTATTTAAAATCGTTGGGAAAGAGAATAGTTCCTGATCCGGAAGCCCTGGAAATCATTCAGGATAAGTCTGTTCAAAAGAGATTTTATGTGGACAATGAAATTCCCACCGCTCCCTATTTTGAACTGGAGGACTGGAAAGATTTAATCTGCGTGGTGACGGAATTTCCTCTATTTCAAAAAGCCAACAAGGGTGGCTATGACGGAAAAGGTGTCCAGTATTTGACTTCCAGAAACGAGTTGAAAAATATACTCAGGGTACCTTCTATTTACGAAACGCCTGCCGATTTGGATAAAGAAATTGCGGTTGTTGTAGTTGCTGATGAAGATGGAAACATTGTGAATTATCCTGTTGTGGAATTGGTATTTAATCAGGAATATAATTTATTGGATTATTTATTGATGCCCTCTTCTTTGGAAGAATCCAAAGCAAAGGAAGCTGAGAAAATTGCCCGGAAGGTTGTCCGGGGGTTAAATTCCCCGGGAGTATTTGCCGTCGAAATGTTTTTGAATAATGATGGCTCAATTTGGGTAAATGAAACGGCATGCCGTGTGCATAATAGCGGACATTCCACTATTGAAGCGGCTTACAGTTCACAGTTTGATCAAATGCTGAGAACATTAACAGGCTTGCCATTGGGCAGTACTAATTTATGTTCTGCTTCTGCTATGGTAAATTTGATTGGAGCGGAAAATGAATCAGGAAAAGCACAAATTGAAAATCTAGACGAGATTCTTGAAATTCCCGGTACTTATTTGCATTGGTATGCCAAAGAAGAAACCCGCCCGGGACGGAAAATGGGACATGTTACATTAGTGGACAATGACCTGCAACGCTTGAAGTCTAACGTCGAAAAAGTAAACAAAATAATAAAAGTAACGGCTAAAAAATAAAATTATGGTAGGAATCATCATGGGGAGCGACAGCGATTTACCAATCATGAAACAAGCAGCAGAAATCCTTTCCGAGCTTGATGTTGAATTTGAATTGACTCTCGTTTCTGCACATCGTACGCCGGAACGTATGTTTGAGTATGCCAAAACAGCAAAAGATCGGGGGATAAAAGTAATCATCGCCGGAGCAGGAGGTGCAGCCCACTTGCCGGGCATGGTGGCCTCATTGACCACTTTGCCCGTGATTGGCGTTCCTGTTAAATCATCGAATTCTATAGATGGCTGGGATTCGATCCTTTCCATTTTGCAAATGCCGAATGGGATTCCTGTGGCAACTGTAGCCTTGAATGGAGCGAAAAATGCTGGATTATTAGCTGCCAGAATGATTGGTAGTTTTGATGAAGAAGTTTCTTCTAATTTAGTTGATTATCATTCAAAAATGAAAAATAAAGTCGAAGCTAAAATCGAAATAGTGAAAAGCGAATATTTAAATAAATTTGATTAATCCAATTAATTAAAATGAAAGAAAAACCACCTGGATTCAGGTGGTTTTGTTTTGTAGCCCGTAGGGGAGTAGCGGTAATTTATCGTGTTTAATTTTACTTTATCATAATTTATTTTAATTTCCTTTATTATAAAGGTTTTCAGAAGATTTATAAAAAATTACAATAAACTGAAATTTATTAAAGTGAAGAAAATTGTCGGGAATATGTCGGGAAAATTTATACATTAGCCTAAAATAAGATAAAGAAGTGGCAAGTATAAAATTCAATCTACTCACAAAGGGTAATCCATCCAATTTGAACATAAGGTTTTATCACGGTAGGAAGATTGATTGTAATGCTCAATCTCATATCCTTATTGACCCGAAGCTATGGAGTAATAAATTGCAGAATTTAAAGCCATTGGCAGATACTAAAACCAAAGAGGAGTACCGGGAAAGAATTCAAGATTTAAAAGACGAAATCATTAGATGTTTTAACAGGGATTATGCTAAAGGACTAATAATTGATTCCAAATGGCTTTCTAAGGCAATAGACACATATTATAAGAGACCTTTGGGAGAAGATGACTATACTAATTTTTTCGTACCGTTTATTGAGAAATATACAGAAGATTCAGAAAACAGGTTGAATTTGGTAACTGGTAAAAAAATATCGTTCAGGACTATTCAGAAATATAAAACGACTGGAAAACAAATTGAGGATTTTGAAGCCGAATACAAAGTAAGACTTAAAATTACCGATATAAACCTCGACTTTCATAAAAAGTTTACCTCACATCTCAAATTAAAGCATAAGTATTCCAATACATCGGTAGAGAAATCAATTCGTCAGATTAAGAGCTTTGTCAGAGAAGCAAAAGAAATGGGTTATGAAGTTAGTTCGGAAATTGAAAGTAGGAAATTTACTTTTCAAAAAGATGAAACGGTTGATACTTATCTAAATGAAACAGAAATAGACCTCATCTATAATTTGGATTTATCCGATAATGAAAGTTTGGATAATGTCCGGGATTTATTCGTTATAGGACTTTGGACGGGTTTACGGATTTCTGATTTAAAAAGGATTAACCAATTTCATTTCTCAGATAATACTATTGTTATTTCCGAGACGGAAAAAACGGGTTCAACTGTGGAAATTCCTATCCATCCGCAGGTAAGGGAAATTTTGAAAAAAAGAAATAATAAGTTACCTCGAATCATATCCGACCAAAAATTTAATAAATATGTAAAAGACGTTTGTCAGGAAGCCAAAATAAATGAGATGATTTTAGGTAGTGTCAGGAAAAAGAAAACAAACAGAAAGGAAAAAGGATATTACCCGAAACACGAACTTATTTCAAGCCATACGGCAAGGCGTTCTTTTGCTACCAATCATTACGGGAAAATTGATGATAGGACAATTATGGCAATTACAACCCATAAGAGCCATTCTCAATTTATGAAGTATATAAAAACCACCCAAAAGGAACATATTGATAAACTGGCTAAATATTGGGAGGAACAAGAGGAATTGAAAAACGCTAAACCCGTACTGAAAGTGGTAAACTAAACTTTTATTTGCCGGATTACGCTATTTTACCGTACTTTGTAAGTAGATATAAATACTGTAAATGAATACCTTTCATTTCTCAGATATTGAATTCAAGGAATTCAAATCTGAACTTAGGAAAATGATAAGGGAAAGCGTTGAAGAAGTATTACACAGTAGGAGCATTATTTCCCAAACTCAAACGGGAAATTCAGAAGTAGCATCAGAAGAATTAAGTAGCAATGGTTTTCCTCAGGAGAACAAAGAACAATTTCTTACCCGGCAGGAGGTAAGTGAATTGCTTAGAGTTTCATTTGTAACATTGAACAACTGGAAAAATTCCGGTAAACTGAAACCTTATAGAGTAGGCGGTAAAAGGATACTTTATAAGACGGAGGAAGTATATGCTTTTTTTAAAGATGTATAAATTATGAAGAATTCAGATTCAAACATCCGTAAAACGAAAGGAGGTAGGAAAGTCGGCTCGACTAACAAACTTTCTCAGGAAGCCAAAGAATACTTATTGGAAGTATTCGGAGACGATTTGGCTAATTTAAACAAGTATATGGCTCATATAACAATAGATGAGCGATTTATTGCGCTAAAGCCGTATGCTAAGATTCTAACTACCGGAAATGATGAAGTTTCCATTGAAACCAAAAAAATCATTTTCGATAATTTGCAGGAACATTTCAAGAGGTTGAAATTTTACATTGCTCAACTTCCTGCAGAAGAAAGAGCAACCGAATTAAGGCAATATCTTTTTTGTTTGGACAAAGAACAAATTGAGGAGGTATTTAAGTCCTTAAAGTAAGTTTTTATCTTTTACAGAACTACCATTTTGAAGTAATGCTACTTAATGGTAGTTTTTTATTTTAAGAATGTTAGGAGTTATCCAAGTTGCATATGCTTGGTATTATAGAATAATAAGCTAATGAATGAATTATTTTAATCAAAGCGATTTATGATTAGTATTTATAATCAGCCAATTTATAATTGATAATTTACTCATTAAAATTACTTCAAGGTGATTTAGAAATTCTTTGTCTTTTTCTTCACGTGGAATATCAGTCCAAAGGCTTTCTGATTTCAGCTTCATTCCAGTATGTACAATTTCCGAACGAAGGTTGTATAAAGCATTAAATTTCTTTTTATTACTTATATTATCTCCAATATATTTCAGTAAATAGTCACGATATTTTTTTGAAACTTTATATTCAAGTTGGCCACATTTATCACATCGTTGGGGTTCAAAATCTTTATTCTCGTAATTTACCATAGTTTCAATTGCAGTAAAGGCAGAAATAATTGACAGAGTTTTTTTGAATTCTCTTAATTCCATAGCCGAAACAGAATGAGAAATTGCAGTGTCAATAAATTGTTTAACCTCTTTCTCTAATTCATAATAGGCTTTTAATCCTAAAAAGACATTGTCTGGAAATGTTATTTCAGTACTACTATAATAATCATAATTAGGATTTTTTTCATAATAATCCCAAAAGGGGATGAATTCTACTGGTTCATATTTTGAGGTTAAATCTGTGAACTTATCTATTTTCAATTGTTCCGGCAATTCAGGCCAGTGAAACAACATCATATTCCATTTCGAAGACCAGGAATTAGCTTCTTCTCCAGAATTTTCTTTTAAAATGGGCATCCCCCATGTTCCAGTTAAATCATAATACCTAAAAAACAAATGATTTGTAAAAAGGGTTAATAGATTTAATATTTCATCTTGTTTAGTTAAGGTTGAAGCTGTCAAGGTACGTAGGTCTTTTAATTCTATTATATCAGATGTAGGTGTAATGATTTCATCATCTTCAATTATATACTCAAGAATTACAGGATGGTGCTCTTGTAAAGAAGACTTAGGTATTCCAATTAAATCTGCTGGATAGATTTGAAATTTATTTTCCAATAAAAAATATTTGGTCAGCGGAGTTTTTGTAAATATGATTGTTTTATGATATTTATTCATTTTTCAATTAAATTTTCTTGTACTAAACTACTACTATTTTAATTTAATTAGGGAGTGTAGTAAGGTATCAAAAATTAGATTTTACTTTCATTCTTTTTCCTACAACTGCCAAATACTACACATTTTCCATTTCAACCGTATTCAAATCCTTATCCACAAAGGATTTTAATTATAACAACATTACACATGGGGAGTGTAGTAAAGGGGGTAAAACATATAAGAAACATACACTCTTTTAAGCAATCATTTATCCCACACCTCAACACAATACCAATTTTCAGAAAAACGGGCGGAATAACCGAAAAATGGGCGCAAATGATAAAAAGATACTGATATAATACTAATAAGAAAGACTAATAATATACTATCCACATTTAACTATCCACATAACTACCGGAACTATCCATTAAGGGCTAATAACTATTACTTTTTAATCTGATTAGGGAGCGTAATTAAGTCCTAAAAATCAGATTTTACTTTCTTTCATTTATCCAATTCTCCAAAAACTATACAAAATTCCCCAAAAATGTAACCAACACCGCATACACAAAGGAAATACAATTATCCAAACAATAATTAGGGAGCGTAATTAAGTACCCTAAACATATAAGAAACATACACTCTTTTAAGTAATCATTTATCTCATACCTCAACACAATACCAATTTTCAGAAAAACGGGCGGAAAAACTGAAAAAACGGGCGCAAATGATAAAATGATACTGAATACTAATACTTACTATAAGAAAGACTATAATACTAACTATCCATATTAAACTATCCATATAAGGGACTACAATATCCTTATTGCGCCTAATTTTAAAAAAAACGGGCGCAAAACCTAATACTATTTTATTAAGAGAAAGAGAATAGAGAACAAGAGATGAATAATTACTTCATTGACTAAATAACTAAATGCTATTTCTTAATTGCTACAATACCCTTATAGATTCTAAAAGACCACTTCAACCGGGCGAAATCCTACCCCTGAGGCTGAATAATAATTTCATTGAGTTGTGTTATTTGAAGATTTCTATTTATTTGCAACATTATTGATTATTTTTGTTGCAAATTTTGGATATGAAAAATAGAAAACTCGGATTTATTAGGTTTTACAGAGTTACCAAACTGAGCGGAGAAGTAAAAGGTAATTTCAGAAGTATAGCTGAAATGTGCAGAGAAATAGGGATAGAAAGGAGTACCTATTACAGAAGAAAGAAGTATAAAGCTATGCCAGGATTTTGTTCAATAGGAGAATATATAATTTCAGAGGAGGAATTGTATTAATTCAATTTATATGAAAGTGTAACGATATTGTAACTATTATATAGGTTGTTTGTTGCATATAATGAAAATCATATTTTTTTAGATTCCTACCTAATGTAAAAATTAACACCCCGGGGTTAAAATATAAAAACCCGATTAGGGTCTAACCGGGTTAAAAGTATTCCTCGAACTCAAAATTCAGGATTTCAAAAAGTGATATTTTTTGTGGAGGCTAAAGTTTAAGATTTACAAAATCATTAATATCCAATCTTGTCATATATATCCCTAAATAATAAGATGGGTCATCATCTTTTAAAAGCGTATAACATCTTTCTATAACTTGTACCCAAAGCTCGAACATTTTAAAATCTGAATCACTTTCAAAATTTGTTTTTAGTTGATTGTAAGAATTTTCAATTGAAGTAAGATTTTTTTCTATCAATGGCAGTACTTCTTTTTTAGTTTTGTCTCCTTTATTAACATCGGCAAAGGAATCAAATGCTACTAATATGTGTGTAGTAGCTTTGAAAAATTCTCCCTCTCTTTTAAGGTTTTGAGCATTGGTTTTAATTGTTGCTCCAAGTGCGCATAATAGCACTAATAAAATTAGTTTTTTCATAGTTATATGGATTTATTCACTTACTGAAATTATGTTTCCCTCAATATCTGCTTTAGCGGTTACGGTTTGTATTACTTTAGCTCCAAAGGCATTTTTACCCCTGAATTTCATATAAATTAAAAGATAGTCTCCCTTGTCTGAATACGTAGTTTCTACGTGGTCAAAACTTTTCGGGTCATTCATATTTGCTTTTACAACTCTTTTTAGGTTAATATGAGAACCGTCCCAAGCTGAGAACTGACGAAGTATTTTTTCTTTTCTTTCTGCTTTTGTTTTATTGTCTGCAAGTAGCTTTTCATAATCAATATTCCGATTAGGAATGAATGAAATAAAAGTTTTAATATTAGAATACTCATACCCTAATTTTTTAATTAATTGCTTTCTGTAATATTCTCTATATACTACCGTATCAATTTTGAGGTTTTCATTGAATCCGTTTTTAGTTACTCCCTCCGTATATTCAAACAAAATAGTATCAGGTAAAGAAAGTTTATGATTTACAAAATGCCTATTACCCGGTTGGCTTTCACTTTTTAAAATGCTATCAGCCCATTCTTTTTGAAATTGGACAAGAGAACTAAGTTTTTCTTCAAGTTTCTTTTTTGCTAATTCAGCTTGTTCCTCTGCAAGTTTGGTTTCCTGCTCTTTCTGTACTTCAATTTCTTGTTTGATTTTTTGAATTAATTGTTGAGCTTGTAAATAGCTTTTATTGCCTTTATCAACTTTGTTGAGGTTTTCTAAAGCTAATTCATATTCTCCTTTTTCATAATATTCATTTCCATTCTCATAGTAATCCATATTGAGAGCTATGATAATGCCTATCAGGAAAATTATTTGAAAAAAGAAAATTCCCAATCCAGCAAATAAGTAAACAACCTTTTTCCAAGCATCGGAGTTTCTTTTAAACATCCCATAAATACCAAGTGGAGGAAAAAAGAAAAGCAATAACACAATAATTATAGTATTATCATACCATTTACTTTGCGTTTGAGTAGTCGTATTCATATCAGTAGTTTTTAAAATTTTCAAACTTAATATGAGTACTTATAAAATCCTTACGGGAAACCGTAAATGCAAGAAAAACGGGCAATGCCCAACTCACATTGAATAAGGTGGCTCGGCAAAGCCAAAGTAAAACAACGGAGCAGGCACGCCCTAAAGGACGTACTATTGAACCGTCTTGTTTTACTTATGAAAATTTTGCCGATTTCCTTATTCAAGACTTTTCAGTACTATATGTTCAAACCTTTATTTAAGGTTTATTTTCTTTTCCAAATGTATGAATTTTAGTTAATTTTGGTGAAACCCAATCTAAAATGAAAACTCAATTTATTCTATTCGGTTTTTTCTTATTCCTGTCAGTAAATGTATTCTCACAGAAGATTTACATAACCGACAATAAAACGGAATCGGATAAAGTTGTTTTCTATACAGAGCGGAGTACGGAAATTAAGTGTGAAGGATAGAATATTATTCAAAACCTTTCCGAGATTGTATAAATCAAAAGGTTATATCGATCCAATCTTCGTTTTTTAGCATTTTGTAAGAATCAAGAAAGTTTATATTACTCGTTAATGATGGTTCTTCATTAGAAACGAGATAATCAGATATTTTAAAATATGCGTCTTTTAATGAAGTATAAAAAAATCGAATATCTGTTTTGTTTGGAGTAAAGATATTAGATTCTAAGTTAGATGTATCTTTATTGTACATACGATAGGCAAACAACTTGCAATTAATTAATTCATTAGTAGATTGGTCTAATATTAAATCTTCCTGAGTTAAAAAATGATAAACGTGTATATTATTTGAATCTACAAATAATTCTAATTTTATTTTACAATTCCTTTCTAATACACACTTAAATCTTGTAGTAAGTTGCATTTGAGGTAATGTGTCATACAGCTTTTGAATTAATTTCTCTATGTTAATTAAATCACTTTTATATTCTGCCGCATCAATCTGATAGTGAGAAAGAGGGTGTAATAAAATATAAATATAATCTCTTAAGCTATCAATTTCAGAAATATCTAATCCGGAATTTATAAGAAAATTTTGAACCAATTTAAATGTTGTAGACAACTTATATGTTTCAACATTGAGATAATCTCCGTCTTTAAACAAAAATTTCGGAAAATAACTAGATAATAATTCCTCAATGCTTTTCCTGAAATAATTTGCTGAAGCAGGGTAATCCGGTATAGAGTTATATAAATGGTATTTTGCTTTACCATAGTCATCCTTAGATTCGGTAATAATTGGGATTTCTATTTGCTGTTCATTGATTACATCAGTTCCTACATAAAATTCAAAGGATGTCCATTTCTCACGATTTAATTTTAAGTTCGCAATATTAAAGAAAGATTTGTCATAAGTAGAGATTATTATCTGAAAATCTTGAAATTGATTTTTAATAATCTCTAGTATAGGGAGCCTATTTGATGAATCAAGACCAACAAATATATCGTCTAAGTATAATAATTTTAGTTCTGAGTTTTTAGGGTAAAGTATTAATGAAGATAGATATATGCATATTGCTATAGAAGATAATCGTGCTTCATTTAATTTTTCTTTGTATTCAATTCCTAAATCAAAATCTCCTTTTTTTAAGACAAGCCTTAAGTCGTTATTTACGCTCCAAGTTGCTTTTCGTCCAGTTCCATAGTTCATGGTAATTGGTTGTAGTAAGTAATCTATTCTTAGCTCATTAAAACCAAAATAATTATTTAATAATTCATTCACCTTTTCAAAAATGCGATCTAGTGTTCCTCGTAATTCTCTTTCAAAACTGGTGAGCTTACGCAAAGCAATCCTATGCACATTATCTCTACGAGTATAAGAATTTAACAAGTCCTTTTTGATTTGGTGGTAACTTTTCCCAATTGGAATTGTTGCTCCGGCGACTAAAGGAATAAAATCTTTTAAAAGATTTTCAACAACTAAACTGAATAAATTTGGGTTTGGTGATGATTTCAAATAAATGTTTAGTAAATCAGTATAATCTAGAAATCCTTTTATTAAAGTTGCTTCTTGAATAAATGAAATTTTATTATTTGAAATAAAAGATGAAAACCTGAATTTTTCTTTTGATGATTCTTCAATTTCTGAACCATTATAGTCAGCAAATTCAATAATAATATAGCCATCCTCTGACTCATTAAATATATTTTTCTCAAAATTTTGATCCTTAATTGAATTTTTGAAGAAATAATCTATGGCTCTATAGAGCGAACTTTTGCCAGAGCCATTTTCACCATAAATAAGTAAATTTTTCCCATTATCTATATCAATAGAATAGGTTTTTACATAGGCTTTACAATTTTTAAGCTCAACCTTTGTAATTTTTTTCATTTATTTAGTCAATTTGATTGTGCTTAATAGTAATAAATATTCGGAAATTATTGAATTATTATCAGATAGTGTTTGATAAATTGAGGAAGGATATTCATTTTTGAATTCTCTTGCTAATTTGTTTAAAAGGGAGATATAATCATAATTATGATTTAATAAAATATTATAATTATATAATCCATACACAAGTTCATTTTTAATATTGGAAAAATAACTCTTTTCTGATTCTATATTAGTTCCCATTATTAGATCATATAGCTTTTCAAAAATTTGTTGATGCTCATATGAAAGTAAAGGCACTTCCACTGCGCCAAGAGTACGTATATTTATAATGTCCTTATTAAAATCAAATCTTTCAAAAACATAATCAGAACTCAATAGAATATAAATATATTTCGTACTAAAACTAGGTCTTTTTATAGTGATCCCATAATAATTAGAATCGAAAAAAATGGAGTCTCTGTCAAGATAGATTTCTGTATTAAATAAATTTAAATTGCTATTAATAATTATTTTCTCAACAGTTCTAAAATTCTGAGTAATTTTTTGATGTAGGTTTGAAATATTAATAGGTTTATTATAGTATGATGGTTCATATCTATTTGGTTGATTATGTATCTTTTTTAATAAATAGTTTTCTGAATTTTTGGAAAGGAATTCAATTTTATTTTTATCAATACCTCTAAATATATTTGCTATATCAGAGAGCTTAAATCTACTAATTAATTGACTTTCCAAATCAGACAAAATGTATTTTTCTTTATATGAACTAACAAAATCATCAAACTCACTTAAACTGCTGACATTATTCATTTTATTAAATAATGATCTAATATCCTCAAGTAAATTTGGCGCCTCATTATTAATGATGCTAATGGGTATCTCATTAAAGAAATACCACAAAGCATATAATGATTGTTGTGTTCTTCTACCATTATCAGCTGAAAGAATATAATCGAGATTATGAGCTTCCGATTTCTCCGAATTATAATTTATAAGACTTTTAAGTTTATAAATAAAATCTATTTCGAATTTATTACTATAATTCTGTAATTCTTGGGGTACGGTTTCAAGTTTTTTAGTTAAATCGTTTTTTGATCTAAGTCTGAAGTTTACCTTATTTCCAATTTTATAATAGTCTAATGCTTTATATTTATTATCATTATCAATATTTATATTATATTCATAATATAAATAAATTAATGCAGTAAGAATATTTTCGTTTTCCATTCTAGGAGTTTTCTTTCTTACATATAGCCAGTCTTTGTGATTATTATATATATCTTTGATTGTATTGATAAGATTTCTATCAATATAAGAGTTCCACATTTCGAAGGAATCTAATTTAATTGGGTAGGGTTTATAATTAAGCCTTATAAATAAGTCGATAGGATCAAAGTTTGAATTATACTTACTATCAATTTCGATAATCCATAAATCAAAATTTTTAATTTTCTCTTGATACTCTGTGCTGAGGTCTTTAAATTTCAATCCGTGTAAATTACTAAGAATTCCATTTTTCAGACTTAAAGAAAAGTTTTCATAATTGCTGGAAAGAATCTCATAATTATCTGATAAATAATCATTTCCTAAATAACTTAAGATGCTTAATAACCTTTGTTGCCCATCAATTACTTCCGAAACACCATCTAGTCTTTTAAAAATGAACAAAGGAGGGAGTTTGATTCCTAGTAAAATACTTTCAATTAATGAAGATCGTTTCTTGCGATCTATAACCTCATTCCTTTGATATTGGGGTCTAATGATAAATTTTTGACGATGAATTGAGCGAATGATGTCATCAATAGATGTGGAAGAAGGTTCTGTTTTATTTAGGCGTAGCTCATCGAAACTTAACGGATCTTCAGTATTATGTAAATTATCAATTTCATCAAGATCTCTATTAAACTCTTCTGTTCTATTTAAATAATTATCAAATTTTAATTGAAATAATTGGCTAAATATTGATGCAATATTTTCATATCGAGAGTTGATATTTTTCGAGAAAGAGCTTCTGTCCATATCATAAAACGTGATATTTTCTTTTATATATGAACAAATTCTTTCCAGGTTTTCGTCAGAAACTTCAGATGATGGATTTTCTCTTTCTAAAATTGAAAATCCCCAAAATAAACACTCGGAAATAAGTCTATTGTAGTTTACTTTATTCTGAATTGATAAATATATTTTTTTTATTAGATTTATTTTCTTGACGAATGATAATTTTAATTGCTTAAAATCAATTTGATCAGGATCAGAGAAAACATATTCATAATAAGCATTTATTATATTACTCTTTTTGTTTGCAAAATACCTGATAGGAATATTTTCAATTATCAACAATTCTCTAATTTTTTTTAAAAGAATTTCATCGTTGCTTCTTTCAAAATAGAAAAGTGCTTTTAAATTTTCCTTTAAAATTTTGTCTTTTAGAATTTCTTCTTTAAAGAATGTATTAACATCATCAAAAAGAAATTCTGCTTTTTCAATATCAGTATTTTTTAATGGTGTAATACCGGTATTATACCTTTTAAATATTTCTTTTTTTATATTATCCTCTACTAAATCATCAATACCTTGACGAGTATTAAAACTAAATTCAATAATTCTTAATTTGGTTTCATAAAATAGTTCCTTATATTTTAAATCAAGAGTTTCAAAATTTTTGTTTATAAATTCTTTTAAATCTAATTTTTTTAAACCACTTTTTTTTAACTTAAACTCTCCATTTATAAATCTTAATATGGTTTCATATCGTTGACGGCCGTCAATTATTTCTACCTTAGAAACATTTCTGAAATAAATTAATGGAGGAATTTCTGTGCCTAACAAAATACTTTCAATAAAATATGTCGCTTTTTCATCATCCCATACATAATTTCTTTGATAGGATGGCTTATAGTTAGTGTTTTTTAATCGATCTTCATTATTAAATAAACTTTCTATTGAAACTACTTTAGAATCAATTTTTATTTTGTTTTCAAAGATGTCTTTAATATCAGTCATTACTGGGAGAAATGTAGTTTAAACAATAGTGCAATTTATGAAAATTTCAATCACAGTAATAAAAGTAAGTAAGGTAATTAAGAATATAGAAAGGGGATTTATATGTTGACAAGGAAAAAAATGATCAATTATTTTTTTCAAATAATTTCCCAATCCATTTTTTGACATAAAAGTCTTTTAAATTTTTTTGGATTTTCTTCAAACAAGTCAAGATTCTTGCCAATCCAACGGTAAACTTCATCTGCTAAAAAATTTGCAGACATATTATCTCCGGAACAAGAATATCCATCACCTAACAATAAGTATGCGTTGCCATCTATATTAACAGGAAAAGTATAGCCTTTGTTTCTCATAATTCCAATCTCATTATCGTCCATTTCTGGGAACCATTTGTGGTTTCCTACTTTATATGGTTCAATAAGAAACTCCCAATTGTTTTTTATAATTCTGAGCAGTTCTGTATTGCTCCATACATTTTTATCATTATGTTTCTTTACGTCAATGATATAAGCGTAATTTCCTTGAAACTTTATAAAAATAAGAGGGCCTGTTCTTTTATGAAAATAATCATTTATATTTTTCTTTTCATTACTGAGGTGCAAATGATGGATTCCCCAGTCATTGAATAACATATCATGATAATCTGCATTAAATGAACGTTTACTTTGATAAGGATTTATATCTATTCCTTTTTCAATTTTTTCAAATAATTTTAAAATATCATTTTTTAATTCAGTCAGATAAATGTTAGCAATAGATTCTTTTGAGATTTGGATTTTTCTTGGCTTTTTAGGAATTAGTTTTAATCTAAAATTAAAATATCTAGCGAGTAATAAAGATTTATTAGTGTGAGCTTGAAATGTGACATTATATTGAGAATAAAATTCTTCTAATATTTTATCAATTAAATCTTCTGGTTTCATCTAGAGAGTTGAAAAAACTCAAATTTAACAAATCTATAAAGGATAATACTATATTTTTTGATTTTGAATTCATTATTAGTTTTAATAAAGCTCTATGAAACTAATAAGGTGCTAATTTTCAGTATTAGGAATAGGAATTATAGATAGGGTTGAGCTTAATTCAAGTAAATGGATTATTTCAAACGAAATGATCGAAATCGGGAATATGTCGGGAATTTTGAGTAAGAAAAAACCTCTAACAATCTTTTAATCAAATCGTTAGAGGTTTATTTTCGTAGCCCGTAGGGGAATCGAACCCCTCTTGCCAGAATGAAAATCTGAAGTCCTAACCGATAGACGAACGGGCCAACAATGTTTTCTTATCCTAAAGCAGCAACGTGCTTAGCTAATTTACTTTTCAGGTTGGCAGCTTTATTTTTATGAATAATGTTGTGCTTAGCCAATTTGTCAATCTGAGAAGAAACTTTTGGAAATTGCTCTTCAGCAGCGCTTTTATCTGTTTCTGCACGCAGATTTTTGATCGCAGTACGGGCAGATTTGTGATAATAACGGTTTTTATCTCTTTTTGCTTCAGATTGTCTGATTCTCTTTAGTGCTGACTTATGATTTGCCATAAATTTTTATTCTTTTTCAATTCGAAAAAACTCATTTCGATTTTTAACTCCCCGGTAAAAACCGAATGAGAGCGCAAAATTAGAACAATTTTTGATATCTGCAATAATTTTCTGAAAAAATTTCTTTGAATTTAAAAAATCATTTGATTTGAAAATATTACTTTTGTCCTCTTGTTTTTTTAATAAATATAAATATAGATGAAATTTAAAACTTTGTTAATCACATTGCCTTGGTTTGCCTGTGCCTGTGCGCAGATTCCTGCAGGATATTATGACGATGCCCAGGGCCTTCAGGGATATGAACTCAAAACCGCCTTGAAAGAAATTATAAATAACCAGACGGTTTTATCTTATAACAACCTGGACGGTTTTTATAGTCAGACTGATAAAGATTTGTACTACGAGAATGACAATTCATTGTTAGACATGTATTCGGAAAAGCCTAATGGGCCGGATGCTTATAATTACGGCTTTGGTGAAGGTGATCAATGCGGGAATTATAATTCAGAAGCAGATTGCTGGAATAAAGAACATATTTTTCCTCAGGGTTTTTTCAATGAGCAATTGCCTATGAGAACGGATTTGCATCAAGTACTTCCTACAGACGGATATGTAAACAACAGAAGAAGTAACTACCCGTTTGGAAAAGTAGGTTCTGCATCCTGGACTTCTACCAATGGGTCAAAAGTGGGAACAAGCGCAAATTCTGGTTTTAACGGGACTGTTTTTGAGCCTATCGATGAATTTAAGGGGGACATTGCGAGGATTTTGTTTTATTTTGCGACCAGATATGAAGACCAGGTTACTTCCAATAGCTGGGATGATCCCGATGCAGACCCGAGTAATCCGCTGAACGGAACCAGTGATCAGGTCTATGAAGACTGGCAGATCAGTGTATTGCTGCAATGGAATCAGCAGGATCCGGTCAGCCAAAAGGAAATAGACAGAAACAATAAAGTTTATCAGATTCAAGGTAATCGTAATCCGTTTGTTGATCATCCGGAATGGGTAAATGCAATCTGGAATCCAGGAGCTATGAATGTTTCTGATGTGAATACAAAATCCGTTCAGGTTTATCCGAATCCGGTTACAAATACCTTGAACATTCAGTCTGAAGAGAATATCTCCAAAGCCGAATTATTTGATTTGAATGGAAGAATGATCCAATCAGTAAAAAATAATTCAAACACAATACAATTGAATACAAGTCATCTAAATTCAGGTGTTTACCTGCTCAAAACTACTGTAAATGGGAAAACCCTGACGCAAAAGATTGTAAAAAAGTAAACCCAATTATAGAAATAAAAAATGTTCCCTTCAAGAACCTGAGGGAACATTTTTTATTTGTAAAGATTTATTACAACCGTATTTTAAATCCACCTAAAATATTGATCCCGGCTTGCGGATAATAATAAGCTCCTTCGTAATAATATCCATTGCTTTCATATTCCACATCAAAAACATTGTTGATCAATAGTGAAAATTCAAGGTTTTTCAGATTGAACCAATTCGGGGCATAGTTAAGTAAAACATCTGTCAGAAAATAACTGTCCAGTTTCCCGTTTTCTACTTCGGTATTTGTGAGAAACTGTTCTCCCACATATTTATTGCTTATGTTCAGTGTCAAAGCCTTTACAGGAGTGTATTGAAATCCGATTACTCCAATCAAATCAGGTGAAAATGAAATGTTTGTGTCTCCGTATTCTATCAGAATTTCATCTCCATTTTCATCATAAGCAATTTCTTTATAATTAAGATTTTTGTTGATACTGTAAGTCAGGTTTCCGTATAGATTTAATTTCTGCGGAATGATGCTGAAATCGGCACTTACCTCAACCCCTGTTCTGTAACTTTTTCCACTGTTTGTACGTATGTAACCGCCCACGTCATTCAACTGTCCGGTCGCGACCAGTTGGTCCAAGTAATACATATAGAATAAATTTGCATTTAGGTTCAGCTGCCCTGATTTTTTATAACCCAATTCAAAATCGTGTAATTTTTCAGGATCTAATTTTTTTCCATTGTCCAAATAATCGGAACGGATCGGCTCCCGATGCGCCATTCCGTAATAGAAGTACAAAACATTGGCAGGTGATGCATAAAAGTTAAAACCGACTTTCGGATTAAAAAAATTGAATTCGTCTTTGAATGGGAAAAAATCTTCAGATTCGTTATTTCCACCCGGAACCGGCTCGGCTTTATATTGTACATAACGGTACTGCAAATCTCCGAATAATTCAAATTTGTCTAAATTGAAAAGCGCCTTTGCATAGATAGAAGCATCGTTTTTGATGGATTTGTTTCTGTAATACTCCCGGTTAATGTTTTGGCTTTCAAAATCTTTCACCCATGTTACAATCCCATAATGATCATTTTTAAATTGATTGGCAGAAACTCCGGTAAAAAATTTTAATCTGCCTAAATGTTGGTTTTCCAGATTGAAATGCAATCCGTAAAAATGATTATCAAGCCATTCCTGCTGAACCAGATCAGATGACTCACCTTCAAGTTTATATTCGGCCATATCCACATCGTTTTTGTTTTTGTAATTTTCATAATAACCTTTTCCACGGGTATAGTATAAAGTAGTACCGGACTTCCATCCTTTTCCATATTTTTGTTCCCAGGTTAAATGATTATGATGTTGCTGATAATTGTCGGTTTCATTGCTATAATAATCAATTATATTTCCGTCATCATCCGTGATTATACCTGCTGAGTTAAAAGTGCGATTGATTTTCATTGTTTCAGCATCAATTCCATTCCATGCCTGGTAGGTCTTTTCTTTACCGAAAAATGTCCAGTAGCGGAAACTTGTATTTTCGTTCAGCTCATATTTGGCATTCATTCCGTACGAATACAAATCACTGGAGGCACGGTCGATGTAACCGTCTGATCTGATAAGGGAAGCATTTATGTCAAGTCTTAATTTATTGCTCAGGATTGCTCCCGTTCCACCTTGTAATGTATATTTTTGAGTAGCAAAGCTTCCCCATGAATTAGAGCTTTCCAAAAATGATTTATCTGCCGGATTGGCAGAATCAATGTTGATGATTGCACCGAAAGCACCTGTTCCCGAAGTGGAAGTACCGACGCCCCGCTGAATCAGGACAGAACCGGAATTGGAAGCCAGGTCAGGCATATTTACCCAAAAAACACCCTGTGATTCGGGATCATTGAGCGGAATGCCATTCATTGTGATGTTGATGTGCTGCTGGTCAACACCTCTTATCCGTACCGATGAATACCCGATTCCTGCTCCCGCATCGGACGTCGTAACGACTGAAACCGCATTTTGAAGCAAAGCAGGAATGTCCTGCCCTAAATTTTTTTGATTGATTTCCTTTTTTGAAATCTTTTCAGAAGTAACCGGTAATCTCTGAATGATTTCCGCTCCCTGAAGCTCAATTAAAGTCGAATCGTTTTGTTCATCGACCTGTGCAAATGATAAAATTCCGCTGAATGCAGCGCATAAAAAAATCCTACTTTTCATTTTTAATTAATTTTTAAATGAAAGGTGGATTTACCCTTTTGTATAGACTTCCCTAAAGATGAATTAAATTATGATAGAACCTCAAAAGCTCAATTTTCAATTCATTCAAAATAAAAAGGGAAAAGTTTTGCAACTTCCCTTGGCAGCATTACCCGCCCAGGTTCTTTGGGTATAATCTCAGCCTCCTTCCGAAAGCACCCCTTTCTGGTTTCTCTGACAAAGTTAGTTCTTTTTCAGGACTTGGAAAATTACTTATCAAAGTTTTGTTGCTGTTGCTCCGTAATCAGTATTTACCTGAAGGTTTCTTGTCAGATTCGGATCTTTAACAGCATCTGACGGAACAATTGCTTCCAGTAAATAAATCGGAAACGGATCTTCCAAGCTGCCAAAGCCGGAAGGAATAGGGGTAATGATCAATTTAGCCCCTCTCACATCAACCGGGAAGAAATTTTCCGGATAAGAGCCACTGTTGTTGCTGGGTAATTGGAGAAAGTCTTCTCCCGGGAAATCCGGGACATTAGAGGTAAAAGCCGAGGGTATGAACATGCGAGAATTGTCGGGAATTGTATCATTTTCTATAACCCCCATGTTGAGTTTATAATTTAAGTCGTTGGTCGTTTTTATGAGCCAGGCCTGGTATTTTATATCTCCATATTCCAAGTGGAGCGTCGGTTCCAAATTTGTTCCGGTACCCTTAAAAAACCAGAGCCCGTTAGTACCGTAATTTCCGGATTCATCTTCCGGAACAGATGCATTTTGAACGGTATAAGAAGCAGATATCCGGTTTGCCAGGCTTAAAACACCATTGGCTGTTTCTCCGGATGAACTTAAACTTGCCGTATTTCCATTGAAATCCCCAACCAGAAAAACATAATTGGAAGGTGCTGCAGAACCACTGGTTTCGACCGTTATTGCAAAAGACTGTGCGGTTTCCAAATCCTTAGCTTCGATTTCCGAAAAACGTGCCATCCCATTAGAAATGGAATCATTGGTTATATTTCCAACCGAAACATAGCTTCCGTCTACCAGAAGCCAGCCCTCATAATAATAGCCTTCCGGCAATTCGGGAAGATTAAAGTCCGTAACCTGCATTTTTCCAGTTTCATTAATTATTTCGGTTTCTTCACAACTCCAAAAAATCACACCGGAAAATAACAGAATCAAAAGTCTTTTCATGCTTCAAAATTAAACAAAAAACTCTTTCCATTTAGTCGAAAAGAGTCTTTTAAAAATGAATATGAATATATTTATTCTACACGTTCCCAGGTTTGGGTCCTTCCTAAAAGCGAAACTCCAAGATAACCACGGACTTCCAATGTATTATTTCCTTTCAGTTTAATTAAACATTTGTATTGCTTTCCGCTATTGGGGTCAAGAATATGCCCGTCAGACCATTCATCGCCGTCCTCTTCCAACCCCCACATGATGGTCATTCCTTTAATAGATTTATTTTTGCGGTCACCCTCACATTCTGTACACTTGGCATCTTCTTTTCCCGGAGTCAGGATTTTCACAACATCACCCTGTAATTTTCCGCTTTTAGTTTCATAAATTTTTACATAGGATTTTTCTTTTCCTGTCTTGTCATCAATTGTTTTCCAGATTCCTACGGGAGATTGAGCATAAGCCATTGCACTTACAAGGAAAACGGTACAGGCAAAAAATACATTTTTCATAGTTTAAAATTTGAATTAGACTAATTTATGATTTTTTTTGAAACAAAATGCATTTAAGGAAAATTGGAAAAGCATTTTACTTTTTAATTATTCATAACTATAAAATGCGTTGAGAATGTGGCTGATTTCCCATTCATTTTCCTTTTTCAGTAAAGAAATAATATCAAAACGTGCTTCCAATAATATCTTCTGACTGATAATGAATTCGTTGGCAGCAGTTATCAGAAGCTTCTTTTTGGAAGCATTGACGGCTTCTTCAGGAGAAGTCAAAGAGTTAAATTTTCTTGCTTTTACTTCTATTATTGCAACTTGATTTTTCTTGTGATCAATGGCAATTATGTCTATTTCAGCTTTTAAATACCGCCAGTTCCGGACAAGAATTTCGTAACCGCTTCTTTTTAAAAACTCTGCAGCTTTCAGTTCCGCCTGTTGCCCAAAATCATTATGATTTGCCATAATTGCTTATTATGTTCCAAATAAACGGTCGCCGGCATCGCCAAGACCAGGCACAATATAACCATGTTCATTTAGTTTTTCATCCATTGCTGCCAGATAAATCGGTATTTCGGGATGATTTTTGTGCACGAATTCCACACCTTCAGGACAACCAACCAGACAAGCCAGCCTGATAGATTTAACATTGTGCGCTTTCAGAATTTCTATGGCTTTTACAGCAGAGCCGCCGGTTGCCAGCATTGGGTCGAGTAAAATGACATCGCGGTTTTCCATTTGGGGCGGGAGTTTGCAGAGATATTCTACAGGCTGTAAAGTATCGTGATCCCTATATACACCTATATGTCCCGTTTTCGCATTGGGAATAAGATTTTGAATTCCTTCCACCATTCCCAGCCCCGCACGTAAGATCGGGACTAAAACCAAATCGTCTCCTTTGATACGGTACCCGGTAGTTTTACAAATGGGAGTCTCAATTTCAAAAGTTTCGGTTTCCAGGTTACGGGTCAGTTCATAGCACATCAAAGATGAGATTTCACCTACAAGTTCTTTGAACATTTTAGTAGGAGTGTTTTTCACACGTATCTGTGTAATTTTGGACTTAATCAGCGGATGCTCTAAAATGTATAGTTTATTCATTTTTCAGTAAAATTCTAATGTTACATTCCTGTCGGAAACTTTTAAATTGATTTTGCTTCCCATTATCAAAGCGCGGTTATCACCAATATGTCCTGCCGGAAATTGAAAACATACCGGAATGTGATAATCCTCTATAAATTTATGAATTAATTGGTAAGATGTTTCATCATATTCGTTAAGGAAATCAGGATTTTCATCTTCGATGTCCATCCGTGTAAAACTTCCTACGATTAAGCCTTTTATTTTTCCCAGTAAACCGACGCGTTTTAAATTCATCAGCATCCGGTCAAGATGATACCAGTTTTCATTCCAGTCCTCAATGAACAAGATGAGGTTTTCGCCTTGAATAGCGGAAAGGCTTCCTGCCAGGCTATAAATAAGTGACAGGTTTCCGCCTACCAGTTTTCCGGTTGCTTCTCCCGGATTGTTCAGATAGTGGGAAGGAATTTCATAATTTAAATTCCCGCCGAAAAGAGCAATTCTCAAAGAATCAAAAGTTTCTTTTTTGTATTCTAATTTTAACTTTTTTAAAGTAACGCCATGGAGAGTTTCAACATCAAAATTATTCAAATGATTATGAAAAACGGTAATGTCCGAATAACCAATGATCCATTTCGGATTGACTAAAAATTTGTCCCAATTCATTTTATCAATCAGATGAACGGCCCCGTACCCTCCTCGTGCGCACCAGATTGCCTTAATGTCTTCATTGTCCGAGGCAGACTGGAAGTCGGATTTTCTTTGCTCAATCGTTCCTGCATAATGGTAGCCGTCATAATAATCCTCAAATAAATTCTCGCCCAAAACGGGAATCAGTCCCCAGGATATTAATAAATCAAAATTATCCTGTATGTCTTCTCTGAAGATCCTGCCTGACGGCGCGACAATAGCAACTTTATCAGAAGGTTTTAAAAATTTAGGTTTCAATTTTTTATTTTGCAACTAAATTATAAAAACGGATTCAATCAGCCTAATTCACGAACTCATCTCAAAATGTTTAAATTTGTTTAAATGAAAACGGAAAAAATTGAAGAACTGGCGAAGGGTATACGGGAAGGAAACCGGGTTTTTCTTAGTAAAGCCATAACTTTGGCTGAAAGCTCTCTTCCCGAACATCAAATCCTGGCACACCAGCTAATTCAGGAATTGACTCCATTGACCGGAAGATCTCAACGTATTGCAATTACCGGAGTGCCGGGCGTAGGAAAAAGCACATTTATAGAATCTTTTGGTGAACTGCTTACAAATAAAGGGTTGAAGGTTGCTGTGCTGGCAATTGACCCTAGCAGCACGCTTTCCGGAGGGAGCATCTTAGGAGACAAAACGAGAATGGAAGATTTGGCTAGAAATCCAAATGCATATATTCGACCATCGGCTACAGGTGGATATTTAGGCGGAATTGCTTCCCGAACCTATGAAGCCATGCTTTTGTGTGAAGCTGCCGGATTTGATATCATACTGATTGAAACAGTAGGAGTAGGACAATCCGAAACACTTGTTAACGACATAACCGATATATTTATTTTTTTACAGATTCCAGGTGCGGGAGATGACCTCCAGGGAATTAAAAGAGGGATTATGGAAATGTCAGATATTATATTTATCAATAAAGCGGACGATTTCGGAACAGAGAGAGCCAAAGAAGTAAAAGTCACATTAACCCGGGCCATGCAATTCCTGCCACAGAAAGATTCCGGGTGGAAACGTAAGATTCTTTTAGGTTCCGGTTTAAGTGGAAAAGGCCTAAATGAGGTGTGGGAAACAATTGAAGATTATTTTAGGGTTGTCAGGTCTAACGGAGATCTTCAAAAAAGAAGAGAAGATCAAAATGTATTAAGGATAAAAGAATATATCAGGGAACAAATAACAAATAAGGCAATGAATTTATATAAAAAAGAAAACTTCAGATTCGATATAAATACAGATCCTTTTTGGGTGGCAGAAAAATGGATTCGGGAAAATATAAGAATTAATCAATAATCCTTTTGGCGTATAAAAATCTTTTTGACCAATAAGGTGTGCTGAGCGGGGTTACGGTAACTCCCTGGGAAGTAGAAGCATGAATGAACTCGACCTCGCCCTCATCTGAAACATTATGAACGATTCCAACATGTGAAACACGTCCTCCGCCATGTGTGGCAAAGAAAACCAAATCACCTGCGCGGAGCTCCTCTTTTCTTACTTCATGTCCTTCTTTTGCCTGAGCGGCAGAAACCCTTGGCAATTCATAATTAAACATTTGAAACACTGACTGAACAAAGGCTGAACAATCAATTCCGCTTCTGTTGGTACCTCCAAAACGGTAAGGAACTCCAAGATAAGTTTCCGCTTCGGAAAGAACCTGAAAAACGAATGAATTCATAGCCATGTTATGAATGTCATTCAGTTCCTCCAAAGCTGTTTTGGAAGATTCAACTTTAACAGTTTTCACTTCGTCTTCCTTTCTTTCGGCAAACAGTTTTTTGTTGATGATAGAACTTTGGGTATAATAAGAACGTTCCAATGGAACATAGCTGGACTTTGCAGTAGTTGTGGAAATCAATGAACCACAAGAAGTTGTGAGCACAGAGAAAATTGAAAATATTAATAAATTAACTCCTTTCATTGATTTTTGATTCAGTCAAATTTTGTCCTTCTTTTTATTGTCCAACGCAAATCTAACAGGAATCGTTTAATGAAAGGATGTGGTTGAATCAGTTTTGTGAAAAGATTAACTTACTTAAGATTTTTTTAACAAAGAGGGTAAACAAAAACTGCCGGATTGACCGGCAGCGTTTTGTCAGCTTAACTTTTTAGGGTTGATTAGGGTTTGCTAAGCTGAGTCTCCAAGTTTAATAAAATTGGTTAGGGAAATTAAGCTGGTTAGGAGGTGTATTTAAGTGATTAGATCAATAAGATTAGGTATTTGTTAAAGTGTGTTTAATTTAGAATTTTGATTTCAGTATCATTTATTTTCTTAATAGGAAAAACAATTCTTTCATTCTCTGTAATCAAGACAAGACAAATATTATCTATGGATTCAATTATGCCCACTTGTTCATCTATCTGGATTTTCATTCCCACTTCCAGATTCTTTTTTGTGTAAAAGCCCAAAATAAGCCTGTAAACTATATCACGTGACCCAAGCCCGACTGCCAGGGTAATTGTTATCAACAAAGCACCTAAAATAAATGAGACATTGTTGGAAATTATTTCGGTGTTTACTCCTGCCTGGTTTAAGGCTGTTATGCAAACGAAAATAAATATCAGGTAAAATATTATAGCACCCACAGCTTTAGAACCGTTGGAATCAAATGACTTCAACATATTTTGGATCAGTCTTTTTGCCTGTGATGCCAGATAAGTCCCTCCGACAAAAATTAAAACCGCAATGAAAAATTTTGGAAGATATTCCAGTAAATTACCCACTAATTCCGAAACCATGTGAAGATCAAGCAAATCGGCCCCAACAATGACAAATACTAAAATCAAAAGAAATTTGATTGTTCCGACAATGATTTTTCTGATGTTGACATTTATAGAACTACCCTTTAATAACTCCATTTCATTTATCTTGGCATCCAGTTTATCTGTTTTGAGGAGCTTTAATAAGTTATTGAGGATAAATACGATAAGCCAGTACACTAGTACGGCAACAACTAGAAATAATGCTCCTTTTAAAATATAAGGAAGCATTTCTGCAAAGTTCTGATAAAAGGTTTCCAAAGAATTAAAATTGAGGTCCATTTTTTTCGGTTTTTAGGTGATTTATTTTTTTCTTTTCTTTTTAGTTGTAGAACTCCATAAATCAATAATGGATGAAGGGTATTTTATGGCAACCAAATCTGCCATGTCAAGAGACAATTTAATTAATCTGACATCGTTCATGACCTTTTCACGAAGTACTTCCGGCACTTGGTGATGTTCTATGATTTGTTTAAATGGATTCTCCATGATCAAAGGTATTATAAATTTTAATCAGATTCATTTTGGCACGGCTCAGGCGCATTTTTACTGCGCTTTCTCCCAGATTATAAACATCTGCTATATCTTTAATGCTGAAATCATCTTGGTATTTCATTAATAGCATTGCTTTATCTTCAGGGGAAATTTTCTGTAAGGCTTTCGATAATTTCTCTGCTTTCAGAACATGAATTTGTTCGTCAGGGATTTCTTCTGTTACATCGCCTTCAATATTCTCATCCAAGCTTTTCGTTTTTTTCTGCTCCTTGAGATCCCGTTGAATATAATTTACACAGAAATTATACGTAAATGCATACAACCAGGTAGAAAATTTTGATTCTCCTTTAAATGTATTCAGTTTGACAAAGAGCTTCACAAATATGTCATGAGCTAAATCCTGTGCTTCTTCTTTTGAAGTAACAAAGCTCAGACATTTATTATAGACAACAGAGGCATAACGGTCATATAACAGTCCGAACAAATGTGTATCATTTGCTTTGACTATTTTTTCAACAAGAACTTCATCTTCTAAAGCCTCCGGTGTCGGTTGAAAAGTCATTTATTTGTTTTCATAATTTATGACACAAGATATTCAGTAAAGTCACAAATAATTTTGAAAAAAAATAAAATAATTTATAAAATTTTGATTATCAGTTAGATAATAGTACGAAATAACAAACTGATTAAGAAGGAAATTTATAGACGATGGCATTTATGTTCATTCCTGCTCCGACAGAACCTAAGATAATTTGGGCTCCGGCACGGAATTCATGGGTGTCCAATTGTTTTTTAGAAATAAGGTCGAACATGGTCGGAACTGTTGCCACTGAAGAGTTTCCGAATTTCTGTACTGTCATCGGAGCAACATTTTCCGGGGTATGTGAATTATAAAGCTTAAATAAACGTTCAATCATCGCATGGTCCATTTTTGCATTTGCCTGATGAAGAAGAATTTTATCAATGTCACTAATTTGCAATCCGGCACGGTCGATAACACGTTTCATTAAAGCCGGAACTTTTCTTAGGGCATATTCATACACCTTTCTCCCTTTCATGCGTATATTCAATTTAGAGCCTTCGTATTCTTCCTTTAACGACTTATCGCTCATTAAATAATTCATTTCATCCAAACTGTCGGAAACTGTTTCATACGAAATGATACCTTCTTTATGATCAGATTCCTTTGCTTCCAAAATGACGGCTCCGGCTCCGTCTGCAAAAATAAGTGCAGTACGGTCATGCGGATCAGTAGCACGCGACAGTGTGTCGGCTCCAATAATTAATGCCTTTTTTGCTGTTCCGCCCTGAAACAATTGATGAGCGAGGATCATTCCTTCAATCCATCCGGGACAGCCAAAAAGCATATCGTAAGGACGGCAATGGTTGTTCTTTATACCTAATTTATGTTTAACCCTTGTTGCAACAGAAGGCATTACATCGGCTTGGCGGTAGATGGTGTCAATGTCTCCATAATTGTGTGCGACAATCACATAATCCAGCTCATCTTTATCAATTCCGGCATTTTCAATGGCTCTTTTTGCAGCGATTACGGCGATATCTGAGGTAAATAATTCAGGATTTGCATAACGCCTTTCGGCAATTTCTGTGATTTCTTCAAACTTCGCAATTGTTTCTTCTACCGGCTTCTCTATTTTCAAACCTTGCTCATCATAAAATTCATAATTCATAAAATCGGAATTTTTTACAATTCTTTCAGGCAGATAATGTCCGGAACCGGTAATGATAGAGTTAATCATAAGATGACAATTGTAATTTGAGGCTCAAAGTTATGAAATATATAAAAGTGGTCAGGTAAAATTCTGAGAAATCATTATTTCTCAAGAATTTTAGATGAGATAAGGTCTTTGTCTAATTTCCAGCTCCGGGCAGGCGAAAATTCACGTCCATAATAAATGATCTGTAAATGCAGCTTGTTCCAGGTTTCTTTAGGGAAAAGGCTTTTAGCATCTTTTTCGGTTTGCTCAACGGATTTCCCGTTGCTTAATCCCCAGCGATGCATTAACCTGTGAATGTGTGTGTCTACCGGAAATGCCTGGTGTCCAAATGCCTGTGACATCACTACAGAAGCAGTCTTGTGTCCGACACCGGGAAGTGCTTCCAATTCTTCAAAAGTCGCCGGAACTTCTCCATTATATTTTTCAACCAGGATTTCAGATAGCTTTTTAATGTTTTTGGCTTTGGTATTGGAAAGCCCGATTTGCTTAATGAGTCCCCTGATTTCATCTGTTTCCAGTAAGCTCATTGCTTTAGCGTTACTAGCTCTTGCAAATAATTCCGGTGTAACTTCATTTACTTTTTTGTCGGTTGTCTGAGCAGAAAGCACAACAGCAATCAGAAGTGTAAAAGCATCAGTATGATGCAGAGGGATGGGTGGATCCGGGTATAATTTTTCCAATTCCTCCATTACAAATTTTGCCCGTTCTTTTTTTGTCATTTGAATAAAATTAAAAAACCTCACAGGTTCTTTTACGATCTGTGAGGTAAAATTAGTTTTAAATAATTTAAGAATTCAAAATTCCATTTACATCATTAAACCCGCCACCGTTAAAAACATCATCCAGCCCATTTTCTTTAAGAAAATTTAAGGTGGAGGAAGCGCGTCCGCCGCTTCGACAGAAAATTACAATTGGTTTGGGCATATCTTTGATTTTTTCCAGTTTATCGGGCACTTCTCCCATCGGAATATTGATTGCCCCCTCTACTGAACCGTCAATTTCCAGTTCATAAGGTTCCCGTATATCAATTAAAGTTGCATTCGGATTTTTTATTGCGTCTACTGTTGTCATTTTTATAACTTTTCTGAAGAATAACCATCTGTATATTTTAGGGATAATCATAAAATTACCAAATGATGATTCTGTCTTTTTTAGGTTTAAACATTTTATCTCCTTCTTTCACATCAAAAGCTTTATAGAAGCCTTCTACATTTTCAAGCGGGCCGATGGCTCTGTAATAACCGGGTGAGTGAGGGTCTGTTTTTACCTGATTGGCAAGCGCTTCGTCTGTAGACTTGGTTCTCCAGATAGTCGCCCATGAAATGAAGAATCTCTGATTTTGCGTAAACCCATCTATTTTTCCGGGGTCTCCATGATCTTTCAGATACATTTGAAGCGCATCATAAGCGACGTTAATCCCTCCTAAATCCCCAATATTTTCACCCAATGTAAACTGTCCGTTTACAAAAGAACCTTTAACAGGTTCATATTTGCTGAACTGATCGGCCAAGGCTTTTCCGGCTGCATCAAATTTGGTGAAATCTTCGTCAGTCCACCAGTTTTTCAGATTCCCGTCTCCGTCAAACTGTGCTCCTTCATCATCAAATCCATGAGAAACTTCGTGGCCGATTACAGCTCCGATTCCTCCGAAATTAATAGCAGCATCTGCCTTATAATTATAAAACGGAGGTTGTAAAATCGCTGCCGGAAAAACAATTTCATTGTTGGACGGGTTGTAATAGGCATTTACGGTTTGCGGGTTCATCCCCCATTCTGTGCGGTCAACCGGTTTTCCAATTTTGCTCATCATATCGTCATAGGCCCATTTTCTGATATTGATCAAATTTTGGTAGAAAGCACCTTCCGTTTCAGGGGAAACGATATTCATTTTAGAATAATCCTCCCATTTGTCAGGATATCCGATTTTTACTGTGAAGTTGTTCAGTTTGGCCAGTGCTTTTTCTTTTGTCTCAGGCGACATCCACTCAAGATTTTTGATGTGTACGTCGAAAGATTTGAATAAATAATTAATCATTTCCTGTGCCTTGACTTTTGCTTCGGGCGGGAAATATTGTTTTACATAAATTTTACCCAGAAGCTCGCCTACAGAACCATTTACAAATTCCAATCCTCTTTTTTCCAATGAACGCTGCTCTTTCTGTCCGCGTAATTGTTTTCCGTAAAAGTCGAAGCTGATTTCGTCTAATTCTTTTGTAAGATTATCGGCCTGACTGTCAATTAACTGAAACTTCATGAACTCCTTGATCTGAGTCAGGTTTTTCTCATTTAAAATCTTGTCTAAATTTTCAAAATATTTTTTTTCTGTAATGATAACCGAGTCAGTTTTTACACCTAAATCAGAAAGATATTTTTGCAGGTCAATGTTTTTTGACAATTTTTTTAAATCATTTACAGCGTAAGGATTGAACATGAGATTAGCATCTCTTCTTTCTTCGACAGTCAGTAGATACCCTGCCATTTCCTTTTCGAAATTCACCACTCCTGGCCCTTTCAAATCTTTCGTTTTTTGCCCGGTGAAAGGATAAATTTTGTTAATATAATTGGTATATTTTTCCAAAGCCTGGCGATTTGGTTCGTCGTCCTTTTGGTAATAAGCACGACCTAACCCTAAATGAACCGATCCCAGGTAGACAGCATTTTGTCCGCTGTTTTTCAAATGTGCATCTACCCCAAAACCATAAAACGGGTTTAAACCCAAAGGAGTTACTCCTGTTAAATATTTTTGTAAATCTTGCATTGACTGTATTTTGTCAATCTGATCCAAATAAGGTTGAATAGGTTTGATCCCTGCTTTATTTCTTGCGTCAAAATTAATATAGGATTTATATAAATCCCCGATTTTCTGTTCGTCGCTTCCTTTTGAATAATTTTCATTCAGAAGTTCCTTCAGAATACCTAATGTTTCAATGTCTGTATTTTCTCTCAGTTCGTCAAAACTTCCCCAGCGGGCCCTGTCTGAAGGAATTTCAGTTGTTCTCATCCAATTCCCATTTACATAATTATAGAAATCGTCCTGAGGCCTTACGTTTGTATCCATAAATTCTTTATTGATTGCTTGGTAATTATCTTGCCCGAAACTCATGATTCCGGTAAATACCAAACCTAAAACAGATATTTTCTTCATTTTCCGTAAAATTTTTTGTGTAATTAGTAACCTATTATTATGATAATGTTACAAAGCTAAGAAGATTTTTCACATCCGGCATTGACTAGAATTTGGTATATTTGCTAAGCAAAAAACAGGCAGATTTTTTTATGGCACACAAAATCTTGGTAACGGGGGCCTTAGGGCAAATCGGTTCAGAGCTGACGGTAGCTTTGCGTAAAATCTACGGAGTTGAAAATGTATTGTCAACCGACATTCAGGAATCTAAAAATGTTTACGACCCCAACTACGAGAGGCTGGATGTGATGGATGACGAGCAGATTTTTGAAATTGTTTTCAAACACAAAATAACCATTGTATATCATCTTGCCGCAATGCTTTCTGCGACAGCCGAAAGGTTTCCCAGGAAAGGGTGGGACCTGAATATGGATTCGCTTTTGATCTTTCTGGGACTGGCAAAAGAAAAACGGATTCAACAACTTTACTGGCCCAGCAGTATTGCAATTTTTGGGTCAGATACGCCGAAAAATAATACAGAACAAAATGCACTGGCCATTCCGACCACTGTTTACGGGATTTCGAAAAGAGCAGGAGAATTGTGGTGTAATTATTACCATCAGAAATTCGACGTGGATGTGAGAAGCATCCGATATCCGGGGCTGATCAGCTGGAAAACAAGACCAGGTGGCGGAACGACGGACTATGCGGTGGATATTTTTTATCAGGCTCTGGAAGAAGGAAAATATGAATGCTTCCTAAGTGAGAACACCGCTTTACCGATGATGTATATGGATGATGCTATCCGTGCAACCATTGAGCTGATGCAGGCTGATAAAGAAAAATTATCTGTTTGGACTTCCTATAATTTGAACGCGTTGAGTTTTACTCCTAAAGAATTGGCAAATGAGATAAAAAAGCAAATCCCGGAATTTGAAATTTCCTATAATCCGGATTTTCGTCAGGCAATTGCCGATTCCTGGCCGGCGAGCATTGATGATTCCGTAGCGAAGAAGGACTGGAATTGGAAACCGGAATTTGACTTGAGAAAAATGACCGATGCGATGCTTACCAATTTGAGAGAAAAGATTGCAGCAGGGCATTAATCAGGATTGGATCGAAAATAAAAATAATCCCACAGATTCTGCAGGATTTCAATATATCAGGCCTTATTGTTAAAAATCATAACTTTGGAGAAAGTATTCAATGAATCCAAAAATCCAGGCTTTTTTAAAATCCAATTACGGGCAACAAGCTATTGATTCACTTCAATTACTTGCCCAAAGCGGTTCTTCCCGTAAATATTTTCGGTTTGAGTTCGAGGAAAAGTCTTTGATTTTGACGGAAAGCAACAATGTGGAGGAAAACCGGACCTTCCTATACTTCACAGAACATTTTTCGAAAATTATAGATAACCTGCCTGAAATACAATTGGTTTCAAAAGATTCCTCATTATATGTTCAGTCTGACTTAGGTGATGAGTCTATGCTGGATGTTGTCTTAAAGGATAGAGACTCGGCAAAAGAATATTATGCGAAATCAATTCATCAGCTGGTGAAAATGCAGGTTTTGGGGGATGAAGGATTGGATTATTCCAAATGCTTCAGCTATCCGAAATTTAATTTCCTTTTGGTTTTACGGGATTTGTTTTTGTTTAAGAATTATCTTCTGAATTTATCCGGAATTGAGTTCAGCCATGGAAAATTATTGGCAGATTTTGAGAAGTTTTCTGCTGACTTCGAACGGATCCCATATCAATATTTTGTATTTCGGGACTTTCAGACGAGAAACATTATGATTTATAACGATCAACCGTATTTCATTGACTATCAGGGAGGTATGAAAGGTCCTGCACAATATGATCTGGTTTCACTTTTGTGGCAGGCGAAAGCAGATTTACCGGATGAATGGAAAGAAAAATTTTACGATTTATATGTAAAAGAATTCATCAAAACGACAAAACAGGATTTGAATGGATTTGAGTTCAGAAAAGGATATGAACTTTGCATTGTCGAACGTTTGTTACAGGTTTTGGGAACTTATGGTTTCAGGGGGATTTTTGAAGGAAAAATGCATTTCATTGAAAGCATAGAATTCGGATTAAAGAACCTGGAAAGAATTCAGGATTATGTGCTGCTGGAAAACTATCCGGAATTAAAAAGGATCATTCATGCACTTGCTGAACCAGCTATGATTAATCAGGTTAAAAACATTATCAATGAGCGAAACGCTAAATATTAACATCAGAAGCTTTTCCTATAAAAAAGGGATTCCACAAGACCCATCAGGAAATGGCGGAGGATTTGTTTTTGACTGCCGCGGAATTCTCAATCCCGGAAGGAAACAAGAATTTAAAAGCCAAACCGGAAGGGATAAAGCCGTAAGAAATTACCTGGAAACCGAAACGAAAATCGCCGAGTTTTTAAGTGCAGCATTTCAATTGATTGATTTGACGGTTGAAGATTATTTAAACCGGGGATTTTCAAATTTGGAAATTAATTTCGGCTGTACGGGTGGACAGCATCGTTCGGTTTATTCAGCTGACGCTACGGCGAAACACATCCGGGAAAAATTTCCGGAAGTCATTGTGAACGTGGAGCATGTGGAACAGGAAGCGAAAGGATGGGTCAATGAAATATATTAAGAAATGAGAGGAATGTTATTTGCCGCTGGCCTGGGAACTCGTTTAAAGCCGTTTACAGACAATCATCCGAAAGCTTTAGCAGTTGTAAATGGTAAAACTTTACTGGAACGGAATATTGAATACTTAAAACTTTATGGAATTGTGGAACTTGTCATTAATGTTCATCATTTTGCCAATCAGATTGAGGATTTTCTAAAAAAGAATGATTACTTCGGAGTGAACATTCAGATTTCTGATGAAAGCGATGAGGTTTTGGAAACCGGCGGCGGGTTGGTAAAGGCCAGGCATTTATTGGGAAATGAGCCTTTTTTCCTAATGAATGTAGATATCCTGACCGATTTGGATATTTCTGATTTGATTCGATTTCATGGAGAAAATCAACCGTTGGTAACCCTTGCGGTTTCAGACAGGGAAAGTTCGCGCAAGCTGTTGTTTGAAGAAAATATGCATTTGAAGGGCTGGAGGAATTTGAACTCGGGGGAAGAAATCATAGCATCTGATTTCCCTTTAAAAGAACTGGCATTTAGTGGAATTCATGTTATTCATCCCAAAATTTTCGAAATGATGCCGGACTCGGGTAAGTTTTCTATTATGACGACTTATATGGAACTGATGAGAACTGAAACCATCCTGGGTTTTGACTGTAGCGGTGGGGTCCTGGTTGATGTTGGTCGCCCGGAAAGTGTCTTCGAGGCAGAGAAATTTTTTCCATAGCCGGAATTTAAATATCAGGCATTCAGCAAAAATCCTTAACAATCAGTTTACATAAGACTAAGTAATTTTGCATTTTCAGACAAACAAATGCAGACTTTTCTCTTGATTATGAACGTCCTGGGTGCTGTATCACTTTTTCTTTTCGGGATGAAAGTGATGAGCGAAGGGGTACAACGTTCAGCAGGGAGCCAGTTGCAGGCATTTGTTAATAAAATGACAAGGAACCCGGCTTCGGGAGTATTTGCAGGAACTGTTTTTACAATCGGGCTGCAGTCTTCTTCCATTGTCAGCATTTTGACGCTGAGCTTTGTCAATGCAGGCCTGCTCAATTTGCGCCGGGCTTTTGCGATCATTGTCGGAGCAAATGTCGGAACGGTTGTGAAGCTTTGGTTCATCATCGCGCTGGGATTTGTCTGGAATGTGGAATCGTTTGCGCTCCCGCTAATAGCAGTTGCCGTTACCTTTTTATTTTTCTCCAATCAGAAAACAGCAGATTGGGCGCATTTTCTGATAGGTCTTGCCCTGATTTTTCTGGGATTTTATTTTTTGAATGAAGTTTTGCCGGATTTTTCTTCTAATCAGGATTTACATGCTCTGATAGAAAAATACACAAAAAGAAATACGATTTTCAATTCGTTGATGTTTGTTTTGATCGGAACGGTAATTACATTTTTGTTTCATTCGTCCAGTGTTTTTACCTTTTTCGCCGCAGTTTTGGTAGCCAAAGGAATGCCATTGGAACAGGCGGCCATGATGATGATCGGAGCCAATATAGGAACGACTTCAACAGCTTTGATTGCTTCTGCTCTGGGGAATAAAGAATCCAAAATTGTGGCATGGTTCCATTTCTTTTTCAATCTGGTCGGAGCAGTTTTATTTTTCTTTTTTGTTCCTTTTATCATTGGATTTTTTCAAAAGTATATTTCCGGTGACGGTGAAATTATTTTGGTTTCCTTCCATACGCTTTTCAATTTGGTTTCGGCTTTGCTGATTTTGCCTTTCCTGAATTTGACTGCGGATTGGGCCGAAAAAAAATATTTAAGCAAATCCAACGATAAGTCTTCACTGAAGCTGATCGGCAGACCATTTGGTCCGACTGCGAAAATGTATGTATATGAAGCCAACCGGGAAATTGTGAAATTTGCAGGAATCACCCGGCAGATCATCAATAATTTGGGAAGAATGATTTCTGAAAGCGATGAGGAAAAATTTAAAGAATTGCGTAAAAGAATTTATACGCTTGAAAGAGAAAGTGATGAACTGGAGGAATCCATTTTGAATTATCTCAAGGCTATTTACAATTATGAAATGTCTGGTGAAGTAGCGATGAACGTTCACCGGCTGATTGAAATCTGCCGTCATCTGGAAAGTGTCGGAGATATTGCCATCAAAATGGCATCGACTCATAGGGAAAGAAGAAAAAATAACAGCTTTATTACACCAAAATTGCGTACGATCCTTATAGAATTACAGGATTCTCTTTCGATTGCGACAACAACTTTGGTTCAGAATTTAAATGAAACCAAAGAAAATGTAAATATAAAAGAGGCAAAACTGAATGAGAAGCAAATCGATAAAAAGTTCAGCCAGGCAGAGGGAGCTTTGCTGAAGGCCATTGAATCGGAAAAATTATCGGTCAGAAGCGCTTTGTTTTATACCGAATTGATTCAGAATTATGAATTGATCGGAGACCATCTTTATCAAGCAAATAAAGCGTTGGGAAAATAAATTTGTTTAAAGCTCCAGGTTTCAGGTTTCAAGTTGGTAAATTTGGCAAATGATTTCCAAAGAAGAAATTTTTTTCATTCAGGGTCAGGATGAATTCCATGAAATTGCGTTGAAAGTTTTTCGATTTCAGGTAGGAAATAACTTGATTTATGCAGACTTTTTACGATTCATGAATATAAATCCGGCAGAAATCAATTCCATAGAGAAAATTCCGTTTTTGCCAATTCGTTTTTTTAAATCTTATAAAATTATTTCAGGAAATCAAAATGCGGAAAAAATTTTCACGAGTTCGGGAACGACCGGAAACCAGGTAAGCCGGCATTTTGTTTCGGATTTGAGCTTTTACAGGGAAAGTTTAAACCAGAGTTTTCGGCATTTTTATGGTAATTTTTCCGATTATACGATTTTTGCTTTGTTGCCTTCATACCTGGAGCGTGAAGGTTCTTCGCTGATCGATATGGTGGAATTCTGGATTGAAAGGTCGGGGAGAGGCGGTTTTTATTTATACGATTATGATAAATTGGCGAATGATCTGATTCAAAATGAAAAAGAAGGGAAAAAAGCTATTCTGATTGGGGTTTCTTTTGCTTTGCTGGATTTTGTAGAGAAAATTCAATTTGATTTGAAAAATACCATTGTGATGGAAACCGGCGGAATGAAGGGCCGAAAAGAGGAAATCACACGTGAGGAGCTGCATAAAATTCTCAAAAAGGGATTTGGGATTAACGAGATTCATTCCGAATACGGAATGACGGAACTGCTTTCTCAGGCGTATTCCAAAGAAAATTCGAGATTTGAGACACCCGCCTGGATGAAAATCCTGATTCGTGATACCGAAGACCCGCTGACTTTTTTAAATGAGGGAAAGACAGGCGGTGTCAATGTGATTGATCTTGCTAACCTGAACTCCTGTAGTTTTATTGCCACTGATGATCTGGGGAAAATTCATACAGATAACTCCTTTGAAATTCTAGGAAGGTTTGATAATTCCGATGTCCGGGGATGTAATTTGATGGTAAGCGAGATTTAATTCTTTTTAAGTAGAACAGTCATGGAAGCATCCAGATTTGTTTTTTCAAAAAAAGATTTAATTTCAGCATAATTTTGGGTAAAAATGGACTTTCCAAGATAGAATTCGAAATGTAAAATTACTTTTCCTTCTTTGACTTCAGCTTTCTGAAAGTAGATAATTTCGTTTGAGCTGATCTTGTTATGAACAGTAAAATTTTGTGGGACTTCTGCTTTGTAACCATCCGGGATTTCTACAACTGCATCAGTTTTATAATAGAAAGGGAAGTTAAATTCTAATGCTCTTTCACGCGTTTTTTCCTCGAACTTATATTCAGAAATAATTCTGCGCAAGGGATTTTCAATTCCAATGAACTCTGCATTTGCCAATGATCCCGATTCTGAGATTACTCTGGTCATCCGAAAATTATTGTTATCTGATTCTTTTGTATCTCTTTTGGTTTCATTGACCAAAATATCAACGGTATTTTCAATTGCTGTGTATTCTGAAATACCTTTTGGTAAATCTTTATTCTCTTCTTTAAAATATCCATTTTGTTTATCGGTACGGGTTAAAACATATTTTCCGTCTTTCAGGCTAAAGACCTGAAGAGATTCAAATTCAGATACAGGTTGATTGAGCAGAATGAAGTTTTCATTTTTAGAATCAACGATCAGCCCGTAATGATTGTAATCTCTGAGTGGCGCATAACCCAGGTCGAAGCTCATATCTGAAGCATCAATTAAACATGATGAGCCGTCATCCAGTGTAACTAAATTAATGACATAATTGAATTGACCTAAATAAGAGTAAGAAGTAAATATTTTCCCATTGTTTCTTGAGCTTAGAAGGATTAGATCTGTCTTAAATCCTTTGGCGCTGAGAATTGAGTTCAATAACAAGTTGAGATCAGTTGAGTTTCCGCTTTTCACTTTTTGAATTTCCCGGTTGCTGATCTTGGCAGAAATTCCATAATAATTATTCCACCTGTAATTTTGTTTGAAATAATTGTAAACATTTTTCAGTGTTTCTTTTTGGTCATTTCCATTTGGAATGGAAGCGGCAATTTCTACGCCTATTGATTTACTGGTAAAGCCTTTGTATTCGTCCTCAAGTTCTTTATTTAAATTTTTCCAGTCAGACAGCACATCTTCATACATGCTTGTTGTTCCAAAAGCTCCGCTGCTTTTGCTGTAGCCTCTTAATTGAAAAATAATCCGTTCCGACATATCTTTGGGATTATAAAGAAAATTCAATGAAGTATGGCTTGGCAAATTAATGAGTACCCAGTAATTAGGGTCCTTTTTATTTTTTGAATATTCCACGATTTTATCACCAACCATCAGTGAAGTATAATCCAGGCCCATGCTATTTTCTACTTTATAGGAGCTATACAGGGTCGGATATTCATGCTGGAATCTCCACGCATCTATAAAATAAAGTTTTTCATCATTAAAATTGTATTCGAATTCAATTATAGAACCGACTTTAACGTTGGGGAAGGTGAATTTTTTGGAACTGTAATAATCATTGATTTTCGTATCATAAATGTCATTTTTATTGACCGGATAAACTACTGTCTTACCGTTTTCAATATTGATGGTCTGTGCCTTGATTGAACCAAAGCTTTCCAAGCTTTTGTATGAATAGTAAACCAGCTCCTGGTTGGCGACATCGATTCCTTTTTCATCCAGGATTTTTATCCTTCGGTAAAAATGTGTTTGAAAAGAACCGACAATTTGCGTTTTTCCTTCCTCATATAAAACCACTGCCGGGGCTTCTTTTTCAAATGAAACCTGCTTGTAATCAATTTCAGCCTGGGAAACTTCTCCCCATTTGGTCTTGGGGTTTATTTGGGCATTTAAATGAGTAAAAAAGAACAGAATTATGAAAAGTATTGAGAAGGGCTTCATGATTTTATTTTACTTAAATACAGATTTCAGCTTGGTTTTAGCGTTCAGTTTACGATGATATTTTGTTTGGAATTTTGAAGTATAATCCCATAGCAACTCAAATAGTTTTTCAGAATTTCCTTTTGAAATTGAAGCGTACTCCTCACTCATAATTTTAACCATTTCCTTTTTAGGGGTCAGGCGAGAGAGGTTCTTCATACGTAACTCAGTGCTCATCGATTCATGGAAATTCATACGATTTAAATCGACCAAATAAAAGTCATATTGGGTTTCTCCAATTTTTTTTATCAGGGTATTTCCGGGAGAATGATCCTTGAATTCGATCCCGGCTTCATGCATTTTGTATGAAAACCGGGTAAATTGACGCAGGATATTTTCTTCGTCGGGAAAATCTTTTATTTCTACCAGCTCACGGAAAGTCAAATCATAATCCTGATGAATGCTCGCATAAAAGCTCCGTTGTAAGCCAAATGAATTAAAGTTTTCCTCAAAAGCGAGAGGTGTTGGCGTTCCGATTCCTTTTTTCAGTAAGATATTGGCAAATTCAAAAGATCGGCGTGCTTTTGATTTCCGGAAATATTTGTAAACAAATTGATTGATCTTGTTTGGGATTTTAAACGACTTTACGTTGATTTTTACTCCATCACTTTCAAAGACCTTGATTTTGTTTCTTTCGCCAACCATAAAGTCAACTCCTTTTTCATCAAAATTCTGGAAAATGGAATTAATTTTACTTGTTAAGTTTTTAAAGTCAGGGTTTACCTCAAAAATCATCCTCAAGATTTGTGACAAAAATAATGATAGTTATTTAATTAATTAGAAGAATTAATTTATAAGTATTTGTCAATTCCGTTCTTGCACCAGTCAATTCTTTCGGTAAGGGTTTTTTCCTGTAAAGCATCGTTGTTTTTCAGGTTATTCTTACTTTGTTCTTTGTGCCAGATATGGTAAATGATGCCCCTGTAGCGCAGTCTCTTTCCCAAAATACCGCGATGAAGCATTCTTAAGATCATTTCAGAATCTTCCCTTCCCCAACCCTGTATATCTTCGTTATATCCGTTGACTGCAATAAAGTTATTCTTCCAGAAAGATAAATTACAACCCCTCATTTTATTTGAAAGTACAGGCTTTGGGTGATACATATTGCTTAAAAAGGGAAGGTGAAGGTTCCGTGTCCTCTTTTTTATTCCCTTGTCAAAAAAACCAAAATTTATTTTTTTTGCAAGGAACAATTCTTTAAGGAAAGATTGCCGGATATTTACACGGCTTCCGTACAGATAAACATTATCCTGAGAAGATCTTATATGGTCTTTTATGAAATATTTGTGCATGATGCAATCACCGTCAAGCTGAATGATATAGTCGCTTTCGCAGGTGGCTATCGCTTTATTCAGAATCACAGACCGCCTGAATCCGTCATCTTTATGCCAGATATGGTTTAATTTGACCGGAATTTTTGATCTGTAATGTTCAATCAGTTCCGCAGTATCACTTGTGGAGCCATCGTCTGCAATAATGATTTCATCCGGGAGCTGCGATTGATTTAGAATACTTTTCAGTACCAGCTCAAGAGCTTCTTTCCAGTTGTATGTAGAGATTAACAATGCGGTTTTCATTTTCAAAATTTACCCAAATATACTTTAAAAAGGAAAAAAAGAAATTTTTACAATCTTTTAAGTATCTTGCGTATGCCTTTAGCGGCGGGCATAGTTCTCCTTAATTATTTTATGGACTCAGTATGTTAGAAGTCAGTTGCGTCATTATCAATTATAACACATCTTCTTTTACGTTGAAATGTGTTGAGAGCATTTTAAATACAACTTCTCCGGAATTAAATTTTGAGATAATTGTGGTCGATAATGGCTCCAAGCAGGAAGATTATCTTCAGTTGGAGGATGGAATCCGGAAAGTTTCCAAGCCTGATTTGAAATTAGTGCGTAGCAGGATCAATACGGGTTTCGGAGGCGGAAATGCATTTGGATTTCAGTTTTGCGGCAACTCAAAATATGTGGTCTTCATAAACAATGATGTGGAGTTTATGGAAGACGACTGCCTTTCCATATTGAAAAATTTTATGGACGAAACTTCCGATGCCGGTGTTGTTTCGCCGCAAAGCGTAGATCAAAATTTGAAATTCGTGCCTACTTTTGATCATTTTGCTTCGGTACAGAGAGAGATCTTAAAGAGGAGAACCCTGGAACTGTTGTTTCCGAAGACTTATCTCAAAAGGAAAAAAGAATATTTTGAACCCTTTAAAGTGCAGTTCATAACAGGAAGCTTTATGTTTTTTAGACGTAGTGACTTTGAGAAAATCGGAGGATTTGACACCAATATTTTCCTTTACTATGAAGAAACCGATTTAAGCCGGAATCTAAAGGAAAAATTAGGAAAAAGCACCTACCTGTTTCCAACCATTAAATACAAGCACTACCACGGAGCCAGTACGGCTAAAAGCCTTGAGATAAAGATAGAGCAAAAAATCTCGCTGATGTACGTCATCAGAAAGCATTATGGCTGGTGGGCACACAAAACTTTATTGGTGTTCTTTATCATTCGCTATTTATTTACAAGCATTGTGAAACCAAAATACTGGAAACTGTGGTATTATTTTGTATTGGGAATGCCGCTTAGCAAATCAATCAAACAAAAACAACAATATTTGAATATCATGAATTAAATTTGCTCCGTTTTCAAGTGAAAATAATATCAATCTGCAATTTCTATAAAATACAGAACAATGACTGATTTGGAAATTTTAAAGAAATCTGTTTTCCTTTATCCGACCGATACTACATTTGGATTGGGATGTGATGCGGACAATGTGGAAGCTATCCGGGAAATATTCAAAATCAAAAATCGCCCTGATTCAAAGTCGCTGATTATTCTGGTTGAAAATGAAGCACGATTGCAGAAGATTGTAGATGTTCCCGATCTGGCTTGGGACATTATGGATTTGTCGGAAAAACCTGTTACCATCATTTATGACAATCCCCGGAATTTGCCCAAAGAATTAATTGCGGAAAACAATACGATTGCCATCCGCTTAACGAAAGATTCATTTTGTAAAAAACTGATTTCCAGGTTAAATGCACCTTTGGTTTCAACTTCTGCCAATATTTCGGGAGAACCTGCACCAGATTCTTTTGATGAGATTTCTCAGAAAATAAAAGAGGAAGTAGGTTTTATTTTCCCCGAGTGTGAAACTTTCGTTCCGAAATTTTCAGGTTCATCGATCATTAAATTGTCTGCCGATGGAAAGGTAAAAGTAATCAGGGAATAAAAAATTCTGTAAAACACAAAACTCACAACGCAAAACCTATAATTTTGCAAAATGAATTTAGAGAGAGCAATTTCCCATAAAATATTCAGGCTTGTAGGTAAATCAGCAGAGGATCTGGAACAGGAAGCCTATGTTGTAGGAGGATTTGTACGTGATTATCTATTGGGGAGAAATAATAAAAAAGATATAGACTTCTTAACGATCGGCAGCGGAATAGAATTGGCTGTAAATGTACATTCAAAGACACCAAAAGCGTCTAAATTGTCTGTATTCAAAAGATTTGGAACCGCTATGTTCAGGTGGGAAGGAATTGAACTGGAATTCGTAGGGGCACGAAAAGAAAGTTATTCGGAAGATAGTCGGAAACCCTTTGTGGAAAACGGAACGCTTGATGATGACCAGAAAAGGCGCGATTTCACTATTAACGCATTGGCAATTTCTTTGAGTGAAAATAATTATGGAGAATTGATTGATCCCTTTGACGGGGTCAGGGATTTGGAAAATAAAATCATACGTACGCCACTTGACCCGGACATTACTTATTCCGATGACCCTCTCCGGATGATGCGGGCAATCCGTTTTGCCGCTCAGTTAAATTTTAAAATTGAGGAAAGTTCGTTTAATTCGATTCGAAAAAATGCAGCAAGGATTGAAATTGTATCTAAAGAACGGGTAATGGACGAGTTCCAGAAGATTATGATGACCGAAAAGCCCTCTGTAGGATTGAAACTGCTTGATGATGCGGGACTGATGGAATTTATTTTACCAGAACTTGTTGCCTTAAAAGGAATTGAAGAAGTAGAAGGCCAGACCCACAAAGACAATTTTTACCATACGCTGGAGGTTGTGGATAACATTGCTCCCAATACCGACAACGTTTGGCTCAGATGGGCGGCTTTGCTCCATGACATAGGGAAAGCCCCGACTAAAAAATATGATAAACGAGCGGGGTGGACTTTTCATTCGCATGAGTTTGTTGGTTCCAAAATGGTTTTTAAATTGTTTAAAAGGCAGAAGCTTCCGCTTGGAAATCCTGTAAAATATGTACAGAAGATTGTAAAGTTAAGCTCAAGACCGATTTCTCTGATTGATGAAAGTGTGACCGATTCTGCATTGAGGAGATTGTTGTTTGAAGCCGGAGAAGATTTTGAAGATCTCATAACACTTTGTAAAGCGGACATAACGACCAAAAACGAAAAAAAACAACAACGTTTCAAAAAGAATTTCATACTGGTTGAGCAGAAAATAAAAGAAGTAGAAGAACGTGATAAGATCAGGAACTTTCAACCACCCATTGCAGGAGAAGAAATAATGCAAGTATTTGACTTAAAGCCATGTAGGGAAGTTGGGGTTATTAAAAATGCAATTAAGGAGGCCGTTTTAGAAGGTGAAATAGAAAATAATTACGAATCTGCGTTAAAGTATATGCTGGAATTAGGAAAAAAATTATATTTGACCCCAAAAATAAAAGAACAGTGATTTATAAAATTCGTGTAATACTTGACACAAAAGATGACGTTTTTCGTGATATAGAAATTCGTGACAAACAAACCCTATTCACACTCTATAAAGGCATTATGAGTGCTTTCAGCCTTCAGGGAGAAGAGTTGGCTTCTTTTTATGAATCCAATGAAAGTTGGGAGCAGGGACGAGAAATTCCTTTGGAAAATATGGATGAGAACGGACCTGATGAAACCATGTCTGATTTCTATATTCATGAGGCTTTCCCTAAAATCGGCTCCCGCATGATTTTTGTTTACGATTACATGGATATGTGGACGTTCTCTGTAGAAGTTATTTCAATTGAAGACAAAAAAGCGGTTCTGAATTACCCGCTCACTGTTTACCGTTACGGGGCAATGCCTTTAAAAGCACCCAAAAGAAATTTGGAAGTTCTGAATTTGGATGATGAAGAAATTATTGATGATGAAGCCGATGAGGATTCGACATTTGATGATTTGGAAATTGATTCAGAAATAGACATTGATGATTTTTAATCAAGAAATCGAATACAGAAAAGCAATCAATTTTGATTGCTTTTTTTATTTCAGATAATCTGCATACAATTTCAAAGAATCTGAAATATCCTTTTTCATTATTTTAATAAGGTGTGGCTGGTCATAAAGCATAGCATTTTCTTTACTGCGGACTTTTGATAATTTCCCGGCGATTTGCGTAATTAGATTGATATATTTTTGTTTGTCCGTGATATTCTTCTGATTCATAATCTTTATTTCTTTCCTGATTTTCCGTGCGTAAAGTTCAGAGTAATCAAAATATATTTGCTGCAGATCAAGTATTTCCTGCGTTTTTAATTGTATCCATGAAGCATTTCTGTCAAACCTGTTGAAAATAATAATTTCAGGAGTTTTACCGGGTATCTGCGTAATTTGATAAGAAAGCGAGATCGATGAGCTGACTGCCGACTTGGAAGAAACATCCGCAGGTATGTTTCCCCTGAAATCTCCAAAAGACAAAGACCTGTTTGGCATCCAGTCGAGATAATCATTATCGTGCGTTACAAAAGAGCAACAAAAAGATATGATGATTAAAACTGAAAAAATATGTTTCACATTTAAAATTTAGCTGACTATGAGATAAAAATACAAAATATTTTTAGGGATGTTTATGAAAATATATCCAATAGTTTTTCCAAAGCCATCCCTCTGGATCCTTTTATCAACAACAAAGGCTCTTGTATAGAATTCCGGATGAGATACTCAGAGATTTCATCTCTTGTTCTGAAAATTTTCATTCGGTCATTGACAGGAAGCTGAACACGGCTGAAATTTTCACCAACCAAAAAGACCGGGCCGGTGTTTAATTTGAGTGACAGTTCAGCAATTTTCTGATGTTCCTTTAATGAATGCTCACCCAGCTCAAACATATCTCCGAGTATTACCGCCTTGTCTCCCGTGAATTTTGAGAAATTTAATAAAGCAGCTTCCATGCTGGTAGGGTTCGCATTGTATGCATCAAGAATAATTTTATGGCTTTTCAATTCTACAATTTGAGAGCGATTATTTTCAGATTTATATTCTTCAACAGCAGTTTTAATATCCTCAATGGGAACATCAAATTTTAAACCTATTGCAATAGCCGCAGCAACATTGGGTGTATTGTACTCGCCTACCAAATTGCAAAGAAATGAAGCTGACTCATAGATAATTTCGTCACAATTTCCCTGTATATTTTTTTTGTACTTGAATTGAAATTCGGCATTTTCTCCGGTGCCAAAAGTAATTCGCCTCAAGTTCTGAGTTAGCTCAACCTGCTTTTTATCATCACAATTCACAATAGCAGTTTTCTCATTCTCTTTCAGGTAATTATAGAGTTCGGATTTTCCTTTTATAATTCCTTCCTCACCTCCGAAGCCTTCTAAATGTGCTTTTCCGAAATTGGTGATATAACCAAAATCAGGTTGTGCAATGCCGCATAAAAATTCAATTTCCATTTGATGATTGGCTCCCATCTCCACGACGGCTATTTCATAATTAGGATGAATGGACAGCAGGGTAAGCGGCACGCCTATATGATTATTGAGATTTCCTTTGGTATATGCCACATTGTATTTTTGGCTTAAAACAGCTGCGATCAGTTCTTTGGTGGTCGTTTTCCCATTGCTTCCGGTAAGTGCCAGAATGGGGATGTTTAATTTTTCTCTGTGGTATTGAGCAAGTTTTTGCAATGCATTTAAAGAGTCTTCCACATAATAAATATCATTTGCGTCATCTTCATATTCTTTTTCATCTACTATGGCAAATGAGGCTCCGGACTCAATGGCTTGCCTGGCAAATTCATTTCCGTTAAAATTTTCGCCTTTCAGGGCAATAAAAAGTGATTTCATAGGAACGTTTCGTGAATCAGTGGAAACCGTTTGAGCACGTAGATAAAGCGCATAGAGCTGTTCGATATTCATAGACGTAAATGTAAAAAAAATCCCAATCTGAAAACTCGGATTGGGATAAGATTTTTTAATTTATTGTATGTGTTATTTTGTGCCTGTTTTGGAGCGTTTTGATTCAAAAGAACCTTGGTAGTCTTGTGCTACACGGAATCCTATCCAACTTGTAGCCTCTGCCTGATGAAGAAATCTTCTTTGTCCCGGGTCAAGCCAGTAGATCGGATCTCTCCATGAGCCTCCTTTTACCACCCGAACTTCATCGCTAACCTGAGATGTTCTTTTTTGTTGATCTTTCTCAAGGATAATTCTTCCTTTTTCATCTACATAAAACTTTCTCTCAGGCGCATTGTACATTTCGGAAGTTGAACTTCTCGGGCCTCCACCCATTACAACAGAAGAGGAATCTGACGAAGGAACTTCTATAACGTTTCCTAACGAATCGGTAGTAGTATTAGCAAATCCTTCATTATAATAATCTTCTTCAACTCTTGGATTAAGAGACGACATGCGGTCTCCGTCACGGTAATTGATATTGTTTTCTTCAATTTCTTTTTTATAAGTTCCGGGAAGCGCTTTATAAGTCAGCTTACCATTATCCAATGTGTCATATTCAACATCATCCTCAAATTTCTGGAAACCTCCGTTTTCATTATTAATAACTGTTTCATACACATTTCCGCGGAAATAATTGAAATCGTTTGCTTCATCATCAATAATCGGACGATAAACATCTGCGGTCCATTCGGCAACGTTTCCATACATGCCGTAAACACCGAATTCATTTGACTGGTATTTTTTCACATCACTTGTAATGGCGGAGCCGTCATTTCCATATCCACCAATACCGGAATAATCACCACGTCCGACTTTGAAATTAGCCATATATTGACCACGTGCTCTGCCTTTCTCACCTCTCAACTCATTCTGAACCACGCTTTTCCCTTTGTATTCATTGTATTCACGGTCAGCTGGTAAAGCAAGAGCTGCATATTCCCATTCGGCTTCTGTTGGTAACCTGAATGGAGAAACTTCGCCTGCTGTTGTAGAGCGGTTGGCTTTTTGCACACGTTGATTGGTTGATTTAATCATCGTTACTTTAGACAATTTTGTGGTATCTATAGCTTCCTTTACATTACTGTCGTTATTCTTATATGATTCTAAATCAAAATATTTACTACCATAATTGTATTCTTCATTTGAATAATAATCCTTACTCAAAATCCCTTTGTCCATCAAAGCTTTTTCATTTGCTCTGTCTGTCAGCCAGTCACAGTAATTGCTTGCCTGCAGCCATGTGATTCCCACAACCGGGTAATAGCTGAATTCAGGAGAGAAAAGATAAGTTTCGTTGTCGAAATCGTTTCTTGAGAGTTTATTGTTAAAAACTTCAGGATCTGGAAGCGAACCTTCATAAATATATTTATATTGCTCTTCCTCTGGCGGGAAAACGACTTTTAACCAGGTCAGATACTCGCGGTACTGGTAATTGGTTACCTCTGTTTCACCAATGAAAAATGAACGGACCTGCATGCGCTTTGGCGTATTGTTCCAGTCATGCATTACGTCATCTTTCACAAGACCCATTGTAAAAGAGCCTCCTTCAATGTACACCATTCCCGGCCATGCTTTCACATTTGGTTTTTTCTTGCCGGAAAAGAACCATCCTTTTTGGTCGTTTGGTTTCCACCCGGTTGTACTGGTGAAGTTTTTTGTTCCGCCACCTTTTTTTCTCCCACTTCCACCACCGCCACAGCTGGTTAAAACGGAAACTGAAAATGTTACTAAAAGAATCGCTAAAATCCTACCCTTGTTCATATTTGTATATATGTTATTTCAACAACTAAATTTTCTAAAATAAGAATTGCAAAGAAAAACATTTCCTTTGAATTCACAAAGTTTGTCTTGCCTATCTTTAACGAGGTTATTGTTTTTTTATTGTGAAAGAGAATATATTTGTCGAAATAACGTTTAGACAACATGAAAAATTCGTTGTTTTTTCTTTTTTTAATGGCTCTGCTAACGCTGAATGCTCAAACTATTACAATTAATTGGGAAGGTGTTAAAGATTACTCATGGGGTTTTGATAATTCTGTAAAACTACCTTCTTTCAGCAATAAGGGATACGGGGTGAAAGACAATGTTCCGCAATTCGTTTATTCGGAAAGTGTTCAGGGAATGGGGAGAGTTTCTGTTCAGAATGTTCAGTATGCCGTACTGCCTCAAAGTGAAAGAGGTCAATTGAATATTCAGAAAATTCCTTCTAAATTAACTTATACGGCAAAGATCGATAAAGGAGGGAGCCGTTATTTTCTTTCAGTCCAGATGATACCTTTTGTAAAGGAAGGAAACCAGGTTAAGAAAGTAACATCTTTTCAAATTGTAAACCAACAGGGTTTGCCGCCCGAGTATCAGCCCGATGATACTTTTGATCCGGCGACCCAAAGTGTTTTAAAGAATGGGCAGTGGTATAAAATCCGTATAAAAAAGTCAGGTATTTACCGTTTGGACAAGTCCTTTTTTGAGCAAAATGGAATCCCAACCAGTTTTGACCCGAGAACCCTGAAAATTTATGGAAATGGAGGGAAGATGCTAAATGAAAACCCGGGCGATTTCCGTTATGGAGCGCTACAGGAGAATGCCATTCAATTTAACGGTCAGGATGACGGAAATTTTGACAATGGAGATTTCATCCTTTTCTACGCCCAGGGACCGCATGACTGGAACAGGAAAGCGACCTCTACTTTAGAGTCTCTCACACACCGTTCCAATGCCTTTTCCGATTATGCCTATTATTTTATCACTTTTGGCGTAACCACCGGGAAAAGAGTGCAGGATGTAAATATAGCGGGAAACCCGGTACAAACATTTAACCAGTATGACGAATATGTTTTTTATGAAAAAGATTCAATAAGCCTTAACCAATTGGGAAGACAATGGGGAGGGGAATCTTTTACTATGGAACCTACCCAGACATTTACACTTACAGGAAATGCTTCTGCAACAGGACAGGTTTATGCAAAATGCAGGCTGATAGCCAAAGATGCACAAGGAACAACCTACAATGTAACGATGAATGGCGGTAATGTGAACAGCGGAGCATTTGGTTCAGGTACTTTTAGCACCAGCATCAATAATCAGGCACTTCTGAACACATCCGGCAGTACTTTTAATTTTACCGTTAATATTGGAGATTCAACGAATCCTGCTTCCTTCGTTTTTCTTGATTACCTGGAGGTCAAATACCTGGCGGGTTTAAGTTTCAACGGGACACAGATGCAGTTTCGCCGTTTACAGGATTTGAATGATGGAAATATTTATGGTTTTGCATTGTCGGGAGGAGCCAAAGTATGGAACATTTCCGATATAACTACCGCTATGAATGTCCCCAATTCCGGTGGTGTCTACAAATATCAGTCAACAAGCCCATATTTTTTGAATGAATTCATAGCTTTTAATGAATCGGCTGCTTATACAGATATTGAGTTTGTGGGAAGTGTCCCCAATCAGAATCTTCGGGCCCTTACAGGCATTGATTATGTAATTGTTGCCCATCCTGATTATTTGGGAGAAGCCTCGCGGCTTGCGAGTTTCCGTGAAGCACACGATGGAGTACATGTCGCAGTAGTCACGACTGAACAGGTTTATAACGATTTTTCTTCGGGAGCACAGGACATTTCAGGCATCAGGGATTTTTTCAAACATTTACGTGATACAGGAAATCCATTAAAATACGTCCTGATGTTTGGAGGTGCATCTTATGATTATAAAGACAGGATTCCCGACAATACCAATTTCGTCCCGGCTTATATTAGCGTCAATTCTACAGATTTACAGGATTCTTTCGTTACAGATGACTTTTATACCATGCTGGACGATTCTGACATTATAATGAGTAATACGAACGCACCCGACGGGGTGGAATTTGACGGTTCTACCTCTCAAATGGATATCGCTATCGGGAGAATGCCTGCGCATAACTTAGCTGAGGCCAAGACCATGGTAAACAAAACACTCTCTTATTATAATCAGGCACCTGGAATCGGAACCTCATTTGGTGACTGGAAAACGAAGTTTTTACTGGTAGTCGATGATGATAATGGGACATCGGCACCATTTCATGAAACTATTGAAAATACATCAGCACAATTTATTGAACAAAATATCCCATATGCAACTCTAAGAAAAGGATATCTGGATTCATTTGTTGTTCAGGGTACTTCAGCAGGGCCGCGCTATCCACAGGTAAATGAGTTGATTGCCAATTCATTTAATTTGGGCAGTGCTTTAATAGTCTATTTTGGTCATGGAGGGCCTCGAAGCTGGGCACAGAAAAGGGTTATTACCTATGAAGAAATCAATGATTTTTCCAATTTTACAGGATTATATTCCCGTCTGCCTGTGGTCATGACCATTACTTGTGAATTTACGGTATGGGACAAACCCGATTTACCATCTGCGGGCGTTTATATGTATAAGGCTTCGGAAGGAGGTGCTGCTGCCATGGCTACAACCAGCAGACCGGTAGGAGTTACTTATGGCGAAAATTTTAACGAAGTTGTAATAGAGCAGATCTTGGCTGAAGATGGAAACCAATATCAGACATTGGGAGAGGCATTGACTCATGCTAAAGTCGAATACTCGGCAGGATTCAATTTAAATGTAAACCTGTTGGGAGATCCTATGTTAAGAATTGCCCGCCCTCCGCGAAGTATCAGAATTACCAAGATAAACGGAGAAGATGCCGAAACTTTTGATGGTGTATTAAGAGCTATGGACTTCGTGGAAATAGAAGGGGAGGTAATGGATGAAAGTGGAACTATGAGAGACAATTCATTCAATGGAAAAGCTACCGCGACCTTATTTGACAAGCCTGTAAATAAATCTACATTAAATAATGATGGAGATATGGGGATTATGAATTATCAGGAGCAGATAAATGCTATTTTCAAGGGTGGTACCAATGTCAATTACGGGACATTCAAATTCCAGTTCTATGTTCCCAAAGACATTAATTATGAAGTGGGAGACGGAAAGCTGACAGTTTATGCACACAACAATGTAACAGATGGCGTTACAACCAAAAAGGTAAAAGTGGGAGACCAGAATCCTGATGGGCTGAATGATGATAAAGGTCCGACTATAGGCTTATATATGAATAACCTTAATTTTGTCGACGGGGGAATCACAGACAGAGATCCTTATCTGCTGGCTTGTCTTGTAGACAGCACGGGAATTAATACCAGTGGAATCGCGATTGGTCATGACATAACAGGTGTTCTGGATGGGGATTTGGAAGGAACCTATATTTTTAATGAATATTATGAAGGAGGAGACAATAACCCATGTACAAATCCGCAGGTTATGGATTACCAGAAAGGCCAGGTCATGTACAGGCTGAACAATATGGATTTAGGCCATCATCAAATTGTTTTTAAAGCCTGGGACATTAACAATAATTCTTCCGAACAAACGTTAGATTTTGTAGTGATGGAAGATGGTGCGGACCGTCTTTATATTGACAAGCTGTTGAACTGGCCAAACCCTTTTACCAACCAGACCTATTTCCACTTTGAACATAATTGTGATTCGGAACTGGATGTGATGGTTCAGATTTTTACGATTTCAGGTAAATTGGTCAAAACCATCAGGCAGACCGTATCGGCAGAGCCGTGGCGTGAGGGCTACCGTACAGGAAGATTTGCGATTCCGTGGGATGGATTGGATGATTTTGGTGATAAAATCGGAAAAGGAGTGTATATTTACCGCGTCACAGTCAGGGGGGTAAATCCGGAGTTGTGTAAAGGCACAGCGACGGCAATAGAAAAATTAGTGATTTTAAAATAAATAAATTAATGATGATAAAGAAAATTTCGATTGGATGTTTAATGCTATTATCAGTATTCACATTTGCACAGGAAGATCAGCCTAACCCTGTACTTACCGGTGCACCATTCCTGAGAGTATCGCCGGATGCCCGGGCGGGTGCTTTAGGAGATATGGGTGCGGCAACTTCAACGGATGCATTTTCACAATACTGGAACCCTGCCAAATATGCTTTCAGCAAAAGCTATTCAGGTGTAGCAGTGTCTTACACGCCTTATATGAGCACCATAACAGATGATGTGTTTTTATTGAACGCCTCCTTTTTTACTTTTCTGGGAAGCGAAGAAAGAAGTACGTTATCTGCAAGTTTGTATTATTTTAATATCGGAGAAATTGACTTAACCGAACTTGTAGGGACTCAAATAGTAAACACCGGAACTGCTAAGCCCAACGAATTCTCATTTGACTTATCTTACGGATTAAGGCTTTCCGATACCTATAGCATGGCTGTTACAGGACGATTTATCCGTTCCGATTTATTTAACAATATTGATAATGCCGGTGTTCAGCCTGCCAATACTTTTGCAGTAGATGTTTCCGGTTTCTACCAGACACCAAGGCATAGCTGGAATAGTTTTGAAGGTCGTGCGAGAGCAGGATTCAACATCAGCAATATAGGACCGAAACTGGATTACTCCAATTCTGAAGACAACGCGGCTTATCTCCCTACTAACTTGAGAATCGGTGCCGGTTATGATTTTCTGTTAGATGATTATAATACGGTAGCCGTAACGCTTGAAGCAAATAAGTTATTGGTTCCGACGCCGCAGTATGAAACAGACAGTACCGGAAATGTAACCGGGACTTACATTCCAAACAAAGGAGTCGTAGAGGGGATGTTCAGTTCATTTGGAGATGCACCCGGCGGATTTGGTGAAGAAATGAAAGAATTTACCTGGGCGGCTTCTGTAGAATATTCATATAATGAAGTTCTTTATGTGCGCGGAGGTTATTTCCATGAAAGCCCTATGAAGGGAGACCGTCAGCATGTAACCTTAGGAGCAGGCTTGAAATACAATGCGTTCGGGTTGGATTTCTCATATCTGATCCCGGTTTCAGATACGAATAACGCTTTGGAAAATACACTTCGTTTTGCCCTCACCTGGGAGTTCGGAGGTGAAACACAAAATAATTACGATTATTAATTTCTATTATATTTAATTATGAAAATGCCTGTATCAATTTCAGATACAGGCGTTTTTTTTACAACGGATTATCTTTCACACAAAAATTATACTTAACTTTAAATTAATATTGGGTTAATTATCTTTGCACAGCATTTAATAATAAAATATGTCGGTCAATAAATTTTTACAATTTTTAGTTCCTAAAGACAAAAAATTCTTTCCCCTTTTCCATAAACATGCTCAAATTCTTGTTGATATGGCAGGCACGCTCCATGAAGCGGTAAATGTGAAAGAAGCATCAGAAAGAGAAGTCTTTTTTGAAAAATTAGGTGTTTTGGAAGAGAAAAGTGAAAAAATTACCCATGCAATTAACTTCGAGTTAAGTAAGAACTTTCTTACTCCTTTTGACAGAGAAGATATTTACGCGCTTGCAAATAAAATGAATGAGGTAACGGATTATATTGATGCAAGTGCCAGCCGTATGAAGCTTTATCAGGTTGAAAAAGTTAAAAAATCAATCCGGAAAATAACCGAAGCGAACTTAGAGGCCTGTCAAAACATACAAAAAGCGATCAATGCTTTGGAAGGATTCAAAGATTTAAAAGCGGTATTGAAATGCTGTGAAAAAATCAACAAACTTGAAAATAAAGTTGACAATATTTACGATAAAGAGATTTACGAAATATTTGATGAATATGAGAATGTAAAAGATATTATTAAATACAAAGAGGTTTTCTCTGCTTTGGAGACGACAACTGATAAATGTAAGTACGTTGCCGACGTGCTGGAATCCATCTCTGTAAAACATTCATAAATCCGCAACTTTCAAAAGTATGGATTCACAACTGATTCTTTTAATTGTCATCATAGTCCTTGCACTTGCGTTTGATTTTATCAATGGATTTCATGATGCGGCCAACTCCATAGCCACTATTGTTGCAACCAAGGTCTTAACACCTTTTCAGGCAGTTCTTTGGGCAGCCTCTTTTAATTTTGCCGCTTATTTCATCTCAAAATACTGGATTGGTGAATTTAAAATCGGTAATACAATTGCCAAATCGGTCAATGAAAATTTCATCACGCTGGAGGTCATTCTTGCCGGAATCATTGCCGCCGTTATCTGGAACCTGCTGACCTGGTGGTTTGGAATTCCGTCCTCTTCTTCCCATACCCTGATAGGCGGATTTATAGGAGCGGCAGTGGCTCATGCGGGAGCTTTTGCAAGTAACGGAGAAGATGTGATCAATTATGTGAAGGTCATCCCGATCTTTCTCTGCATATTCCTTGCACCCATGATAGGTTTGTTTATAGCCTATTTTCTCACGATCCTCATTATGAATATCTGCCGGAATTCCAATCATAAAAAAGCGGAAAAATGGTTCAGGAAATTACAGTTGATATCATCGGCTTTATTCAGTTTAGGACATGGTGGGAATGATGCCCAGAAAGTAATGGGGATCATAGGTGCCGCGGTTATTTTTTACCATGTTCAGAATGGAGATGCCGACTGGGTCAATGCTCCGGATCAGTTTAAATATTTTGTACAGGATTACTGGTGGGTTCCTTTTACCAGCTTCCTTGTAATTGGCTTGGGAACTATGTCGGGTGGATGGAAGATCGTGAAAACCATGGGAACTAAGATTACCAAAGTAACACCTCTGGAAGGAGTTGCTGCGGAAACTTCAGGCGCCATGACATTGTATTTAATGGAATATTTAGGAATTCCGGTTTCCACAACGCATACCATTACCGGTTCCATCATCGGGGTCGGGATTACTAAGCGTGTGTCAGCAGTCCGTTGGGGAGTAACGCTTAACCTTCTTTGGGCATGGATTCTGACCATTCCGGTATCTGCATTAATTGCCGCACTGATTTATTACTTTATTATGTTGTTTTAGAGGTGCCCTGAGTATCTTACTATTATTTTATCTCAATCTGCTTCGGGTTTTTCACTATAATTTCCGGTTTTCCTTTGTAGAGCACCAGCTTGCCTTTTATACAAATGGTCTTTCCTTTCAGGAATTCATCGGGTTTATAATCAAAATCTTTCCAGTCGCTTTGGAAGATGGCGGCGACTAATTTGTGGTCAGGGTATTCGGCTCCTAAGTTTAAAAGGATTACCTGTTTTTCACCTTTGGTGACAAAAGTCCCAAAAACTTTATCGCAGTATTCTACATTTTTATCGATATAATTCTGAAAATCAGCTTCTGTAATTTTTTCCTGGGCGGTAAGAAATCCGCTTAAAGTGAATAGATACAGGGTAAATAATAAATATTTCATAGAGGTTAAAGGTTAGAATCAGGCTTGAAAGTTAATCAATAAATCGTAATTCTTCTTCTTTTGCTCAGGTAAAAATGCCACATAAAATAAGTTCCTAAAGAACGAAACGGTTTCCAACAATCGGCAATTTTTAAAATTTCTTCTTTCGTACCAACTTTATACAACTCTTTTATCGTATTTACAACCGCTATGTCCCCGACCGGAAATATATCTTTATGTTGCAGGCAGAAAAGTAAGTAAACATCGGCTGTCCAGTTCCCGATTCCTTTTACCGAGGTAAGCCTTTCCCGGATCAAAGGCTCTTCGAGAGAAACTAATTCTTCTAAAATCAGCTCTTCTTTAAGCAAAGCATTTGAGAGGTTTCTGAGGTATTTTGCTTTTTGCTGGCTGATGTAACAATTGCGCATTTCTTCATCAGAAAGTTTCAGGATATTTTCAGGGGTGAATTCTCCGATGTAACTGTCCAGCTTTTCAAAATGTGCCTTGGCGGAAGCCAAGCTAACCTGTTGCTCCAAAATTATTTTAGATAAGGAAATAAAACCCGGATTTCGTTCCCAGTTTGGTGGCATTCCGAATTTTTCATGAATTCCTACAATAATCTCATCCTTAGTTAAAAGAAAATTCAAATCCGGCTGACTGACTATTTTATTCATTTTACTTTTGCTCACTGCCTCATTAATACGTTTTCGTCATATCATCCGGAAAAACCAGATTATAGTCCGTGAGAACAAACTTTTCTGTCGGCAAGGTTAATTTTTCATTTTCCGATTCAAAAACCGAGATCACTGCAATTTTCAGATCCGGATTTAACTTTTTCAGATACCAAACCGTTCCGCCGTATTCTTTGCTATGGTAATCACCGTTATAATGAATGAATAATTTTCCTTTTTCCAGGTTCTTTGAAATTGATTCCGCCATAGTTGCATCTTTCACAGCCTGGGCTGCTACAAAATTCATCGGATTTGGTCCCGCATGGTCACCCATCATATCCAGCATTTCCCGATAACCCGGTGTTTCCAGTGTGACTTCTACCGGCAATTTCATCATATAATTTTTTTCTTTTTCGGTAACGGTATTTAGACTGTCCAATCCTTTTTTTGCAACAGCAGAAGCATATCTTCTCGGGATATTGGTGGCGATGAATTTTAATTTTTTGTTCTTTGCAAAATCTACCAGTGGTTTATAATCGGTATTGAAATTATTCCACAATCTCATTGAGTCTTTCAAAACTTTTTCGTCTAATTTTCCACTTAAATAATCATTTAATTGTGATTGATTGTCGCGTTCAAACATTTCGGCACCCAAAGTCAGTTGTCCGTTTTTCTTTTGAAATAATGCTTTCGTGATTTGCAATTCCAACCAATGATTGATAGAATTATTATGATGCTCACCAATGAAAACGACATCATAGCCTGCCAGATTATCCACAACTTTTTCAAACTTTACAGCTTTTCCTTTTTTGTTGTAGAATTGAAAAGGTTTGGCTTCTTGTGCAAATGCCGATATGGCAATCAGTATAATGAACAAAAATGCATATTTTTTCATATTTGTGAATTTAAAAAATAAAACCCCATTTGATATGGAGTTTTAATAAATTATGAAAATTATTTTTCTAATTCCGATACCAAATTCCTCCATTCTTCCAGCTCAGGAATTCCCGGCTTTCTTTTACCGAAGAACTGAACAATGATCTCTCCTTCCTTATTAAATACTTCAACAGCAGTTACCAAGCCATCTTCGGTGGGTTTTCTTACTATCCATGTTTCAGCGATCCGGGTAGTGTCCAGATGCAGGTTGAAATTCGGATCCATTACATTGATCCATGACCCGTGCCACATTACTTTTTTCACATTTCCTGTATGGATTTGGATATTTCCCCTGTTTCCAACAAAAACCATAATTGGCAGATTATTTGCGGAAGCCTGCTCCAGTAGCGTGACCACTTTTTCGTTATCGATTTTCCTTGCAAAGGTTATGTCGGGAGCCAAACGAAGTGCCTGTGTTCGGCTCACGCCAAATTTACGAAGCATCATAAAGAAATCGTGTGTATCTTTCAATTCTTTCCAAGCTTCCTGAAAACCATTTATATCGATTTCATTGTCCGGTTTCTCTTCTGCTTTTGTAGCAACTGTTTCGGTTTCCATTCCCGGATTTTGTTCTTCCGATTTGAATTTTTCAACCAAGGCATCAAAAGCTGCTTCGTTGCTATCTTTGGTCAGGTAAATTTTATGAATTGCCAATCCATCTTTTCCAAAAAACTGCAAAGATTTTTTATCACCTTCTACTACTGCAAAAGCATATTTCCATTGCGATAAAAAGATACGCATATCGATGTCTTCACCAACAAAAAGCTGTGCGTGCGGACTGCTGAAATCGCCATTTAAATAAATGCCTTTACGTTCATGTACGCATTCATCATTTCGTGTCAGTGCCATCACTTTTCCCAAAGATTCTACCTCTGAAAGGATTCCCGGGAAATCGGGAGTTAACTTTGTAGTTCCTTCTCCAACAGTTGTAGCAAGCAATTCCCCTTCACTCACACCTAAGGCATCGGCCGCATTTCGGATTCTCATCTGAGGTTGTTCCGCTTTCAGCGCGTTCCATTTTTCTTTTAAAGTATTAATTGCAGTATTCATTTTCTATTTTTTTATTTCGTTTTACGAAATTCGAATTTCTATTTTATTCTTTAATTCTTTTCAATTCAGTTCCCAAATATAATCATCGGATTTTTTGTAATCGGATTAGCACAAATTGCGCAGGGAAAATTGTAAGCTTCACTAATGACACGCTCATTAAAAACTTCATGTGGTTTTCCATGTGCTGCAACTTTTCCGTTTTTCATCAGTAAAACATTATCGGCAAACTGTGCTGCAAGATTCAAATCATGCAAAACTACGATGGCCGTATTGGCTTTCTTTGTAAAGTCCTTGATGAGCCTTAAGGCTTTGTACTGATGTTTTACATCCAAATTATTCAAAGGTTCGTCTAAAAACATAAGTTTATGTTTTACATCGTTTTGCAGCTGTGCAATGACTCTTGCCAAATGAACCCTTTGTTTTTCCCCGCCTGAAAGTGAATTGTATTCCCGGTTTTTCAAATGAAGAACATCAGTTTCTGTTAAAGCACTTTCTATTGCATTTAAATCTTCTTCATTTGGAGTAGAATTAAAATACGGATAACGCCCCATCAGCACCACATCTTTAACCATCAAAGGAATATCGTTGGTGTTATGCTGAGAGAATTTGGCTTTATTTTTAGATAACTCCTTTAAATCCCATTGTTTGAACATTTTATTTTTAAACAGTACCGAATCTGGATTTTTATTTTCCAGCTCATTGGCCAGCATGCTCAAAAGAGTAGATTTCCCTGCGCCGTTTGGCCCTACAATGGCCAAAAATTCTCCATATTCAACCGAAATGTCCACACTGTGCAGGATATGGTATTTTTTATGCGCATAATTGATTTGATGTCCTTTGATCATTACATGGAATTTTTAAATCGGATTAAAATGGCAATAAAAACGGGAGCACCCATAAAAGCGGTCAGCACACCAATCGGGATTTCCGAAGGTGCTACAATGGTACGGCTGAATGTATCGGCTACCAATAGTAAAATGCTTCCCACCACAGCTGACAGCGGTAAGATAATCTGGTAATTGGATTTGAAAATCAGCCTTAGAATATAGGGAACAATTAATCCAACGAATCCAATCGTTCCCGAAAAGGCAACACAAGCCCCGATCATAAGCGCCACCAAAACCACGATTTGTTTTTTAATTTTTTCTACCGGAATTCCAAGATGTTCCGCATCCTTTTCACCCAACATCATGGCATTCAGGGCTTTTCCTTTGTGAATTAAAATGGAATAGGAGACAATCATCACGACGAGTAAAATGCCATTTTTGCCCCAGGTTGCTCCGCCCAGACTTCCTAAATTCCAGAAAGTCAAATCCCTTAGCTGTTCATCTTTGGACAGATAAATTAAAAATCCAACTACGGCAAATCCCAACGCGGTAATCGCGACGCCCGACAAAAGCATAATGACCACATTGGTTTTTCCCTGTGTGGTGGAAATCTTGTAAACCAAGAGGGTCGTCACAAGCGCACCGATAAATGCAGCGATACTCAATAGCGAATATTGAATGAAATCGGGTAAATATTCCCGGAAATGCGAACCCAAAACAATTGTTATGGCTGCCATCAGCGTAGCTCCTGCTGTAATTCCGATTAAATCAGGCGTGGCCAGCGGGTTTTTAAACATTCCCTGCATGGAAGTTCCGGCAACTGCCAAAATACTTCCGATGAGAATAGCCATTACAATTCTGGCCATACGTACATCCCAAATAACATACTTTTCGCTAAGGGAGACGTCCGGGTTTCCGGTCATTACACCCTGCAAAACAATCAGTGGCGATTTCCCGCCAAAATCATATACACCCATAAACAGAGAACCAATTGCTAATACAATAAGTAATAAAATGCTGGTGATGAGGTATATGGAAAGCTTGTTTTGCATTTGGAAATTAAAAGACCTTCGGGCTTTTGAAAACTTTGAAATCTGGATTAGACATTCTTTATTTTATTGTTTCAATCAATTTTTTGTTCAGCTCTAAAGCGGCTTCGCCTACTCTTGGTCCGAAGCTTGACATCAGACCACCATCCATGGTGATGACTTTTTTGTTTTTGCCTGCATTGGTTTGCTTAACTCCCGGAACTTTCAGGATTCCGTCAATTCCTCCTAAACTTTGAATTCCCGAATCGAACATCAGGATCACATCCGGATTTCCCTGGACAAGTGCTTCGGGAGTAAGAGGTTTGAAATCAGTAAAATCACTAACTGCATTTTCGCCACCCGCGATTTTAATCAAAGCTTCCATTGGCGTTCCTGTTCCGGCCACCATCAGGTTTCCTGCTCCACGGGCATAGATGAACAAAACTTTCGGTTTTTTTACAATAGGTTGAACTTGCGCTATATCGGCATCTATTTTATCATTTAGATTTTGAACATCTGTTACGCCCAGAATTTCTGCTACTTTTTTAATGAGATTTTTGGCTCCTTCAACCGAATATTCCTGTTGTACAAATTCGGTTTTGATTCCTGATTCCTGAATTTTTTTCATCAGCTCAGGATTCAGATCTTTCTCAGAGGCCAGAATCAAAGAAGGAGAAACAGCCATAATCGGTTCGATGGTCATAGAGCGGACATGCCCCAATTCCTGTGCCTTTAAGTCAGCAGGGAATGTGCTGGTAACATCTTTTCCCACAATTTCACTGCCTTTTCCAAGAGCTGCAATGGTTTCGGTAATGGCACCGCTAAGGGAAACGATTTTAGCATCGGAAACAGGTTGTTGAGCAGAAGCCGTTTCTTCAGTTGTTTCTTTGTTTTCAGTTTTACAGGAAATGGTTGAGAATGAAACAGCTAAAGCAAGAATGAATGTTATTTTTTTCATTTTTCAAATGATTTTAATTTTTATTAAATCTAAATAAACGCAAAACTAAGAATTAAATCCTGATTGAAAAGTGCCATTCGTCATAATCCCGCTTTTTTTGTCATTTTTTTAACAATGATACTAATCACCTTGCAAATTCTACCCGGAACATAATTAAACTCTTAACTTTGAAATATGAAAAAGAAATTGCTCTTTTTGATCTTTATTGTTGGCGGTGTTTTGGTTTTGATTTGGTTTTTGAAAAACCGGTCAGAAGGAAAATTATTTGAAGTGATGGATGTTCCTGAATTTGAATTGACCGACCAAAATAACCGGATGCTGCGCAAAGAAGATATGCAGGGCAAAGTTTATATAGTAGAATTTTTCTTTACCAATTGTCCGACGATTTGCCCGGTTATGAATCAGAATCTGAAAGAGGTGGAAAAAGAAATCAACAGCCCTGATTTCGGCGTGATTTCTATTACTATAGACCCTAAACGCGATACACCCGAAGTTTTAAAAGACCATCAACATAAATTACGAATCGAAAATCCCAACTGGCATTTTCTGACCGGCGACCGGGATTATATTTATTTGCTCAGCAAGGAGTTTAATATTTATGTTGGCAAAGATGAGAATACTGCCGAAGGTCTTAACCATAGCGGAAAAATTGCCCTGGTGGATAAAAAAGGAAAAATCCGTTCAAGATATGATTCAAATGGGGTTCCGGTTTTGTATTATTCGGGACTTAATTATTCCGACCAGGAAGGAAGAAATGAAAGCCTTGGAGGGACATTTCATCCGCAGATCGGGTGGTTGAAAGAGGATATTAAAAAATTACTGGATGAAGATTAATTGATTTGTAAATATGTAATTATGATTATGAAAAAAACAGCAATTTTAATAGGCTTGGTTCTGGCTTTTACCATTGTCTCCTGTAATGAAAAAAAAGAAACAGAAATTCATAAAGCCGATGACCGTATGATGCAGGCTGCTCGCAGCCTGAACGTAAAAGTTGACAATAAAACCGACCCGGTTTGCGGAATGGAAACCGATGGGCATGTGTCAGATACTATTCAGTATGAGGGAAAAGTTTATGGATTTTGCAGTACAGGCTGTAAGGAAGAATTTGTGAAAAATCCGCAAGAGTACCTGCCTAAAATGAATTAACCTGAATTCAAAATTTAAAGAAATAAACATCAGGGAATTTCGATTTTTTTGATGTTTTTTACTTCTATTTGTTACATTTTATTTGAAATGTTTACTAATGTTTTAGAAGGCAATTAGCCAAAAGTCTGGCGTCCTGTATCTATGTTTAAAATTTAACTATGGAAAAAGTCCTTGAAATAAATCATTTAACCAAAAAATTCGGGAAGCTGACTGCCGTCAATGACCTGAGTTTTTCAGTCGAAAAAGGAAATGTTTATGGCTTGCTCGGTCCGAATGGGAGCGGGAAGTCAACAACTTTAGGGATGATCCTGAATGTCGTAAATCCTACTGAAGGAAACTGGCGGTGGTTTGGACAGGAACATTCCACCGAATCCCTTAAAAAAGTCGGAGCCATTATTGAACGCCCGAATTTTTATCCGTACCTGTCTGCTGAAAAGAACCTGGAAATTGTGGCGCAGATTAAAGGGGCGGATTACGCGAAAATTGAAGAAAAACTGAAAATCGTTGGTTTATACGAGCGTAAAAAAGACAAATTCGCTTCTTTTTCCCTGGGGATGAAACAGCGTTTAGCGATTGCCGCCGCAATGCTGAATGACCCATATGTTTTAATCCTGGATGAACCAACCAATGGTCTGGATCCACAAGGGATCATCAAAATACGGGAAATCATCCAGCAGATTGCAGCCAACGGAACGACCATCATTCTGGCAAGCCATCTTCTGGACGAAGTGGAAAAAGTCTGTTCGCACGTCGTGATCCTTGAAAAAGGGAAAACACTTTACAGCGGCCGGGTCGATGAAATGACGGCGAGTTTCGGGCATTTTGAAGTGTCATCGGCCAATAATTCTTTGTTGCGGCAAACGCTTGAATCCCTGCCGGTTTTTGAGGCCGTAAAGGAAAACGGAAACCACATCAAAGCGATTTTGAAAGAGGATTTAAGCCCGGAAGACTTGAACCGGATACTGTTTGAAAAAGGAATCGTCCTGAGCCACCTGGTAAAACGGAAAGAAAGCCTGGAAAATCAATTCTTACAATTAACCCAAAACCTGAACTGATATGCTGCGATTACTCAAAATAGAATGGAATAAGATTTATTATTACAGGACCACGCGCATTTTTACTATCATTTACTTTTTGATGCTGGTCGCGGTGGGGCTGATTCTGGCATTTATCAAACCGGAAATCGGAGGAATGAAACTGGACATTGCCAAACTCGGAATGTTTAATTTTCCCGAAATCTGGCAAAATATTACCTACCTGGTGGCAATTGCCAAAATTTTTATCGCTGTAATTATCATTACCAATGTAACAAACGAATATTCCAACCGGACATTGAAACAGAATTTAATCGACGGTTTGAGCAAAAAAGAATTTCTGACGTCTAAGATTCTGACGAACGTCATTTTCGCTTTTCTTTCAACCCTTTTCGTTTTCGGAATCTGTCTGGTTCTGGGATTGGTTTTTTCCAACAACAAGGAAAACATTTTCAAGGGAATGGAATTCGTTGGAACGTATTTTTTAAAATTGAATTTATTCTTTTCCATCTGTCTTTTCTTGTCCATTTTACTACGAAAAAGTGCTTTTGCCTTTCTGGGCTTGATTGTGCTTTGGATGGGAGAGGGAATGATTTCTACTGCGGAAGTTTTGATTAAAGCCTGGCTGGGGAAAGGCTTTGAAAACATAGACCCATATGGGTTTTATATTTCCAATTATCTGCCACTGAATACTTCTTCCAAATTGATTGATTTCCCTAAAATGAAAATAGAAGGCTTTGTGATGGGAGGCTCCATATTTGAATACAAAACGGTGGACTGGACTTTTGTGGTTGCGGCTTTTATTTACATCGGAATTTTCACGTTTCTTTCATATAGGCTTCTCAAAAAAAGAGATTTATAAATTTCTTTCTATTACGATTTAAATAGGGGATAAGTCGCTCTATTTATAAGATATCTGTCTTTTAGCAGCCAGGTTGTACAATTCTGCTGAAAATTCTATCTTCGCAGACTATGCAGATGAATCGTTTTGAAGAACTCAAAGAACTTTTAGCTCAGCCAAAAAGGATTGTAATATTACCACACCGGAACCCGGATGGAGATGCGATCGGTTCGACTTTGGCAATGGCACATTACCTGATGAAACTGGGGCACGAATGTGAAATTATTGCACCCAATGACTTTCCGAAATTTTTGAAATGGATGGACGGAGCCAAAAAAATCCATATTGCTGAATATAATCCCGCGAAATGCAGAATTTTGACTGAGAAAGCGGATTTGATTTTTATCCTGGATTTTAATTCCTTTAGGCGGATTGACGAAGTAGGTGATTGGGTGAAAAGATCTGCAGTTCCTAAAGTATTGATCGACCATCATCAGGAACCCGACCAGTTTGACTTTATGTATTCAGACACCAGTATGCCTGCAACCTGTCAGATGGTTTACAATTTCATAGAAAGAATGGGTCACCTGAATTTGTTGGACAAAACTATTTCTGAATGTATTTATACTGGAATTATGACCGATACCGGAAATTTCAGATTCAGAAATACTTCGGCGTCTACGCACAGAGTAGTTGCTGATTTGCTCGAAAGAGGAATTGAAATTGATAAGATTTACAACAATGTTTTTGACACGCAATCACCGACCAGAATGCGTCTGTTGGGCTTAGCTTTGAATAAAATGGAATTTTACCCGCAGCACCGTACGGCATTTACATACCTGACAAGAGCTCAAATGCTGGAGCATAATTCTCAGAAAGGCGATACGGAAGGGTTTGTAAATTACGGACTAGGGCTGAATGATTTTGTCTTTTCAGCCATATTTATTGAAGATCAGCAAAATGATTTCATTAAAATTTCGTTTCGTTCCAAAGGGACTTTTGATGTAAATACGTTTGCCCGGACACATTTTAACGGAGGGGGCCATATCAATGCAGCCGGTGGGCGTTCAGATTTAAATATGGAAGAAACCTTGGAGAAATTCCGTCAATTGTTAGATATTTACAAAGAAGAATTACAACAAGTGGAAATTTGAAAAGAATTATAATTATATCGGTACTTATAAGTCTTACTGCCTGCAAGAACAAGGTTGTACAGTATCCGGTCAATTTTGAAGATGACCGTGAGAAATTCATGGAATTTTCTCAGGACAGAAATAAGCAGATACTTGCAGAAGACAACGAGTTAATTCAGCATTATATAGACAGTGCCGGTCTGGAGTTTCAAAAAACACCTTATGGTTTCTGGATTGACAATTCGGGTGAAGTAACTCCTGCCATGGCAAAGTCTGGCGATATTGTAAAATATGAATATGAGGTGCTTAATTTTGACAATAAGGTACTCTACTCTAAGAAGGAAAATGGGGTCCAAACTGCCTTACTGGGAAGAACAGATATTCCCCGGGGAGTTCATATCGCCCTGGAATTAATTGAGAAAGGAGACTCTGCAACAGCCTTATTCCCATCTTTCATGGTTTACGGAGGCTATGGAGACCGCAAAAAAATTGCCGGAAATGAACCTTTGATTTTTAAAATTCAAATGCTTGATATAAAGAAAAAAGAAAAATGAAAAAAATAATATCAATCCTGGCGGTAGCAGCTTTAATGGTGAGCTGTTCTGTCAAAATACCACAATCAATGAGTAAAGAAGAATACAAAAATCTGAAAGACGGCTTATATGCCCAAATGGAAACGAGCAAGGGAAATATGACAATTGAATTGTATGAAGAAGATGCCCCGCTTACGGTTGCCAATTTTGTAGGGCTGGCCGAAGGGACCAAGAAAAATGATGCGAAACCTTTGGGGACGCCTTATTATGACGGAATTATTTTCCACCGGGTTATCAAAGATTTCATGATCCAGGGGGGAGATCCTGACGGAAAAGGAACCGGTGGGCCGGGTTATGATTTTGAAGATGAATTCTTTTCAAATAAAAAACATGACAAAAAAGGAGTTTTATCCATGGCAAATGCCGGACCCGGAACTAATGGAAGCCAGTTCTTTATTACCGAAGTCCCAACGCCATGGTTAGACGGGAAACATACTATCTTCGGACAAGTAATTGATGGCCTGGAAGTGATTGATACAATTTCCAATGTTGAAAAAGGGCCGCAGGACAAGCCGAAAGAAGATATTGTAATTAATCACGTTTACATTATTAAAAAAGGAGATAAATACAAAAATTATGATGGCGGCAAAGCTTTTGACAAAGCACAGGCTGAACACAAAACGAAAATGGAAGAAATAAAAAAGAGAGAGCAGGCGGAGAAAGATAAGGAAATTCAGCGTCAGAAAGATTTGACGGCAAAAGCGCAAACTACAGCGAGCGGACTGAAATACTTTATTGAAAAAGAAGGAACCGGAGAATTACCGAAACAAGGCGATTCTTTAAAAGTTCATTATACATTGCGGTTAAAGGACGGCATGGAATTGGATTCTTCTTACAGCAGAGACCAACCTTTAACTGCACAAGTGGGTGTAACGCAACTGATCCAGGGCTGGATGGAGGCGCTTACCTTATTTAAAAGAGGAACAAAAGTTTTTTTGATCATTCCGCCTGAATTAGGTTACGGGCCACAGGGCGCGGGAGGAGTAATTCCGCCGAATGCGACCTTGTATTTTGATATGGAGATTTTGGAATAAAACTTTTTACTATATGGAATTTAGCCCCGTCAGGTTTTCAAAACCTGACGGGTTTTTTATTGATTGAATTAATATCTTTGTTAACTATGAAAGTATCTCAAATCATAAACGAACTTGAAAGGTTTGCGCCTTTGGCTTACGCGGAAGATTTTGACAATGTCGGGTTGTTGGTAGGTGATTCAAATGCGGAGGTTTCTAAAATTCTTGTAACACTCGATACAACCGAAGAAGTATTAAAAGAAGCAATTGAAAAAAGAGCTAACCTGATAGTGAGCTTTCATCCGATTATTTTTTCGGGAATGAAAAAAATTACCGGGAAAAATTATGTGGAAAGAGTTGTTCAACTGGCAATCAGACATGATATCAGTATTTACGCCATCCATACTGCTTTAGACAATTCTCAGTTTGGAGTAAATCATCAGATTTCCAAACAATTAAATTTAAAAAACACCGAAATCCTGATCCCAAAAAAAGATACTTTGCGTCATTTGGTTACGTACGTTCCGGTGGAAAATGCCGAAGGAGTAAGAAACGCTTTATTTGAAGCCGGTGCCGGATTTATCGGAAAATACGATAATTGCAGTTTCAATCTGGAAGGAATAGGAACGTTCCGGCCGAATGACGGAGCTAATCCTTACAAAGGCGAAATCGGGAAAACGGAATTTTCAAAAGAAGAAAGGATCAGTATTGTTTTCAATAAGCATCTTGGATCGAAAATCTTTCAGGCATTGCGCAATTCTCATCCGTATGAAGAAATCGTTTATGAATTGTTTCAGCTTGAAAATACCAATCAGAATATTGGAATGGGGATGATTGGAGAATTGGAATATGAAATGCCGGAAGATGAATTTTTGAATTATCTGAAAGAAAAAATGCAGGCAAAGCTGGTTCGTCATTCAAGATTATTAAATAAAAAAATAAAAAAAGTTGCGGTCTTGGGCGGTTCCGGGAGTTTTGCTATTTCAGCTGCAAAGAATTCCGGGGCAGACGCATTTGTAACGGCAGACCTGAAATACCATGATTTTTTCCAGGCGGAAAACAGGGTTTTACTGGCCGATATAGGGCATTATGAATCAGAACAATTCACTAAAAATTTATTAACTGCTTATCTGTCAGAAAAATTTACTAATTTTGCAGTCCTAAAATCAGAGATTAATACGAATCCTGTTCATTACATTTAAGATATGGCAAAAAAAGATCAGCAAAAAGAAATGAGCGTAGAAGAAAAATTGCGCGCATTGTATGATTTACAATTGATTGACTCACGTTTGGACGAACTTAAAAATACACGTGGGGAACTTCCTTTGGAAGTTGAGGATTTGAGTGATGATGTGGCTCAGATGGAAACCCGAATTCAAAAAATTGATGATGAGATCAAAGAATTGGAAGGTGAGATCAAATTGAAGAAGGAGGCCATCAAAAATTCTGAAGCTTTGATTAAGAAATATACCAAGCAACAGGACAATGTTCGTAACAACCGTGAATTTGATTCTTTGTCAAAGGAAGTTGAATACCAGGAATTGGAAATCCAGTTGTCAGAGAAAAGGATTAAAGAATTTAATTCTAAAATCGATCATAAAAGACAAGTTCAGGAAGAAGCAGGAGCTAAGCTTGAATCAATGAAAACCCATTTGGAACATAAAAAATCTGAACTGGATGCCATTGTCAAGGAAACCGAGAAAGAGGAAGAATTCCTTGTTAAGAAATCAGATGAATTTTCCGGTGTTTTGGACGAAAGGCTGTTCAAAGCTTACCAGAGGATCCGCTCCAGTGTTAAAAACGGACTGGCGGTTGTGCCGGTTCACAGAGATGCTTCGGTAGGCTCTTTCTTTACCATTCCCCCTCAAAGGCAAATGGATATTGCGCAACGTAAAAAAATCATCAGCGATGAGCACAGCGGCCGGATTTTGGTTGACGGGCAATTGGCCGAGGAAGAAAGAGAAAAAATTGAAGCGATGTTAAAAGGATAATTTTAGCTTTATATTTAAGATATTTAAACCATTTCCTGTAATGTGAAATGGTTTTTTATTTGATTAAACAATTTGAAAATGAGATATTTATATAGAATTTGCATAATTTTAGTTTTGTCTTTGACGGTTGTATCCTGTATCAGAGTTGAAGATGACGACTTTTTCGGCGATGGAAATTATTATAATGAAGGTCAGGTTTCGTTTGACGGAATTACTATTCCGCTTACTTATGCGGATTTTTATAAAAGATCAAACGTGCAGGGTGGTGAAATCTGGGCATTGATTTTATCTGAGGAATTTATCGGTTACGGAACAACCTATACGGATGCATATCTGTACCTGGAAGTTTTTCGTCCGAACGGAGCACCTTTGGACGGAATTTATGATATGCTTCATCCGGCAAAGTATATTGATTATGTTGCATATTATGAAAATGCGGTATTATTTGATGGAAACCCGAATAGCTATGATTTTCATATTCCCGATAATTCCTTTGTTGATGGAACTGTAAACGTGCAGTTTTACACTAACGACATTAACTATTTCGAAGTGCGGCTGCGTACTTTTGACGGGAAAATTTTAAATGCTTACTTTGAAGGAAGGCTTCAGTATTGATCAGATATCATCAAAATCCACATCGGTAAAAGAATCTGCTTTTTGGGTATCTTCTACAGGTGTTTGGTCCTGATAATTCTCAAAATTTCTCTGATGCTTTTCTGAAATCACTTCTTCCCCCCGTTCATTAAGAACAAAAGAGGTAGTTTCATCCAAAATGGTTTTAAAGTTGGCGAAATCTTCTTTATATAGATAGATCTTGTGCTTTTTATAGAAAAAAGAACCATCCTCATTGGTGTTTTTCTTACTTTCTGTAATGGTAAGATAGTAATCGCCTGCGCGTGTTTCTCTTACATCAAAAAAATAGGTTCTTCTGCCTGCTCTCAATACTTTGGAATAAATGCCGTCTGGTTCAGATCTTTCAAAAATTTCATTGTCACTCATCGTACCTGTTAATTGAAGTGTTAATACTTTGCTAACAAATCTATAAAAAAATCTTTAAATGGCAATTTTTTCCGGTAAATTTTGATGAATGGCGGGTAGAAGTAAAAGATGATTAATTTTCCTGCTCTGCTAACTGTTTTTGAATCAGGGAAAAGTATGCACCTTCTTTGGCCACAAGTTCAGAATGTTTGCCGTATTCAATAATTTCACCTTCATCCAAAACCAGAATATCGTCGGCATTTTTGGCGGACGAAAGCCTGTGGGTGATGATAATAGTTGTTTTCTGACCGATTTCACTTTGAAGATTCTGCAGGATTTCTTCTTCCGTTTCGGTGTCTACTGCCGACAAGCTGTCATCAAAAATCAATATTTCGGGTTCTTTGATTAGTGCGCGGGCAATGGAAATTCGCTGTTTCTGTCCGCCGGAGAGTGTTACACCGCGTTCACCCAAAATAGTATCGTAGCGATCTTTAAATTCATCAATATTATCATGAACAGCGGCCTTTTTTGCATAATGTTCAGCATGAGAAAGCCCTTTTTCTGCATCGGCTCCAAACAAAATATTGTGGACGATCGTGTCTGAAAACAAAAATGCTTCCTGCGGCACATAGCCGATGGCTTCACGAAGAGAATTGAGATTTAATTCCTCATAAGGAATATTATCGATCAAAATCTGTCCGGAAGTTGGCCGAAGTAATCTTGCCAGCAATAAAGCAACAGTTGATTTTCCTGAACCGGTTTTGCCCATGATGGCCAGAGATTTTCCTTTTTCTACTGTAAACGAAACATTTTTTAAGGCCCTGATACCGGTATTTTCATAAGTGTAATTTACATTTCTGAATTCAATTTTGCCCGAAACAGGTGTTTCATGTGGAATAGAATTTTCGATTTCCGGAGATTGTTTCAAAAATTCGTTAATTCTCGCCATAGAAGCTTCTGCGCGTTGAATCAGCATGGTAACCCAGCCCAAAGAGGTAAACGGCCAGATAAGCATGTTCAGATACATAAAATACTGCGCAACTGTACCGATGCTCAACTTTCCTTCGGCATAACGCACACCGCCCATATATAGAATCAGCAAATTACTGATCCCGACAATCAGAATCATCAGGGGAAAGAAAAATGCTTCGATTTGCGCCAGAGAAAGCGCTTTTGTCTCATATTTGCCAGCTTCTTGAGCATAATTTTCTTGTGTGCTTTTTTCCGTATTGAATGATTTTATCACGCGAATTCCCGAAAAGGTATCCTGAACGATTGAAGAAATATGTGATTGCTGTAACTGGACTTCACGGCTTTTTTTATTGATGGTCGAAGCGACTTTGTAAATTAGAAATGATAAAACAGGGAGAGGTCCTAAAGTGTACAAAGTCAGTTTCCAGTCGATTCCAATCATGAAAATCAATAAAATGATGGTCGTTGAAATAAGGTTAATTGGATACATAATTCCGGGCCCGAGGTACATTCTTACGAAAGCGACATCCTCTGTGATCCGGTTCATCAAATCGCCGGTTTTATTTTTTTTGTAAAAAGAAAGAGAAAGCTTTTGGTAATGTTCGTAAATATCATTTTTTAAATCATATTCAATATGCCGTGAAGTAGCAATGATCATTAATCTGACGCCTACCGTGAGCAGCCCCGCAACTACTTTTAATCCGATGAAAAGCAGAGCGGCATACATCAGGCTTCTTTTGACAAAAGTCAAATCCGAAACTTTTCCAGACTGGTAATTTGTCAGGATCGTTTTGATTTCATCAATCGCCTGCCCGACATAATTGATAGAATAAATGGAAATAAAATTTGACAAAATGATCATAGCAAAACCGGCCAGAAGCTCCCATCTGTATTTCCATAAAAATTTATTCAAAGATTGTAACTCTTTCACCGCGCAAAGTTACGTCTTTTTGTTTACCTTTGCCGCTGTGTTGAGTAGAATTAACAGTTGAAATTATGCTGGGAAGAAGACAGCTTCGGGAAAAAGCAATGCAGGCTATTTATGCCTGGAAAACCCTGGGTGAAGATGCAGATCAAAGAGTCATTGAAAAAAATATGCTTACCGGGGTTGACCAGATTTATGATTTGTACGTTTATCTGTTGAATCTTCTTCTGTTTCAAAAAAACATTGCCGAACATAAAATTGAGCTGGCAAAAAACAAGAATTTCACTACTGAAGAAGATCTAAATCCCAACCTGAAATTTGTTTACAATGCAATGTTCAGGATACTTGAGGAAAATGAGGAGTTGAACGGTTACACCTCAAAAAACAAACAACTTTCATGGGACTTGCTGGATACTTACCCCAATAATATTTTTAAAGAGATTGTTGCAAGTGCTGAATACACACACTATATGCAGAATCCTGTTAATTCTTTTGAAGAAGATAAAGAGTTTATCATGGATATTTTTGAGAAATATATTGCGCCAAATGAAGGTTTGCATGAATGGCTCGAAGAAAAAAATATCCATTGGGCAGACGATGTGCACATTGGAAACTCAATGGTTATGACAACTTTAAAGTCGTTTGTTTCAAAAAGTGATGGAAAAATTAAGCTTTTTAAAGTTTATAAAGATGAGGAAGACAGGCAATTCATAGTGGATTTATTTAGAAAAACAATCCGTCATAGTCAGGAAACAAGGAAATTGATCGAAGAAAAAGCAACCAATTGGGAGCTTGACAGGATTGCGGTGCTGGATTTTGTTTTACTCTTGATGGCATTAACGGAATTTCAGTATTTTCCCAATATTCCACCTAAGGTAACACTGAACGAGTACATTGAATTATCAAAGATTTATTCGACCGAAAAAAGTAAAATCTTCGTTAATGGAATCCTTGACCGCTCATTAAAAGAAATGAAAGGAATTTGATTGGAACTCAAATAGTTTTTATAAATTTAGTCCCTTAAAAAATTAAAATTAAATACTTTACAATGAAAAAGACATTATTTGGAGCAGGTATGATGATACTTTTAGTTTTGGTATCATGTGAGAAAGATAAAGCATCTAACCTTTTTACAGATGCTGAAAAGAAGCAGCAGGCAGAATCAGTGGTTGACCCTGCAACAGCCGCCCAGCTGACATTTGAAAATGAAAATTTTGATTTTGGAGATCTTCCTTCTGGAGCAAAAGTTGAACATTATTTCAAATTTACGAATACGGGAAAATCTCCTTTAATCATCAAGGACGCAAAAGGATCTTGCGGCTGTACGGTTCCTGTCTGGCCAAAAAACCCGATTGAGCCGGGAGCTTCGGATTCCATAAAAATTTCTTACAACGCAGGTTCGCAAAAAGGCAAACAGCATAAAACTGTAACGCTGACGACCAATACAGTAAAAGGAAAAGAAGTGTGTAGCTTCACCGCAACTTTACCAAACGAAGCACCTGCAAACGAAGACAAAGGGAAAGTTTTAAAAGGATCTTAAATCATACAAATGAATTTATTGACAATATTTTTAGGAGCAGGACAGCCAGAAGGAGGAGGAATGTCAATGCTTCTGCTTTTCGGGGGGATGTTCATCATCATGTATTTTCTAATGATCCGCCCCAATATGCGCAGGCAGAAGCAGGAAAAGAAATATCAGGAGGAGTTAAAAAGAGGTGATTGGGTTGTAACAACTTCAGGTATTCACGGAAAAGTGTTTGAACTGTCTCAGGATACCGTTGTTTTGGAAACGGGTGCAGGAAAAATCAAGTTTGAGCGCGCAGCAATTTCCAAGGAACTAAGCTCGACCAGGTATAATTCCGGTGTTGAAAAGAAAGACTAAGTAAATCATAAAAAGAAAAGCCGGAGTAAAGCCTTCGGCTTTTTTTTGGTTGAAATAAAAGAATTTTAACAATTTTACAGGATGAAAATTGTCGGACTGACAGGTGGAATCGGTTCAGGAAAAAGTACAATTGCCAAGTTTTTTCTCGACAAAGGAGTTCCCGTTTATAATTCCGACCTGGAAGCCAGAAAACTCATGAATGAAGATGCTGTCCTGATTGAAAAGCTGATTGAGGTTTTTGGTATTGAAACTTATATAAATGGCCGGTATAACAGCAAGTTTGTAGCTTCAAAAGTTTTCCGAGATAAGAATCTACTAAGGAAATTGAATGAAATTGTGCACCCGGCTGTGTTTGAACATTTTCATCAATGGCTGAGTTCCCAGGATTCTCTTTTTGTTGTAAAAGAAGCGGCAATTTTGTTGGAAAGCGGCTCGTATAAGGATTGTGATGTAATTATTTCGGTAGCTGCGGGAGAAGAAACCAGGTCAGAACGTGTAGTTGCCCGTGATGAAGTAACAGCCGAACAGGTTCGTGAAAGGATGCAAAATCAGTTGACAGATGAGCAACGGGCAGAATTTTCTGATTTTGTGATTGATAATAATTCTGATTTGATCCGCTTACATCTTGAGTTTGAAAAAGTTTACAGAGAACTGTTAAAACGGTTTAAGTCAAGTTAATTGAGTGTTAAACTGAACTTTGACATTTTCGGAAATCTTATGTTTGTAAGAGCATTATATGAAAAAAGGATTTAATAAAATACTGATTATCCTGATGAGCGTTGCGCTTATAGGATTGGTGATGATTCAATTCTACTGGAGTAAAAAAGTTTTTAATTCGCACACAGAAGAATTTAACGGACGCGTTTATCAGGCTTTAAATGCAACAGTCGAAGAAATCAATCAACAAGAATTGCAGCAATACTACAAGAAGTTTGAAAACGTTCATAATGATTTTAAAAATTCCACCGACAAGCCGCAGGTAATGTCCTCATCTATGATCCAGGATTCTGCTGGAGCGACATATCTTTATCTGACAAGGTATGTTTTGGAGCGCTCCGTCGTTCCGATTTCGGAAGAATACAATGACAGCCTTACAAGAGCCAATTTGTATTCGCAGGAAAAAATTGTGCGCATCCCGAAAGATTCAGGCGTAAATACTATTGAAAACCTAACTTTGAATACAGAGGAAAATTTCAAAAATTCAACTTATACGCTTGAACGCCTTGCACGTCTTGACGCCGGAAACCGTCCGATTGAAAGCAGGATTGACTTTAAGTCAATTGACTCCGTATTTGTGAAACAATTAAGGAAAAGAGGGGTCCAGTCCCATCCGCAGATAGCTGTTTTAAAGGCAGATTCCACGCTTACAAAAGTGGCTTCAGAAGAATTTGACCTCAAAGACAAAGAATACACAATCCCGATTTTTTATGACAATAATGACAAGCCGCAATATTTCATTTCCACTTACTTTCCCGATAAGCAATTGTCAATACTCGGCCCCATCATACCCATTGTCATGCTGACCATTATTTTTACAATTATCATTGTTTCCGTTTTTTCACTTGCGATCTATTATATGCAGTTGCAGAGGAAAATTTCCGAAGTCAAAACAGATTTTATCAACAACATGACTCATGAATTCAAAACACCTATAGCAACTATAAATATTGCTTCCGATGCGTTGAAAAATGAAAAAATAATTACAGATCATGATAAAATAAGATATTACGCAGATCTGATTAAACAGGAAAACAAACGTATGAACACCCAGGTAGAAATGGTACTTCGCATGGCTAAGCTGGAAAGGAACCAGATAGATATAAATCTGCAGGAAGTAAACCTTAACGAATTGGTTCGCAAAAGTGTAGCGACCATGCGTTTCATAGTGGAAAATCTGAATGGCACTATTTTTGAAGATTATCAGGCGAGCAGCTCTGTAGTAGAGGGAGACCCGTTTCATTTGGAAAACACCATTAACAATATTTTGGATAACGCAAGAAAATATTCTAAAGATAATCCTCAAATTTTTGTTAAAACATACAATGAAGCAAATAATATCGTTATAGAAGTTAGAGATGAAGGGATAGGCATGTCCAAGTCGGTAATAAAAAAGATTTTTGACCAATTTTACCGCGAGGAAACCGGAAACGTTCATAACGTAAAAGGGCATGGTCTCGGTTTGGCCTATGTACGAAAAATTGTAGAATTACATAAAGGGCAGGTGTATGCCGAAAGCGAAGCCGGAAAAGGAAGCGCATTTTTCATCAGGCTGCCTGTAAAATAAAAGAACGAAACATGAACGATAAACAAAAATTACTTTTAGTTGAAGACGACCCGAGCTTTGGTGCCGTTTTAAAAGATTACCTTGCCATAAATGATTTTGATGTTACCCATGCGATTGATGGAGAAGATGGATTATCCAAATTCAAAAATTCAGAATATGACCTTTGTATTCTGGATGTCATGATGCCCAAAAAGGATGGATTTACATTGGGAAAAGAGATTAAAGAAATAAAAAGTGAACAGCCGATAATCTTCCTTACTGCGAAAAATATGCGCGAAGATGTATTGAATGGATACAAAATCGGAGCAGATGATTACATCACGAAACCGTTTGATTCCGAAGTTTTACTCTATAAAATAAGAGCTGTGCTGCAAAGACATTCTGCAGATGAAGAGAAGTTTGAGCAGGAAGAATTTGAAATCGGGAAATTTAAATTCAATGCCAAGCTTCGCCAGTTGCAGATTGGAAGCACCTCGCATAAACTTTCCCCGAAAGAAAGTGAACTGTTGCGGTTGCTTGCCGTTTACCGAAATGACCTTATGCCGCGTGAAGTTGCTTTGACAAGAATCTGGCACGATGATAACTACTTTACTTCCAGAAGTATGGATGTTTACATTGCCAAACTGAGAAAATATCTGAAAGATGATCCGAATGTTGAAATCGTGAATATTCACGGAGAAGGATTCAGGTTGCTGATTTCAGAATAATCATAGTATTTATTGCAGGACGGCCGGATTTTTATAGTCCGGCCGTTTTTTTATGACCGTTTACTCATTTGTTTTCAATTTTCAACCGTCCGGATTTGAAATACACACAATATTTATGCATTAGTCCATACATTTAGTAAATTTAACTTATCAAAAAGTAAATATGCTAAAGGCGCTATTAGTAGATGACGAATTGAAAAATCTGGATGGGCTTGAATTTCTGCTGCATCATGACTGTGAGGATATAGAAGTAACAGGCAAAGCCCAAAATGCAGAAGAAGCCCGTAATTTTCTGAAATTAAATCAGGTAGATGTGATTTTTCTGGATATAACGATGCCGGGGGAAGATGGTTTTCAACTGTTGGATAGCCTGAACCGGAAAGACATGAAGATCATATTTGTTACTGCACACAATGAATACACGATGCAGGCAATTAAGGCAAGCGCAGTGGACTACCTATTGAAACCTGTTCGCATAGAGGAATTACATCAGGCTGTGGAAAAGGTAAGGTTAACTATTGGCAGCCCTGTTGCTATGGAACAGCATCATATGCTTTTGCAAAACTTTATGGAGCTGGCCATCGCCAGGATACCCGTAAAGAAAATTGCAGTTCCGCAATTGGGGAGCATCAGATTTGTAGCATTAGATGAAATCGTCTCATTACAGGCCGATAATAATTATACAATTATTCACTTAAAGGATATGCAGAAATTGGTTATCAGTAAAACACTCAAAGATTTTGAAGAGCTTTTAGATAAAAGCGTATTCGTCAGAATCCATAAATCTTATATGGTAAATCTTAACTATATTAAAGAATATAGTACCATAGACGGCGGTGTAGTGAAAATGGCAGATGGCAATCAGTGGAGTATAAGCAGAAGACAGCTTGACATTTTTCTGGAAAAGATGAAATTGGCTACGATCATGTTCGGGAAATCTAAATAATTTATGTATAAATTTTTTCGTTTTTTGCCTGTCGCTATCGCTTGTATATTACAGGTTTCATGGGCTTTTGCACAAAACGGAAAATATACTTATACTTCTTTTACGGTAAATGACGGACTCCCGAGTAACAATGTTTATCAGATGATAGAAGACAACAAAGGTTTTCTCTGGGTTGCGACAGATGCAGGAGTTGCCAGATTTGATGGGAAAAAATTTCAGATCTATACCACAAAACAGGGTTTGCCGGACAATGATGTTTTTTATCTGGCAAAAGAAAAAGATGGCAGGATATGGGTTTCAGGCTACAGTCAGGCACCTGCTTATTTTGATGAAATACGAAACCGATTCGTTATGCCACTAGATAAAAAAACATTGGAATGGTTCAGTGAATTTAATACAATTGGCACAAATATGCCACCGCTACCCTTAAAAAATGGTGGAATTTTTTATGGCAGCAAAGGCCGTTTCCTAATTTTCAAAAATGCCAGGCTGGCAAAATCCGGCGAACGCACCGGTAAATGGTATGGCACCATTATAGAAGAATTTTCCGACGGCTCATCGCTGGTATTAAAAGGCATTATGAAAAACAATCAGCAGCAATTGAACCTTTATCATTATATAGGCGAAGAAGCAATTGACAGTACAAGCGTTGAAGAAGGGGCATGGGAAAATGTAAAGGGAGGTTATATCAACGATGGAAAAATATATTTGTGGAATATGTACAACAGATCCGATGAATGTATTGTTATTTCGAATATTAAAACCAATCCTATCCGTTACAGAACAGATACTATCCATATTTCGTCACCAGCCACCAGTATCCTGTTTTCTGAAAAGAGTTTTTATTTTACAACACATTCAGGCAAAATTTATGTATATGACAAGCAAACATTGAAGCTCAGGCATATTTTCGGCGGTGATTATATATCAAATGGCTATGGTGAAGACAGCAAGGGAAACCAGTATATTTCTACGGTTGATAAGGGAATGATGAGGTTTCGGAATCAAATGCTTCAACAGATGGAAACGCCCAAGGATTTTGTGCACACCAACTTTCTGAGCATTGCCTGCAGAAATGACGGAGCCCTTTTCGCTGGAAATTATTACGGCGAGATTTCCGAGTTCAGAGACGGTAAATTTACATTGCACGAAACCAACAATATCGCAACTTCCAAAATCAGAAAAATTCTTTTTTCCGGCAACGACATTTATACTTTTTCCGAGCAGGGCATCTACCGTAGTTACAAAGAACGATTATTTCTTTCATCGAGGCCAAGGCTCAATATTTCCTTTGCAAAAACGGCTGCCGTTTATAATGATTCCATCATTCTGATTGGTGCGCATTATGGTATGCTGGCACTCAACACTCATACACAGAAAATGCGTGAGCTGGTTCCCGGTGACCGGAAAAGTGTTGTAAGAATTACTGCAATCGCAAAAGCCGATGGGCCATTTGTTTATTTCGGTTCAGTAAACGGATTGTACAAATACACTTATAATACAAGTAAATACACTCTGCTGACAGCAGATTATCCTTTATTGCGGGAGCGGGTCAGCGCACTTTGTTACACAAAAGACGGGTTACTTTGGGTCAGCACTTCTTCCAACAGGGTTTTGGTTCTGAAAAATGACAAAGTGATCTATGATACTTCCCTAAGCAGTGAAGAAATAAGCAGTTCCATTCATCATATTACGGCTATAAAGCCCGGACAGGTCTGGATTTCCACTTCAAACGGGATCACCATTATTCAATACAGATTAAATGGGGCAAAGCTGTCCTGCAATACTCGAAACCTGACTGTCAACGATGGACTGCTCAGCAATGATGTGCAGGAGCTCGCTTGTTACAACGGTAAAGTTTATGCCTGCACAGGCAATGGAATTTCCGTGATACCTGAAAACTATGCTATTCCGAAAACGGAAATCCCCGTATATCTGGTGCAGATACAGGTCAATCAGAAAGATATGGTAATCATTGGCCAATATAAGCTGAAATACGGTCAGCAGGATTTGCAGATGCAGTTTTCGGGAGTGGACTTGAACGGCTACTTCAATCATTTTCAATATGCTTTGGATGGTTCCGAATGGATAAATTTTAAAGGTCATACGCTTACCATCCAGTTAAACACTGGCAAGCACCGCCTGAAAGTAAGGGCGGTGGACAGCAACGGGAATGTCAGCAATAAAGTTTTAAACCTTGATTTTGACGTGGAAGTTCCTTTTTGGCAACGTGCCTGGTTTTGGATAATACTCGGTATATTGGTGCAGATATTATTATTTTATTTGATCAACCGTTATCAGAAACGACGACGGGAAGCCAAATTAGCGCGGAAAATAGCAAGCGTGCAAACGGCAGCTATTGAGCAGCAGGCATTTACTTCGCTGATGAATCCGCATTTTATGTTCAATGCGCTCAATAGTATTCAGCATTATATCAACCTGCAGGACAGGAAAAGTGCCAACCGTTACCTGAGCGATTTTGCTTCGCTGATAAGAAGAAATTTTGAAGCCGCACAGCAATCTTTTATCCCTTTGGAAGAGGAAATTGAAAACATCAAATTATACCTTAACCTTGAACTGATGCGTTTTGACCGCTTCCGTTTCAACGTAGATATTGATGATAGCCTGGAAGTGGAAGACTGGATGATTCCGACAATGATCCTGCAGCCGCTTTTGGAAAACGCTTTACTGCACGGCATTATGCTTTCTGCCTTGCCCGGTGAAATTTCCGTCCGTTTTGCACAAGAAGGACAGGATTTGTTAATTACGATTACTGACAACGGTGTCGGCATTACCAACAATCTTGCATTGAAAGGTTACAGCACTCATAAAAGCCGGGGTACGGAACTGATCGGCAAAAGGATTAAAGCGCTCAGCCATTTCGGTACTAAGCCGATGACCATAATAATGGAACCCGCTTTTGACAGTAAAACCAACCCCGGAAATAAGGTTATATTATTGATACCTAACGCCTTATATGATTCCTGGCGGATGGCCCACACTTAGCCTTTTACCGTTCACTCATTTGTTTATCCTTTTTACTCAATTATTTAGATAGACTGCTCGCCTGGGGTTGCGTTGTTTTTATATTGAAACGTTCTTTATGGTTGATAATCCTAAAATGAAGAATTATGAAATATTATCAACTCCTGGTTATTTTCTTGGGTACCATCTGTCTGAATGCGCAAAATTCAACCACCATTTATGTGGGCGGAGGATTTGCGGGGCAGGAAAACGAAATTAATTCCACTACCGGCGGCGGAATCACGTTCGGTATATTTACACCTTTTCTGGCAAAGCCGGCTTTTTCTTTCGGATTGAATTCGTCGGGAGAATATTTTTTTTCCGACAAAGACGATTACAAGCTGGATTTTTCCGCTTTTGATTTGTATGATGCCACATATTCGACAAGTTTAGATGGCTTTTCACGTCAGGGGCACCGGCTGTTTAATATTGGAATTGGGCCGCAATTCAACTTAAATCTGGGAGAAAGACTCACTATCAGCCCCATTGTTTTGTTCGGTTATTCGTATTTCACGCAGAACCAGTTTACGGTTGTAGAAAATGTCGAGTATATGGGAGCGGGTTTGCCTGTTAATTTCACAAAAGAAATTTTCCATCAGGAAGAATCGGAAGCCGGCGGATTTTTCTGGTCGCCGAGAGTCCGTTTCGCGTATGCCTTATCCGGGCATTTCAGCTTATGGGCGGAAGCCGATATGAATTTTTACGAAAGCAAGGAAATGCAAAGAAGATTGGTTCCTTTTGGTGAGCCGAACCAGGAAGGGCAGTATAACTGGGGACAATTACTGGAAGGCAGCTATGAAACTTCGGAAGCAAGTACCAGCCATACACAGTGGGGAGTAAATATTGGTTTGGCATATCATTTTGGGAAACGGAAAAAGAAAACCACGGACAACCCTAATGAGGAAACTTCTTTTGAAACCGATTGCCGGAAAACCAAAATCTCTGAAAAAAATAACAACAGGACTTATTTCGTAAAAAAAGAGGAATTCCCTGTTTTTGAATGGGAAAACAAAGATGAAAATGTTACGGATTATGAAGTGAAAATTTACAAAACAAATAAGCCGATCTTTGAGAAAGACAGTGGAAACTGGATAAGAACCAACAAGCCGATCTTTGAAAAAGACTCTCCGGTTTATGTTGTCAAAACAAAAAACAAATCATTAAAAACCGATAAAAAGCTGCAAAAGATATTTGAAAGCATCCCGCAGAATACAGCCCAGACTTACGCCTGGACCCTAACTACTTATTATAAAGATTGCCCGCCGCAAACCGCCGGGCCGGGTACGGTTAAGATGAGCAAAAATAACATAGGCATTGATGTGACTGAAATTGAATGTGACGGATACACGGCTGACGGAAAAACCAAATACATTATAAAATACAATCTTGCCGCTATGCCCGGTAACTCCAATAACTGGATGGTGAACAGCATCAGCACCGTCAATAACAATACCGGAGGGACAATTCAAACCTATCCGTTCTCTCCCGTGCAGAACCTGCCGGCCAATACTACTCAAAGTTATACCCTGAACACTGAAGTCCCTGTAGGGCTTCAAAATATAACCCTTCAGGCAAATGGCACGCTCGGAGCAGGAGCGGGGTCTGTATCTTCTGATATTGAACTTCCCAACTGTGTTTGCAGTACTTGTGACGACTGGCAGATCAACAGCCGGAATGAAACCCTGACGAGAGTTACCGCGCTGCCGGCTGCTAACTTTGCAACTTTGTTTCTTTCCGGAATGATCCAGGTGCAGAATGCAGACCCGATACAGTCTGTAAAGGCAGAAATTGTGTCTGTACAAAGCACTACCGCTGACCCGGCGTGCAAAGGCAGTTCCTGTGCTATTCAGAGTTCCCAGATGGGATTGATAAGCAATTGGTCAGGTACGGGGCTTGGCCCCAACAATGCCGTATGGACACGGACACTTACGGACAACGACAATGACGGTTATGCCAACGGCATCGCGTGGAATGCCAATGCAAGCACGGGTGTAAGCCTGAGCAATTATGTGCCGGTGCGTTTGTACATCAATATACCGATTTCTTCACTTGATTGCTGTGAAAGCGCCGTACATATCTGTGTTCGCTATACGTTTACCGATATCAACTGTAATACCTGTGATTACCTGGTTTGCTATGATTATACGCCACCGAAAGATGACGGCAACGGTGGTAATTCCGGCGACCCTCATGATCCACCCACTCTCGTAAATTACGATACGCCCAAATAGTTAAAGAGTTGATTTTTTTCATCATAAAAAAATAAACAAATGAAAAAGTATATAAAAATCATAACAGCAATATATGCCTTTAACTGCAGTTTTGTAATAGCACAGATACAGTCGCCTACCCAACAGACAGGAGAGATAAACCCCAATATTAAACCCGAGCCGACACTGTGGTGCAATAATCCTGACAATCATTTTTGTCCCGGAAACTGTTTTACCAATGGTAATTTTGAAACATTAACAGGCGATCCGAATGCAGCAGTTGATATGGATATATTTTTGACCACCGGCTGGAATACCGCGTTTGTTGCGATAGGAAGCAATAATTCTTCTGATTTTAGCAGCGCCGATATTGCCTGCGGCGGAACCACTTTATTATCGAGTGCGGGAGGAGCCATTCCTACCCCTGACACCAGTGTATATGCGGGAATGTGGATCGTGAACAACGGCCCCACTCCGTCGGACAGGGGAGAGAACATGCTGAATAAACTGGTAACGCCCATTCCGTATAATACGGGTAATTATACATTTACATGTGATACCGCACTGGGGATTAAAGGAGCTGATGTCATCAATATAGGCGTATATGGAGTTTACAATCCCAATGATATGGCCGCGATCAACAGCTTTACAGTTGACCCGTTAAATTATTGGAACAATCCTTCCGTCAGTGTGGTGAAATTGGGCGTGATCACGCCGTCGTCGAATTTGAGTGCCGCTTGGGAGACTTTGACCTTTACATTTGATTCATCCGTTTTGCCCCCGGCAGGCATCACACATATTATGATCGCGGGCGACAATGTCCCGGTGGCTTCCTGGAAAAGGGATTATTTGTTTTTTGACAATTTCTGTATGCGAAGTGAAGCGGAAGAACAAAACAAATGTTGCGAACAGGATTTAGCGATCTGGAACGTAGCCGGAACTCCTGATCCGATATATACAACCCAGCAGGTAAATCCCAATGCAACCATTGCTTTTGAACAGTTTGAAATTCATCAAAGTTCTACCATTCCGATTACCGAATTACGCGTCAGCATTACAGATATTATTTATAACTACAATTACGAATCCTGCGGAAAATGTGAAAGCAACCATGCGCTTTGGGGGTCTTTGCTCAATCCGTTTAACTCCAGTGTAGGAGGGCTTCAGTTTGTCCCCGGTAGCTCGGGGGCTAACGTTCAGGGAAACCTGATAGCCAATAACCAGGGCGTAAGAGAATTGGTATGGCGCAATCCCAACGGCGCAATGCTGCAACAGGGGACAATACTGCCGGTGATGTATCTTTTGCCACCGGTTTCGGACATTCCCTGCTGTGTAACTTCGGTTACCATTTGTACCAAAATAAGCTGGAAAGATGCGAACTGCAAAGCCTGCGAAAACTTCACTTGTTCTCATATAAACCTTGAAACGGAGAACAATGAAGGAAACAACGGAAATGGCATCAGCATCTCAAAATCAAATGATTGCTGTGGTGCTACATTAACCGTAGCTGCCCCACCCAACAATGCAATTCATTGGTCAACAGGAGAAACCTCTTTGTCCATTTATGTTACAGAAGCAAGCAATTATTCCGTAACCGTAGGAAACCAGACAGAAAATATTGTTGTATTGCCGGAAGATGTGGGCACGAGGTATTACACCGATTTGTCTAATCCGTCGAACCATTCTTTTTATTCAGGTTCCGGCAATGTCAATAGTTACAACAGCTTTTACATTATGCACGTAGAAGATCCTCAACCGCCTTACGGGGAATACTATGCTACAGAATTCAGGTTAGAAATATGGGACAGGTGGGGAGAACAGTTAAGTAACCAGCATCTTAAGACAGTTATTACAGGAAAAGTTACGGACTGTAAAGGATTTGACAATCCTGCTATTTTCTGGGACGGAAAAATAAACGGAAACAGGGTGCAACAAGATGTCTATGTCGGAAAATTGTTTCTGAAAAACTGCCGGAACAAAGAATGGACACAAGTAAAGGTAAACTGGTGCAAGGAATGGGGATATACTTGTTTGGAAACCCAGTGCAAAGCAGGTTTGTCATTTGAATGTGGCTTTATGAAAAAGAACGAATGCACAAAATGGTCTTCTCTTATGTGCAAAGAAGAACATAAAGAATACATATTCCCGATAACCATTGTATGGTAACAACAATATAAAAACAAACAGATGAAAAAGCATATCATAATCATCATAGCTGTTCTGGGTATTTCGCTTCGTGCACAGGAATTACCCAAGAACTTTCGTGAGACTGTTCAGATGGAATACAATTCTATCGGTAAGGAGCAGATCAGAACGGAATTAAAAATGACGTTTGATCAATACTATGAATTCAGGGCTGATGAGTATTTGGACAAACAAAAATTCTACAAGAGCATTATTGAGAAATCCGGCGCAAAAAATTTTAGCAGCGTGAATGACTTGTGCGGCAACGGAACTTTTGAAGAAGGCGATATCCTGGCGAACGAATGGAATTTTTATTGGGCGGGATCAGATTATGCGGGCTTATTGCAAACAGGCAGTAATGTGAGCTACATAGCAAATTCCGGCAATACGCGCATAAATACAGGTAACTTTGCCGGCTATGCTGCGGGTTACGGAGATCATATCAACCAGGTGCATCATCAGGTTCAATCTGTCGGAGCAGATCCTACTTTTTCCGCACTCAGTAAGGTATATAGTTTCCCTGCCGGTAATACCAGATCTTTGAGATTGGGCAACAAACATTGTGCTTTCGGAAGAGAGTCCATAGCAAAAGTAGTTGCGATAACGCCTTCAAATTCAACCTTGTATTTCAGCTACGCCTTTGTTACTGAAAATCCAAGTGGCCACGGTAGTGATTTGCCTTTTTTTGAAGTGAACATAAAAGATGCTACTGACCCTGCCAATATTAACTATAATAACTTAGTCAATCTTGGCGGTGGTTCCAACAGAATCAAGGCAGATAATCCGCTGCTGACACCCAATAGCACAACAGCGGCAACACGATGGAAAGACTGGACCTGTGTTACCGCGGATTTATCTTCATTGATAGGAAAAACGGTGATCATTGAATTTAACAACAGAGATTGTAATCAGGGCGCACACTACGCTTATACTTATTTGGATAATATCTGTATAGGCTGCGGAAATGCGCCAAGTAATGAAGGTTCGGCTTCCATAGACCAGGGACAATCAGACAGCTGTGGTATTCCGGGCAATATATGTGTAAATTATACAGTACCAAATGCAAATGATCCGTCAATGAAAATAGACTTGCAGCTGATTAAAAACGGCGCAGTTGTTTCTACATTACAAAGCCCAGTTTTTACTACCAACGGAAGTTATTGTTTTAACCTGAATGCAAATAATTTAGGAAATTTATTAGGCGGGTTCGATTACAGGGTTGTAGGACACGCGGCATCAGGTAATTTTACTTTTCCCGACAAAATCATCGGAGCCGTAACGGAAGGCGTGAAGCAAGGACCTAATAATGACTATACCTACATTTGCAGCAAATGGGACAATCCCTGCTGCCAGGCCGATTTGGCAATCTGGAACGTAGCCGGGACACCAGACCCTATACCCACAACCCAGCAGACAAATCCCGATGCGACCATTGCTTTTGAACAGTTTGAAATTCATCAAAGTTCTACCATTCCGATTACCGAATTACGCATCAGCATTACAGATATTATTTATAACTACAATTACGAATCCTGCGGAAAATGTGAAAGCGACCCCGCGCTTTGGGGGTCTTTGCTCAATCCGTTTAACTCCAGTGTAGGAGGGCTTCAATTTCTTCCCGGCAGCTCGGGGGTTAACGTTCAGGGAAACCTGATAGCCAATAACCAGGGCGTAAGAGAGCTGGTATGGCGCAATCCCAACGGCGCAATGCTGCAACAGGGGACAATACTCCCGGTGATGTATCTTTTGCCGCCGGTTTCGGACATTCCCTGCTGTGTAACTTCGGTTATTATTTGCATCAAAATAAGCTGGAAAGATGCGAACTGCAAAGTGTGCGAAACATTCGGCTGTTCCCATATAGAGCTCATTAATGAAGCGGCGAAAGTAACAGGAGGAAGAGGTTAATGAAGGGACTTATACATTTTATCCTTTTAAAATAATACTAAAACATCAGTCTATGAAATTCAATTTATCTTTTTTGTTAATGTTTTCGGGCTTACTGATACAGGCGCAAAACGTAAATATCCCCGATGCGAACTTCAAAGCGTATTTGCTTGGAAATCTTTCAATTAATACCAATGCCGATAGCGAAATCCAGGTGAGCGAAGCAATTGCTTATTCAGGAGATATACAGTGTCTGGGATTGAACATTGGCGATTTAACCGGGATTGAGGCATTTGTTAATTTGACTTATTTAAATTGTTCATTTAATAATCTTACTTCTTTGGATGTGAGCAACAATTTGGCATTAATTTATTTGGATTGTAAACTTAACCAATTAAGCAGTTTAAATGTAAATCTCAATACAGATTTGTCCACCTTAATTTGCAATGGGAATTCCCTGGCTTCGTTAAACTTAATCAATAATCCGAATTTAGCCGTTTTGCATTGTTACGGTAATCAATTGACTTCCTTGGATGTAAGCAATAATCCGCTTTTAGGATTTTTGGATTGTTCACATAATTCATTGACTTCCTTAGATGTAAGCAGCAATTCAACTATGAGTTTCCTTGAATGTTCCTATAATTCTATAGCAACTTTAAATTTAAGCAACAATCCGCTTCTGGCCACTTTGTATTGTTATTATAATAATTTGACTTCATTGGACGTGAGCTACAATAATGCACTGACTCAAGTCGTCTGCATCAATAATAATTTAAATTCTTTGAATTTAGCAAACGGAAACAACACTGCTCTTACATATGTATGGGCCAATAACAATCCGAACCTTACCTGCATTCAGGTAGATGATCCCGCATACAGTATAGCGAACTGGACCGGCACAAATTTTCAGTTTGATTCCTGGTCGAATTTCAGCAGTTGCTGCATTGTAAACATTCCCGATGCGAATTTTAAAAATTATTTGGTCGGAAACCCAAGCATCAACACCAATGGAGATACTGAAATTCAGTGTAGTGAAGCGGCTGCTTATACGGGAATGATAACGTGTGGGAATATGAACATTTCAGACCTTACGGGAATTGAAGCGTTTGTAAATATTACTGATCTGCAGGCGCCAAACAATAGCTTAACTTCTTTGGACGTGGGCAGTAATACAGCTTTGGTTAAATTATTTCTTTTCAACAATCAGTTAAGTACGTTGGATTTAAGCCCAAACACTGTACTTTCTCAATTAACTTTATACGATAACCAGCTTACTTCCGTAGATGTGAGCAATAATACGGCGTTAACCGTTTTGCTTTTGGATCATAACCAACTGACTTCTATTGATTTAAGCAATAATCCGGTTTTAATGTCTTTAACTTTGAATGACAATCTTTTAACCAGTATTGACTTGAGCAATAACCCGGTAATTAATCACTTGACCGTACACAATAATCAATTAGCTTCCTTGGACATTACGCAAAATCCTTCATTGACAAGTCTATATGCTTCCAATAACCAATTGACGGTTTTGGATTTGAGTAATAATGCCGCCTTGGTGGGGCTGGCAACAAGCGGAAATCAGTTAACTTCGCTGGATTTAAGCAATAATCCGGCTTTAACTCAAATAGCCTGTAATGATAACCAACTCATCTCGCTTAATTTAGCCAATGGAAACAACACTGCTTTTGTAGCCATTCAGGCACAAAACAACCTAAATCTTACCTGTATTCAGGTGGACGATGCCGCTTACAGCACCGCCAACTGGACGGGTACAAATTTCCAGTTCGATTCCTGGGCAGGGTTCAGTGAAGATTGTAACCTGGCCACAGATGATTTTGCGGGAGGTGAAATTCAAATGTATCCAAATCCGGCCGGCAATTTCGTCAATCTGAGCGGGTTACCGCAACATTCAATTATTCGAATAATTAACCTTGAGGGAAAAATAGTTTATAAACAGTCCGCAGATTCCCAGATTATATTGAACACGGCCGGTTTAACAACCGGGATTTATATTGTTCAAATTGAAAATAACGGTAAAACAATTCAGAAAAAATTAATAATCAAAAACTAAATCGCCATGAAAACCAAATTACTTATCATTTTCACATTCTTTCAGGCTGTAATTGTTTTTTCACAAGCGCCTTCCATCCAGTGGCAAAAATCTTACGGAGGTACCAATATTGATTATGCTTATTTTGTCAGGCAGACTTCAGACAATGGCTATATTGTAGCGGGGACTACAAAATCCAATAATATTTTTGTAAGCGGAAACCATGGCGATTATGATTACTGGATAATCAAATTGGATGATTCAGGAAACCTCCAATGGCAAAAGGCGTTAGGCGGCTCCGGAACAGAGGAAGCCTATTCCGTTGAACAGACCTCGGACGGAGGTTATATTATAGCGGGCTCATCCAATTCCAATAATGGCAATGTTACCGGCAACCATGGCAGCTATGATTATTGGATTGTAAAACTGGACAGTGCCGGAAATATACAATGGCAAAAATCCTTTGGTGGGACGGATGAAGATAATGCCTATTCGGCGAAACAAACTTCAGACGATGGATACATTATTGCGGGAAGGTCAAAATCCGTTGATGGCGATGTAACCGGAAACCATGGTAATTTTGATTATTGGGTTTTAAAACTAAATAATTCCGGAAACATACAATGGCAGAAATCTTTTGGTGGCTCAGGCCTCGATGAAGCCCATTCAGTCCAGCAAACTTCAGATGGAGGTTATGCCGTTACGGGTTTTTCATGGTCAAACAACGGAGATCTTACCGGAAACCATGGTAACAGTGCAGATTATTGGATTGTAAAACTTAACAATACGGGAAACATCCAGTGGCAGAAAAACCTGGGGGGAAACGGCGCAGACTATGCTGCTTCAGCCGAACAAACCATAGATGGCGGATATGTCATTGCGGGACGCAGTATTTCCAATGACGGAGATGTCAGCGGCAACCATGGGAATTATGATTTTTGGGTAGTAAAATTAAATAATTCCGGTGTGCTACAATGGCAGAAATCCCTTGGTTCGGGGTTTACCGATTACGCATATTCAGTCAATCAAACTTCCGATGGAGGTTATATAGTAGCCGGATGGACATATCCGGGAAACCACCCATTGGGCGACGTTTCGGGCATAAAAGGTTACCATGATTTTTGGGTTGTAAAACTCGACAATTCAGGAACACTTGAATGGCAAAAATGTCTGGGCGGACCGTGGTTAGATGAAGGTTATTCAATTCAGCAAACTTCTGACGATGGTTACATCGTAGCAGGAAAATCAGTCTCAATTACTGGCGATGTAACAAATAATTACGGGCAGGAAGACTACTGGATTGTCAAATTAAAATATGGGAGCATCTGTGGTTCTAAATTTAATGATTTGAACGCAAACGGTATTTGGGATGATGGAGAACCCGGTTTGCCCGATTGGGAAATCCATTTGCAAAATGCCTCGGGAACTTATATTGAAACTACGGATGCTGATGGAAAGTATTGTTTCACAGATTTACTTGACGGGCAATATACCGTTTCTGAAATTCAACAAGACGGTTGGATACAAACGTTTCCTGAAGCAAGTACCTACACAATAACGATTTCGAACGGACAACAAGTCGGGGATGTGGATTTTGGCAATACTTTGGATTTTTCTGCTTGTGCCGGCTGGAGCTTAGAATCTTCGGAAGTTGTGACATCGGAAACAGGTGCAATTACAGCCGAAACCGAATTGCTTAGTCCCGGGTCTGCACCGCAAATGTATATAATTGGTTATGGCGATAATGGTCAAAGGCTTTGGCAAACCGGTGGCTGGCAGGGTGGGCCACTTGATCCGCAGCGTTATGTGGAATTCAGTCTTTCTCCCGATCCGGGCAATACGCTAACCCTTACCGATGTTTCTTTTGATTACAGTGACTTTATGATAGGAACAACGGACCCTCATACACTGTTTTTTGAGGTGCGTTACTCCACTGATAACTGGTCAAGCTCCACTTTGCTGGGAACAGGAGAATATCTTAGGACAGCCGTACAGACATTTAGCGCTTCATTCAACCAGGTAGTAAATGAAGGCGAAACTTTTTCTTTACGGATTTTTCCCTATGCCCCGGAGCACGAGGGGGCCATTCCTTCCTATGCTACACACAGTAACGTAGAGATCTGCGGACAATTTACTCCCGTTCTCAATACAGAAAATCAAGAGGAAACCCCGGAATATATTTTGTATCCTAATCCCACACAAGATATTGTCTACCTCAAAACAAATAGCCCGTCTGTCGGCAATAAAGTTATTTTATATGATTTGTCAGGAAATAAGATGAAAGAATTCTATTCTACTGGAAAACTTACCATTATCAACGTTTCGACTTTGAAAAATGGTATTTACAGTTTGTTGATTGTAAACGAAAAAGGAAAAAATATTTCAAAAAAGCTCATCATCCATAAATAAAAACCTGACTAAGGTTTTTTTGAGGGATGAATGTATTGGGTTGATGTTCCTTTCCTGAAATGGAAAGGGATTTTTGTTGACTCAACATCTTAATAAAAATAAATTTGAAAGGAGGAAAAATGTTATTTATAAATTAAAAAAAGAATAAAAACAAACTTAAAGGCAGTTAAAAAATTTCAGAATCAGGTTCTTTTAATTTTCAAATTATTCCTTTCCCAAATTAAATTCGTAAATTAGTTTTTCTAAACAAAATAGAATGTCGTACGAAGAAAATGAAGTATTGAAGCGATTGCCGGAACATTTGAAGCAGTTCATCAATGACCAGCATTACGAATCTTATACGCCTATAGATCAGGCGGTTTGGCGATATGTGATGCGCAAAAATGTGGATTACCTGAGAAAAGTTGCACATGGGAGCTATGTGGAGGGGCTTCAGAAAACAGGTATTTCTACCGAAGAGATTCCGAGCATGTATGGTATGAATCGTATTTTAAAGGATATCGGCTGGGCGGCGGTCGCGGTTGACGGATTTATTCCGCCCACGGCTTTTATGGAATTCCAGGCATATAACGTGCTGGTAATTGCGCAGGATATCCGCCAGATTCAAAATTTAGAGTATACTCCTGCACCCGATATCATCCATGAATCTGCGGGTCATGCACCCATCATTGCTAATCCCGAATATGCGGAATACCTGAGGCGGTTTGGTGAAATAGGTAGCAAGGCTATTTCATCTTCCGAAGATTACGAAATGTATGAGGCCATCCGTCATTTGTCCATTGTAAAAGAAGACCGTGAAAGTGCTCCGGAAGTGATCGAACGTGCAGAGCAGCGTGTGCTGGATTTACAGAATTCCATTACGGAACTTTCCGAAATGTCTAAGATCAGGAATTTACATTGGTGGACGGTTGAATATGGTTTGATAGGTGATCTGAAAAACCCTAAAATTTACGGGGCAGGCCTGCTTTCGTCAATTGGTGAGAGTAAATGGTGCATGGGCAGTGAGGTGAAGAAATTACCTTATGACATTACCGCGGCAGAAGTTTCATTTGATATTACACAGCCGCAACCGCAACTTTTTGTAACGCCCGATTTTGCTTTTCTGAATTTTGTCCTGGAGCAATTTGCCAATCAAATGGGATTGAGAAGAGGAGGGGCTTATGGGATCCGGCAGTTAATTGAGTCTAAAAACCTCGGGACGGTTGAATACAATACGGGAATTCAGATTTCCGGAAAATTCAAACGGCTGATTACAGACGATTACGGAAACCCGGTTTACATTCAGACAGAAGGACCCACTGCACTTTCTTATCATGAAAAAGAACTGATCGGCCATGGTACAAATTACCATTCAGAAGGCTTCGGTTCTCCCATTGGAAAATTAAAAAATATTAATATTGCCATTGAAAATATGTCGCCTAATGATTTGGAGGCCTATAAAATAAAAGAGGGAGAGGTAACAAAGCTTGAATTTGAGGGCGGAATTACCGTAGAAGGCGAAGTCATTACCGGGGCGAGGAACAGGAAAGGAAAAGTCCTTCTGATATCTTTTAAAAACTGTACCGTAAAGCATTATGACGAAATATTATTCCGTCCGGAATGGGGAATTTATGACATGGCGGTAGGAAAAACAATTATTTCTGCATACGCAGGTCCTGCCGATTTCACTTCTTTCGATATGATTACCCATGTTCTGGAAACCAAAGAAAAGAAATCGGAAATAAACCCGAAAGAGCGGAAGTTAAGAGATTTATATCAACAGATCCGTCACTTGCGGGAAAATAATCTTGTTACCGAAGCGGCACTTACGGATATTTTTGAAGTCCTGAAAAATGAATTTCCCTCTGAATGGCTGGCTCAGGTTGAAATTTATGAATTGAGTTTTATCAATAAATTTTCCTTACAAAATGAAGTGAAGGAATACCTGCAGAAACTTATAGAACAGAAGAAAGATGTCGCTCACCTGATTGAAGACGGGATTCATCTTTCTGAAAATCCGGTTATTTTTTCTGATCAGTTTTCCTCATCACCCAATCTGTAAGCAATCCGCCCAGCCACGAAAAAAAGAAAAATACGGGCATGATGGAAAGTTCGTACCAGGTTGGATGATTCGGCGTGAAAATAATATCGCCCAAGGCAATCAGGAAGAGAATGAAGCCCACTAAAATGGCATAAGCTTCTTTGGCCCTGATGACGATCGCGGCAGTTATAAGTCCGCCGATCATAGCTCCCATGCCGCATGAAAGCAAAAGCATAAGGAAAAACTCATCTCTCACTTCAGGAGTTCTCGCTGCATACCGGATCACACGATTCCAATGTTCATAGGGAAATTGAGAATAATCATATTCAATCCAGTTATGATTCAATGTAATGCCGAAAGTAATAATTACCAGAGCGACGGCAAGACCGGCGATTACCCCGAAAGAGTTTCGTAAAAAGTGGATCATGGAGATTAAATATGAGCAATCATTGAGATTTCGACATTCACGTCTTTTGGCAATTTGGCAACCTGAACGGTTTCACGCGCCGGATAATTTCCAGCTTCGAAATAAGAAGCATAAATTTCATTTACCAAAGCAAAATCATCCATATTTTTCAGGAAAATAGTGGTTTTGACAGCGGTGGAAAATGAAGCTCCGGCTTCTTCCAAAATGGCTTTCAGGTTTTTCATCACCTGGTGTGTTTCTTCGCCGGCGCCGCCAGAAACAATTTCTCCTGTTTGGGGATCGGCCGGAATTTGCCCTGAAATAAAAACCAGTTTGTCAAAAGAAATTGCCTGGCTGTAGGGGCCAATGGCCTGAGGAGCATTATTTGTGTTGATTTGTTTTTTCATGTGTTTATGTTTTAAATTCTGTTACAATCGATAAGCCTGTACAAATATGATTGTCGTGATTTATTTTATTATGCAAATATAAATTAACTTTTAAAAGTTGGATTGATTTAATAAACTGGATGAATTCTGGTCATATTTCACCGCATCTTTCAGGATATTTGCTTTGATTCCGATGAAGAAATCCCAGGTTTTGTACCGCCCGAACGGAACCCAGGAAAAGGAAATGTTGAAACTTCTTAAATCACGGTTAAAGGAAATCCTTGCTTGTGAAAACTGTTTTGCATCAAAATCATATGAAGTAGAAGTACTTAAGCTCCAGAAAGGAGAAGGCGAAATAGCTGCGTTGATGGCCAGAACCGTATTATTTGTCCCGGTTTTTGCAGTTACTTCTCGGTTGTAATTATGCGTAAAATTAAGCCCCAGTTTCCATGGAATTGTAAAATGGGCATAGTCATAATCGTCAAAATAAAAATTCTCATTTCTGATTTCCCCTCGTTTTTTATATTTTTTCGAATCGATTTCACCCGAACCAAAAGTTTTGTTATCGAAATTATATCCGAAATTAATGCTGTAACGGGTCAGCGTAAAGCTGCCCAATTCGTCAATTTTAATTCCTCTTTCTTCTCCTTCTTCAAACCGGACTTTATATGGATCAATGGAAGCACTGAATTGTAAATTTAATTTTTCGTTGAATAATCTTGTCATCCCCGAAATATTGATAGGGGCAAGCTTAAATTCATCTGCCGCCATATTATACCCTGAAGTAATGTCCAGATACTCAAATATCTTGATTTTCTTAAATCCGGTGGAATCTGTTTTTGACCGGACTTTCATTTCGAGGTTGTTTCTCAAACCAAAATTCAGCGAGGCACTTTGCCCGCTTCCCGGCCCGCCGTAAACACCTCCGTCAAATCGTGAATAAAGTATTTTCCTGCCATCGGCACCGCGGTAATAATCATAATAACCCCATTCTTCCGAGCCGAAATCGGGACGGTAACTGAACCCGATTGTCGGAGAAATTACATGACGGATCCCCTTGATCATCGCATCCTCCTTTTTGGAAATCAAGGTTCCGTATATGTTGGTGGTAATGCTTGTTCCCAAATTAAAGGTACGGTACGAATCAAAGCCGTTGATGTCTTTTTCAATTACCTGGTTTTCAGATGGGTCATATTCTTTTTCAAATGTTTTCAGGTACCAAACATCTTCATAACCTGCAGAAAATGAAACGGGAAAATATGTGCCTATTGTAGTGCCGGTGCTTAATCCAACATGGTGTTTGGCTCCGTTTCGGGCATCTTCCCACATTCTATCGGTAAAAGCATCCTCTTCAGTGGTATTGATATTATTTACAACATTTAAATTATAGTCAACGGCAAGATTTTTTACCAATCCTTTTTTACTTCCCACTTTTGGTGCAAAGGGATAAATTCTGCTCATGTTGAAAGTGAGTTGAGGCAAAACAAATGACATTGCTCCGGTATTGAAATTTGAATTGTTGCTTGCTGTGAGGGACATTGTGAACGGGGAATTCGGAAATGTTTTGTTGATGGAAATGGAAGACATACTATTATTCTCGTAAATATTTCCATTTATGATGTTGTTATTATTAATGCCCTCTCTGAAATATTTGGAGCTCCTGTAATTAATGCTTGCAGAAAAAATGAGATTAGGATTAGCTTTTTGGTCTTGTGAGTGGTTCCAGCTCAAAGCGTAGGAAGTGGCCTTACTATAATCATCCAATCCCAATATTCCCGTGACCTTTTTTTGATAATCAAAACCAAATCCTCCGGAATAGCGGTAACGTTTTTTATAGGTTGATTTTGTATGAATCCCCCAGCTTCCTTTTGTATATACCTCACCTGTAACAGATAAATCCAGATAATCTCCAATGGGCAGATAAAAGCCTCCGCCTTCCAGAAAGAATCCCACGTCTGTACGCTCTCCAAAAGAAGGAATTAAAATACCCGCAGAACGGGTGTCTCCCAGCGGTATATAGGCAAAAGGTAGAGTGAGCGGAGTGGGTACATCATAAATCCGCATATTGATTGGCCCCGTAACCATGGATTTTTTTTCACTGTCAATATATTTGGCTTTTCCGGTACGCAAAACATAATCAGGTTCATTCGTCTTTTTCTCAATAAAGTAAGTGTCGGTAGTATAATCTGCACCGCGAATGTACATGATGCTGTCATTGGCACGTTTGACCCTGTCGCCGATCAATACCCCTTCTCCTTCGGTAATCCTTACATTGTAAGCTACTCCGACTTTTGTTTTAAAATTGACCTTGAAGCTGTGCTGCTCATACTCTTTTCCGGCTTGTTTGAAAATGGTAGGTTCTACGACCATTCCCGTAGAATCGCGTTTCCCATCTGCATAAACGTCACCTGTTTCCCAATTGATTTCGATATAATCCGCCCGGATTTCCATGTCGGTGTATTGCACAACCGCATTTCTGAGCAGGTAACTCATCTTTTTCTTCCACTCATGAATCTGGTCATCGGAATTGTAAACCAATACATCTTCCAGCCGCTCCTTATTCTGAACGGTATCAATTTTGATTGAATCCACGGCAATAAGGCTGTCATTCCTTTCGTTTAAGTTAGGTTCGACCTGCGAAAATGCATTACTGTTGATAAGCAGTAGAAAAATTAATGCAAATAGATATTTAAAAAACTTTTTATACAAAGTATAAAACTTATTTTTGCGCTAAATCGTGTCAAAAGTAAACAAAAATTGTGGCTGTAGAATGAGATTTATAAGGATTAACAAACAAATTTTACTCGGGCTTTTGTGCATAACCTTTTTCGGGTCAAATTTATACGGACAGAAAAAACAGGATTTTGTCATTGTAATTGATGCCGGTCACGGAGGAAAGGATGTTGGGGCAAGAGGAGTTGTGGAAAATGAAAAAGATGTTACATTGAATGTTGCGCTTAAGTTTGGAAGACTGATTGAAAAAAATTACAAAGACGTAAAAGTCATCTATACGAGGAATTCCGATTACTTTCTGGAATTATGGGAAAGGGCGGCAATCGCCAATCGTAATCATGCTAATTTATTTGTTTCCATCCATTGTAATTCGGCTACCAATAAAACAGCTTATGGCTCGGAAACCTATGTAATGGGTATGCGCAGGATGCAGGAAAACATAGAAGTATCCCAGCGGGAAAATAACGTGATTCTTTTGGAAGACAACCAGGAACGTTACCAGAAATTTGATCCGAACGACCCTGAAGCGGTTATCGCGTTCGAAATAATGCATTCTGCTTATCAGGAACAAAGCATCAGGTTTGCCCAATTAGTAGAAAATGAATTCGTGAAAAATGGTCGTTCCAGCCGTGGGGTCAAACAGAATATCTTTCACGTTTTGAGAGAAAACGCTTCTCCTTCTGTTTTAATTGAACTTGGGTTCGTCTCCAATTCTGATGAAGGCACCTTTCTGGCAACCGAAAGGGGCAAGGAACAAATGGCCGAATCTATTTTTAGGGCATTTGAAAAATACAAGGCAGAATACGACCGTAAAAGCGGAAAAACGGATGAAGTTGTAGAAGAAAAGCCGAAAGAAGCAGAAAAACCGGTTGCAGGAAAAACATTTAAAGTACAATTCCTGGTTTCAAAAAATAAATATTCGGCGAGCTCGGAACAGCTTAAAGGTCTGACGGGTGTTGAGATCGTTCAGGCAGGAGATGTTTATAAATATTATTACGGAAGCACAAATCTTGTATCGGAAAGAGATGAGCTTCTTGAAACAGTAAAAAGAAAAGGATTCAAAGACGCCTTTGTAGTTGAATTCATCAATAATGCAAAGCTTGAGGGAAAACAGAATTACCGGATCCAATTCCTTACCTCCAATAAGAAATACCGTGACCGTGACAACAAGTTCGGGGGACTGAAAAATGTACTGAGAGTCAAAAAAGGGGAATTTCATATGTATTTTTATAGTTCTGAGAAAACCTATGAGGAAGCCCAGAAAGAACTTAAATTGGTACAGGAAAGAGGATTTAAAAATGCATTTATTGTTTTGTTTGACGGCGAGAAGCTTGTTGAGTAACATACGGAAAATATTCCCTATTTTTGTGGCAAATTTTGATGAAGATGAGGATTTCAAAAGAAGTGAAAACCGGAGCTGTTGTAATTGTTACCTTACTGGCTTTTTATACCTTATATAATTTCTTAAAAGGAAAAAATTTATTTTCCGGAGCCAACACTTATTATGTGAAATATGACAATGTAAGTGGGCTGGCACCCTCCAATCCCGTTTCAGTAAATGGGTTACGAATCGGAAGGGTAGATGAGATTCAAATTATGGATCAGAAATCGCCTGTCTATTTCGTCGTCAAGCTAAGACTGGAGAGGCCAATAGATTTCTCAAAAAATACGGTTGCAGAAATTTACGAGCCCAGCCTTGTCATGTCAGGAGCTGCAGTGCGGCTGTTGCTGGATTACGAAGGCGACAAGGCAAAAAGTGGCGATACGCTCCGCGGGTTGGTCAGGCCGTCCCTTATGAGTAATTTTTCAAAAGAATTTGAACCCACCAAAAGGAAACTGGACTCTTTGCTTGTTTCTGTGAATACAACTATGGGAAGTGTGGATAAACTGCTGGATGAAGAAAACCGCAATAACCTCAAAAACATCCTGAAAAGTTTAGACGCCACACTCATAACCTTTAACGGGACTGCACAATCACTTACCCGGACTTCTGACAATGCCAATGCATTAATTGCAGAAAATAAACAGCAGCTTAAAAATACACTTACTTCCGCAGAACAAACCATGGATAAGTTTGGAACGATGGCGGACAAGATTAATAATTTAGAATTAGAAAAAATTATTAAAAACTTTGAAGAAGCTTCCATAAGCCTTAACACAACACTCGATAAAATAAATAACGGACAGGGCACGCTGGGAGCGATGATGAATGACAGGGAGCTTTATGACAACCTTACCCGTACGTCAAAAAATCTCGATGCGTTTCTGGTTGACCTGAAAGAAAACCCCAACAGATACGTACAATTTTCTATCTTTGGTAAAAAGCAGACACCACCCAAAGAAGAATAGTTTATGCAATACATAGACAATATTATTTTCGCAATTTTACTCGGAATTGCCGTTTGGTTTTTTAGCCGGAACATCAGGAAGCTCATACGCAACATCAGGCTGGGGAAACCCAACAACCGTTTTGACCATCCGGCCGAGCGCTGGAAAACCATGGCGCGTGTAGCATTGGGGCAGGGTAAAATGGGTGTACGTCCGATTCCTGCCATTTTGCACTTCTTTGTTTATGCGGGATTTTTACTCATCAATATAGAAGTCATGGAAATTCTGATTGACGGGATTTTCGGAACTCATAGGATCCTAAGCTTTCTAGGAGGGTTTTATACCGGAATGATCGGCTTCTTTGAAGTGCTGGCCTTGCTGGTTCTGATTTCCTGTGTGATTTTCCTGATCCGAAGAAACATAATAAGAGTCAAAAGATTCCTGAATCCCGAAATGAAGGGCTGGCCCAAAAGTGACGCCAATTATATTCTTTTCATGGAAATTGCATTTATGATTGCTTTGCTGATGATGAATGGCTCCGACACTGCTTTACAAAAACTTCATAATGAGCATTATACCCAAACAGGAAGCTTTTTGGTCAGCGGTTTTTTGACTGAACCCTTTTTAAGCGGAATGAGCGAATCTTCCTTAATCTTGGTGGAAAGGATTTGCTGGTGGTTCCACATTGTTGGGATTTTATTTTTCCTGAATTATTTATACTATTCAAAACATTTGCATATCATTCTCGCGTTTCCGAATACATACTTTTCCAAGCTTACGCCAAAAGGAGAATTTACCAATCTTGAATCGGTAACCAATGAAGTTAAGCTGATGATGGACCCTAATGCAGACCCGTTTGCTGCGTCTGCTGAAGGTACTGAAATTACCGAACCGGGAACATTCGGTGCAAAAGATATTTTTGATCTGAACCAGGTTCAACTTTTGAATGCATATACCTGTACGGAATGCGGGAGATGCACCTCTGAATGTCCGGCAAACATAACCGGGAAGAAACTTTCTCCGAGAAAAATCATGATGGACACTCGCGACCGTTTGGAAGATGTAAGCAAAATCATCGATGAAAAGGGAAAATGGGAAGACGATGGGAAAACATTGGTTCACAATTACATCACCGCCGAAGAGCTTTGGGCTTGTACTACTTGTAATGCCTGTACACAGGCATGTCCAGTAAATATTGACCCATTGTCAATTATCATTGATTTGAGAAGGTATTTAGTGATGGAACAATCTGCCGCACCACAGGAACTGAACCTGATGATGTCCAACATTGAAAATAACAGTGCACCCTGGCAGTTCAACCAGCAGGACAGGCTCAACTGGGCAAATGATTAATTTTAATTAATTAAATTGAAAATGGAAGTTAAGACAATGGCACAATATATGGCTGAAGGCAAACAACCCGAAGTTTTGTTTTGGGTGGGCTGTGCCGGAAGCTTTGATGACAGGGCCAAAAAAATAACCCGTGCATTTGTGAAAATCCTCAACAAGGTGGGAATTGATTTCGCTGTTTTGGGAACCGAAGAAGGCTGTACGGGCGACCCTGCTAAACGTGCCGGAAATGAATTTGTTTTCCAGATGCAGGCCATGATGAACATAGAGGTGCTCAATGCCTATGAGATCAAAACTATTATAACAACTTGCCCTCATTGTTTCAATACATTGAAAAATGAATATCCGTCTTTGGGTGGGAATTATGAAGTTTTGCACCACTCACAGTATTTACAGAAACTGATCAATGAGGGAAAACTGACCATAGAGGGAAGCCAGGCTTTTAAAGGAAAACGAATTACTTTCCATGATCCCTGTTATTTGGGAAGAGGAAATAATGTCTATGAAGCGCCACGCTCCCTGATTGAAAAACTTGATGCCGAATTAGTCGAAATGAAGCGTTGCCGTACTCGCGGGCTTTGTTGCGGAGCAGGGGGAGCGCAGATGTTCAAAGAACCGGAAAAAGGAAATAAAGACATCAACATAGAACGTACTGAAGAAGCGCTCGAAACCCAACCGAACATCATTGCCACAGGATGTCCTTTCTGCAATACTATGATGACAGACGGAATTAAAAATAAAAATAAAGAAACAGAAGTCTTGGTTAAAGATCTGGCGGAATTAATTGCAGAGGCACAGGATTTATAATGGAACTGGCAATTATAGCCCACGACGGGAAAAAAGCGGAAATGGTTAATTTTTTAATGCAGAACATTGAAAAATTAAAAAATAATGACGTCCATATTATTGCAACTGGAACTACGGGCAGTTTCGTGGAAAGAGCAGGCTTGAAAGTAGAAAAAATGCTTTCGGGGCCAAGAGGGGGTGACGCACAGATTGCGGCAAGAGTGGCCGAGGGTAAAACCAATATGGTTTTCTTTTTTCGTGACCCGTTGGACAAACATCCGCATGAACCGGACATAGCCATGTTAATGCGACTTTGCGATGTATGGAATGTTCCGCTTGCAACCAATCCGGCGACAGCTTCTTTACTTATTGACCATTTGCATTAATTTTCCGATATTTGTAAGGAAATTATAATCAGATGAATTTACCGCAAGACGCCAAAATATGGATATTTCAGTCCTCACGGAACTTCAATTCAGAAGAAATAGCTGAAATTGAAACCACGCTTGATATTTTTATGAAGGAATGGAATGCCCATGGAGCAGCCATGACATCGGCTTATGCCCTCCCTTATGACCGTTTCATCGTTATTGCTGCAGATGAAGATAAGGTAGCAGCTTCGGGCTGTTCTATCGATAGTATGACCAGAATAATCAAAGCGCTGGAAGAAAAATACAGCTTCGGTCTGCTGAACCGTATGCTGGTTTCATACAAAATCAACGACGAAATTATTACTTTGCCTTTAAAAGAATTTAAGCAGAAAGTGAAAAGCAATGAAATTCCGGAAACTGCAGGCGTTTTCCACAACGGATTAACTTCGCTCCGGGATTTTGAAGAAGGCTGGGAGCTGCCTTTGCGGGAAAGTTGGGTAAAACCTTTGTTGAATGTAGCTTCGGTTTAATTGAAAATTCAAATCCCACGAATCAAAAATTTAATTACATTTACTTCTAATTATATTTAAACTTAAAAAATTATGAAAAAAGGTTGTCTTATAGGCGGAGTGATTTTAGCAATCATTGCTGTTTTTGCTATTTGGCTGGTAACTTCTTATAACGGAATTATCCCAAAAGACAATGCGGTAAAAAGCCAGTGGAGCAATGTGGAGTCTGCTTATCAAAAAAGAGCGGATCTGGTTCCGAATTTAGTAAATACAGTTAAAGGAGCTGCAAATTTCGAACAGGAAACCCTGACGCAGGTGATTGAAGCCCGCTCGAAAGCAACGCAGACCACGATTGATCCGTCTAATTTAACTCCTGAAACAATTGCACAATTCCAGCAGGCACAAGATGGTTTGTCAAATGCACTAAGCCGGTTAATGGTAGTTGTAGAAAAATATCCTGAATTGAAAGCCAATCAAAACTTTTTGAATTTACAGGCAGAATTATCAAGTATAGAAAGTGAAGTCCAGTTTGAAAGAAAGAAATTCAATACAGTTACCGAAACCTATAACAATCACGTAAAAAGGTTTCCTACAAATTTAATTGCAGGTATGTTCGGTTATACAGAAAAGCCTTATTTCGAAGCGGCACCGGGTTCAGACAAAGCACCAACTGTTAACTTTGAATAAATTGGAAGAATTTTTTCTCACCAGAAAGCAGGAAAAAAAAATCATCAAAGCGATTCGGGAAGCAGAACGTAACACGAGCGGAGAAATCCGTGTCCATATAGATGCTGATTCTTCTCTGAATCATTTTGAAACTGCTGTTTCTGTCTTTAATTCGCTCGGGATGAACGGAACAAAGGACCGCAACGGCGTGCTTTTTCACGTTTCACCCAAAGACCATAATTTCACAATTATAGGTGATATAGGAATTGATAAAATAACTCCGGATGGTTTTTGGGATGAAATCAAAAAAAAGGTGACAAAAAAATTCAAAAAAGGAGAATTTGCCGAAGGATTGACGAAAGGAATCAAAATGACCGGAAAAGCGCTCCAAAAACATTTTCCATATAAAGATGATGATATAAATGAATTACCGGATGAGATCAGCTGGAGTTAAATTTTTAAACATCATTTTTTTCCTGGTTGCATTTGGAATTTTTGCCCAGACCCCCGATCAGGTTGTGGCACCCAAATACGAGCCTGCAAAAAGACTGGTACATGATTTCGGGAATATATTTAACGCGGTAGAAAGAAGCCAGCTGGAAAATAAGCTGGTCGCGTATGACGATTCCACTTCTGTACAGATTGTCATTGTAACATTTAAAAAATTAGACGGTTACCCGATTGATTTACTGGCCAATGAGATTGGCGAAAAGTGGGGTGTCGGCCAAAAAGAAAAGCATAACGGAATCGTAATTGTTTTGAGCGATGAAGACCGGAAGGTTTCACTTCGCGGCGGATACGGAATTCAGGCAAAAATGCCACCTACGATCGAAAAATTGATCATTGACCGCGAAATGATCCCCGAATTCAAAAAAGGAGATTATTATCAGGGAATGGACAATGCCATAAATGCTATCCAAAAGCAGCTTGCCGGGCAATATAATGCAGAATCAAAAGACGAAGATTCCGACGGGCTGTTTATCTTTTTATTCTTTGTGGCAATCATTGTTTTATTTATCATCATTGCAGGTAAGGGTGGTGGAGGTAGAGGGAACCGTTCCCGGAGAGGCTTTAACTGGGGTGACGTGATTTTTACCAGCGGCGGAGCCAGCTCATGGGGAAGTAGTGGCGGATCTTCGTGGGGAGGCGGAAGCTCGGGAGGTGGATTTGGCGGATTCGGCGGCGGAAGTTTTGGCGGTGGAGGAGCAAGCGGAAGCTGGTAAATATCTGTTAAATTTGAGCTTGGTTTATTTTTAAATAAAAAACATCTGTTTTTCGGACATTCATCTTCCAGATTAAATCGATTATCTTTGTTTCATGATGGATTTAAATCTTATCTACTCCCCGAAACGATTGGGCATAGATGACACAACAGATGTTCGTTCTGCTTACCAACGTGATTTTGACCGTATTATATTTTCGTCGGCTTTTCGCAGATTGCAAAACAAAACACAGGTTTTCCCGTTGCCGGGAAGCGTGTTTGTCCACAACCGCCTGACACATTCGCTGGAAGTTGCTTCGGTCGGACGTTCCCTGGGAAGCCTGGTTGGAGAATTCATTGTTAAAAAATTTAAAGAAGAGCTCACAAAGGAATCCAGGCAGTTTTACCGTCATAATTTATACAATGTGATTTCTTCGGCCTGTCTTTGCCATGACATTGGAAATCCCGCTTTCGGTCATTCGGGAGAAGATGCGATTGCTTCTTTTTTTGAAAGAAATGAATCTGCTTTGAGAAATGCATTTTCAAAAGAAGAATGGACGGATTTTATTCATTTCGAAGGAAATGCAAATGCCATCCGGATCCTGACCCAGCAGCAAAACGGAAAGGTTGAGGGTGGTCTGGCGCTTACGTTTGCAACACTGTCTTCCATTGCCAAATATCCGTGTGAATCTGTTGCAAGGGATGAGAAAGTCCTTCACAGAAAGAAATTCGGTTTTTTTCAGGCAGAAAAAGAAAACTTCAAAAAGATTGCTTCCGAAACACAAATGATTTCGGAAAACAGCTCACCTTTGATTTACAAGAGACATCCGTTTGTCTGGCTGGTGGAAGCTGCCGACGATATTTGTTACAATATTATAGACCTTGAGGACTCTCATAGGTTAAGAATTATTGACCATGATAAATGCAGAAATTTATTACAGGCGCTTATTGAATCGCTGGATGCAAAAAGCATGGATAAAGTTCAAAGCAGATTGGATACGATAGCCAACAAAAATGAAAAAATTGCTTACCTGCGCGCCAAATCCATCAGCCAGTTAATTCAGAAATCGGTTCTGGCCTATGAAGCCCAAATTGAGTCCATTCTTGAAGGAAAACAGGAAAAGGCACTCCTGAAATGGGTAGCCCAGAAACATGAATCTGCAGGAAAGATTCTGAAAGAAATCAATGAGTTTTCAATTGAGAATATTTATAATCATCATGCGGTTGTGGAAATTGAAAATGCGGGCTATAACGTAATGTACGAATTGCTTTCTCATTTTGTGCCGCCTGTATTAAAATCCGCCAGGACGAAATCTGAAGAAAAAGCAGTAAAATTGATCCCGAGTCAGTTTTTATATGAAAATGAATCTGATTACAAGAAAGTTTTGGGCGTTTTGGATTATGTTTCAGGAATGACCGATAATTATGCGACGGAACTTTATCGTAGAATTAAAGGGATCGAAATCGGAATGCGCCGATGAATTATTTTGAATTCTAATGCTTAAATGTTGAATGAAAATTTCAAGTTAGAATTTAAAAACCTTATTGTCAATTGAAGGATTGATCAGGACTTCAGAGAAATTAATTACATATTCACCGCCTTCTTTGGGTTGCCCGATGGTTTTGGTGGCAAATTGTAATCCGCCGAATGATTTGTAATCGTAATAAAATAATTTTTCATCTTTGTTTTCTTCCGAAAGCAATGAATAATCCGTGACTGAAAAACAATAGGTAATTTTATTGGTGAATTTTGTGAGAATAATTTTGTAACATTCTTTGTTTTCTACTTTGTCTTTCCCGATGTATTGAGCATCGAATCCTTTTTTCTGGTAATCCAAGATATCGGATTCAAAAGAGTCTGGCTGATAGTCCGGTATTTTTATATTTTTACCTGTAATTTCACTATAGGTCCATCCGTTCTCTCCATCGTAACCTTCATTCAAAACTTCTTTTCCCTTAATAATGAAAGCCACTTTTTTTTCATAGGGCCGCCGGTGATAAACAATAAGCGGAAACGATTGTTCAAGACTTAAGGAAACATTGCCTTTCAGGATGATTGAATTCAGATTTCTCCAATTTTTAATTCCACCGGAATTTTCCAAATGCCGGCTAATAATGTTTTCGGCTGTCTGCGCAGAAAGAGAAAAACCAGCCAGCACAAGAAAAAATAACATCGACCACCTGATCCCTGACATCTTACATTTTTTCATACAACTCCCTCACTTTCTTTTCGGTCATGATCTCTTTCCAATTTTTTCCTAAGGCATTTTCCCAAAGCGGAGTCAGGTTTAAAGCAATCTGAACCATTTTATTCATTTCATCTCCTGGTAAATCAGAACAGATATTTTTAGGGATTTCCACTTCAAATTTCTCAACCATTTTTTTAAAATCTTTTACTCCATCCGGGTAAAATTCTTCAATCTGGTCAAAAGCAATACAGTTTCCGACACCATGTTTAATGCCCAAAATATAAGATAATCCATAGCTCAAAGCGTGTGCCACCCCAACTTGTGAATAAGCAATGCTCATCCCTCCATGCCAGGAAGCCATCATCAGGTCTTCGTTGGATTCATTATCCCACTCTTCTTTTTCCAGATATATTTTTTGGCAAAGCTCCAGAGCCTTTTCTCCATAACTTTTACTGAAAGCATTTAGAAAAGTGCCGTTTAACGATTCGATGCAGTGAATGTAACAGTCCATTCCCGTGAAAAATGCCTGATCTTTAGGTACTCCTTCAATAAGCTTAGGATCCAGAATTACCTGGTTAAATGGTGTGAAATCCGAATTTAGCCCCAGTTTTTTTTCAGGCCCAGTCAATACACAGGTTCTGGAAACTTCTGCCCCTGTTCCGCTTAAAGTAGGAACTCCGGCGTGGTAGACACCTTCATTTTTTATTAAGTCCCATCCCTGGTATTCGGAAGAAGAGCCTTCGTTGGTCATCATCAAAGACACAGCTTTTGTCATGTCCATGACGCTTCCTCCGCCGTAGCCGATGATTCCTGAGACTTTCCCGAATTCATCTCTTAATTCATCACGAATCTTATCGACATCCTGAGTTTTAGGTTCTTCTGTCGTATCAATAAAAACAATTTTATCATTTTTATTGATAGGAATGTGATTAATGAGAGGCTTGTTCCTGAAACAATGGTCGGCAAAGTAAATGATGGGATATCCATTCTTACGAATAGGTTCAGCAATTTCTTCAATTTGGCTTGAGCTTCCCCTTCCATAAACTACACGGGGAACCATGGGGAAATTTTTAAAATTCATGACCAATTGTTTTTGTTAATTCAAGTAAATACTCATTTGCCTTTTTCAGATCTTCTTCGGTATCTATACCCATACCCATATACCCAGTTTCAAGAATCTTTATTTTCATGCCATATTCCAGATAACGCAGTTGTTCCAGCTTTTCAGCTTTTTCATTTTGCAGCATAGGCAGCCTGGTAAAATTCAATAAAGCTTCTTTTCTGAATGCATAGATGCCGATGTGCTGAAAATATCTTGCCCTGAAATTCGTTTCTCTTGGATAGGGGATGGGGCTTCTGGAAAAATAAAGCGCAAAATTATCTTTATCCCAAATTGCTTTTACGCTGTTGGGGTTATTGATTTCATCATCTTCGAAAATTTCCTGTGCCAGTGTGGCAAGTGAAATTTCTTTATTGGAGTCATTTTTATAAACGTCAATCAATTTTTGGAGCGCATCTTTTTGTACAAAAGGTTCATCGCCCTGTACATTAATTACAATATCACACTCTATATCCTGCACAGCTTCCGCAATCCGGTCGCTGCCTGTTTCATGGACAGATTTGCTCATGAGGGCTTTCCCGCCATAATCTGAAATTTCATCATAGATGATCCCGGAATCAGTTACTACAAAAACATCGTCAAATAAGTTTGTTTTTACAGTATTTTCATAGGTGCTTCTGATGACCGTTTTTTCACCCAGCTTAGCCATCATTTTGGCTGGAAACCGGGTAGAGGCATAGCGGGCTGGTATAACAGCTATTGTTTTCAAATCAGAATTTTAACATTTCTTTCAAATTTACGAATTTCCCCGATATAATAGTCCCTATGGTTAAAATAACCACAGGGAATTTTTGCTTTGAAGAAGTTTTTAACTGATCCTCAGGAGATTTTTGTTTTTTTGACCTGAAATTTAACAAGCAGATAGATCAGGACTGCAATCAGCCAGACAGGCCAGATGTATAGTAAGCCAATGCAAATGGTTTGGAAGAAATGAAAACCTTCTGTAACTGAAATCCTGGCGCGATAAAGAAAATGAGGACGATACTTGTCTTCATAGTTTTTTGGATTAATGACCATTGTCTCTGCAATTTTCTCTTTCTCCTGAATCAATAAGCTTACAGTGCTGAAGGCAACCTCATCTTTCATTTTGAGCGTGCTGATCTTCTGGTAGTTTACCTCAGATTTGTTTTCATCCATATTGCTGACAACGTTTTGCTTGTCTGTGATTTTTCCATTTTGGCCGTTTAGTTTGTCCAATTGCTTATTGGTTGAATTTAATCTTTCCTTTTCCAGCTCTGCTGCTATACAATTCAAGCTTACATCATCAGCCGAAATGTTTCTGAAATAGAGGAATTTTATTTCTTCACCTAATGAATTTAAAAAATTGCCTAATTCTTTTTGTGGAACACGAACAGTCATCTCATTGCTTACGGTATATTTTTTTACTTCCAATGAACTATCTGAGTTTACGGGAAAAGTTTCCCTGGAAAGAATACGGCTGTTCAGCATACTTTTGGTCACAAAACCACCCAATTGAGAGATTTTTGATTCGATTTTGGTCGTGGATTGATAGACATTTTCGACTTCCATCGAAAGGTTTGCCGTTCGGATGAACTTACGGCTCGGATTTTCATAAGTTGCTGCGGTGGAACTTAGGGGTGCTTCGGAGTTATCTGTAACACTCTCTGCAGCACTGTTCAGCACTGTCGTGTCGGAAGGAAGGCTTTCTTCATGGTAGCTTCCGGATTCACCTGACTGGTGGCAGGAATTCACTAACCCTAATATTGCAACAGCAATGACAGGAAATTTTAATTTGCTCATAACATAAGATTTTAAAGATTTGATATCCCGAATTTCCACTTTACCATTTGATCACGTTTGTCAAACTTTTGAAATGTTTATGAAATTTTAATGATCTGATAATAAGTTGATTGTAAAATTAATTACAAGCCGGGACGTTTGGGTTTTACAAGTAAGCGGATTGAAATATGAAATTCACAAAGAAACTTTATCTTTACACCACAAAAAACTAAAACGATTTCTGCAACTGACGCACATACAAATACGCTGAACCTCCTTTTTTATAGAGAAGGCTTTTCCTTTTTTATTCAGGAAAAAGCGAGAACATCAGGAGTTTTCCATTTCAAAGTTTCCCATTTCAATAAGTGGGAGGCTGAAATAGTACATGAACTTGAAGTGAATTTAAAGTTCCGGAAAAACTTTGATACAGTCAATGCAGGATTTATGAGTTCCTTTTTTAATTTGGTTCCGCTGGATTATCTGATTGAGGGTCAGGGAACATTGCTGAATTTCAGCGAAGCTGAATTTGAAGTTAACAACATCCTGGTAACCACCACCCGTTTTGAAAATGCCTTTGTTTATGGAATTTCTCAGGCGCTTTTGGACAAACTGAATGAATTTTATGGAAAAGTGGAAGGTTTTCATTCAGGAAGTATCTTTCTCAATTCCATTCCTGTTTCAAATGATAAAGTGATTCATTTAAATTTATATGAGCATAATTTAGAGATAGCTGTGACCGGGGATTCAAAAATTGTTTTTTATAATTTATTTGACACCCAAACGGGAGAAGATATTTTGTTTTATACTTTGTTTGCGCTGGAACAATTAAATCTTGACCCAAATAAAGCAGAGGTAAAATGTTACGGGCAATTACTAGCCGGTACCAAGGTTTTCCAGGCGCTCAAAAAATATATCAGGTTCATTTCACCTGCCCTGAAGAATGAAGATTTTTTAGAGAACTATACACTTTTTAATTTACCTAAATGCGCATCATCTCAGGTTCTTTCAGAGGAAAAAAAATAAATGCACCTTCAGGGTTGCCCGTTCGCCCCACAACCGATTTTGCAAAGGAAGCATTGTTCAATGTGCTGAATAACCTGTACTATTTTGATGAAATAGCTGTACTCGATTTATTTTCGGGTATTGGAAGCATTTCACTCGAATTTGTTTCACGAGGCTCCAAAAAGGTAGTGGCTGTGGACAATGAGCTGAAATGTGTGAAATTTCTGGAAGAAACTGCTGCAAATATGAAAATTGAAGATTCACTTTCTGTAACAAAACATGATGTGACGCAATTTTTGAGAAGAAATCATTTTGGGAAATTTGATATCATTTTTGCTGACCCACCATTTGATTTTGATGAGGAAAACTATCTGCAAATTATTCGCTCGGTTTTTGAGAATGACTGGCTGGAAGAAGACGGAATATTGATATTGGAGCATTCCGCAAGGGTTTCGTTCGAAGGACATCCGAACCTCAATCAGAATCGTAAATACGGAAATGTGAATTTTAGTTTTTTTGCCAAAGATTAAGCATTGTATATATAAAAAAAGCACTCCGAAGAGTGCTTTACGATAAACTGAGTTTAATGTTTTTTTAATTAACCACTTCGTAATCTATGGAAATAACCCCTCTGTCCGGGTTACCAATAGTTTCAAAAGCTGCTTTACTCAAATCAAACTGACGGGTTTTAACATAAGGGCCCCTGTCATTGATTTCGACAATAACCGACTTTCCGTTTCTTTGATTTGTGATTTTAACCTTCGTTCCAAATGGTAAAGATTTGTGAGCGGCTGTATATTCGTTCATATCATACTTGTCTCCGCTTGCTGTCTTTTTACCATGGAATTGATCACCATACCAGGAAGCTTTTCCCGTACCGGAAAGCCAGGTCGCACCATTGTATAGACCCGCACCTCCAAATGTGATAAATCCGATAAGTAATATAAATGTAAATACTGATTTCATTTTAAATGTTTTTCAGATTCGCCTAGCAAAAGTACAAAGGATGCTTTTTTGAAAAAACAAAGGTGGTATTTCGGTCTGTTTTTATGATTTGAAACAGCACGGATCTCTTTATTTATAAGAGGTCCAGGCTGTGGTTAAACTTCTGTTAAAAATATTGAAATTGTTAATTTTTTTAACAATTCATATTAATTCAATAATTTTTTAACGGCATCGGCAATGGTTTTACCGTCGGCACGGCCTGCCAGCTGAGCAGAAGCAGCGCTCATGACTTTACCCATGTCGGCGGGTGTGGAAGCTCCTGTTTGGGCAATAATTTCTTTCAGTTTTGTTTCAAGCTCTTCAGATGAAAGCTGTTGAGGTAAAAATCCCTGAATTACTTCTGCCTGTGCAAGTTCTTTTTCGGCTAATTCAGAGCGGTTGTTGGCAGAGAATTGTTCAGCGGCCTCCTTTCTTTGCTTGATTAATTTCTGTAGCATGGCAATTTCCTGTGCATCGGAAATTTCGCTGTTTCCGCCCGAAGTTTTCACCAAAAGGATTTCGGATTTAATGGCACGTAAGGCTTCCAAAGCAATTTGGTTTTTACTTTTCATTGCCTCTTTCATCTGATCCATTATTTTTGTTTCTAAGCTCATCTTTAATATTTTTACAGACTGCAAATTTAAGATTTCTCAATTAATTTATTGTAAAGCCTCTATAAGATTGACAATCTATATTTTAAGATTTTGCTTTCCTGATTATTAAAAATCATAATTCTTACTTATGACTTCTGAAGTTCATTAAAATTCCTACCTTTGCAGACCAAAATTTTTAAGACAGATGAACATTACCCAAAAAAGTATTGACGACTTAAACGCTGTACTTACCGTTACGATTAACAAAGAAGATTATAAAGACAAAGTTGAAAAAACGCTGAACCAATACCGCAAGACTGCCAACATCAAAGGATTCAGAAAAGGCCAGGTTCCATTGAGTTTTGTGAAAAAACAATTTGAAAAAAGCATTATTTTTGATGAGGTCAACCAATTGCTGCAAACAGGAATCAATGATTATATCCAAAAAGAAAAAATTTCGATTTTGGGAAATCCACTTCCGAAAGCACAGGAAAGTATGGACTGGGATGCCGATACAATGAATTTCGAATTTGAATTGGGGATGGCTCCCGATTTTAAAGTGGATTTAGCCAAAATCAAAGCGGAAACCTACAAGATAAATGTTACCGACGAAGAAGTTCAGAAATATGTTGACAATTTTGCAAAACGATTTGGTTCCATGAAATCGTTGGAAAAAGTAGAAGAGGGAGCGAATGTAAAAGTCCGGATGACAGAAACGGATGCCGATAAAAATCCGGTTGAGGGAACAGAAAAAGAGATATTTTTGTTTGTAGATGAGTTGACAAAGCCAAAGAAATTCATCGGCAAAAAAGCAGGAGATATTGTTGTCGTAAAAGCAAAGGAAATCAGCGAAGATCCGATTAATCTGGAGCAGATTTTAAGCTGGACAGCTGAACAGGTAGCCGGTTTTGACGGGCAGCTTCAATTTGAAATAAAAGAAATTACCATTATGGAGCCCTCTGCAGTTGACCAAAGTTTGTTTGACAAAGTGTATGGGGAAGGTGCTGTGAAAGACGAAAAAGAATTCCGTCAGAAGATAAAGGAGGAAGCGGAAAAAATGTATGCCCGTGAAACGGATAAACAAATGATGAATGAAGTTGTAGAAGAATTGATCAAACAGACAAAATTTGATCTTCCAAATGAATTTTTGGGTCGCTGGCTGCATTTTTCAAACGAAAAGATCGAATCGGAAGAGCAGGCTGTTGAAGAACTGAAAAAGATGGAGGATAGCCTGCGGTATCAGTTAATTGAAGCAAAAATCGCGGAAACTTATGATTTGAAAGTGGAATATGATGATGTAGCTGCAGCAACAAAACAATTGATAAGGGACCAATTTGCGATGTATGGCCAAGCCAATATCCCGGATGAAGATATTGAAAGAATTGTTCAGAGCTCATTGCAAAACCAGCAGGAATTCCAAAGAGTTGCCGACCAGGTTTTTGCTGACAAAATGATGAACGTTTTTAAAGACAACGTGAAATTAAAAGAAAAAGGCGTTACATTTGATGAGTTTGTAAAATTGATGGAAGACCAGCATAAACACCACCATCACGATCACGGTCATAAGCATGATCATTAAAATTAAAAGTTGACAATTCGTCAGTAAAAAATGAATTGCATTATTTTTGAATTGTTAACCTCAAATGAAATTTAACAATATGAATTACGGAGAAGAATTTAAAAAATACGCTACAGGGCATCAGGGAATCAATAGCCTGTATGTAGACGGATATATTCAGAACATGACTCCCTATATTGTGGAGGAGCGTAAACTGAACGTAGCTCAGATGGACGTTTTCTCACGTCTTATGATGGACAGGATTATTTTTTTGGGGACGGCTATCAATGACGAGATTGCCAATATTATTCAGGCACAGCTTTTATTTCTGGAAAGTGTAGACGCATCCAAAGATATTCAGATTTACATCAATTCACCTGGCGGTGGCGTTTATGCCGGGTTGGGTATTTATGACACCATGCAGATCGTTAAACCGGAAGTAGCTACCATTTGTACTGGTATGGCGGCTTCAATGGGAGCAGTGTTGCTCTGTGCTGGTGCCAAAGGGAAACGCTCTGCTTTGAAGCATTCAAGAATTATGATTCATCAGCCATTGGGAGGGGCGCAGGGCCAGGCAACCGATATGGAAATAACTTTAAAACAAATCCTGATGCTGAAAGACGAATTATATGAAATCATCTCTCATCATACAGGACAGTCATTTGAAAGAATCCAAAAAGACGGTGAGCGGGATTACTGGATGAAATCTGAAGAAGCAAAAGAATATGGAATGATTGATGAGGTATTGCTCCCGAGAGGATAAACTTCAGATATATGAAACAGGAAGGTTACTTTTTACGCTTGTCTTTATAGGAAAGCGGTATAGAAGTGACCTTTTTTGAAATCTGTTTTTAAGAGAATTAATTAGGAATGTATTAAATGAAAAATAAATTGGAAGAAAACAAATGTTCATTTTGCGGGAGAAGCAAAAGTGAAGTTAATTTGCTTGTTGCGGGAATTGATGGACATATCTGTGATCAATGTATTGAACAGGCACATGGAATAGTGCTGGAAGAAGTGGCTTTTAAGAATGGGAATCTCCCCATTCAGCCTTTGGCATTGAAAAATCCGAAGGAAATCAAAAAATTTCTTGATGAATATATCATCGGCCAGGATTTTGCCAAAAAGATATTGTCTGTGGCGGTATTTAATCATTATAAAAGGATACTTAATCCTAATAAAAATGACAATGAAGTTGAAATCGATAAGTCCAATGTTATTTTGGTTGGAGAAACAGGCAGTGGTAAGACCTTGTTGGCCAAGACTATAGCTAGAATGCTGAATGTTCCGTTTGCAATCGTAGATGCAACGGTGCTTACAGAGGCAGGTTATGTCGGCGAAGATGTGGAAAGTATCTTAACACGTTTGCTGCAAGACGCAAATTATGATGTGGCGTTGGCAGAAAAAGGAATTGTTTTTATTGACGAAATAGATAAAATTGCCAGAAAAAGTGACAATCCTTCCATTACCAGAGACGTTTCGGGAGAAGGTGTTCAGCAGGCCATGCTGAAAATCCTTGAAGGAACGATTGTAAATGTTCCTCCGAAGGGTGGGAGAAAGCACCCGGACCAGAAATTCGTGGAGGTCAATACAAAAGATATCCTGTTTGTTGCAGGAGGTGCATTTTCGGGAATCGAAAGGCACATTGCCAACAGGTTGAACACTCATGTCATCGGCTATAAGAGTGAGGAAGATGCAAGGGTAGTGGAAGACCTGATGCAGGAAGTCAACGCTATGGATTTAAAAGCATTTGGCTTAATACCGGAGCTGATTGGGCGATTACCCATTATTGCCAGTTTGACACCGCTGGATGAGGTTGCAATGAAAAGAATTCTGACCGAACCCCGTAATGCATTAATCAAACAATACGAAAAATTATTTGAGCTGGACGGAGTTAAATTAGTAGTGGAAGATGATGCCCTTGATTTTATTGTCAAAAAAGCGGAAGAATTGGGGTTAGGTGCGCGTGGGCTCCGTTCTGTAACCGAACAGATATTTACCGAATTAATGTACAGAATTGACGAGCTCCCGGAAGAATATATAGTTACACAAGCTGTGATTAAAAATAATATCAATTTAGAATTGATAAAATCAGCATAATATGAAATATTAAAGAAAGTTTTTATATATTTGTCCTGAAAAAATATTTTGTCCTGACCAGGCAAAGTATTATACATCAACCTAAATTTATTGTAATGAAAAAAAGTTACTTTTTTTTAAATGCACTATTCCTAACCAGTTTATCTTTTAATAGTGTATATTCCCAACAAGCTTACGTGGCCGGTACGGCCAAAGTTAAAGTAAACGAAAGCACCTTGGTATATTTTGGCGGCGGATTAACTCTCAAAAATGAGGTTAATCAGGAAAAAGTTGTCGAAAATGCAGGTAATATTATCATTAATGGCTCGTATGCCAATACTGGCCAGTCTGCAGGAGCAGATGGTAAAAACTTTGTAAGCACCTGGACAGATGATACAAACTATGGTCAGGTAATTATCCAGCAAGGAGTAACGACTACCTCTAAGCTGACCATGGAAAAAGGAGCTATTGACCCCGATATTTTTAGCTGGGGGCAGTTTGCGATCCCTTACAATTTTGCCAATCCTGAAGCGGCCATGCAGGGTCTCTTTGGGTCTGCTGCTCATTATTCCAATGGATCAAGCCGCTATTATGCCTCTATGATGAAATGGGATAATTTGCAAAAGCCGGAATTTGACAATTTGAAAGCCGACAACTCTGCAGGCAGCCTCCAGCCCGGAGATTACGTAATCCTTAACCTGTCTTATTTTAGTGCCAATGTTTTACCTGTTATGATTGACGCTGTTGCTACAGGAAAATTGCCATACTCCGGCGTGCCTACCAATAAAAACTATCCTCAATACTTTAATGTAGCAAGCTATCCGGACCCGGTTACATATCCGACATGGAACGATTGGAGAAATTTAAAAAATTCATATAATGAAAGATATTACACCTATATATTTGACGATGTACGTGCAGGCAATAGCTCTAATTATGGAAGAAACTTCTTCCAGTTCGGAAATCCTTACACGTCCAATATCGATTTATCATATATAGGAACGAGTACCAATGATGATGATGTTTATATTGCAGATTTAATGAGCGTCAGCAAGATTGGTGATGAAAACTGGAATCCCGATCATGACCCGGGCTCTCAGGCGAGTACCGTTACATCTACTGTCAGAGCAGTTTGGAATGGTTCCTCCTGGAGTGGAAATCCGGACGCGCTTATAATAAAACCATTTGAAACATTTATTATCGGATTGACCGGTGATGCAGATAGGACGTCGGATTCCCGGAGCTTTTCTTTCAATGATAAGTTAAAAACATTTAGTTCAACACCAGGTGCTGGAAGCTTTTCCGGCTCCAGTACAACTGATGATAAAATGAATAATAATTCTTTGCTATCATTATTTAGTGCGACATCGGCTACCAAAAATATATTTTATCAATTAGGATTACGTCTTTATGACTCCAATGATAAATATGCCAATAATGAAGTGTATGTTGTTGTAGCTTCTTCCAGCAAAGTTCAAAATGGAGTGGCAGACAAATATGAGTCTGAATATGCGGATTTTGACGGCCGTACCGGTTTCTATCTGGCACAGGAAAACGCAAACGGCTCAGAAGTAACAACTACAGATAGAAAGCTGTATATCAATGCCGTGAATGTTCAGTATGCTGCTAAGCCTATTCAGCTTTTCTTCAACAGGAAAGCAAATGATTATGAAGGTTATTATCTGAAAGCAGACTTATTTTATGGAGATATATTTAATCGATTAGAGTCTGAAGATATCAATTATCCGGGGAATAATTCATTCTATTTCTATGACAAATTTGAAGATGTTTTACTCCCAATTACAACAGAATTTTCTTATTACGTAGAATTATCTGACAATCCTGTGGAGTCCCGTTACCAGGTATTTTGGAACGGTGGGCCGCAACAAAATAAAATAATGGATACAGAAGAAATTTTACCATCATCTCAGACATTTATATACAAAGATCAGGAAAGACAAATGGTAAGATTTAATGAAGGGTGGTCCACTGCTGAAATCAAAGTTTACGATTTGAGTGGAAGAAATATTCTTACACATGAAGGTGTTAAAACTGATTCGGATTTTGAATTAAAATTACCGACAAAAGGAGTTTTTGTCGTGAAAATATTATCTAATACAGGAGAAGTTTATACGCAAAAAATAATCAACCAATAATAGAAGTTACCAAAACCTAAATCCTATTTTAATGAAAAACAAATTATTAGCTCTTGTGCTTATTTTGGCACCGGTCGTGAGCCTTTGGGCTCAGGTACCGCCACCACCAACGCAGGGCGGCAATGGTGCCGGTGGTCCCGGAGGTCAAGACCCGGGTACTCCAATTGACCAGTATACTTTGATATTATTTGTATTGGCTTTTTGTTTAAGCATTTATTATTTCTTAAATAAGCAAAAAAAGACTGAAAAAAGTTAATGCCTGAAAATATAATTTTAAAAACCCTTCCTATTTCAGAAGGGTTTTTATATTTGATTAAAATTTAAAATAAAATGAAAAACAGATTAATGCTTGTTTTGTTTGCTGTGTCGTTTACTCTGAATGCGCAGTTTAAGGTTAATGGTGAAATTCAGGGATATGCAAATCAGAGTATAATGGTCAGGATTTTTAATGGTCCTTCAGATAAGCTGATTAACAGATTAACTACAGATACAAAAGGTAAATTCAGCGTTAAGATTCCCGAAAAATATAGCGGACTTGTAAGACTGACAACCTCGTCCGGTACAGCGGCGATAGATATTTTGTCGGACAATGAAAATGTCTCCTTTACAACCAAATATGAAAACAACACATTTTCAGACTTAACCTTTTCAGAAGGAAAAACAGCCATAGGATTTCAGAAATACCAATCCTATGAAGGGTTTAATGATTTAAAGCTCAATGTGTTTCCAATGATCAAGTCCTTGTATTCCAAAGAGGATAAATTTTATCAAGCAGTAATGGAAGAGGAAGAAAGAATAAGCAAGTTAAATCCTGTTACCGATTTACCATTGCTGAAATATTATATCCAGACCAATGATTTGGCCAATGCGCAAGTTGATGGAAAACCCGCAGCAGAAATCCATAAGACCAAAATTTTAGGTAAACTGATGACAGATAATACCTATTTAGAGGGATCGGGCTTAATGTCAAAGCTGGTATTGGATTATCTGCGTTATTCCGTTGTAGGTGCAACTAGTCAGGAAGAAATTAATTCAATAGTAGAAAAAGAAATTGATGATTTATTGGCCAAAACCGACCTGGAAACACCTCGTGGACAAAACGTCTTATCGTCTGTCTTTTTGGTATTGCCACAGGAGCAATTTGCATCCTTGCTGGAAAAATACTATGCTAAGGCAAATGCCTTAACCTGCGAAATCACAGATGAATTAAAGGCTTCCTTAACTGCTCACAATACAATTATCCCCGGAAATCAGGTACCCAATATTATTTTTAAAGAACCGGTAAAAGGATTCAAATCTCTTTATGATGTCAAAGCTGATAAAAAAATTGTCATTTTCTGGGCTTCATGGTGCCCTGCCTGTCAGGACGAAATGCCATTTGTAAAAGAATATTACAGAAACTTCAAACAAAGTGGCGGAGAAATTGTAAGTATATCGCTGGATTTCGACGATGCTGCCTTCAAAGAAGCTACAAAAGATTTCGAATGGATCAATTATACAGAACTGATGCACTGGGACACACAGGGTATTGTGGAGTTTGGAGTAACTTCCACACCGACGCTGTTTTTGCTGGATAAAGACAATAAATTAATCAAGAAATCAAATCATATTTCGGAATTAGTAGAATTATAGGAAATGATTATAGCAGGTTAAATCATGCCTCTTGATTTAATCTCAAGATATTTGTTAATTGCATTAACTGTCAGGTCTTCGGGGCTGGTAAGCACTGTTTGAATTCCATGCTTATTTAATTCCAAAACAATCTGCTGTTTTTCATAAATGAATTTTTCAATAATTGTCTTCTCATAAACATCATTATTTTCGACATTTTTGAGTGAGTTTTCCAACTCTGTATTTTTAAAAAATACTACTAAAAGCAAATGATTTTTATTAATCCCAAGCAGATAAGGTAACTGTCGGTGGAGTGAGTCCAGGCTTTCAAAATTGGTAAAAAGAACAATCAACCCGCGTTGTGTGATTTTATGTTTTACAGAGTTATACAACTTCCCGAAGTCACTTTCCATAAAATTACTTTGGATTCCATACAGACATTCAGAAATTTTCTGAAGCTGATTTGTTCTTCGTTCTGCCTTTACTAGATTTTCCAGTTGATTGGAAAAGGTAAAAATACCTGCACGATCATGATTTTGCAGTACCACATTGCTGAAAACCAGGCTCGCATTGATGGCGTAATCAAGTAAGGTCAATCCGTTGAATGGCATTTTCATCACACGGCCTTTGTCAATGGCACAATAGACTTGCTGTGATTTTTCATCGACATACTGGTTAACCATCAGCTTCTGGTGCTTAGCGGTAGACTTCCAGTTAATGGTACGAATGTCATCGCCACCGACATAATTTTTGATCTGCTCAAATTCCATGCTATGTCCAATCCTCCGGATTTTTTTTTGTCCTAATTCATTTACATGCGCTTTGAAATTTTTCAGGCTGTATTGATTCAGACGTAAAAAGGACGGATAAACTTTGATTTGCCCTTCAGTATTTAAAACAATTTTTCTCTGTAAAATACGTAAGGGAGATTCTACAAAAACATTCGTTTTACCAAATTTGTAGATTCCTCGCTCATTTGGTGTCAATTCGTATTCAAGTAAAATGTCTTTACGGGAAGAAAGTAATCCGGTCATTTTAAAATCAAAAATCTGGAACTGGCAGGGAAGCTCATCCAAAATAATATAACGAACTCTGAATGGGAAATGGTTTTTCAGGCTTAGTTTAACCTTATTTTTATCAAAGTTTGACAGCCTGTCATTTATTTCACGGTTGCCGGTTATCGTTTTTCTGGCTGAGAAAAGCAGTAAAAAATCAATTAAGGTAAAAAGGACGAGAACAAATAAAAGCAATTGTGAAATCTGAATCATAACCGGGAAAAAGAATCCCAGGCAAAATCCGAAAATCACGGCGGAAAAAGCGAAAAAGAATACTTTATTCAGAAATGTTTGGTTCAGCAGCTTCATTAACGCGGTATATCTATGCTTTCAATAATTTGCTGAATGATCTGGTCAGAGGTCAATCCTTCCATTTCCTTTTCAGGAGAAACTACAATCCGGTGCTTCAATGCCGGAATAGCGACAAATTTAATATCTTCCGGAATTACAAAATCCCGCCCACGGATTGCTGCGACGGCCTTTGCCGCATTTAAAATGGAAATGGAGGCCCGAGGGGAAGCACCCAAAAACAAAAACGGGTTATTTCTTGTAGAATTAACGATTGCAGCAATGTAGCGGATCAGCTTCTGCTCAACCAATACTTCCTGGATAATTCTCTGAAATTCCGAAATATCATGCGAGCTGAAAACAGCAGAAACCGACCCTGTCGGGTCTTCATTTTTTCTTGAATTATTTCCTTCCAGGATCAGAATTTCATCTTCCAGGTTCGGATAGCCGACTTCAATTTTGAACAGGAAACGATCAAGTTGTGCTTCAGGCAGACGGTAAGTTCCTTCCTGCTCAATGGGGTTCTGCGTAGCAAAAACCAGGAATGGAGGATCCATCGGATAAAGAAGTCCGTCTATTGTAATCTGATGTTCAGCCATTACTTCAAACAATGCAGCTTGAGTTTTGGCGGGAGCACGATTGATTTCATCAATCAGGACAATATTGGAAAAAACAGGACCTTTCTTGAACTCAAATTCATTTTTCTTCATATCAAAAACCGAGGTTCCGAGAATATCGGACGGCATCAGGTCGGGCGTGAACTGAATCCGGCTGAATCCGACATCCATCGTTTTTGCCAGCAATTTGGCAGTAATGGTTTTGGCGACGCCCGGTACACCTTCAATCAATGCGTGACCGTTGGCGAAAATACTTACCATCAGCAACTCGATAAATTCATTCTGCCCTACGATTACTTTTCCCAGCTGGCTCCGGATTTCGGCAACACCTTTTCTGATTTTCGACAAATCGATCCTGTTACTGAATTCCAATCCGGAACTATGCAGTGTCTCAGAACTATTTTCAGTCGGATTTTGACTTCCTTCGGGCATATAAGATGAGCTATTTTCGTGTGACTGTTCTTCCATATTGATTTGATTTTTGATTAAAGGTTTCAATTAATGATTGTAATTTAAAGAAATCTTCCTTGTCCAGATAATTTTTCCCTCTGAATATATCGATTGTCAGGGTCAGTTTTTGACAGAGTGCAAGATCTACCCCTGATTTTGCATTCAGTAATTCCGAGAAATCTTTTTCTGTATCTTTTGCCATTATGCCATAGCGGATTTTAATTTGCTCCAGGAAATAATTGATTTTGTATTTCACCATAGCGGTATGGTCTGAGTTGTAACGGTAAAGCTCAGAAAGTGTTTTGGCAAAGTCCAACGTATAGTTGGGGTAGGGTAAGATCACAGGAATTGCTTTTTGTTTTCTTTTTGAATTGAAAGCCAGAAATAAGATACCCATCAAAAGAAGTAGAAAAAAAGCCCATCTTAATGCCTTGTGTTTCATGAGAAAACTTATCGTATTAAAGAACCCGCCATCGGTTTCGGGCAGCTTTTCACGTTGAAAAATCCTGTGATTGTCCCACAAAATGTCAGCATCTTCAAAATATGAGAATACATTAGTTACATATCTGTAATGATTTTTTTTGAGCATATGGTAATTGGTGAAAACATAAGGTTCGGCATGGAGGAGGAAATATCCGTCGCCATAATAAACCTTTATGAAATTAGGTTTTTGAACGCCCTTGTAAGTGACATAGCCCAAGACATCAGTTGTTTCCGTATTGAATTCAGAAAAATAGGAAGCTCCGATACCTTTTTCAAATACATAGTTTTTTTCTTTGCCTGTAGTCAAAATTGAGAGAGAAGCAGCATTCTCCTGGGCACCGGGAGGGGAAAGCCGGTCTATTTTTATACTCAGATGTTTTTCAAAAGTCGGGTTTTTAATTGGATTGGAAATTAAGGCCGAACCACCATTGCTTACATAATCCAGTATTTTTTCCCAGGTAGCATCTGTAAAATGATCCTCAGGATAAATAAAAATATAATGATCACCTCGGGACTGATATTGAATTTTCTCAAAAAATTCATAAGTATTTTGATCAATATTGGTAATGTTTGAATCCGGAAAAAGATGCCCCAATTCCTGCCGTAAAACATAAGTTCCGTATGGGATCGTATCTTTCGAGTCAAAGGTGGGACTCCAGTTTACGGGCATTTCACCACAACCCAAAATCAGGAAGGCAAAGAAAAAAAGGCAGTATTTAGAAATTGTAATTCTCAATTTAATTTGCTTAAAGTTCTTTGAAAAATAGATTCTGCCAATTCGAATTCCTCTGAGCTTAAACGGAAATTTCCATACCAGGTATAGTCGTAGATGTATGTATTATTTGAAAAATCTTCTTTAATAGGGTGTTGCCCCAATTCGAGAAAATAATCATAATCTGTTTTGTCTTTATTCCAGCTTATCAGGTTTTTGTCGGTCAGTTTTTGTAAAACCCACAGGTAATAATAACGTGTTGCCTTTCGAAAATCCCCCTCCGATTTGGATTTTTGTATGAGAAGCTGGAAATTGTTATTCTCTATATTTTCAAAATCTTCGTCTTCTTTTTCTTCCGAAGCATCATATTTGATTTTCTTTTTTTCACTTCCAAATGAAAATCCGCCGGCATTTTTAAAAATAAAATAAATCACAAGAATGATGATAATTGCCAGGATCATATACATCAGAAGCTGCATTAATCCGGCCGGAAGAGAAAATAAAGGCGCAGAAACGGGTTCCGTTTCCGGCGTAGTTCTCTCGTAATCAAATTGTTTACCTTTATAATTGTCTCTAAAACCGGAATCCAGACTTCTCTGTTGATAAAAAGTTTCGCCCCGTTCTTCTTTTGATAGCGGAATGGACTGTGCATTTTTACTTTCGGCAGATTCGATCACTGTTTCTGTCTTTTTATAGATAACAATTGAATCTTGTCCGAGAGACAAAATTCCCCAGAGAATGAATATGAAAATTAATTTACATCTTTTCATAGCCAACATCTTTTAAGAGATAGGAAATGTCTTTCTGATTTTTTCGGTAAACGAAACGTGGATAAATCAGATAATACCATGAAATAAATGACAAGGTTCCCACGACAATAAAGCCCGCAATGGGAATAGGCAATTCATTGGCATACTGCGTCAGATAACCTTCAATCAGCGCAGCCGAAACTGTAAAAGGAATGGTGCTGATGACGATTTTCAAAGCTGCTTTTCCCTTCTGGAAGAATGCCTGTTTGCGGGTCAGGATACCCGGGAACAAGTAACTTGTGCCCATCAGGACTCCTGCCCCTATTTCTATGCACATCCCGAAAATTTCCATCGCACCGTGCATCCAGATAGTTCGCAGTGAAAGAAAGAAATGACCCTTTTCATAAAACATATACTGGAAGCTCCCGACCATCACGCCGTTGGAAAGCATAAAATACAGTGAGCCGATCCCGCCGAAAATCCCATACAGAAATGAAAGCAGTCCGACGCGTAAATTGTTGAAGGCAATCATGAAAAAATTATTGAAATTGCCGAATGAAGTCGCATTGTTATAAACTGCCAGCGGGTCGCCATTTTGTATATTATCCTCGGTCATATTGACGTAATCATCGCCCAGGATGGAATGGACGAACTCCGGTTCGTACATGGAAGAAAACACACCGATGAGAATTGTAAGAAAAAAAACGGCAAATGAAAAATAGAAATATTGACGGTATTGATACATGGTCATCGGAACTTCATAAGTCCAGAATCCAGATAACCCTTTACCGGTTTTTTTGTGCCCGTAAATTTTATGGTAAGCCGTGACGGTAATTCCGTTAAGGTATTTTATGACATTGCTTTTTGGGTAATAGGTCTGAGCGTAAGCGAGGTCATTATTTATCTGGATGAATAAATCTGCCAGCCGTTCCGGTTTTTTTTCGGAAGTATCGTACAATGATTTTTCAAATTCCAACCATTTTTCTTTATTTTGTTTAATGAAAGCCGCCTCTCTCAAAGTTGGTAGTTTTTATGCCGAAAAGTTCAATTTATTTTTTCTTTGGTAAATATAAAAATTACACTGAAAATATAATAAGATTAACTCCTTTGCTTCTACGGGAAAAAGAATTTTTAAGAAAGTATGCAGAATGTCCAGATTAAAACACCGTTCAATGTAAATGTAGATATACAGCATGCCGGTGTGGGCTGGCGGTTCCTGGCTTTTGCGCTTGATATCATTTTTGTCATTATTTACATAAGAGTACTGACTTATGTGTTTTTTAGTTTTTTCGGGCTAAATTCTGATTTATGGAATGATGGGTCGGATGTTTATTACGATATGAATACTTTCCTGGAAATTATTTTTACTATATTTCTTTTCCCCGCTTTGTTTTATTCGCTTTGGACTGAATTTTTATTTAACGGACAAACTTTCGGCAAAATGATCTGCAGGATCAGGGTAGTTAAAATCAATGGTTACCATGCCGGGTTTACGGAATATTTTACGCGCTGGGCATTCCGGTTGATTGATTTCTGGACGGGCATGTTCCTGGTTTTTTTCATGATTCCGGTTTTTGGGCAGGAAACAGCTGGCATTTTAGGCAGTCTGATTACCATGATGAGTGGATTTGTTGCATTTTTCCTGATTATCCGTACTAAAAATTCCCAACGTTTGGGCGACATTGTGGCAGGAACGACGGTTTTAAAATTAAAAGAGAAACATTCCATAGATATCACCATACTTGAGGAAGTTCTGGATACTTACGTTCCGCAATACAGCCAGGTAATGAAACTTACGGACAATGATGCACGGATCATTAAAGATACATTTGTCATTGCCAGGAAGAACAAAGATTATACAACATTGAAAAGATTAAGAACACGCCTCGAAGCCGTTATGGAAATCCAGTCTCACCAGGATGACACGGAATTCATAGATACCGTCATGAAAGATTTTAATTATTATACACAAAAACTTTAGAATGTTATCTTTGGTCTGCAGGCTAAAACCAGTCTTAATCTTTTGTCCATTGCCCAAACCTTACCTAACTTTGGGGTAAATTAATCGCAAGTGTATTTAGAGGAATTAAAAGAAAAATTAGAATCTTATGAATCAAACCTGCCGGGACTTGAGGCACAACTGAGGCTTTCTCCGCCATATCGTGAAAAATACGATATGGAAGAAGTGAAGAAAACAAACCCGAGAATTGCAGCGGTAATGATTCTTTTGTATGAAAATGAAGAAGGAGATATTGAATTCCCGGTTACGCTCCGACATACTTACGAAGGTGTCCATTCCAATCAGTTTTCCCTTCCGGGAGGCTCATTTGAGCCTGAAGACATAAGCCTTGAATATACCGCAATCCGTGAAACGGTGGAGGAGCTGGGCATTGCAGAAGAGAATATTGAAATCATAAAACAATTGACGGAACTATATATTCCACCCAGTAATTTTATAGTTTATCCGTTTATAGGAATTCATCACGGAGCGCCTGAATTTTTCCCTGACGACAATGAAGTCGCAGAGATCATTCCTTTAGACCTGGAAGCATTTTTGTCGGCTCAGCCTGTTAGCTTTGAACGTAAATTTTCCGATTATTTAGTCGATATCCCCGGCTACGAGTTAGGTGAAAATGCTTATATCTGGGGAGCGACTGCAATGATTTTAAGTGAATTCGGTTCATTGCTCGAAAAACTGTAAATTTGCAACTCGTTTTAGATTGAAATGAAATAAAATGGCGAAGCAGAAAGTAGTAAAGAAAAATGTGTACAGGGACGCCTTCGGGTATTTGTATTTTTTGAAGAGGAGCTTGATTTTCATTTTCGGATCATTTACATACAACCGCTATAACGGATTCAATAAATTAAAGGTTTCGGGAACTGAGCATCTTGTCAATTTGCCCGACACCAATGTCTTGTTCGTGTCCAATCATCAGACCTATTTTGCTGATGTTTTTGCCATGTATCATGTTTTCTGCAGTGTGAAGAACGGATTTATTGACACCATCAAAAACCCGGTTTATTTGTTGAATCCCAAAACGGATTTTTATTACATCGCGGCGGAAGAAACCATGAAAAATAATTTCCTGACCAAGCTTTTTGCCTACACAGGTGCGATCATGGTCAAAAGAACCTGGCGCGAAGCGGGAAAGGAAATCAACAGAAAAGTTGATGTTTCTGAAATTACGAACATTGAAAAAGCTCTGCAAAATGGTTGGGTCGTAACCTTTCCACAAGGAACCACAACAGCATTTGCGCCGGGCAGAAGAGGAACAGCGCTTTTGGTAAAGAAAGCCCATCCGATTGTCGTGCCCGTTGTAATTGATGGTTTCAGAAGAGCATTTGACAAAAAAGGCTTGAAAATTAAAAAAAGAGGCATCAAAGCCACTATGCGTTTCAAAGCACCGCTGGAATTTGATTTTGAAAATGAAGATTATGACTCCATTATGTCAAAAATTATGGATGCTATTGAGCAATCGCCAAAATACCTGAAAGTAAAACCGATAGAAGAAATACTTCAGGACAGGGAACCACAAGATTTTTTTAGTTAATGAAATACCCTGTGAAAAACGATTTAGAAGATGTCAGGCAAGTTCCATCTGGTAAATAAAAACAGAGAAAAAATAACCAAATGAAAAAAGTACATTTTATTGCAATCGGTGGCAGCGCTATGCACAATCTGGCTATTGCATTGCATGAAAAAGGTTATAAAGTTTCAGGATCAGATGATGCTATTTTTGAACCCTCTGCCACACGCTTAAAGCAACGCGGGCTTTTACCAGAAGAAATGGGCTGGTTCCCGGAAAAAATTACACCTGATCTGGATGCTGTAATTTTGGGAATGCATGCTCATGCAGACAATCCCGAAATGCAGAAAGCGCAGGAACTGGGACTGAAAATTCATTCTTATCCCGAATATTTATATGAACAATCCAAAGATAAAACCCGTGTAGTTATTGCCGGTTCGCATGGAAAAACTTCCATCACTTCCATGATCTTGCATGTATTGCATTTCCACGGAAAAGAAGTTGACTATATGGTTGGCGCGCAGCTTGAAGGTTTTGATGTGATGGTAAAACTGACCGAAGAAAATGATTTCATGGTCATGGAAGGCGATGAATATCTATCTTCCACTTTGGACAGGAGGCCGAAAATTTTATTGTACAAGCCGAATATTGCTCTGATCAGTGGAATTGCCTGGGATCATGTAAATGTATTTCCTACTTTTGAGAATTATGTTCATCAGTTTGAATTATTTGTTGATTCCATTACGCCCGGCGGCGCACTGATTTACAATTCCGAAGATGAAAATGTAATAAGAGTAGTGGAAAGTTCGGAAAAGCAATTGAAAAAGTTCCCTTATAAAACACCTGAATACTCCATTGATGATGGAACTTCTTATTTACAAACCGAGGAAGGCCCGATTCCGCTTGAAATTTTCGGGAAGCATAATTTAAATAACCTGGAAGGAGCCAGGTTGATTTGCAATCAATTAGGTGTGATGGATGATGATTTTTATGAAGCGATACAATCATTCAAAGGTGCATCCAAACGGTTGGAATTGATTAACCGGACGAAGGATGTTGTTGCTTATAAAGATTTCGCACATGCTCCGAGCAAAGTGATTTCTACAACCCATGCCGTACGGGAACAATTTCCCAATAAAAAACTGGTTGCCTGCCTGGAACTACATACTTACAGCAGTCTGAATCCGCAATTTTTGAGTGAATACAAAGGTGCGCTGGACAATGCCGATGAGAAAATTGTTTATTACAATCCTGAAGCACTGAAGATCAAGCGAATGGATTATATTTCTCCGAGCGATATTCGGGAAGCGTTTGGAGATTTATATATCAAGGTCTTTACTTCTTCAAATGAATTAAAATCCTATTTGGATTTGATGGATAAACCGGGAAAGGTTTTTCTGATGATGAGCTCTGCAAATTTCGGCGGGATTGATTTGGAGGAAATGTTCAGATCTTAATCGCTTTTATATGCCAATTTCTGAATCTATAAAAGAATTGACTACTATTCCGGGAGTTGGAAAATCAATTGCCCATGATTTAATCCAAATCGGCATATATTCTGTTCCGGATTTAGCCGGCAAAAATCCCGAAGAATTATACAATAATTCTAACCAAATTGTTGGATGCATACAGGACCGTTGTTTGCTATATGTTTTCCGTTGTGCAGTTTATTTTGCAGAAACTCCGGAAAAACAAAGAGATCCTGAAAAACTGAAATGGTGGAATTGGAAAGATAAAAAATAATTTGGTTTTTCTTTTTTGCATAATTTGTACTTTTATCCAAAACACACAGAATTATGCTAAAAAAACGGAACATTTTATTTTACCTTACGCTTATTCCTGTCTTTTTACTTTCCCAGCAAAATCCTGATTATGAAACCACAAAGGGCCATAAGGGTGATTCACCCTTTAATCAATTATATGATTTGCTGCCTGCGCCCAATGGATTCCGGACGGCTGCCGGTGCGCCCGGGAAAGATTATTATCAGCAGCAGGTAGACTATGTAATGGATCTGGTTCTGGATGAACAGAATAATGTTTTAAATGGAACAGAAAGCATCACTTATTATAATAACTCGCCAGATGTTCTGGATTATATATGGATGCAGCTTGACCAGAATTTAAGAAAAAAAGATTCTCCTTATCATGATTTCAGTCAGAGAGGTGCTCCTCAGAATTCAATTTCGGCCGATGACTTTTCAAAAGAATTTATAGAAGGAAATTTTGACGGCGGCTATGATATCTATTTCGTGAAAGATGCTTCAGACAAAGATCTGGAATATTTTATCAATGGAACCATGATGCGTGTGATTCCACCGAAACCCCTCCAGCCGGGAGAAAAATTCGTGTTTAAAATCAAATGGTCATACAACATTCCGAATTATTTCGAAGTGGGCGACAGAAATGGCTATGAGCCGCATGAAGGCGGAAATATTTATGCCATGGCGCAGTTTTATCCGCGCCTTTGTGTGTACAATGATGTGGAAGGCTGGCAGAATATGCCTTACTGGCAGCGTTCGGAATATACATTGGAATTCGGGAATTTTAAAGTGAACATTACGGCTCCTGCAGACCATATTATGAACGCCACCGGCGAGCTGAAAAATATGCAGGAAGTTTTGACCAAAGAACAGGTTCAGCGTTACCAGAAAGCAAAAAACACTTTTGATAATCCGGTGATGATTGTGACTGAAGAGGAAACAGCCGGACGAATGGCAGACGGGGCGAAAGGTAAAACCAAAACCTGGAAATTCGAAGCAGAAAATGTCCGGGATTTTGCATGGGCCTCTTCCCGGACTTATATGTGGGACGCTATGGCCGTAAAAGTCGGGAAATTTACGCCGATGGCAGAGTCGATTTATCCGAAAGAAGGGGGAAATCTTTGGAAAGAATTCTCTACAAAAGCTGTTGCCCATACCTTGAAATGGTATTCGTATTTTACGTTTGATTATCCGTACCCGAAAGCTGTTTCGGCAAGTGTCCAAAGACAGGGTATGGAGTACCCTATGATCTGTTTCAACGGCGGGCGTGCAAAACCGGACGGAAGCTATGATGATAGCCAGATGTATGATCTGGTGGGATTGATCATACATGAAGTCGGGCATAATTTCTTCCCGATGATCGTGAATTCAGATGAACGCCAGTGGACCTGGATGGACGAGAGCCTGAATACTTATCTGGAAAATATGACGGAGCAGGAATGGAGCAAAGACTTCCCGTCGAGAAGACTGCGTGCTGACCAGATTGTGGATTATATGCAGTCACCGCAGGACGAAATGATGCCGATCATGACACAGGGAGATTTGCTGACTAATTTTGGGGATGAAGGCTATTCAAAACCTGCAGTCGGGTTTTCGATTTTGAGAAACCTGATCGTTGGAAAGGAGAATTTCGATTATGCTTTCAAGACCTATGCACAGCGATGGATGTTTAAGCATCCTACGCCGGCAGATTTTTTCCGGACACTGGATGATGCTTCGGGAACCGATATTGACTGGTTCATCCGCGGGTGGTTTTATACAACAGAAGTGGTGGATTTGGGTGTGAAGAATGTAACCCGATTGTATCCGTCTGAAGTGAAAACCGATCGTGGATTGAGGATTGAATTTTCCAAGCAGAAATCAAAAACTGATGTCTATGAATCAGATGTAATGAAAGAATATCTGACTGAAAATCCTGGTTTATCTAATAAACCTCAATATTTTTATGAAGTAGAATTTGAAAGGCCCGGTGGAATGGTGATGCCGCTTTTGGTAACTTTTACTTTTGAAGACGGAAGCATTCAGGAAATCCGTTATCCGGTTGAAGTCTGGCGTTTTCCCAAACAGCCTTTGAAAAAGTTCTATGGATTTGATAAAGCGATAAAATCAATCGAAATTGATAAAAATGCAGAAACGGCTGATGTAAATCTGAAAAATAACCGATGGAATTAATTCGAAATTCCAAGCATAAAAAATCCCGCATATCGACGGGATTTTTTATTGAAATCAAACTATGGATTTTTGTTTTCGTTTTAGCATAAAATAAACAGCCACCCCAATTCCGGCTATAATCAAAAAGATTACCCAATTATCAATTGGAGCAGGCGGGTCATTTCCCGCATCAGGATCGCCTGGTTCACCATCTTGTGCTAAAAGAGGAAGTGAATAAATTATAAAAAACAGGCTGAGTAAAGTAATTTTTTTCATTAGTTTACGGTTTTTATACTTAGACACAGGCTTCTGGTATTTGCCCCGAAGCCTGCACCTTAAGTTTTAGTTATTGATTATTTTTCTGCTTACCATTTTGCCTGACTCGGTTTGAACTTTGACCACCCAGATTCCTTTCGTACCAGGTCTAAAGCTATAAATATCCGCATTTACATTTTTGCTGCTGCGGATGCTTCGTCCCTGTAAGTCATAAATTTCAACTGATTGTAATTTCTCATATTTTGAACTAATCACAATATTTTGATTATGGGTGTAAATAATAACCGAATGAGCGTTTAAATCCTGATTACCCATTGTTCCATCTTCCTGATAAACAACCTCGAAACGATTGTTGAATTCTCCGGCTTCTGACTGGAATGTGTAAGGAGAATCCATCAGGTTATGCGTAATATTCAATAAATTATCTTTCAAATAAACTGTTGCCTCACCTTCTGCAAATAATCCATCAAAATCAGTCAATGAAATTGTGAAGTTGTAACTTTCGGTAGCCTTGAATCCCAACGGAACAATATCGGTATCTTCAAACGGAAGAGCACGTCCCTGAATTGTAAAATTCTCATTATCAATAATGCTGTAAACAGCATTTCCTTCATAATTGAACATTTTACCGTCGATCTGGTGATCAATTTGCTGGGTAGCACCATCCATGTAGCCAATTAGAATCTGGTTATACCTGATACCGCTTTCATCTGCCAGCTCCAACCAGAATCTGTGTCTTTCAACATCTGTTGTTTTAAAGAAGCCTGCAGCGTCTGCCACTCTCATTCCGTTATTGAATTCAACTGAGTTACCTGTTGTTTCGACAATGAATCCTTGTCCTACAGAAATGATTCCGTCGGGTGCGTTGCTCTCATTGTTTTCAGCACCTGTAGTACCCGCACCTCCCATAAATGTATAAGTTGCATAATTATTTCCGGTGTAAGTGCCGTCAGCAGTCGGGTTGGTATTTGTCCAAAAATAAAGCGTTGAGATACCACTATTGGTTGTCATTAGCAAATCAGCATCAATATTGGAAGCATAAGGATTTCCTATGGAAGTGAAGCTTCCGGCATGGGTAGAAATTCCAATGGTTCCGTTAAATGGCACTCCTACAAACTGGCCTATATATGTTTCAGGTGTATCCTGGTTCCAGTTATTTGGTGCACGGAATAAAATTCCTTTCCCATCTTCAAAATTTTGAGAAGGATCTGCTACCGGTAGGTATCCATTGGTGCCTTCATAAGTGTAAATGCGTTCTGGAAGCGTTTCCGGCGAAAATGCCTGAATTTGCTGTCCGCTGACCGGAGATGACCACATCGTATAATCAAGCCTTTTGAACGGCTGGTTTTCTCTTACGACGGTTATATTTCCTTCATTGATGTTTACATCATCGATATTCTGAATCAGGTTAGCATTGTTGGCAACAATAAAATCAGAGGCATTGGCATTGTTGATAACGGCTCCGTCTACAGTGACTGTATTTCCTGCAGAAATAGTCAGGCTTCCTCCGTCTTCAACAGTTAAAGTTTTGGCAGAGAAATCAGAGGTTGTTTCCAGATCTCCGATAATGATAACATCATCATCTATCGTAGGGCCTGTTCCGTTTGACCATTCATTGTCAACTGTCCAGGTGATGGCTCCTGCAGAAAGGGTTAAGTCTCTGAAACGAATCTGATTGCTTCCGCCTGTCATCTCAAACTTAATTCTTCCGGATGTACCGTTCAATGAAGACAAATCAATTGGCTGCGTAAGAGTTTCATAAGCCGCCGGAATATCAAAAGTATCTAAAGCTGTATAGTCTACACCATCATTATCTGAAATCATAACGGTTAACTGCTGCCCGCTGTTTCCGCCAAAAGTAGTTGCACTGAATGAAACCGTGAGCGCGTCATATTGTGAAAAATCAATTGCCGGAGATACTATGTTTGAATTTAACGGCATCCTTACATACCCACCTGCAGATGTTTGTAGTACAGTACCGTTGAATACAAAGCCGTATCCTTCCGCTTCATCAATATCATCTTGAGTTCTAAGAGCATTTGAATAAGGAATGGCAAAAGGTTCAGGTGCTTCGGTTACTTCTCCTGACAAGGAAACTTCGTCTGACAAAGAATAACCGGATACGGCAACTGCTCCGTTGTATGTACCTGAGGCCAAGCCGGAAGTCAATCTTACATAAATGTCTGTCGGAGTTCCGTCATAATCTGTTAAAATGACGGAGTTGCTATAATTGGTGTCATCTGAAGATATTTCAAAATCAGTTCCGGAGATTGTGACAGGCACATCTTCTGAGCCGTCTAAGTTTGCACCGGATATTTCAAATGTTTGAGATTCCGAAGGACCATCTCCTATTGTATAAGTGAAATCTGACAATTCAGTCGGATTTACAATCAACACAGGCTCACTTGGAGCTTCGCCTAATTTATAAATTGTCAAATTATTTTGCCCACTTGTATAGCATGCAAACCGGGGAGAGCTGGAATTGTACTTTAAATCACGGTTGGTCACTGCCATGTTTGAAAATTCAAATAGTCCCTCATTTTCAGTAACATCCCAACGTTGATTATCGGTTGTAACAGCATCCACAGCCTGCACGTTATTTGAGCTTCCCGTATATGAAACATATTTTGCAGAGGCATCATTGAATATGCTTTTACCAGAACCATTTGTTTCAACTTTCCATACGATAGACACGTCCGGATTGATAATCTGGTTATCGGCAACGGTAATGGCAGTCCTGTCAAAGTATGTTCCGTTATGAACATTATTCATAGCATAACTTTCTCCGTAAGCAATCACATAGTAACCATTGGTTATTTCAGATGCAGACGTTACTTTGGTAAATGTTCCTACTCCGTTATAAGCATCGCCTTGTTCGGTAACTGTTAAATCAAATGATTCGTTAAAAGGTGCATAATTTGAATTCCCCGAATTTGAAGCTTCGATGGTTGTGGTTCCGATTCCCTGAATGGTAACGGTATTTCCTGAAATAGTTGCTACAGCAGAATTGGTGCTGTTGTAATTAATTGTAATCCCCTGGTTTGTTGTTTCGGGCAAATCAAAGGCCGGGTCAGTGTCATATTTGGATAAATCTGTAAAAGGAGGCGTAACGTTTTGATTTCCAATCGCTATTTCAAAGCTGATGGTTGCTGTCGAGCTTGTTCCCGCATCATTTGAAGCAGTTACACCGACTGAGGAATTGCCTGCAGTAGTAGGAGTTCCTGAAATTAGGCCTGAAGTTCCGTTTAAAGTCAATCCATCTGGGAGTGAGCCCGAAACGATATTGTATTCTGTAGGAGACTCCGTTGCATGTATCTGGAAATTGGCAGTAAGCCCGACGGTTCCATTAAAAGTTTCAGATGTTACGACAGGTGGATTCTCCGAAGGAGCTCCTTCTGTATAGGTCACTTTTACACCTGTCAGCCTTAATTGGTTGCCACTGGTGGCCAGTACGGCATTTCTGAATTTGAGGCTGGAAGAAGCATTTATGCCTGTAATGGTATAAGTGGTCCCTGAGGCTGAAGCATCGATATCGGGACCGCCATCTACATTGTATTTGACAACTTGAGTGTAACCGCTTGAAGCATAAAATTCAACAGCGGTAATTGTAGCTCCGTTCGTAGGCGTCAATGTAATGGAGCCTCCGTTTCCATTTCCGGGATACAGTCTTATGTTGGTTCCCGAACTGTAATAGGCAGGGTCTGTTCCCGAATTGTTTTTCTCTGTGGTGAATGAAATATTGTCATCAATATCACCAGAGGGAAATGTCTGGGCATTGGCAAATCCGAATTCGGAAAATTGCCGTGTAATTTCAATTTGGCCCCATGCATTGGAAGAAAGCCCTAAGAATGCAACCAAAAACATCAGTAAAAATAAATTCAAAGAGTTGGTTTTTTTCATATCAAGTTTTTTAATAATGAATACTAATAATAATTATTCTTGCTAAAATAATATTTTAATTCTCAACGGATTAAAACATACACATAAGTTTAAATAACATTACAAAATAACAAAAACCTCTAATTTAACCAGAGGTTTTTTATAAAAATTAAAGAAAATTTAATAATTCTAAATAATAGCTTTTCTTTTATATTTCATGATGACGTAAATCCCGATGGTAATTGCTGCCATTATCAATATCAATGCCCATTTATTTATGGGTGCCGGATCAATCGGGTCATCTTCTCCCGGTGGATCAACAGGGCCTGCCATAGCAGGAAACGTATAAGCCAGCCACATGAATGCCAATAGCCCTGATTTTAGAATGTTGTTTTTCATATTTATTTTTTTGGTTCAGATTTTGGGTGTCGGGGATCGGAAAATAACCGGTACCCAACACCCAACTTCCGGTTGTTAATTAATTATTTTTTTACTTACAATTTCTCCGTTTTGCGTCTGCACTCTTACAACCAGCACGCCTTTAGATTGAGACTTAATGCTGTAAATGTTAGAATTGACTTTGTTATTTCTGTGGAGATTTCTTCCCTGAAGGTCAAATAATTCAACTGCCAAGATTTTATCTTGTTTTGATTCTACAACTATATTTTTGTCGTTTTTGTAAATCAACACATTGTTTTTTGTTAAATCATTGGTGTTCATTGTTCCCTCTTCTTCATAAACAATTTCGAACCTGTTTTTGAACTCTCCGGCGACGGATTCAAAAGTGTAATCAGATTCCATAAGGTTATGGGTGGTATTCAATGCTTTGTCTTTCAGGTAAACAATTACCTGTCCTTCACTGAACAATCCATCGAAATTGGCAAGTGAAATTGTGAATTTGCCTGTTTCAGATGCCTTGAATCCCAACGGCACGACATCAGAACTTTCAAAAGGTAAAGCCCGGCCCTGAATGGCATATTTTTCTTCGTTGATAATATTGTAAAGTGACGAACCGTCATAACCAAAAAATGCACCGTCAATCTGATGATCAATGCCATTGGTTGCGCCTGTCATATAACTTACCAGGATGCTGTTTAATTTTTGATGATCTGCATTTAAAAGGCTTAACCATATTCTGTTTCTTTCCAACTCATCTGTTTTGAAGAATGCTTCGTCTGTGCTTACCCTCATGCCATTATTAAAATTAACAGAAGATTCAGTAGTATAAACAATAAAACCTTGTCCTACCGAAATAGATTTGTCAATATATTCAGGGTCATCGAATCCTCCTAATGAACAGGTTACGTAATGTGTTCCGTCATCATATGCATAGGTGTCATCTTCCGGAACTTCCGGTGTGCCATTGTCATCGACAAGATGTCTTCCCGGATTGTTCCAGAAATACAGTGTGCCGATTCCGTGTGTTTCATCTATGTAGTTATCACTGAAAAGAACTTCTGGGTCAATGTTGGAGGGATAAGGATTCCCGATGGACGTATAACCATTTGCAAAGGTAGCTGCGCTCACATCCCCGTTAAGAGGCACACCTGTGAATTCCCCGTGGTATGGAGCTCCTTCCTCTGTGTCTTCAGGGAATTCCCAGTTATTGGGTGCACGGAACATATAACCTTTTCCTTTAACGAAAAACGTATCTACACCATCATTCATAAATACCGGTGCGTAACCATGATCTCCCGGGGTTGTAGAATTAGTTTTATAAGTATAAATCCTGTTCCATAATGTTTCGGGAGAAAATGCCCGAAGCCCCTGTGATTTAACAGGTGACGACCACATGGTATAATCCAACCGCACGATATCGCGGCTGTCTCTTTGAACAGTTATGGCACCTTCATTGTCGTCAGCAGTATAATCAATTGTCTGAATCAGGTTTCCGCCGCTTGCTACTACAAATGCTGCAGCTTGCTCATTAACTTCAGTAGTTTCCGGGTCATTTATATTTTGATTGATAATCTTACCGGCTAATTTTAGAGTTCCGCCCGATGCTACGGTAATACTTCCGCCATTTGCGATGGTCAATTCTTTTGCCTGCAAAAGCTCGTTATCTGCTATGGTAAGACTTCCTTCTATGATAGCATTGTCGTTTATGCCCGGACCTGCTCCATTTGACCATTCATTGGTTGATAACCAGGTGATGGCGGCAGGGGGAGCTGTATAACAAGTCCAGGTTATATCATCAACAATAACCTGATTTCCTGTATTATTTCTAATCTCAATGATTACGTCTCCAGCTATATTAATATTTTCCACACTAAATATATGTTCCTCATAGTCATTGAACTCAATAGAAGTACCTTTAAGCTCTCCGTTTACATATAATGTTACTTGTCTATTGCTATTGCTTGTAAAACCTTTGTAGAGCTTAACACTGAAGTCTTGAATGCCGGTCGGTATTGTTGACGAAGTAACCTTGCTTCCATCAGACTGTCTTCTAAGCATCAGGGCTTTTCCATTGATACCTGATTCGTTGTCGTCTCCATTTTCATCTCTGGATGCTACGTATGTCCAAGTAATTCCATTATTACCAACAAAAGAACCATTACCATAGCTTGCAGTTGCATTTGATTCGCTAAAGTCTTCTAATCCGCAGGGTCCTTCAGTTACCTCCAGTTCTATAGAACCTGAAAAATCTTCCCAGTTCCCATTTGGATCTATAGCAGAAGCAGTAATTGTTGTTATACCCACCCCTACGATTGTTACAGTATTTCCATCAATGGTTGCTACACCTTCATTGGTGCTGTCATATGAAACTGTCAGCCCTGCATTGGTAACTTCAGGCAAATCAAAGTCTGCATCATTTTCAGATTTTGTAATATCTTCAAAACCAATAAGTGTTTGGTTAGCTTTGTTAATTGTTCCTGTTAGCCCGACAGGCTGTGTTAAGATGTAATTTCCTACATCTGCTCCTATAAGTGAGAGGTTTGTCGTTACTGCAATACCTGTATCGGCATCTGCGCTTGCAAATTCACCTCCACCTGTAAAATTAACATCATCGCTGCCGACAATGCCTGAAAGAGTTCCGGTAATTTCAGCAGCTGTGGTTCCGTCATAAGTCTTTGTTGTAACTGCTGCTGCATCAATAGTAAGGTTTTTCTGGTTAATATCCAGCGTCTGCTGTACAGGTTCCGCAGGTTGATAATCTTCATCACCTGCCTGTGAAGCCGTGATGGTTGTTGTACCCACACCGACAATGGTTACTTCCTTTCCAACAATGGTAGCTACATTTTCATTCGAACTTACATACGAAACCGTAAGACCAGAACTTGCAGTTGCGGTAAGGTCAAAAGATGAGTCACCGTAGGTTTTATCGGCTAACGCATCAAATGTAATGGTTTGCGGTTCTAAAGAAGCATCTATCCATTGTGCATACAGTGTGATGTCAGACGTGATATTTTCAATAGTATTTCCTTCTGCATAAGTAGTTCCACTTCCATTCGCTACAGTATTCCAGCTTACGAAGTTATAGCCTGATTTTGTAAGGTCGCCTTCCCCTAATACAGTTACGTCAGAACCATGATTGTAGGGATTATTATTGTCTACGGGTGCGGTACCTCCGTCACTGCCATTTCCGTCATAAGTTATAGTATATGTGTTGATGGCAAAATTTGCGGTCACACTAATATCTCCTTGTACATTGGTATCCGTTCTTGGATTATCTGTTGAAGCATCACTCCAGTTTACAAAGTGATAACCGAGGTCTGCAACGGCTGTTATAGCAGAGCCGTTTTGCCCTTCCTGAACAGTTTGAGGCGAAGTACCGCTGATAGACCCATTTGCTCCGGCTGTATATGTAAGGGTATAAGATGGACCAGCAATAGTACCAATTAATTTAACGTCATCAATGCAAAATCCGCTACTATTATTAATTCCTGAAAAACGAATAGTAGTAACATTTGACGGAATATTGGAAACTGAACTTCTAAGATACCAAGTACTACCCGTATTCGTTCCTGTGGGTAATGTACCCCATGATATTGAGGTATAAGAACCACTAGCCCCTGTTGTACTATATGAGACGGTCAAATTTGATCCTGTTTCGGCGTTAGTCATTTTTCTTACCCCAAAAGACAAAACTAAATCGGTATAGTTTGTTGCGTCAATCCCATCAATTATAAAAGTTTCGGGTGTTGTATTACCACTATTCAATAAAATGTTCCAGGTTCCGGAGTAAGGAGTATAATTACCAGTATTGGCATTGGAAGATCTTACATCTCCCGTGCCTGAAAATGTTAAGCTTACATTGTCAAACCTGTTGCTCGTTTCCCAAGTTGAGATAGCAGTCCCATTAGTTCCACTTCCGGTACCCATCCCTTCAGAAAATAAGGTTTCCTGTCCCCACAAATTAGCAAATCCAAAGCACATAAGCAAAATCATCAGAGATGATTTAAAGTAGTTGGTTTTTCTCATAGTTATTAATTAATTTAAAAGTTTTACAAAATAAAGACGACAAAGTTAATATATTTATAAATACTACATTATGAAAAAGTTAACAAACTTTTAAACAATTTTAATGTGAAATCTGCATGGTAAAATTTATTCTGTAAGCGTTTTCTTTTTTGCCCATCTCCACAAACGGTAAATAAAATAAAGCAGAATCAAAACAAGGACGAATGCAAGTGGTGCCCAGATAAATGAAGTAATGCTGAGAACGGAGGCGGCTGCAGTTTCACCTGTATTGACAACAAAATTCCCGGTCCCTGCGGTTGTGCCGGTAGAGACGGCTCTCGTGGCGGCAGTGGTTCCGCTGACGGCAGCGGCTGTTCCTCCTCCGGCTATAATGGCAAGAGCCCAGGTAGCAATTTCATTCATATCAAGAAGGGTAGATGCCATTAATAAGGTACCTGCGATGGCGGCGAGGGGAATGGCGATGGTATCCAGAAAATTATCGACAACCGGGATGTAATAAGCTATAATCTCTGCGACCATAGCTATGCCCAGTGTGATGATTGCCGGCCAGCTTCCCACCCATTGCCAGGTTTCATTCAGGTTGATTATATCCTGACCGAAATGAGCGCCCAAGCTCAGTGCAAATAACGGTAGGAAGACGCGGAATCCGGCTGAAGCAGCAAGCCCGATGCCCAGGAAAAATGACATAATAGTAGAAGAATCAAATAGTTCCATATATGGATAAGTTGTTTAATTAAATTTAAAGATAATGATTTTTGAATTGTGATTAATTTTTAATTTTAGAAAATGGAAATGATTTATTGGATATTGGGAATTATAATGATCTTGACTGCAGCTTTTTCGGGTTACTATTTTTCATCTCTGAAAGCCAAAGCACTTATCAGCGGGCTTTCTGAAAGAGAGAAATTACTGAGCCGGCAGATGGAAGAATTTCGCGGCGAATCCCTTCGTAATGTCGAAAAGCTGGAGGAAAAATTAAATGGCTCCGAATTCGAAAAAGAAAAATATGCCGTGGAGCTGGCTCAGCAACAAACCGAAAACCGTTCTCTGCTTCAACGATTAGAAGAACACAAATCGGAAATTGAACAGCTGAATGAAAGATTTAAAAAGGAATTTGAAAACCTGGCGCAGAAAATATTTGATGAGAAATCCGAGAAATTTACCCATCAGAATAAATTGAATATTGAAACAATCCTTAATCCGTTAAAGGAAAAAATTAAGGATTTTGAGACCAAAGTGGAGTCAAGCCATAAAGAATCCATTGAAAAACATGCTTCTCTTAAACAACAGATTGAAGATCTGTCAAAACTAAATGAAAGAATTAACCAGGAAGCGCATAACTTGACAAAAGCGCTGAAAGGCGACCAGAAGACGCAGGGAAACTGGGGAGAAGTTATCTTGGAACGCATCCTTGAAAAAAGCGGGCTGGAGAAAGGAAGAGAATATTATATACAGCAAAGCTTTCAGACGGAAGACAACCGCAGGGTCCAGCCCGATGTTGTTGTGAGTCTGCCGGAAAATAAATCTATTGTTGTTGACTCAAAAGTTTCACTTGTGGCATTTGAGAAATATTTTAATGAAGACGAGGAAGATCAGAAAACAGTGCATCTCAGGAGTCATATAACCTCGGTAAGGAATCATATCAAGCAGTTATCTGAAAAGCAATATCAGAATATTTACGACATACAGACGCTTGATTTCGTCTTGCTTTTCATCCCCATAGAAAGCGCCTTTTCGACAACCGTCCAGAATGATCAGGAAATATTTAATTATGCATTTGAACGCAACATTGTGATCGTTTCTCCATCTACCTTACTGGCCACCCTGCGGACGATTTCAAGCATCTGGAAATTTGAGCATCAGAATCGTAATGCAATGGAAATTGCCAGGCAGGGTGGAGCATTGTACGATAAATTTGTAGGATTTACGGAGGATTTGATCAGTATTGGGAAAAATTTGGACAGGACAAAGTCGGATTATAATGAGGCAATGAAGAAATTGTATGACGGGTCCGGTAATTTGGTACGCAGAGTTGAAAACCTGAAACAACTGGGTGCAAAGACCAACAAAGCTATTTCACAGCAATTAATTGAAAGAGCAGATGAAGACGTTCCTTAGAAGATTTTGGAAACTTTGTTTAGGGATCTTAATTGTATTCACGGCAATGCTTTTGCTGTCGAATTACTGGGTAAAACATGAAGCAAAAGGACTTACCTTTGATTCTGTGGAAGCAATCCCGTATAACCATACCGGGCTGGTTTTGGGAACCAGCAAAAGAGCAAGAGGCGGAGGAGAAAACCTGTTTTTTAAATACCGGATGGAAGCTGCGGTAGACCTTTATAAAGCAGGCAAAATTAATTTTATCATCGTGAGCGGGGATAATTCCGAAATGTATTACAATGAAACCCGTGACATGAAAAAATCTTTGGTGAATTTGGGGATTCCCGAAGATTGTATTGTCGAAGATTTTGCAGGCTTCAGTACGCTGGACTCTGTCCTCAGGGCCAAAGAAGTATTCGGACAGGACTCCATTACGGTGATTTCACAGGAATTTCATAATCAGCGCGCTATTTTTATTGGTAAAAATCACGATATTTACGCCTTGGGATTCAATGCCAAAAAAGTCCCGAAAAGATACGGGACAGTTACGGTAACCCGTGAGTATTTTGCAAGGGTAAAAGCATTGCTCGACATTTATGTTTTAGGCACAATGCCCAAATTTTATAAAGAAAAAGAACCATTTCCAAACGAATCATAAATTATGCTCATCATAGGAATAGCAGGCGGAACAGGATCAGGTAAAACGACGGTTGTCAACAACATCCTCAAAAATCTCAATACAGAGAATGTCCTGGTGATTTCGCAGGACAATTATTACAAAGATCACAAGGAGCTCTCATTTGAAGAAAGATCAAAAATGAACTTTGACCATCCTAGATCCATTGATTTCGAATTGCTTACCGACCATATTCTGAATCTTAAAAATGGACAGACTGTTGAACAGCCTGTTTATTCGTTCATTACCCATAGCCGTCAGGATGAAACTATCCTGACACATCCGAAAAATGTAATTATAGTGGAAGGCATTCTGGTTTTAACACACCCCGATCTTCGTGATTTGTTTGATGTAAAAATTTTCGTTCATGCCGATTCCGACGAGAGGCTTATCCGTAGGGTCCGCCGTGATATTCAGGAAAGAGGCCGTGATCTTGAAGAAGTGCTGAACCGTTATCAGAAAACGCTGAAGCCTATGCACGAGCAGTTTATTGAACCATCAAAAAGTCATGCGGACATCATTGTTCCCAATATGAAAAAGAAAAATGAAGTAGCCATACGGGTACTTTCAACTCTAATCAAAGATAAATTAGCATCAACCGTTTCATCATGAATCCATTGGAAGACAAAATAGAATCAGCAAAACCTAACAGATGGTATAGAATCCTTCTGAACAAATACCTCATAGTCAGCGTGTTTTTTGTTGTATGGATGATTTTTTTCGATCAGAATTCTTATTTCATCCATAAAGAACTGGACAAGGAGATCCAAAAGCTGAATCAGGATAAAAAATATTACGAGGAAAAATTAGAAAAAGAAACCATTCAGATCCATCAAATGAAGACAAATGCTTCTGAGATTGAACGGGTGGCGCGTGAAAAACACTACCTGAAAAAAGAAAATGAAGATGTTTTCATTATAGAAGAAAAAAAAGTAAAAAAGGCAGTTACTCATGAAGAACAACCAAAATGATTTTAAGAATGTAACTTCGCAGGAATGGAAATTAAAAGTTCAGGCAGAACTTGCAGGGCTTGATTACAATGAAGTTCTGGTTTGGAATACATCTGAGGGGATCCAGGTAAAGCCTGTCTATACAAAAGAAGATATAAGCCCTGAAAATGTACAGCCTGTTCAAACATCCAAAGACTGGAAAATCATCGGTGAATTTTTAAACCAGCCTGGTCAGGATTATTCTTATCTCTACGGATTCATGGTCAATGACGAGTTTGCATTACAAGCCGGAAACCTGCCGGAATACCTTGATTTGTTTTTTACCTGCGAAAACCCTTTTGAACTCTTGTCCGATATTGATTTTTCGAAAATTAAGAATTTAAAATACCTGAGCCTGGACATTTTAGGGAATCTTACCCGAACCGGGAACTGGTATGATTCAGAAGAAAAAGACTTCGAGTTGGCCCGTAAAATCCTGAAAGAAAATCAGTTTGAAAAATGTATAAAAGTTGATGCTTCACTTTATCAGAATGCCGGAGCAAACCATGTTCAGCAGATTGCGATTGCTTTGGCGCATGGTGTCGAATATTTAGAAAAATTAGGTGCTGACTCCGCTTCCAAACTATATTTCAAAGTAGCAGTCGGCAGTAATTATTTCTTCGAGATTGCCAAATTGCGCTCGCTCAGAAATCTATGGGATTTGATTTTGAAAGAATATAATTCTGGAGCGGAAACATATATTTTTGCCGAAAATTCCCGGCGAAACAAGTCGTTGCTGGACATTCACAATAATATCGTCCGGAATAGTTTGGAAATTTCTGCTGCCGTTCAGGGGAAGGCTAATGCGGTAAATGCACTGGCTTATGATGAGCTGAAATCTTCAACGGCATTTTCAGAAGAACTTGCCTCCAAACAGCAGCTTCTGCTACAGAAAGAATCCTATTTCGATAAATTTCAGGATCCGGTTGCCGGGACTTATTTTGTGGAGAATCTGACTGAATTAATGAGTAAGAACGCTTTGGAATTATTCAAAAAAATAGAATCCGAAGGTGGATTTTTCAAAGGGTTATTTGAAGGGTCTATTCAAAAAATAATTCATAAAAGTGCTGAAAAAGAGCAACAGGCATTTGATGAAGGGAAACTGATTTTGATAGGCGTAAATAAATTCCAAAATAAATCAGAAATCATAAAGCCATTGCCGGAAACAGTTGTAAATAATACCCGGACACAGATTCAGCCTATTTTCCCCAGAAGGCTAGCCGCCAAAATAGAAAAAACATTTTCATGAATTATAAACAGCTGTCATACGGGATTTTAAGGGCTTTGGGGATTGCCGCTTTGATTTGTCTTGCCCTGTACTTCCTCTGGCTGATCCGCTCCGTATTTGCTTATCTGGCGATCGCATTTGTTTTGGCAATGATCGGTCGTCCGCTCATGAATCTGATGCACAATAAATTACGTATCCCAAATGCAATAGCTTCCATTGTTACAATTTCTTTGTTTGTTACATTGTTGATCGGCTTTGTCAGCTTATTCATCTCTTTGGTACTGAATCAGCCTTATCGGTTCATCGGAAATTTTTATCATCTTGATCGTTTTGAAGATGCGGTTTCCAATCAGTTGAAGCTGCTTTCGGATTCGCTTGGGTTTTTGGATATCCCCTTTTTGAAGAATTATCTGAACGATGCGGTAAACAAAGTAAACATGAAAAGCTTTTCCGGTATGTTTGGTAATTCGATTACAACATTGGGAATGATAATGATTGATGCTTTTTCGGTTATGTTCATTACCTTTTTCTTTCTGAAGGACAGGGACCTGATAAACAAAATGATTGTTGCCATTGCACCCAATGGAGAAGAAATGAGGTTTGAATCGGTATTGGATAAAACCAAAGATTTGCTGTCACGCTATTTTATCGGGCTGACTTTGCAGATTCTTATTATGTTTACATTTTATTTCATCATACTCCTTTCATTTGGGATCAATTATGCGGCGGTAATTGCATTGCTCTGTGCCCTGCTGAATCCATTGCCTTATATCGGGCCGCTGCTGGGCGGTGTCATTATGGCAAGTTTGTCAATGAGTGATTTACATGGCCTGGGGCTGGACTTTCGTGCTGAAATCGTACCGACTGTTTTATGGATCATGTTTTGGTACTGTCTTACGCACGTTTGGGATAATTTTGTTAATCAACCGTTGATTTATTCGAGAAGTGTTCGTTCCAATCCGTTGGAAATTTTTCTCGTTATTCTGATTGGCGGTATCCTGTTTGGCGTAATCGGTGTCGCGGTCGCGGTTCCGGCTTATACTGTTTTGCGCGTTGTTTTGAAAGAATTCTTTTCTGAATATAAAATCGTGCAGAGCATTACAAGGAATTTGTAAGTAGGATATATAGTTTCAATCGTATGGACCCTGACAAAGATTTAGATCTTACCAAAAAGCTTCTTCCCATAGTCATGGCCATTGCCATTTTTATGCAGATGCTTGATTCTACGATTCTGAATACTTCTCTGCCTGCTATTGCAAAAGATCTGAACGAATCTCCGCTCAATATGCAGAATGCTATCATCGGTTATGTATTAACGTTGGCTTTGTTTATGCCTGTGAGCGGTTTCCTTGCCGATAAATTTGGTACGAAGCGGATTTTTATTCTGGCTTTAACCTTATTTGCACTGGGCTCTTTGTTTTGTTCACTTTCCCAGAATCTGACCCAATTGGTTATTGCGAGGATTGTCCAAGGTATTGGGGGAAGCCTGATGACACCTGTCGGGAAACTGGCTTTGATCAAGACCTTTCCCAAAAATGAGCTGCTTAAGGCAATGAATTATGCTATTGTTCCGGCTTTGATCGGGCCGGTTTTGGGACCTTTGGTAGGTGGTTATATGGTTGATTATCTTTCATGGCACTGGATTTTTCTGATAAACATTCCGATCGGGCTCATCGGGATCTTGCTGAGCCTGAAATTTATGCCGGATTATAAATCCAAAATGCTCAACTTTGATCTGAAAGGTTTCCTGATCTTCGGAGCAGCTTCTTTGCTGCTCTCCGTTTCACTCGAATTATTTGGAAACACAAAAAACATCACGCCTGTTTTGCTGATTTTGATTTTGGGCTTTATGATGCTTTATTTTTATTACCGTCATGCCAAAACCGATGATAACCCGATCTTTCCACTGAACCTGTTTCAGGTAAGAACTTTCCGGGTAGGAATTTTAGGGAACCTGGCAACCCGGCTGGGAATCAGCTCCGTTCCTTTGCTTTTGCCCATGATGATTCAGATCGCGTATGGTCAATCAGCGGTGACTTCCGGTTGGATTGTAGCACCTATGGCTTTAACAGCTATGTTCGGGAAATCGGCGGTTATCAGAATTCTGAATAAATTTGGCTACAGGGCTACCCTGATGACCAATACATTTATCATAGGTTTTTTGATCTGCTGTATGGCTATTCCCGGAATTCATACTTCAATTTATTGGTATATGCCCATTATTGCAATTTTAGGCTTTTTTAATTCAATCCAGTTTACGTCTATGAATACGATTTCCATTTCAGATTTACGTGATTACCATACCAGCAGTGGAAATTCTTTGGTTTCGGTCAACCAGCAGCTGGCAATTGGCTTTGGGATTGCGTTTGGGTTGATTGTGTTGAAAATTTTTGAAGGAGATATTAAATTAATCCACAATGAAATCCACAATGCTTTTCGCTATACCTTTCTGGTAGTAGGGAGTTTGACCATTATATCCGGATTGGTTTTCAGGAGATTGCATTTTAAAGATGGTGATAATATGAAGTCGGAGGAATAATCTTTTTAACTTTAGAGCTGTGAATACGGTATTGTTCAGAGAAGAAATTCAATCTTATTTACGTAAAAATGTTTCGGAGGACCTTCGAAAGATTTCGCTTCAGAAATCTCCGTTTGAAAATATTTCTTCGTCAGACCTGGCACAGCAGATCAAAGGGCTGCAAATTGCAAAAAATAAATTTCTGTTTTTGTACAAAACAGAAGGAATTTATTATCCGTCCTCTCTTAATTTGGAGCAGGCTTCATCGTGGGCCACTGCGAAATACAAATCGGAACTTGTAAAAGGAAAATCGCTTATTGACCTGACCACAGGAATGGGCATTGATGCTTTTGCCTTTTCGCAAAATTTTGGTGAAGTGACAGCATTGGAAAGAAACTCCGAGTTGGTGAAAATTTCAAAACATAATTATAAAATTCTCAATCAGAATAATATAGAGTATATTAATGCTGAATTTGAAGATTATCTTCTTCAAAATCCGGAGTTGAAATGGGATGTGGTTTATTTGGATCCTTCGCGCAGGATTGCTTCACAGCGAAAAGTGATCCTAGAAGATCTGGAACCTAACATTTTGGATTGGATGGATGAATTTCTTAACCGCTCTGAAAAGGTCCTGATTAAACTTTCACCATTGCTTGACCTGAAATCTGCGATTGATAAAATTCCGCAAATTCAGGAAATTCATATTATCGCTGTCAAAAATGAAGTGAAAGAATTATTACTGGTTTGCAGGAAAGAAAATAATTCAAACCCCAAGATCAAAGCAGTTAATTTAGAATCGGATCATGATGATTTTGAATTTAACTGGATGGAAGAACCAAAAACGATCTTGCAATTTTCCAAACCTCAAAAATTCATTTACGAACCCAACTCATCTATCCTAAAGTCAGGTGCATTTAAATTAACTGCAGAAAAATTCAAACTGAAAAAATTACATATCAGCACTCATCTTTATACTTCTGATGAAGCCCTGAGATCCTTTCCCGGAAAGATTTATAAAGTTTTGGAAGAGCTGAAAAACCCGGAAAAAGAAATTAAGAAACAAGCTTTTCATTTGTTGGTGAAAAATTATCCCCTAAAAACAGAAGGAGTCCGCAAGAAATACAAAATCAGGGAAGGAAATGACCGCACTTTGATTTTTACCCAAAGCATTTCGGGAAAACATATTTTATTGGCAAAGCAAATGCGCGATCTCATATCTGAAATCTAATGTCTAATTTCTAAATTTTGAATACCTTTGATAAGCCAAAAGCGATTGTAACGAATGAATAAAATTTTTCTTGCTGCCTTACTAATTCTGCTGAATTTTATTTTGAATGCCCAACAAAACATTGATACGTTGAGCATTGAGAATTATAAGATCAAGACAATCAGATTACCTGAGAAATTGGCAGAAATTTCAACATTGGAATTCTACGAAGGTTATTACTGGGGTTTGAATGACAGCGGTGGGAAGGCGGAAATTTATAAAATTGACCCGGAGAGCGGGAAACTGATTCAGACTGTGAAGATCGGCGATGCTGAAAATGAAGACTGGGAAGAACTGGCATTCAGTGAAAAGGAAGTTTTCATTGGCGATTTCGGAAATAATTTAGGTAAAAGAAAGAACCTGGCAATTTACTATTTTCCGGTTTCGAAATTAGACAGTAAAGAGCCTGAAATTTCGGTTGCTGCCGAGAAAATAGAATTCAGCTATCCGGAACAGAAAAATTTCAACCCGGGAAACAAAGCGACCAATTTTGATTGTGAAGCAATGTTTTATTATAAAGGGAAAATCAATTTATTTACAAAAGAATGGACGAATCTGGCCACAACCCATTATATGCTGGAAGTAAAGCCGGGAAAGCAGCAAGCTCAAAAAGTGGAAACATTTAAAACCAATTACCTGGTGACGGGCGCATTTGTTGATGATAACCCGATCTCCAACACAAACGGTTTTTATTTTGTGGGTTATACGCCCGATGGATTTGCCTTCATTTCAGGGTTTTCCCTGCCTAAAAAGGAAGGAACAACATTGTTTGATAAAAAAATAAGCAAATTTAGTCTTCCCCTCGGATTTACTGCGCAGGTAGGGCAGGTGGAGGGAATCGCTATAAAACCCGAAAATCCGAATGTGATTTGTTATAGCAATGAAGATTTCAAGTTCAAGACATTTCATGCAGAGCAAAGCGTGCAATGTATTTATTCTTTAGCCGAATAGGATTGTGAAGAAAGCCATTGAAAAAATAAAAGCGCCGATTGCCGACGAGATGAAGCTCTTCGAGACGAAATTTTATCAGTCAATGAAAAGCAATGTCCCTTTACTGGACAGGATCACGCACTACATTGTACGGAGAAAAGGAAAGCAGATGCGCCCGATGTTTGTTTTCCTGACGGCAAAATTAACCGGTGAGTTTCAGGAAAGAAGCTACCGTGCTGCAGCTTTGATTGAACTGATCCACACCGCAACTTTGGTACATGATGATGTGGTGGATGATTCGGATATGCGTCGAGGTTTCTTTTCATTAAATGCCCTTTGGAAAAATAAAATTGCGGTTTTGGTGGGTGATTATTTGCTTTCCAAAACTTTGATTCTTTCTACTGAAAATGAAGATTTTGATTTGCTGAAAGTTGTTTCAGTAGCCATTAAAGAAATGTCCGAGGGAGAGCTGCTCCAAATCGAAAAAGCACGAAAATTAGATATTACCGAAGAAGTTTATTTTGAAATCATCCGGCAAAAAACAGCAACATTGATTGCTGCCTGCTGTGAAGCCGGGGCGCGTTCAGTAGGTGCAAGCGAGGAAGTTTGTAAAAAGATGAACCGTTTCGGGAATTTAGTAGGAATCGCATTCCAGATCAAAGATGATTTATTTGATTATACGAGTTCGGACATCATTGGAAAGCCGGTCGGGATTGACATTAAGGAGCAGAAAATGACCCTCCCGCTTATTCATGTGCTGAACAAGGTTTCCAAAAAAGATAAGGATTGGCTGATCAATTCCGTGAAACGCCATAACAAAAATAAAAGGCGCGTTCAGGAAGTCATCCAATTCGTGAAAGACAATGGTGGTCTTGAATATACACAGGCCACAATGCAACGATACAGTTCTGAAGCACTTTCCGTTTTGGATGAATTTCCCGACAACGAATACAAAGAATCACTCATCACCATGGTAAATTATGTGATGGAGAGGGAGAAGTGATTTTAATAGTTAGGTATCATGTTGTTAATTTAACAGGCTTTCTCTTCGCTCTTTAATTTTTTCTAAGTAATTTTTAATCAGCGTATCATGTTCGCTCTGCGAAATTTTTTTACCGTCTTTAAAAGGTTCAATTTTTTTGATTTTTTCTTTTGCTTCCATTTTGTCCAGAAGTACCTGTTCAATGCCGTTAAAATCTACTTTTACAATTAAACCATTCAACCCGACAAGTCCAAAGGGAGCTATGTTATGTTTGAACTTATCCGTAAACCAGACTGAAATAATATAATCTCTTTCTTTTTCCTTAAAGGAAAATTCCTTTATTTTGAGAATAGCTTTTTTACAAATGAAATTTTGTATGGTATCAGTTTCGTCCGATATTTCCCACTGAATATCATCAAAATTTTTCGTGATGACATATTTGCTTCCAAGAGTAATTTTCTGATTTTCTACTATTTTTTTATCGTAATCATAATAAAAACTGCCTTGGGTTTTTATGAAAAGTTCATTCAAATCAATTTGAAATTCCTGGGAATTATTTAATTTATAGACGGGAGTAAATAAGGCTCTCGATTGATCGAAAAATAATTCATAATTAATTGTGTCATTGTCTCTTCCTATAAGTCCATCAAGTTTCTTATTGTCTTGAATAGTGCTCTTTGAAGTTTTAAATACTTTGTAAATAAAGTAATTGTTTTCTTGTGCAAATAGTAAAAACGAATTGAAAAAAAGAATTAGTAATATATATTTTCTCATGTTGGTTTGTTTTTGAATGTTAAACTTAAATTGTTTGACAAAGATGTTTTGTTTTTTGATAATTCCGTGTCCTATTATCGGGAATCATTGCTCTGTTTTTGAATAGGATATTTAACCTTAAGGGATGTTTTGTAAGTTTGCAATAACCAACTTAATGTTTTTATGAATAAAAGAATTGGAAGAGTGATCCGGGAGATCAGGGAAGAATGTGGAAATTCACAGGCAGATATTTCAGAGAGATTAAATATTTCAAGGTCTGCTTATGCCAGAATGGAGTGTGGAGAAACCTCTTCCTGGGTCCATTATATTGATGATATCTGTCAGATTTTTGAAGTGCGGCTTATAGATTCGAAAGGTTATTATAAATCAATTTGTGTGGAGAACTTGAAAAATGAAATATATGATAAAGCCGGATTTCAGAAACAATAAATAAAATCCGAGGCTTGAAAATGTCATTTCTCCTCTTTTGCTACCAAATGTTCGGAAAATCAAAAACTAAAGATTTTAAAAATCAATTCATTCAGTAGCTCGCCGTCCGAAACGTTTCCGGTAGAACCTACACCTTTACTTTTTACGTCGGCTTCGCGAAGCAGGGAAATAATCCGGGTCGCTTTTTTGAGCGGATAATTCTGCGCTGCGGCAGCGGCATCTTTTACAAAAAACGGATGAACACCCAATTCCCTGGCGACATTTTGTTGTGATTTATCAGTCAGCGTATGGTAGACAATAATATTGGAAAAAGTCTGATACAGTACGGCCAGTGTCACCATCAACGGATTATCTTTCGGGTTCTGGCTGAAGTATTTGGCAATAGTGAAGGCTTTCAGTGCATTGCGGGTTTCAATGGCATTTCTTAATTCGAAATTATTATAATCTTTACTGATTCCAATATTTCTTTCCACAATTTCGGGCGTGATTTTTCCGTCCTCTGCAACAATTTTAAGCTTTTGCAGCTCGTTGTAGATCCGTCCCAAATCGGCTCCCAAAAATTCCGCCATCATAAATTTAGCTTTGGTTTCCAGGGTCAAACCCAATTCATTGGCAGTATTTTCAATCCAGTCGGGCACCTGGTTGTCGTAGATTTTTTTGGATTCAAGCAAAACCGAATTCTTTTGCAGGCTTTTATACAGCTTTTTCCGCTTGTCAAGCATTTTTCCCTTGTAATTGAAAACCAGGATGGTTGTAGGCTGCGGTTGTTCGGCATAAGACTCCAGCTGGTCAATGGTGCGGGAAAGATGCTGTGCTTCTTTTACAATCACTACCTGGCGTTCAGCGCCCATCGGAAATTGTTTAGCCAACCCGATTACATCAGTCATTTCCACATCATTTCCATATAAGATTGTTTGGTTAAATCCCTTTTCTTCATCGGTCAGGATATCGTTTTCAATTACTCTCGAAACCTGGTCGATAAAAAATGGCTCTTCACCTGAAAGAAAATAAATAGGGGCAATTTTTTTGTTTTTAATATCTTTGATAATGCTATTGGCCTGACTCATGAATTTGACTGGATTACCTCGTTTGAATTTTTCCGAAAATTACCAATTTCGATTGAAACAATCCGATGAAATTCCGTATATATTTTGTGTCATTCGGAAAAAATGGTTGTTATTAACACCTGAAGAATGGGTAAGACAGCACGTTGTACAATTTTTAATTCGGGAAAAGAATTATTCAAAATCATCTATTAATACGGAAGTAACGGTAAGCATCAACGGAATGAAGAAACGTGCCGACGTTATTGTTTACAAAAAAGAAAAACCCTTAATAATTGTGGAGTGTAAGGCACCCTCAATTCAGATCACACAGGAAACTTTTGACCAAATTGCACGCTACAATCTTTCATTGAATGCTGATTTCCTGATGGTGACCAATGGCTTGAATCACTATTACTGCCAGATGGATTTTCAAAATAACAGTTACTTATTTTTAAAAAATATACCTTTAAATAAATAATCCACATTTTATTATGCACGCATAATAAAAAATTGCTATATTTGTTATTCTCAATTACTAAATTAATGAAAAATAACGAATTTACAATAGATTATCATTTGCGCTCCACCTGGCTCGCTGTTCAAAAAATGTATAACGAACAAGCGTCCAATTTTAACTCGACTATGGTCATGGGATTTACATTGCTTTCTATTGACCCGAAGCACGGTGCGCCGAGTACTTCGTTGGGGCCGAAAATGGGAATTGAGCCCACCAGCCTTTCAAGGACTTTGAAAAACCTGGAAGAACGTGGATTGATTATCCGGAAGCCCAATCCTCAGGACGGGAGGAGCGTTTTAATTTTACTAACTGAAGAAGGCTTGAAAATGAGAGATATTTCCAAGGAAGTTGTCTTTAAATTTAATGAGGCTATCAATGACAGTATTTCGATCGAAGAAATGAGAATTTTTCTCAATGTGATGCAAAAAATAAATGCGATAACAGTTGACAAAAAAATATTTCACAAAAAAACAGAAACAAATTATTAACCGATACAATAATGAACAGACATATAAAACAAGTTGCAGTGTTAGGTTCCGGAGTTATGGGCTCCGGGATTGCCTGTCATTTGGCCGGAATCGGGGTTCAGGTTTTATTGCTTGACATGCCGACCGATGGTACGGACAGAAACAAAGTAGCAAGAGAGCATCTGGCAAATGCCATCAAATCAAATCCATCACCGATTTATGACAAGGCATTTGTCTCACGGATTACAGTAGGGAATTTTGACGATGATTTGGAAAAGATCAAAGATTCGGATTGGGTTATTGAAGTGATCATTGAGCGTTTGGACATTAAGCAATCAATGTTTGAGCGCGTGGACAAATTCCGAAAAGAAGGAACCTTAATTACATCCAATACTTCGGGTATTCCTATCCAACTGATGGCAGAAGAACGTTCGGAGGATTTCCAAAAACATTTCTGCGGAACGCACTTCTTTAATCCACCCCGGTATTTAAAATTATTTGAAATCATTCCGGGCCCGAAAACCGATCAGTCGGTAATCGATTTCTTTACCATTTATGCGGAGAAATTCTTAGGAAAGACCCCTGTTTTATGTAAAGATACACCGGGATTCATCGGAAACCGTGTTGGTGTGTATTCGATGGCAAAAGTGATGGAACTGGCGCAGGAGATCGGCCTGACAATAGAAGAAGCGGACACTTTGACAGGCGATATTTTAGGCCGTCCGAAAACAGGGACTTTCAAACTGGCGGACTTGGTCGGGCTGGATACGGCGGCTAACGTAACCATAGGTTTGCAGCAAAACTGCCCGGACGATACATTCATTCAGGATCTGAAAGAATCCAAAGCATTGAATTTCCTTTTGGAAAATAAATTCCTGGGCGATAAAACCCGGAAAGGATTCTATTATAAGGAAGTCGATAAAAATTCGGGTGAAACTAACCGTTTTGCCTTGGATCTGGAAAAACTGGAATACCGCCCGATGGAACGCGCAAAAGTTTCAGTTGTTGAAACAGCAAAACAGGCAGGCGGAATCAAAAATAAATTAGGAGTTTTATTGCAGGACAAGAGCAAGGCCGGGGAGCTGATCCGTAAGCATTTTGCAAGTTTATTCGCTTATGTTGCCGACAAAGTACCGGAAATTTCAGACGTATTATATAGTATAGACGATGCAATGAAAACTGGGTACGCCTGGAAATACGGTCCGTTTGAAACCTGGGATTTAGTGGGATTGAAAAAAGGAATCCAATTAATAGAATCGGAAAATTATGAAGCTCCGGAATGGGTAAAGGAATTAATCAGTTCAGGGAAAGAAAGTTTCTACCAAGTTAAAGACGGAAAGAAATATTTCTACGATATCCATTCAAAAGATTATCAGATCATTCCGGGGCAGGATGCCTTCATTATTTTGGACAATATCCGCAAAACCAAAGAAATTTGGGCCAATGCCGAAGCGAGTATTCAGGACTTAGATGATGGAATCATCAATTTGGAATTCCGTTCCAAAATGAATTCCATCGGCGGCGGTGTCATCACCGGAATCAATAAAGCCATTGATCTGGCGGAGAAAGATTATCAGGGATTGGTCATCGGAAACCAAGCGGACAATTTCTCGGTTGGAGCCAATTTAGCCATGATCATGATGATGGCTTCCGAACAGGACTGGTGGGAGCTGAATATGGCGATTAAAACTTTTCAGGACACCATGATGAAAGTTCGTTACAGCGCAATTCCGGTTGTGGTTGCTCCACACGGAATGACTTTGGGCGGTGGATGTGAGGTTTCACTTCACGCTGATAAAATCGTTGCGGCAGCCGAAACTTATATGGGATTGGTGGAAGTTGGAGTCGGAGTAATTCCGGGTGGTGGCGGAACCAAAGAAATGACGCGCAGGGCGGCAAAACATTTGATTTCTGACGACGTGAAAACCAATCATCTGCGGGAAGCGTATATGACCGTTGCGATGGCAAAAGTGGCGACTTCGGTTTATGAAGCCAAAAATCTTGGTTTTTTAAGAGGCGAAGACATCATCGTGGTAAACAAAGACCGTCAGATTGCGGAAGCCAAAAAACATACAGTTCTTTTGGCGGAAGCAGGTTATACACAACCTGTTCCTGAAAAAGTAAAAGTGTTAGGAAAAGAAGCGATGGGTATGTTCTATGTAGGATCGGATCAAATGGTTGCCGGAAACTACATATCGGAACACGACCGTTTGATCGCCAATAAATTAGGTTATGTCATGACAGGAGGGAATTTGTCAGAGGCAACAGAAGTTTCACAGCAGTATTTATTGGATTTGGAGAGAGAAGCCTTTTTATCACTTTGTGGTGAACGTAAAACATTGGAACGAATTCAGCATATGTTGAAAACGGGAAAACCTTTGAGGAATTAATTTGAAATGGATATTAGAATTTAGACACGAGACATTAGAAAATGCATCACAAATTAGAAGATATAAAGGTTTGGAACAAAGCAGTTAAACTTTCGACCAATATATATTTATTGACTCAAAACTTTCCTAATGTTGAATTGTATGGATTAGTAAGTCAGATGAGAAGAGGTGTAGTTTCTGTAGCATCTAATATCGCTGAGGGAGCAGGAAGAAGTTCGCAAAAAGAATTCATTTATTTTTTGAAAATTGCTACAGGATCTTCTTATGAATTACAAACCCAATTATTGATTTCTTTTAACCTTGGATTTATTAATAAAGAACAAAAAGAAAATATTTTAAATAACATTTATGAGATTCAAAAAATGATATATGGATTTATTCAATCTTTAGAAAAATCCAATGTCTAATGTCTCATCTAAAATCTCATTAAAACAATGAAAGACGCATATATAATTACAGGGTATAGAACCGCAGTTGGGAAAGCACCTCGCGGGACTTTACGATTCACACGGCCGGACGAATTGGCGGCTGAGGTAATTCAACGTTTGATGCAGGATGTTCCGAATCTGGACAAAGACCGGATCGATGATGTCATTGTAGGTTGTGCCATGCCGGAGGCCGAACAGGGATTGAATATGGCAAGGCTGATTTCCCTGATGGGACTGAACACAGACAAAGTACCGGGCGTGACGGTAAACCGGTATTGTGCTTCGGGTTCCGAAACCATTGCGATGGCAGTGGCAAAAATCCGAACCGGAATGGCAAATTGCATCATTGCAGGCGGAGCGGAAAGTATGTCATACATCCCGATGGGTGGCTACAAACCAATTCCCGATACGGATGTAGCAAAGCACAATGCCGATTATTATTGGGGGATGGGTCTGACGGCCGAAGCAGTTGCCAATGAATTTAAGGTTTCGCGTGAGGATCAGGATCTGTTTGCTTATAATTCACATCAGAAAGCGATTAAAGCAATTGAAGAAGGGCGGTTCGAAAGCCAGATTGTCCCGATCGAAGTTGAAATCAGTGCATTGGATGAAAAAGAAAAAGTTCAAACCCAAAAAATAAATTTTAAACAGGATGAAGGCCCAAGAGCCGATACATCTTTGGAAGTTTTGGCCAAATTGCGTCCGGTGTTTGCAAACGGTGGCTCGGTAACGGCGGGGAATTCTTCCCAAATGTCGGACGGAGCGTCTTTTGTCCTGATTATGTCGGAAGAAATGGTGAAAGAGCTGAACCTTACCCCGGTGGCACGGCTGATGTCTTATTCGACGGTGGGTGTTCCTCCACGAATTATGGGGATCGGGCCGTTGTATGCAATTCCGAAAGCATTGGAACAGGCAGGTTTGAAACAATCGGATATTGAAATGATCGAACTGAACGAAGCTTTTGCTTCGCAGTCACTGGCGGTCATCCGCGGACTGGATTTGAATCCGGGAATCGTGAATGTGAATGGAGGGGCAATTGCTTTAGGGCATCCGCTGGGATGTACAGGGACGAAATTAACTGTTCAGCTTTTCAACGAAATGAAACGGCAGAACAAAAAATACGGAATGGTGACGATGTGTGTTGGAACGGGACAGGGAGCGGCCTCGGTGTTTGAAATTTTATAAAACGCATTGCGCTTATCACAAATCGATAATTCAAAATTTAAAATAATGAAAAACGATAGATTAAAAGGAGGCGAATTTCTGGTCAAAGACCTGACCTGGGAAAACATATTTACGCATGAAGATTTCAGCGAGGAGCAAAAAATGATGCTCGAATCGGCAAAAGAATTCATTGACAGGGAAGTCTGGCCAAAGAAGCATCAGATCGAAAAGAAAGATTATGCTTTGATTGAAGAGCTTATGAAAAAGCTGGGCGAACTTGGGTTTCTAGGAATTTCCGTTCCGGAAGAATACGGTGGATTGGGAATGGGATTCGTAACCACAATGTTGGTTTGTGATTATACTTCCGGAGCAACGGGTTCTTTGGCAACGGCTTATGGGGCGCATACCGGAATCGGAACAATGCCTATTACACTTTATGGAACCGAAGAACAAAAGAAAAAATATCTGCCCAAACTCGCGACGGGCGAATGGTTTGCTTCTTATTGTCTGACAGAGCCGGATGCGGGCTCTGATGCAAATTCGGGGAAATCAAAAGCTGTTCTATCTGAAGATGGTAAGTTTTATAAAATCACCGGACAAAAAATGTGGATAACCAATGCCGGTTTTGCCGAACTATTTATTGTTTTTGCCAGAATCGAAGACGATAAAAACATTACGGCGTTCATTTTGGAGAAATCTCAGGCCGGAGAAGGATTTTCACTGGGAGAAGAAGAAGATAAGTTAGGAATTGTTTCTTCATCAACCCGTCAGGTGTTCTTCAATGAAGTAAAAGTTCCGGTTGAAAATATGCTGGGCGAAAGAAATGGTGGATTCAAAATTGCAATGAATGCTTTGAATGTCGGAAGAATCAAATTGGGTGCGGCCTGTTTGGATGCACAACGTAGAATTGTATCGAATGCGATTAACTATGCAGCTGAAAGAAAACAATTCGGAGTTTCCATCAACAGTTTCGGGGCGATTCAGGAAAAGCTGGCTGAAATGGCGGTTGCTACTTTTACTTCAGAATCAGGTGCTTATCGTGCCGCAAAAGATGTGGAAGATGCGATTGCGGAAAACATTGCAAACGGAATGCAGCACAATGAAGCGGAATTAAAAGGAATTGAAGAATATGCTATTGAAGCTTCTGTTTTAAAGGTTTGGATTTCAGATATAGCGCAAGTTTGTGCCGATAAAGGAATTCAGGTTTACGGTGGAATGGGGTACTCCAAGGAAATGCCTATGGAGGCTGCCTGGCGTGATGCACGAATTTCCCGGATTTATGAAGGAACCAATGAAATCAACAGTTTGCTATGTGTGAGTATGCTAGTGAAACGGGCTTTTCAGGGAAGAATTGATCTGATGACCCCGGCGATGAGCGTGGCGGACGAACTGATGAGCATTCCTTCATTTGATATTCCGGATTATTCGGAAATTTTGGCACAGGAAAAAGAAATACTGACAAACCTCAAGAAAGCATTCTTTATGGTGGCAGGTTCTGCTTTGCAGAAATTTGGAGCTGATCTGGAAAAGCACCAACAATTAATTTTACGTGCTTCAGCGATTTTGATTGAGATTTATATGGCAGAGAGTGCGATTCTTCGTGCAGAAAAAATTGTAAAAAATGGCAGTCAATCTGACGTTACTGTAAAAATGGCAAAAATCCAGTTGTTTGATTCTGTTGAAAAAATAAAACAGGATGCAACTGCAGGTATTATTTCTTTTACAGAGGGCGATGAACAAAGGATGATGCTTTCAGGCTTGAGAAGATTTACCAGGTATAATGAATACCCGAATGTAGTTAATTTGAAGACAGAAATAGCTGAATATTTCATTAAAGAAAATAAATATGCATTTTAACATATTTTTAGAAAATAAATACCTGTCAGATATATTTTTGGCACAGGTTTTGTAAATATAAAAGTAAGTACTATTCTTTTCATAAGGTAGTTGAGTTTTCATGGTACTTAAGTTTTAGTAGAGAGGATCCCGGTAGAAATACCGGGATTTTTTTTGTTTAGAAAACCTATGAAGAAAAAAACACTCATAAACAGTGTTTTAAAATTGAGATATATAGAGATTATTTCTTTTTAAACGAATCTGTTTTTTTATCGTAACCATATGGGCAATGACGGCAGCCGCTTTTACAGCAGTAACCACGGCGTAAGTGATATTGCTCTGTAAAAACAATGTAGCCTTCCGGAGTTTTGTAAAAATCACCTTCCTGAAGCTTTTGAGAATTCATAAACTTTTTATGAATCTTGGTTTTCGACTTTTTTATAAGCCTGCAGGATTTTCCCTACAAGCTTATGTCTTACAACATCTTTTTCAGTAAGCTTTACCATACCAATTCCGTCAACATCGCTTAAAATATTCATGGCTTCTTTCAGTCCGGATTTTTGTTTGGGAGGTAAGTCTATCTGGTCCGGGTCACCGGTGATGATGAATTTCGCATTTTTACCCATCCTTGTCAGAAACATTTTCATCTGCGAATGAGTGGTGTTCTGCGCTTCGTCCAGTATTACAAAAGCTTCATCCAATGTACGCCCCCGCATAAATGCCAACGGTGCAACTTCTATGATTCCCTTTTCATAGTAGGAATTCAGTTTTTCAAAATGAATCATATCCTTTAACGCATCATAAAGCGGTTGTAAATAAGGATCTAATTTTTCTTTTAGATCGCCCGGAAGAAAGCCGAGACTTTCGCCGGCTTCAACAGCAGGCCGTGTAAGGATAATCCTGCGTACTTCTTTATTTTTCAATGCCTGAACTGCCAGTGCAACACCAGTATAAGTTTTTCCTGTTCCTGCAGGTCCGACGGCAAAAACCATATCGTTTTTATAAACGGTATCCACCAGTTTTTGCTGGCCGGCAGTCATCGCTTTTATCAATTTTCCGCTTACGCCATGCACCAAAACTTCACCGGAATGTATTTTTGACTGATTATTTGAATTGTCGGATTCTAAAAGTGTTTCCATTTCTTTTTCATTCAGTCTGTTGTAGTGCTGGAGGTGTTGGATGATCTGGTAGATTTTCCCGGAAAATTCGTTTAACAAATCTTCATTCCCTACAGCAGAAATCTGTTTTCCGCGCCCTATGATTTTAAGTTTTGGGAATCGGGTCTTGAGGAGTTTAAAGTTTTGATTATCGGCCCCATAAAAATCCTGAATGCTCACATCGGCCAATTCTAAGTTTAATTCTGTCAAATGTGTAATGTTTAAATTTGATTCAATACAAAAATACGCAATATATTTGTTTGCCGAATTGAATTTCATGCCTATTATCACTTTAACTACCGATTTTGGATTTAAAGACCCGTTTGTGGCATCTGTAAAAGCAAGAATTTACAGAGAATTGCCCGATGCTGTGATTGTGGACATTTCGCATGGGATCAGCCCTTTTGATATAGCTGAAGCCGCCTTTGTTTTAAAGAATACTTACAAAGATTTCCCCGATGGTACGGTTCATATTATGGGGGTTGATGCGCTTCTGAGTCCCGTTAAAAAACCGATTGCGGCATTGGTTGACGAGCATTATTTCATTGGAAATGATAATGGGATATTGTCATTAATAAGTGCCGACATTGCCCCGAAAGAACTGGTGGAAATTAGTATTCCGCAGGTTCAGAACGATTCGGTTTTTCCCACCCGTGACATTTTTGTGCCCGTTGCCTGTCACCTGATCCGGGGAGGAAAGCTTTCGGTTGTGGGACAGAAACTGAAGTCAATAAAAGAATTATCAGCACTGAAACCGGTGGTAAAAGATGAGAGAATGATTACCGGAACGGTTATTTACATTGATAATTACGGGAATGCCATTACCAATATTTCAGAAAAGATATTTAATAAGATCAGTAAAAAAAGAAGTTTTAAGATTTCGTACCGGAATCATGCATTTACGGAAGTTTTCAGGAATTATAACCAGGTGGTGAAGAATTTTGAAAATGAGGCAGAGAGTTACGGTAAGGGAATGGCACTTTTTGGTTCTTCAGGTTTCCTGGAAATTGCTGTCTATAAAAGTAATCCTCAAACAGTTGGGGCTGCCAGCACATTATTTGGACTGGCAAAGGGAAGTGAGATAAGAGTTGAATTTTACTGATTTACCCAATCAGGCCTTCTGATTTCGTACCAGAAATTTTTACGGATTCCTTCTCCAAAATAAGCCACGTCAATTTCACTCTTTTTGACTGCACCTAATTTTTCCATAGCTTTTTGTGAACGGTAATTTTCGGCTCCTACATGGAAATTTACTTTCTCTGTAAATTGAAAAATATAGTCAAGCATTAATTTTTTGACTTGAGAATTCACTCCTTTTCCCCAAAATTTCACAGCGTAAAATGTATAACCTATATATATGCTGTTGTCTTCTTCATCAAAGTCGTAAAACCGGGTGCTTCCGGTAATTTCACCGGTAGCTTTATCCAGAATCAAAAAAGCGCCTTTGCTTTCCATTGCTCCTTTGAAGAAAACTTTGAAAACTTCTCTTTGGTAACGGTTTTTGTTGGGATGCTGCTCCCAGATTTTAGAGTCGGAAGCGATTTCAAACAGCCGTTCGAAATCATCTTCCCACAAAGGAATGAGCTTTACATTTTCGTTTTCTAGCGTAGGCTGAATGGAAAAATTCATAGTACTGAATTCATTTGGTAAATGTACCAATCGTTTTGAATGAAATAAGGAAAAAAGGGAATAATTTTAAATTTGCCTGCCAAAAGTAGAATTTCCTGAGTCCATAATGGATAATATTTTGAGGTATTGATTAGCTTTGCCTTATGGAGTTCTATCCCGTCATAAAAGCAGTTCATATCATTTTCGTGGTGAGTTATTTTGCCGGGTTGTTTTACATTGTCCGGTTATTTATCTATCATACCGAAACGCAGGACAAACCCGAATCAGAGCAATCCGTTTTACGGAAGCAATTCCGTTTCATGGAAGAGCGTCTTTGGAATATCATTACGGTTCCGGCCGGGGTTTTGGTCTTGGTAACAGGAATTACAATGCTGGTTTTGAATTCTGCTTTGCTTTCCCAGCCCTGGATGCACATTAAACTCACAGCGGTTTTATTGTTGGTAGGTTATCATCTTTGGAGTTGGCGAACGCTGAAAGAAATTCAGAAAGACAAATATAAGATGAAATCCGTCCGGCTGCGAATGATGAATGAAGTGGCGACTTTGCTGCTTTTCATTATCGTTTTCGCTGTCATTTTAAAAGGTGGAATTATTGCCCATTGGTATTGGATTTTGATTAGTTTTGTAACCGTTGGCGTACTAATTATGCTGATTGTACGTTTAGTGAATCGGGAGAAATGATTAAGATATTCAAAAAAGAACTTGCCAATTATTTTACAGGCTATATGGCCTATATCGTTGCTTCGGCTTTTGTGCTGATTTGTACATTATTTCTGTGGTTTTTTGACAATGAGTTCAATATTTTCAACATTGGAACCGCTACTTTAAGCAGCTTTTTTTTCATCGGCCCGTGGATTTTGCTTTTCCAGGTTCCGGCTCTGACAATGCGCACTATTGCTGAAGAAGAGAGTGCCGGAACACTTCAGTGGCTTTTTACGCAACCGGTTAAAATTTGCGGAATCGTTTGGGGGAAATACCTGCCGGTCATCGTGGTTTTGCTTTTTGCTCTGTTGCCGACTTTATTGTTCGTTTATACATTAAATCAATTCACTATAGATGAGCAGCAACTGGATTACGGAACATTTTTTAGCGGATATTTAGGGTTGTTTCTATTGGGAAGCAATTTTGCAGCTATCGGTATTTTTACATCATCTGTCACAAAAAATCAGGTGACAGCGTATGTTTTTGCTGTGTTCTTATGTTTTGTGCTGTTTTATGCATTTGAAAGTTTGGCTTCTTATAATTTGCTCGGAGGAGCCGATTATTATGTACAAAAAATAGGGATGTATGTTCATTATCAGCAGTTATTGAAGGGAATAATTGATACACGTGATTTGATTTATTTCATGGCGGTCATTGCTTTGTTTTTGGTTTTGACTAATTATAACCTGGAAAGAAAGAAATGAAAAGGAGCATAAGAAATCTAATCGGAATTATAGGTTTATTGGTCGGGATTCTTATCGTGTCAGAATTTGTATTCAAACGCTTTGACATGACCAAAGACAAGCGTTATACACTGACCAAAACAACATATAATGTTTTGAAGGAAATTGATAAACCATTAAAAATAAATGTTTTATTGGGCGGCGAACTTTCCGGCGACTACCGGACTTTGAAAAATGAAATTTCTTTCTTACTTGATGAATTCCGGAATATCAATCCAAAGATTTCTTATCAGTTTCTCGACCCCACCAAAGATTTCACATCGGCGCAACTGCAGGAAAATGGGCTGGCTCCGGCTCCTGTAAAAACAGATAAAGGTGTATTGAATGTCTATCCGTATGCGTCGTTGAAATACGATGGAAAAGAAGAATGGATGGAAACATTGATCAATGACCCCGCTATTCCTTTTGAACAATTAGCGTCTGCATCCACTGAAAAATTAGAATATCTTTTTATGGACGATATTCGGAAAATCACACAGGTCAACCGAAAAAATGTGGGCTTTTTGGTACATCATGATGAGCTGTCTCAACAAAATATGGATAGTTTCGGACGCGCATTGGCTGATAATTTTAATGTAGACGTTTACATTCAGCCGATTCAGGATTCGAGTTATACTTTGAAACAGTCGGATTTAAAAGCATTAGAGCACTTTGATGCGTTGATCGTAGCAAAGCCGACACTTCCTTTTTCGGATTCCGATAAACTGGTTTTGGATCAATATATAATGAACGGCGGGAAAATGATGTTCCTCACCGAATCGGTTGATGCTGAAATGGACAGTATTTTCCGAAGTGGAAAAATTGTTGCTTTTCCGCGTGATTTGAAGCTGAATGAATTCTTTTTCAATTATGGCGTGCGGATTATTCCGGCAATTGTGAAAGATCTGGAAGCAGCAAAAATTGTGTTAGCCGATGGTGAAACAACGGCAGGAAACGTAAGTTATAATACTTATACCTGGCCGTATTTTGCGCGTGGTTTCAAAGCCGACCCAAGTCCAATTACCGAAAGTATTTCTTCCGTCAAATTTGAATTTGCCAATCCGATTGAATTATTGGAGAATCCGAATGTGAAGCATACTGTTTTGCTGGCAACCTCGCCTTATACTACTTTGCAGCCGTCTATGAGCTTGGTTGAGCTGAATGAAGTGGATGGCATTAATCAGACAGAGTATCAAATGGGACGCATTCCTCTGGCGGTTCTGGCAGAAGGAAATTTCAAATCAATGTTTGCGTCACGATATGAACGAAACGAAATCCCGGGCTTCAAAGCAGAAACCCAAAACGGAAAGTTCATCATTGTTTCCGATGGTGATGTAGCGAAAAACCATGTTCTGATGGGCAGGCCTATGCGTTTGGGTGAAGATAAATTCTCGCTTCGTCCTGACAATCCCAAACAACGTCCGGTAACTTATGACAACCAGAATTTTTTGCTGAACTGCGTAGGTTATCTTTTGGGTGAAACCGATTTTCTGAATCTGAAAAACCGGAAATTGGAGATCCCCACTTTGAATGAAACCAAGGTTAAATTGGATAAATCAACCTGGCAGATAGCAAATTTAATCATCCCGGTTATGATTATCTGGGTAATTGGTTTGGCAATGATTTGGTGGAGAAGGAAGAAATTTTCAAAAGTGGGTTAAAACAGCAAAGCCTTCAAAGTTTCTGAAACCTCAAAGGCTTTGCTGATGTAATGTTTCTGATTCAAAGATTAACTGAGCAATTTAATCTTCCGGGCCCACTAATAAAAGTTATGATTTCCCTATCACAAACCATGCACCGTCATAATATTGGATTTCAATACTGCTCAAAAATCCTGTAATTTCGTATGTGTTTGCAAAGTCAATCTGTTTGTTTGAATCGGACTTTATTGTAACGGAATGATTTGACTGATCTATTTTTTTAATAATTAACTTATTGCCGTCAAATTCCTGGGAATTTTCAATTGTCAATATAAGATTTCCGTTTTCAGCATTGGCAAATGTAGTGGAGCTGCTTATTGAATTATTAGATAAAACTTTTTGAACAGCTGATTGCTGGCCGTTCTGAATTCCGCTCATCAATAAACTTCCTGCATCTTTAGACTTTATCACACCATTGGCATCGACTACCACAATTCTGTCGGCACTGTTGGTACTTGTATATGGGGTTGTATTAAGTTGTCTTAAACGCAATCCTCCATATAAAACATCAAGCCTTTCGGTTGGCGCATAGTAAGTTTCATTGTTGGGATCTGCTCCAAAGGCCCAATAGCCTTTTTCATCCATAACAGCCCTGTACCATGCAACTTTGGGATTGGCGCCACTATAGGAAGCAGGTGTGCCTGCCGTTCCAAACCAGATTTCACCTCCATCATCTAAGGTACGTCCGGTTCGCAAAACAATGGAAGCTCTTTGCTGATACCATGAAAAACTGTTTGAAAAACTAGGTGTCTGATAAGTATGCCCTTCAAATGAAGTGATACTGGTTAGCTTATTTCTTGCTCCTCTGCCTGCCATAGTTCCCGATGAAATGATATTTCTATGGACGATTGCCTGGCTGTTCGAAGTGGTTGCTAAATCATAATCTACATCTAAGTCCTGGTTGGCGGCTATTTTAATTTTATCTTCTTTATCGGCCAGTAACAATATATCATTGGGCTTTGCCCCGATATATACCCTGCCGGAAGAGTGAATCATGACATCATCAAGCATTTCAGTTTCATTTGCGGAATTTGATGTGTTATTTTTTGAGCTGTCTATGTGAAAAGCACCCTGACCATATTGAGTTCCCACCGCAACATTTCCTGCCTGATAGATGCTTTCACTGTTTTGCGCTGCGGGGTTGCTGGTGTTTCTGATATTCCACGGCTCATTTTGGGCAAATGTTTTCCACATTTCCTCATTCGAATCATAATAGTAAAATCCTTCTTTCGTAATCAGGGAGGTCTTACTGGTCGCAGGGTCGGGAATGGCAGTTACATACACCAATGTGCCATGCTGACCGGCTTCATATAAATCGTCTTTAAGCTTAAGTTCATCACCCGTTAATCTTGGAACCAAGAATCCGTCCGTGATATTTTCATTATCAGGGCTGGCGGTAACATCTAAAGTAACTTGCGGATCTTCGGTGTTTATACCGACTTGAGAAAAGGCCACTAATGACCATAGCATAGAAATGCTAATAAAATAATTTTTCATTTAGGTTTGGTTTAGGGTAACAAATTTAATTTTAATAATAATGAAAAAATGTTAAAATTTCATTTTTATTAAAAATCACCAACCTTAATGAATTCAGGTGTTTATTTTGAGGTGGTAAGAAGCTCTTAGATCAATACTCAATCCTTGATTGGTAAAATTCATCTTTTCTGATGTTTCTTTCTACTGGATAACTTTCCGTAAAACATCCAAAACAATGATTAGTTGAGCCTAAAATTTTTATCAGATTTTCCACAGTCAGAAAATCCAGACTGTCCACGCCTAAATAGTCCACTAACTCTTTGTTGGTCATATTGGCTGAGATCAAATCCTTTTTGGTCGGCATGTCAATTCCTAAAAAGCAAGGTGCAATAATAGGAGGCGAAGCACTTCGGAAATGGATTTCTTTAGCTCCGGCCTCTTTCAGTATCTTGATCAAAAGTTTACTGGTGGTTCCGCGGACGATGGAATCATCCAAAATCACCAATCTTTTTCCACGAATTTTATTGGCAATAGGATTGAGCTTCAGGTTTACGATTCGTTCGCGCATCTCCTGCGAAGGCACGATAAATGATCGACTCATATAACGGTTTTTCACCAAAATTGGCTCAAAAGGAATCCCTGATGCTTCTGAAAACCCAATGGCGGAAGGAACACCCGAATCCGGAACCCCGATTACCACATCGGCATCCACAGGTGATTGTTCATATAATTTTCGTCCGCTCTCCACGCGCAGGTCATAAATTTCTTTTCCCTGCATGTTGGAGTCAGGGCGTGCGAAATAAATGTATTCAAATGCACAGATACGATCTTTGGAAGGCTGCTCCAGTGAATAAGAGTGAAGTCCGTCCTGGTCAACTACCACAATTTCACCCGGTTCCACGTCGCGTAAAAATTCCGCACCTACGGCATCCAATGCACAGGTTTCAGAGCTGAAAACGTACGTATCATCACCAATTTTACCGATAGACAACGGACGAATCCCGTTAGGGTCACGGAAGGCTGCCAATGAATTTTTGGTAAGAAGCAAAACCGAATACGCTCCGCGGATGTTTTTCAATCCTTTCTGAATGGCTTCCTGAACCGTCAGGTCGGAATGCTTCTGAATGGAACGCAAAATCACTTCGGTATCGGAAGTCGCCAGGAATGGTAGTCCGTCTTTGATGAGTTCTTCTTTCAGCTCGTCGGTTTCGATAACGTTCCCGTTATGCGCAATCGAAAAATGCGGTTTCCCGAAATAGTTCACCGCGTACAAAGGCTGAATATTTTTCGAGCTTCCGCCTCCGGCAGTCGTATAACGTGTATGTCCAATGGCGGCATTGCCCTGGAATTCCTCAATTTCTTCAATTTGTTTGAAAACATCCAAAACCAATCCGGTCGATTTGTAAGTTTTGATATTTCCGTCTTTCAGAACCGAAACCCCGGCAGCTTCCTGACCGCGATGCTGTAAGGCAAACATCCCGAATTGTGCCAGAGAGAAAGTGTCGATGTTATCTGGCGAATAGATACCAAAAATTCCGCATTCTTCTTCCATGCTATCCAAAGTATCTTTGAAAGCGGTTTTCAGAATATTTCGCTGATAAAACGTAGAATTTTTTGATTTGTTTTTACAAATATTCATTTTGTGTTTTGCTGACTTGTTTTTCCAAGCCTCACAGGTTTCAAAAACTTATGAGTCTTTATGTTTTAATTCTTTAAAGCTTTGATCAAACGGTCATAGACTTCATGATAGGCTTCGGAAACTTCACCTAAATCCCTGCGGAAACGGTCCTTGTCCAGTTTTTTCAAAGTGTCCTTGTCCCATAAACGGCAGGTATCCGGACTGATTTCGTCTGCCAGGATGATATTTCCTTCCGGATCTTTCCCAAATTCGATTTTGAAATCCACTAAAATCAAGTTTGCTTTCATGAACAATTCTTTCAGTGTTTCGTTGATCTTATCGGTAAGCTGGTACATAAATTTTAATTCTTCGTAAGTCGCTGTACCTAATAAAACTGCATGATGATCATTGATCAGCGGATCGCCCAATTCATCTTTTTTATAGCATATATCAAAGATGGTAACCGGAGATTTTGCTCCTTCCTCCAATCCCAGACGTTGTGCCATGGATCCGGCCACATAATTACGAACCACCATTTCCAAAGGAATGATATCCACTTTTTTGACCAGTTGCTCACGGTCATTGAGCGTTTCCACATAATGGGTCGGAATGCCTTTTTCAATCAAATAATTAAAAATAAGAGTTGAAATTTTATTATTCATTTCACCCTTATCGGCAACGGTTCCGCGTTTTTGGGCATTAAAAGCCGTAGCATCATCTTTATAATATACGATGACCAGGTTCGGATCTTCTGTACTGTAAACCTGTTTGGCCTTGCCTTCGTAAATGAAATCTTTTTTTGTATAGCTCATTTTTGTTTTTGAATTTCTTTATCTAAAATACTCAACTCCATTTTTAAATATATTCATCACTCCGATATTCGGAATATTCTGGAACAATCCTTCTTCAAACCGTTCAGGATGTCCCATTCGGCCGAAAATCTTTCCGCAGGGACTGACGATTCCTTCAATTCCCATTACGGACCCGTTTGGATTATAAGGCATTTCGCCGGCTATATTTCCTTTCAAATCAATGAATTGTGTTGCAATCTGGTTTTGTTCAAACAATTTACGCAAATTTTCTTCATCTGCCATAAATCTTCCTTCACCGTGCGAAACAGGAATCCAATATTCATTTCCCGCCATTCCTTTTAACCATGGCGAATGTGAATCGTTCACCCGGACCCTTGCCAACTGCGAAATGTGCCGTCCGATTTCGTTGAAAGTCAAAGTCGGTGTGTTTTCTTCCAGTTCCCGGATTTCACCGTAAGGGAGCAACCCTGATTTTATCAATCCCTGAAAGCCGTTGCAGATCCCCAGAATCAATCCGTCCCGTTCCAAAAGTTTATGAACGCTTTCTTTAATACGCTCATTTCGTAAAACCGTGGCAATGAATTTTCCTGATCCGTCCGGCTCATCGGCAGCAGAGAATCCGCCTGGGAAAAACAAAATCTGAGCACTATCAATTGCTTTACTGTACGCTTCAACGGTTTCTTCAATATCTTTTTCTGACAGGTTTTTGAATACAATGATTTCCGTTTTAGCCCCTTCTTTCCGGAATGCTTTTACGCTGTCGTATTCGGAATTTGTTCCCGGGAAAGCGGGAATGAAGACCTTTGGTTTTAAATTTTGAATTTTAAATTTTGAATTTTGAGTGGATTTTTTTTCCGAAATAAATTTACTTTCGACTTTTGACTTTTGACTTTCGACTTTATAAGGAAATAACTCTGAGAATGTACTTTTCCAAGTTGATTTTGCTTCGTTAATAGAAATTTTAATTCCACTGAAATTAAGCTCTTCAGATGAATTAGTTTTTCCTAAATGATGATAATCCCCCTGAATTTCCAATGGGACACTCAATTCACCCAAATGTTCAATTATGATCGCAGCCGGATAATATTTCATCAAATCCAAATCAGAATTAATCTCAAGGCCAATTTCATTTCCAAATGCCATCAATGCCAGGGTTTCGGCAATTCCGCCGGATTTTACTGTGGCGGCCGAGATTATATTTGAGCTATTGGAATAAATGAACTCAAAGATTTGTTTCAGATTTGAATCATCAAACAAAAATTCATCATTCAAATCCGGAATGAAAACCGATAATTTTGAATTCGTTTTTTGTAAAGTCGATGAGTTGATTTTTCCGGTTTTATTTGGGCTGACAGCAAAAGAAATCAGGGTCGGCGGAACGTCAATATCCTGATAGCTCCCGCTCATACTGTCTTTTCCGCCAATCGCTGGAATTTCCAATTGTTTTTGCGCTTCAATTGAACCTAATAAAGCGGCGAAAGGTTTTCCCCAACGCCCTGCTTCATCTCTTAATCGTTCAAAATATTCCTGGAAAGTTAATCGGATTTCCTGGTAATTTCCTCCGCCGGCAACAATTTTTGCAACGCTTTCCATCACAGCAAAATAAGCACCATGATAAGGCGACCACCGGCTGAGAGTAGGATTATACCCGAAACTAGCCATGGAAACCGAATTTGTAAACCCGTCCGTTGGGAATTTCTGAACGCTCACGTCTTCCGGTGAATCCATGGTTTTTCCTCCGAAGGAATTCAAGACAGTGCTTCGCCCGATGTTGTTGTCGAACATTTCCACCATTCCTTTTTGGGAAGTGTGGTTCAATTCTTTTAAAAGTTGAATGAAATTCTCTTTTGAAAATTCTTTTGAAGCAAAGGGATTCAGGTTTTCGCCATTTTCAACCGTTGCTTTTGCTTGTTTGCGAACGCCGTTGGTGTCCAGAAACTTTCGGTCCAGTTCTACAATTTTTTCGCCTTTCCACCACATGGTCATGGTTTCGTTCGAAGTAACATCGGCAACGACTGTTGCTTCTAAGTTTTCAATTTGTGCGAACCGGATAAATTTATCGGCATCATGGCTTTCTACCACGACAGCCATTCTTTCCTGTGACTCAGACAGGGCGAGTTCCGTGCCGTTTAAGCCGGTATATTTCAGTGGTAGTGTGTCTAAATTTATATTTACGCCTCTTGCGATTTCCCCAATCGCCACCGAAACTCCCCCTGCACCGAAATCATTGCATTTTTTGATGAGAGATAAAACCTCTTTATTTCTAAACAATCGTTGGATCTTCCGTTCCACGATTGCATTTCCTTTTTGTACTTCAGAGCTTAGTTCCTCCAGCTTTTGTCCGTCGTGGGTCTTGGATGAACCCGTCGCGCCGCCTACTCCGTCGCGTCCGGTTCTGCCGCCTAATAAGATTACTTTATCTCCGGCAGCCGGTTCCTCCCGGCGAACCCAATCTTTTTTCACTGCACCGGCTACAAAACCGACTTCCATACGTTTGGCCTTATAGCCTTCGTCATAAATTTCTTTGACAAAAGTCGTTGCCAACCCGATTTGGTTTCCATAGGAACTGTATCCGTTTGCAGCTTCTTTGGTGATTTTTCGCTGCGGCAATTTTCCGGAAAGCGTGTCTTCGATTTTCTCCAAAGGATTGGCAGAACCGGTTATCCGCATGGCCTGGAAAACGTAAGCGCGTCCGGACAAAGGATCGCGAATTGCACCGCCTACACAAGTCGAAGCACCTCCAAACGGTTCTACTTCGGTCGGATGGTTGTGGGTTTCATTTTTGAACTGAAGCAGCCATTCTTCTTCTACGCCGTCTACATCAATCGGAACGACGATGGAACATGCATTGACCTCTTCCGAGACATCTATATTGTTGACTTTTCCTGTCTTGCTGAGGTATTTCCCCATAATCGTTGCCAGATCCATCATGCGGATGGGTTTGGTAATGTTAAGCTCCTGGCGTAATTTCAGGTAATAATCAAAGGTTCTTTGTAGTGGTTCTTTGAATTGATTTTCGAATTTGATTCCGGTGATTTCCGTTTCAAATGTAGTATGGCGGCAATGATCCGACCAATAAGTGTCCAGAACTTTGAGTTCGGTTTCAGTCGGATTTCTCTGAATGGATTGAAAATGTTTCTGAATGAATTCCAAATCATCCATTCCCATTGAAAATCCGAAGTCTGCATGAATTTCTTCTAATTGATTCGAATCAAAATCGATAAATCCGTCTATGATCAAAACAGGTTTGATTTCTGTTTTTTCACTGATTTTTAGTTCATCCAGGTTTTTCTCGCGCGATTCAATCGGATTAATGAGGTATCTTTTTACTTTTTCCAAGTCCGAATCTGAAATTCCTTCAAAAACGTATAAATATCCGGATTTTACTTCCGGCTCCCGGAATCCCAGCAATTGCAAGCACTGGTCGGCTGAATCTGCGCGCTGGTCGTATTGGCCGGGGAGAGGTTCTGTTGCGAAATACAAAATACGAAATGCATTTTGCGGAATGATTTCTTCCAGATATTGGTAAACAATATCGGTCACAGGATCTGCGAAAACTTCATAGAGTGAGCTTTGAAGCTGTTTTTCGGTAATATTGAAAAGGTCATAAATAACAAAAACCTTGCACGAGATTCCGCTGACAAGGTTTTGTAATTCTTTTGTGACTTTCCGGCTGTGAACGTCAAACTGAGATTTTTTCTGAATAAAAATTCGTTTATTCATATAGATTTTTAATTCTTTTTAAACCACAAATGAAGTAAACGAAATAAATTCATAAACTTCATTTGTAGAGGAAAATTAACGGTTTTCCGTAGAAACGCCCGACCTTATTACGGGTTTATACAAATGAAATTTTAACTTTAAAAACAAGCAACAAAGTTACGATTTAATTTTGGGATTTCAATCTTAAAATAATTCTAAAACGAAAGAACTTATGGTGAAATTTCCTCTTCATAAATCAGCGTATTTTCTTTTGCAAAATAGACACAGGTCATTTTGCCCAGATCAACCAACCAGTATTCGATCCCGGTTTCCGCACAATGCCTGCAAAATGTAAGATAGTCAGTTTGCCCCTGCTGATGATCTTTTAAATATTTCCGAAATTGATTGGGATTGCATTTACCGGCAATTTCCATATCTGCATATTTCGGTGGTGAAGAAACCGATTGATTGTCTTCATCATAATAAACGGTATGGCCGTCCTTCACATAAGTTTCATACGCCTTGACCCCTAACTGTTTAATTTCTTTGATGTAATCCGGAAAATCGGCCCCCGATTTTACTTTTGCATGCGCCTCCTGTATTTGTTTGATAGTGAACATATTTTTGTTTAAATATAAAAGCTTAAACCTTCAAGTCCGTTTCCAACCCGATCAAATCTTTGTTCTTATCCAAAATAGGCTGAACCTGTTCGGCTAGGAATTCCTCGGTTTGAACGGGAGCAAAGCCGATGAAATTTATCGGATCCAGAACTTGTTGCAACTTTTCTTTGTCAATGTTGAACCGTTCGTCTGCCAGGATTCTTTCCACCAGATCATTTTGTTTTCCTTCTATTTTTACCTGCCGTGCCGCTTCCATACTATGTTCGCGGATAAATTCGTGCAGTTCCTGGCGGTCGCCACCATTTTTCACACCTTCCATAATGATGTATTCTGTCGCCATGAATGGCAATTCTTCGTTGATGTGTTTTTCGATGATTTTCGGATAAACCACTATCCCGTCCAAGATATTATTCCAGATGATCAAGATTGCATCAATGGCCAGAAATGCTTGCGGAATGCTCAGACGCTTGTTTGCGGAATCGTCCAAAGTACGTTCAAACCATTGGGTAGAAGCCACCATTGCCGGGCTGCTTGCGAGTGAGATCACGAATTTAGCTAAAGCTGAAATACGTTCACTGCGCATCGGATTTCGTTTGTAAGCCATAGCGGATGAGCCAATCTGCGATTTTTCAAACGGTTCTTCCAATTCTTTTAAATTTTGAAGCAAACGCAAATCGTTGGTAAATTTATGTGCAGATTGCGCGATGTTGGACAAAGTAGCCAACACTTCCGCATCGATTTTCCGGTCGTAGGTTTGTCCGGTTACGCCCAATACTTTCTTGAATCCGAACTGCTCTGACAAACGTTGGTCAAGTTCTTTTACTTTGGAATAATTGCCATCAAACAATTCTTTGAAGCTCGCTGCTGTTCCGGTAGTCCCTTTTACACCACGAAAACGCAAGGTATCAATACGGAATTCCAGCTCTTCAAAATCCAGCAAAACCGATTGCAACCAAAGCGTCGCTCTTTTTCCGACAGTTGTGAGCTGTGCCGGTTGGAAGTGGGTAAAGCCCAAAGTCGGTAAATCTTTGTATTGCAAAGCAAAATCGTTCAGACCTTTGATGACATTGACTAATTTTTTCTTTACAATCAATAATCCTTCCCTGATTTGAATCAAATCGGTATTGTCACCCACAAAAGCAGAAGTTGCTCCCAAATGAATAATCGGGCGGGCTTTCGGAGCTACATCGCCCAAAGTATGAACGTGTGCCATCACATCATGGCGAAATTGTTTCTCATATTTCGCAGCTACTTCGTAATCGATGTTATGAATATTTTCACGGATTTCCTGTAATTGTTCCTCTGAGATATCCAGACCCAAATCTTTCTGGATTTCGGCCAATGCCAGCCATAGTTTTCGCCAGGTAGAGAACTTCATGTCGGGAGAAAAATTATACAGCATTTCATCACTGGAGTAGCGGGATTCGAGGGGGTTCTGGTATTTGGCGTTTGAACTCATCGGAAATATTTTCTGCAAAATTAAGCTTTCGTAAATTAGTGTGAAAAGAAATCAGTCAGGATTTTTTGGCATTAATTATGAGGTTAATAATCATCATCCTTTAAAATTTAAAGTTATGGACGAGAAAAGACAATACAAATATGCCGATACCGAAACGGCTTTGACAGAACTGGAAAACAAAGGCTATACAAAGGATTTTAATAAAGAGCCTCATCTTATCATTCAAGATCCTGGTTCTTTCAAGATCATGTACATTTATCGTTATGAAGGAATGAGCAACCCGGACGATGAATCGACCGTTTACGGAATTGAACATGCCGAACAGGGCTTAAAAGGCGTTTTTGTCGCAGGAAACTTGAGCTTCAATGAAGATGATGCGGCGAAAGTTCTTTTGCAGCTTGAAATTGAAGGTAGACAGGAGGAGTTAGAATAGCTCTTTTCTGATGATATTCTGCGACCTGTCCGGTCCAACAGAAACCAAGTAAATTTCAATGCCCAGGTATTCTTCAATGAAGTGGATGTATTCCTGCGCAGATTCAGGTAATTCATTGAAAGAATTGATTTCGCAAATGTTCGCATTCCAACCGTCAAGCTCCTTATAGACAGGGTTATATTGCTCCAGCTTGGTTGTGGAAGCGGTAAAATAATCAATGATTTGTCCGTCTTCGGTTTCATAAGCCGTACAAGCTTTAATTTTATCAAATCCGCTCAAAACATCCAGTTTCGTAATCACTAAATGCGTAATGCCATTGATACGGCAGGCGTGCTTCAATGCGACCAGATCGATCCATCCGCATCTTCTCGGACGCCCGGTAGAAGCACCGAATTCATGTCCGACTTTACGTATATGCTCTCCAACTTCATTGTTCAACTCGGTTGGAAAAGGACCATTCCCCACACGCGTACAATATGCCTTGGAAACTCCGATCAGATTTTTCAGCTTAGTAGGAGGAATTCCGGCTCCTGTACAAACACCGCCGGTAGAAGGAGATGAGGAAGTAACGAATGGGTAAGTTCCATAGTCAATATCAAGCATTAAAGCCTGAGCACCTTCAAACAATACATTTTTTCCTTCGTCAATCGCATCGTTTACTTCCACTACCGCGTCAATCAGACGGTGTTTGATCTTCTCACCATATTCCAGATATTGACTGTAGATTTCGTCAAAATTCAATGCGGGTTTTTCAAATAACTTTTCGAATAAGGCATTCTTAATTTTTAGATTAATTTCTAATTTTTCCTTTAAAACTTCTGGATTCAGTAAATCAATTGCGCGAATTCCTACACGTGCCACTTTGTCTTCATAACAAGGCCCGATCCCGCGTTTGGTCGTGCCGATGGAATCCTTCCCGGCGGCTTCTTCCCGGTAGGCATCGAGCAAAATGTGATAAGGCATAATAATGTGCGCCCTGCGGTCGATGAAAATATGTTGGCTTGACAGGCCTCGGTTCTCCAGCGAAGCTACTTCGTCCAGAAAACTCTGCGGATTTACAACTACGCCGCTGCCAATGATACACTTTCCCTGTGATTGCAAAACGCCGGAAGGCAAAAGATGTAAAACAAATTTATCTTCACCTACATAAACCGTATGCCCGGCATTATTTCCACCTTGGTAGCGGACTACGTAATCGGATTTTGCTGATAAAACATCTGTGATTTTTCCTTTCCCTTCGTCCCCAAACTGGAGACCTACTACAACGTATGTTGACATTTTTCGAATTGAAATTTTAGCGCAAAACTCAATTTGCCTGTTACCGCACAAAAATAGTTGTTTAGGTTGTTCAGGACAAATAAAACAATCAACAAAAACGAGAAGTTTTCAAGAATATGAAATCAGAATGTGAATTTCATTTAGTATCAGTCTAAATTGGGCAGGTATCAATAAATGAAAGTATTTATTCTTTAATTTTAGTCATCATTTAAATCATCAGATATTATGAAATCCATTTTCAAAACATTTGCAGCAGTAGTCTTTACTTTATTTCTGGTAAATTGTGCTACTAAGGTAGCGGGAACTTCTGTTGCCGATAAAGAGCCGGTTCCGACCAAAGAATATGTTATGGCGAATTTTTCAGAAGAACAGTTAAATACTGCAAAATCCCTTTATGAGAATAATTGTGCAAAATGCCATAAGTTAAAAGACCCGGCATCAAGAACTCCGGAAGAATGGAATAATATATTGAAAAGTATGATCCCCAAAGCTAAGCTGGCTTATGAAGATGGCCGTTTGGTTCGTGCTTATTTGATTGCGAACTCCAAATAAAATTGGAATTATTTTTGAGGGATTTCAATTCTTCATGCGGGTTAGGTTAAGAATGTTTTACAGGAAATTTAAAATACCGGTTTGGATATCCTTCGGGGCATTTTTTATATGGTATTTGTTTTTTTCATTGCCCAAACCTTTGTTTAAAGAAAACGCTTCAACCATTCTGTACAGCGAAGACAACAGGCTATTGGGCGCAACAATTTCGGAAGATGAGCAGTGGAGGTTCCCTGAAAATGACTCGGTCCCGAAGCGGTTTGAAATCTGCATTACCGAGTTCGAAGATGCCTATTTTCGCAGGCACCCGGGTGTGAATCCGGTTTCTTTGTTCCGGGCATTCCATCAGAATGCAAGCTCGGGAAGTGTTGTGAGCGGAGGCAGCACCATTACAATGCAGACCATCCGTTTAGCCAAGCAAAATCCTGAAAGAACTTATTGGCAGAAATTCTTGGAAATGATCCGGGCAACAAGGCTTGAATTAACTTATTCAAAATCCGAAATCTTAAATTTATATGTTTCCCATGCGCCGTTTGGCGGAAATGTAGTGGGGCTGGATGCCGCCGCATGGCGTTATTATGCAAAATCCGCTCATCAGCTTTCATGGGGAGAATGTGCAACACTTGCTGTATTACCAAATGCCCCTTCGTTAATTTTTCCGGGAAAAAATCAGGAATTACTCTTAAAAAAAAGAAACAGGTTATTAAAAAAGTTACTGGAAGACAAACTGATTTCTGAAGATGACTACGACCTCGCTTTGTATGAACCTTTGCCCGGAAAACCTAATCCGTTACCGGAAATCGCTCCTCATCTTTTGCAAACGTCGATCAGGCAATACAAAGGAAACAGGATCAAGACGACGCTCAATGCCGATTTGCAGGAGCAGGTTAGCTTAGTAGTCGAAAATCATAAAGAAAATCTTTCTGCAAGCGAAATCCAAAATATAGCAGTTCTGGTTGTAGAAGTAGAATCGGGCAATGTAAAAGCTTATGTCGGAAATACACACGATAAGTATAATGGATATTCGAATCAGGTAGACATTATTCAGTCAAAGAGAAGCAGCGGAAGCATTTTGAAACCGTTTTTATATAGTTCCATGCTGCAGGAAGGGCAGTTGCTGCCCAAAACGTTGCTGGATGATACTCCTATGGATATTACCGAAAATTACAGTAAAAATTATTCAGGTGTTGTTCCTGCCGATGAAGCTCTGGCGGCTTCACTCAATATACCCGCTGTGCACATGCTGGAAAAATACAGTGTAGCAAAATTTCATCACAGGTTAAAAGAGTTCGGTTTCACCACATTTACACAAACTCCCAAATACTATGGGCTTTCTTTGATAGTAGGAGGCGGGGAAGTTACTTTATGGGAACTGGCGGCCGCTTACAGGAACCTGGCTTATTGTTCAATTCACCCCACTAAATTTATATTTAACCAAAAAATAAGATACTTGAATTCACAGCAGCGACAAATAACGAAATTTCCCATAGGCCCGGAATCTGCATATCTGACTATACAAGCATTGCAGAATGTAGCACGCCCTGACTCTGAAACAGGCTGGCAGGTATATTCTTCCAAAAATATAGCATGGAAAACAGGTACAAGCCACGGATTCAGAGATGCCTGGGCAGTCGGAATGACACCCGAATACGTGGTCGCCGTCTGGGTCGGAAATGCTGACGGGGAAGGCCGTCCCGGTATAATCGGAGTCAAGGCTGCTGCTCCCGTTATGTTTGATGTTTTCAATATGTTGAAGCTTAATACTAAATTCCAAAAGCCCGAAGGAAACTGGGTAGAGGTCAGAACCTGTAAAGAAAGCGGTTTCTTGCTTGGAAAGGACTGTACACAGTTTGTAACTCAGGTTGTTCCGGCTTCGGCGGTAAATGCCCCTTCTTGCCCGTATCACCAGAAAATTCATCTGGACAAAACAGGCAGATTCAGGGTGAACAGCGAATGTTATGCTGTAAACGAAATACAGACTGAAAAACGATTTGTTCTTCCCCCTATTGAGGCTTATTATTACCGGAAAATCCATCCTGGCTATACTTCTTTGCCGCCTTTTATGGAAGGATGTGTAGCAGGGAAACAGGAACGCCCTTTTGAATTTATTTACCCTAAAAAATTAACCAGAATCTACCTGCCGAAAGATTTTTCGGGTGAGCGTCAGCCACTTGTATTTGAGATTGCATATACAAAGCCTGAGAAACCGCTTTTTTGGTATATGGATGGGAAATATGCAGGAACCACCCGGAATATACATAAATTGGTTATTCAGCCCGAATACGGATTGCACAAAATGCTGGTAACAGATACAGAGGGAAACCGTGTGCAGAAGACATTTACGGTTGTCAATAAGAATTAACCTTTTGAAATTCTGTAACATTGTTATACTTTAGCCTACTTATTAAGCAATAAAATTCAGATTGTACATGAAAAAAATAATTTTGCCGGTATTTTTACTGGCTTTTGGATTACAGGTTTTTGCCCAAAGCGTAGATCAGGCGGAACAGGAAAAAAGAAGCTGGTTTCATCAGGATTTTTCCAAAACGGGAATTTATGGGGTGGGCACAGACTCGGCTTTGGAATTTTTGAAATCCAAAGGATTAAAGCCGCAAACCGTTGTTGTAGGTGTTCTGGATAGTGGAGTTGAAATTGACCACGAAGACCTGAAAGATTATATCTGGACCAATCCCAAAGAAAAAGCCGGGAACGGAAAAGATGACGATAAGAATGGATTTATAGATGATATACATGGGTGGGATTTCTGCACAGATGCCTCCGGGAAAGATTATAATGAGGATTCTTATGAAGCGACCCGTGTAACGGCAAAATATAACCCGATGTTTAATTCAGGTAATAAAAAAGCTGACCTGGAGAATATCAAGAAAATGCCGGCTGAATACCAGGTGTATTTGAAAGCCAAAAAGAAATGGGCCGAAAAATATTATGATGCCAAAAATAATAGCGAGTCTGTTGATGCAGAAATGCAAAATGTTCTGAACTTTCTGGAAGATCTAAAAGTATATGCCAAAGACGGAAAACTGACGGATGATTACATAAAATCTCTTTCAGAAGCGACTCCCGAAGATCAGCAGAAAAAAGAAAAAATTCAGTTTATTTTGGTCAACAATCCTGAATTTGTCGGTTTAACAATGGCTGAAATCATTGAAAAAGCCAAAGAAGAATTCGATGGAAGTAAGAAGGATTTTGCCAATGACCTGCAATATGCTTTTAACCTGGATTATAATCCTGCAAAAGGAAAATTCGATAAAAAAGGATATGGAAACAATGAAGTGGAAGGGCCTGATGCCTTTCACGGAACGCATGTTTCGGGAATTATTGCGGCATCAAGAGGAAACGGTAAGGGTATGGACGGTGTTGCAGGCGGGGTAGTGCAGATTATGTCGGTAAGAACTGTTCCGGATGGAGATGAACGTGATGAAGACGTTGCCAATGCAATCCGTTATGCAGTGGACAATGGAGCAAAAGTGTTGAATATGAGTTTCGGGAAACCTTTTTCACCCGACAGGCAATTGGTATATGATGCAATCCGGTATGCTGACAGCAAAGGAGTTCTGATGTTCCACGCTGCCGGAAATGATAACAAAGACCTGGATTATGAAACCAATTATCCGAGCAACTTTATGGACAATGACATGCAATCTATTGCTAAAAACTGGGTTACAGTTGGGGCCAGTACACGCGATCCACAAAACCTGAAAGCTTCTTTCTCCAATTTCGGAACGGCAAAGGTAGACCTGTATGCGCCGGGAACGGAAATTTATTCGACAATTCCGGATCAGAAATACCGTTATGCACAGGGAACTTCTATGGCCTCACCTGTTGCGGCCGGTTGTGCTGCGTTGCTCTGGGCTTATTTCCCTGATTTGACCTCCCAGCAGGTAAAAGACATCTTGTTTGAGACAGTCAATGTTTCAGATGCAGTTGTAAAAACAGGGTCGGAAGGTGACCAGAGAAAATTCAGCCAGCTGTCTGTAACAGGCGGTGTGATTGACGTAAACAAAGCAGTTCGCCTGGCTTATGAAAAATATGGTAAGAAATAAATTTATTTCAAATCATTATGAAATCCCCTGGAGTTTTCTCTGGGGGATTTTTTATACCCAATCGGTATTCATTTTCTTTTTCAACCTCATTTTTGCTTTCCGTACACTCGGAGATTCAATATTGAGCAGGGTGGCTATTTCTTTGGTCGAAAGCTGAAGATGCAGGTAAGCACACAAACGGACTTCGTAAGCAGTAAGGTCAGGGTGGTTTTCAACCAGTTCCTTGAAAAAAGCAGGGTGCACCTGCTCAAAATGAAGTTTGAACTTTTTCCAATCGGCATCAATGTACATATTGTTGTTTATGGTGCTTTTGATTTGGGTAATAACCTCATCGGGAGCTTGTGATTTGGAGATCTTTTTGATGTGGGTATGCAGTTCGCTAAGTATTTCGTTTTTGTTGTAGAGATGCATTGTGGTGGTGGCAAGCTGCCGGTTTTTGAAGTCGGTTTCTTCCTGTAATTTCTGTTTTTCAAGCTCCATAAGTTCGTTGTGGTGTTGCAGACGGATACTTTCTTCCTGTTTGGTTTGGAGTTCGTCTTTCAGTAGATTGACCCTTGCAACCAGTGAAACGGCAAAAGTAAGTGCCTGCACCAATAAAGCCGCGTGAGGCAGAAAAGAAATATCAGTTCCGTAATTTTTATTAATCATCAGATAAACGGCAAGAATGACCATCATAACCAACTGTACGGTGTTGGCGGCAAGAAAATATTTTGCAGGCTTGAACTTTTTCCGGTAAGCTATTATTCCCGAAGCTATAATAAAGCAGATAATAAAAGCTATGACAATATTTTCAATCAATGCAAAACCGTAGCTTTTCAGATAGGCTAAACCGCTGTATGTTATAACAGAAGATACAAACATATAGGAAACGAAAACATATTTGGTATATTTCAGAAACTTATTCCATTTGGGTAAAATAGTACTTGTCCGCAAAAATTCCTGTGCAAAGGCAATGAAATATCCGATAACCAAAGCAATGGAAATATTGGTTACAAACAAATCAAAATCGAAATAGCAGACCAGATTGTCCTCATTGCATATTTTCGCCTGAAAAATCCGAAATGGCAAAAACCGATGAAAAAGTCCCGATAAGGACGTTACGTACAGCAGTCCGCTGACTAATGTAGCAAGGTAATACAGATAAGTTCTGTCCCGAAACATCAGATAAACATAACCGTTGAAAACAAAAAACATAACGATGACCACAGCCGTAATTAACCAATACATACATGTTTGCTGTGCCTGCCTGTCGAAATCTTCTGCATTAACTGCATTAAGGTTTGCAGTGGTGTGATAAGACTGACCCGAAAATTTCTCCAGATTGGTTTTTATGTACAAATCGGTAGTTTGGTTCGGGTAAAAGCCCATTTTTACAGCTCCCCGTTTTCCCTTTGCCTCTGCCTCTTTTGAAGCCAAACCGCCCTTCAGGATTATCCATTTATCCTGTTTTTGGTCGTAATAATAATAGGCGTTGTCCAGAAAGGGAAATGCTCCCAAATAGTATTCACGGTAACGGTCTGAAGTGTTGGTTATTTCGCTTTTTATCCAGTAAGCGGAATTTATTTCATAATCTTTTAACGTCAGGTCGTTTTGGAAAATCACGGAATCGTTTGCCACCTGCTCAATGGTATAATCGTTATCAGGTAGAATACCTGTTACGGTAGTTTCGATAAATTCGTTTCCGTTCTGTGCAAAAACAATACAACCGAAAAAGAAAAACAACGGAAGAAGAATACGTTTTTCCATAGTATTTGGGTTATTTCAGAGGCTGTCCGAAAAGTGTCATTCTGAACGAAATGGAATGTAGTGAAGAATCTCAAATATCTGATTATTAGGGATTCATCATTCCATGGAATGACAAAAAAGTCAATTATTAGACTTTTCAGACAGTCTCTTTTAGTGAGATCTTATATCCTTCATCAAAAGTATATAAATTTTAAGGAAAAAACACGATAAAGACTTTGCTGTATCGGTTTGCTCAAAACCAAAAATTTATCATTTAAAGCAAAAAAAAAAATTAAACCACTGAAAAACAGTTTATTAAATATAAAAACCCATGTCATGTCCACAATATTTTTTTGAGGTATGTCTACACTTTGTCCACGCTTGTTTTTAGTTTTTTATGTACAAGCATCTCAACTTTGCACCTGTGGACATTTGAGTTCTGCTAAATAAAATTAAATCAGCCAAATACTATTGCTTATGAAAAACGCTTTTACCCATTACAGTATTTTTACGGTCTTGATTTTGCTTTTGTCCGTTTTTGGAAAAGTGAATGCTCAATGTCCGACTTCATCGGCGACTTTTGTATTTACCACTCAACAGCAGGTTGACGATTTCGGAATCATGTATGCCGATTGTAACGACATTGTCCTGAGAAATGTTTACGTTGCAGGTGATGTCACCAACTTGAACGGATTGAGCCATGTCAAAGGCATTACAGACCTTTTATCTATCTGGAGTCCTAGCCAGTTAGCCGATATAGGAGGGTTGTCTTCTTTGGAGAGCGTAGAAGGGGATCTTTGGATTTCCAATGCTCCCCAGTTAGCCAATATAGACGCATTGTCCTCCCTGCAAACTGTAGGAGGCTCTCTTAATATTCAAAATAATGACATGCTGGCCGATATCGACGGTTTAAGCGGACTGTCAAGCACCAAAGAGGTTAGTATTTATAACAACCCTTTATTGACAAATCTTGATGCTTTGAGTGGACTTGTAACTATCGGGGGAAAAAATATATATGTTATAGGGAATAGTTCGTTAATCAATATTTCGGGTTTGCAAAATATTGACCCTGATACGATTAATGGATTGTATATACAAGATAATGCTGCTTTGTCGGTTTGTAACCTACCTAATTTCTGTACGTATTTATCTGATGAAACTAACCCCAGAGCTATAAGCGGAAATGCGGGTTTTTGTCTGGACGAACAGGCGGTAAACTACCATTGCCTGCCTTGCCCGACTTCGGAAGACGACTTCACTCTCAACAACCAACAGCAAATTGACGATTTCGGAGCAATGTATGCCCATTGTACCGATATTGTTTTGGGCAGTATAACCATTTCGGGAGGCGATATTACCAATCTTGACGGTTTGAGCCATATCACAGGTATTACAGGAAGCCTTGTCATCCAGTTTACCCAGTTAACGAATCTTGAAATATTAAGCAACCTAACAAGTATCGGGGGGAATCTTAGCATTGGAGTCAACGCCTCATTAACGAATCTCAACGGGTTGAGCAATATTACAACTGTCGGAGGAAATCTTGAGATTAAGTATAATTCCTTATTGATAAATGTTAAAGCATTGAGCAATCTGATCGGCATTGAAGGAGGAATTGATATTAATAATAATCCGGTATTATCCGACATTTCAGGTTTGACAAACATTGCCCCTTTAAGTATAGAAAACTTGTCTATCGTAAACAATACTGCTCTTTCGGTTTGCGACCTGCCCAATTTCTGTACCTATTTATCCGATGAATCCAACCCGAGAACCATCAGTGGAAATGCGGGAAGTTGTTTAGATGAACAGGCGGTAAGCAACGCCTGCTTTCCCTGCCCCACAGGAAATAACTATACCTTTGCCACCCAACAGCAGATTGACGATTTTGGCGCTACATATACCCATTGTACCAACATAACTTTAGGCAATGTTTCCATTTCGGGAAATGACATTACCAATCTTGACGGATTGAGCAATATAACGGATATCGGAGGAAACCTTATTGTTGCTTATAATCCCCAATTAACCAATCTTAACGGGTTAAGTAATGTAACAGATATTGGAGGAAATCTTACTATTTCTAATAATCCCCAATTAGCCAATCTTAACGGATTAAGCAATGTAACAAATATCGGAGGAAATATTGCGCTTATAAATAATACTGTATTAGCTAATCTTGACGGGTTAAGTAATGTAACAGGTATCGGAGGGGATCTTTATATTCAAAATAATACTGTATTAACCGATATATCAGGCTTACAGAATATAGACCCGGAGACTATAGGCGTATATGATGGTTTGTATATTGTGGATAACCCAAGCCTTTCGGTTTGCAACCTGCCTAATTTCTGTGAATACCTTTCCAATCCTGCCAACACGAAAACCATCGGCAACAATGCAACCGATTGTATCAGCCCGGAAGCGGTTACAAACGCCTGTGCCGGAAGTTGCGGTTCCTACAAAGTATGGAACGGGAATTCCTGGATTGCCGGAGAGCCGGGTTCGGGCGAAAAAGTCTTTATAACGGGAGAATACAGTCCAACGACAGATTTAGAAGTTTGTGAACTGGAAGTTGCGGGAACCGGAAAGTTGACAATTCCTGCCAATGTCGCGGTTACCGTCAACGGGAAAATTACCAACAATGCGGGAGAAAACAACTTCATCGTGGAAAATGATGGAAACTTAATTCAGGTGGAAGATATGGAGAATGAAGGAGCAATCACGGTGAAACGCAACAGCACCCCGATGATGCGCTTGGATTACGCGATATGGTCATCGCCGGTAGAGGGACAAGGTATCCACGCTTTCTCTCCCGAAACCGTCGCCAGCCGTATCTACATCTACGAGGGCGAAGACAGCTATCAGCTCGTTCCCGATCTGGAATCGGACTTCATTGCCGGCAAAAGCTATATGTTCCGGGCGCCCAACAACTGGAATCTTACAACTGACGCCAACGGAGGAAATCCTGTCGCTTATCCCGGCGAGTTCAAAGGCGTTCCGTTCAACGGCGGCATAAGCATAAACGTTTACCCTGAAAGTTATACATCTGTTGGAAATCCGTATGCTTCAAACCTGAATCTGGGAAGCATTGGAAATTCAGATACTGGTACTTTTCTTGGCGCAAATCCTGAAGTTGAAACACTTTACTTTTGGACAAATACCAATCCTGCGGACGGAGCAGGCGGATATACCGGAAATAATTGGGCAACTTATACGTTGGCGGGTGGGGCTTCGGCTTCCGGCGGAAATGTCATACCGGAAGAAGTTATTGCGCCCGGACAAGGATTCATCATCAGCTCAACGGGCTCCGGCACCTCGATCAATTTCAACAATACGATGCGCACTTCGGAAGCAGCTGTTTTCTTCAAAAATGAAGAAGAAATTAGCCGTTTCCGGTTGAATCTGAAAGGAGATAATTCCGATGAATACAACCAAATTCTGATTGGTTATATGGATGGAGCTACTTACGGAATAGACAATCAGATAGACGGAAAAATGTTCGGATATGAAGGTTCTGCCCTTTACAATTTGATTGATGCTGCTTTGACAGGCTCACCAACCCGGTTCACCATCCAGGGAAGGCCGCTGCCTTTTGAAACTTCGGATGTGGTGCCGTTGGGATTCAGGGCAACAGAGAATGGAAAATTCATTATTTCTTTGACCAATTACGAAGGGATTTTTGCAGATGAAATTACAATTTACGTAAAAGACAATGTTTTAGGTATTACCCATAATCTAATGGAATCGGATTATGAATTTGAATCTGCCGCAGGTGAATTCAACGACCGTTTTGAAATCGTTTACGGTGATGATTCCGCGATGGGAACCGATGATTTAACCAACAATTCCATCCAGATTTACAAAGACAAAGAATACATCGTGATTGATTCACAAACAGAGAAAATCCTTTCGGTGGAATTGTATGATTTGAGTGGAAGGAATCTTTACCGGGATGAAAAAGTAAACGCGAACCATTACCGTGTAAAATCCCTGTCCACAGGTATCATCGTAGTGAAAGTCCAGTTGGAAAACGGTGAAATTGTAACGAAAAAAATAATAAACAAATAATGCGGAACCCGAATTTCGAAAAACGATTAAAATATGAAAAACAGGATACTAAAATACGGATTATGGGCTTTTTTATGGTTGGTTTATATGTATCCAGTTTGGGCTTATCCCGGTTCTCCGGAGTCGGGTGAAAACGAGGATGAGATCGGAGCCCCTATAGATAACTGGCAATTCTTGCTGATAATGGTCGCTATCATGCTGGCGACTCATTATTTGATAAGGGACAAAAAGAAAGAAACGGTTTGATTTAAGGTTGGTTTATCAGGGGTGAATCCTCTGGAGGTCCTCCGGGGGATTTATATTTAAATTATCTAATTTTCAAATCCAAATTAATCTAAACCATATCCTCCGGCCGTACCCAGGCGTCAAAATCTTCCGGCGTTACATAACCCAAACGAACCGCCTCTTCTTTCAGGGTTGTTCCGTTTTTATGAGCAGTTTGGGCAATTTCAGCGGCTTTGTAGTATCCGATCTTTGTATTGAGTGCCGTAACCAACATCAACGAATTGTCGACCAGTTCTTTGATTCGTTTGTAATTCGGTTCAATTCCCTGTGCGCAATGTTCATCAAAAGAAACACAGGCATCTCCAATCAATTCGGCACTTTGCAGGAAATTATAAGCCATCATCGGTTTGAAAACATTCAGTTCATAATGGCCTTGTGTCCCGCCGATGGTAATAGCGACGTCATTTCCCATCACCTGTGCGGCGACCATCGTCATCGCCTCGCATTGAGTCGGGTTAACTTTCCCCGGCATGATGGAAGATCCCGGCTCATTTTCCGGAATGAAAATTTCCCCGATTCCGGAACGCGGACCTGAGGCCATCATCCTGATATCATTTGCAATTTTATTTAACGAAACTGCCAGTTGTTTCAGAGCTCCGTGCGATTCTACGATGGCATCGTGTGAAGCCAGCGCTTCAAATTTGTTTTCAGCGGTTACAAAAGGTAACCCGGTAAACTGAGCAATGTATTTTGCAACCAGAACATCATAACCTTTTGGTGTATTCAGGCCGGTTCCAACTGCCGTTCCGCCCAATGCCAGTTCAGACAAATGAGCCAAAGTGTTTTTCAACGCTTTCAATCCATGGTCGAGTTGTGAAACATAACCTGAAATTTCCTGCCCCAAAGTAAGCGGTGTTGCATCCATCAAATGCGTGCGCCCGATTTTTACAACATCTTTGAATTCTTCCGATTTAGCCTTTAAAGTATCTCTCAATCTTTCTACGCCCGGAATTGTCTTTTCCATCACTGCTTTGTAACATGCAATGTGCATTCCGGTCGGGAAAGTGTCATTGGAAGACTGGGATTTGTTTACATCGTCATTGGCTTTCAGAACAGCTTCGCCTTCCCCTATTTTTCCACCGGAAACAATCTGGGCCCTGTTGGCTACAACTTCATTTACATTCATATTGGATTGTGTCCCGGAACCTGTCTGCCAGATGACCAACGGAAATTCACCATCTAATTTTCCGTCCAGTATCTCATCACAAACCTGGGCAATTAAGTCCCTCTTTGCCTCGGGTAAAACACCCAGCTCACAATTTGCGTAAGCAGCTGCTTTTTTCAGGTAAGCAAATCCACGGATGACCTCTTTTGGCATAGAAGCTTCCGGCCCGATTTTGAAGTTATTTCTTGAACGTTCGGTTTGAGCTCCCCAGTATTTGTCGGCGGCCACTTTTACTTCGCCCATCGTGTCTTTCTCAATTCTATAGTCCATTGTAGTTAAATTTTTATTTTTGTTAAAATTAATTAGAAACAGAATACCTGACAGCCTGACTGTCCTCCTCTTAATATCAAGCTTTTTCGATTCTGAATTCCATTTATTTCTTTTTTAGATAATTTTTAATGAATGATGGTGACTACTTTAAAATCCAAATTTCTAAAATCTGAATTCTCAACAGGCATCTGTTTGATTGTAAGGAGCAAATTTAAGAAACCTGATTTTAATTTTCTTTAAAAGTGATAATTTTCAGTTTCGTTTTGGAATTGAATTAAATTTTTTACTTTTGTCAGAATAAATTTACAGTTATGGCACAATACTTAGGATTTGTATTTTTCTTGTTTATGGCTTGTTGTGGTTTCTGGGGAATCCTCTTTTTTGCATCCATGATTCCTTATTGGCTGACCGGATGGTTTACAATGAAGGCAAAAGAAAGAAAAGAGGGACTGCACCTGGAGCTTCGCCCGACTTTACCGGAACAGGAAGGCGTGACTGTTTTGTATCAGAAAAATTAATTAAAATTGATTATAAAATTAAAAATCCCGGTCACTGAGGTTCTCAAAGTGAGCGGGATTTTTCATAATAGGTTGCCGGCAGGATCTATTTTTTTGTTACACGGATGTCAACTCTCCGGTTTTGCGCCTTACATTCGTCCGTATCATTAGCCGGACAAACAAAGTGGTCTGCGCCATAACCTTCACTCTCAATTCTTGATTTGTCAATTCCATTAGCAATGATCTGGTCCGCAACTATCCTTGCACGGTCGGTTGAAACCTGTTTATTTACGGCAGCATCACCTGTATTATCTGTATATCCGCCAATCTTTACCATTGAACTTGGGAATGCTTTCAAAATTGCAACAACATTTTTGATCTGGGCTTCGGAAACCGGGGTCAGATCTGCTTTTCCTGTTGCAAAATAAACACGGTCGAGTGTGATCCAACCCTGGGTTTTGTCACTACTTACTTTGAAGTTTGTATCATTCAACTGCGTAAATAATTTATTTTCGGTGCTGTTATTGCCGATGCTTAATTTCGTTCCGTCGGGCAAAGAGATCTCTGTGACATCTCCGACATCATAAATATAGTTGCCCTCCGCATCAAGTTTCGCGGTTTCGACAATGACCGAAGCCGTATCAATTTCTGTCGAATCATTTTCTGTTACGGCAGATGTCATTTCAGTATCTTTGTTACATTTGCAGGAAGTAAAAAAGAAACCTGAAGCGACAGCAACCGCCAAAATGCCTGTTTGTAATTTCATAATATTTTGATTTTTGGGTTAACGCTTCTAAAATTATCAACTTCTGTTCCAATTGTTAAATATCGAAATTGATTTAAAATGAATTTTTCAGTAACGAAAAGAATATATTTGCTTTAAATTCGATTAAAATGAAATTTCCTAAAATTCAAACGCTAAGAGAAATTGCAGAAATAATTGGTTCGAAATATATTGGAAGCCCGGATTTTCCGATAAAAGGAATTAATGAAATCCACGTGGTTGAGCCCGGCGATATAGTCTTTGTTGATCATCCGAAATATTATGACAAAGCGTTGGAGAGTGCGGCGACGGTTGTGCTGATTAACAAAGAAGTGGAATGCCCGGAAGGAAAAGCGCTTTTGATTTCAGATGATCCGTTCAGGGATTTTGTGAAGATAGGACAGCATTTTAATCCCTTTCAGATATCGGGAAAATCTATTTCTGATTCTGCGGAAATCGGAGAGGGAACTCAAATCCAGCCAAATGTTTTTATTGGGCACAATGTAAAAATCGGGAAGAACTGCCTGATTCATGCCAATGTTTCGATTGGAAATAATTGTGTAATAGGTGATAATGTGATCATTCACTCCGGGACCGTTTTGGGGGGCGACGGATTTTACTATAAAAAACGTGAAAAGGGTTTTGATAAATTAAAATCCGTTGGAAATGTAGTGGTTGAAGATGATGTCGAAATAGGAGCGAACTGTACGATTGACCGCGGCGTTACGGCTTCTACGATTATCGGTGCAGGAACTAAGATCGATAATTTAATCCAAATTGGTCATGACACGATCATTGGTAAAAAATGCCTTTTTGCTTCCCAGGTCGGAATTGCCGGGTGTGTAGTGATTGAAGATGAGGTCACGCTTTGGGGGCAGGTCGGCGTTAAAAGCGGAATTACCATTGGTGCTAAGGCTGTGGTTTTGGCGCAGTCCGGTGTGGGGCATGATCTGGAAAGCGGAAAGTCTTATTTCGGTTCTCCGGCGGAAGATGTCAGGACGATGTTCAAAAAGATTTCGGCAACCAATATCCTGGCGGAAAATTATTTGAAAAAAAGAGAATAACCGATTCAATTTTTTCAGTCAGTTTTTTCAGATTAAAGACTCCAGATACTAATTGCATAGTCTTTAATGCCTTGTGGATTCTACTTTAAATCATTAAGTTTGCAACTTGCAAATCAAATAAAAGAGAAAGAATTAATGGAAACACAAGTAATGAACGTTCACGAAAGATTAGGAAAACATATATTGGCAGACGGTTACCCGATTGTGATGGATCTGGAAAAATCTCACGGATCGTATATTGTAGATGAAAATGGTGACGAATACCTTGATGTGTTCAGTATGTTTGCTTCTGCATCAATTGGATATAACCACTCGCATCTGGTTAAGAATCTGGAATTTTTAGGCAGAATGGCCATCAATAAACCCACTGTCTCAGATGTTTATACGGAAGAGTACGCAGACTTTGTAGATACATTCGGACGCGTTGCAATTCCCGAAGAATTACAATATGCTTTTTTTGTAGAAGGAGGAGCCCTGGCGGTTGAAAATGCATTGAAAGCGGCTTTTGACTGGAAAACCAGACTGAATAAATCCAAAGGAATTGACAAGGAAGCAGGAAAAGTAATTCACTTTCAACAGGCATTTCACGGGCGTTCGGGCTATACTTTGACACTGACCAATACAAAGGACCCGAGGAAATATATGTATTTCCCGAAATTTGACTGGCCGAGAATTGTCAATCCGAAAATGTATTTCCCGTTGACAGAAGAAAGCCTGGTAAAAACAATCGAACAGGAAAAAATTGCAATAAACCAGATTATGAATGCCATTTCTGAAAATCCCGATGACATTGCCTGTATCATTTTGGAAACCATTCAGGCAGAGGGGGGTGATAATTATTTCAGAAATGAATTTTTCAGGGAATTGAGGAGAATCTGTGATGAAAATGAAATCCTTTTGGTTTTGGATGAGGTTCAGACTGGAATCGGCCTGACCGGGAAAATGTGGGGATTCCAGAATTATGATATTATCCCGGACATTATTTCTTTCGGTAAGAAAACACAAGTTTGCGGGATTCTAGCTAATAAGGAAAAACTGGACCAGGTTCCTCATAATGTATTCCAGGAATCAAGCCGGATTAATTCGACATTTGGCGGGAATTATATTGATATGCTTCGTTTTAAATTGATTCTCGAAGTAATTGAACAAGAAAATCTTTTGGAGAATGTAAGGGTTCAGGGAGAATTCCTGAAAGCACAGTTGGAAAGACTGGCCGAAACATATCCGCATGTTTCAAACGTAAGAGGAATGGGCTTGTTCCTGGCATTTGACTTGCCTTCTGATGAAGAAAGGAATGCATTTATCAAAAAAGCATTTGAAAATAAGCTGATCATTTTACCTTGCGGAACCCAATCCGTAAGATTCCGACCTCACCTGAATGTAAAAAGAGAAGACCTTGAAAAAGCAGTTGAAATTATAGATTCTATTTTGTAATTGATTCACAATATAAAATAAAAACCCGGTCACTTTGACCGGGTTTTTTTATAATGATATTGCTTTCTTAAATAGATTTAATCAAAATCCTGATTTACCCCAACAGGCGCGCTTTGAACATTGATTGCTTCACGTGTGCTTATCTGGTCACCATTTCCTAATACAAATGCCACAATCTTCAGATTTTGTGAATTTGTTACGTTCGAAGGAAGACTGACATTAAAATCTTTAGTCCATACAGTTCCGTTAGCAATTTGATTTGATGGGATAGGATCGCCATATATATCGGTATATGATTTCAATAAAACATGTTCCTGAGGGAAATTCGGAATATGATCGGGCATTGACGTGTAGTTAAATTCCGGGTCGCAAGTAGAGTTTCCTCCACTGTAATAGTTTACTTGCTCATGCGTTAAACCATCTTCAATTAAATTGACTACAAGACGGGCATTCGGAATGGCGTCTGTAGCAAAACCGACTTTTACCTGAATGCTCAAATTGTTTCCATTTAAGGAGGAATTAATAGCCAGACCCAATGAGGCCGTCTGGTTCAGATAAGACTGGAACTGAGGATAATAAACGGTAGGGTCATTTGGACACGGATAGGTGCCTTGTAACTGATCCAGGTTATATATACGGTTTATTTTGCCTTTTGGCTGACCTTGGGCATTATAATTGGCAGGATTTGTCATATCCTGGGCAAATTCGTATGCCCAAGGATCTGTTGGAGCTCCTGGACAATGGATGGCAATAGGCACGATCCTGTCACTGTATTCCGTTAAATAATGTACAATCGTCGCCATTCTTGGACAATAGCCGCACCATGTTCCAGTGTAATCTTCTACCAATACTTTTTGGGTATATTGGGAAGGGATAACATCTATGGAAGCAAAAGTTTTGGTGCTGGTAGTTTTGCCATTATAAGTGGCATACACCTCATTGGCATCATTTACTTCCGTTGGCGTAAAGGAACTTCCGGTTATCTGTTCGCCGTTTACAAAAAATACGGCTTCGGAAGTTACATCACCTGTTATGCTGGAAGAAACATTGAATGAAACAGAATTTCCCACAGGTACAGAGACGGCACTTACCGTAAGTTCAAGCATTTCATCTCCAATTTCTTCTTCGGTTCCACAACTGATGAGAAGGCCGGAAAATAAGGTCAAAAAAACAAAAATGTGTGTTAGATTATTTAATTTTTTCATAAATAAAAATAAATTTTTGCTAATTTAGCCCAATTAACACACAAACAAAAAAATTATGACCAAAAAATTGCTTACGGTTTTTTCGCTGTTTTTTACAATTTCCCTTTTATCTGCACAGGATGCACAATTTCCCGATATGACAATTCCTGATTTGGATGGGAATAAGGTAGATGTAAAAGCGTTATCTATGGAAGGCAAGCCTGTTGTCCTTGCCTTTTGGGCAACCTGGTGCGGGCCGTGTATGCTTGAATTGAACGCCATCAATGACCATATTGATGACTGGGTTGCCGAAACGGGAGTGAAATTCTATGGTGTATCTGTTGATGACTCAAAAACTGTCAGCAGAGTAAGACCATTGGTAAATGGTAAGGGCTGGAATTTTGATATTTTGCTGGATACCAACAATGAACTGAAAAGACACCTGAACTTTTCAACGCCTCCTTATGTTGTAGTGGTGAAAGACGGGAATGTCGTTTATAAGCATTTGGGGTATCAGCCTGGTGCCGAAGAGGAATTATACGAAAAAATCAAAGAATATTCTAACTAAATAAAATGAAGGGTTTTTCTGGTGATGAAATCTTATCATTTTAAAGCCCTTAGAAAAATAAACATAAACACATGAAACAAATTTATGGTTTATTGGTGTGTGCTTTAGCAATTTCACCTATAGCTTATGGACAAATAGATGTAGCGGGAGGAACCTTTTCGGGTGGGATAGAGTCTACCTCGCAGTGGTATCAGACCGATGAGGATTTAGGATTTGACCAGCCCGACGACCCATTCCGTTCCAATAATTATATAAGATTGGATTATAATTATGGTAAATTCTCAGCAGGGTTACAGTATGAGGCTTATCTTCCAAGTGCATTGTTAGGATATTCAGACCGCTTCAATGACAATAAAATAGCAACCTACTATGTAAATTATAAAGGAGAGCAATTAGACATCACAGCCGGTAATTTTTATGACCAGTTTGGTAGCGGCATGGTCCTCAGAAGCTGGGAAGACCGCCAGATTGGAATCAATAATTCCATTCGCGGGGTTCGTGTAGCATATACGCCTAATGATTTTACAACTATCAAAGGTTTGATCGGAAAAAACCGTTTGGGTTTCGAAACCACGGAAGGTACGGTAGGCGGAGTGGATGTTGAAACAAATATAGTTCGCCTTTTTGACAAAGAAAATTACAATAATGCGGTAACTGCAGGATTCAGTTATGTGGGGCAGCATGAAGATTATACGGGCAGTGTAGATGACTTTCCGCAAAATGTAGGCAACTACTCCGCAAGGTTAGGCTATTCAGGAAATTCAGGGATTTATGTGAATGCTGAATATGTTTACAAAGAAGAGCGACCTGTCTATAATAGCGGGACGCCTTCTGATAAGTTCTATGACGGAAATGGATTATTGATTAATCTGGGCTATTCTACAAAAGGATTTGGAATAAATACCACTTTTAGAAGACTGGAAAACATGGGTATTTACGGACAAAGGGATTTAAGCGAGCCTGCTGCCAATTTGTACAATGAAGCTATTGTGAATTATTTGCCGGCATTGACCCGTCAGCATGATTATCTGTTGACAAATATTTATGTATATCAGGCACAACCAAATTTAAACTTTGAAAAAGGGGAAGCCGGGGAAATTGGAGGCCAGGTAGATATATTTTATAATCTTCCGAAAGAAACTTTTTTAGGCGGCAAATACGGGACCAAATTAGCTGTGAATGCATCTTATTGGAATGGCTTGAATGCAAAATTTAATGCTACGGGAGATGAATATGAAACCAGTTTTTTTGATTTCGGGAAAAAATTCTTTCACGATGTGAATTTTGAAGTAAACAAAAAATGGACTGATAAGTTTTCGTCTATCGTTACCTATATGCACCAATATTATGATAAAGGAATCATAGAAGGGGGAAATTACAGCCATATTATAGCCAATGTGGTTGTAGGAGATTTCCTGTACAAATTCAATACGAAGAATTCTTTGAGATTCGAGTTACAGCATCTTCAAACCAAAAGAGACAGAAAAAACTGGGCGGCAGCACTGGTTGAATATAATCTTAACCAAAGATGGAACTTTTACGTAGGAGATAACTATAATTATGGAAATGACAATGAAGACGCACGCTTCCATTATTACATGGTAGGAGGAAGCTACGCTAAAGAGTCGACCCGGGTTGCACTAAATTATGGCCGTCAGAGAGGTGGTTTGATTTGTGTAGGAGGGGTTTGTAGATACGTTCCTGAAAATACGGGATTTACACTTTCATTGGTGAAAACATTTTAGCATATTGTTAGAAAATAAATCTAAACGGCACACAATTTTATATTATGAAACAATTATTTACTAAGCTCATGCTTATCGGGTTAGCCCCGCTGGCGACCTACGGGCAGACAATAGTTAGCACCGCTCCCGAAAATAGAAAAGCGATACTGGAAGAATTCACTGGAATCCACTGCGTCTATTGCCCTCAGGGCCATGCGATTGCAGAACAAATCCTGAATAATAATCCCGGAAATGCTTTTGCAATTAATATCCATCAGGGAGGTTATGCAACACCAGGCTCCGGAGAGCCGGATTTCAGGACACCTTTTGGAAATGCAATTGCCGGACAAACAGGTTTAACGGGGTATCCTGCCGGAACAGTAAACAGACATAATTTTCCAGGATTTGAAATGGGTAATTCAGGAACTACAGCCATGGGAAGAGGTGAGTGGATGGCAGCCGCCAACCAAATTTTAAATATGCCTTCTTATGTGAACATGGCAGTTGAAGCGAGCATAGACCTTGATTCAAGGCAATTGACTGTACATGTTGAAAGTTATTATACCGGAGATAGTCCACAATCGACTAATTTCTTAAATGTTGCCCTTTTGCAGAATAATACTGCAGGCCCGCAAACGGGAGGAAACGCCGGAAACAGTTATAACCATATGCGCAGGTTGGTTTATTTAGTTACAGGACAATGGGGTGAGGAAATCAATACTACGACTCAAGGTTCATTTATTGATAAAACATATGTTTATACAATTCCCGAAGATTATAATAATATACCGGTTATTTTATCAGACATGGAGCTTGTTGTATTTATGACCGAAACCCACCAGGAAATCATTAGCGGTAACGGGGCATTCCCTTCATTGATTGGATTGGAGTATCAGAATGATGTGGCGTTAAATTCAATTCAGGAAATTTCAAATACTTGTAATAATGTAATTGGTCCTGTAGTGGAAATAGAAAATAACGGAGAAAATCCGATTACTTCTGCCACTATTGAATATTCTTTTAATGCAGGTGAAATATATACCTACAATTGGGTAGGTAATTTGACCTCATTACATACGGCAACTGTCCAATTACCTGAAGTCGAATTTGATTTACAAGATGTAAATACACTAAGTGTAACAGTGAATGCTGCAGACCAGAATAGTTCGAATAATTCACTTAGCCGGGAATTTAATCAAGCAGAAGAATCATCTTCTGTTAATGTAATTCTTGAGCTTCAGACAGATAATTTTGGTAATCAAACGAGATGGACGCTCAAAAGTTCTGACGGGACAACTGTAGCTTCGGCTTATGGATATCCAAGCAATGAAGAACATATTGTTAACATTGAATTACCCGGCCCAGATTGTTACAGTTTTACTCTGACCGATACCGGAAATAATGGAGGAGCCTCAATTGTTTTAAAAGACCAGGCAGGCAATATTCTAATTGAGTCTGATGGGAATTATGGAGGTGGTTTTACAGAAGCGTTCTCTTATGGAGCTCTTGGAGTTGATCAGCAAGCAGCTTTGACTGATGTTCAAATTTACCCTAATCCTTCCACAGGTGTTGTAAACATAAAAACACAAAACGGATTTGAATCTGCTCATGTTTATGATATCACAGGTAAATTAATTAAAAAAATTGCAGGTAATAATGCTAAACAATTCACGCTTGATTTGAGTTCGTTGAGCAGCGGTACTTATGTTATTAAAATTAAAGAAGAAAATAAAATTACCACGAAAAAGATTTTAATCAAGTAATATTTTCTGATAAGATATAATGAAAGCAGCCGGTAAAATATGCCGGCTGCTCTTTTTTATCAAAGATTACTACACTATTGAAAAGATGGCATTTACACTTTCATTTTTAAACTTTTTTTAATAAGTTTGTAGTAATATTCTTCATTTTTAATTAACACACAAATTATATTTTATGAAACACTTTTTTACTAAATTCATGCTTATCGGGTTAATTCCGTTAGCTGGTTACGGTCAGACAATAGTGTCTACAGATCAGGAAAACAGAAAAGCGATTCTGGAAGAATTCACCGGAATTCACTGTCAGTATTGCCCACAGGGTCATGCAATAGCAGAGCAGATACTGGAAGATAATCCCGGAAATGCATTCGCTATTAATATCCACCAGGGAGGATATGCAACACCGGGTTCGGGAGAACCTGATTTCAGGACTCCTTTTGGAAATGCTATCGCCAACCAAACTGGCTTGGTCGGTTATCCTGCAGGAACAATGAACAGACAGAACTTTCCGGGACTGGAAATGGGTAATCCGGGTACAACAGCTTTGGACAGAGGTTACTGGAAACAAGCGGCAAGTGAGATAATTTCTGAAAGTTCTTATGTGAATGTAGGTGTAGAAGCTCATGTTGATTATGTAACCCGTGAAATGACAATCAATGTGGAGGTTTATTACACCGGAGACAGCCCTTTAAATACAAATAAGCTGAATGTCTTTTTATTGCAGAATAATACAACGGGACCTCAGACAGGGGGCGGACAGGGAAGCAATTACAACCACATGCGCCGGCTTATAGATGTAATGACCGGACAATGGGGCGAAGATATAACAACTACTACAGAAGGAAGTTTTATACAAAAGACATATAATTATACGATTCCGGCAGATCTGAATGGTATTCCAATAGTTTTAGGAGAATTGGAATTAGTAGCATTTGTTGCTGAGACCAATCAGGAAATTGTCAGCGGAAACGGTGCTTTCCCTTCTTATACTAATTTAGCATTAGATAATGACATCAGCATAAAATCTGTGGCAGATATAGCGCCTCAATGTAGCGGAATGGTAAGCCCGGTTATAGAAATAAAAAACAATGGTAATGAAGTATTGACATCTTTAGACATTACCTATTCAGTGAACGGAGGAACAGAACACACCTATACCTGGACAGGTAATTTGGGAGGCCTTCAGTTTGAAAGTGTGCAGCTTCCCGAAATTCCTTACGATCAGAATTCAAACACAATCGAAATTTCACTTCCTAATGATGAGGTTACGGACAACAATACAGGGTCTGTGAGCTTTGATGAAGCCATAAACGTAGTTACAAGCCTGACATTGTCGGTACATACCGATAGCTGGGGCGAAGAATGTACATGGGAAATACTGAATTCTTCAGGAGAAGTAGTATATGCAGGAGGCCCGTACGACGGACAAAATAACCAGACTTTCACATACGATTTAGACTTGCCGGGAGATTGCTATACATTTAACCTGCATGATGTATATGGTGACGGAGGCGGTGCTATCTCGCTCAAAGATGCCAATGGTGTTACCGTATACTCATCTTCGGGGAACTATGGCGCAGGGGTGTCTAAGAACTTCTCTACAGGCGTATTAAATGTTTCTGATTTAAATGCTTCAGAAGTCCGGATTTATCCAAATCCGTCAACAGGGTTGGTAAACATAAGCTCTAAAGCCGATAACAATATTGAAGTTTTTGATATGACTGGCAGGAGAATCTATACTACCCAGGCGCAAAGCGGGACTTCAACATTAGATATGACTCCTTATGGAAAAGGCATTTTTGTTGTAAAGATTTCTGATGGTAAAAATATAATTACTAAAAAAGTAATTATAAAATAACCTGAATAAAATTTATATAAGCAAGCAGTAATCTTTTTGCTGCTTGCTTTTTTATTTTCCGATAATTTGTAACGCTAAAAAGCTTGAACCAGGGAAAAGAATAAAAGGGGCTATTAGAATCCATATTTGGTTAAAAAATAGAGGAATAGCATTTTTATTACTAAAAATCTTTTAATACATTTGTAAGATAGTTCATTTAATTAGATAATAACACACAAACTTTATTTTATGAAACAATTTTTTACTAAGTTTATGCTTATCGGGTTAGCTCCGTTAGCAGCTTACGGTCAGACAATAGTGTCTACAGACCAGGAAAACAGAAAAGCGATTCTGGAAGAATTTACCGGGATTCATTGTGTCTACTGTCCTCAGGGTCATGCCATTGCCGAGCAGATCATTAACAGTCATCCCGGTGATGCTTTTGCAATCAATATCCATCAGGGAAGTTATGCAACACCAGGTTCAGGGGAGCCTGACTTCAGAACGTCTTTTGGAAATGCTATTGCAGGTCAGACAGGATTGACAGGGTATCCTGCCGGAACAGTAAACAGACATAATTTCCCCGGACTTGAAATGGGAGGTTCAGGAACAACAGCAATGGGTAGGGGAGAATGGTCAGCTGCCGCTAATCAGATTATGGCACTTCCATCTTATTTAAATATGGCAGTGGAAGCCACCATCGACGTAAACACCAGAGAATTAACCGTTCATGTTGAATCTTATTATACAGGCAATAGCCCGGCAGGGACCAACTTTTTAAATGTAGCGTTATTACAGAACCATACATATGGCCCGCAGACAGGAGGAAACGCAGGTAATAATTATAATCACATGCGCAGATTGGTAAATCTGATTACAGGTCAGTGGGGTGAAGAAATCAATACAACTACACAGGGCTCTTTTGTAGATAAAACATATACTTATACAATTCCTGCTGATTACAATGGAATTCCTGCTGATATCTCGGAAATGCAGGTAGTTGTGTTTATGACCGAGACCCACCAGGAAATTATCAGTGGGAACGGTACATTCCCGGATTATGCTGGTTTGGCCAATAATAATGACTTAGCGGTTAATTCACTGCAGGAATATAATAGCCAGTGCGCCGGAACAATTGCCCCTTCTGTGGAGATTCAAAACAGAGGACAAAATAACATTACTTCTGCTGTAATTGAGTACACAATTAATGGCGAAAGTTATTCTTATAATTGGGAAGGAGATTTGGGAACTTATCAAAAGGAAACAATCGAATTGCCGGAAGTATCTTATAACGTTCAGGATGAAAATACTTTAACAGTAAGTGTTTCCAGTGATGAGAACAATGACAATAATTCAATGTCAACCACTTTCGATAAAGCAGTTGGAACAACAACTACGCTACATTTGACTCTCCATACCGATCAATATGGTTCTGAAACAAGATGGAATATCAAAAACTCAGCTGGTGCAATTGTTCAGCAGCAATTAAGCCATGGTAACAACCAGACTTATGAGACCGATATAAATCTTCCTGCTTCTGACTGCTATACCTTTAATTTAATTGATACTTATGGTGATGGCGGAGCAACTGTAACACTTAAAGACAGCAATGACGTAGTTGTTTATACTACATCAGGAAACTACGGTTCAGGAGCTTCTACCAACTTCGAAGCAGGGGTTTTGGCCGTTAATGATTTAGATGCTAATTCGGTATCGATTTACCCGAACCCATCAAATGGAATTATCAACATCAGTTCAAAAACAGCAAATAACAACGTAGAAATTTTTGATGTTACAGGCAGAAAAATTTATACAACACATACTAATTCAACTTTATCTACCATTGACTTATCGTCTTACGGAAAAGGAGTATTTGTTGTGAAAATTTCTGACGGTAAAAATGTAACTACCAAGAAAGTTATAATAAAATAGATTTATATTAATTACCAGGCAGCCGCGTTCATAAAAGGTGGCTGCTTTGGTCTTAAACCCACAAAAATGAAAAAAATAATTTTATCAGCTCTGACCTTAACTATTGGATTGACAGCTTCATTTGCTCAAAATCAGGATTATACAATTACAGATTTAAACATGGTGGAATACGAAAACAATTCCATGCACGTTTTTGCTGTGCATGGAACTTTTGCCGATCCTATAGACGAAGCAAAACTCCATCTTGTTGTAAACAATTTTGGTAATGAAGCTATCAAAGTTGCGGCTGAAGTAATGGAAATAACAAATACGGATGGTTCCCTCGCGCAATTTTGTATAGGCGGGCCTTCAGGAAACTGCTTTAACCCTATCAATGAAGGATCATTTTATCCTAGCGCAAACGGAGGTATTGTAGAGCCGGGTTCAAACTGGGGAAATTTTGATTATCTTATCAATTTAGATCCGACGAACCTTGCGGAATATAAATTAAGATTTGTGCAGATGGATGACAGCGGAAATGAGATTCCCGACACGAATTTTTATATCAGCTACAAGTACGATGAAAATGCCATGGCAGTTTCAGATGCTAATTCAATTGCAATTGCACAGGTTTATCCGACCATTGCAACAGGCTTTACAAATGTTACTTTGAAAGAAAATGCAACCGTTCAGATTGTGAACCTGGAAGGAAAATCTGTAAGATCATTGAAATTGAACAGTGGTAATTCCAGATTGGATTTATCAGGCGTACCAGCCGGAATTTACTGGATACAATTCAAAGGTGTATCTGGATTGACAACGAGCTCAAAGGTTGTGGTGAGATAATTATCCTACAATATAATAAATCAAAAACGCCCACTAATAATGGGCGTTTTTTTATTTTTTTCCCTTTATGTTTGGAATTTTTTAACATAATTTCTACATTCGGGAGTAATTTAAAACTTAAAACCATGAAAAGGAACTGCTTTGGCGTAAGCTGTTTGGGCATCGTCTTGTTTTTTA
>Ga0182746_1000037_pt1 | contig 250328 bp, 184 predicted proteins | sample eDN3rd30CBELigOP_FD_128881 | JGI IMG/M metagenome (GOLD analysis project Ga0182746, IMG submission 128881) | Enriched Organic Plus compost microbial communities from Emeryville, California, USA - eDNA 3rd pass 30_C BE-Lig OP (version 2) (version 2) ...
CAAAAATCACACAGTGAAATAATTAAACCGAGCTTGCGAGCTCTTGAACACCTTTTCAACAAATAACTGTGAAAAATCATGACAGCTTCATCGCCGATAAAAAGCAAATTTAATATGATGAAATATATTACAAACCAAACAAACAGATTATGCGATTTATTATTGATGTACTATTGACAGGGCTGGCTGTATTTCTTGCAGCGCTGGTCCTTCCCGACTCTGCCGTGAGTGTTGACGGATTCGGATGGGCGATTGTCGCCGGACTTATTATCTCTTTCGTGAATGCAACAATCGGAACGGTTCTCCGGTTTTTTACATTCCCGCTCAATCTCCTTACATTGGGATTGATATCGTTTATCATTACGGTGCTGATGGTACAGCTTACCAGTTATTTCATGGGAAGTAAATTTGATGTAGCAAATTTTTGGTGGGCAGCGGTATTTGCGCTGGTTGTTGCCTTGATTCAAATGCTTTTGGATAGTCTTTTCAAATCCAAGAATCGCGACTGACGGCACTTTAATCCGGCAGGCACCTTCATGCCTGCCGGTTATAAATTCTCTTTTTAAGTATCAGGATGCGAGGTAGCCACCATCCACTGCGTAATACGCTCCATTTACAAAAGAGGCCTTATCCGTACTAAGCCACAATACCAATTCAGCTACTTCATTTGCTTCTCCCAACCTGCCGATTGGATGTTTGCTCACCAACCAATTGATGGTATCGCTATCCATGTCTTTCAATAAGGGCGTATTAATGAAGGCAGGTCCCACCGCGTTGGCACGGATACCTCCCGCGGCATACTCCAGTGCAATGTTTTTAGTGAGCCCTACGACTCCGTGTTTCGCAGCTACGTAGGCTGCGGAATTAGCAAATCCCACCTGACCCAAAATCGACGCCATGTTTACAATAACACCGCCCCCCGCTTGTAACATGGCCGGTATCTGATAGCGACAACCATAAAACACTCCGGATAGATTGATCGCGATGACCTTATCCCATCCTTCCACCGGATATTCACCCGTAGGGGCCGACGGCCCACCGATCCCTGCGTTGTTACAAGCAATATGCAATGCGCCAAATTGCTCAATAGTTTGTCTGACCAAGCGATCGCTGTCTTCCGCTTTCGATGTATCAGCCGCCACGAAATACGCTGTTCCGCCCCCGTCTGTAATGAGCTTTACGGTTTCTTCACCCCCACCCACACTGATGTCGGATACCACCACTTTCGCACCTTCCCGTGCATAGGCAAGTGCTACGGCCCGGCCGATTCCTGACGCCGCACCGGTGACAATCGCTACTTTATCGGTTAATGCTCCCATAATTGTGTTGTTTTTTGTTACGATAACAAAGATAGTTACCTTTTGGTTGGACGAAAATGACATCAGTCATTCCCTCAATTGACCATCTACCCTATTCAGTTGGATTACCTGTAATCACCAACGACTTCCGGAAGGCCTCGGGGGTAATCCCAGCGTTCTTTTTGAAAAACTTTGTGAAATACGAATTATCCTCAAAATTCAGCATATACGCTACCGTTGCTATGGAAAGCGCAGGGTTAACCAGCAATCGCTTTGCTTCCAAGGTAATCCGATTGCGTATCACCGCTCCCGCCGACTGTCCCAATAAATCTGAACAAATCGTATTCAGATAATTGGGTGTAATATGGAGCATGGCTGCATAATGCCTAGGTAACCGCAATTCCGAAAAATGTTTATCGACCAATTTCTGAAAATTGCGGAGAAGTGTAGTACTGTACGATAAACGCGGTGATCTTGTTGCTGCTTGCATATATAGGCCAGTTAGGTCCAAAAACAGCTTAAGAATCAATACGCGCAATTTGTCCAATTGAAGCTCACGCAGGGAAGCTGCCAACGGGATCATCTCCTCAAAAAGCTCCGTTATAGCCGGCTGCATGGATCGGGGTATATCCAATACGGATTGTTGCGCAATACCTTGAAAAAAAGGAAAGTCGTCGATATAATCAGGCCGCAAAAGAAATGATTGAAAAAATGACGCCGAAAAATTAAGCACGTAACCGTCCACATCTCCCTCAAAGTTCCAATGATGAACCTGACTCGGAGCCATTGCATAGAGCTGATGTGGCTGTACCGGGAATCGATCAAAATCAATAGAATGGTAGCCATTCCCTTTGGTAAAGTAAACCATATGGTAAAAACGATGCCGGTGGGGCACATGCAGCTTATGGTGTTCCATGCGATAAGCAGCGAAAGGTCTTACGACAATATCCGGCCGGAAAGTAGTTAATCCTGCAATGTCATAGATTGGGTACCCCTGTTGCTTCATAAATTCATAAACCGTAAGTATACTATTTTTTAATAAAAAAGCTCGTCTTTAAATCAAAAAGACGAGCTGCTTTTACTTCGTTCACTCCGTTGGTAATTCCCGTTATTCGTCTTCAAATTTCCAACGCACAAAAGCTTCAATCGCCTCATATTCAGCCATACCCAATTCATCATACAGCTTAGCCGTTTCACGGGTACGTTCCTCGGCACGTACCCAAAATTCGCGGGCGTCATCCCCCGGAAACACAGGCACATCCTTTTGAGACTGATGCTTAAAGATTGCGTAGCGCTTACGTAACACTTCCTGCGGGGAAAGAGGAACAGCCATCTCGATTTCGTGGATTTCAAACTCATGCCATGCGCCACGGTAAAGCCATAGCCAGCAATCCTTTGTCCACGCTTCAGTTTTCCGCAACCGTTTCATTGCTTCGTGGATGATATCAAAACACACTTTATGTGTGCCATGTGGATCCGCAAAGTCACCCGCAGCGAAAATCTGGTGTGGTTTAACCTGCTGAAGCAATTCCATCGTCTGCACGATGTCATCTTCGTAATCCAACGCCTTGCTGTATTTACCCCGATCGTAAAAAGGAAGGTTCTGAAAATGGATATTACTATCGGGCAAACCTGCGAAACGGGCACCGGCAATGGCCTCTCCCTTACGGATAAGTCCTTTCACGGTAAGCAGTTCCGCTGTATCAATCTGATTGGGTTTCTTTTCTGCGATAAACTGACGCGCATTTTTATACAACACTTCCAACTTTTCCGTATCCAGCCCCTGTGATTTGGCAAAATCCGTGGCAAATTCAACGAAGCGAAGTGCATCATCATCCCATACCGCCGTATTGCCTGATGTTTGGTAAGCGACGTGTACGTCATGTCCCTGATCCGCCAAGCGAATAAATGTACCTCCCATGGAGATTACATCGTCATCCGGATGCGGTGAAAAGATGATCGATCGTTTCTTTGCAGGATCGCGCCGCTCGGGGCGCTGGCTGTCATCCGCATTGGGCTTACCCCCGGGCCAGCCGGTAATCGTATGCTGCAATTGGTTGAAAATATCGATGTTGATATGGTATACCGGACCCTTTTCGGTGGCCAATTGCGCCATGCCGTTGTTGTTATAATCGTCTTCAGTGAGTTTCAGCACAGGTTTTTTGAGGGTTTGCGAAAGCCATACCACTGCTTTTTTTATGGTTTTATTATCCCAAACGCAATCCTTTACTAACCAAGGGGTATCAAAACGGGTCAGTTGCGAGGCAGCATCCACGTCGAGAACGAATTCCACACTGTCTGACAGCTGGAGATAGGTAGCAGGCACTTCGGATGACAACTTTCCCTCGACTGCCTTTTTCACAATCTCGGCTTTCTTTTGGGTCCAAGCCATCAAAATAATTTCCCTGGCTTTAAAGATGGTGCCAATACCCATCGTAATCGCCTTGGTAGGTACATTTTCCTTACCTCCAAAATCGCGCGACGCATCACGTCGGGTCAGGTCATCCAAAGTAACCAGCCTCGTTCCCGAATTAGGTGCGGACCCCGGTTCATTAAACCCGATATGGCCTGTGCGGCCGATACCTAAAATCTGCAAATCCAAACCACCTAAGGCAGTGATTTTTTGCTCATAAGCCAAGCAAAAGTCGTGAATTTCTTCCATCGCCAATGTCCCATCGGGGATGTGTACGTTAGCTGGTTCGATGTCAACGTGATCAAACAGGTTACGGTTCATGAACGTAACATAACTCTGTTCCGAATCGGGCTGCATGGGATAATACTCATCGAGGTTAAACGTAACCACATTTTTAAAACTGAGTCCTTCTTCCCGGTGCAGACGCACCAGTTCTGCGTACACCTTTACAGGGGTTGCACCTGTAGCAAGGCCAAGGATGGCCTGCTCACCTTTTTCTTGTTTGCCGCGGATTAAATCGGCAATACGTTTTGCTACGGCCAGCGAAGCCGCGGTAGGATCGGAGTAGACACTCACGGGTAGCTTCTCGAAGCGTGTTTCTTCCAGTAAATTTAATCTTGCCATTGAGGATTACGTATAAGGTGAGACGCAAAAATAAATATATTTACCCGAAAAAATAGTCAAAGAGAGCATACTTTTTTGATTTTTTTTTAAAACATAACATGCAATCGTATGCGTAATATTAAACAAACGGTTGCGTTTGTTGAACCCTTTGATAACTCAACAAACTATCCTATACTTGTTTGTTATTCTTGTATTCGTTCTTTCAGCACTGCTTTAATTTTCAATTATGAATCTAACATGAATACATAATTATTAAGCGCTTAAGGGCGATGATTACGTACTTCATCAAAGACTCCATCCCGTGAAGCGTGGACAAGTACTGACAATTAAAAACAATAAATAACCAAATGAAATACAATCGCAGAAATTTTCTAAAGAGCGCTACCCTCCTTTCGGGAGCGATGGCAGCACTGCCAGCTGTGGCACATGAGGCGGTATCCAACGAATCATTCGGATCTCTTACGTACCAGCCCTCAAAATCACAAAGATTTAATATGAGCGGATATGCGGCTCCCAAAATTGATAAAGTACGCATTGGGTTCATCGGGTTAGGCAGCCGGGGGCCGGGGGCCGTACAACGGATGTCACGTATCGATGGTGTCGAAATTAAAGCCCTCTGTGACAAAGATCCCAGCAGGGTGGAAAATGCACAGGGAATTCTGTCGAAAGCAGGTCTTTCTAAGGCCAAGGAATACAGTGGCGAAGAGGGCTGGAAAGACATGGTGGCCAATGAAGACCTCGATCTCGTCTACATCTGTACACCGTGGGATTTACATACGCCCATGGCAGTCTTTGCGATGGAACATGGCAAACATGCAGCGAGTGAAGTGCCCATTGCAATCACCCTTGATGAATGTTGGGAACTTGTTGAAACCTCTGAGAGGACCAAAAAGCATTGTATGATGCTTGAGAACTGTTGCTATGACTTCTTCGAAATGCTAACCCTCAATATGGCCCGCAATGGCTTGTTCGGTGAAATTATGCATGCGGAGGGTGCTTACATTCATGACCTTTTGAAGTTAAATTTTGACAAGGATGGCTACTCGGATATGTGGCGGCTACGCATGAATGCTACCCACAACGGCAATCTCTATCCTACACATGGTTTAGGTCCGGTTGCCCAATGCCTTAACATCAATAGAGGAGATAAGATGGATTACCTCGTATCCTTGTCTACCAATGACTTTATGATGGCCGATACGGCTGCGGAAAAAGCAAAAGAAGATGCTTTTTACCAACCCTTTGTGGGCAAATCTTACCGGGGAAACATGAATACTACCCTGATCCGCACGGCAAAGGGAAAATCCATTATGGTACAACATGATGTAACATCTCCCCGTCCTTACTCGCGCATCCATCTGATCAGTGGCACCAAAGGAGTTGCTTCAAAATGGCCTTCACCCGAGCGCATTGCATTTGGTCATGAATGGGTGAATGATGAAGAATTAAAGGATCTTTATGCGCAATACACTCCACCCTTGATCAAACATGTGGGAGAGGTAGCTAAGCAAGTCGGCGGTCACGGCGGAATGGACTTTATCATGGACTGGCGCTTAATCGATTGCCTACGCAATGGCTTGCCGCTCGATCAGGATGTATATGACGGTGTTTTATGGAGCAGCATCTTCCCATTAAGCGAACAATCTGTAGCCAAACGGTCGCGCTCGCTTGATATACCGGATTTTACCCGTGGTGCCTGGCAAACCAACAAACCGGTAAATCTTACACTGGAAGGTGGAGCAACCACCGGTGTCAGAAAGGGCTGACCGATTTTAACCGTGCTGCTGCCTGCTGCAATGTCAACTCCCGTTTCGCGAAGCAGATACGAATAAGGTGCTGGTTGATTTCTTGATGGTAAAAAGCAGCGATGGGAATCGTTGCTACCCCATATTGTTTCGTTAGTATTTCACAAAATATCCGCTCAGGCAAATCGCTGATCGCGGAATAATCAGCCACCAAAAAGTAAGTGCCGTGGCAGGGCAGTGGCCGGAAGCCTGTTTCCCGGAGAGCCGTTATCAGGAAATCTCGCTTTTTCTGAAAAAAACGGCTCAACCTTAGGTATTCTTCGGCATCCATCATAAAATCTGCCAAGGCATATTGGATGGGGGTATTCACGCTAAATACATTGAATTGGTGAACTTTCCTGAATTCGTTTGTTAATTCCATGGGGGCTAGGCAATATCCCACCTTCCAACCTGTCGTATGGTAGAGCTTACCGAATGATGCTACCACAAACGTACGCCTACGGAGTGCCTCGTACTGTGCGGCACTGTGATGTTTTGCTTCCTCATAAACGATATGTTCATAGACCTCATCACTTAACACATAACAATCGGTATCCCTGATGATTCGGATTAATTGACGATAGTCGGTGTCGGTCATTGTGCGTGCTGTGGGATTATTGGGCGAATTGATCACAACCAACCGGGTTCTAGGAGTCAGCAATGCGGTGACGGCATCCCAATCAATCTCAAAATCAGAAGCATACAGTGTCACCGGCTTTGGTATACCACCAAATACCTGAACGGCAGGCGCATACGCATCATAAGCCGGTTCAAACAGGATTACCTCATCCCCCGGACGGATCAACGCCGCTATAACGGTAAAAAGCGCTTGTGTTGCACCTGCTGTAACCGTAATCTCAGTTTCCACATCGTAAGTCACACCGAGAGTCGCCGCTACTTTCATGCTGATCTGTTCACGAAGCGCACGCACACCTGCCATTGGTGCATATTGGTTGTGCCCTGCATGCAAATACTGTTCTACCAATGCAATAAGCCGCGGAGAACAGTCAAAATCGGGAAATCCCTGGGAAAGATTGATCGCTTCGTGTTGGAGTGCCAACCGCGACATATAGGTAAAAATAGACGTAGCCGTATTAGGCAACTTAGACGCGAAATCATGCATTTTTTAGAGACAAGTGATAGTTAACCTGCAATATTTTCCCGGAGTATCTCCCGGTAAAAACGGACACTGTCTTCCAGCTGTGCAATATACGCTTCTTTATCTAGTATAATTTTATGATATAACTCTTTTTCTTCGTTGATAAACCGATCAATATGCCCACTTGTTTCCGCACTGCCCAATAACTTGGAAAGCTCGGTTTCCAACACACTTGCAATCTGCCCTAACCGCTCGATGTCAATACGCGTTATTCCGCCTTCAATATTCTGGTATGTCTTTAGCGCTATATGCAATGCCTCTGCCATATCTGCTTGAGACAACCCTTGTTCCTTTCTCAGGCGTTTAATAGTAGCCAAAATATCCGATTGCGCCATAGTTATCTTTTTAGGTATAAATTATACTGAAAATAAGTACGATTTATGCGTTCTTTACCTTGTATCAACATCTTATCTTTGTTGTAAAAGCAAAGGTAAAGTTTTTTACCAAAAAGACTACTAAATTAGTAGATTATTTTTTCTGTCGTCTAAAACGACAGCTATATAAGAGGTTGTTTGTTGTTTAGTTTAAACGGCGGGTGGAAACACTCGCCGTTTTTGGCCTTATTCTTCGTACAGTTGTATCGCGTTGATTCCCTGATCCTCAAGCGCGTTAATTACGTCCAATGCTTTGATGCTTCCTTTAACAGAAAGAAGAAAATGATGCGAAAAATAATCGACGCACCAGTCTACGATATTAGGTAGGTTGTCCATGACTCGAGAGAGCCGCTCCAGATGGGATGGGGCTGCTACCGAAGTTTCAAATTTCATGATTTCCATAATTCCTCCTTTTTATTGTAATTGATTTCTAAGGTTTTAACACGAGGGTAGACGGCATATCTTTTAGCCAATCTTCCTTTTCTTCGACAAGTTGTTTCCAAGTCGAAAGGCTGACCAGCAATAAATCAAATGATTTCAGCCTGATTGCGCTGATTTCGGGTTCATCGATCAAATTAACGTGATTGGGAGCTGCATAATCTATTGCACGGACTGCCTCCCTAAATTCCAGTGTATTTTTTATTACATTGTTTACGTCTAATAAGGTAACATGGGCTGCTCCATTTTGGATAAATTTCTGAATGTATACCAGCAAAAAGCTATCACTGACGGAATATACCGGTACGATGATGCCACGGCACTCGTCCATGCCTTTATCAATCAGAATACCCAAAGGAATCTGGACTGCCTTGATTAAACTTTTTGTCCGCTCATCAAAATATCCTGGGAAAAATAAGTTATCCTTTCCTGTCAGGGTTTCATAAATCCGTTCTGGGTTAATAACCTTGCTGGTAAAACCTAAAATTCTACCCAATACGGTCCCCTCAAATACAGATTGACCCACGCCAACCAATAAGAGATCGTAATCCTCCGTATTAGAAACCGAAGCAATGTCTTCATCGATGTCGTCTGTGGGTTTAAAAATAGGCGTGAAGGGTTGCCGTAATCGATTTCCTTCCTCCTCCAGCAACACGAAGCTCTCGCGCTCGTATTCGATGGAATTAAAGTGATTCAACTCATTTCCCAGCGAAAGGTGAAGCGCCGTTACCGTTGAGTTTTCGCGGGATTTCCGGGTAAGCATATGCGCGATACGAAGCAGTAATTTCCCCGTATGCGGATTTCCAAAAGAAATAAGAACGTTGTACTTATCTTTTTTGGTTAATAATGCCCGCTGGGATTCGCGCTGTTTAAAAACCCGGTTGAATAGATCCAACAAAGGGCCAGTCATGAAGGTCGTAAATAGAGCCATCAAAACGAAAATGGCAAACATTTCCGGGGTCAGTACGCCAAGATCGTAGCCGATGTTGAGCGCTACCAGTTCCATCAGGCCACGGGTATTCATCAACGCTCCGATGGTCAAACTTTCATACCAGCTTTGTCCAACGAACCGTGCGGAAAGTGCACTACCCACAAATTTACCAGTAACCGCGACAGCGACAACGATGAAACAAAGCTGCCAAAGACCGGGCTCGTTCAATAAGCCAATTTGGGTTCGCAACCCGGTAAAAACAAAAAACAGGGGCAGCAGCAGCACCAATGCCACATCTTCTACCTTCTCAATAAAAATATTCCTAAAATTGATATTTGCAGGCATAATTACCCCGGCCATGAACGCACCGAATAGGGCATGGATACCAATCACTTCTGTTGTCCACGCAGATAAAAGCAGCGTACCGAAAAAAAGCCCGACCACCGGCTTACTCAGCCGTTCCTTGGTTGAATGAAGCTCTCCGATGCGCTGGAGGAAAGGCCCCACGAACCGCAGCATCAAGATCACATAAAGAATCGCAAAAAATATGGTAAAACCTGCACTGGCTAATGATCCTGCTTTTACAACCGCAATAACAGCTGCCAATAAACACCACGCCGTGATATCGTCTGCCGCAGCACAGGTGATCACAATCGAGCCGAGTTTCGTTTTGGTAATGCCACGTTCCTGTACAATCCGCGCCAAAACAGGAAAGGCGGTGATACTCATGGATATTCCGATGAATAATGCATAGGAAAGAAAAGAAACCTGTGGCGGCGCTGTTTGCTGATAAATAAAATACGCCAACCCCATACCCAACGCAAATGGAAAAATGATGCTGGCATGGCTGATGACCACGGCCTCATGCGCCTGATTTTTCAGCAATTTGAGATCAAGCTCCATCCCGACCACAAACATGAAAAGAATCAAGCCGACCTGACTCATCACGCCCAAGTTAGGCAATGAACTAGCCGGAAACAAAAAGGCGGAAAACTCCGGAAAATAGTAGCCCAGTACCGATGGCCCCAATACGATACCCGCTACAATCTCCCCGATAACCGATGGCTGGCCAATTTTTCTAAAAAGCACCCCGAAGACCCGGGCCACTAAAATAATAGCAATGATCTGCAACAATAAGATCGCCAAAGGATAAGCGATATTTGCACGTATGGAATCCTGAAAATGTCCCCATGCACTTCCCGATACTGTATTTGCCGGAATTTCGGCACCTTTTTCAAGAAGCCGGCCTCTTGAAATGATCCAGTACCCAACTCCGGAAAACCCGCCGATTACGCATAAATAAAAGAGCCAATTCTTCAGTTTCATTATTCCGCGTAGTATGATTGATATTTTCAGAACGTCAATTATACTATTTTATCGGCGGAGAATAGACCGTTCCACATGCTTTTTGTACCGAAAAAGCCGTTTTTTGTACTGACTAATCTGACATAAGATTTTTAAAATCCGATCGATATTGTGCAGATATCGGAAACCGGGAGATGGTCCCCCCCTCCGTAAAAGAACAGGAGACCCATTGTTGGGTATAACTCATAATTGTATCCGATGCAATGATGGTTTTGCGGTTAATCCGGCAGAATTCCTTTTCCGGCAATAAACGAAGAAGCTGGTCAAAGGTGATATTCTTTGCCAATACACGGCTACCATCCCGGTAAACGATTTCCTTATCACGCCGGTCGTTCGCTGCCACTTCGACGAAAGCGATTTCCTTACTCTTTACCCGTACTTTTCCCCTATTGGTATTTAGCTCGAAAGCATTTTCCGTTGACCTTCTCGCTGCCAACAAATCCCGGACTTTTGCGAAGGCTTTCTCCAGGCGATCAAGCTGATAGGGCTTACGCAAGTAATCGACAGCGTCCAGATCGAATGCTTCCGCAGCATATTCTTTGTGGGCAGTGGAAAAAATAATCACCTTGCCTTGCAGTCGCCGAGCCAATTGCATCCCATCTATACCAGGCATACGAATATCCAATACACACACATCAAAATCCAACCCATCTATCTTATTCAGGAATTTCACCGGATCATTAAAAGACTTCACGACTTCAATACCCGATAACTGACTGCAAAGCATCTGTAAATATTGCAGTGCAGGAAATTCGTCATCTACCAGTACACATCTAATGTTCGGCATGAAGCTTAATCTCAAGTCTTACCTGATATACATCACCGTCTGTTTCTGTGGTCAACCGGTAGTGCTCCCCGTAAATCCGATCAAGGCGATTTTTGAGAGCCTTGTTCCCCAAGCCGCCCCGTTGGTGTTCACCTCCGATTACCTTCGGCTGAATCTTGTTCGAAACCGACAATAAGAATAGATGATCCTTCACCTCAAAAATCACTGAAATAAATGAGTTTTCGCTTTGGATATCGGCGTGTTTAAAAGCATTTTCAATTGGATTAATGGAAATAAACGGTGCAATCAGCAAATCACCGCATCCCTCGGGAATCTTTTTCCGAACATGGAGGTCAAAGAGCGGACTTATTTTCAATCGGTTAATCTCGATTAGATTCTCCGCAAAAGCAATCTCCTCTTTTAGGCGAACAAAGTTCGTATCCGATTCATAGAGGATATAATCCAAGATATTCGATAGCTTATCCAAGGCATAATAGCTCTGATAAGCGTGAGATTGTATCGCATTCAGTGCATTTTTAAGCAAATGCGGGTCCAACTTATATTTGATGACATCCGCCACCATATCAGCGGATGTCTTGTTTTTGTCGATCTTATCGTTCAGTTTACGCAGCGCTCTTCTGGATTCAGCCAATCGGCGATAGAAAACAACTGCCCATACCGCGCAAAGTATAAATAATACAAACCATATGAATGAAAACGGCGGATCGAACATCATTACTTCTGAATCATCAGTTACAAAAATTAAGAAAAGATTGGGTAGCACAAAATAGTATCTGCATTATTTACAATGAACAAAAAAAGCGCCCGTAATCGGGCGCTGATAATTTATGAATTGAATGGAATTTAACCGCCTAAAAAGTGTAGCGCAACGTGATGCCATATGTCCGCTGATCACCCAACACACCGGCATAATGCCCTGCATTTCCCGCACCGGGCAGTAATTGCTCAAAGTAATCTTTATTAAATGCATTGCGCACCCAAAGATACAGTGAAACACCATCCGCTGCCCGGAAGCCAGCCCTCCCGTTTAATAACGTATAGCCATCCACGACCAGGTATTTAGAAGGGGAAGGGTTGGAAGAAAAGGACGACCGATAGAATCCATCTACCGCGAAAACAAATTCGCCTTCCTGTCCAAACAATGAAGTGGTCCGGGTAGCTGCTTCCCCGCCGAAAGATGCCGCCCACTCGGAAATGCCGGGCAACTTCCCACCTGAGATATCCTTGAACGTAGGACCACCCGTTTCTTCCAAAGGTGGCGGCGCATTGGTAAACCGCACATAGGTACCGTCTGTATACGCTAACGACCCATAGAGAGAGAAGAAGCTGCTGAACCGCACCATACCGTCAAACTCTACGCCCCGTACCCGCACTTTTTCGGCATTGGCCAAATAACCCCGGTTTACGGATAAATCCGCAGCCTGCACCTGCGCTTGATAGTTTTTCACGTCGGTATTATACACTGTCAGGCCCAGGGAAATGTTTCGTGTGGGCTGAGCTTTGACGCCAACTTCATAATGCCGGACACTTTCAGGCTTGATCACCGCAAGTTCCAGCATCGGCTGGCCATTCGAGTTGGGGAGTCCTCCCAAATTAAGTCCTACAGGCTTAAAACCTGTAGAGAACGTTGCAAACGTATTGATTTTATCACTGGCTTTGAAAGCCAATGTCAATTGACCCGAAACGTTTGTATCATCAATGTTTGCTTCAAAAGCCTGATCTGAATAAACCACTTTTTTCAGCGCCAATAAGTCAGGGTCATCGGTTTGCAAACCTCCATAAGTTTCCCTACGGAAATTAACGGATTTATCGTCATAATTCACACGGATACCGGGCAGTATGCGTAACCGGGAGGTAATGGCCCAGTCGACCTGTGCAAATACCGCTCCGCTGAATGTCTTCAAGCTCGGATAACTCTTAATCCCATAACCCTCGAATAATCCCGGTGTTTGCCACAGCTCACTCTGCGAATTCTGTGCAAATCGCCACTGATCGCGACCGGATTCTTCTGTATGCGCCGGGTCTGCATTGAGTTGCTGGCCAAAAGCAAATACGCCGATCACTGCGCTCAGGTTGGAAGACAGGTCACCCGCCCACCGCACTTCCTGGGACCATTGGTCATGGCGCGAGGGTGCCTGCGACAAGGCGAGTCCCTGCAGACCGGTAAAGTCCCGATCATTGGACGGATTCCAATTCCAGAAGCGCCATGCAGTGGTGGAAGTCAGTGTACCCGGTCCTACTTTTACATCCACATTGGCGGAGACTCCTCCCAGGTCCTGCCCTGACCGCCACGGCGTATCGTGATCTATGACGCGGTCAAAGGGATTTCTGCTGGGTAAGTCATAGCCCAAATCGGCAATGATCTGTTCAAACTGCTGGTAGGGGGCACGCTGTGTCGGTGCCACCCCGGCAAATACTTGGGCATAACCATCCGGGCGTTGCCGGGTTAAATCACCCGCAAGCAGGATCTGCAAATTATCCGAGGGTTCATACAACAATTGCCCACGAAAGCCGAGGTTATTCAGGTCATTTACTCGTTTTTGAGTGGCGACGTTATATAATAACCCGTCGCGCTGCGTACCACTGAAAGATACCCGCGCGGCCCAATGTTCCGCCAATGGTCCGCTGATGGATGCCTTCGCCTGTATAAAGCCAAAGTTGCCGTAGCTCAGTTCTGCCTTCCCTTCGGGAGTAAACGTGGGCTTGCGGGTGGTTACGTTGAAAGCTCCTGCAACCGTGTTTTTCCCAAACAACGTGCCTTGCGGACCCCGCAGTACTTCAATTTGCTCAACATCAATAAAATCAAGGGTAGTGGCTGCCGTGCGCGCATAGTATACTCCGTCGACATAGAATCCCACACCGGGATCGATACCATCATTCGTTAGTCCAAAGGTCGTACCCAAACCGCGGATACTCAACCCTGTATTGCGGGGATTGGAAGAATATAATTGTACCGTAGGCACCATTTCTTTCAACCGGTTTACATTGAAGGCTCCACTTTCTTCCGCTAATGCGCCGCTCACTACAGAGACTGGTATCGGCACGTTCTGTAATAACTCCCTGCGGCGGCGCGAAGTGACCACTACCTCCCCTAAATTCGCTGAGCGCCTAACCAATTCGATCGTGGTTGGGCTTTCGGTTACAACAACTTCGCGTGTTTCATAGCCCACATAAGATACAATGATGGTCAAAGGTAGCTTTTGCCCCGTGACAAAACGGAAGTGCCCTTGTTTATCTGTCTTTGTGATATGCGTCACGCCCGCCAGCTGCAAAGTTGCACCCGTTAACGGCTCCTGTGTAACCGAATCGAGCACTACCCCTTCTAACGTTGCATTGATCAATGGAGTGGTTTCCTGGGCGTTTGCAAATGAAAAGATTCCTAACATCCCTCCAGCAACAAAGGATGGCAATAAATTCGAAAACCTTCGTAGTAGTCCAACCATAGTATAATAGATTACATTTTAAATCCCGCCAAAAGTATACTAAATTAGTAGACATTAAAAGGTAGAAAAATGGCGTATTTAGGAAGAAATTATACTTAATAGTTCATTCGATCGACGCGGTCAGGCAGGGAATTATACAGACCTCGGTGTTACGTGCGGAAAATGGAATTTCCTATTTCAGTCAACCGTGACGAATTTCGAAAGGGTATTGGTGAACAACGAACGCCCGCTGATGCCGGACGCCTTCCTCTCATTATTTTTCCCGCTTTGATTTTAATAGAACCGGGGCAACAACCCCATTATAGACATAACACCCAAGGCACACCTTGAAAACAGATTCCAATACAGCACAAAAAATGAGGATTCCACCCACCGCATACGCAGCCGTGAATAAACCGAAATGAAATAATACCGTTATCGCTGTTGAAAAGACAAACCCCAACGCCGCCGCAAATCGCTTCGGTGGTGCGAAAATGGGCTTGGGAACCACTCGGATCTTATCTAAAATAACCTTGGCTAATATTGCTAGTGGCGATTTTATCGTCGTAAAAGCTCTGATAAAGAAATCGATGGCAATAAACAAACCCACCCATTCCAACCGGGTGTATAACAACACACTGGTAAGGATCACTACCACAAAAGCGATTAGCCTCACTGCTTGTTCATTCACATAATATTTACTTTTTTCACCCATAATATTCAAAAAAGTGGGGGCCTGATGGGCAGGCACCCCTACTTTACTAACCAATTATAAACCTATATTATGAAAAGAGACAATTTGACAACGATTATTTTTCTACTTAAAAAAAGAGACCTCTTCAGCTTCTGTGAGGAGGTCTCAATATATCCTTAAGACATGGAAACATCATCAACCTCAACACGTATCACACATATACATGCAACACATGACCGCATTTAGCGAAATGATTGATATGTTAGTGGATCTCATGGTACAAATGTATTTAAAATAATCTACTTAACAAGTAGTCTTTTATTTTTTTTCAAGAAATAATTATAAATCACTTATTATCAATTGATTATTTTATAAAATTACCCAAACAACCACCATGCAACTGCCAACGTAACTACTACATTAAATGTTTGGGCGATGAGGAATGCCCAAAATGGCTTAATGTTGTTATTACCCAACAGTTCTTTGAAATTGGTTTCTAACCCGATGCTCGTAAATGCCAGCGCAAACCATAAGCCCTGAATATTCTTAATGCCTCCCTTTACTTGGCTGATGGTAGTAGCATCCAGTACAAATGAAAATAGCAACGATGCCGCAATGAAACCCAATACAAATTTGGGGAACCGTTCCCAAATGATGCCAAGGCTTGGCTTCTCTACATGTTCACCCTCCGGTGTTCCACGATAAGTCCAGTAAACCGATATGGCTAGCGCCGCAATACCCAGCAACACGTTTTGAGAAAATTTGACGATGGTACTGATCTCAAGAGCCTTTTCTCCCACCAAACTCCCCGAAGCTACCACGGCCCCGGTCGTATCAATACTTCCTCCCAGCCAGGCACCGGTTACTTCCTCAGAAAATCCAAACACCCTGGCAAGGTAAGGCATACCGATCATCATCGGTATGGCGGTGATCAATACCATGGATACTACATACGATAGTTTCTTGGAATCTCCTTTGATGGCCCCTGAAGTCGCAATGGCGGCTGAAACCCCGCAAATAGATACGGCGCTTGAAATCATCATGGTCAGTTCATCATCAACCTTTAGCTTTTTGCACAACCAAAATGCAAAATACCAAACGGATAACACCACAATGAGCGATTGCACCAATCCCAGGGAGCCCGCTTTCAATATATCCGAAAAAATAACATTCGTACCCAGCAGGACCAAACCTATCTTGACCAATAGCTCTGCATTCAGTGATTCCCGAAACCATTGCGGCAGCTTAAACAGATTACCAATCAATAGACCTACCAGCAAACTGAAAATAACGGCCTCCAACCCCAGATCGTTCATAAACGAATTGCCTGCCAGTAACAGCGCAATAATGGTCAATATAAATACGACGGGAAAACTTAAAAATTGAGCTTTGATAGGTTTTCCGGTAATTGCCGACCCGATAATGACAATTGCATAAGCAAACAGAAATTGGTAAAATACACTTAGCTCATTTGTGGCAGAAAACAGGGCTGCAAATCCACTTGCATCACCCCATGTATACATCGGTACGGGAATAGAGAGCCCCCAAATTGCCAAAAATATAATGATAAACCCTAAGACGACGACCGCCCAATCTTCCGTAAGTGTTAGTTTTGATGTTGACATGGTTTATAATCCTATTATTAATCGTTAAAAATATCTTTTAAGGCCTGTTTAGCGGCATAATATCCGCTCATGCCATGTACCCCACCGCCAGGTGGAGTGGAAGCCGAGCAAATATAAATGCCCCTCGCCGAAGTACGATAAGGAGAAAACCGCAACACGGGTCTGTTGAACAGCTGGGCAATATTCACGACTCCTCCATTGATGTCCCCACCGATATAGTTGGGATTATACACCTCCATTTCAGCCGTATTGAAGGTATGCGTAGCCAAAATGGTATCGCGAAATCCCGGTGCAAATCGCTCCACTTGATCCACGATCACTTCAGTCATATCTTTTGTAGATCCGTTAGGCACGTGGCAATAGGCCCAACCGGTGTGTTTTCCTGCGGGGGCACGCGAGTTGTCAAAGATACTTTGTTGTGCAAAAAGAACAAAGGGTTTATCCGGATATTTTCCCTGCCAAACCTGCCGCTCGCCGGCGGCCACCTCGTCAAACGTTCCCCCCAGATGTACTACACCTGCCTTCCGCGCGACCGCTGATTTGAAAGGTACAGGCTCACTTAATGCCCAGTCTACTTTGAATACACCCATCCCATAGCGGTGACGTTTCAGTTGCCATCGATAAAATGACGACAAACTATCCCCACATATCTGCAAGAGGTATCTGGGTGAGACATCAAAGAGAACCGCCTTAGCGTCCGGCAAATCACTTAGCGTCCGCACATTGATATGGGTCTGTAGCGTCCCGCCCAGTGACCGGAAATAACCTGCCAATGCATCGGCGATGCGCTGCGACCCTCCCTTGGGTATCGGCCAACCACCCTGATGCCCGGCAATGGTCAGTACAAAGCCAATTGCAGACGATGTCAAATCCTCCAATGGAATCATACTGTGAGCAACCATTCCTGACCACAACCCCCGCGCTTCCTTTGTGTGGAAGCGAGCTGCAATTTGCTTACCCGATTGAAGTGATTTCAAGCCAAATCTGGCTAATGCGATCGGGTTTGAGGGAATTTTCAGCATGGGACCGAGAATGTGTGTATCAATCCGTGACCAGCTTTTCACTAACGGCTCGAATAACGCTCGATACGCTTTCCCATCAGCCCCCAATTCCGATGCCGTCAGATCCAATGATTGGTATAATGCGGCTGCCGTCCCATCGTCAAACGGATGGGCGGCTAATATCTCGGGATGAATGTATTCCAACCCAAATTTATGCAACGGCAGCGACCGCAGAAACGGAGAAGCCGCTCCCATGGGATGAACAGCCGAACATATGTCATGATGAAATCCCGGCAACGTCAGCTCTGCCGTGCGCATTCCGCCACCAATGGTGTCCTTTGCCTCCAGCAGTAACACCTGTAACCCCTGCTGCTGCAATGTGATAGCGGCTGCCAAACCGTTCGGGCCTGAACCGACTACAACCGCATCGTATGTTTCCCCACTGTCCATGGTGTTGCAATTATAACATTAAATTACGAAGCGCAGCGGGTAATTCCGGAAAATCAAATACAAACCCTTTATCGCCCAGGACACCGGACACTACACGGTGCCCCAATAGCGCCAACTCAGGCTGGGTCCCAATCAACCAAGCCCCAAGCTTGGTCGACCAAGTTGGGTTCCGTATTCCAAAAGGTATCCTTAGTTTCTTCCGCAGCGCTTGCATAAAATCCCGATTTGTCACCGGATTGGGACTACTGGCATGCACAATGCCCACTATCGTCTCGTTTACTATCAGCCAATCGACTAACTTCACAAAATCCTGGTTGTGTATCCACGATACATACTGGTTGCCGCTGCCGACGGTTCCACCCAAACCCAATTTGGTCAATTTCACCAGTGGCGAAAGTATTCCTCTACCGGAAAGCAGAACAGAACTGATTCTCAGCTGTATTTTGCGCGTAGCAGGAGTCATAGACGCAGAAAACACTTGCTCCCATTGCCTTGATACGAGGGATAAAAAATCCGTGCCATCCGGTACATCAGCTTCGGTTTTCAGGGCAGATGAAGACCCAAATATAGCTATTCCCCCTGCATTGATCCAAACTTTCGGAGGAGATTTACAGATGCTGATCGCCTCGCCGATGACCGCTGTCGAATCGATTCTAGAATCTAATATCTCTTGTTTACGGTTTGCCGTAAACCGGGTGTTGATCGATCGACCAGCCAAATTAACCACCGCTGCGGCACCTGTGAGCTCATCGGCCCAGGTATCCAGTGTTTTTCCGTCCCAGGTAACATACCGGATGGCCGGGACGGAGGACCATGCCGAACGTGTAAGCACGATAACCATCCAGCCCATAGCCACGTAAAAATCGGCAAGTAATTTCCCGAGTGCCCCTGTTCCTCCGGCGATGACGATTTTTGATCGCTTATCATTTAAATTAATCATCTAATCATATTTACCTGCGTCCAATGTGCTTCTGGACAGCAAATAATCGCGATCCACCCGATTCAATACGATATAAAGCGAATCCTTGTTTTCATTGATTCCGGTAAGTACGATCCGATTCCCATCGGTTGTTTCATAATTCAGGATCATTTTATTACGGTTGGAAGGACGCTGGGGGCGGGCAAAATACCGTGCTCTCCGCGCCGTTGCTCCCCTTGGATCAATGAAATTATTCTCGTCTCCGATCCGTTCCCATGCTTGCACGCTGATCCAATCCGGTCCTAAAGGATCGATAACTGAGTCACGTAGACCATGACCACCATCATTTTGCGCTACAGATCCCGCAGTGGCGGTGTCACGACCCGTGTTACGTCCGGAACCCCGTGCCGACTGACCCTGCCTCCGGTTATCACCACCGGCGGGTTGACTTCTTTCATCTGCATCTTCCCGTTCAAAAAAACCGCCTCCACTGCGTATTTTGTCTTGCAGGTATAACCGGTGTTCGGCCGTGTCAGCGTAATAATGGAACACCCGACGGCCGCCGCCCGTTCCGGTAATCTCAAACATCCGGTCGATATCCGGTATCGGATTGCCTCCCCCATTTGAAAGATCCAGCCGGGTTGGCTTATTTACTTTGTAGGTAAGTGTCGTCCATTTTTCAAAAGTCGCTTCCTGCCACCTCACCGTATCCAACGGCGAGTAAGGAATTTCCTCCCCGTTGATTTTAAACGTCGTCACGTCATAATATCCTCTCAATTGCTTTACACCTGGACTGGACGGCTGCTTATAGGGGTCGTACCAGAAATTGTTCAATTGCAAATAAAACAGCACACCGAGAAATAGTACGATGACAAATGTTTTTAATCCGATCCTGAGTCCCCGCTGCCATTTCTTGGTAAACACCGGCCAGTAATCTACCGGCACGGTGTACTGTTGGAGGATAAAAAACCGGTAGATGCGGGGTACGTAATATCCAAAGATGTATAATCCCAATAACACAAAATAAAAAGCATAGGTCTGCACACCCCCCTCGTATACGTGGTTGACGATCGTGATGCTGCCCAAAGCCCCAAATAACAAAGCTGCTCCATATACAGTGGTTTGCCTAAAAAACAACAGGGTTCCGGCAGTCAGCTCAACCAGCCCGGTAAATACCTGGTACCAAGGCACAATACCGATGGAAAGCCAATAGAGTTTCTGTCCGGTAAAGTCACCGAAATCCGTGTTGAGCAACCCTTCCGACGGATACGGCATCTGAACGGGCAATACCTTGGTAAAACCAAACCCGATAATCCCGATTCCTGCCCGGAAACGAGCAATTACCAATGACCAATAGTATAGATTGTTGTATTCTTTTGCCCTGCGGTCTATCAGGGTCCAAATCAATCCGCCTACGACGGCAATCGCCAAAAGTGTAAGCCAGATGCCATGACCTTCCAAACGCGGAATCCCCAGCCATTGACTTACCTGCGGAAATGAGGGCTGATAGCGCGCAATACTATACAGATCGCGGTAATGCAGGCTTGTCCAATCGTAGTTGAACCATTGCTGGAACCAGCTGAAATTGGGTGGTATGGAAAAAACACCCGCAGGCACCACAAGTAAGATCACATAGATAAACCCGATCCGAAAAGCTATTTTTTGAAGAAGCGTCCACGGCTTCGGCGTTTGCGGGGGTTGTTGATTTAATTTTTCTGCTGACATGATGTTAAAATTTTATGGTACCCGTTACAATATTAACCCGCCCCTACGTCCCCCTTTTTGGGCTTCCTCATACAAATATTTTTTGTCCAATCGGTGTAGCACAACGCGCAGGGAATCTCCACGGGCATCGATGCCTGACAACCGGATGGTATGGGCGTCGGGACGGTCGTAATGAAGCTCAAACTGGTCATCCGAATAATTGGGATTCTTGTTTTCCAAACGGAGTGTTTGAGCAGCACTGTCAATCGAATAGTGATAATAATGTCTGCTTGTCGTACCGGACAGCTCATAGAGCCGGTCTTTATCGTTGCGGTGGATAACCTCAACGCCACCAAGCCACGGCTTGACTTTTGCCACGGTTTTGACACTCAGGGTAGCCCATTCCTCAAATACCACATCCTGCCACCGCAATGTATCTCTCTTGGAATAAGGGTGTACCTGTCCGTTCCGGCTAAATTCGCTGACGTCGTAAAGTCCTTGGGCACCGGATAGTCCCGGTGTCACCGGATAGTGGTAAGGCTGTGTTTTGGAGGCTGCATAGGTCTTATAGCCGAACACAAATACAAAAACCAAAATAAACGCTGACTTTAACCCGGTCTTCAGCTGTCGCTGCCAAGGTTGGGTATAGGCCGGTTTATACCGATCGGGCTGCGCCGGTTTATTGAGCGAGAAGAGATCAACGATCCGTTTGGCATCGTGCAAAAACAGGAAGACGGCAATATGTACCAAATATAGGGCATAAATGGCCTCCCCTCCCTCATATGCCAGATTGGATAGAAATGCATTGCCATGGAAAATGATGACAATGAAAGCGCCGATAGCAGTGGTGCCGCGATAAAGCAACAAAAGACCGGCAAGGATTTCAAGCCCTCCCAATACCGCTTCAAACGAAGGAGCAACGCCCAGCGTCAGGGAAAAAATCTTCCATGCCGAGAGATCCCCATAGTCGGTATTGAAGTTGCTCAGGGACGGGTAGGGCGACTGCAAGGGGAAGAATTTGATAAGGCCATAGGCAATTACGCCCAATGCAAGCCGATAGCGCAGGATTACGCGCAGTAGGTAATATAAATCACGATAGTTAGGCCTGTTCCGCTGTCGGTTTTCGAGGAAATACCACACCAGGGAAATCACCGCTGCGATAATCAGCACAACCAACCAGTCCAATAAGGTATTGAGCCCCCAATAGTCGGCAGATGTAGCCTGCCGAAAAAATTGGGGGGTATACCGGCTGATATTAAAGAAATCGGCAAATGTGGGATTCAACCAATTGACCGAAAATAAATGCCTATAATATTTCCAATCCAAAGGGACGGATTGGAGAATAAAATAAACAAACGCCAGGCGGAAAGCATGCTTTTCATAGGCTTTCCACGCATCCGTTGAGTCATTGTTTAGCGAAGTTGCCATAATTCATATTTTTAAGGTTGTTAATTTGGGGCTATTGTGATTGTTACTCCTTCTCAGAAACAGGTTCTTCCCTGCTTCTTCTCCGCTGTTCCTGAATGACTGTCCGTTTTTTCAGGTCATACTTTTGACCATGGCTCAGGAAGAAAAATGGGGCGGCCGGGTGATAACTATTTACTTCGGTTGAATCGCTTTTACCCGTGATCGTGTCGTGATCATAAATTGCCACATAGGAATTACCCACAACTTCCAGCGTATCGCGTTGGACCACCACAGCGGTAGCCTCGTCCAGCCCGATTCCAATCAACGTGGGCGTATTTCTGACCACATCAACCAAGTCAAATTGCCGGTTTCTTTTCAGTAGGTGTTGATCGATGACCGAATTTTTCAAGAATCCCAATCCCTGTGTATGGTCTCCGATCAGGATGTCTGACCCACGGGTGTCGCCCCGCCAAAGGAAAGAGCCCTGGATACTGGCCCCAGCAGAACTGCCGGCCAATACGCCGCCACGCGCAAGTACGTCCAAAAAGGCTTGGTGAGCCAAGGTATTCAGGTAGTAGTCCGCGATGCGCCATTGCCTACCTCCAATGAAATAAACCCCTGTCGCTTCTTTCAATGGAGCCACAAACGCCTCGCTGTTGGCCTCTTTGATGGAAGTAGTATGCAGCGATTGGATATGCTGTATTCCGGTAATCCGTTTGATTTCTTCCACGTGGTGCGGGCTCCAGGCTGCGGAATCACCAGCTGCTGCCGTTACCACCACTATTTTTGCTTTTTCTTTGCCTCCAGCCAGTTCAACAAATTTGTTCCAGATAGACGCTGTTTCCCCCACGTGTCCGCCAATAATCAATAATGCCCCTGTTTTAGGGCCATGGCGGGTTTCACCCTTTTTAACCTGAATGGGAGATTGGGCCGATGCCATGGAGATGCTCACAGCAAGCTGGCCGATTAATACGATCTTGGCTAAAAGTTTTTTCGTTAGAAGTTTCATAATTTATTACGGTTTAAAATCCTGGATTCTGTTCTAAACCGGGGTCTTTTTCGACAGACGATGCCGGTATGGGAAATACCCATTGATACGATTCCCTGAGTAAGGGGTTGTAACCCCCCAATACATCCGCGACCCGGCCCGTGCGGACCAAATCTGTAAAGCGATGGCCTTCAAAAGCCAGTTCCAACCGGCGTTCGTTTTCAATGGCGAGCAATACGTCCGACTGCGTGGTTGAGGGTGTTGCGGTAAATAAGGACGACACCTCAGCCCTGGATTGGACAGCGCGGATATCACCTGCGGCGCCTTCCAGATCGGGGGTGGCTTTTTTGGCACGTGCCTCGGCACGGATCAAATACTGTTCGGCAATCCGTAACACAAATAACGAACTCGTACCGTCTTTCTTCCCATAAAGCTGCACGGTATAAAGTCCGGGCTGCGCCGTAGATTCCTTAAGAACCGCCTTGCGCGTACCGCCCTTCTCGGGATCGCGCAAATCAGTTATCAAGGATGCTTCCGGGACATAAGTTTGGTTCCCGCCGTCTTCGGTTGACAACCAACTCCGCCAATAGGTCGATGCATCAACAGTCGTATAGACGACCTCAAAAATAGACTCCTGTGAGAGCCGTCCCGTATAGAAAGAACTATACGGCGTAACCAATGAGAAGGCATTGCTTGCAATACTTTTGGAGGCGTATTCTTCCGCATCTTCCCATTGTTCGGTATACAGGAACAACCGGGCCTTGAGTCCATATACGGCAAATTTGGTTGCCCGGCTCCGGTCGGTTTCATTTGTGATGAGCTCTTCGGCTTTATCCAAATCCGCAAGCACTTGTGCGTAGGTTTCGGCCAATGTGCTCCGGCGTATTCCTTTTTGGGTGTCGATGCGTTCGGTGGGCTCGGTAACCAACTGTACCCCACCGTAAAAGCGAGCCAGGTCGAAATATGCCAACGCACGCAAGAAATAAGCTTCTCCGATAATTTCATTACGCTCTGCATCGGTAAATTGGTTATCTACGACATCCGGCACACGTTTAATGATGAAATTCGCCCGGTTGATGGTTACATAAAATGTAGAAAATGGTGCTCCGCCATTGTCTTCCGCGTTCCTGTCAGGTACAATGATCGTCGGCTCGGTATAGCTGATGACATTGTCACTTGCCAGATTGAATGCGGTGAGTGTACCCGTATAGCTGCTTTGAAGGTTATCATAGATTCCATACAACGCCGCCAGCGAAGTCTTTTTATCCGAAATGACCCCCTTGTCAGAAACCGAAGTCTCCGGTTCAAGGTCCAGCACACCCGTGCAGGAGGTTATCAATAATAATAAAATAGATAATACGATATAGTGATTCAAATGTGATTTCATTGCATGATTTTATTACAGTGTGACGTTCAGACCAAATAAGAAGCTGATCGGTTGGGGTACCGTATTGAAATCCATTCCCTGCACCAGATTGCTGTCTGTCTGCGAATTGGCCTCGGGATCCGGACCCGAATACTTAGTAAGGGTAATCAAGTTCGCCGCAGTAACGGTTGCCTTTATTTGCGCAAACCCTACGTTCCTGGCAAACCGGGAAGGCAATGAATACCCCAATGTGATATCTTTCAAACGAATGAACGAAGCGTCTTCCAGAAAACGACTGCTGTAGCTATTAGCGCTGGCCGGCTCGTAGTTTCGGCTGCCATCCGGATTGGTGGTAGAAGATAGCCTTGGCAAAACATTTGTATCGCCCGGCTTTTTCCAATAGTTCAACTGGCTTTTTTGGATGGTCCGTTCGGTACCCCTCACGCCCCCTGACTCCAGAAAATATCGGGTATAATTATATAGGCGGTTACCCCATCGATAGGTAATGTTTACATTCAGATCAAACCCTTTATAGGTAAATGTATTTCTCAAAGCACCTTCAAAATCAGGCCATACACTACCCAACAGTTGGCGGTCTTCTTGTGTAATCTGTCCATCGCCGTCCACATCCTCATAAATGACGTTGCCAGTCTGCGGATCTACTCCCAATTGCTTATGCACCCAAATCGATGAAATCGGGTGTCCTTCCTCCAAACGGAATTGCCGATACCCGCCGGTGATCGGCTGCAATAATTTTTCTACCTTATTGGTGTTTCTCGAAATCGTATAGGTGGTGCGCCACGTAAGCGTCTTGCTGGTTAGGTTGTCCGAGTTCAGGATAAACTCAATGCCTTTGTTACTGATTTCGCCTGCATTGTACGTAATGCTCGAAAAGCCGGTTATGTCCTGTACCGGAAAACTCGATAACAGCAGATCTTTGGTATATTTATCATAGTAATTAATTTCGAAATCCAAGCGTTGCTTTAACATGACGCCGGAAACTCCCAAATTCCATTGTCGGGTTGTCTCCCATCTCAGATCCGCATTGGCCATCTGCGAAGGCACAATACCTGGATTATCGCCGTAATTGCTTCCCCCGCTCCACAAACCAAGCGATTGGAAGTCATCCACTGCTGCATTGCCCGTCAGACCCCAACTTGCTTTCAACCGTAGCTCATTGAAATTGTCTGATTTCGGGAAAAACGGTTCATTGCTTACCCGCCAGTTGAAACCGGCCGCAGGAAAATGACCCCAGCGATGATCCTTACCGATGCGGGACGAACCGTCCGACCGGAACGTCCCATCGATCACATAACGGTCTTTGTACGAAAAATTAACCCCACCGAAAAAAGAGAGCAAGCTATTGGAAGAGGCCGTGGTTGTACCGCTTCGTACCCCTGCGGATGCAATCTGACGATGCTGGTCGCTTGGAAACTGGCTTCCAGTTACCGTTTGCCCGCCCTTATCCGTATACTGGTAGCTGTTGCCAACAAAAATCGCGATATCGCTGTTAGTGGACGAAACATTGTAGTTCAGCAATTGATCGGCCGACAAGGTCACTCGTTCGGTATTGATTTGGGTTGCACTTCCTGCCGGTTGCCCCGCCCGCAATTTGGTACTGAAGTAATTGCTCTCTTTGTAAATATTGTAGTCACTGCTCCAACTGGACTTGAACGTCAAAGAGGGTAAAATTTTGACCTCTGCATATACATTGTTGATGCTCCGGATGCTATTTGACTTCGTATCTGTGTTTTCCAGGAGGGCATATACATTGTCAAATGTAAAATGCGTGACATATTGCCCATTTTCGTCAACAATCGGAAGAAACGTAGGGGTATGCAGTGCGGCTTGGAACAGACCGGTCCCTCCATCTCCCACACGGATCAGCTTGCGCGGTGTTGTTGAGATGTTATTACTGGTTCCTACTTTCAACCGGTCACTTACCTTATGGTCGAGGTTTACGCGGAAACTATACCGGGAAAACTCCTGTGCTTTCACGGTGGAAGGCTGATCCAGGTATTCGCCGCCTACGTAAAAATTGGAATTGGCACTTCCACCCGAAACCGAAAGGTTGTAGCGTTGCAATACCGCAGTCCGCCAAATTGCTCCCAACCGGTCGTAGGTCTGTTGTTCTTCGGGAAGTCCCCATGCGGGAAAAGCAGCCGTTGCCTCTTCCACAGGCCGAAACGGGCGATTTTCGTAAAGCCCCCCGTTATTTACAAACGCCTCATTCACAATATTGGCGTGTTCTTCGCCCGTTACCAACTCCCATAAATTGCGGGTATGTGACGTACCCGTTTGGATGCCGAAATTTAACCGGGCCCTTTGATGGCTACCCCGGTTGGTTTTGATCAAAATAACTCCATTGGCGCCGCGGGATCCGTAAATAGCTGTGGCATTCGCATCTTTCAATACCGTAATGGATTCAATGTCATTGGTACTGATATCCGAAAGCGGATTCACCAGTTGCCCCCCCAAATTGAGTCCCTGTAGATTGTCACTGTTGATGATCACATCATCGACCACATAAAGGGGTTCATTGCCGCTGTTCACTGAGTTCGTTCCCCGTAGGCGTACCAACACCGATGTGCCCGGGGTACCTGAATCATTCGTAATGAGCAGACCCGGTACCTGACCCTGAAGCTTTTCGATGACACTGGTATAGGGAGCCTGCGATAGGTCTTCGCCTTTTACTACCTGCAAGGCGCTTGTCAATGAGCTCCTTTTTATCTTGGTATATCCCACAACCTCCACCTCATCGAGTGCACTGTCATCCCGCTCCAGTTCGATGGTAATTGGGCTTCCATTAGCCACTACCTTCTTGGTTTTGTAACCGATATAGGTTATGATAAGCGTATAAGGGAATTTCTGTCCGGTAATAAACTGAAATTTCCCCTTATTGTCTGTTTTTGTACTGTGGGTTACTCCTTCAATCTGAATGGTTGCTTCCGAGAGCGGTTCCCGGCTTACCAAATCCACGACTACACCGTCCAAGGTCGAATTAATTAACGGTGTGATTTCTTGTGCTTGGGTGGAAAGCGATATTATTAATAGCCATATGGCTACTGCATGTGCCTTCCAAACCTTGTCAACGTATCTATCTATTATTTTTATCATTGTCCGTTTCTAAATATGTCTTAATATATCAGCTACGTTGGCGCAATAGCCAACACCGGCCCTGTTGCCAGCAACGTGAGAATTGATGATCAAAAAAAGAATGATGGCCGCGTAGTTAATTAAATGGGAGAAAGTTCTAAGTTGTTACACTCACGCAGCTAACCCGATAGCGCTATCGCTTCAACCGCAACAGCGCATACACATACAGTGGTAGGAGGATTGGGAGAACCGGTCAATGCTAGGTTGATCGGTACCGGATAAAACTGTTCTCAACAACCCATCTGGGTCCGTTGGTGAAATAAGTTTACTGTAGTAGTACGCCATTTGTCTAAAGATAAACACATTAATTTTATACATTCAATCGCAACTCATACCCCAATTTCCACACATTCAACCCTTTCAAGTACGACGCAACAAATGTATACTGAATTAGTAGACTTTAAAACGCAGAAAATATTCCTATCTTAGGAACAAATCGTACGCAAATGCGACAGAAGTATCCGGTTCAATTATTGGCGCCGTAACCGCTGCTTCAAATACAGCTCGGTCTCGTCGTTGATACGGTAATACGGGCTTGCTTCCTGTTCGGCCAGTCGGTCCGTAAAGAGGATGCCTAACAGGTGGTCGGTTTCATGCTGGAAGATCACCGCGGTAAAACCTTCCACCATTTCCTCGTGGTCAAGGCCTTCGGAATCCTGATACGTAAGACGTATCGTATAATTTCGAAGTACCTGTCCCATCGTGTCAGCGATAGACAGGCAGCCTTCCAGTCCTTTACGAAGCAGCTTGGACCGCCAGATGATTTTGGGGTTAAGATATAATTCCAACGGCTCTCCTTCTTTGTCGAATCGCTGTACCCAGATGACATTGCGATTGATACCCACCTGCGGGGCGGCTATCCCCACTCCTGGATGCAGGGTATCTGTCACCGCAAGATACATCCGCTTTGCCAACAGCGGCAGCAATTCTTCCTTGGGGTCAATGTCGTTGGACGTGGTTTTCAGCACACGGAGCTCATTGGGTATGGTATCCTGGATAATCCGCAGCAATTGCGTCGTATCGCCGGAACGGATAAGGTTTTGTTCGCTGCGGCTAAGTGGCTTGGGAGGAGCCACAGGCTTTGGCCGCTCTTTTATCGACCCCGTGTATTTCTTCTCGCCCGCAAGAATTGCGATGGCCAAATCATTCTCGGCGGGAGGTAGCGGACAACGGTACCCGCTGCTGTACGCACAGTAAGGATTGTAGGCATCGTTGAAATCAATAACGACATTCCCATTTTGGATATCCGTCAATGATAAATCGATATATCTTCCACCACCATACGTTTCGTCACCGTTTGTCAGATCAGTGAACGGCAGAAACAGATGGTCGCGGTAAAGCGGATTCATGAATAAATCCTGGCTGCGATAAAGGGTTAATTCGCCTTCTTTTCCCCGCACCGTAAACCGTACTTTGGCATAGCGTACATATTCCTTGCTAGTGCCATCAGACGTGGGCATCCGCAGGGGCTGCTCGCCATGCAACTGTTCCACACGGGCATGGACCCGAAAGGCGCTGTCAGGCTCATAATAATGGACATGCTGGATATCTTCCGGCCCTAGGGGTGCTCCCGGATCCTTCGCAACCTGTTCCAATTTCAACTGCCGGGATGCCTGAACACTGTCTGCATTGTACTGGCTTTTAGCGGATAGCATAAAACAACAAAAAACAAGGATACTTATCGATCGTTTCAAGACGAATTGTACTTTTTTTGTCATATGTCGAAAAGAGTTGAATTTTTCACAAATATACACTATTTTTGTCGACTAATTTAATAGACATTATCATATGATCACATTCTTTACACGAAGTCGCAACGGCGCAAAACATAATTTCTCTATCTGTCTCCTATCGCATCGAATGCGAATGTGCTGCTAACCCGCTGCGGCCCTCCTTCTACGACTTTATCTTTTTACATTAATCTTCAAACGTTATTCCATGAACAAGCTAACTTGTGTGGGTATCTTTATATACCTTGTTTATTTGCTGACGCCATTGATAGCGTTCAGCCAGCAAACCGACGTTACGGGCAGCGTCATCGACGTCCATTCCAAATCGCCCTTGGAGGGCGTATCCGTCACCGTCAAAGGGAAACCGCTTTCCACTCAAACGGATCAGCAGGGTGCCTTTGCGCTCCGGAACCTATCCCCCACCGACGTTTTGGTCTTTTCTTTCGTCGGGTTCGATTCGCGTGAAATCACCGTTAGCGAGCAACGTGGCCCGCTGACCATCGAACTGACCAGCAGCAGCGAAAGCCTCGACGAGGTGGTCGTGACCGCTTTCGGTGTATCCAGGGCGAAAAAAGCACTGGGCTACGCCGTACAGGATGTCAACGCCCAGGAGCTGTCGACCCGGCCTGCCAACGCACTCGGTGCGATATCGGGTAAGGTCGCCGGGCTCCAGATCATCCCTTCCGGCGGCAACATCGGCGGCTCGACGCGCGTATTGCTGCGCGGCATCAACTCGATCAGCGGCAACAACCAGCCGCTGTACATCATCGACGGCACGCCGATAGACAACACCGACCTCAACAGCTCGTCCATGATAAACGGCAGTGCAGGCAAAGATTTCGGTAACCTGATCCAGGATCTCAACCCCGACGATATCGCCAATATTTCGGTATTGAAAGGCCCCTCCGCAGCCGCACTTTATGGGTCGCGTGCCGCCAACGGCGTGATTCTCATCACGACAAAAAAGGGTGAGGGACAGGATAAATTCAACATCTCGTTAAACACCGGTATCGAGCTGGAAAACATCGTCAGGCTACCTAAGCGCCAGCAGTTGTACGGACAGGGCTACGCCACGTCGTTCAATACGGCCACCATCAACGGCCAGGAGTATAACATCGTCGATTATGCAGCCGACGAAAGCTGGGGGCCCCGGTTGGATGGGACACCGGTGTTGCACTGGTACAACCTGGATCCGGAATATCCGGCAGATTACCTGAACCCCCAGCCCTGGGTATATCCCGAGCACGACGTATCGTACTTCTTCCGCACGGGTATCTCCAATACGAACAACCTGGCGATATCCGGCTCCTCCGGCAACACAGCATACCGGTTGTCCTATACCAACCGGAATGTCCGGGGTACCGTCCCCAACTCCAGCCTGGGCAGGAACACGCTGAACTTCGCCGGATCGACGCAGTTCGGCCGATTAAACGTATCCAGCAACCTCAACTATACGCACAACAATACCTTAGGCCGGCCGTGGTCGGGTGCGTCCAACCGGAACATCATCCTGGAAGCCTTCCAATGGGGTGGTGTACAGGTAGACTACAAACGGCTTGCCGACTACAAGCGGGCGGACGGAACGCCCCGGGCATGGAACCGTACCGGTTACCAGGACACCCCTGCTGCCGAGGCTACACGGTTTATCGACAACCCCTACTGGTCTGCCTACGAGAGCTACCTCGAAGAAAAGCGCGACCGCCTCTATGGCAATATCGGGCTTAACCTGCAGGCCACGGACTGGCTCGACCTCTCCGCGCGTGTGCATGGCGACGTCTATGCCCATCAATTCCAGGACCGCATCGCCGTCTATTCGCGCTCGCAGTCGCAGTACCAGGAATACAGCAATCACTTCAACGAGTACAACTACGAGTTCATCGCCTCGGCCAACAAGCAATGGACGCAGTTCTCGCTTTCGGGTAATATAGGTGGTAACATCCGCGACCAACAGCGCCGCATCACCGATGGTACCACGCAAGGGGGACTGATCGTACCACTGTATTACAACCTGAAAAACGCGCCGTCGGTATTGAATAACAATGCCTTCTACCACAAACGGGTGTATTCACTGTTCGGTAGCTTCTCGGCCGGATGGAATGACCTCCTTTACGTGGATGGCACCATACGCAACGACTGGTCATCTACCTTGCCCACGGCCGATAATTCCTTCTTGTATCCCTCCATAACCGGAAGCTTCGTCTTCAGTGAGCTCCTGCGGGACGTCTCCTTCCTCACCTTCGGAAAGGTACGCGCGGGGTGGGCACAGGTCGGGAACGACACGGATCCCTACCAGTTACAGCAGGTTTTTGAAGCACTACCCGCCTTCAACGGAAACCCCAATTACAGCCTGACCGGTACGCTGAATAACGCGTTGCTGAAACCCGAAATCACTAGCTCTTGGGAAGCAGGGCTGAACCTCGTATTTTTCAATAACAGGCTCGGGTTGGATGTGACCTACTACGACAACATCAGTAAAAATCAGATCCTGCCGGTACCCGTATCCGCAGCCTTTGGATACGATGCCAAGATCCTGAATGCCGGCCGGGTAACCAACAAGGGTATTGAGGTGACGCTCACCGGAACGCCAGTCAGAAACAGCACCTTTGAATGGAACAGCACGGTCAACTGGTCGAAAAACCGGAACCGCGTGGACAAACTCGACGAAGGCGTAAATACGCTGGAACTGAGCAACGCCCTGGTGACGCTCGTGGCGCGAGAAGGGCAACCGTACGGCCAGTTGCTGGGTTATGATTTCGTATATGCCCCCGATGGGCAGCGCGTCGTACAGGAAGACGGCACCTACCTCAAAACAAGCCAACTGGTTCCATTGGGAAGTGTGCTGCCCGACTACCTGCTTGGATTCCAGAACCAGTTCCGGTTCAAAAACCTGACATTCGGCTTTCTCATCGATGGCCGTGTCGGTGGCAGCTTCTTCTCACAGACCTATAAGGTAGGGATGTATTCGGGTATCCTTGACCGTACTGCTGCAAATGGCATCCGCGAAAACGGTATCGTCGTAGACGGCGTGCAGGCGGATGTGACCTTCCTTCCCGACGGCACCTACACCACGTCGAACATCCGTCCGAATGATACGCGGATATCGGCGCAGGATTGGGCACGCAACGAATACAACGGCCCCACGACGTTCAGCATCTTCGACGCCACGTTCTTTAAACTCCGGGAGATCACTCTTGGCTACCAGTTCCACCTCAACAACAACATCGGCATCTCCCGCCTGGATGTCAACCTGTACGGCAGGAACCTGTGGAACATCTACACGAAAAGCAAGTACATCGATCCCGAGTTTACCAACAGCGGCGGCAACGTACAGGGCATAGAAGGTGGAAACATCCCCGTGCCGGCAACCTATGGATTGAACGTTACCGTAAATTTTTAACCCGATAACCTGTATTGTCATGAAGATCAGCATCAAAAATATCCTTTACATCGCTGTGGTTGCATTCACATTCGGTGCATGCAGCGACAGCGAGTTTGAAAAGATCAATACCGATCCCAACCGCCCGGCGAATGTACCTACGCCGAGCATTATTCTGGCCGCACAGAAGCAGCTGGTGGACAACATCCGCAACGAAAACTTCTCACTGCGGGGTGCACAGCTTTTCGCCCAATATTACAGCCAGAACATCTACACTGACCAGTCACGTTACGATATCCCGAGGAGCTATGCGGATACCTACTGGGCCAATGCCTACAAAGCCCTCAATAACCTGAACAAGGTAATAAAGCTCAACACGGACGAGGCCACCAAAGCCGTTGCATCTGCCGGAACCGCCGGGTCAAACGCCAACCAAATCGCCATCAGCCGGGTACTAAAGGCGTTCACCTTCCATTCGCTCACGGACGTATTTGGCGATATCCCCTACGAATCCTATGGAAACAACGATCCGGATTTCGAGGCGCTGCAACAGGATCCTGACAATTACACTCCCAAATATGCGTCGCAGCAGAAAATCTACGAAGACCTGCTCAATGAGCTAAAACAGGCTGCGGACACGTTGTGGAAATACAAGGATCAGAATACCTTCGGCAATTCGGACATCATTTACAAAGGTGCCAATGAGTCCTGGGCCCGGTTTGCCAATTCACTGCGGCTCCGGCTGGCTACCCGCATACGTGCGAAGGCTCCCGAACTGGCAACCCAGCATATCGAGGCGGCCCTAGCGCAAGGTGTATTCACTTCCAATGCGCACAACGCTGTTTTCCGTTATGCCGCCAATGCACCCAACGAAGCTCCGCTCTACCGTGCGACGGTCACCGCCAACCGGAAAGACTTCGCGGTATCGCACATCTTGGTGAATGCATTGAAGGGCGAACTCGGCCCGTTCGAGCAGGAAGATCCCAGGCTGCGTGTTTATGCCCTGCCCAACGCCGATGGCCAATACATCGGTCAACCGTATGGCCTTCCACTGGAAGCCGGAGGCATTAACGGGCCCACGGAGATCAGCCTACCCGGAGCAGTGGTCAACGCCGCCGACTTTGGCGAGACGCTTCAGGAATATGCCGAGGTTGCATTTCTCATTGCCGAATACAACAACTGGAGCGATGCGGAATACCGCAGCGGCGTACAGGCATCGCTGGAGAAATGGGGCATTGCCGCAACGGTAGCCAAGGCGTATGCCGATGGCCTGCCACCTGCAAGCCGTGAGACGGTGCTTACCCAGAAATACTTCGCCCTGTTCACGCAGGGGCTGGAAGCCTGGTCCGAGATCAGGCGGACAGGGTACCCGACATTCCTGGTGAAGCCGAACGACATTGTTTGGCAGCGCACCACATCCAGTGGGACAACAACTTACCGCTTTGACCCGATCTTCGGCGATGGAATTCCGCAGCGGTTGTTTTATCCCGCAAAAGAACAAAGCGTGAACCGCGCCAACTACCAAAACGCACTGGCCAACCAAGGCGATGACGTCATCACGACCAAGCTTTGGTGGAATAAATAAATTGAAAGGTTGTCTCGACGCTAAAGGCTATCCAAACGGGTAGCCTTTTCTTATGCCCTCTTGCTGGCGCCCCCGCTAAACCAAAGCATCAGCCAGGTGAGCGCGCCGTTGTAAATGATCAATTCGAAACCGACCGCATAAGTAGTATACGGTACGACAACGTAGGTATTGAGCACGTAGCACAGCGCGGGTGACAACAAGCAGATATAAGGCACCAGCCGGTCGGCCACCTGCCGCTTAGTAAGGATACCAAATGCAAATAACCCCAGCAATGGGCCATACGTATAACTGGCGGCAGTAAAAATCGCATTAACCACGGAGTCGTCATTGATGATCCGAAAGACCATGATCACCAGTAACATGATCAACGAGAACGCGAAATGCACCCGGTTACGGGTTTTAACCAAGGCACGGTCATTGGGATCCGCCTTCTTGTTAAAATTGAGGAAATCCACGCAAAAGGAGGTTGTCAGCGCGGTCAATGCCGAATCCGTTGTTGCAAAGGTGGCAGCGGTCAGGCCCATCATGAAAATAATGCCGGGTACGATGGCAAGGTGATGAAGCGCAATTTCCGGATATAGGTAATCCGGTGTGGGTAAGCTACCTATAGCTATCCCATTTTTACCGGCGTAAATATACAGCAAGGCACCCACCGCCAAAAAAAAGAGGTTAATAACCACAAAAATCCCGGTGAATGTGAGCATATTCTTTTGGGCTTCACCGATAGTCTTCATACTGAGGTTTTTCTGCATCAGATCCTGATCAAGTCCGGTCATGGCTACGGTAACAAAAATCCCTCCGATGAAATGTTTCCAGAAATGAATTCGGTCACCCAGGAAATCGTCAAAAAAAAACATTTTTGAATAACTACTCTCCTTCACCGTCTCGATGGTCTCCAACAGGCCCATTCCCAAGCTATCCGCCATGAAATAGATGGATAACACGACAGCCAGTACCAAAAAGAAGGTCTGCATCATATCCGTAATGATAATGGTTTTCAGCCCACCCTTATTTGTATATAACCAGATGAGCAGCAAACAGAGCGCGATGGTGACCGCAAAGGGTATGTTCCACGCGTCGAAGATAAACCACTGCAGGATGATGGCCACGAGGTAGAGCCGGAATGCCGAGCCGATGGTACGGGACACTAGAAAGATCATGGCACCGGTTTTGTAGCTCCGGTGTCCGAGCCGTTCCTCCAGGTACGTATAGATGGAGGTCAGGTTCATCCGGTAGTACAGCGGCAGCAGTACGTAGGCGATGATGAGGAAGCCCACAGCATTGCCCAGGATAAACTGGAAATAACCGAAGTCACTGTTTCCCACCGCTCCCGGCACGGAGATGAACGTCACTCCCGACAAGGCCGTGCCGATCATGCCAAAAGCGACCATGTACCATTTCGCACTCCGGTTGGCCACGAAAAATGTGGAATTATCTGCCGATTTACGTGACGTAAAATAAGCCACTCCGAGCAGCAGACTGAAATAAACTACCAAAAAAAGAAGAAGAACTGCAGGTGTCATCCGTAATTAATAGGTTTTTAACTAATGATCCGCCACATGCGAATGTTCAATAGCCTTACGGACACTGCCGTATTTTTCCAGTAGATCCGACGCGGTTTGTGCGTCAATACCGGTTTCTTCCATAATGATCCGGATACCCCGGCTGAACAGTTTATTGTTGGTCAGTTGCATGTCTACCATCTTATTCCCCTTTACACGCCCAAGCTGAATCATCACTGTCGTGCTGATCATGTTAAGCACCAGTTTCTGTGCAGTCCCAGCCTTCATGCGGGTAGATCCCGTGACCACTTCCGGTCCGACGATCACCTCAATGGGGTATTGAGCTTCCGCAGCTATGACCGTATTGGCATTGCAAACCACACAGCCCGTCACCAATCCCGCAGCATTGGCCGCCTTAAGTGCCCCTTTTACATAAGGTGTGCCGCCGGATGCAGCAATACCGATGATCACATCTTTATGATTGATGCCATATTCCTGTAAATCAATCCACGCCTGTTCTTCATCGTCTTCCGCAAACTCAACGGCTTTCCGGATCGCGGTATCCCCCCCTGCAATGATGCCGATAATCCAATCATAGGGCACACCGAAAGTAGGAGGACATTCGGATGCGTCCAGGATACCCAAACGACCGCTCGTTCCGGCACCCACGTAAAACAGACGCCCGCCTGCTTTCATCTTTTTCACCGTAGCTTCGATCAAACGTTCAATCTGCGGAATGGCCTTTTGCACCGCATCGGCAACCGTTTGGTCTTCCTTATTGATATTTACCAGTAGTTCACCGATAGCCATCTTATCCAAATCCTGGTAATTCGATTCTTTCTCAGTCGTGTTCGTCATCTGAATATCTAAAAAAAACAATTTTACAAAATTTTCTGTTATCGCGGTATTGAAAATAATGCCACAGTGGGGTAATTGCCCTGCTCAATACAACAGATACCGCTCGCGCATCTGCTTGAAAGATGCAAGTTCGGCAGACCAAGATGGATAGCTATCCGATGGTGTTTTCCCTGCTTTGATCATCTCCATCAGGCAGTTTATGCCTGCCAAGCGATGGAGTACCCGCTCATTTGGCATCCAAGAAAATAGGATCGTATCTAGAAATGCGAACATGATCACAAAGGCTTAGTCGTTATACAAAAGGTATTGCTTCCGGAGCTGCTTGTATTCCGAGAGAGCCGGCTCCCAGCTTTTCTGGATATCCGCTATGGACACCCCATCCTTGATCTGCTGGGCCAGCTTATCGTTTCCGGCTAAGTGTTTGAATGACCCCTTGAAAAACTGGTCCTTGTCTGGATAGGCTTCATATAGTTCTTTCAACCAGGACAAATTGATGCGTCCAGTTTGTGTAAATATGCCCGTGTCGTATGTCCGCAAATCCAACCCATAGCAGGTTTCATTCAGGTGTTTGGGGTTTTCACTCATTCCTGGGATGGACTTAGGCGTGAAAGAGAACGCATAGTTACCCTGAAGCTTAGGGCTGCCCACCACCGAAAAGGCGAATAGCGTGCCCCGCCCCTCGCTGATATCGGTCCCCTCGAACAGGCATGTCGATGGGTACAACAAAATCGCCTGCTGGGTATTCAAGTTGGGAGATGGAGGGATGGGTAGCGTGTAGGGTTTCCCATGGTGGTAATTGAGCATGGGAATCACCTTAATCTTGCACTTCACACCGTTCGCCAGCCAACCCTGGTCGTTGATCATGGCGGCATACTCACCGAACGTCAAGCCATGGGTAATCGGAATGGGATGCATCCCGACGAACGATTCGTTTCCCTTTTCCAAGACAGGCCCGTCTATATAGCCATCGTTCGGGTTCGGCCTATCCAAGATGATCAATTCGATGTCGTTCTCGGCACAGGCCTCCATAATATAATGAAGCGTAGATAGGTAGGTATAAAACCGTACGCCCACATCCTGCATATCGAATATCATCACATCAATGCCCGCTAAATCCGCTTTCGTCGGTTTGTACTTTTCACCAAAAAGCGACACCAACGGCACACCCGTCTTTTCATCTACCTCATCGCCAATCTTTGCTCCGGCACTCGCATTCCCCCGAAAGCCATGCTCCGGCCCAAAGCCGCGTACAATCTCCACGCCGGATGCGAGCAGGCTATCCATGCTCAATTTGTCGCCGATGGTAGAAGTGTGATTGATGGTTAATCCAACCTTTTTTCCTTTCAGGTATGGAACGTATTCCTCCGTTCGCGCTGCACCCACCACGATAGACGCATCAACAACGGCAGCCGAATCTGTCGACACCTGTCTCTGGTTTTGTACACTACCAAATCCACATGATTGTATCAACAAGCTGCCTCCAGCGATCCATGCTAAAAACTGCAATCTTTTCATCTTTTCTATCACTTCTATTTATAGAATGGCCCCATAGCTCATCATTCGCTACGATCGGTTACCTGTTTATCTCGGCACGAACTCTAAAAAACAGATTCCCAGCGGTGGCAACGTCAAGCTAACTGCCGAATTACCCGCATCATAGTCCATCAGTTTCCGTCGACCGTGTTCGTCATTCACGAAGACCGATCCCGCATCTCCTATGCCGTACTCGGCGGGATCCATCACAAAGTCTACGCGATAATCCTGTTTACGGATACTTGCCAATGCCACTGCTGCCTTCCCTTCCTTTGACCGCCAAGCCGACACATATACCGAAGGGAATTTGCTTTCGAAACGGGTAACATTTCCGCTGCGGCCCGCATAAATCGAAAGCCGGGATACCGCAATGGTTTCTTCAGGAACATCAAGGTGTGGCGGCCTCAGGAATTCACCAAAAACAAAATAATCCAAACCCGCTTGGCGAACATCGGCCAATCGCTCGATGAAATCGATCTCCTCTTGGCGGATGGTGTCCAAAAAGGGCTGATAATTGGCAATCATGGGCTGCATACCCCAAACGAATGACCGGGCCTGCTCCATCAGGAATTGAGTGTTAAATTCCGCATCCAAGGGGGTTTCGGTATCGTCAGGCGCCTGCTCTTGCGGCCACATCTCGTCATAGGGCGGGGTAAGCAACGAGGAGTAATTCCCAAATGTGATTCCATACGCATGATAAACGCTCTGAAAAAGCGGGATGGTCTGCCAATCATGTACCCCCGCGTAGCGTTCTTTACTCACCTGTAAGGCTAAAAACACATCCAAATGGGGCAGCCAATTTTCCCCGACGCCCTCACCGGCCAATGCCGGACTTCTGTCTGCCGGAAATTTAGACCGTATCAACCGGTCTTTTTCCGCCACATGCGTCATCCAATAATTCCCCCCTCCTATGGAGTGGCCATGGGTGGGGTCGTAACACCGCCTGTTCAGGCATATCTGATCCATGTATATTCCGCCCACCCCATACTGGTTGATCGCCGTATCAACCAATGAAGCGTATTTTTGTTTCCAAAAATCCGTTGCCTCGCACATGTTGGTCAGTGCTTTATGAGTGAAAATATTATAAACGTGGCTCAGCATATTTCCATTGATGTCTTTCGCAGCAAATCGCTCGGCACCTTCGTTCACCCAACTTTGGGTCGATGGTCCCCATTTCAGTGCATTCATATACACCAACGCATTGACTCCTTTCTGCTGTGCCTCACTTACCGCCGTTTTAAACACCTCGTTGCCGTCCCGCGGCGGGAAATATTCTGGAAACGAATCATCATACGACCCGCCGTGCCACCAATGCCACAGCACGCTGACGCGGCTGTTGAGCCGCTTGCCCAAAGCTGCTGCCGGAGGTAGCACATTTGCCGCACGCCCCCGGTTCCATACCCAATAGCTGGTGTTTTCCACCCAGTCGGGTACCTTGCCATTGGCCAAGCGGCTGTCCCTGCACCAATGCTGCTGCTCCGCCCAACGCTTATAGAGCTGTGCCGCCGTAAGCCAATCGCCTTGGAACCCTCCGATTAAAAAGGCATAAGGAGGCTCATAAGAGGTAAGTTGCTGTTCATAGGGAGGGTAGTTGTCAACTCCGTAGACCAACATTCCTGTGCTGTCCACTGACAGCGTAAATGTCTTGCTATAAGCAAGCGAATCATCACTTGCCAGGTAAATACCCGCATCATGCGGGTTGTACAATGTGATAAATTGCATAGACATGTGCCCCGGGTACTCCCACGCAAATCCACCACCGCCCGGCGTCAATACGGCACGTGGCGATTTGAGCAATGCCCCCATCCAGTCCGGTACAGCTAACTCTTCTTCTCCCAAATCTTTCAGCCCAGCTATCCGTGGAAACGTCACTTTACGGATCAACGTTCCAGCGATACCGTCAACCCGGATGCGCCAGGCAGACATCGCCGAATCGGGAAGCAAATCCACGTAAGCAGTGACACGGAAATCTGTGGGAAGTCCTTCAAACCCAGCCCAGGTTAATTCCAACCCATTAGCCTTTTGCGAAGTGGTGAAATTTGAAGCCGCACGGGCATCAATTCGCCTGGATTTTTCCGTTCCATCGATGATAATCTCCCAAGGCGATCCTCCTGAAATAATTTCATCGACCAAAAAGGATGCGTTTTCTTTCACGGACACCATTTTTTCGAGCTCGCCGCTTGCGCGCTTGAATACCAACTCAAATTTGCCATTTGACAAACGTTCAACGCCTCCGAGCTGCGCGTAACCGGTATGGAGACCGACGAGCGTGGAGATTAGGAAAAATATGAAACAATACTTCATAACTAATGCTTTAAGTCATCTTTTACTAACCTGAATATCCGGGTTGATTTCGCTTTCATAGATACTTCAAAAGAATCCCCGGTGGCAATTACCGCTTCGGAATCAGGATCAATTACCTTGGCGCGGAATGGCAATTTAATCAATTTGTCTCCACCGTCAGCCGTATGCAGGCATATCCATCCCCTTCCCGCGTATAAAATATCCGTTCCCCCTTCCAGATAACGGTGCACGCCGGCCCTTCCAAGCAACTCACTGATCTCAGGCGCATCCCACTGAATCTTTGCATCCATGCGTTGCACCTCCCCATCGGGTTGATATACCGTAGATCGAACACCGTCTGTCCAAACCATCCAAGCACCTTGCCTAGTGGCCTCCTCCAGAAAGGATTGCTCTTCGTCGGTCAACGACAGCAGCCCCATATACCACACCACCTGATATTGCCCTGCTTTAACCGCATCCAGGTCTTCGCGTAAATACAGATCATACGGCGCTCCGATTTTGCCCAACGCGTACCGGTTACGCAATAAGTTGCCCGTAAGCTTACCGAATGAAGCATCCATCGCACCCAGTTTCTCGTCAACAATCACGGCTACCTTAGGTGCCATTGCTGGAAATGCCTCATCCGGATAGCGCTCGAAAAAACGTTGTCCGGACGCAATGATATGCATTAATTTTGGATCGCTGAACCATCCGCCCCACATATCAAACCACCATCCTCCATAACCGTAGGCTAGCATACGTCCGAGGTTCTTCCACAGCAACGCTTCCGATTCGTCCATCGACTTAGGTCCTAACCACACCCCATCTGTATACGCGGTACCTTCGGGTTGAATGTGCGGAGCCCGATCACGTAACAGGGTGGTGATGGATGTGCGTGTGTCATTTTCCGCTAACCACAGCTTACCATGCAACTGTACCGATTTGATGGCCGCAAAAGGTGCCCAATCTTCACCAATAACACGATGATAGTCGTTCGGACTGGACAAGTAATCTAAATCGGGGCACCGAAGCAGCTTGGCCAATGCGCCGTGCCCGCGGCGGGGATCATCCACAAAGTAATGATACCCGTAAAAAGCACCTGTAAGTAATCTGTCACGGCTTGCTTCCTTCACAATACGGCAGAAGTGCGCGATATTATCGGCCGTGGTTTCTCCGTGGAAAACAAAGGTGTCAAAGACCTGTCCCGCCGTATCGGGAAGGCGCCATCGATCGGTCCTCACTTTTCCACTGATGTCACCCAACTGCGCATTCTCGAATGTCACGTCGTGGCGATTCCAGGACCGCCTCAACCGTTCAACATCGCCGCTATAGCGCGTCCGCAACCATTCCCTGAAGCTTTCAAGCCTTACAGAACTTTCATCGTAAAACTCATCCCTGAAATGATACATCCATTCTTCGGTTAGGCCCCCCGCTACATGGATGCCAATCAGGTGTTTGGCATAAGGTGATTGCTCCAACCAACGCACCAGTTGGGCCAGTATCTTACCGGCCTCTTCCTTCCAAAGCGTACTATACATGCTAGTCCGAAACGTGGAACCGTCGGGTTGCAGGCTTGCACTCTCCGGATGCAATGTTTCCCACCATACCGGTGCATCCAAGTGAATTCGGATGATCGCCATTGCATTGGAATCTGAGGCAATCAGGTCATCAAAATCTTTACGAATACTCGTATAATCCAATTTATTTTCGCCCACCCAAATGGGTGAGCGAAACGGTTTGATACCCGAAATCGAATTAATACCCCGATCACCCAGGTAGGCAGGGATGTTGTATAAATGCAGCCCCACCTTTTCCATTTCCTGGTAGAATCTAGGTTCGCCAAGGTATGACATGTAGGCATACGGGGGGTATGCAGTCCCGTTAACGAACAAGGCAGGGACACCTTCCCGATTTTTCACTTCCGCTAACGGCAATTGCACATGACAACGCACGCAAAGCAATCCTATGAATAAACAGGCAATACAATAAATCGTCCTCATCCGTCTCAATACCCTGGGTTTTGCTCAAGAACCGCGTCTTTGTTGGCTTCAATTTCCGAATACGGGATGGGCCACAGTTGATGGTAATCCTGGATCTCGTCCTTATTCAAGGTATTGTACTTACGTACCCGCTCTACCAGTTTTCCTGTCCGGTGCAGGGTGATGCGCCGGGGCTCCTCATAGACAAGTTCCCTTGCCCGCTCATCCAGAATATAATCCAGGGTAACATCTGCCGGTTCCACCGGTGTCGCTTTTGACCGCTGTCTGACTGCATTGATGTCGTTGGCCGCATTTTGCTGATCGCCTTTCCCCAGATACGCTTCCGCTCTCAGTAAATAGGTTTCCGCCAAGCGCATCATATAACGGTCGCGATACAATGCTCCGGCCGTATTTTTAATGGTACCAAGGCTTTTATCCACATACACACCGTCCGGGTGTTGCCCCGGTGTCGTAATTTTAGAAGGGTGGGGATACCACCGCCATGGTTGTTCTATCAATGTTGAACCGGGATTTTCCACCGCACTTTTGCCATACCAAGCGGAAGCCGGGTTCGTATACACTAAATCGCGCACAATATTATGGGGCGCATTCCGGATGTCGTTGTTCCAATCACTTTCCCAAAGGTCATACAGGAAGAAATCTGTATTCATCATCAGCGAAACGCCTGCCCCTCCCGTATTATAGTCCGACATGGGAACGCCTATGGCACCTTCTTCCCCATCGGGATCCCTAAGTGTCAACCAAGATGCAGGGCCCGCCACCCGCTCTAATGTGTGCATGTGTGCATAGCCGCCTGTGGATTCCAGTATTCCTCCCGGTATATCCGTTTCATATTGAATCACCCATAATGCTTCTCTATTACCACTGCTACGGTTCTGATTGCCTACACGGAACAGGTCCCAATAAACGTCGCCCGGCTGGGTGAAATTCAGGAGCTCATCTTGTGGGTTTTGATTCACCATGCTTCCAAAACGATTTTGCATCAAATCGGTATTGGGATCGTCGATGACCACCGAGGCTGCTGCGATGGCTTCATCGTATCTTTCCAGGGCAATATAGGTTTCCGCCAGTAATTGCTGCGCGACAAGGTTGGATACTTTACCATCCGTCACCTGGTTGATCGGCGGCAAATTGTTGGCGGCTTCTGTCGCATCGGAAATAATCTGTTCGAGAACTTCGGCTTTGGATGCCCGCACGAAATCGGCCTTAGGTGCGGTAACCTCTTCGGTTATCAACGGCACACCTCCCCACAGATACACCAGGAAACGATAGGCAAATGCCCGGAAGAATTTGGCTTCCGCAGTAATGAGTGTTTTTTCGTCGTCTGTAAGACCTGAATTGCCAACCCTTGCTAGAATTGTGTTGGCATTACTAACGATCTTGTACCAACTCCTCCAGTGCAATAATACATCACTGTTAGTGGGTACCAGGTAATTGGTATGCCCGCCGAAACGAGCTGTAAGCTGATACCGTCCGTCCTGGGCGATATCGGTAGCGGTGAGATAAGGTTTGTATTCCGTAGCCGCATAACAGATTGTTCTTACTTTGGCGTACAGATCGGTTAACCCCCGCTGATAATCGTCATAGCTCACAAAACTATTTTCCGGGCTGTAAAAATCCAGCGGTTTTTCTTCCAGGACATCCTTACAGGAGAAGCTCACGGAAAGGAGAACCAGGCAAGAGAAGGAAGTTAATATCTTTTTCATCTGATTAAATTTTTAACAGTGATGAAGCTTACATGAGCTATTTTAAACATATTCTTTTTTGAATGACAGCTCATGCAGGTTTCATATGATTGAACTTTCTAAAAATTATAAACTAAGCTCAAGACCTACATTTAGTGATTTCATTACGGGATAGGCGTCACTGTTGATGCCTTGGCCGGTTTCCGGATCCCATCCATCCCACTTCGTAAAAGTTAAGAGGTTTTTACCACTTACATTTAGTTTGAGATTTTTGAGTCCTATTCTGTTGATCAGCGAACTATTAAACTGATAAGCAAGCGAAACGTCCTGCAATCGCACAAAGCTCCTCGAATAATAAGGGGTGGGATTGATTTGCGGCACGGTCCATCCGGTGGCATATTTGCCGGTTGGGTTGCTTACAGACCATAAATCGTAATTAAAGGTATTCAAATTGGCAAAATTACCGGTTGATGCCACGTTGGCGGGTACATTGGCACCCAGATATCCGTTCTTTCCACCTTGAATGGCATTGATGAAAAAGCGGAAGGTAATGTTTTTATAGGTCAGTCCACTTTGAATACCAAAGAAGTATGCGGGTTCGGTCTGACCAAGAAATACACGGTCTTGATCTGCGGTTATCTTCCCGTCTTCATTCTGATCTACGATACGATAAGTCCCCGGTTGATAGCCGGTCATCACGTCATCATCAAGCTGCCAGATGCCATCAATCTGGTAATGATAGACGGTACCTATTGATTTTCCAATAAAAAGGTTACTGCCAATCAGGTCGTCTTCCTTTCCGTCATTATTCTTATCTTCACCTAAAAGACTCATAATTTTGTTGGTATTGCGCGCAAAATTCAGGTTCACATTCCATTCAAGATTATCCGTTCTCACCGGGATTGTGGATAATATGATTTCGATTCCCCTATTCTTAAGTCTTCCGACATTACTTGAGATGGAAGGAAATCCGGTGATTTCCGGTATGACTACATTCCACAATAAATCGGTAGTTTCCGTATCATAGTAGTCTATGTTTCCTCCGATTCTGTTACTGAATAAGCTAAAATCTATGCCGACATTAAGCCCTTTCGTTTTCTCCCAGCTCAGGTTATCATTGGCAAGAGAACCCATTGACTGCCCCATGGCGGTACCCGACCCGTCACCGAAGACATACTTTGAAGCATCATCGGTCGTCACCCGGGCCAACGAACTATACCGGGTCGTCATATTGCCGTTTACCCCATAGGTTCCTCTTAATTTTAGGTATTCAAGATTGGGGATCGACACAAACGGTTCATTGGATAGCACCCAGCTCGCACCTACAGAGGGGAACAGGGCCGATTTATTATTCCTGGAAAACCCGCTGAATCCATCTTTACGTAAGGTAGCGGTCAGCATATAGGTATCCCGGTAGTTGTAATTTATCCTTCCCATCTGATACAGGAAGGTTTCTTTCCACGCATCTGAGCTTGTCCTTTGAATTTCTGCCTGTTCCAGACTGTTGTATGAAAGTGAGATGTTAGACACATTGGTTCCTTCTGCCAACGTAGATTCAAACTGGTTTCTCCGGTAGCCTGCAACCAAGGTGGCTGATATGCCGTGGTCTCCGAATCGGTTTTCATAAGAGAGGATGTTATCAAACGTCATATCGAACCGTTGCTGATTGCTTTTTGATATTGCTCCAGCCAGATTCGCAGCATAGGGACTGCCATAATAGTAATTCTCCAACAAAAAATCGTTACCCAGATTTAGCCGGTATTCCAAGCCGGGAATCTGGGGGATTTTTACGATTCCGTAGAATGTTCCGTTGATCCGGGTTTTCAGGTCTTTATTATCTGCGGCCGCATCAAGAAATGGATTAATGATATTGGTCGCTCCCGTCGGGTATATAATGTATTCTCCGTTTTCGTCTTTGGGTGTAACAAACGGACTAGTCAATTTCATAGCACCCATATTCGGGTAAATACCCGAATAGTCAGTAAACGCACCGAACGTATTTGCACCCACAGTTAGCCATTCGGAAATCTCTGTACTCACATTGATCCTCGCAGTATTTCTTTTATAATTGTCATTCATCAAAAAGCCCCTTTGCTTCGTAAACCCGCCTGACAAATAATAAGAAGTTTTTTCAGTACCCCCGCCTATTGTTAAGGCATGATCGGTGATGAAACCGGGGTTTGTCAGTGCGCCCCACCAATCATAGTCGGTTCCATCCTCGATCCCCCTCACGTTTTCCGGAACAAGTTCGGTATCCGAAAAATCCCAATCGGGATTGGGCTGCGTGTAGTCCGGGGCCAGGTAGGAGTTTTGATAGTATATATCCCGGATGATTTGTTTCTTTTCTTCGGCATTACGCAACCTCATATCAGAAGTTGGGGTCTGAGACGCCAGGTAGGTCGAATAGCTTATGGTCGGTTTCCCCTTTTTACCGCCCCTGGTTGTGATCAACATGACGCCATTGGCAGCCTGAGCTCCGTAAATGGCTTTACTGCTGGCATCCTTTAAGATGTTTACCGATTCAATATCCGCGGGATTCACATCGCCAATTCTTCCATTGTAAATAATGCCGTCCAACACAATCAATACGGCCGTGTTTCCATTGATGGTATTTCTTCCTCTGACCGCAATAGATGGTTCCGCTCCAGCTTGATTCGTTTGCCCGATTTGTAAACCTGGCACAGTTCCTTTGATAGATTGTAAAATATTGGTATTAGGCGCCTCTTTGAACGCTTCAAGATCAGCGGTAACAACCGCACCTGTCAGATCAGATCGTTTCATCGTACCATACCCTACCACCACCACTTCATCCAGACTTTGGCCGCTGGCTTCCAAGGTGACGTTCAATGTAGCCCCGCTGACCACGATGTCTTGCGACGCATAGCCAATCATCGAGAAACGAAGTGTCGCACCCGTTTGCACTGAAATACTATAATTACCGGCTTCGTTGGTACTTGTTGCAGCTTCACTGCCGACAACGGATATACTCACGCCAGGCAATGGCAATCCGTCTGTACCAATAACCCGCCCGCTCACCGTTTGCTGCACTACCAAATTTAGCGGACTTACTGTGATGGCGCCTCTTGTTAAAGCAGAACTGAGCATCCCCTTTTCCCCCTTAAAACCGAAGGCCCACAGTGGAATACCCAGTACAATCATCATTGAAAATTGTATCGATTTTCTCATTTTTAAAGCGTTTAATTAAATGAATGGTATAATAAAATGGTTTGAAATAGTATCCAATATCAGCACAATAAATAACCCTTCACATTGCTTTATACGCATTGAGATCGTCTGACCGATAAACAAAGCCACAACATTCCCTATAAGCATGTTCGTATGGTTTCTTTTCATAATTACATGTACGGGGAGGTTTATCCCGCAACAATACCACAAGTATAGGAATATCTTTTCATAAATTGCATGTTTTTGCATTTTTTATTTTAATAACAACAATAAAACGCTAAAATTAGATTCATTAAGTCTTCTAAATGGACAAATAAAAGGTAAACAAAAAGCAATAATACGCAAATCATGCATCAATATGCATATAGATTCTTACCTCCGTTACCGGGACTTAAGGCAAATTACAATGTGCTTGGAGTTTCCACCATTGGAATAGTTGCGTAAACGTTTGCGCATTTCCTTACAAATATGTATCATTGCGGGTAGTTACTAAATTATGAGGCCTGTATCTAGATATGTTTCACGAAAGAGCTGTCGCCTGTAACAACGGCGCCAGACACGACCACCGTTGAAGGGCACGTACAGAAGCTTTCCTCACACGTAATGAATAACAGTATGATATACCGACAAACAATGAAAAAAATGGCGGGTCTCGGATTGGCTCTGACCATGACAACATCGCTGAGTGCCCAGCAGAACAGTTTGGCTCTGACCGATGAATTTGTAAACAAAAACATAAACAATGCCGTCGCACAATACAAAACCTTGATGACGCGGGTGCCGGACGGTGTACTGCCCCGCACGTTTGACAAAGCCAACGATTCCTTAGCTACCGCAAAAAGCAATTCCTGGATTTCTGGATTTTACCCCGGCACGTTGTTATATCTCTATGAATATAGCAAAGACGCAGATCTGTTAAAGGAAGCGGAAAAAAGGCTTCAGTTACTGGAAAAGGAAAAGGACAACAAAGGTACACACGACCTGGGCTTCATGTTGTATTGCAGTTTTGGCAATGCCTTACGGCTTACCGGGAACACACATTACCGCGATGTCCTGCTTACAGGCGCAGAATCGCTAGCCTCCCGTTTTAACTCAACTGTCGGTTGCATCCGCTCCTGGGATCATAACAGTGACAGCTGGAAATTTCCGGTTATTATTGACAACATGATGAACCTCGAATTCCTGAATTGGGCATCGCGCGTTTCGGGAAATCCCAAATATGCAGACATCTCGAAAATACACGCCAATACCACACTCAAAAACCACTTCCGACCAGATAACAGCTCCTATCATGTCATCGACTATGACCCCGAGACCGGTGCCGTACGCCACAAGCATACCCATCAGGGAGCTCACCATGAATCGGCCTGGGCACGTGGACAGGCTTGGGGGCTCTACGGATATACGATGATGTACCGGGATACTCACGATAAGGCATACCTGAATCAAGCCCGCAAAATTGCAGCATTCATACTGGATCAGCCCAATCTTCCCGAAGACGGCATTCCGTATTGGGATTACAGTGTTTCCGGTCCGGATGTGCCGCGGGATGCATCGGCGGCAGCCATTACCGCATCGGCACTGCTTGAGCTATCGGGCATGGTCAGGGGCAAGGAAAGAAAACGTTACCTCAAAGCCGCCGAACATATGCTTACCAGCCTCTCCTCTGCCACATATAAGGCGCCGATAGGCACCAACGGCGGTTTCCTACTGATGCATTCCACCGGACATTTCCCTGCTAATAGTGAAATTGATGTACCCTTGTCTTATGCCGATTATTACTACGTAGAAGCACTGATCCGGTACAAACATCTGTTAGATCGCTAAAGAAGCAAAATACCTATAACCTTGCCTCCCCGGAAGAAGTGTACTACTCCACTTCTTCCGGGGAGGTTATTTCCCAACTTACCTACTTTTTAGCTAAACTTGTACCATGGAACCCGCATCGCTATACGCCTATTTTCTGAAACATCCGGCTATCAGTACGGATACGCGCAATATACAACCCCAAAGCTTATTCTTCGCGTTGAAAGGAGAACATTTTAACGGCAACGCATTTGCCGCCGAAGCGCTTGAAAAAGGAGCGTCCTATGTCATCATCGACGAGGCTCAATATCAAACAGACGACCGTTTTCTGCTCGTTCCGGATGTATTGACGGCCCTGCATGATTTAGCCAGGCATCATCGCGACCAGCTTCAGATTCCCTTTATCGGCATTACCGGTACGAACGGAAAAACGACCACCAAAGAACTGATCCACGCCGTGTTGTCACAGCAATTTAACACCTACGCCACAAAGGGCAACTTAAACAATCACATCGGCGTGCCGCTGACGATCTTATCCATCTCCCGGCAAACGGAAATAGCCATCATCGAGATGGGTGCCAATCACATCGGGGAGATCGCATTCCTCTGCGGGATTGCACAACCTACCCACGGCCTTATCACCAACGTCGGAAAAGCGCACTTGGAGGGGTTTGGCAGCTTTGACGGGGTAAAAAAAGCAAAAGGCGAACTCTACGATTACCTTGCCGCCCATCGCGGCACCTTATTTCTGCAACATGATAACCCGCTGCTTCGGGAGATGGCTGCTGCGCGGGACATCGAGCACATAATCACCTATGGCTACTCACCTGACAACCAACTTGTGGGTGAGTTGATCGCGGCCAGCCCTTTGCTTGAATTAAAATGGGCTTCCAGCGGAAGTACGGCCCCGCATAGGGTGCGTACCCAGCTTACAGGGTCCTACAATACAGAAAATATCCTCGCTGCCGCCTGCATCGGCCTCTATTTCGGTTTATCCCCCGAAAAAATTAATCAGGGAATAGCAGGCTATCAGCCCAACAACAACCGTTCGCAACTCACCAAAACGGCACACAACACCGTCATACGTGATTATTACAACGCCAATGCCAGCAGCATGGCTGCTGCATTGGAAAACCTGCGCATGCTAAAAGGCGACAAAAAGGTGGTCATCCTCGGCGACATGTTTGAGCTTGGCGAAGATTCATACGAAGAACATGGCAAAATCGCTGCACAGGCATCTTCAGTAGATGCGTCCCGCATCATGCTTGTCGGAAAGGCATTTTACCAGCATCGCCACACAGGTGCGGAATTTTACGCAACGACCGAAGAAGCTGCTGAGGCTCTGCGCAGACATCCGATACAGGGAGCGCTTATATTGCTCAAAGCATCGCGGGGGATGGCATTTGAAAAGTTGGTGGATATCCTGTAAACCCGACTGAAAACGCTATTCAAAGAAATCAATGATCAATTGTTTCAGGTTCGCAAATGCCGTGAAAGGAAGCGTTTCATACCGGTCGTGGATGTCGTGGTATGCGGCAATTCCTCCTTGTGTGTATATAAAAAAGCTGGGCACTCCTTTCTCATAAAATGGGCAATGGTCACTGTTGCAGGATTCCCCACGGCTATTTACCGCCTTCAAATAGTTTTTATCCTTATTGATGGCTACCAACTTGCTGAACGCCTCGGGAAACATGGGCGCATTGACTACCGTCATTCCATCTTCCCCGGTACCTACCATATCAAAATTGATCAGAAATTTGATAGTAGACAAATCAAACGGTGGATTTTTCACAAAAGCTTTGGATCCCAAAAGCCCGGATTCTTCACCGGAAAAGGCAATAAAAACTAGGGTGTACGCGGGTGGATGAGCAGCATAATACCGGGCAAGGTCCAGAATAAATGCCGTCCCACTGGCATTGTCGTTGGCTCCGGGAATGTAGTTTTTCTTTCCCATACGGCCTAGATGGTCATAATGCGCGCATACCACAACTAATGAATCCGGTGTTGTGGTTCCCCGGATGATACCGGCTACATTTTGCGTTTCATAAGCTGGTGTCCAAACCGACTCCACATCCAACACCACCGACGTGACGGTCACCGGATCGATAGACGGTTGGTTTACAAATATCACGGGCCGGGCACTCGGCTTGGTCTGAGATGACCACGTAAGCTTGGCATTATCGTATACAATGACACCCGGCAAGGATAGCTCCGTTGCATTCCGCAAATGCAGAATGGCGGCATTTGCTTTTTCCGCCTGTTCCATGGTTTCATGCTCGTCTTTCCGATTATCGATCAATAGGTAGTGCGCGCCATCTGCATATTGAGCCGCATCCGACAACGTCCCGTACAGGTCGCTGCGTTTAATGACCTTCACCGGAAATTGTCCTTTGACAGCCGGACTTCCCGACCAAACGATAAAATCTACACCCGGCTTTAAATTCCTGTCGTTGAGTGCCACGCGCAACTTTCCCGGAAACGTATTGGCTCCCAATTCGAAAGGCTGATAGTAGGTATCGCCGAATAAAGGCGCCACTCCCTGCTTCTCGAATGTCTTTGCAATAAAAGCAGCCGCTTTTTTATCACCGTCTTTCCGGTAACCGCGACCGTTGAATCCGGGTGAAGCCAGTTTTTTCACAATATGCCTGGCATAGGATAAATCCGCTTCCTGCGCTCCGGCGAAAACGCCGGTCAGTAACCAGCAAAGGATAAGTAGGTATTTGATTGTTTTCATATCTATTATAATGCTATTCAACGACCATGATGTCGATATTCGACGGATATTCCGGCGTAAAAAACACACGATGCCAAGCAGGCCTAAAATCCGATGCGTCCGCCTGATAAATATCTATAAATTGTTGTGGATTCCGATCTACCAACGGAAACCAGGAACTTTGGATCTGCACCATAATCCGGTGTCCTTTCTTGAAGGTATGCGCTGCATCCTGCATATCGAAAGAGACACGATTCACGGCCGTTGTATCAAGCGGGGTTGGCTGTTCAAAGCTGTCGCGGAATTTTGCCCGCATCACTTCACCCCGCACCATAAGTTGGTATCCACCCATAACCGCATCGGACTTTTCCGGATGATTCGGCATATCGTTGGGAAACACATCAATCAATTTGACAATGAAATCGGCATCCGTTCCAGTGGTCTTGACGAATAAATTAGCGGTCAACCGTCCGGCTAGCTGCAAAGGCGCTTCCAAGGGTTCGGAAACAAACACCAGTACATCGGGCCTCCGGGCGGCAAAACGCTGGTCTTCCACCATGTATTCCCGCCCGCGCAACAACCGAGTTTCTGCCGTGTAAGGAACCGGACGATTCGGATCACTGTAGTAAGCTGCAAATTCATTTGTACTGTCCGGTACAGGAGAGGTCGGGGCTAGCTTCCCCTGTGGCTGGAGGTAGAGTTTCCGGGAAATTGCCTGCTTAGGTGGCCACTGATCGTAGGCTGTCCAGCGGAGCGCACCTGTATCAAAAATATAGGCTGGGGGCAGATGCGGGTCCGGCTTGCCCTTCAGGTGATGCATGAAAAAAGGAAATTCAATGGTCTCCCGGTAGAAATCGCCAGTTGCCGAACCAAATGGAATATTTTCCAGCCAATCCCCTCTATCCCTTGCCCATGTACCGTGGTACCAAGGCCCCATTACAAAGGTTTGAGCGGTAGACGGACTTTGGCCCGCAAGGGCCGCCTGCGTTTTCAGCGGACCATACAGATCTTCCTGATCAAACCATCCGCCCACCGTCAACACGGCCGGCCGCACATTTTTCAGATGGGGCAACGGCGTACGGGCCTTCCAGAATGCATCGTACGTGCCGTGGCTCATGAGGTCATCCCACAATGGATTTTCTATCGGTTCCAATAGCTGTGAAAGATTTTTTAAGGTACCGTGCTTCAAGTAAAAATCATAGCCATCCGGCGTACCATAGCCTCCATACCCCGCAAGTCCATTTGCCGATATACGGTCACGCTTCCGCCCGTAGGAGGATACGAATGAGAACGACCCCATCAACATAAAAGCACCGTTATGATGGCGATCGTCACCCATAAACCAATCTGTCACAGGTGCCTGCGGCGAGACAGCAACTAAATTCGGATGGGCATCCAACAATGCTGCCGTTGCATATCCTCCCGGAGCAGAAATCCCCCAAATACCCACACGTCCGTTATGTCCCTTGATGTTTTTCAGCAGCCAGTCGATGGTATCGTAAGCGTCCGAGCTTTCATCCACATCCTGTCGGCCCCGCTTGTCCGGGATGTAAGGGCGGACGGCAACGAAATCGCCTTCCGAGAGGTACTTGCCCCGTATATCCTGATAAACAAAAATAAATCCCTCGTGCGTGAATTGCATGTTTGGCCCAAGCGGCACCTTATTACGGCTTTCCCCATATGGGGCAACACCGTACGGTGTTCGCATAACGAGGATCGGATAGGTCTTTGTCGTATCTTTCGGTAGATAAACCGACGTAAATAAATGTACACCATCCCGCATCGGTATCCGTAATTCTTTTTTGGTATAATGTTGTTTAACAAAGAACGAATCTGCGGGTGTCGGTTGTGCGTACAAGAGACCGCATGTTGTTATAATGATAAAGAATACGGAGGTTATCTGTCTGAAAAACATAAATCACTAACTTAAATCCGGGAGTTTGTCTGCATATTGTCAGGGTACGCAAAACTAACCAACGAAAATGATATTGGCAATTGTTTCCCACTCATTGTCCGCTACCGCACAGCAGGTGTCCGATTCCGAACAGTTTTGTTTTATAACCGATTACAACAAACTGTTTTCAAATCAATTATATTTTTGGCACGGCGTTGTATAGGGGTGGTGAGTGGTGAGTGGTCGGTGGTGAGTAATTGCAGTGCATAATCGTCCCTGCATTCACTGAACACCGATCACCGAACACAAAAAAGAAACATGGATAGAGCATTACCGAAAAAAAAGTGGAACAGTAAACGTATCACCCTGGTGGTAGGAGGAGTGGGTATCTTGGCGTTGATATTTGCCAGCTACTATTTCACTTCTGGCAATTCAAAGCTCAACGTAGACGCGGAACGCATTACCATATCCGAGGTCAAAGAAGATTCCTTCCGTGAATTTATTCCTGTAAATGGCACTGTACTGCCCATTACCAGTATTTTTCTGGATGCCTCTGTCGGCGGGAGGGTGGAAGAGAAGTTTGTAGAAGACGGGGCTAAACTCAAAAAGGGTGACCCGATTATGCGGCTTTCCAATACAGACCTGGAATTGAGTCTTGTAACCCAGGAAACCCAGGTGTACAATAACCTTACCCAGATGCAGATCGCCCAAACCAATGCGCAGAAGACCGCCATTGACAACCGCAACCAGATGGCCGATGCCGAAAATGCCTTGAAAGAAGCCAAGCGTTTATATGACCTCAACAAAACGCTATACGAGCAAAAAGCCATTGGCAGCCAGGAATACCAAGAAGCTAAAAATAACTACGATTACCAGGTGCAGCGGATTAAGCTCACCCGTGAAAACATTGAGCAAGATTCCATCCGGAGCGTCCAAGCACTCGAACAAAACAAACAACTGTATGCCAGCGGCATGTCCGCCTTGGAACTGATGCGTAAAAAGGTAGGCGATCTCATCCTCCGGTCACCGGTAGATGGACTGCTCACTTCATTCGATGCTGAAATCGGGCAAAACAAACCGGCCGGTGAACGCCTTGGCCAGATCGACGTACTAACCGGATTCAAAGTCCGCGCGGATATCGATGAACATTATATTTCCCGTATCTACCCCGATCTGGAAGGTGAATTCTCATTTGCCGGCAAGAGTTATAAATTAGTCATCAAGAAGGTATATACACAAGTGACCAGCGGCCGTTTTCAGGTTGACATGGAGTTTGTAAATGAGGTTCCCGACGGTATACGGCGTGGCCAAACGCTACAAATCCGCCTTGCACTCAGCGACGAAACCAAAGCGGTGCTGTTGGCCAAAGGCGGATTCTACCAGCAAACCGGCGGCAATTGGGTTTTCAAGCTCACCGAAGATGGCAAAACGGCTTACCGGGTAGACGTGCAGCTCGGTCGGCAGAATCCTGATTACTACGAAGTGATCAGCGGTTTGGAACCCGGGGATAAGGTGGTTACTTCGAGCTATGAAACATATGACCGGGTTCAGGAGTTGAGTATTAAGAATTAAGAGATCGGTGGTCAGTGATGAGTGACTGAAACAAAATGGGTTATTGATCAACAAATAGTAAACGTTTAATCCCTGATCACCGAACACTGATCACCGAACACTAAAAAATGCTAAAAAACTACATCAAAATTGCTTTCCGTACACTCGCCAAGAGCAAATCGTATACTGCCATCAATATCGTTGGCTTGGCCGTGAGCCTTACCGCCGCTATCCTCATCCTTCTTTGGGTATGGGACGAGCTGAGCTACGATCGCATGCACAGCAAAGGGGAGCGCATTTACCAGCTTTCCACGACATTTGATGCCTCGTCGGACAATGTATGGCCTGTAGGTCCACCGCCGCTCGCCGTATATGGGAAATCGGAGTTACCGGATGTCGAAATAGCATGCCGGTTCGTCAACAGTGAAGCAACGATCAGCAAATCCGATGATCACAACCGGTTCAACGAAACCGGGAAGCATGTGGATTCATCTTTCTTCCAGGTCTTCGATTTCCCCCTGCTGGAAGGCAATCGCCAGAATCCTTTTCCTGATAACAACTCCATTATCCTCACCAAAACGTTGGCACAAAAATATTTTGGCAATCGAGAAGCGGTGGGCCAATTCGTACAAATCAACCTCGATGCCAGCAATGCTGACAGCAAACACAATTTCCGCGTTACGGGTGTGATGGACGATATTCCCCTAAATTCCTCTATCGACGCCGACTTTCTCCTACCGTTTGATTTGCTCAACGAAAATCAGGAAGAAGGTGGTTTAAATGCGCAATGGGGAAGCTTTGGTTACCCAACCTTCTTCCTGCTCCAACCCGGTGCGAGTTCAAAAAAGGTTGAAACCCAGTTGGCCGACCTTCACCGTAGGCATAATGAGGCGGAAATCTTCAAAACGCTGGTATATTTCCTGCAACCGATCAAGGATATTCACCTTTACAATGCCAAGGGGGAAGAACGCGGCATGCAACAGGTACGGATTTTTACACTGGTCGCCATTATCATCCTCTTGATTGCCTGTATTAATTATGTCAATCTCGTTACGGCACGTTCCACGCGCCGCAGCAAAGAAGTAAGCGTACGCAAGGTCGTCGGCGCCAATCGGAGTCACCTATTTTGGCAATTCGTCGCCGAATCCGTTGTTGTATTCCTGATTGCGATGTCGCTGTCCATCGGATTGGCTTATATGGCCATGCCGCTCTATAACAGCCTCTCCGGCAAGGGAATGACATTCAGCCTACTGGACGCTCGCGTATGGTGGCTTTTCGGGGGCACGCTGCTAGCTGTGGTGTTACTGGCCGGCATATACCCGGCCCTGCTACTGTCCACCTTCAAACCAGCACAGGCATTAAAGGGCATCTTACCGGGCCTCGGCAAAAACAATGGCTTCCGCAAAGCGCTGGTGGTCGTGCAGTTCAGCTGCTCGGTGGTATTTATCATCGCGACCCTCATCATCAGCCGTCAATTGGAATACATCCGAAAACGGGAATTAGGGTACGACAAGGAAAATGTCTTCTTCTTTAACCAGCTAAATTTCCTAAACCGCTTTGAAACCGTACGTGCCGAACTTACAAGCCAACCCAGCGTTAAGGGCGTCACAGCTGCAAGTGGTGACATCAGCAACATCGGCAACGGTACAGGCGACATCGAGTGGGAAGGCAAGCCCGCCAGTATGGCTAACTTTATGGTCAACTTTATGGCAGTGGACCATCAATTCCTTGATGTGTTGGGTGTGCAACTCACCGAGGGCCACGGCTTTGCGGGCACGCCCGCGGATTCAGGTTACGTCATCCTCAATGAAACCGCCGTCAAGCAAATGGGGTTAACCGATCCCGTGGGCAAATCGATTACTTTCAGATACCGCCCTGTGACCATTGCTGGAATAGCTAAAGATTTCCACTTCAACGACCTGAAAAGGGCCATTGGCCCATGCGTGTTGTTCATAGACCGGGCTATACCGCTGAAAGGCATGTATGTCAAAACCACTGGCACCGACGCAAATCAAGCCATCACCGCCGTAGAAAAGCTTTGGAAACAATATAATGGCGCGTTTGAATTTGAATATCAGTTTATGGACGAATCGTTCGACAAACTCTACAAAAGCGACATCCGAGCAGGCAAATTATTTAATGTCTTTGCCGGTATCGCAATTCTGATTTCCTGCCTTGGTCTCTTTGGATTGGTCACCTACACCGCCGAAACCAAGGTAAAAGAAATCGGTATCCGGAAGACTTTGGGGGCTACTATCTCAAATATCATCCTATTGATATCAAAAGACTTCCTCAAACTGGTGGGCATATCCTTTTTGGTGGCTTTTCCACTCGGTTGGTGGATGATGAACAAATGGTTGGACAATTACGTATACCGTACGGACATCGAATGGTGGATCTTTGCCATAGCTGGCTTTATAGCATTCGCCATCGCGGCCATCACCGTATGTGGCAAGTCTCTTCGCGCGGCAAGGGAGAATCCAATTAAGGCGATACGGACCGAGTGAGGAGTGGCCGGGGGGCAGTGACCAGTGGTGGGTGATCAGTGATGGGGGTCGGGCAATGGTGAACAATGCATAGTGGCAACACAGAAATAAGAAATGAGTAAATGAGAGATATTTCAATCCCATTCGTTTCTCATATCGGTAAGCTGTTGCTGGATGCTTTCGTCCCGCTCGTCCGTTAGCTTCAGCGCCCCTCTATATTTGTCTGACAACTTGCCCTTTTTCGGGGAGGTATAGGCCTTTTTAAGCAAAGATTCTACTTCTGTCAACAATGCTTCGTTATTTATTTTTAGCACTTCCTCAATAACGTGCAGTTTCCTCGCTTCGGTTACCATGATGTCTTCATTTTATTGTAAACGCAAACATACCAATTCATTTATCTAATTCACAACCCCGCTTCGCTTAGCGCGGAACTGTTCAAGCTGCTTTTTGAGGTCGATTATTTGTTCTTTTAACTCGTTAATACGTTCTGACGCTCCGCGAGCAAAGTATCCTTAGCCTTAATTTGTTCATCATAGAGGGCGTTGATGTGCTCTATATTATTGTCATAGTATTCCAAATTATATAATTGATTTACTTTGTCGTTGTTTGAGATATAGTTATTGACTCTCGAATCGAAAAATACTTAGGATCAATAAACCGCGAACTGGACGGCCGTGCTGCCGGAGAGGGGTTCGAGTTAGTCGAGGAGTTTTGGGAATTCTTGGTTCCTGATGCTCCTTTTTTTGAGTTTATGGATAGTACGCCGGGTGGCAGCGGGCAATTGGTCGAATGTAGGTACGGGAAAATGGCGCAAGATTTATCTAAGAAATTTAGTTTTTTTCCTTGTGTTTCCTTATCTTTGCCATACAGCCTTTTGGAGAATGAAAAGAAACAAGACGCTGGACATGTAAAGAATCTAACTATGAAAGAAAACCAACCCGCTGTCAGCAAATTCATTGACCCGCTTTTGGATTTCTCGTTTAAGCGGATATTCGGTACCGAGCCAAACAAAGACCTGCTGATCGCTTTGCTGAACGGTATCTTCCGGGGGCGGAAGCATATCGTTGAGCTGGAGTACAACAAGAACGAACATGTGGGCGATACGGCGGAGCTGGGCAGTGTTATATTTGACCTTACCTGCACTGCCATCGATGGTGAGGTATTCATCATCGAGGTGCAGCGGAGCGGACAGATCAACCTCAAGCGGCGCATGCTGTATTATGGCAGCAAGCGCATAGCGGACGAGGCGCCCAAGGGTAAACGGAAGGAATGGGACTATGCCATCCCCGAAGTGTACGTCATCGTGCTCATGGACGGATTTGCCATGCCGGGTGGCGGCCATGGCGACCGGTACCTGCACGACATTTGCTTGTGCAACAGGGATACGGGCGAAGTTTTTTACGACGACCTTGGGTTTATTTACCTAGAGTTACGTAACTTTGCCAAAGAGGAGTCCGAGTTGGAGACGGATCTTGACGGTTGGCTGTATGTACTGAAGAACATGAGCAAACTGAACAAAATTCCGCTTTACCTTCGGAAGCCGATTTTTGAAAAGCTATTTAATATTGCTGAATACAGCAAACTGACAAAGGAGGAAAAAGAGATGTACGATGCGAGTCTGAAACGCAAGTGGGATACGGCCGGTGCGCTTGAATATGCACGCAGAGAGGGTGAAGAGAAAGGCATTGAAAAAGGTGCTGAGCAGAAGAGCTACAATGTGGTAGCTAATCTTATCCAGCAACTGGGCTTGGACGATGAGGCTGCGGCCGGAGTAGCTGAAGTTTCAATCGATTTCGTGCGCAAGGTTCGCGCAGCTTTGGAGAAAAAGAAGTAGCGGTAGCTAGCCCACCATTACAGGATATCGAGCCATCCCACATCAGTCGGATGGCTTTTTGCTTTTCTATGGATTTAAAACCAATCGGCCGCCCTTTTGTCTTACCCTTAAACAACCTGTCTGCTATGGGTTGCTGGATTATCCGCTGGATCATATTTCCCTTTTGTATTCACCAAAAGTAATGATTTTTGGTGAATTACCCCTCCTATTCCCTTGCCTGACGAACAGTTGCCTCATCAACCACACCTCCACCCCTGCCAAACTGCTGCCTTACGTACTTCAGTATTTCCGCCAGTTCGTTATCCTTCAGAAAATGGAAAGCAGGCATTTCATTCCGGCCAGCCAGCACGACATGGACTAACGAATCCGGAGACTCACCTTGTACTAATGCCGACGCCGTCAAATCCGGAAACACATCCGCTACACCTTTTCCATCCGCCTTATGGCATGCTGCGCAATAATTGGTGTACAATGCCGCGGCGTGGTTTGCCGTATCCACCCCTTCCCTGTGCACCACCGCAGGCAGCACCGGACGGTCTCCAACTTCTGCCAGGCCAACCTTTCTGATCCGCAGAATCCGGTCGTCATTGGGCTGAGGTGTCCCATTCGGGTTCCAATCGCGGTTGCTTGTACCGAAGTAGACGTCGCCATTGTCTGCTACACACAAGGCACGTATACGCCCGAACACCTGATCGAACAATACACTGTCGCTCACAATGCGTTCTCCGCTTTCGTCCAGTTTAAGCAAACGGATAGCGCTTCCCTTCAATGTTGCCAACAACAATGACTTACTGAATGCCGGTATTTGATTGCCTTCGTAGGCCACCAATGCCGCGGGCGCAATCGTCGGTGTCCACGCTTTCAGTGGGTCGGTCACTGCCCGTCCCTGTGCAAAAGCCTGTTCTTTCTCCGTATCGACATAGCCCTCTATGGCAGGCCAGCCGTAATTCTGCCCCTTCCGCACAATGTTTACCTCGTCATCCGTGGCATCACCGTGCTCGGAGCAATACAATATTCCATTGCTTGCATAGAATAGGCCCTGGGGATTTCGGAAGCCCCATGCCCAGACCGGGCTTCCGGCAATGGGATTGTCAGCCGGCACGGAACCATCGATGTTAAACCGCAGCACCTTCCCGAGCACTACGCTCGTATCCTGTGCATAGCCGTCCTGGGCACCGTCGCCACTCGTGACCATCAGTTTTCCATCCGGAGCGATCAGCAGACGTGCCCCGAAATGGGAAGTCCAGGCTCCAAATTCCTGAATGACCAGCGGGTCGAGAAGTGTATCCTGCTCCGCATGATACGTATACCGCATGATGCGCGACACTTGCTTACCTCCTTCTTCCGACGTATAGGCCAAGAACACATACGGATGCGCTTCCATATCCGGATGAAGCGCCATCCCCAACAGGCCGGATGTTCGCAACACAAACGTATCCTCCAGCCGGAGCAGTGTTTTGCGGTGTCCCGTCTTTACATCCAGCCGGCTTACCGCACCGTGTTGTTCCGTATACCAAAGATCGCCATCCGGCCCCAAAGCGATTTCCCAGGGCACTTTTAGGCTATCCGCTACCGTCGTAACGCCCAACGTATCTCCTTGGAACGTATAAAATGCGTCATATATTTCCTTTTCGACCGGGTGCATGCATCCATTTATCCAAAGGACAACTCCTGCGGCGCCAAGCAGCAGGCCGATCTTCCACCGGTTTCGGAATCCAACCATAGATTACTCCTTACCTAACAGTGTTTTTACAAAATCATCGTCAATCAGGTGGGGATATGCCTTGACCACGCGATCGATCTCTTCGGCCTGTCCGGGCGAAAGCGATTCAGCGGGATTCAGGCACCAGATCCCTTCCATCAGCCCTTGGCGGCGCAGCACTTCGTGAATGCCGGCGATGCAACCGTGAAACTGGTTGGCCACGTCAAAGATCGCGGCGTTCATGTCGGTCACCTCCACCCCGCGCTGCAACAACTTGTCACAGCCCACATAGCCGGCATCGCGGCAGGCCTTGATTTCCGCAAACAGCGACACCGCCGCACGGGTCCAGACGGCCCAATGCCCCAATAGTCCGCCGACAAACCGTTTCTCCCGCCGTTCGCCGCCGACTTCAAATGCATAGCGGGTCAGGAGATCGGCCACGATGTTATCGTCATTGCCTGTATACAAGGCGATCTCATCGTAGCGGTCCGAAGTACATACCGCCCGCACCACGTCCAGCGTCTGATACCGGTTGAATGCTGCCACTTTGATGGCCTTCACATTTTCGATCGCTGCAAATTGCTCCCAGAAACGGTAACTCAAAATCCGTCCGCCCACTGCCGGTTGTAGGTAAAAACCAAATACCGGGATCACCGCAGCCACTTCCCGCACATGCGCTACCAGCCGATCTTCGTCCCAATCGTTCAATCCGCCCAGGCTCAACAGCCCCAGGTGGTAACCGTGCTTCACCGCGGTTTTCGCTTCGCCGACCGCCTGCGCCGTCGCACCGCAGATGCCTGCTACCTTGATAAAGGGCCGTTGCAGCTGAGCCGACGCCACCTCCTGTGCGGCCAGATCAAGCACGCGCTCATACAGGCCGTATTCAGGTCGCCGTATTTCAAATTGGGTGGTGTGTACGCCCACCGCCACGCCGCCTGCACCGCTTTCCAGGTAGTAGCGGGTGAGCCTGCGTTGCCGGTATTCATCCAGTTGTAGATCCGGGGTCAATACCAACGGGTGTGCGGGAATGACTGTTCCCTGCTGCAATAATGTTGTTAGTTCTTTAGTCAATGCCATCGTTTACTAAAATTTTCCTTTTCGTTCCTGAAAATGGGTGGGTTTGTTCAATAAGGGTTTGTCTGCCTTCAGCCATTCCGCAATCAATGCCATCATTTCCTTGAGGGATACATTCGGATAACCGAACAGCCGGAACGATTCTGCGGCGTTGTTCAGCAGCGCAGTCGGCTGTTCCTCCCCTTCAAAAAGCGGCGTTTTTCCAAATAGCTGCCCAAACTCGTTGGCCAGCCAACGCACGGAGGCAGTTTCCGGACCGGTGATGTTCAGCAGCCGGGGCGGGCAGGTGGTATGCAGGAGCGACCGCAGGGCATATTCGTTGGCATCTCCCTGCCAAATCACATTCACGTTGCCCATAGCCAGGTTCACAGGGCGCTCTTCACGTACCGAGCGGGCAATTTCAACCAGTACACCATAGCTTACGTCATTCGCATAGTTCAGACGGTACATAACCATGGGGGTTTTGTTTTTCAGCGCATGGTATTCAAAGATGCGTTCCCTCCCCAGGCACGACTGTGCATATTCCCCGATGGGTTCCGGCGATACCTTTTCGCAGGCCCCGCCCGAAGCGGCGGCCAGGAAGGGATAAATATTCCCCGAGGAAAAGACCACAATACGGGAATCTTTGTACCTGTCGGCCACCCGGCCGGGCAGGTAGGTATTCATCGCCCAGGTGAACGACTCATTTCCGGAGGTTCCAAATTTGTGCCCGGCCATGTAAATGACATTGGGCGCAGCGGGCAATGCCGCGAGCGCCGCATCGTCCAACAAATCCGCGGCGATGGTCGTGACGCCTTCGCGTTCCAATGCGGCTTTGGTTTCCGGATCAGAAAACCGAGATACCCCGATGACTTTCCGGTCGGTCTGGCCTGCGGCATCCAATGCCCTTCGTGCCAGACGCGCCAGATCGGGCCCCATTTTACCGGCTACGCCGAGAATGATGAGGTCACCCTCCAACCGTGCCATATCCGCGATCAAACGCGGAGAAGGTGCTAATGCCTTTTGATAGGCGATGTCTATTGTTTCCATAATTTATGTAGCTCCTAAAATCAGAAAAAGAGTTGCCTGAAGTTGACAACCGCCAATACAAATACCAATACGAGCCCCAGCAATCCCATCACGCGACTCCACCGCCCGTTGACCAGATCGCCCATGATGGCCTTATCGTTGCTGATTGCATAAATCGCCAGTCCGATGGCGGGAACGATGAAGATGGTCACCCGCTGCGCGAAGACGATCAGTTCGAGGGGCAGTCCGCCAAACAGCAGCGCAATCGATGCCCCCGCGACCATCACCAAGGCGATGTATACTTTTACCCCCTTTTTGTCCATCTGAAAGCCCTTGCCCAAGGCATCGCTGAGTAATGTCCCACCCACGGTCGCGTTGCCGATCAGCGAAGACACCGCCGCACCTAACAGTCCCACCAGAAAAAGGCCGGTGGCGAAGCTGCCAAACAAGGGTTCCAACGACCGCCCCATATCTGCGGCACTTTCGATGTGCAATCCCTGCGTGTGCAACACCGACGCTGCGCAGATCATGACACATGCACTCATAAACCCAAGCAGCAGGATTCCCGTCAGGCTTTTGTCTTCCACCTCATTATTGGCCAGTTGCAGGTTTCTCGCCTTTTCCTGCACCAGATATGCTTGATACAGCGCACCGACCAGTGAAAACGCCGAAGCCATAAAGGCAATGATCAGCGGCAGCGACCCCTCGGGTATGACCGGATGCAACCCGTCCAGTACCGCGGAAAGCTCCGGTTTTACCACCACACAGGTGGCAACGAACGACAGCAGCATCAACACGATGATGCTGATCATCACCTTTTCCAATATCCGGTAGAAGGCTTTGAAAAAAAGCAGTGCAATGCTCGCCGCGCTGAAAAACAGCACCCATACTTCCATCGGTGTTTTGGTCAGCTCGGCCATCGCGATCCCTGCACCGACGGCATTCCCTGCCTGAAACGAGGTCGTCACCAAAAAAATGCCGATGCCGATGATCAGTGCCACAGTACGCCCCCATTTTTGCCGCACCAGGGCGAGCAGCGATACCGAAGATGCCCTGCCGATGCGGGCAGCCATCGCCGTGTATACCGCCATGAAAAGGATGGGGATGACAATCACCCACAAAAGGCTATTGCCATACTCGGCCCCCATTTTGGAGGTAACGGTCATTTTGCTGGGGCCGAAGACAACCGCGGCGGTGATGATACCCGGCACGATTGCCCGGAACCAACGGGCTAACATACCGGATTGATTTGCTTGTTTAGTCGACATAATTCCGTTCGTTTAAGCGTAGCGTATATAGAAAAAAAGCACGATTGCGGTGATCAGCAACCACCAGTAAAATGGATTTTTGACCCCGCTGTAGCGCGCGCGTTCTTCGGCCGGGAGCTGCAAACTTGCCTTGTCCCAGATCAGCCCTTCCAATAGCGCGGCCGACTGGGGCCTGGTGAGCAGGCTCACACCCCAACAGGCCACCATACACGTCCAGAACACAATACCCGTGCGGTTGAAAAATGGCATTTCAGGAAAGGCAAATTCCAATACCAGCGACAATGGGATGGTGAGAAAGCCCGCCGTAAGTGCACCCGCCGACGTCGTACGCTTCCAGAATATCCCCAACAGGAACATCGTGGCGATACCCGGCGTAAACAGGCCGTAGAGATTCATCAGGTATAAGAATACCGGCTTATCCGAATAGCTGATCAATAAGATTGAGCATAGGATACCCAATACGATGATGGCCACACCGGATAGCCTTCCGAAACGTACAGCCTGCTTATCCGTCGCCTCTTTATTGATGTATTCGAGGTAAATATCTACGGTCAGGATGGTTGTACATGAATTGATCGCTCCCGAGATGTGCGACATGATGGCGGATATCAATCCGGCCATGACCAACCCGATTAAGCCCGTGGGCAATAATTTTTCCACCAAGGTGGCGAATAACAGGTCCGGTTTGTCCAACGGGGGCAAGAACATCGGGGCAACCAATGCGGGAACGGTAATGATGAGCGGCACCAGAAATTTCAGGTAATCGCCGAATATTACGCCCATCCGCGCGTGCCATTCATTTTTTGCAGCGAGTACTCGCTGCACGATAAACTGGTTGGTCGCACAGTAAAAAACACTGATACAAACAATTCCTCCCAGATACATCGTCCACGGGAAGTCCGGATCGTCTGCCGGGTAGATCATTTTCCAGTCCGCGGCCGAATGGACAACGGACTGCAATCCGCCGGCTGCATGGATGGTAGCGATGGTCAGGGCGATCCCGCCCGCGATCAATACCCCAAGCTGCACCATCTCCGTCCAGATTACCGCGCGCAATCCGCCCGCTATCGTGTAGATGCCTGTCAGTACCGCCAGGGTGAATACGCTGTATATAATGGGGATACCGAATAGCGCATACAGCGACAAAGCGCCTAAAAATAAAACCGCCCCGATTTCGACAAAGATGTAGGTGAACAAAATCAATACGTCATATACGACCCGCGTGGCTTTTCCGAAGCGCTTCTGCAGGTATTCCGGGATGGTAAAAAAACCATTCCGCAGGTAAAACGGGAGAAAGACCCACAGCAAGGCATTGAACCCCAATAGAATGGCCGCCCATTCCAGCGTAACCGCCACAAACCCGCGGCTGTATGCGGCTCCCATGGCACCTACTAGGTGGTGACTGCTGATGTTGGCGGCAATGATGCTCCCCCCGATCATCCACCAGGGTAGCTTGTCGCCCGCTAAAAAATAGTCGCGCTTGGTTTGTTTGTTGTGCCTCGCAGCATAGATCCCCAACGCCAGGATGCCCAGGATATAGACGGCGAATATGGTGATATCGATTGTAGAAAGGTTCATGTAGTGCTTATTTTATCGCCCAGATGGTTCCCGTTATGAGTTGTTCGAGTGCCCCCCGTTGATACGGTGTTTGCCAGACTGCATACTGATCGCGGTCGTATGCAGCGGCCGGGGGCAGGTAACCGACATAGCCGTTTGCGATGTTGACCACGGCAATGGCCCGCCCGGGAAAGGCTGCGCGGACAACCATCTGGAAATCCGAATAGGCCTCATTTGCCTGTGCGACGATGTATGCATCACCCAGCTCCCATACCCACACCTGTAGGGTGGTTGTCCGCCCGTCGCCCACCGCCCGCCGCGTATTCAACTTGCGCCACAGCCGGTCTTTCAGCACGCGATCCGTGCAGGCTTCCCACTCGGCCTGGATTTCGCTTAGCGAGGGCAGTTCCTTCAAGTCGACCTCGATGTCGACAATACGGCCCTTTAGTGCCGTTTCCTCCGCTGATTCCCGGTATTCCCAGATCGCCAGCGGAGCACCGGAGGTAAGCGTGCCGCTAAGTGCCAATTGCTTATGGATGGGCAGCAGCGATTCCAATGCGGCCAGCGTGGCATAGCCCAACTGTCGGCCGTGGCTATCGGCTATCCCGGTATCGGCAACGTACTGTTCGCGCGGTGCCAGTTCGCCCGAAGCACCCTGCAAAAACAGGCAGGGCGCCTGGGTTGCCGCAGACACCACCTCCCGCATCGCCCCCACATAATCGGGCGATAGCAGCCGGTTGTCATGGGCCAGTGTCGTCGGGTGGCAGGCATAGTTTACGAGCGTCCCCTGTACGGTTCCCTCGTGATTGCGGATGCAGCCGACGAGCAACGTCGTATCGGCCTTTTCATCGGGATTAAATCCCACAAAATACGTATCGTCCTGCGGCAGGTCGCGGTTGGTTGCCAAATCGCAAACACCGTATGTCCACGTCAGCGTGGCCGGTTCCATGCGTTGCAGGCCCGTTGAAATCAGCGCGATGGCCGTTTCTTTCAGCTGGTCCAGGTAGGGGGCGATGTACTCCCCGCCCGGTTTGTCAATATCGTCGCGGCAGATACTCGGTCCGGCATGCGTGTGTGACAGGCAGAAAAGCAATTGATGCGGCTGCAGATCGAATGCCTCTAAAATGGCATGGCGGACGTACCGCTCATCGGCCTGGTTTTTCCACCACCCCAAGTCGGCGGTGATCATCACGAGCAAGTCGGAGTCTGTTTGCCCACCAATCAGCAGCGCCTGCATCATCAATGGCCGATGCACCCCCTCCGCCTGGTCATGCTGTGCTGCGCCCCAGTTGCGGGCATAGATTCCCACGGGTGGCGTAATGGCCGCTTCCCCGATGGCAAACCGGCCGGTAACCCCTGCCTGTGTGTACGTCAATGTTTCCATTGCATTTTCAAATTATCGTTTCAACGAAAGCCCGCCGTCCATGAGCAAGGTACTGCCTGTAAAGTGTTTGTTTTGCGGGTCACATAGCCACAGCACCTGCCGGGCCACTTCTGCGGGTTCAATCAGTGCCTGTACCGGTACCCGAAGACGGGCTGCTTCGGCCTGCGAAGGATCCTCGTTCCACACCGAGCGGCTCAGCCCCGCATTGACATATCCCGGTGCCACCTCATTAAGCCGGATACCATGCGGTGCGTACTCCAGCGCCATAGACTGACACAGCATGCGGATGGCCGCTTTGGACACCCCGTAGGCCGGCAAAGCTTCGTGCACCGCATGCGCAGCCCAACTGCCCAGGAAAACGACGTTTCCATGTATGCCCGTTTCCACAAAATGCCGGCAGGCAGCGTTGGCCAGGAAAAACGACCCGTTCAGGTTCACCTCCATCTCGCGTATCCACGCTGCCGGAGTCAACTCCTGAAACCGCTTCATGGTTACGGTCGCCGCATTGGCAATGGCAATGGAAACTTTTCCCCACAGGCTGGTCACTTCGATCAGCCACATCGCCACCGCTTCGGGATCGCGCACGTCCACAACGGTATAATGCACCTCCACATGCTGTTTCCGCAATTCGGCTATGCGGCTTTCCGCTTCATCCAATGGAGTGATATCCGAAAGCGCGATACGCGCACCCGCTTTGCCAAAAGCCAATGCCGTGGCCTGGGCAATATCTCCCAGTCCGCCACTGATCATGACCGTCTGCCCCTCAAATCCCTGATGTACCGACATGTGTATTTCTATTAATGATAATTACCAATCGCCTACGCTACCATCTTTGTAGAAGGTGCGTTGGAGAACTTCCTGCTGAAAAGGATGTTTCTTTACTTCTTCTTCGTTGATCTCGATACCCAGTCCCGGTCGGGCGTTGGGCAGTACGATGCGTCCTTCGCGTTGCACGGAAAAACCTTCGGAAACCACATCCTGCCGCCAGGGCACGTCGTTGTGTACGCTTTCGCAGATGATGTATGCCGGGGTAGCAAATCCCAATTCAATGGACGCTGCGGTGCTCACCGGTCCCTGCGGGTTATGCGGTGCCATCGCCACACGGTACGCTTCGGCCAACGCACCGATACGCCGCGCTTCGGTCAGGCCGCCGCAGTGGGTAATATCCGGTTGGATGACACTGACTGCCCGCTTTTCGAGCAATTCGCGGAACGCCCACACGCCTACCAGTCGCTCGCCCGAAGCAATGGGCGTCTGAACCGCCCGTTGGATCAATGCAATATCTTCCATGCTTTCCGGCCAGCAAGGCTCTTCGAAAAAATACAGGCCATACGGTTCCAACGCCTTGGCAAACAGCATGCCCATGCGCGGACTTGGCCGCGCGTGGCAATCGACCATGATGTCGATCTCATCCCCTACGGCCTCCCGCATCGCGCGCACGCAGGCTTCTGCATACTTAATAGGCTGAAGGCCCTCCAGCGGCATGGTTTCCGGCACTGCCATGGATTTGAAGGCCGTAAATCCATCTTCAACGGCCTGTTGCGCCAACTCACCGAACCGCCGTGCATCGCTGGGATCGGTTTCGTAGAAATCTTCCATCTTGCCTCCGCCCAGGTGGCAGTACAGCCGGATGTAGTCCCGTACGCGCCCGCCCCAGAGCTCGTGGCAGGGCACACCATGGATTTTCCCGAGGATGTCCCACAGCGCAATGTCAATCCCGCTGATGGCCGTGCCCCGTACAATCCCGTTGCCATGCCAGAAATGCTGCCGGTACATCATCTGCCACAGGTATTCGATGCGCCGGGGGTCTTCCCCAATCAACAGCTGGGAAATGTCCTTTACAGCGCCCACCACACTTTCGGTATGCCATTCCAACGTGGCTTCTCCCCATCCCCAAAGTCCAGGCTGGTCCGTCACGATCTTCACGAATATCCAATTGCGCATGCGCGCATGGCAAACGTGGGTTTCAATTGCGGTTATCTTCATCTGCTTACAATGAGTTTACTACTTCTTTCGTCTTTTCCAGGGTAATCGCGATGTCCTCGTCCGTATGCGCGTACGAGATACTCCCCTGCTTGATGGGAAGCGGAAAATGGAAAATTCCCTTTTCAATGAGCTTACGGCGATAAAGCTGGTCAAACGCAAAATCATGGTTTACCAGTATATCGTGGAAATCGCGCGGGGCATGGTCCATAAAATAGGCACAGAATGCCGAACCCTGCCTTGCCACGTAAAATTTTATTCCCTTAGCTGCAAAGATTTCGTTCAGTCCCTGTTCCATTGCGGCTCCAAGCCGGTACACGTGTCCATAAACATCCGCCTGCGGCGACGAAAGTTTACGCAAGGTAGCAATTGCTGCCGAAGTTGTCAGCGGAAACGCGTTAAAAGTGCCGGCGATGAGCACGCGTTCCTTTTTATCCGGATGCACGAAATAATCCATGTATTTCTTTTTGCCGCCGATCACCCCCAGGGGGTAGCCGTTGGCCACCGCTTTGCCGAAGGTAGCGAGGTCCGGCTGTACCTTGCAGATGGATTGGTAGCCACCCAATGCGTGGCGGAAACCCGTCTTTACCTCATCAAACACCAGCAGAAACCCGTGTTCGTCGGCCAGTGTACGCAGCCCTTCGAGATAGCCCTCCATGGGCTGGACAATCCCGATGTTCTGCAAGATCGGTTCGAGCAATAGGCAGGCTACGTCGTAGCGTTTCAGCACATACCTCACGGAATCCAGGTCGTTGTAGTTGACAATGTGCACGAGGGCGCGCTGTGTAGCGGGTACGCCCGCCGACGATCCGTCATACGGGTATTCACCGGGGCTTACCCGTTCGCCGACATCTTCCAGGGCGCTGATCACGTTGCACGAAACGTCGCTGTGCCATCCGTTGTATCCTCCCTGCATCACAATGATGTGGTCGCGCTTGGTCACTGCACGCGCAATCCGGATGGCGTGGTAGGTCGCCTCCGAGCCCGTCGTGGTAATCTGTATGCTTTCAACCGAAGGCACACATTTGCAGAACAATTCGGCAAACTGTCCTTCCAATGCCGTCGGACCGGCGCCCATCAGCACAAGGCCTTCACGCAGCGTATCGGCAACTGCAGCATTCACATCCGGATCGTTATGCCCCAAAAACGAGGCCGCGAAGCCCGCCTGGTAATCGATGTATTCATTACCGTCAATATCCGACACCCGGCTTCCCTTGCCCGTATTAAAACAGATATTCGGGGTCGATTTCCTATTGAGGGACACCACCCCGCCGGGTATCCACCGCTCGTTTTTCTGCAGCAAAGCTGCCGACTTCTCCCAATTGTTCATTTACTTTTCGTGTTAATTAGCTTATCTTTTTTGATGATTTTTTTCTATGCTATGCTTACTTGCCGTAGCTTTGGCCATGGATTTGACCACACCACCCCCACAATTTGCCTCGCCCGTCCCGATTGCCGGACACATCCGGTTTCCGGAAGGACCTGCTTTTACCGACAACGGTACGCTGTGGTGCGTCGAGCAGGACGGCGAAAGCCTGATCCAATATACCGGCGGCGGCTACAGGCGCCATCCCGTAGGCGGACGGCCCAATGGATTGGCCATTGCACAAGACGGTACGCCGTGGTTCTGTGACTCGGGGTACAATGCCATACGCACCTACAACCCGGCAACCGGCACATCCCCTACCATCGTTTCTAAACGGAACGGCCAACCCCTGAACATGCCCAACGACCTGGCCTTCGATCGCAACGGCCAACTGGTCTTCACCTGCCCCGGCCCCGACCTTAATCCTGATGGGTATGTCTGCGGCTATTCACCCAATGGCGAACTGGTCACCATCGCCGATCACTTGTACTACCCGAATGGGTTGGCTTTCACCCGCGATTATCGCCAGTTGCTCATTGCCGAAACCGGCAGCCAGCACATCTGGATCGGCGAGTGGGACAGCCTACACCTACAATGGCAAAATCCGCGGATATTGGCCCGCACCGAAGGGGGCCTGGGCCCAGACGGTATCGCTTTCGACGAATATGACAACCTGTATGTAGCCGTATACGGCAGCGCAAGCATCCAGGTCTTTACACCCGATGGCCAACGCATTCACACCCTTCCGCTGCCCGGCCAAAATCCGACCAACTGCGCATTTGATCCTTCCGGAACACTCGGACTGGTTGTCACAGAAGCCGAGAACGGTCAGCTGCTGACCATCCCTTGCGGCCTGAAAGGTATACTGACACCGCCCTAGACGGTACACCCAGCTATATTCAAAGAACTAAATGCAGAATTATGTATGCAAATATATGATATTTTTGTAAACAAAATAACATATAAACACAAAACTCGGGCCGCGCTTACCGCAACTCCGATTGCAGCAGCAACACGCTGGAAGTGCAGACAGCACACCGCCCCCAACCCAGCAGGAAGAAAAATAAAAAACGAGTTAAGTAAGTTCCAGCGAAGACAATTCCCCGCGATGCAGGTGTTCCACCAAGAAGTTCTCCGCCTTTTCCAAATCCTTGGATTTGAGCGCTTCTACAATCTCCCGATGCTCTTTGTCCGTCAATTCATAGTCGTCCATGTGTGTCAGCGATTGTCCCAGCTTCAGGTGAAACAAAGGGATGTTACTCATTTCATAGACTTGTTTCAGCTTGCTATTGCGGGCGATGTTAATCAACGTTTCGTGAAAGCGGACATCCGCCTCACAGGCCCCGGAAAAATAACCATTCCTTACCATCAGCGAGAAATCATCACAAATCCGCTCCAAGTCCACAATATCATCGTCTGTAGCATTGCAGATGGCCAGCCGGATCGCCCCGCGCTCCAGTACTTCGCGCAGCTGCCGGATCTCATGCAAATCGCTGGCGGTCATCGATTTCACATAATATCCTCCCCGTTGCCCAATCTCCAGCAGCCCTTCACCCAGCAATCGGTTTAAGGCCTCCCGTACGGAAATACGGCTTACCTCAACTTTTGTAGCCCAGGCATCTTCTTTCAGCCTCGTACCGGGAATCAATTGATTGGAAAGTATCTTTTTCCGCAACTCTAAATACACTTTGCTAGACTGTGAATCTTCCTTCATTCCAAATAGCAATAACTTTAGTCTATAAGCATTCGTAAACGCTTTACAATGTTACAAAAAGTTGTATACATCTACAAGCCCAATTACCTAACAAAAAACCACCCATTAGTTCTCCCGCAGCCGGCTTCTTCCCGGACTTACGGTATATATTCCGGCAGGAAGTTCGGCAGCTAATGTATTCTTTCCCGGCTTCACATCGTGCACAACCACCACCGCGCCCTGCGCGTTTGTCAGCTGCCAGAATCCGGGGTTTAATCCCGCAAGCAGCACCTGTTTACCGCCTGTTCCGGCAACAGACACCGTAAACTGGCCAACGGTATTTCCCCCATCCGCCCGCATGCTCACTACGCGGTCGGCAACCGTCAGCTGATAACGTCCGTCCTGCTCTTCAAAACCGATGGGCAATGGTTCCGCGCCGCCATCAACTACCTGGAATACCGTCAGGAAATGGTCCCGGGTCTGGGCGGCCTTCGGCGAAACCAGTATCCGGTGCCCGTTTGCCTCCGGCCGATTGGAACGTACTTCAAATTCCTGCCCGAACGTACTGTTTGCTTTTGCCCCGCTCAACACGGTCGTGGTCCGGTCCGCTGCCCGCGGCACCAGCATATCCACGTACGTTTTGCCGACTTTCCCTGCCAATTTGTTGTGCAGTACGATCCCTTCTGCGGTCTGTTCCGGCAGGTTAAGGGTGTTGATCTGCCAATACTTCTTAAAATCAGGATCGGCCGATTCCATGTCATCGGCCAGGATCACCACGGCCGGCACATCCGTTCGGTCCAAATCAAGAAAGCAAAAGGAACGACGGTAGCTCACCATCTTCTCGCTGTACGCCGCGGTCAGGTCCACATCGAAATAACTGTAAGCCGGATGGAGCAGAGACGGCCCGAAATCCGATGAAATCACCGAACCGTAGTCAAACCAGCGATCGGTGCGTGCTTCTTCCGGTGTACGCGGAAACCGCTGGCTGAACCGCGATCCGCCGTCCCGGAAACGGGTCCGGAAGCGCAGTTCTTCGTCCGGATCATGCAACAGCATCATGCTGTGCGAGATGGAACGTTTGTTGAACTCAAAATCGTAAGGCGGCCCGTAGGAAAGATACAGACCGAGGTCACCTACCTGCATCCCCCGGTAAAAAAGCTGCAACGCACCGGCGTCGGCATGCTGATGGTTACCGAAATGATACCCTCCACCCTTGATTTCAGCCACTACGTCATTACTGGTCGAATCGATATCCCATCCCGTACGGGCAATCATTCCGCCCAGCACCGGACCGAAATCCTTGGTCAAGGGCAATCCCGACAAGTCGGATTTGGCCTTCAGCGCCGGATCATCCAACAACAGGAAGAGCACCGGATTGTCGGGCAAGCCTCCCTGACGCTCAAACTCCCCCTTCAACAGTGGGTCGTTGGCATAGGCATAACACAGCAGCATCGTCTGCGGCTGCTTCCAATAAATGGGCTGACTCCCCTGGTTTTTCACGCTGAACATATCGCCGTCGCGCAACATATACCCATCCGGAAGCCGCATGTACAGCCAATAGTAGGGCAGGTTCTTGATGTTGTCATCAAATACCGGGTAGCCCAGCATCCGGTAATACAGCCACACCGCATGCATCTCCCACCCGAACCGGTAAGCCCCATAATCAACTCCCTGATTGTGGCGGGGCGACTGATATTCGAATTTACGCATTGGCACCAACTGTTCCAGAATCGTATACGAAACATACTTATACGGCTCGGGATCCTCGTCGTACACCGCCAGGCTCCACGAGAGCATATCCCGGCAAATCTGTGCTTCGTTCCCATGCCCATTTACGATGCTTTCCACACCGTAAAAGGGCGGCCAGCCGATCTCCATATCACGCACCAGGCGCCGGAAATCCTTCCGCATTGAAGCCTTCGTATCGCCATCCATCAGGTCGTAGCACCAGTCGTATACCAACGCACCGGTATAGATCGCCCGGCCCAGTTCACGTGTGATATCCCCGTAAGACACATTACCGAACTCCAGCACAGACAGGTACTTGGCCGCCAGATCGACCGCCTCTTCCCCTACGGTCCTGTCCTCCGTCACCAGGTAAAAGAAGGCTTTCTGCTCGATCGCCTGCTCCAACTTTTCGTCATAGAATAGTTCCCGATCGATGTTGAAGTCGAAATGATAGGGTTTCAACGCGTTTGCCTTCACTTTTTCCCACGCATCTTTGTGCTCGGCAGCCTGAAGCCGTTTCCGCACAGTCGGCAAACTCTCCTGATTTACCCAAAGCCGGGGTCTGCCCGAAGACGGCAGCACAGTCGGTTTATAGTTTTCCGCTTCGGGCGGCGCCACGGGAGCGGCATAAGGCGTTAACGAAAGGGTGCAGAACACCAGATTTCCAGGAAGCCATATGTTCAGCTTCTCTCGCGTGTTGCTAAACTCAAATTTACCCAGCTCCTGTTTACTCCCTCTGAACGTATCGTACACAATGCGTTCGGTAGGCCGCGATGCTCCCAGTTTGAATCCGCCTTTCAGCGTGCGCATACCGGTCGTATCTTCCTTCTTGAGCTTCTCCGGATCAATCGGATAGGCTTCTGCCGTCAACACGTACGTCCCCGGTTCGGGGACAATCAGTTCCATCACGACGTCGGCCGGACGCTCCGTGCCATCCCCTTTTACAGGGTCACGGAGCGCCACGCCGGTCTTCTCGCTGTTTTGTTCCTTCACTTTCTTCCGCAATGCCGTTTCTTTGTTGATTTTTCCCTTATGCAGGAAATAAACACGTTCGGCATGCTCCTGCCCAAAAGAAAATACAGCAGCCAGTACGAAAGCGGTGACTAAAATAGCCTTATGCAACATCTCCTAATTTCTTTATTCCCATCCTGGATTCTGATCCAAATTCGGGTTTACATCCTTTTCGGATTGCGGGATCGGCCACAGGTAATAGTGATCCGGGAATCCCCGCTGACGGATCTGAACACCCGTAAACTCCGTCATCCAGACGCCATCGACCACGTCTTTGGCGATTCCCCACCTCCGGATATCCGAATAGCGCTGCCCTTCGCCGCACAGTTCAACCATGCGCTCGTGACGGATGCGCTCCTGCATCTGCCCCTTACTCAACCCGGTGGGCAAATCCGGCATGCCCGCCCGATTACGCACGGCATTTACGGCATCGTAAACACTTTGATCGGGTGCGCCCAAGGCTTCGTTCTGTGCCTCCGCATACATCAGTATCACGTCGGCCAAGCGGATCAAGGGAAAATTCTGCGGCATGTTGTCCTGAAGTGTATAGACCGAGCCAGTTTCCACAAATTTGCGCCACGCATAGCTACCGTTTGTCCAAACGGGAACGTATGACGTCGGATCGGTGGTCACCACCGGGAACCGGTACAGGTATTCAGCGCCGCCCCTGCCCACAAATGTTGACCAAGGCACCACAATTGCCTGCTGCAACCGGGGATCTCGATTCGCAAACAGTGCCCGCACCGAAGCCTCATCATTCCAGTCTGCCGGGTTATCCGGATTGAACGGATCACCGTCCGCGTTGGTAAAGTTACTGAAATCGAACGGGGTGCCATCCGCCATCTCATAGGCGTTGACCAGTTCAGGAGTGGGACGCGTGCGCTGGGAACCCGAAGTAGCACCCATCGCGTTACCATAGTTGCGGTCGGTGGCAATGCCATACCCTTTCTCCGCAACATATTGCACGTCAAAGATCACTTCGCTGTTGTTATTTCCGGCTACGCGGAACAACGTATGGTAATCGTCCAACAGCACCCGGTCGCTCTTTTCCATCAACTCCCGGAAATCCGCCGCGGCTTTTTCATATTCTTTCGCCCAAAGATGCGCCTTACCGCGCATCGCCAGTGCCGCCCACTTTGTGGCGCGGCCGGCATCCGACCCGCTGTACGAACCTTCCAACAACGCATAGGCTTCGGTCATGTCATTCACAATGAACGCATAAACCTCCCCATTAGTCGCACGCGGCTTATACGCCTCATCCACATTCATCGGTTTATCATAGATCGGAACACCGCCAAAATAATCCCACAGCTTAAAGTAATAATATCCACGCAAAAAATGCGCTTCACCGATAATCCGGTTTTTAACCGCTTCGTTCATCGCAATGCCGGGCACATTTTTCAGGACCGTATTTGCCCGGTATATCCCCTTATAAAACATCCCCCATGAGGCCGAGTAAAACGCCGCATTGGCCGGGAATGCGCCGGTGGTCAACCCGGTGGCAAAGGATTGGTAGGAGATGTCGGTAAAATCGTCCATCATCCCATAGATGACAATGGAATTTGTAAACTCCCGGTTAACTTCGTAAACGGCGTTTACTCCCATGATCGCATCCTGCTCTGACTTCCAAAAACCCCCTTCGGACAATCCCACCAATGAGTCTCTGTCCAGAAAGTCGTTGCAAGCGGATAGCGTGCCCAACAACAGGACAAGTACCCCTATGATATTTAGTTTGTTCATCTGCATGATTCTGTTATTAGAATGTTATGTTCAAGCCCAGTATCCACTGCTTCATCAACGGATAAGCAACACTGGCGTTCTCTGGATTGTATCCGTCAAATTTTGTAAAAGTAAAGAAGTTCTCCAGGTTGGCATAGATCCGCAACCGGTCCACCTTGAATTTGGATGTGGTTGCCGATGGCAGCGCATAGCCCAACTGGATGGATTTAATCCGGAAATAAGCGGTATTGTACAGCCAGTAATCACTGTATGCCGTATTCAGTGCTGACCCCGATGTCCGCAAACGCGGGTATTCGGTCGACTTGTTTTCCGGTGTCCAGCGATTTAAGATCTCCGCACGTTGCAAAAAGCCCTCGTTGATGTTAAAGGTATTGAACCCGTCATTGCCCCAGTATTGCCGCACACCGCCGATGCCCTGACCCACCACATTGAGGTCAAAGCCCTTATAAGCCGCACTCAAGGTAAGTCCATAATTCAACTTGGGAAGTGACGAATAGTCCTTCACCACCCGGTCTGCATCGTTGAACACTTTGTCGCCGTTGGCATCTTTATACAGCATATCTCCGGGCGAGGGAACACCCCCTACGTAGGTTCCAAACGTGTATCCATCGGCCAGCAACTGGTCAATTTCGGATTGGTCCTGAATAATGTGATCAAACTCCAGCATATAGAAACTGTTGAATGGATTGCCTTCCTGGGTAATGGTAGCCCCACTGATCGATTGATCCCCGTTGAATTCCAGCACCTTATTGTGCACCGTAGACAGGTTACCACCGACGAAATAGGTGAAGTCGTTGCCCGCCCTGCCCTGGTATCCTACCTGAAATTCAAGTCCGTTATTGCGCATTGCTGCAATATTCTGCCACGGGGGAAGGAAATTCCCCATCACCAATGGGATCGGGATTTTCGTCAGGATATCCGTCGTCGTCTTGTCGTAATATTCCGCACTTACCGTCAGCCGGTTTTTCAACAAAACCAGATCCAACCCCACGTTGCTGATCGTGGTCGTCTCCCATTTTATGTTGCTGTTTGCGATTTCCGTAGGACCTACCCCCTGCTGCAGCTGACCACCGAATGGATACAGGTACGATCCATAAACGATCTGGTAGGTGTAGTCACCGATCCGGTTGTTACCGAGCCTTCCCCAGGATCCCCTGACCTTGATGTCGTCAAACACCGTTTTCAGGGGTTGGGCAAACGCCTCTTCCGAAAGCCGCCAACCTGCGGAGAAGGATGGAAAAAATCCCCACCGGTTTTCCTTGGCAAACCGGGACGATCCGTCGTACCGGGCATTCGCTTCAATCAAATATTTTTGTTTATAGTCGTAGGTGATCCGTCCGAAAAACGATTGAAGCGCATCATCGGTTCCGGACCCGTTGATCGCCTCCATATTGGCCCCTGCGTCCAAAATATAGATGGCATCATCGCCTAAGATGTCGTTCTTCTTGGCGTCAAACATGTCCATCCGGTTGTACTGCTGATCAAAACCTACCAACACGCCGACATTGTGTGCTCCGCCAAAAGTTTCCGTATACCGGAGCAGGGAATTAAATACCGTTGAATAATCCCGGCGACTGCTATTGAACAGGCTGTTTATACTGGGTGTCTGCGGATACTTGAAATCGGTCTGGAGGTTCCAGAGCGAATAGGGCCGCACGTATTGCCAGTTGCGGTTATTGTTGTAATTGAAACCGAAACTGGTTTCCCATTCGAGGCTTTTGAGAATGTTGACAATACCGAAAAACTTCAATCCCAAGCGTTGACGCTCTGCATTTCCCCGAATGTTATCTATGTAAGCCATTGGATTGGAACCCGCAGGCAACCCTGGAAACATCTCACCTCCATATCGGCCGTCTTCATACTGCGGGATCACACCCGGTGTGGTATTGCGGATCGTGGAAAAGAACGACGACGCATCAATGAGATCGCGGTCTGACCAGTTTCCGAACACATTGCCGCCGACACGCAGAAAATCAGCCACTTTGGCATCGGCATTCAGCCGGAAGATATAACGCTTGTAGTCCGAATTGTCTATGATTCCTTTGTTATTCAGGTAACCCAACGACAGCGCCATGTTGCTATTTTGGCCGCCGCCACTTACCGATACATTGTGCTCCGTGAGCAATGAGTTGTTCAGCATTTCGCCGTACCAATCGGTATTGGGATATAATGGGTTTCCGGCCGCCGATTCGGTTCGCCATTGTTCAATCAGATCGGTGGCATATTTCTCCCGGCCCTCAGACTCATTGACCAGCTCCATGTGGGTTGCCATGTCTGTGATGTAATCGATGGTGTTTGCGGCGCTTTGCGAACCTGCGTATCCATTATAAGAGAATTTGTACTTGCTATCCCTGCTTCCCCTTTTGGTTGTTACCAGAATCACACCGTTGGCGGCCCGTGATCCGTAGATAGCGGCCGACGAGGCATCTTTCAATACGCTGACATTGGCCACGTCGCTCGGATTCACATCGTTCAGTGCTCCGGGCACACCATCGATCACGACAAGCGGCGACGCATCATTCATCGTGCCCTGGCCTCTCACCAAGATGTTGAACCCTTCCCCACCGGGAGTTGCCGACGTCTGGGCTATGTTCAATCCCGGGCTCAATCCGACAAGTGCAGAAGACAAATTCGTGGTAGGCCTGCTTGTCGTTGCTTCATTGAAATTTACACTGGCAACAGAACCTGTTAGGTTCTGCCGTTTTTGAGAACCGTAACCTACAATAACAACCTCCTCAAGAACGCTCTCTTCAACAGTTAGCTGCACTTCCTTGGCCTCACCGGCCGCCCGGACCACAAGCCCGTACCCGATACTTCTAAATTGCAGTTGGTCATCCGGATTTGCCACGATCACGAAAGAACCATCGGAGTCTGACACAACCACCTCGGAAGTACGCAGGTTACGAACCTCAACTCCCCCCAACACTTGGCCACGTTCGTCTTTGACCACCCCCTTAACCGGTTGTTGGGCTGATCCTTGCGCCCACAGCGCTCCCGGTGAAAACGGAACCTTCGTTTTTGAAGAAGCCGACCATGCATTGCCGACCATGGCAAATACACTCAAAGCAAACAGCAGTTGTCTATACATAAGGCTTGACTTAATTTTGTTTGGTTTACTGTTCATTTATAAATTCACTTAATTAGTTTACACTTCATAACTACCGTCCCCTTGTCAACGATTCATTTTTTTCTTCCATTTGTTGATTTTTGTTTAGTCAATTATGCTAACTTTCATTAAAACCACGCATTTATGTAAACAACAACACCATCCAAACACTTCAAAAATCAGTCAACCCTAACAGACCACTTACTCAATAGCCAAAAAAAGCTGTTTACGAAAAATAAGCGTGATATTTTCTAAAAAGTCGCTTTATCCAATCATAAAGCGTCATATCACTCCCATAAATCCCTCTAAAAACTCAATTTAACTGGTAATGAATTGGTGCACTAACAAATATATGTATGCAAACATACAACAATTTTGTAAACAAAAAAATAATATAAATTTTTTTATTCAACGTCAAAGCAGGCGCTTTGACGAAAAGGCCGTCCCCCCCCCCGTTGAAAGCAAGCTTTCAACGGGGGGGGGACGGCCTTTTTATTGTTTTCCGATATCTATTACAGGAATCAGATTCCTTTTACTTCCCAACCTCTACGGTACTCCCGCTTCACAAACCGGTTCACTTCCTCAAAATTGGTCACTTTCATCGCTTCGTTGTCCCACACCAGCTTCATATTCCGTGCCGGATACTTTCCGTTGATTTGCATGTCAGCTCCACGGATGGCCAGGTTTGCCATCAGCAACGCCTCGGTCAGCGGACCGGAAATTTCAAAAGGCGCACTAACGGTCTTCTTTCCGTAGCCTGCCAGGCAAGCCTCCACCCACTGTGCATAATGCCCCTCAGATCCACCGGGAACACGCTCATATTTCTTGGGGACATTTAATCCCTCCATACGGGATAAGGGCAAAAGGCGCGCATTCTGTCCGTATGTATCGGCCAATGCCTTCCCTTTTGTACCGATAAGCAGGATGCCGTTGCCGCCATCTCCAAATATTTCGTTGGGTCCAAGCTCGTCCGGACGCTCCGGCTGGATACCGCCATCCATCCAGTGCAATTTAATGGGACCCGCTGTTTTGGCCGTCTTCGGGAATGTCATGACGGCGTGGCTGGAAGGCGGGCAGCTTTCGGGAAAATACCCCCGCTTAAACTCATCTACATATACGGTTCCGACACTTGCCTGCACATCTTGCAAATAGGTTAACCCCAATACGCTGAAAGGAACTTCCAGCAGGTGACATCCCATATCACCCAGTGCGCCGGTTCCGTAGTCCCACCATCCACGCCAATTAAAGGGCACCAATTTATCCACGTAGTTCTGTTGGGGTGCGGTACCGAGCCACAGATCCCAATCCAGCTCCGCTGGAACAGAGGCGGTAGCAGTAGGCCATGCGATGCCCTGCGGCCAAACCGGGCGATCCGTCCAGCAATAAACGGTGTGAATGTCGCCCAACAGCCCCGCTTCCACCCATTCGCGGATCACGCGGGGTCCGTCACTAGAAGCTCCCTGGTTACCCATCTGGGTGACAACTTTATACTTTTTCGCAGCTTTCGTCAGTAGGCGTGCTTCCCACACGTCATGCGTCAATGGCTTTTGCACATATACATGTTTACCCAATTGCATGGCTGCCAGTGCCTGTATCGCATGGTTATGATCCGGTGTGGAAATGGAAACAGCGTCGATATGTTTGTGCTCCTTATCCAGCATTTCCCGGTAGTCTTTGTAGTATTTCGCGTTCGGGAATCGCTTCACGGAATTGGCCGCTCTACGGTCGTCCACATCACATAAGTAGACAATTTGTGCCTTACCGCTTTGGTCGAACATGGCGATATCAGATTCACCTTTACCGCCTACACCGATACCGGCTACGACCAGTTTATCACTCGGTGCAATAAATCCCTTTCCTCCCAAAACATGCCGGGGAACCACCATAAATCCGGCCGCAGATGCAGCGCCCAACCGGATAAAATCCCTGCGGGATACCGCAGAACTGTTTGTGCTTTTTTCGTTCATTGAGTATGTTGCTTTTTAGTTTCTGTATTTAATGGGTAAAGTTATATTTTCAATGCATTTATTCCCATCCTTTCACTAAAAAGTTATAAAAAGCAATCCAGATTCACAAGAATGGTAATTACAAATAAACCGGCTTCCCTGTTTTCACGGATTCGTCACAGGCCAAGGCGATCTGCAGGCTGCTGATGGCATGAGCTGTCACCTCGGTCAAATCCAAATCTTCCTGAATTGCTTTCAGAAAAAAACGCTGCTCACGGTTGCACAACTCCTGATGATCCGGCTCATCCGTCAGGTCAATCCATTCGTCTGGCTTCACAAATGCGTTATGATTATCCAGATCCGCAAGGTGCAGTCGCAGTGACTCCGTTTTCGTATGGGCAGACACATTGTCTGAGTTGCCCACTCCCCCTGCATCTTTGGCGACAATGGAAAGCGATCCCTTTGGTCCGAAAACATCTTTTACAAAGAACGCTGTTTCACTCACCATCGGGCCCCATCCCGCCTCATACCACCCTACCGAACCGTCTTCAAAACGGATCTGCAGCTGGCCGTAGTTGTAGTTATCTGCTGGGATGTCATCGGTAAGTCTTGCCCCGATGGCGTTCACCTGAACGGGCTTGCTTCCCGTCATCTGACACATCACATCGATATAATGCACCCCGCAGTCCACGATGGGGCTGAGACTTTTCATCAGATTACGATGCACATCCCACATCCGGCCATGGCTCTGCTGATTTAGGTTCATCCGCATCACCAAAGGCTTTCCCAGCCCGCCGCTCAATTCAACAAACCGTTGCCAGGAAGGATGGTACCGCAGGATATAACCTATCACCAGCTTCCTGCCCAACCGTTCGGCCGTAGCCGCAACACGCCTGGCCCCTTCCAGGGTATCGGCAAGCGGTTTCTCGGTAAAGACGTGGCAACCGTGTTCCATGGCCGTAATTGCATACGTTTCATGCGTATCCGGATACGTCGATATACAGACCGCATCCGGACAAGTTTCCGTTAGTGCTGTAGCATAGTCATCAAACAATGCGTATCCCCCTCCCAGGTGTTCATTTAGTTGTTTCTTGCTGACACCCCGGGAAACCAGTCCGCAGATTTCAAAACCATCGATTGCGTGGTAGGCCGCCGCATGAGAAGCCCCCATATTGCCACAACCTACAACCAGTACACGTACTTTTTTAGTGTGCTTCATTTGCGTTATCCTTATTATTACGTTTGTTGTTATTCACCTTTTCACGTTGCTCCTCACGGAACGTGATTAAAAACACCACCAATACTGCTGCGGCTATGCCTGCCGGAATAAGCCAAACCCCTTGCCAGTCAAACTGCACACCCCCTCCTTTTGGAAGGGCAAACCGTCCGGTGACCAGCCCCGAGACATACGACCCGATCAGCATACCCACCCCATACGTTGCGAAGGTAATTAAACCCTGTGCGGCACTACGGATACGCTCGCCCGCAGCACGGTCTACATAGATCTGCCCGGTTACAAAAAAGAAATCATAGCATACCCCGTGCAACAGGATGCCCACGTACAACATGCCCATCCGACTGTCCGCATCGCCGTAGGCAAACAGCACATAACGGATAACCCAGGCGACGATCCCTACGGCAAGCATCGCTTTGATACCAAACCGTTTAAAAGCAAGCGGTATCACCAGTAAAAACAGAAATTCCGAGAGCTGTCCCAGGGTCATCTTTCCCGCTGCATTCGTGATGCCCAGGTCGTTCAGAAACGGATTGGCAAAACTGTAATAAAAAGACAGTGGAATACAGATTGCCAGCGAGGAAAGAAAAAACACCAGAAAGGAACGCTTCCTGAACAATACCAATGCCTCCTTCCCCAGCACAGAACCCAAGCTGGCACCTTCCGTGCGGTCCGGGGGCGTATCGGGAAGTGTAAAACTCACCAGGCCGAGCACTGCAGAGGACCCCGCCGCCAAGTAAAACAGTGATGCGCTGCTTTCCATGCCCAAGTAACCCAGCAGCAGTCCGGCAACGATCCAGCCTGCCGTGCCAAATACCCGGATCAGGGGGAACTCCCTGCCTCCATCCCTAAGTTGCCGAAAGGTAATGGAATTCATCAGGGCCATGGTGGGCGCATATAGCAGCGTATACAGCAGCAATAGCCACCAGAACGGCCCATAATCGTCGGTACGCGCCAGCAATATCAATACGCCCGCCCCCAGCAGGTGCAGCACGCCCAACACCCGCTGGGCCGCGAAATAACGGTCGGCCACCAACCCCACAAACACCGGCGATAGCGCCGCGGCAAGGGAAAAGTTGGCATAGGCCGATCCGACTTGCACAGCGCTTGCGCCGAACCGATCGAATAAATAGGTTCCCAGCGTAACGTACCAGGCACCCCACGTGAAAAATTCCAAGAACATGGCCAGCGAAAGCCGGAATCGCAGCGATATCGGCATAACTCTCCCTTACCGGTTATAGAATTTCAGCCAGTCGATGCTGAACAGTGCTTTATCTCCCGCCTCACCGTTCACAAATACGAAGTAAAGATCATGCTTTCCCGGGCTTTCGTCCACCGATCCCACCATCTCCTTCCAGCCACTTTCCGCACCGCTGAAATTACCCGCCGGTATCTCCAAACGGGAAACCACCGGCCCACCGATGCTGTCCAGGTGTAGCTCGACGGTACCTCCGGCACCGCTGGCCTGCGCCCGGTAGCCGATATGGCGTACATGTGCCAGGTCAACCCCGCGGAATAAAATGTAACTGCCGTTGCGGATTCCGTACACATACGACATAAAGGCTGTGGTAACCGTCGCAATGCTTACATTACCCGCATCAAAATCCTCGGCCTGCACCAGCGGGTTGCGCAGCAGGATGTGGTCATGTCCGTTCAAGGGCGGGATCCCGTTGGCACCCTGATCCGTATAGCGGGCACTGAGCAGGTATACACCGTCCGTATCCCCGTCGCGATGTGCATCGAGTAGCAGGCGTCCCTCCGGCGGCAGCTTTTGCCGCTGTTGTCCCAGCGACAAGATGTAGCGCACCATTTCCCGTGCGTCTCCTTCCGCCAATTCCGGATGCGGGGACATCGCACGCTCGCCCCAGTTGCCGCTGCCTCCCTTGATGATTTTATCGATCAACAGGTTTTCAACCCCTGGTTTCCCTGCATACCGGACAGCCACTGCCTGATACGTAGGGCCTACGGATTCTTTATCAATGGAATGACAGGATTTACAGTCAAGGTCGGCAATCAGTTGCTGTCCCTTCAGGTAACGTAGGCTGTTCGGATCCTGTCCACCGCTTAGCACCAACGCGGCGTCCTTGCCATGGGGTATATAGCCGAACGCAAGAGCCACATCTCCTACAGACACGCTGTCTTCGTTATCGCTTGCTTCCACCCTATAATCCAGCGTACTGCCGTCCCAATAGAAGCTGCGGTTGGAAGTTGTACGGATATGGACTTCCGGCGGTGTATTGCCCACATAAATGCGGGTCGACGACGTACCCTTACCGCCATGGTTATCGCTTACAGTCAGCTCCACGTCGTATATCCCCGGCTTGGTAAATGTATGGGAGGCAGTTGCACCCTCATAATTATCCCCATCAGCAAGCCAGCTGAAGGAGAGCTTATCCCCCTCGTCATGGTCCATGGATCCGCTAGCCGACAGGGATACCGTCAAAGGTGCTGCGCCATATTGCTTGTCCACTGCGATGGAAGCAACCGGCTTACGGTTGCCCTCGGCATATTCGATGCGTATCAACCGGGCATTGGTATTCTTGGAGAACCAGTTCGTGCCATATTCCAGCATATAGATAGCGCCATCGGGTGCAAACTGCATGTCTACAGGAGCATCGAACTTCCAATGGTCCAGGAAAGGTTCCATCTCCTTGAAGTTCCCGGCTTCATCAAAGCTAACCGCCATGATCCATCCCCTGATCCATTCATAGATAAAAAGCTTCCCGTCGTAATAGTCGGAAAGTTTATACGGTGCATCCTTGAAATGCTTGCTGTAATAAACAGGTCCCGCCATGGCACTGGCTCCACCGTTGCCCACCAATGGAAAATATTTCGAGTTGGTTTTTCCATACCAGATCATTGCAGGCCTGGCCGGGGGCAATTCCCGCAGTCCGGTGTTATTGGGCGATTCATTCATCGGCTTCGAAGGATCCTTTCCGGGACCGAGTTCTCCCGTTGCATAATCGTATTTCCCGAAGACCTCATTGTTACCCAGAAAGTAGGGCCAGCCATAGTACCCCGGTTTCCGCACCTGGTTGATCTCGTCGAAGCTCATCAGCTCGCCGTCCGAGGCCTTCAGCTTGGTATCCGGACCGACATCCCCGAAATACAGGTAACCTGTTTCGGCGTCGATGCTATAGCGGTAGGGATTGCGCGCACCCATCACATAGATCTCCGGCCGTGTGCCCGCTGTGCCCTTTGGAAACAGGTTCCCTTCCGGTATGGCATATCCCCCTTCCGGCAGCGGCTTAATCCGCAGGATTTTTCCCCGCAGGTCGTTGGTATTGGCTGTAGTGGCCTGGTCGTCGGACAGTTCCCTGCCGGGGCGTTCGTCCACCGGCGTGTAACCATTTGTCTCTTCCGCGTTGGTGTTATCGCCCGTAGAGAGATAGAGGTTGCCAGCCTTGTCAAACTTGAGGTACCCCGCCGAATGGCAGCAGTAGATACGCTGTGTCGGAATTTCAAGGATGATGGTTTCTGTCGACCGCAGTAGGCTGTCGTTGCGGAATTCCATCCGCGACAGCCTGCTTACCGCCTTCTCGCCCGCCACTGCATAATAGAAATACAGCCAGTGGTTCTTCTCGTAATCCGGATCGGCAACGACTCCTAGCAACCCGTCTTCGATGCCGCTGAACACCTCGAAATTAGCCACTGCACGGAGCTCCTTCGTAGCGTCTTTGTACAGCCGCACCCCGCCCTTGCGCTCCACAAACAGCACATCGTTGCCCGGAAGGATCACCATCTCCATCGGCTCATCCAGGCCTTCAGCCAGTACGGTGCGTGTATAACGGCTGCTGTCGGGTTTCACGGTCGGATCACTGCTGCCAGCGCTGTTGCAGGATGCCAGCAACCCGGATAAAGCAATTCCCAGACAAAAGAAAATCAAAGGTTGTCTCATCTTATCGTTCGTTGTTAGTTAGTAAAGATGCTACGGAAACGGATCGCCCTTGATTCCTGCGGCTTTCGTCTGCCGCCTGCATGAATGCAAAAAGCTCCAAGGTCTCCGCGGCACTGACTGGTGGCACTTTACTGTCAAAGAATTGAATGATCTGACCAATCAACTGCTTATAAGTAGCTTCTGAAAACGGTCCCAATGGCGCGGTCCCTTTTTCTCCGAATGCCGTACCTGCTATTCCTGCCGGCCATTTCCGCACACCGCGGACCGTACCCATCCGCCCATCTTCCCACGTACCGATAATAACATCGGTATCTTCCTCGTACAGCCGGGTCACGGATGTACAACCCCGCCCCAAAACGGCATACAGCATTTCCAGACCGTGCAGTGCATACCACGCCATATCCAGATGGCTGGGCTCCATTTCCGCGGGTGTAAATACATCGACCCCCGTCACGCGACCGATACTTCCTGCCACTACCTTTTGTACGTTTTCGTCAAAACGCAGCGAAGAGGAAGAAAAGAAAGGGGTTTTATATTTTTCTGCGGCAGCGACAATCGCTTTTGCTCCGTCCAACGTGGCAGACAGCGGTTTGTCAATAAACACAGGTTTGCCCGCTTTCAGTACCGGCAACGCCTGCTCCAGGTGTGGAACCCCATCGATCGTTTCCAGTAATACCACATCACAAGCGTCCAGCAATTCGTCCATGCTGTTTACAAGCCTGGCACCCTGCTTTTGCACCGCGGCGGCCATCTGCGGCTTGATGTTGAGGATATCGCGGTTCGTCATAGGATGGTAAGCTGCCACCACACGGTACCCATGCATTTCCGCACCTCCCGTGTTGATCATCCGGGTAAACACCTCGCTATGCGAAGTATCCAAACCGATTACGCCGATGCGTTTTCCCGCCGGTGCAACCAAAAGACGTGCCTGCAAGAGAGAGTGATGTAATACTCCCGCCCCTGCAATCGTCAACGATGCTGCTTTTACAAACTCCCTTCGGTTGTATGTTTTTATACGCATTTTCTCTTTTAATTTAATCACTAATAATTCGAATGTCTGGTTAACTTCCCATTGGAACGGTCAATCGCAACCTGCTGAACACCGAAAGGCCAGGTATTGTAATACCCGTGCGCTTGTTGAAACAATATACGCTGCACTGCAATACTCATTTCAGGTTATCATATATCAAGCAGTCGACCGCATATAGCTCGTACTGTGGGTGAGGAGATAAAATTTTTATTTCTATCCGATGTTTTTTTTTCGGCAACTGGTATCTCCAAAATAATTCTGTTCTGCTTTTTATCGGATCACTGGGAAAGTTAGCCTGTTCCACTTCTTCTCCGTCTATATAGAGCGCTGCACGTACTACATGCTCTGCTGCGTCAGCCACTTTTTTTTGTACATATCCCCGGATAACGAAGCCAATTCCTTCTATATCAAATGCGATCTCATCTGAAAATGTCCTTTTTAACGGAATATATTCGCGTGGATGATGTCCTGCAAAATTTTCCTCAAAAGCAACCGTCCGGGCTTCCGAAATCGGTATCCGTACCGCCGTACCGACGGTATCGCCACCATGGTACTGGATATTGGCCAGCGCATGTTGATAGCTAAGCCGATAAACCTGATCCAAAGAAAGATCCGTGTATCCGAAATTCCGATGTTCCGCCTGCTGGAGCGGCTTCAGCCAATATTCAGGTATATGGCTGTATCCCTTCAACACGCCCAATACGCCTGCGGCGGTAGCCGGATTACAATCCGAATCTTGTCCCAGTCGTGTTGCTATTTCAAGTGTGCGGGTAAAATCACCGTTTCCATAAAGCAGTCCCGTAACCACATAGGCGGCATTTAATTTAGCGTCGATGTTCAACGGACGAAATACGCCATGGGGACAGCCCACATCTTCGGCCCACTTTTTCTGTATCTCGAACCAAGTTTGTTTCCAGTCGTCTGGGTACTGCTTGTGCCACCTAATCACATCCGAAATACACCGATGAAATTTGCTTTCCATAGGAATTGCTCGGAGCGCTTCGGTGATGATCAAGGAGATGTCGTCATGGATAAACGCCAATGCATATAAATTGGCCACATAGACCCCTCCATACAAGCCGTCACCTGAGTTGACAATTCTACCCACCTTATCCGTAATGTCTGTAGCAACGCCGGCCATACCCGGGCTCATCAATCCCGCAAAATCTGCCTCTATCTGAAAATCGATATCATCCGCATGCGGGTTGTTTAGCCAATGTCCAGCTTCGTTGGCGGGAACCCCCTGTTGTAAGTTATATCTTCCCGCTTGGTTGGCATGCCATAACTCATACGCTTTCCCCGCGAATGCTTTGCCAAAAGCGTCCAATGGCGCATCTATTCCGAATTGCTCGAAAACTTCCACAAAAGTTAGGTCTACATATACATCGTCGTAAAGTCCGGGGAATGTGGTCATGGCCTCGTTTACATAGTCGGCATGCCACCGGATCGTTTCGTAGTCTTGTATGTAAGTGCCCAAATACTGGAATTCAGAAGGCCAACCAAACGTCACTCCGATCGTCTGCCCGGCCCAGCCTCCTTTGATTTTATCTTTTAATTCCGCTTTGCTGATCTCGGCGGTGGAAGCACCATCTTCAGCCGATGCGGCATGTGTAAACAGGAAGGTACAAACAAGTAAAAGAAACCCTTTCATAAAACAATTGATTAAGAACTTAAACGCCAATGTGTATCAATGCCGTGCTTCCGTATGAACACCTGGAATTCTGCCAGCATCTGCCGGTTCTCCCAAACATGGGCCGGTATCGTTTGTTTCCCGTCGGAAAAAGCAACCAGTAACCCAATGGCTTCGCCAATGCTCCATTCTACTGGATGTAAACGGTAGCAGCCGTTCGTGATATGTGTCGTGCCTATATTCTTATTTGCCGGAAGGAGATTTTCGACGCGCTCCGGAAGTAAGGCACCCAACGGGATCTGGAAAGGCAGCGACGAAAAATCGATGTAGTTATTGCCCAGATTAGATGGATGCAGATCGATGTGATAATATCCGATGCCCACGCTGTCATAAAAATCGGCGGCCAGCTTTTCGTCCTTGCCGGTGACCAGCTTGCGCTGCTCCGCACCCACATGCTCCTCAAGAATCGTAAATTTAGCTTTGATGCGCCGTGACTCGCGTACATACGGATATTTTGCCAGGCCATCGGATGTTCCGAGGATATCTCCGCGCAGCCGTAAGCCTTTCCACCCAAGTTTACCCTTTGGCGTAGGCGCCTCCGTCTGCAACCAGTAAAACATCGATAAACTGAGTTGCTTCGCACGGTCGACATGGCGTTGGAATTCTTCTTCCGAAACATCGATTAAGTTCCCTTCCATGTAATCGTTCTGAGGCCAGTTCATGATGGAAATTCCCCCTTTGTAAAAACCATCCTTAAACTGCCGGTGATCGATAATCCTGCGGTAATTCCATAAATTCAGCAACGGCCCTGTATCCGTTCCACGGGGATCAAAAGCTAACTCTTTGGCTTGAAGTGTCTTTGGGTTGGCATAATGAAGATCCAACAGCAATCCGGGCCAAGGGGGGGAAAGCTTTGGGACATAATTGCGCCAGTAGTCATACATCCGTGGTTTGGGGATTGTATAATCGGCATCCGGTTCATAGTCCATTGCCAAACAAATAGTAAATGCCTGGTTGTTTTGCGGATTACCCTCCAAGGGCGCATGCAGTTCACCCGTCTCGTTACGTGATTCCGTCCCCGTTACATATTCCGTATGTGAAAGCGGCAGTAAATCACCTAATTCGGTCGCGTCAATAAAAAAGCGGGCATTTAGGACAACGCCTCCCTGAAAGTACGGTGAATGTCCCGTCAATGCCCTGATCCGATCTCCTTGCATATCAGCTCCTGAAATCCGGCAGCGGAGTAATAGCGTCAACTGTCCGGAGCTGACATAAGGAGCAAGCATGCTTTCCATGATCGATAGCGCCACGCGCGGTTCATGACAAAGTCGCGAAACGGAACCATTTCCAGGGTTTAAATAAGCATTCTCCTTTACCTCTTCTTTCAAGGGATAATGTTTCCGATAATAATGACGTACAGCCGTCCGGAAATCCCGATAACTTTGAGGCGCTCCGTGCGTCTCAATCCACGGGTGTTCATCAGGTGGCACCCCTTGCTGGGTGAGCTGCCCGCCTATCCAGTCAGTTTCTTCTGTCAAAACTACGTTGAGTCCATTTTTGAGCATGGCCAACGTAGCCGTGAAACCACCCAATCCTCCACCTGCCACCACGGCGTCGGCTGCGATTTCCGAGTGGAGTTTCTTCCTGTATGCCGGCTTTGCGGCCAATAGGGAAATACCCGAACCCGAGAGCAGCGCACTTCCCGCAGATACCATTTGGATGAATTTCCTTCTTTGCATATCCCGTCGATTTACAACGTATTTACGGTTATTCTGCTGTTTTCGTTTACCGTATTTGCAGGGAAACCTTTGTGAAACCACAGATCAGGTGTATCCTGGATACGGCTAAATCCGACTTCGAACGCTTCCGAAGGCCAACTGTCTGCCTCCAGCGTGATCCGGTTACCATCAACCTGAATATCCGCCAGGTCTACGGCCACCGGATTCCCCTGTACAAAAAACTGGTAATTCGACTTTTCCTTCGCGGAATTTTCGTCGATCCGCTTATTAAACGAGACCGTCACCGAATGTGTACCGCTCCGGACCGCTTTCATGGGCTGGGGCTTTTCTGTAAAGATATATCCGCCGAGGTGGTATTCGTAACTTGTCCAGGTGGTGTATCCATATTGAGCTGCAGCCTTGTCAAATTGCTTCACCCAATACGCTGACTTAACCATGTTTTTCGCAGATCCGATATCAGCCTGAATACCGATCGGAACGTGGGGATGCACTTGCTTAAGCTGATCGACAAACGGTTGATAGTACCGCATATAGTCGGGCGGCAGTTGCGTTTCCGGCTTTACCCAATCCGGCCAGTGGGTTTGGAAATAGTGAACATCGGGTTTTACCAGACTCACCATGGCAGCCGCGTCCAGTCCCTGATCCTCCTTCAGCTTTTCCACGGATTGCGGGCCGGCATCAATAGCCAGGCTCCAGGTGGCGATCAGCGCATCCGGCCGTGCTTCGCGTATTCCCCCCGGCCCGTTGATCAATTCATTTAAAAATCGGTTGACCGCTTCAACACGGAAGGCAATCCACTGTTGATAAATCTCAGGCTGCTTGGTGTAATAATTAGCTGCGGCCGGATCCGAAAAGTCGGGCATTTCCAGTCCGTATTCCGCTTTAAATGCCTGTTTGGCATTCGGCCCCACATCGCCGTAAGTACCCTTTGCAATGGCGTCCCACTCGGGAAAATAGGATTCTGCCAATTCAAGGCCATCGAATGGATAGTCCGTCATCAGTTTTACCAGTCTTTCTTTTTTCCACGAGACAAAATCGCTATTGAAAGGAGACAAAAAGGTAAAGCCGTCCACGCCATTTTCACGTTTGCTCAGCCCCATTTTCCATTGCTCCCATCCGGCCGGATAATCGGCGGTGGAATACGTGCCATTCCCCAGGGTGAGCAGCCAAACCCGCATGCCCCGTTCATGAAATGCATCGATCAGTTCACCATTTACCTGATTTTCATTCACAACGAAATAATGCACCGCTTTGAAGCCGGCCAGTTGAATCTCTTCGGCGATGCTCTCCACGGAACGGTTTTGGTAATAGGCAAAAGAAGGATCTACCTGAATCGTGACATCATCTGCCTGAATAGCGGCCAATTTCTCCGGAGGCACCGTATAGGTAGACGTATCATCCGCTGTTTTGGGCGTATTCTTATTACAAGAGGGAGTCACAGCCAACAGACAGGCTGTTAAAAAATACATTGCATTCATGGGTTGTTCCTATTTAGTTCGAAGCTGAATTGATCAAATTTATCGGTACGCCACGCCAAATGCGCCGTAGCAGGCGAGCTGGCAAAAAGCGGCGAAAACGTACGGACCTGAACTGTCTTTCCGTCGGGTAAAAATTCCAGTATGCGCAGCCAGCCGTCGCCGCCATTTCCTTTCCAGTTGCCACCTTCATTTTGAGCGTTGAAAAGCATCTGGTTGACTGTTTTTCCGGCCTGATTCGTATCCGTCCGGAATCCGACATGGCCCTCATGGCTGGCTACATCCACGACGTGCCCACACAAAACAAGACGTAAATTAGGTGAAACGGAAACCAGACGATCCCACAATTGCTGGCCGGTCGTCATATCTGAAAATCCGGGGGGATAGTCCTCCTGTTCGATGCGTTCATTTCCTTTTACCGACGAACGCATATAACTGTGGGTAAGCAGTACACCCGTATGGTTGGCATAGGCCGGTTGATCCATCATTTCCTTTGCCCAGTCAACAACCGCTTTCCTTGGAGCATACTCCAGCGAAAAAATAAGCAGTTGCTGCCCTAATGGAGAGTTATAGGCATAGCAGGCATTTTCGAGCGTTTTTACACCCGAAGCATTCGGTGCCATATCTACCAACAGGGCCTGTGTCAGCGGATTTTTATCGGGCGGGAAGAAGCTATTGAACTGGCTGTATCGATTTTCCGTATGGTTTGTCCCATAATCGTGATTGCCTGTGCATAATACATAAGGCAATTTGCGATCCAACCGGCCAAATGTCTCCGACATGAAACGCCATTGAACGCTACTGAGCTGATCGCCGTTTTCTTCGGGCAGCGCAGTGATGTAGTTCTGCTCAACGATATCTCCTGTGCAGAGTACCATCTGTATATCTAAGCGTTCCCGGTTGTCTTCAATCCATCTGACCATTAAATCAAAAATCGGTTGGTTTCTAGTAAACTTCGCATACCCCTGCACATCCGGAAGTAAAATAATACTCCATGAACCGGAATCGCTAAGTGCCGGAGTCCAGCTTGGCACCTGAGAAACCAACCGAACCGATACCAACAACAGGAGGGTCAGCAACGAAAGCCCCTTCGGAATACGCATCTGAATATATTTCCTTTTTTTCAAATCGGCAATCCTTCCACCTAATTTTGTCAATTATTGATACCCCCAGAATGTCAGCTCAGCAATCATTACATTCAAGTTACCGCCCCACGTGGAATTGGTCTTGAAGCGCACATACCGATAAAACTGATCGGTGGGTAGTAAATTGAAAGTCTCTCCTTCGACAGCCACAATACGGTCCTCTTCAGCCACCTGTCCTACCGGAAGGCCGGAGGGCTTGACCGATTCAAACGTTCCCAATAAGGTCCAGCTGTCCCAGCTGCCATCTGCTGCCGGGTCATTGCTCCCATAGATTTCAAAGGACTTCGGGGCTCCTACATTAAACATCCAATAATCATCGTGCGATAAGGAATTGACTTTCATTTTGGTCAGCCTACTTGCGTAACCCAGATCCAACGTAAACCAGTTGGGGAGCGTCAAGCCCGCCATATTGGGGTTCATGTAAAAAAAGTTGGGGCTTGTAATCTGATTGTCCCACAGATGCTGGATAGCCCATACATCAAATTCCGGCTGGTAACTATCGGTTGGCAACGGTAAATGGGCGAATGAAGCTTTGTCCAATATGCCCTCTGTTAATACTTCCTGAAAGGTTTCTTCAGCAGTATAAAAAGTATCCAACGCGCCCGCTTCCGGCAAAAAAGCCGTTTTATAACTAAATTTACCGTTTCGGGGAAAATGAAATAACGTGTCCACCTCCCGTTGCGCGGGTACGACGTGTTTAACCAGCACTTCATCATCCCCGATGTAGTTTACGTCTACCTGTGTCATCGTTTCATCGGCTGGCATCCAATGAACTTCAAGATGGTTGCCGACCCGCCGGACACTCCGGTAGGCCCGATTGAGCAACGAGCGCTCGTATCGCTCCCCATATACCTTACCTGCCACCGAGGCTTTTATGGATGAATTGCCGTAATTGTCATAGAGATATACATCGAAATGGTGCGTACCCTCCGCAAGATCTCCGATTTCCAAACGGAGGGTATCTACACCGTCCGTTTTGGTGATACTCCCGGTAAGGGAATCCCTGCCGTTATTCCAAAACAGTTTATACCCGGTCACCTTGGGATCCGAGATAAGCAGCCAGGAAACAAGCACACGATGGTTGCCGCCATAGGCCACCAGGGAGTCTGCTTTACCGACATAGATGGTTTCGCCCCCTTTGATGAATTCACGGTAGGGGTCGTCCATGCGCTTGCAACTAACCATTGCCAACAGACAAATAAAGGGAAGACCGAATTGATAAAATGGTCTTTGATTGGCTATCATTGTTGTATTTTTTAATTTTTCAGAACCTAATTAGTTAATTCATCGGTTGGCCCCAGAACGTCAATTCGGAGATCATCACATTGGTATTTCCCCCATAGGTACGGTTCGTTTTGAAACGGATATACCGGTAGGAGTCGATATCGATCGGGAATGTAAAATCCTCTCCTGCGATCGCAACCGCACGGTCTTCATTCGTCAGCGATCCAAGTGGTGAACCTGACGGCTTCTGAGACTCGTAGGTCGACAACAGCGTCCAATTATTCCAACTGCCGTCGGAAGGCGGGTCGTTGCTGCCATAAATTTCAAATACACGCGGTGCGCCGGAGGCGAACATCCAATCGTCGTGATGTGAAAGCTGATTTACGCGGATGCGGCTGAACTTGGCCTTTTGACCCAGATCGATGGTAAACCAATTGGGTAATACCAAGCCTTCCAGATTGGGTTTCACATAGAAAATATTGGCCGTAGTTCCGTCCCACAGATTTTGGATCCGCCAGGAGTCAAACTCCGGTATGTACGTATCGCCCGGCAGTGGATGGTGCTTCCACAACGCTTTGTCAAGCTGGGTTTCGAACAAAGGGGTCAGGCTGGCAAAAAGTGTATCGGAAGAATTTTGCCATTTATCCGTAAAGAAAAAGGCAAAATCAGTCGGTTCCGAAGCCAGCCCCCTCACCGAATAGTCGCGGTTTTTGGAATTGGTGTACAGACGGTCATAGGGTATCCAGCTGCCCCCTTCATCCTTCGTCATCGTATAGAAAATGTATTCGTCTTCCTGTTCGTTTGTGAAGGTTGCATTGACCCCCCCGAAAGTTTCCCGTACTTCCAGCGACTCAAACACGGAGTGCAGGTTGGCTTTCAGCGGCTGGATGGTAACTGTAACCGATTCCGAGCGGTTTTCCGAACGGTTGACAACATACAACGTGACTTCACGCGGCTGCACATCTGCAAATCCATCAAGTACCACATAATTCGTATACGAGGAAGCTTTGGTAATACGTGTTCCTCCGGCCGTAGACGGATATTCAGCAAGGACATACAACACATCTTCATCGGATGGCAGTGTATAAGTGATCTTGGCACCTCCAGCCATATTTTCAACCCGCACATTGGTGATGACTCCGGGTTTATCGCCATTTGTAGCTAACGGTCCCATCTCGCTGTCTTTGCATCCTGCCAGAACCATCACGAAAGCAATAAAGACCGAGACAAATTGTTTCTTCTTCATTGGAATATTTTTTTTAAGTCTCATAACTAATTACCATCCCGGATTTTGGACCAAATTTTTATTCACAATCAGGTCATTTTCCCGAATCGGCCAGAAATAATCTTTCAGTGCGAATGTCTGGTTATACAGCACACGCTCCCGGTAGTATGCCTCCGCAGTAACCTGATCAACATCCCACCCGGATATCGGCTGATTGAGTTCTTCAGGCGCGGCTTTCCATCTGCGGAGGTCCCAGAAACGCTCGCCTTCCAATGCCAGTTCGATACCCCGTTCGCGGCGAATGATTTCCTGCAACCCCTCAGCAGTCGTATACTTATTCGGATTCCGGGAATGGGCCGTCCATGATTCAACCACACCATCCAATCCGGCTTTTGCCCGGATCAAGTCCAAAAAGCGAATACTTTCGTCATTCGGGCCATTCAATGCGTTCAACGCCTCCGCATATAGCAAGTAGAGGTCGCCCAAACGGAGCATCACCCATGGCCAGTTGACCGTGGTATACGTTCCGGTATTTACGGATGTATTCGTATAGTTGATCCATTTTTTTGCATAATAGCCCGTCACCGCGTGCCATCCCACCTGTACCTTGCCCCCGATCTGTTCTTTTTTGATCTGGAGGTAGTAAGGATCCTCATCGTCAAAACGCCCCTGTCCATACCAGATGCCACCATCAAATCCCAACGTTCCGTAAAAACGGGGTTCACGGTCGAAATTGAGCCGGGAAGTGGTGTACCCTTCTTTTATCCGGTATTTATCCTCCGCTGTACTCGTGCGTAAAGCAAACCGTTCTGCATAGCGGTATTCGGTATCCTCATCGATAGGAACTCCGTTCTTTGAGTAAAACAGATTGACCACTTTCATCGTTACGCCGATACTGCCATTGGGTTCCTGATTTCCGATATGGGATGCTTCCAGCACACGCGGAGCAGCCCATACCTGCAGGTCGCGGGTAGTGCTTCCGGTATTAGCCCAGATAATTTCCGGATTCCACCGCTCGGTGATTGTACCCCTTGCATTCAGGTGGAGCCGTGTATCTTCCGAAATATTTCTGGTTTGCTGGCTCCCTTCAAACTCATATAGGTCATACCCCAATGAATGGCACAGATCGATGGCTTCTTTACAGGCAGCCACAGCCTTTTCCCATTTTTGTGCACTGTAAACGGTATTGAACAACGGCGTGCCGTCGGGGTTGATAAAACCTTCATAGTCCGCATTTCCATTGAAAAGTGGGCTGGCTGCATAAACCAGTATCTTGGCTTTCATGCCGAGGGCAATGGGTTTGGTAATTCGTCCGAGTTCCGAATTTTCGTCCCGGACTGCATTGGGCAGGTCCGGCGCCAGCTCATCGATCAGGTTGACGATGTAATCAAAAACCTCGTCGACGGGTTTACGCGAAATACGTACTTCTTCTCCAGAGGCGGAAATAGGCAGGTTTTCGTCAATGATCGGAATCGGCCCGTACATACGCACCAGAAAAAAGTGGTAATATGCCTTCAGGAATTTCACTTCTGCTGCCCATTGCGCTTTCTCGCGATCGTCCATATCCGGCACCTGCTGAATATTTTCCAGAAAAATATTGCATTGGCTGATACCCATCCATAGCGCTGTGGCGGCATTCGCCCCATTCCAATAGTCCAACACCGGGTTGTTTACATTCTGGTTGCCCAAGGCAACGACCCAGTTGGACCACCAGCTCTTATCTGCGGAGAGCCACAGTTCGTCGCCGCCGAACATACCGGGGTTTTGGTACATGTCCCCCATTTTCGGAAGAAAAGAATAACACGTAAACAGATACTTCTCTGCCGTGACACGCATGCGGAAAGCATATTCCACGGTAGCCACGTTATCGGGAACGATATCGAGGTATTTTTGGCAGGAGACGCTCAGGCACATCACCAACCCACATATAATTGACTTAAAGATCTTCATTGCTTTCTATGCTAAAAAGTTAGATTAACACCTAGGTTATAAACGCGCTGGAGCGGATAGCCCAACCCGTTGCCTCCCATCTCGACATCCCATAACTTGAAGCCGCTTAACAACAACAGGTTGGTACCGCTGAGGTAAATCCGGAGATTTTTCATGTACATCTTCTCGGCCAGTTGCGGAGGAAGCGTATATCCGAACTCCGCCTGTTTCAGCCGCACGAACGCACCGTCATTCAACCACCAGGTGCTGGGCTGCATGTTATTCAATTGCGTTTCGGTTCCCAAACGGGGCCACCGGGCATATAAATCTGGGTTTTCCGGAGAATAATGGCTATCTGCAAACGCTTTGATAATTTGCTTCCCGCCAACAAACGGCTGGACATTGGACGGCCCGGTTACGTATCCTCCCGTAGCGGCGTCGTAAACCGTACCACCGGTCCAGAAAGAAGAGTAGGCTGACCCCTGGAAAAATGCAGAAAGGTCAAACCCCTTGAATCCGATGGAAAATCCGCCGCCGTAAATAATTTCCGGAACCGTCGGATAGCCGATCGGCACCATGTCCAAAGCGGTGATTTCCCCATCACCGTTGACATCTTTGTACTTGATGTCGCCCGCAACATTCGTTGTACCGAAATTCTGGGCGGGGGAGTTTCTCACTTCGTTGTCGTCTACAAACAACCGCTCGGCGATGTACCCCCATTGTTGGCTGAGCGGATAGCCGATCCGGGATTTCCACCATTCTCTTTCATACAGCGGTTCTTCATAGGTCAGGTACTTGTTGGTTGCATACGTGAAATTTCCACGTGCCTGCATCCATATCCCGTTGGAAAAACTATGGGCATAATCAACGGAAACATCAATTCCCTGGCCTTCTGCTTCCCCCACATTGGCCCTTACCGGTGCGGTCAGTCCCATGGTAGATGGGATATCCGCGCGGTCCATCAAGATTTTTGTACGTCTTTCCCTGAAATAATCGGCCTGAATGGTTATCTCATTGAACAGCCCAAGTTCCAGCGCCAGATTCGTCTTATAGGACTTCTCCCAGGTAATGTCGATGTTGGAATACCGGGTGATGTCGATACCAGTCAACGTCCTTCCGGATTCCCTGCCGAAAGAGAATCCCCGGTTTGCGGCGTTCATCTCTACATTGGAAAGGTAGAAGAAACGGTCTGTGGCAGAACCAATGGCATCATTTCCCACCAGCCCGTATGTTGCACGCAGGCGTAAATTGGTGATTTTATCTTTCAGCGGTTGCCAGAACCGTTCATTGGAAAGGGTCCACGCCACTCCGAATGAAGGGAAAAATCCAAAACGTTTGTCTTCATAGAACCGTTCGGAGCCATTATAACCAAAATTGAACTCTGCGAAATACCGGCTGTCGTACGCATAGGTTGCCCGCCCCGAAACACCGAAATTCCGCGACGGCAACGAGAGCTGCAAACTACCTGCCCGTGCATCCATGCCGGACCGCATGATGGAAACGAGCATACCGCTCAGATTGTGGCGCTCAGCAAAGGCACGGTTATAATTCAGCGCCGACTCCATGTAAAAGACGCTCTGCTGCTCCCGGAGATCCGGATTCAGCGTAAAACTCAGGAACTCTTCCCCGGCAGTTTCGTTGAAAACACCAACGGTGTAATCCAGCGTCCGCTTATCGTATGATTCCAGTTGATAGAAAAACGGCTTATATGCACGTTCAATGTCAAAACGCGAGATCCGGTTGGTATTAAACATGGTCCGGAATGTCAGGCCCTCGGTAAGGAAAGCCAAATCCTGCTTCAATTCTAGCTGCGCCATCATCAGGGATCGGTTGTAATCTTTATATCCCTTGACCATATCCGCGTAAGGGTTCAGGAATGCCCTTCCCGACACACCGCCGAACATGATGTGCTGTACATGCTGATGTTCTTCATCTTGGGGATAATAGGGCAGGAAATCAACGGGGCTGGTCCGGATGACCGTGTTATAAATTTCGCCACCTCCCTGAATCGGCCCCGTATAGTCGTCAAAGTTTCCGTTTAACCGCACGATCAACTCCGTTGATTTGGTTAAATTGATGTTGACGTTGGCCCGCAATGTATAGCTTTTGAGATCGATGTTGTTATTGAAATTATTAACGGGGTCTACGCGGAGCACGCCATTATCCTGTGCAAATGATCCCGCTACGTAATAACGGGCCACTTTGCCGCCGCCGGAAACGTTCAGGTTATAGCGGTGATTGATCGTCTGGTCTTTGAACAGCGCTTTCCGCCAATCAACCGCAGGAAAAATCACGGGGCTGACCCCTTCTGCCGTCATATCGATCTTTTCCGAGCTATAAAGCGGTTCATCAAATGGGTTCCGCGCATATTGCGCTTCGTTGTAAAGCCTCATAAACGTTACCGGATCGGCAAGTTCGATGTTCCGGGTCGGCGCTGAGAGCGAACTTTCCGCACGGAAGAATATCGATGCGGTACTTTCCTTTCCCTGTTTAGTGGTTACGAAAATCACCCCGTTGGCACCCCTGGCGCCGTAGAGCGCCGTCGATGTCGCATCCTTCATAATGGAAAAACTCTCGATGTCATCGGGCCGGAGGCGGGCCAGTTCCGTTACACTGAGTTCTACGCCGTCGATCAGAATCAGCGGGTCCACCTTACCGGTGCCGAATGAAGTGACTCCCCGGATAAAGAAATCGGCATTATCCTGGCCCGGTTCACCGCTGCGTTGGTAGGCGATGATGCCGGCTGCCTGACCGGCGAGAGCCGTCGTTAAATTGCTCGACGGTACACGCAGGTTTGAAGGTTTGACAGAAGTGACCGATCCCACCATATCCGTTTTCTTCTGTGTACCGAATGCGACAACAACCACCTCGCCGAGCTCTGATTGATCTTCCTTTAATACAATGACCAGATCGGATTGCGTAACCGGAACTTCCTGCGTGACGTAACCGGTATACGAAACAACAAGCACTACCTCATTGCCAATGTCAGGAAAAGCAAATGCCCCGTTTTTGTCTGTTTGGGTGCCCACACTTGTCCCTTTGATGGTAACGGACGCACCCGCCAACGCCACCTGGTTAGAGTCGACAACAATCCCTTTGATTTGCCTTTGATAGAAAGCATGCTCGGCTCCATAAAGCGTCTGGCAGCAAGGCAACAAGAAAATCGCAAAGCCGAATAGCCATTTCGCCCGCGTCAACCGTAACAGCGAGCTCATGAATAAGATTAAAAGATGGTACTTTTTTTTCATACTGTTAATAAGTTTTTTACTGATTGGATTCGTTCGTTTTAGATTTCGACAGGTTGGATTCTACATATAGCTATTTTATTGTGATTGATTATTCCATCAACGCGTGTGTTGATCGATGCCCGTATCCGGCATAAAAGCAGAGATAAGCATAACATAGTATGGGCAGTATAAATGCAATCGTCCATCCATAGTTATCTATCAGCACACCTTGCAGATAAGGCACTACCGCACCACCGACAATGGCAGTTGAAAGCAGGCCCGACGCTTGGGTAGTATAGCCACCCAAACCTTTGATTGACAAAGAAAATATAATGGCAAACATGACTGAGTTGCATAATCCTACTGCGATCATTGTCCAAACCGCAAAGTAGCCGCCTGAACCAATGGAAGTCCCGATCAACACAATTGAAGTGATGGCGACGTAGGCCAGTAATACCTGTGGCCTGACGATTTTCAGCAGCAGCGAACCGATCAGTCTACCTATGAGCATGCCTCCCCAATAGAATGCAACGTAACTATTGGCCGCGTGTTCCTCAATGTGCAACAGCTTGGCGATATAATTGGTTAGAAACGTACCGATGGCGACTTCCGCCCCTACATAAGCAAAAATGCCCAACAGTCCGAAATTAAGGTTACGGAATGAAAATATTCCTCTTGCAATTTTCTCCTCGGTGCTTACGGACGGGGAGCCGGTGCTGATTTGAGGTAAAGACAAAAAAGAGACTGCCCCCGCAATTAGTAACAATACCCCTCCGATAGCTAAATAAGGGATGCTGACCGCGTCGCTTGACACGCCGGAATCAGAAAGTCTTGACAGTATAAAATGGGCACCAAAAAGCGGAGCTACGGTCGTTCCTACTGACCCTACGCCTTGCACCAGTGTAAGCCTTGACGAAGCTGTTTCGGGTTTTCCCAGTAAGGTGATGTAAGGATTGGCGGCAACCTGCAATAAGACGATGCCAATTGCCAAAACGAATAGTGCACACAAAAAAAGCGGGTACTGGTGCCACCATGAAGCAGGCAAGAACAAAAAGGCGCCCACGCCAGAAATTGCAAAACCGATCACCATTCCCCGCTTATAACCTACTTTGTCCACAATTTTCCCTGCGGGAATGGACATGACCGCATATGTCAGAAAAAAATAGAACTGCACCAACGAAGACTCGGCATAACTCAATGTAAACCCGGTTTTGAAAAATGGCACCAACGTATCATTCAGACACGTTATAAATCCCATCATGAAATACAGTACCGCCAAAATGGTCAGTGCCAGCGTATCACGTTGTCTAGCGGTTTGGCTAGCCGCGGATTGATCTGTGGGTACAAAAGCCATACTATTTATCCTGAGTTATCAGCTGTCGTTGTTTTTCTGCGATTGCCTCCATTGTTTTCCACAATTGATACAATCCCCGGGGCACATGAAAACATCCCTTCCATTTTCCGCCCTTGGAGGGCAACAGCACTTCGCCATGGCGATTCAGGTAGCCATACCACTCGCCGAATTCCATATCAGGAAAATGTGCCCATGTGTAGTCGTGTAGCTTACTAAACCATTGGCTAAACCGTTCATCGCCGGTATGTAGATAGCCTTTTGCCAAACTGATCAGCGCCTCGATGTGTACCCACCATAACTTTTGGTCCCATTCCAATTGCTGTAGTGGCTTTTGTTTGACATCCAAAAAGTAAAAAATACCGCCATGTGTGTGATCCCACCCGTACTCCATAAGTTGCAGGGTAATATCTGCGGCCTTTTTCATCAGTTCGTTATCGCCTGAGCGCTCCGCCAGATCCATCATAAACCACATCGCTTCCAATCCATGGCCCGGATTAACCAATCGGCCCTCAAATGAATCCGAGAAACTTCCATCCAGGTTAACCGCCTCTAAAACCACCCGTTCATCGGGGCGGTAAAAGGTTGTCATTACTTCGTTGATACCATATTGGATGGTATCCGTAACCAAGGGGGCATCCAGTAGATGCTCCAGTTCAAGGACAAGATTGCAAAGAATCATCGGCAATGCAAAGTCTTTCAAGTTACGCGTGCCCGGCACACCCTTCGCATATTTCCCCTTCGGATTCTGACGTCGCTTCAAAATGTTATGAAATGTATCGCGTCCAAGATTCCCATGATTACCGAGACCGGTTGCTTGGAACAACTGACCGAACGCCATCGCTGCAAAACAGTCGGAAAAGATATTGTATGGCTGAACAAGAGGTTTTCCTTCCCGGTTAAGTGCGAAATACCAATTCCCCTCGGCATCTCGGCCATGCTTTTCTAAAAATTTTGCGCCCACAAGGGCTACATCCAACCACTCCTGCCTTTTTTCGAGCTTATTGTACAGCATGGAAAACATCCATATTTGACGTGCCTGCAACCACACAAACTTATCGGTATCATATACTTTCCCTTTTCGATCCAAACAGGTAAAATATCCGCCATTTGTCCAGTCTACGGCATTCCTCTGCCAAAAAGGGATTACATCACTTAATAGATTATCCCGGTAAAGTTTCGCTAAATTCTCTGCATCTATCATAGTAACTCAGTTATAAAATGGCCACGATCAACGTTTTCCATTGGCCTCTTTCTGCTTAATTTTCGTCCTACCCCTTGTTTATTTCGGTATAATTGGCTGTTAGCGTTTCCAATTGCACCGCTAAATAATAACATATTTTCAAATTAAGCAAATTATTATTAAATTATTTTTTTATCTATGTTAATTTTATCAATTTTATTTACATATAATGATGGAATCCGATTGTTCAAAGGAAATAAAAATGGGGTTCTATGCCTACAATTCCAATCAAACACAGAGAAATCATTGCTATTTTTAATTTTTTTTAAAAATATGTATCTTTGCCTAGCTAACATCCATTGAGCATATTCCAATATAATGACGCAGCAGAGTACCACTTTTTTCGAAGACTTACACAGCCCCGAATTGTCGGGTGTAGCTTATAAAAACATACAATTAAAAAAACGTGTTTTAACACTGTTTGCTAATGATGGAAACACTACCCTCACGGATCTTAGCAAAACATTAAATATCAGTATCCCAAAAGCCAACGAACTGGTCAACGAATTGATCGTTGATGGCCTGGCAAAAGATTATGGGAAAACCGGTTCTGGTGTCGGTCGCAAACCCAATATGTATGGATTAGAACCCGATTCGGCATTTTTTGTGGGTGTCGAGGTGAAAAATTTTTACATCAATATCGGTCTAATGGACTTCAAGCGCAATCTCATTAAGGCTTCCATGGAAATTCCGTACCACCTTAATAATACCGAAGATTCGCTGAATATACTGTGCTCCTCCATCGATGGATTCATTGGCAATAGCGCTGTACCCCGGGAAAAAATCCTGGGCATTGGAGTAAACCTTACCGGCCGTATCAATTACCGGACGGGCTACAGCTACAGTTTTTTTAATTTCCACGAGGACCCGCTAAGTAAGATCATTGAATCTGTTGTAGGAATCCACACGTACTTAGAAAACGATTCCCGGGCAATGGCTTATGGCGAATTTTGCAGCGGCGGCGTCAAAGACGAAAAGAACGTTTTGTTTGTTAACCTCGATCACGGTATCGGTATGGGAATCATGGTCAACGGCCAGTTGTATTATGGCAAATCGGGCTTTGCCGGCGAACTCGGCCACATTCCGATGTTCAGCAACGAAATCCTATGTCACTGTGGAAAAAAAGGGTGTTTGGAAACAGAAGCTTCTGGACAAGCGGTCACCCGCCTTTTCCGGGAAAAAATAAACCAAGGAGCAAGCAGCATCGTTACAAACAAACGGGTTAACTTGGATGATATCAAATTGGACGACATCATCGAGGCGGCCAATAACGACGACACCCTTGCCATTGAAATCATTACGGAAGCAGGTGAGAAAATCGGCAAAGGCATGGCCACATTGGTCAACCTCTTCAACCCCGAATTGATCATCCTCGGCGGCAGCCTTTCTGCAACGGGCGACTATATCAGGCTCCCGATAAAAAACGCACTCAATAAGTATTCTCTCAGCCTGGTCAATAACGATACCCAACTGAGCATCTCCCAATTGGGCGATAAAGCCGGCATCATCGGGGCTTGCCTGCTCGTAAGGGATCGGCTGCTGGCCATCACTTCTTAAGAGAGGCAACCATTTTAAATACCTGGAAACCACTTCTCGGCATTTATCCGGTAAATTTTATCGATTACCTGCCTCGGCAATTTCAGCCCGTTAAACTTTCCGTTGACACTGGACACTTCCATGGGATCATCAGACGTAAAAAACTGCCAGTCGCGCAACCAAACCTGATGGAGGTTCTGAGCCGTCGACGTAGGATCTGCTTCCGGCATCAATGCCTGATCTGTACTGTAAATCAGCCGATCTTGATACTTAATCATAAAATTCCGTACTTTCTCACGGTTTGCAATCGACTGGTGTTGCAGGTGTGAAATCCTTGCAGCCATATCTACTGCCATATTCGGATAGGTATCCAGACACTTTGCCAGCTCGTCAACATCCCACTCCAAACTTCCCAAATGAGCACCGACAAAGCGCAGGTTGGGATGCTTCTCCAGCAAATGATTCCGGGCATTGATCTGATCCTGGTAGAGTGGATAGTCTTTATGCACAAACATGTGGTATTCGGGATGTGCCGTAAAATAGCGTTTGTCGCCATTGATTGTCATTTTTTCTACCGGCAACCAGGCATTCAATGGCTCTCCCAGGTGTCCAAGCAAGGTGATCTGATGTTTTTCAATCCATTCGATGATCGGTTCGAAACTCGGATCGTCGACCATCACGAAATTGCCTTTTTTGTCTTGCAGAGACATACCAATATTTTTCCAGATTTTTACCGCAATTGCACCCTTTTCAAATGAGTCCTCCAGATACGCCAAGTTCTTCTTTAACCAACCCCGTTTGCCCCAGCCCGTCACATCAAAGGCGGTTGCATACGCCACTTGTTCGGGAAATGCTTGCTTTAACTCCAAAGCTACCTCCTGCTGCACCTCCAACGCGGGATAGTAGGGGGTATTAACATTCACCGTCAGCAAATGGAAGCCGTCTTGTTCAGCTTGCCTCACAAAAGCTGTGTCATATTTATTGATGTGGACATGCGTATCGTATTTCTTGACTGAGGCAAAGTCCGCTATACCGTAATATTGATCGTCCGACTCGGCCTCCTGCGCGCTGACCCCGATGGCGAATGCCCAAAAGCACGCTACCAATAGGCCCTGTGCAATTCCATAACTAAGCTTCTTCATTCGTATAAATTTAAGTTCTCAATTTGCATCGGTGATTTCCCACTTATATCTTAATGAAAATTTTCTGTTTGTACATCCAATGCAACACCAGCCATTCCAGCAAGAGCACGAGAGATCCTGAGACCAATGTCGCGTAAGCCGAGCCGAACAGCTGATCGAAACCCTGTCCTAAATGAATATGAAGCGACCGGTCAAAAAACGTCCGAATGCCGCCGTCGGCAATGACATATGCTGCAATCGAATTGACGCCGATTACTTTCAGAAAAAAGGACCATCTGTCTTTCTTGGCCACATCAATAATCCAGTAGAACGCCGTCAGGAACAGGAAACAGACTCCGCCACTGAAGAGTGTCCAAGCAGGCGTCCATATCCGCTTAACGATTGGGTTTATACCGGTGAAATGGAAGAATAAGGCTACCAGCATCAGCCCCACACCCCATTGCAGAAATAGCCGTATCCGCTTCAATGGCTCCAGATCGGCACGCAATATATTGCCGGCAACGAGCCCCAATATCATGGTGCCCAACGTCGGAATAAAACTGAGTGTAGCATACCCGCCTCCATTGTACAAAAAGACTTTCTCCCTGGGAAACAGGTTAAGGAACCAGGTATCAAATGCCCAGGCTGCATTGGTGTTTTTATTCCAGTGAGCAGCAAACCCGTCCATGTTGTAGGGCCAATTTGGGGGAACACCTACGGCCCGATAGTCAAAATCCGGCCCCGGAAGCGGGTATACCGCAAACAGCAGCCAGTAACCGATCAAAATGGCACCCAGCGTAATCAGCTGTGTCCGGGGTTTGCAAAACGCCAGCATCACCAAAAAGGTATACCCTAATCCAATCTGGGTGAGGGTGTCCTCAAACGTGAAATAGGTTTGGTTGGCGTGCATGGAACGCAGAAATATCCCCAACAGGATCAAAATAATTGACCGCTTGATGGTGTGTTTCAATAACGACCCAAACGTAGCTCCCCTGCTTTTGCGGCTGGCAATGGAATAAGGTAACACCACACCAACCAGAAAACTGAATGAGGGCTGGATCGTATCGTGCAGGCTGAGCCATTGCCATTCTACGTGACTTTGGTTAAATGCCAACAGATGCCAAAATGCACTATCGGGCAAAGCCCTTGATACCGTCGAGAGATTCAACACTTCGCCCATCATCAGCAACATGACAAAACCTCGGTAAACGTCTACAGATGCAACTCGCTGCATAGCCTTTTTTTTTAATTTTTTAACTAATATGATTACTCCAAAAATAAGCTTATTGGGTGACTCTTAGCTGTCAGCTTTACCGGTGAGCCACCGCTCTGCATTTTTCAAATAGATCTTATCCACGACGCCCTTCGGCAAATGAAGCCCCCTCAATTCGCCATGCCCCCTTAACGTGATGGGCTCTTCCGTCACATAAAATTTCCAGTCGCGTAACCACCCGTCGTGTATACCCTGTTTAAACGCCGCGGTATCCTGTTGATCACTGATGCCGCGATCTGTCCCATACACCAACCGATCCTGATAGTTGATAAAAAATTCACGGGTTTTTTCCCAATCTGTCTTAGCGTGCAGCTGCAGATAGGGCATCCGCGAGAGATCTACCAGCATATTCGGATAGCTATCCAGTCGTCTAGATAACTCATCCAAGCTCCATTCCAAGCTTCCCAGGTGTGCACCGATAAATGCCAAATCCGGATGTTTCGCCAACATGCGGTCCCGCGCATCAATCTGATCCTGGTAACTCGGATATTCCGGATGCAGATACATATGGTATTCGGGATGCTCACTATAGTACCCCCTACTGAAAGTCATGCTGTCCAAGGGTAGCCAGCAGTCTCTTGGTTCTCCATTGTGGCCTATTACCGCAATGTGATTTTTTGCCAAATGGTCAAAGACAGGATCCAGCCGTTCGTCATCCAACATGACAAACGCTCCATTTTTATCACGGAGGTCCATGCCGATGTTTTTCCAGACTTTGACTGCTCTTACCCCTTTGGCAAACTGTTTGTCCAAATAAGACAATGTATTCGGTAACCATTCGGGGGTATCCCAATCGGCGACCGAAAAGGTCGTAGCCACATCCATGAGCGCCGGAAAATTCTTCAAGTGACGATCCACGATTTCCTGCTGTTCGTACATCGTCAGGCCAAATGGACGATCGTCAACAATCGTCAGAAACTTAAAATTGTCTGCTTTTGCCTGTTCCATAAACGTGGTTTCAACGGTATTGACGTGAATGTGTACATCAAATTTTTCCACCGAAGCAAAATCATCCATCGTGTAAAACTGAGCAGTGGTATCCACATTCCCTGCGGTTGATTTAGTTTGCTGGTTACACGCGCACAGGCAAAAACCAATGATACACAGTCCGAAAAAATAGAAAGCTGTTTTCATCTGTTTGTTTTTTTGTTTTTTTATTGTCAGTACTTTGTCCCGCTTCACGGGATGAACCCGACCTGATTAAAATAATCAGGTCGGGTTCATCTAATTTTAGGGGTTTTGTTCCAGATTCGGATTAATTTGCACTTCCCTGTCCGGGAGGAAAAATACCACCCGGGCATCGGTAGGATTAATTGTCTGATTATACCGATCCAAACTATGGAACCCGGGATAAGCACGGACCAGGGGACGATTATTCCGGAAGAGGTCTCCCGCCCGGTGCCCTTCAAATGCCAACTCCAGCCGCAATTCTTCCAACACCACGTCCAATACGCTTTCGTGGCCCTTCAGATCACCAAGTTGGTACAGTGCCGAGCCCGATAGTCCGGCGCGTTGTCGAATGACATTCACGTCGTCCAGTGCCAGTTGATCATTACCCAGTTTCGCATTTGCCTCTGCCCGGATCAGGTACATCTCAGCCAATCGCAGGTATACCGGAGAACTCAGGTTTGCAATATTTTCCTGCCAGTTGTATTTGTTGATATAAAATTTCGGGACGTTTCCCCGCTTAAGCGTATCTCCGTTCGCATCCAGTTGCAGTTCGATAAAGCTGTGTCTCGCATCTTCCGGATATTTATTTAGCAAATTGATGTAATCCATAGAAGCATAGATTTCCCCCCAACCGGTAGATTGGGTAACCGGATCGTTGTAGTACATCGACCCGATAGCCCCTTTTAACCGGTTATCGGCAATGGTGTGCCGGATCGCAAAGATCGTCTCCGGATTACTCTCGGGTACCGGCCTGAAATAGGTTTTGTATGCCGCCGTCTCAACCAGTTGATAACGGCCCGAATTAATCACTAAATCGGCGTATTCTATTGCTTTATCAAGCTGTCCGGCATAGAGATAGATACGCGAAAGCAATGCATAAGCTACTTCCTTCGATGCATACCGGGAATCCTTGGATATTCGCATCTGCTCCGCCGCCTTCAGCAGATCGGCAATGATAAAGTCATATACTTCGCTTACACGGCTCCTGGTCGGCAGCGGATCGCCATCCGTGCGATCCGCAATCACAACGCCGGGATTTTCACTTGCGCCCTGCGCATAGGGCCGGCCAAAAAAACGGACAAGGTCAAAGTGAGCCATAGAGCGGAGATACCGGTTTTCGCCCTGTAGCTGATCAAGCACCTCCGATTCACCCTCGTTAATATGTTCAATGATTTGGTTGGCTGAGAAAATAACCTTATAGGCTTGGCGCCAGAAGGAGGTGGTTATATTATTACCGGGGAAATCCGTATAATTATACACATTGTAGAGGGGGTCGGTGGTAGTTCCGCTCAATGCGACGTTATCTCCCGGATATTCGGAGAGAATATGCTGAAAACGTGTATAGTCGGCGTGAACCAAGCCGGCATATGCACCATAGGTAGCCGTCTGCAAATCTTCCGGTGTACCCAGCGCTTGCTTATCTGTTTTGCTATCGAAGGGCTGTAGATTCTTATCGCATGCCATGAGTGTTATAACACTCAGAAAAAAAGCAAATCCTATTTTTTTTCCGATTGTAAATTTCATTTTTTCCATCGCGCTATAGTCCAATGTTAATACCGAATAATACCTTTTTGCTGATCGGATACCGATTGGAGGACTCACCTCCATCAACGTCCAAGTTTACCTCCGGATCCATTCCAGAAAAATCCGTGAAAGTCAACAGGTTGTCTCCGCTCACAAAAACACGTGCATTTGCTACTTTTATCCGCTTCAAGAAATCAGCGGGGAGTTCATAGGAAAGGCGAACGTTCCGCAAACGGAGATAGCTGCCGTCTTCCAGGTACCTCGAACTGACCCTGTTTGAATTCTTATTTCCCCCGAATACCGATTTCGGGTGCGTAGCAACATCTCCTTCTTTTTCCCATCGGCTCCATCCGTCTGCCAGCACCATTGTATTGACCGTTTCATATGCGCCATCGGAATCATAGCTCTGCCGCGATCCGTTATACACGCTGTTGCCGCTCACAAAATTGAAAAAGGCACTCAGTGTAACCGCTTTGTAACTAAAGGTATTGTTCATCCCTCCGGTAAATTTGGGCGAGTAGGTGCCTACAATCTGGGGTGTGGCATCGCTCAGCACATTCGTTGTGGAAATCACCTGTTGTCCATTTTCGTTGGTCGTGATTTTCTCCCACAGGGGGTCACCGTTTGCCGGATCGACACCGGCCCATTTGCGCATATAAAAACTATTCATATCCTCGCCGATACGAATAATTTTGGGTGGGCTGAATCCGTCATCCGCTACAATATCCCGATCCTGGTCTAATCTCAGCACCTTATTCTTGTTAAATGAAATGTTGAAGTTGGTTTCCCACTTGAATTCGCCCGTGAAGTTCTGGGTATTCAGGTTAATTTCCAGTCCGCGGTTTCTGACCGATCCGACATTGCGGATGATGGAGGTAAACCCACTGGTGTAAGGCAACTGCACGTTCAGCAATAACGCTGCGGAAGTTTTCTGATACAAGTCGACGTTGAGGGAAATCCGGTTGAAAAGGCTGACGTCCAGACCGAAATTCGTTGTTTTTGCTTTCTCCCAAGTCAGGTCGTCATTGGCCAGTTGCGACGGAATGGAAGCCGAATTACCTGCATATTGTGCCGAAAAGCTATAAAGCCCCAGTGTTTGGTAATTTTCGATTTCGGCATTTCCGGTTTCGCCGTAACTCGCTCTCAGTTTCAACAGATTGAACAGCAATTGATCGCTCATAAATGCTTCGTTGCTCAATATCCAGGATCCACCGATGGTATAGAAGTTGCCGGATCGATTATTTGCGCCGAACCTAGACGATGCTTCATTGATGTAAGAACCGACTACATAGTACCGGTTATCGTAATTATAATCGACCTGTACCAGGCCCTTACTGAAAGCGTTTTCAAATGCATTGCCGTTGTCGGCTCCCTGGCTCTGTATCTGAGATGCGGCTCCCATCACATGTAATCCCGGCACAAAACCTTGTCCCAGCACACTGTTTTCTTCCATGTAATTTTTCTCCGCTTCATAAACGGCAATTGCACTGACATTGTGGACGCCAAAGCTTTTATTGTACAACAACCGGTTTGAAGTGATTAATCCGCGGCTAAAAGCGGACGATTCCGTCAACTGTCCCAAACCGATCCCTGCTTTTGCCCGTACATCGTAGTACAGTTGATCCCGGTGATTGCTGATCGACACCCGGTTATTGGTTGAAAAGGTCAGGCCTTCAACGATTGTATAATCCAATTTCACATCGCCGGTGGTGGCCATCCGTCGCCCGTTATCAAAATTAAATTGCCAACCGTGCAGAAAATTATCCCGTTCTCTGCCCAGCCATCCTTCCTCGGTTCCCATCTTAATCGATCCGTCGGGGTTAAAAGGGTTGTCCCACGGTAAATTACGGGTCGAGCCGATAATTGCCCCATAGTTGCCGGATGCCTCCGTTTCGGTATTCCGGTAGGAACCGTCCAGCCGCACGGTTAGTTTCAGTTTGTTACTGAGGCTTTGTGTCACATTTGCCCTCAAGTTATAAGTTCTGTTTCCGGAATGCCTGACCGTTCCTTCTTCATCGTAAAAGTTGCCGGAGACATATACCTGTGTGCGCTCAGATCCTCCCGATACGGAAACCAAATAATTTTGAGTCATTCCGGTTCGAAAGGCCAGATCGTGCCAGTTGGTATTGGTCTCCAACAGGCTTGCAGGCCTCTGCGTTGCGAAATCTTGAGGCGTGAAGAATGTTTTATGGTAATCGTACAATTGTTGGGAGTTCATCACCTGGAAATTGCCCATGGACGCATTGTTAAAACCGGTCGTCGCATTTACATTTACCTGGGTCTTCCCTGCTTTCCCGCTTTTGGTCGTAATGATAATCACTCCGTTTCCGGCCCGCGACCCATATAATCCGGTTGCAGCTGCGTCTTTCAAAACGGTCATCGACTCAATGTCATTCGGATTGGCTGTTCCTCCGATGATACCATCGACCACGTAAAGCGGCTCTGAGCCCGCGGTGATGGAACTGGATCCGCGGATGGTTACTGAAGGGGTCGCGTTCGGATCACCCGAAGGACTCGAAACGATGACACCGGGTGCTTTTCCCTGCAACATCGAAGATACGTCGTTAGACGTTACGTCCCGAAGCTTTTCTCCCGAAACAACGGATACCGAACTGGATAATTTGGAAACCTGCTTTGCCGTATACCCCACCACCACAACTTCGCTCAATTCATTTGCATCCGCTTCGAGTGCAACATTGAGCATTCCGGCCGTACTGATCGCAACAGTTTGGCTTAAATATCCAATGTACCTGAATTCAAGCTCGCGGGCATCTTCAGGAACCGTGATCGTGAATTGCCCATTTTCATCCGTATTTCCGCCCTGAGAGGTTCCCTTGATTAGCACAGTCACGCCCGATAGCGGCTGACCGTCTTCTTTCGCCGTGACCGTACCGGATACGGTTCGAACTTGTGCATGCACCACGCTTACAAATAAGATGGCCATTGCCTGTATAAAGATTTGCAACATTCTTTTCATAATTTCATTTATGTTATTACGGTAGGTAAAAAACGCTATTAGTTACTGCCAAAATCGGGAGAATATGTTTCGCTATCCTTTCATACACATCAGATTTAAATAATCGCCTATATAATTGAGTCCGTCCTTTATTCGAAGAGTTATAAGTTATATCTATCAAATAGTAGCGCTTTGGTTTTTACTCACCAAACCATAAATCAATTCTCGCACGCCTCAAAAAAATACGACGATTCACTAATTGGTTAAGCAATTCTACAGTAAAGTCAAGCATTTAACAAACGTTATCGGAAGTCAACCGTTTGCGTAATTTGTATTTTACAAGATCAAACGATTGCGTACTTTTTTAATGTAACTCAAACCGAAAGATTTTACACCAATGGCGACCATTCTAAAGGGACAGATGTAAAAAGAACTTCCAATGTTTCATCTTAAAATGCCGGATCGGCCACTGCTGAATTGCCAAGAAAATGGGCAATAACTGTTCAATGTTTCTTCAAATAATCAGTAGATAATTAATATATAATAGGGTTTTTATAGGGACTTCATAGGGGCAAATACCTATTAATTACTTTTTATCTATGAATAATTTACCATTTGAATTTTATTTAATTAAAGGAACAAGGTATATTTGGGAATGAAACAATAATAGCGTTATGGCAATATTAACGAATGGTCCCAACGGGGGGTTCAGCGGCAAAGTGGGGAGTGTAGTAGGTTACAAATGGAAAAATAAAGACGTGATCCGCGGTCTGCCCCGCAAAAGCCACAAACCCAGGAGCGAAGCCCGGTTAGCCAACGAACAGGCGATGAAACTGATCATGAAATCACTGAAGCCGCTCAAGATCATTGTGCGACAGACTTTTCGCCAAGCGGCCGAGTCATTGAATATGAGCGCATTTAACTTAGCACTTTCCATCAATAAAAAGCTGGCAATCGTGGGTGAGTATCCCGAGCTAACGATCGACTGGAGCCAATTTACGATCAGCAAGGGTCCTTTACCCGGTTTAACACAGGTAACCACAGCCTGGGTAGGTGATGGTCTGAAAGTCACATGGAACGACAATTCCAGCGAGCCCGATGCCGGCCGTGACGATCAGGTGACCTTCACTCTCTATTCGTATAAATTTGACCACTGGTTTTTTTTTCCAAACGAAGCGACCCGGAGCACGACCCAATGTATCTTATCCGTAGAGGACGATTGGGTAGGAACGGAAGTGGAGTTATTTGGCTTCTTTATGACATTCGGCGGAGAAACCGTATCCGACAGCCACCACTGCCATGTAACGGCTCTCGTTAACGAACTTTAAGAATCGCATAGACAATTTATTCGTGAGGGTTGCAGAACAGGAACGTATGTAAGGTGGAAAGGCACAGCCAAGGGATAGCGAAAACCTTGCTAAAACGATTTTAATGTTGTAGGTTTGCTATCGTAACCAATTATGTGAATGGATTCCAAAGAAAAAATGGAAATCATGTATCCAAGAGAATCCGGGTAGTAAAGGGAACGTACTGGGGTCCGATGTATATTAAATAGGTAATTACACATCCATTATGAAGAAAATAACGATTCTATCCTGTTGTCTGTTAACCCTTGCTTCATGTGCAAACCGAAAGCAGCTTGGCCATACCGGGGAAACAACAACACGGGAGAAAACCAGTTTCCAGACTTCACAGCATTGGAAGCCCGTTACTGACACCCGTGCCGACATAGCGATGGTATATGGTGTGGGAGGAAATCCATCCGACAAGCACAAGGGGAAATCCTTCGAAGAGCGTGTGCAATCCTGGCGGGAACGCGGGTACAGCACTCACTTCATGACCGGGATTGCGTGGGGAGAATACCAGGATTACTTTACCGGACAATGGGACGGCAAATGGCACCTGGACGAAGGGCAGGTGGAGCGCAGTGGCGATACCATTTGGCATGGTCACTTGGTTCCCTATATCGTGCCTACCGCCAACTACCTGAAATACCTCAAGGAGAAGCATGTAAAGCGTGTGATCGATGCAGGCATCGACGCCATCTACCTAGAAGAACCGGAATTCTGGGCCCGCGCCGGATACAGCGGAGCATTTAAACGGGAGTGGCAAGCGTATTACGGCTTCCCCTGGCGCCCCCAGCATGAATCGCCCGAAAACACCTACCTTTCCAACAAGCTGAAATATCAGCTGTATTACAATGCCCTGAAAGATGTGTTCACCTATGCCAAGGAATACGGGAAAAGCAAGGGCATGAACGTTCGCTGTTACGTTCCCACACACTCGCTGGTCAACTATTCGCAGTGGCAGATCGTCAGTCCAGAAGCCAGCCTCGCTTCCCTCGACTGCGTGGATGGCTATATCGCGCAGGTATGGACCGGCACCTCACGCGAACCGAATTATTTCAACGGGACAGCGAAAGAACGTGTCTTCGAAACCGCCTTTCTGGAATACGGTTCGATGGAATCAATGACCGCCCCTACGGGCAGAAAGATGTTTTTTCTTACCGATCCGATCGAAGATTGGCCGCGCGATTGGGTAGATTACAAAAAGAACTACGAAGCCACATTCACGGCCCAATTGCTGTACCCTAAAATTGCGGATTATGAGGTGATGCCCTGGCCGGACCGGATTTATGAAGGGCTATACCGCGTCAGTAAAGACAGCGACGTCAAAGCGCCTATCCCGCGGCATTATTCCACACAGATGCAGGTGATGATCAATACGCTGAATCATATGCCGTTGTCAGAAAACACCGTATCCGGAAGCCATGGCATCAGTGTATTGATGGCTAATTCACTGATGTTTCAACGGTTTCCAACACACGACAGTTACGAAGACCCGCAACTGGCGAATTTCTATGGGCAGGCACTGCCCTTCCTGAAACGGGGGATTCCTGTCAAGACGGTTCACCTGGAAAACGTATCGTACAAAGAAACCCTGAAAGACACCAAAGTACTGCTGATGACCTATTCCAACATGAAGCCCTTATCGGCGGAAGGTCATCAATACATCGCAAAGTGGGTAAAGGCAGGTGGTGCGCTGGTATACAGTGGCCGCGACGAAGATCCTTACCAGACCGTTACCGAATGGTGGAACACCAACGGGAACCACTACGCACGCCCGCTCGACCATCTTCTTGAAAAGATGGGTATTCCGGCGGGAGCCGCCGGCGGCGAATACACTTACGGCAAAGGCACGGTGTATATTCTCCGGAATGACCCGAAGGAGTACGTGTTGAAAGCGGGCGGTGACCAGCAGCTTATTCAGGTGGTCAAGGATCTGTATGGTCGGAAATCGACCGAAGGTCTCGTGTTCAAAAACCATCTGTACCTGGAAAGAGGACCTTATGATATCGTTGCCGTCCTAGACGAAATGGAAGATGCACAACCCTTCACCGTCGCCGGGCCCGTGATTGACCTATATGACCCCACACTTCCCGTGCTTACCGAAAAGGTAATCCAGCCGGGACGCCAGGCACTTCTGTATCAGCTCAAGCGGGTTTCCGATCCGGCCAAACCCCAGGTACTTGCCTCCGCTTCGCGGATCTATGACGAACAGGTTTCGGGAAATAGCTATGCATTTGTTTGTAAAAGTCCGCTGAATACCACGAATGTCATGCGCGTGCTATTGCCCGCGGCACCCCGTCAGTTCTCGGTAACGGACCCGACCGGAAATCCGGTCAGTGATGTTAAAACATCCTGGGACGATTCATCCCATACCTATTTCCTTCAGTTTGAAAACCACCCGGACGGAATGCATGTCAAAGTGGATTGGTAACGTGATGCTATGGCCTCCAAGCCCATGGTTTGGAAGCCATTCATTTTATCAACCCTAACCGCTCTCTCGGCAAAGATCAGCTGTTCGCAACCGAACAACAGACTGTCCGATATCGGACAGTCTGACAACCCCATAAAGAACCAATAAACTGATTCTCAATATACTAAAAAATTGGAACGATAATGAATAGTTCAGGAATAAAGATTCAAGGCGCAAGGATTAAAAGCAGGGATTATTGAAAGCCGATAGCTGGAAACCGATAGCCAAGAACAACAAGTAACGAACCACGCACAAGGCTGAATGCTGATAGCCGACTGCTGATAGCTATATAAACATGATTAAAATTACCGAACTACAAAAATTTTACCGTACCGAAGAAGTCGAAACGGTGGCGCTCAACAACCTGAGCATCCACGTAAAGGAGGGCGAATTCGTGGCTGTAATGGGGCCTTCGGGTTGCGGTAAATCCACGCTGCTCAATATTGTCGGCTTACTGGATGATCTGGACAACGGCAGTTACCTATTCAACGGCATCGAAGTTGCCAAGTTTAACGAGCGCAAGCGTTCAGACCTACGCAAGCACAACATTGGATTTGTTTTCCAAAGCTTCAACCTGATTGACGAATTGACCGTATTTGAAAATGTGGAATTGCCCCTCATTTACACGAAAGTTCCTGCAGCAGAGCGCAAGAAACGCGTGGAAGAAGTATTGGAGAAAGTACAGATCATGCATCGGCGCAACCACTTCCCGCAACAGCTTTCGGGCGGTCAGCAACAACGTGTAGCCGTAGCCCGGGCCGTGGTAAACCGACCAAAACTCATTCTTGCGGACGAACCAACGGGTAACCTCGACTCGAATAACGGTAATGAGGTGATGCAGCTGCTCACCGAACTCAATGAGGCGGGTACTACTATTGTGATGGTCACACACAGTGAGCACGATGCCCGCTATGCCGACCGCATCATCCGCATGCTGGACGGGCAGGTGCTGATGGAAACGGTGGGGTGATTGGGGTTTTGGTCCGTTGCTCCACGACTGGATCCGTGGCGCTACGCTGACGTCTCTTAGGCCGTGTCTGCAAGGTGCTAAAACGGTTAGGGTAGGAAGAGAATTTGGGGATGAATGATTTAATGGAGAAAGGATGAAAAGAGCAAGGAATAAGGAACGCTCGTGCTAACTACTATGTACTAAAAATGATCAAGAACTATTTCAAAACCGCGTGGCGGAATTTGAAGGAACACAAATTCCATACTTTTGTTAACATCAGTGGTTTGGCCCTTGGCCTTGCTACCGCCATCTTACTGCTCCTTTGGGTGCAGCATGAGCGGAGCTACGATCGTTTTCACCCAGACTATTCCCGCATTTACCGATTTACCGCACAATTGGATGTCAATACCGTCTGGGAAGGCGTACCCGGACCACTAGCCGTATATGCCCAATCGCTGCCCGAGGTTGAGGCTATTGTACGTGTCAATGAATGGAATGGTCAGGTATTAGCTACGAAAGACCGAAGCACCGTGCTAGACGGTTTTACGACAACCTACGTAGATAGCACGTTCTTTACGCTATTTAACTTCGAGCTACTTGACGGAAAACCAACTGAGCTATTTCCCAATCCACATAGCATCGCCCTGACCGAATCTACGGCAAAGAAATTCTTTGGCAATGATAACCCCATCGGCAAAGTAATCCTGTTCCGGGGTGATAACCTAACCGTTACCGGTTTGCTCCGCGATTGTCCCGACAATTCGTCTATCATGTTTGATGCCCTGCTGCCCATGAGCTTATATGCACAGCGATTTACCGCAAACGGCGGCAACGGCGAATGGAAGACCATCGACGTAGATATGGGCAACTACTCTTTTACTACTTTTGTCAAGTTACGTGACACTACGAATCCGGAGGCAGTCGGGAAAAAATTCACTCAATTGTACACCGATGCCCGCAACGGGGAAAGCACCGTACAATTCAAGCTGCAACCACTGGCGGACCAGCATCTGGTCAGCATAGACGGAAACAATGCCGCCGCAAGGATGGTACAGATTTTTTTGCTCATTGCCATCATGGTGCTGGCTATTGCAGCGGTCAACTACATCAACCTGACCACTGCCCGTGCACTGGTGCGGGCCCGTGAGGTTGGTATCCGCAAAGTCGTCGGAGCCAATAAGCTCCAACTGTTTTTGCAATTTATCGTGGAAACAGCGCTGCTGTTTTGCTTCGCCTTGCTGCTTGCCATTGGATTGATTTTCTTATTCCTGCCCTTATATAGTAACATTGCCGGCAAGCAGCTTCATTTTTCGCCATCCAACGTAGGGATTTGGAAGGTCATCGGTTATTCGGCATTGGGCACGTTACTGGCGGCGTCCATTTATCCTGCACTCCTGCTTTCCGGTTTCCAGCCGCTCCAGGTGATGAAAGGCAAAATGGCTTCCGGCAGGGGCGCCTCGCTATTACGCAAGGTTCTCGTCGTTTTCCAATTCTCCATCTCCATGGTATTGATCGTTGCCACACTGGCCGTTAGCCGCCAGATGACCTACATGCGGACGCTCGATCTCGGCTACGATAAAAATTATGTATTCAGTGTATCACTTCCTGATGATGCGGTGGAGCACATCGATGCCGTAAAAAATGAGTTAAGGAATCATCCCGGCATTGTTGATGTAGCCCTTTCGGACATGTATGACATTACCCATATGGGGAGTGCGACCGGCGACCTGGAGTGGCCGGGTAAACCTGCCAATAGCAGCCTTATTATTACCCAATCATCGATTGACAAGGATTTCATCCCGACCATGGGCATCCAATTGTTGGAAGGCCAGAATTTAACTGGCACCCCTGCCGACAGCAATTTATATGTTGTTAATGAGGCTGCCGTGAGGGAGATGGGCCTCACCCCACCCTATGTGGGGACACCGATCAGTTTCCACAATCGGCCGGGAACGATCGCTGGCGTCGTTAAGGATTTCAATTTCAAGTCTCTTAAAGAGAAAATTGGTCCCTTGCTCTTTTTCCACTGGTGGGATGGCAGCATGTTGTACGTGCGTACCACCGCCACGGAAGCCGCGGAGGCCATTAAGGCCGTTGAACAGCAGTACAAAAAATACGCAGGCGATAACCCCGCTCCTTTCAAGTACAACTTCGTCGACCAACAGTTTGAGGCCAAGTACCGGGCAGATCAACGCGCCGGCCTGTTATTCAATATATTCGCCGGCATTGCCATTTTCATTTCCTGCCTCGGCCTCTTGGGGCTGTCTATGTATACCGTTCGCCAACGGGTAAAGGAAATCGGCATCCGCAAGGTATTGGGGGCAAGTGTGGGAAGTATTGTGCAGCTTCTATCCACTGGGTCCATTCTTTTGGTGGTCCTGGCCGTTGTCGTTGCTTCACCCATTGCATGGTGGGCCATGAACAACTGGTTGAACGATTTTGCATTCCGGATCAACATAGAATGGTGGATGTTTGCCGTAGCCGGACTGGCAGCGGTAATGATCGCATTGCTTACGGTGGGTTGGCAAGCTATCCAGGCCGCGATTGCCAATCCCGTCGATTCACTGAGGGATGAATGATTTAATGGAACAAGGAATAAGGACTGGACCAACTAAAAAATGATTCCTAATTACTTCAAAACTGCATTGCGGCAGCTTTGGCGCAATAAGTTCATCTCGGCGCTGACACGAGGCATATGCACGGAAATTCGCGGAAGAACAGCGTATCGCAACATTGACAGCCCTGTTTGCTGCGATTGCCATTTCAATCGCGTGTTTGGGTTTATTCGGCCTTGCTGCGTTCACTGCCCAACAGAAAACCAAAGAAATCGGCATCCGCAAGGTACTTGGTGCTTCCGTAGCGGGCATCGTAACCCTGCTTTCAAAAGACTTTGTACAATTGGTATGTTTGGCCATTTTCATCGCCTCCCCCGTTGCCTGGTGGGCGATGAATAGGTGGCTGGAAGATTTTGTGTATCGGATCGATATCCAATGGTGGATGTTTGCATTGGCAGGCGTGGTAGCCGTGGTCATTGCGTTGCTCACGGTAAGTTGGCAAGCCATTCGGGCAGCGGTGGCGAATCCGGTGGATAGTTTGCGGGATGAGTAGTTAACTGCTTTCTGCAGTCGGCTATCGGTCATCAGCTGGTTTGGCCTGCGGCCCGTGGGATTCGGGGTAAGAGTAATGGAGTAGCGATATAATTCAGGCCATAAAATTATGCGCCAAGATTTTCTAGATCATCTAAATCCTTTGGCCTTCCACTTTGCTTTTTGGCTTCAAGGAGATTATCTTTATGTATCGTACAAATACGCAAATCATCGTCTTCAAAATAGACAGCATCCCGATAGCATGTATCGAAATCCAGCCCTTTTACGCGAATCATGATGTCTATGGCGACAGGCGGGACCCCGAATGTAAACACATCCCATATCGGATGCGACAGAAAATTATCAGCAGTCATATCGAAAACTGGCATACCGAACTGTTCGAATGCTTTGCGTAGTCGCTGATAATTCTCTTCGGTACGCTCCACCCAAATATCCATATCGCCTGTCGTGCGCGAATAGCCATGCAATATTACCGCGAAACCTCCCACCAAAAGATACCGTACCTCTTGCTGATTTAATGCAGATAAAAAGTCCCTAAAATCTTCATTAAAGATGTTGCCTCTCAAGTTAGTTCCTCCCTCTAGCACTAAATCTGGTTCGGTCAAGGTGGGGGGGTGAATCGATCGGATAGTTATAAGCCACACTATTTAAGTAGGTTGCTATAGCCAATCGCTCCGTCCAGTGTTTATTTTTGTAGTAGATCGCATGATTGGCTGCCTCATGTGCAGTTTGTGCCTTAAATGCGTTCCTATCTAAACGGAATTTCGTCATCGTCGCTGTGTATTTATAGATTCGGATACTAATTAAGCAAAAGTAATAAAATTTCTGCGGTGCTTCGCAAGTTGCCAAGTCTGTATTGAGCTTGTTGGAAAGCGTACGCTATTGAACATCCAGTGTTCGATATCGAACACCTAAGTACGGAAACACCAAAATAATTACCTAATTATCAATAACTTAATAATTTGTCGTAATAACTGTAATGACGATTATATGAACGGGCTAATTGAAAAGACATGATCAGCAATTACCTCAAAACCACCCTCCGCCACCTGTGGCGAAACCGACTTCTCACAGCGTTAAACGTATGGGCCTCGCCCATTGCCTGGTGGGCAATGAATAAATGGCTAGAAGATTTTGCGTACCGGATCGATATTGAATGGTGGATGTTTGTATTGGCAGGCGCGGTAGCCGTGGTCATCGCCCTGCTTACGGTAAGCGGACAGGCCATCCGGGCGGCAGTGGCCAATCCGGTGGATAGTCTGAGAGATGAGTGATGGGTAGTCTGTGGCCGGTGATAAAAGCTAACGCAAAGATAAAGGAACAAGGATAAAGCTGCTAAGGCTGCATAGATGAATATCACGAATTTAGGGGATGAGCTATTTGTAACCAAAAGGTTAGTATCCTTTTGGTTACTAACCTTTTGGTTACATAAAAAGCACCTTTACCAAACAAAAACACTATATTTGCGAGATGAAATCGCCATTTTTGTTTGGAAGAAGTGTTAGCACTGAAGGATTTACCAATCGCAAGAAAGAGATAAAGCGACTGAAAAGTAATTTTCAGCATTGTATAAATACTTTATTGATCTCTCCGAGGCGATGGGGAAAATCATCGTTGGTCAAACGCGTTGCTCATGAGGTAACAACCAAAAAACTCCGCATTGTACAATTAGATCTATTGGGTTTGCAGGATGAAATGGAATTCTACAAAGCATTGGCCACTGCCACCATCAAAGGTACCAGCAGCAAATTCGAAGAATGGGTAACAGCTGGCAAGGAATTCTTCAAGCAGTTGACGCCTAAAATCAGCTTAGGCCCCGATCCAATGCATGATTTCGAAATCAGTTTTGATTGGCAGGAACTGGAAAAGAATTATCAGGAGATTCTAAATCTACCTGAACGGATTGCCAGAAAAAAGGGCATACAGATCGTGGTTTGCATCGATGAATTCCAAAACTTAGCCAATTTCAAGCAACCGCTGCTCTTTCAGAAGCGTCTACGGAGCGAATGGCAACATCACCAGCAGACATGCTATTGTTTATATGGCAGCCAGCAGCACATGATGATGTCTTTGTTTGAACGGCAATCCATGCCGTTTTACAAATTCGGCGATGTCATGTACCTTAGCAAAATCAGCCGGAAGGATTGGATTTCATTTATCATCAAGGCTTTTGATTCCACCCGTAAACACATAGACGATGTATTGGCAGATCACATTGCTTCGCTGGTACAGGATCATTCGTATTATGTGCAGCAACTCTCACACATGGTCTGGATCAGTACAGAAAAAAATGTAACCCGATCCATTGTGGAGGAGTCGTTGGAGAACCTGTTGGAACAAAACGCCATCCTATACACACGGGATACCGAAAACCTTTCCAGCAGTCAGCTGGCCTATCTCAAGGCATTGGCAGACGGCATTTCGGCAGGCCTCAGCAGCAAAGCGGTCATCGACAAATACCGTTTAGGTTCATCGGCAACGGTCGCCAAAGCCAAAAAAGCACTCCTCAACAAAGAACTTATCGAAATACGTAACAGCCAATCCTTCTTTCTTGACCCAGTGTATGAACTATGGTTTAGGCGATTTATAAGGAGCTAACAACTGTCCGAAATCGAACAGTGGATGTCCGAATCCGAACACCTGAGAGTGGGTCTTCTTTTCATTCCGTATCCATAATGCCTTTTTTGGTATTGGCCGTTTAGTTGTGGCATAGTAGTGGGTGGTGGGTGACCGGTGGTGGATGGTCACCGAACACCGTTCACTGATCACCGAACACTGAAATGCAATGATCAAAAACTATTTCAACATCGCATGGCGTAACCTTGTCAAAAACCGAAAATCATCGTTCATCAATGTCCTCGGATTAGCGATGGGAATGGCTGTCTTTATTCTGATTGCACTCTGGATATGGAATGTACAAACCTATGACCGCTACCACCAGAACCACGACCGCATTGGGCAGATCTGGCAGACGCAGGTTTTCAATGGAGAGGCTATATCGGGTCCCGCCGTACCACTGCCGCTGGAAAACGAACTGAAAACCAACTACGGCAACCACTTTCAGCACGTCGTTATGGCTTCCTGGGTAGGTAGCCACGTATTGTCGCATGAAGACAAACATCTTTCACATAGCGGCATCTATATGGATACCGATGGACCGCAGATGCTTACGCTGGACATCCAGTCGGGAAGCGTAAATGGCCTTGCCGATCCAAATAGCATCCTGCTCGCCGAATCCACTGCCAAAGCGTTTTTCGGCGACGATGATCCGATCGGTCAGCTGATGAAAATTGACCAAGCGCTCGATGTAAAGGTTACAGCGGTATATAAAGACTTACCCTATAATACAACATTCAGGGATTTGAAATTCATCGCTCCTTGGTCACTATACTTATCCTCAGAATCCTGGTTTAAACGAGCCGCCACCGATTGGGCCGACAACTCTTTCCAATGCTTTGTACAACTCCCGGATAACGTCTCGTTTGAGCAGGCTAATGCTGCTGTAAGAGACGCCAAGTTAAAGAAGGTGTCGCCAGAAGAACAGACACGATTCCAAGCTAAACTTACCATCCATCCCATGAACGACTGGTACCTTTACAGTACCTGGAAAAACGGGAAAGCCGTGGGAGGTGTAATCGAATACGTCAACCTGTTTGCCATCATCGGGCTATTTGTGCTGGCGCTGGCCTGTATCAATTTCATGAATCTCAGCACCGCGCGGTCAGAGCGCCGTGCCAGGGAAGTGGGCATACGCAAAACCGTTGGATCTCCAAAAAGACTGTTGGTTGCCCAATTCCTATGCGAGTCGACGCTTATTGCTTTCATCGCCTTTGCTTTTTCTTTGCTTCTGGTCTTCTTAGCGTTACCGTGGTTCAACGAGGTAACCGATACGAAGCTATCGATCCCCTGGGCAAATGGCATATTTTGGGGTGCCGGACTGGTATTCACGGTATTGACGGGACTGATTGCCGGCAGCTATCCGGCATTTTACCTCTCCTCGTTCAATCCGCTCCGCGTATTGAAGGGCACTTTCAAAACCGGGCGATTGGCCAGCTTGCCGCGGAAAATCTTGGTTGTAATCCAGTTTACGATATCATTGGCACTGATTATTGGCACCCTGATCGTCTTCCGGCAAATCCAGCATACCAAAAACCGGCCGGCAGGTTATGACCGCGAGCGATTGGTGATGGTAGAAATGGCCACCCCTGATTTCTACGGCAAGTTCAATGTTTTGCAGCATGCACTCAAGGAAAAGAACCTCATCGTGGAAATGGCCGAGTCGTCCAGTCCGCTCACCGCAGTGTGGTCCAATAGCAGTGGTTTCGAATGGGAAGGTAAGGACCCCAACCTGACGACCGATTTTGCGACCGTCAAGGTAACGCATGACTACGGGAAAACCATCGCCTGGCAATTGGAAAGCGGACGGGACTTTTCCCGGGACTATTCAACCGATTCCGCGGGGATGATTCTCAACCAAGCGGCTGTTCAATTTATGGGGATGGATGATCCCGTTGGAAAAACGATACGATGGGGCAGTCGGGATTACCGCATCATCGGCACTGTCCATGATGTAGTCATGAGTTCGCCCTTCCAACCGGTCAAGCCGACGGTGTACCTGTTGGATGAAGAAAATGTGAATTGGATGATCTTCCAACTAAACCCACGGTTATCCACGGCTACCACATTAGCGGGTATTGAGGAAGCATTCGGGAAGATTATTCCTAATGCCCCGTTTGCCTACCAATTTGCCGATGCCGAATATGCCGCCAAATTTGCCATTGAAGAACGCATTGGCAAAGCGGCAACACTATTCGCCATTTTTGCCATTGCTATCAGCTGTTTGGGTGTATTTGGCTTAGCGTCTTTCGTGGCCGAACAACGAACCAAGGAGATCGGCATCCGGAAAGTAGTCGGCGCGTCCGTCTTTCAATTGTGGAAACTATTGTCGACCGACTTCCTGCTACTGGTATTGATTGCCTGCTTAGTGGCCAGTCCGGTCGCTTATTATGCGCTCGACAACTGGTTAAACCAATACGCCTATCGGACAAGCATCCCCTGGTGGATTTTTGGCTTCGCAATCGCAGGGGCACTGTTGCTGACCCTGATGGTTGTCAGCTTCCAGACGTTCAAAGCCGCCCGGATGAATCCGGTGGATAGTCTGAGGGATGAGTGAGATTTAGCCTATTGCTCCCCGGCTGGATCCGGGGCGCTCCGTTTCCGTATCCTATGCCGGATCTGCAATAGGCTAAATCAGTGAGGGGCAGGAAGGGAAATCGGGGAGGGAGAAGGAAAAATTAAAGGGATGAATAATGGGAACGAAAAAATAACAGTATGCTGAAACACATCCTTACCATCACTTTTCGAAGTGTAAGAAAACACCGGTCTTCTTTTGCCATTAACTTGGTGGGCCTGTCAACAGGGCTAGCTTTCGCTTTCTTACTTTACCTGTGGGTACAGGATGAACGGGGCGTGGACAAGTTTCATGTGAATGACGAGCGGCTGTACCAGGTGATGGAAAAAAGCACCGAAAACGGTCAGACAAGAATTTTGGAGAGTACCCAAGGCCCGCTATCGGAGGCGATGGAAAGGGACCTTCCAGAGGTAGAAAAATCTGTCACCGTAATGAATCTCGTCCGGGAGGGCATGGATATTACGATGAAGAGTGAAGATAAATCATTCAAATCAGCCTGTTTGTTTTCCAGCGAGGCATTCTTTGATGTCTTCACATTTCCCCTCATTGCCGGAGAATCGTCCCGTGTATTAAAAGAAAAGAACAACGTCGTCATTTCTGAAGCGCTGGCATTAAAGCTATTTGGAACAACAGCGGCAGCACTGGGCAAACCCATCGCATGGAATGCATTCGGAATAGACCATTTATCCGCCGTGGCGGGCGTATTTGAAAATGTGGATGCCCGCTCCACCTTGAAGTTCGACGTCGTACTGACCAAACAAAAGCTGGTGGAAGATGTGTGGCCAAATGGCGCTGAATGGTATAATACAGGCCCGCAAACCTACCTTCTATTAACCGCGGGTGTTGATATCGCTGCATTCAATAAAAAGATCGAACGGTATATCGATCGATACCAAAAAGGCAACATTTTCTCCCTTTTTGTACGGAAATACTCCGATGCCTATCTCTATGGGAATTATGAGGGCGGTGAGCAGGCCGGTGGGAGGATTACCTACGTCCGGTTGTTTTCCGTCATCGCTTTCCTACTATTGTTTATCGCTTCGATCAACTTTATGAACTTGTCGACGGCGAAAGTCTCGGGAAGGATGAAGGAAATTGGCATCAAAAAAACATTGGGGAGCGGACGGCGAAAGTTGATCTACCAGTTTTTGGGTGAGTCGATTTTTGTTACCCTCGTAGCGGCTGTGATCGCATTGGCCCTGGCTTATCTGTTGATGCCCCAATTCAATTTTATCACGGGCAAACAGTTGACGCTTGAGTACTCAACCAGCCAGCTATCGGCACTTTTTCTGCTTGCACTGATAACGGGTATGCTGGCCGGAAGCTATCCTGCCTTTTACCTTTCGGGATTTAGGCCCTTGGCCACCCTCAAAGGAAAGTTGGAAGGGAAGGTCGGAGCCTTTCTGGTAAGAAAGGGGTTGGTTATCTTCCAGTTTGTCGTATCATTTGTGCTGATTGTATCGGTCCTGATCGTCTACCGGCAAATTGAATTTGCGCGGAATAAATCCGTTGGCTATGAAAAAGAGAATGTCGTGTACTTTGATCTGGAGGGGAAAGTGTTTGAGCACAAGAACACCTTATTCGAAGAAATCAAACGGATTCCGGGCGTAGTGCAGGCAGGGGGAATCAGCCAAACGCTTATTACCGAAGAAGGAGGTTCTTCCACTTATGGATTGGATTGGCCCGGCAAGGTAGCGAATAGGAACATCGACTTCATGGTCAGATCCGTTGACGAAACCCTTATTCCAACGCTTGGTATACAGGTAAAAGAAGGAAAAATCTTCTCGAATGACCTAGGGGACAATGCATCTTATCTATTGCTGAATGAAACTGCGGCGAAGGTCATGGGGTTAACAGATCCAGTTGGAACCAAGGTAACGTTTTGGGGAGAAGAAAAAACCATATTGGGCATCGTTAAGGATTTTCATACGGCATCTATCCACCAACCCATTTCCCCATTGGTTTTTTACTACCGTCCGGAACAAGTCAGCATGGCGATGGTACGCATCAAGGAAAATGCGGCCCGCGAAGTTATTGCCGAGCTTCATGGCCTTTATTCAAAATTAAATCCGGGTTATCCGTTGGATATTAAATTCCTGGAAGAATCTTTCCGTGCACAATACCTGGCGGAAGAGCAGACGCTTACCCTGGCAAAGTATTTTGCTTTGTTGACTATTCTAATTTCCTGTTTGGGGTTGTTTGGCCTCGCTGCCTTCGATACGGAACGCCGTACCAAAGAAATCGGCATCCGCAAGGTGCTGGGCGCATCGGTGTCCGGTATTGTGGCCATGTTATCCAAAGATTTCGTGAGGCTTGTGCTGATTGCGGTTGCCATCGCTTCACCGATCGCTTGGTGGGCGATGAACAAATGGCTGGCCGATTTCGCTTACCGCATCGATATCGAATGGTGGATGTTTGGATTGGCTGGCTTGGCGGCCGTGGTAATTGCCGTAGCTACGGTGAGTTGGCAGGCCATACGGGCGGCGGTGGCCAATCCGGTGGAGTCGCTGAGGGATGAGTGATGGGTGATGGGTGGTCGGTGATGGGTGGAAAAAGAGAAGAATACAGGAACAGAGATCGAGAACAACGATAAATGAATAAAAACGTATAAACGACTATAGGCAACCACGGCAGGTCGCCGAACACCGTTCACTGACCACCGAACACTGAAATGCAATGATCAAGAACTATTTCAAAACCACGCTACGCAACCTCTGGAAGAATAAGGCGTACAGTTCCATTAACATCCTGGGCTTAGCCATCGGACTGGCCAGCTTTTTGGTCATTCTGCTCTACCTCAACCACGAGCTGAGCTACGACCGGTGGGATCCGGAGTTGGAAAAAGTGTATAAGGTTTCGGAGCGGGGGGAGGAAGATATCTTCGAAACCACACGCGCTCCACTGGCATCCTTGCTGCGGGAAAATGCCACGCAGGTACAGTCGGCTACCAGCATCATGGCTGGTGGTAGCTTTGAACTTCCCCTCTCGGTAGGGGATAGGCAGTATTACCAAGGCAATACCCTTTCTGCTGATTCCCTGTTTTTTAGGGTATTCCCTTATACCTTCTTGCAGGGAGACGCGCTTACCGCACTTGATCGGCCCAATGCCATGGTGATCAGCGACCGGGTGGCAGCGAAGCTTTTTGGAAGTGAAGATCCTATTGGGAAAACTATCCGAGTATTCAATAGCTTTGATTGCGAAGTAACCGGTATACTGCAAACACCAGATAAACCGTCGCATCTAGCGGTAGACCTGGTGTACCGGGCACCTTTTGAAAAATCCAATTTCCATTGGAGTAACCAGTCGTTTCAAACCTATATAAAGACGAAGCAACCCCTACCAGTTGCCGGGATCGAGCGGATAGTTGATGAGCTTTACTACAATCACCGGATAAAAGAAAACGAAGGGCTGTCCTATCAGGCATTCCGCAATGCAGGCCATCAAGCAGGTTTGTTTGTGGATGCCGTACAAGACCTGCACAATTTCCCCAAGCATGGGGATAGTAACATCACCACCGTATCCGTACTGTTGGTATTAGCAACATTACTGCTACTGGCCGGTGCAATCAATTTCAGCAACCTGTCCATCGCAGCCTCCATCCGCAGGGCTAAGGAGGTTGGCGTAAAAAAGGTACTCGGCTCCAGCCGGGCGCGGTTGTTTTGGCAGTTCATGGGCGAAATTACCTTCCAATGCGTTATAGGACTCGGTTTATCGATGTTGCTGCTCAGTGTGATGCTTCCGTATTTCAATCGGGAGTTCGGTGTTGAATTGAATTTCTTCCAAACCGGACATATCGCTCCATTGCTGCTGCAGGTCCTGTTGAGCTTGTTATTGATCACGCTGTTGTCGGGGTTGTACCCTGCGGTATTCCTTTCACGATATAATACCGCCAAGGTGTTGAAGGGCGACTATTCAAGAGGCACAAAAGGGATGGCGCTTCGCAACACCTTGATTGTTGCCCAATTCGTGGTGGCCGCATTTTTTATTTTCGGCACGGTGGTGGTAAGCCGGCAACTGCACTACATGCAGAACCGGGATACCGGGTTTTCGGGTAAACAGGTGCTACGCATCCAGCCATTTATGCAAAAGTCGAGAGATGATGGCTTTGGCGCGATACGGAACACCCTGCTCCAAATTCCGGGTGTGCAATCCGTCGCCAAGACCACGGCTGTTCCAGGGGATGCGTACATGGTGGATACGTCCACGATAGAATTCAAATACCGGGGGGAACTCCATCGGATGACATCAGTGAAAGTCAGTGCTGATTATTTTAAGACGATGGGTATCGACCTGCTTGCAGGGCGTTTCTTCAACGATAGCCATGTCGACCAGCATACGCGCTCGGCCATTGTCAATGAAACCGCTGCAAAGCGGTTGGGCATCCAGCAGGCGAGTGAAGCTTTTATCACCTTCCCGTATTGCGACAGCATTCCCGTCCAAGTGGTGGGTATAGTGCGTGACTTCAATGTATTGGGTTTTGAGCAGCAGATCCAGCCAGCGGTATATACCATCGGTAATGAAGCCTGCGTGTTTCAGTCGGGCGGTGCGATCTTAGTGAAATTGGCCGGTGATGACCTTCGGAAATCCGTGGCGGCTATTGAAGAAGCATGGAAAACTATTGAGCCGGGTTTTGCCATCCGCCATTCTTTCTTAGACGACAATTTCCAGAAACTCTTTGCCAGTCACCTACGGCTACAACGCGTAGTGAATTTCTTTGGCTTTACGGCCATTGCGATCGCCTTGATGGGCTTGTTTGCGCTGACAGCATTTCTGGTTGGTCAGCGCACCAAGGAAATCAGTATCCGCAAGGTGTTGGGTGCAGGTATCGCTGACTTGGGTTTGCTGCTGGGCAAGGATTTCATGCGACTCATTGCTATCGCCGTTCTCATCGCTGTCCCAGTGGGATGGTGGGCGGCCAATGAGTGGCTTCAGGGCTTTGCTTACCGCATCTCACTAAACGGCTGGCTGTTTGTATCGGTCGCGGTGGGTGTGTTGGCTGTTGCCGCGTTGACCGTGGCCGTCCACACAATTAAGGCCGCAATCGCCAACCCCGTGGATTCATTAAGAGAAGAATAAATTGCGATGATCAGGAATCACATCGCCATCGCAACCCGGAGTGTTGCAAAGAGCAAAGGATTCGTCCTTTTTAATGGAAACAAAAAAATGAAAAGATAATGCTAACGAATTATCTCAAAACCACATGGCGTAGTTTGGTGAAGAAAAAAGGATTCTCTTTCATCAACATCCTTGGGTTGACCATAGGCATTACTGTGTGCCTGATGATTTTTATTTACATCGTAAACGAATTCAGCGTAGATCGATTCCATGTTAACAATGACCGGATTTACCGTGTAATGCGCGGAGTTGGGATGGAAGGAGGTGGACAAAGTGTAGTAGCTTACCTTTCGGGGCCTTACGCACCCGCCTTATCGAACGACTTCGGCCAGGAAATCGAGGAAGTCGTCCGTGTGAACCCCACGGAAGGTCTGGTCACCATTGGCGATCGTTCTTTTCGGGAAAGACGGATATATGATGTTGATTCCAATTTCTTCAACCTGTTTTCTTTCCCGCTGGTACGGGGCGATGCCACTACAGCATTGAGTGATCCTGCTAGTGTGGTCCTTACTGAAAGTACAGCCAAAAAATATTTTGGAAGCGTCGATAAGGCAATGAATCAACTGATCGAGCTTGACAAAGTGTTGCCACTTAGGGTCACTGCTATTGCCAAAGATATACCTTCCAATTCACATCTCGAATTTGACCTGCTTGTTCCCTTAGCGAACTACCAAGCCTCAAACCTGATGAATGTATGGATTAATAATGGACTCTACACTTACATACGGCTTGCACCAAACGTTACGGAAGGCCAGCTTGAAAAACGCTTTCCCCAGTTTATGGAAAAATACATGGGGCACGACATGAAAGAATACGGATATCGGTATTCGCTTTCGCTGACACCGTTGAAAGATGTTTATTTTGAGCGTTTGTCGTTTGATCAGGCCAAACACGGCGATAAACAGGTGGTTTATATCTTCATCTCAGTCGCCCTATTGATCTTATTGATTGGTTGTATCAATTATGTGAACCTTTCGGTTGTCCAGTCGGTCGACCGATCCAAGGAAGTAGCATTACGGAAAGTACTCGGTGCGCAGCGAAATGGCTTGGCGTGGCAATTCATTGGTGAATCGGTATTACTAACTTCCGTTTCATGCATTCTGTCCATTGGCTTGTTGACGCTGTTATTGCCGGGCTATAATCAGTTATTGGGTTATCCGTTGACCGTCCATTGGGATTCTTGGCCGATTTGGACATTCCTCGCCGGCATACTAGTCGTTGTTGGTTTTCTCGCGGGTAGCTACCCTGCCTTTTTCTTGTCTTCTTTTTCACCGGTACAAGGTCTGAAGGGCAAACTGCGCATCGGGAAGGGAGACTCAGTTTTCCGGGAAGGATTAGTCATTTTCCAGTTCTGCATTTCGATTTTCCTCATCATCGGTACCCTCGTCATCGCCAAACAGCTATATTATGTCAAACACAAGCAACTCGGCTATCATGCCGAACAGACCGTCATGGTGCGTATCGACAACGAAGATTTTTACCTAAACCGAAATCGATTTAAAAATATACTCCAGGGGGATCCCTCGGTAGCTTCTGTTTCCTTGATGTCCGGAGAACCCGGTGGCTTTTTCGACGGACTGATGTTCGAAGTGGAGGGACATACCGAGAAACGGCGAAGCCGATCCGAATTTGCCGATTTCGAATTTGTCGAAACAATGGGATTGACCCTCATCGCCGGCAGAGATCTTTCGCCCGAACACCCTACCGACAGTACGGCTGCAGCACTGATTAACCGGACTGCTGCCGCCAGTTTCGGGTGGACCCCCGAGCAGGCCATCGGCAAGTGGATCAGAAATACAATCCGCGATAGCGAACGAAGATACATCGTCGGAGTGGTAGAAGACTTCAACTTTTTGTCGCTCAAGGAAAATATCGAGCCACTTGTCATTGCTCCGTACCCCGACCATCGCGTGGCATTGGTCAAGACCATTGGTGGAAATATTCAACAAAGCCTCGCCACCATCAAAAAGGCTTACGAGCAGGCCGCACCCGGATATCCGTTTGCATACGAATTCCTCGACCAGCAGTTTGATGAGCTGTACCGGACCGACATCAGGCAGCAGCGGCTGTTGACCATTTTCGCCAGCTTGGCTATTTTTATTGCCTGCCTGGGCCTGTTTGGCCTTGCCTCTTTCACTGCGGTGAAACGCTTCAAGGAAATCGGGGTACGTAAGGTATTGGGCTCGTCGGTTACCGGTATTGTCGTATTGCTTACCAGAGGACTCCTGCGGCCGGTACTTGTCGCTACGTGCATCGTCATCCCCGTCAGTTACCTCACCATGAATCAGTGGCTACGTGATTTTACATACCGTACGACGTTGGATTGGTGGGTCTTTGCCTTGGCGGCAACTGTGACGTTTATCATTGCGCTTCTGACCGTAGGAATACAGGCACTAAAAGCCGCTACCATGAATCCGGTCGATAGCTTGAGAGATGAGTGATTAGTCTGAAAGACGGGAAGTCCTAAGTTAAAGGAATAAGGAGCAAGAACAAAAGAGAAGGAATAAAGACGTTTGCAACGAATGATGACTAGGCAGGTTATTGAACACCGTTCACTGATCACCGAAAACTGAGAAAAAATGATAACAAACCACTTCAAGTCAACTTGGCGATTCTTGATGAAGGATCGGATCTTTTCCCTACTCAACATACTGGGATTGGCACTGGGGATTTGCGCAAGTCTTTTTATTCTCCTGTGGGTACAGGATGAGCAACGTGTAGATCACTTCCACAGCGAAGGTGATCGGCTCTTTCAAGTATATAGCCGCAATTTTTACGAAGGGAAGGTAGAGGCCAGTTTTGCCACTCAGGGATTACTGGCAGAGGAGCTAAAAATCAACGTGCCTGAAATTGCACTTGCCAGTGGGTTTGAGTACATCGCCGCACCGGGTACGAAGAGCAACCTGGAAGCTGCCGGAAAAACCGGTAAGATGCTGGGCTTTTATGTGGGGGATGATTTCCTGTCCATGTTTACCTATCCGCTGTTGTTGGGCGACAAAGCTTCAGCGTTGTCTTCACCTGATGGGGTCGCGATTTCGCGTATGATGGCTACTCACTTTTTTGGAAGCCCCAAAAACGCCATGGGACAGACCATCCGTCTCGAAGCAATGGAAGACCTGCACGTGACGGCTGTCTTTGAGGATTTGCCCGCTTATTCGTCTCAGCAATTTGATTTTCTCCGCGGCTGGGCACCCTTCATGGCCCAGAATGCCTGGGCAACTAACTGGAGGAATGCGTCACCGGCGACATTTATTCTGCTAAAGCCGGATACGGATCCTGAATCGGCGGAACAAAAAATCAAGGATTTCCTCTATCAATATATTGACCCGCAACCGGGCGTCAGGCAGGAGCTTGCTTTGCAGGCTTACCCAAGCCGGTACCTGAACGGTGTATTTAAAAACGGCTACCCGAGCGGTGGCCGTATTACCTATGTACGGCTATTCACGGCGCTGGCTATCTTTATCCTGGCAATAGCATGCATCAACTTTATGAACCTCGCCACAGCAGGGGCTGTGAAGCGGGCCAAAGAGGTCGGTCTGCTCAAGACCATCGGTGCCAGTCGCACGTCATTGGCGTTGCGTTATCTACTGGAAGCGCTGGTACTGACGGGGGCTGCTGTCGTTGTCTCGCTGGCCCTGTTATTTATGTTGCTGCCCCTATTTCAGGAACTTACCGGCAAGCAGCTCGCTATACCGATTGCAACAGCCCGCTTTTGGCTCGGTCTATCTGGCATATGGCTGGCGGTAGGGCTCGCATCCGGCAGCTACCCGGCCTTGTACTTATCTTCGCTCAATCCCTTACGGGCATTAAAGGAGAAAACAGCCCAAAGCGGAGCGCTTTTCAGGAAAGGCTTGGTTGTATTCCAATTTAGCCTTTCCATCATCCTTATGGCAGCGATGCTGGTTTTCCAGCGGCAAATGGATTTCATCCAACATACAGCTATCGGGTATGAACGCAGCAACTTGCTATACATCCCAATAGAAGGCAACCTGGCCACCGATTATGAAGCTTTCAAAGCACAGGCTACGGCAGTGCCCGGGGTGCTTTCCGTATCGAAGATGCGTAACTCCCCCACGTATATCGAGCACCACACGTGGGGCATTACATGGCCGGGCAAGCCACCGGGTACTACGCTATCGTTTACCGATGCGGTGGTAGGCTATGATTTTGTCAGTACCATGCGTCTTCAGCTGAAGGAAGGACGTGACTTTTCTTCGAATTTTGGCATGGATACCTCAGCTTTTCTTATCAACGAAACCGCCGTACGTGCCATGGGTCTTCAGCAGCCCCTTGGCCAGTCATTGGACTGGGATGGGCGGCAAGGGCAGGTGATTGGTGTATTGGAAGATTTTCACTTCAACTCCATGCACCATACCATCGAACCGCTCATTGTGCGGCTGGACGAAAATTGGAGCTGGGGTACCATCCTCATCCGGATTGCACCGGGGCAAATCACACCTGCCCTGAAAGGTCTTGAACAGGTAAATAAAGCCTTAAATCCAGCCATCCCCTTTACCTATCAATTTTCAGATTGGGAATTTTCGAAACTGTACCACAGCGAGCAGTTGGTGAGCAAGCTCGCTACCTGTTTTGCTGTTTTGGCGCTGACGGTATCGTGCTTAGGACTGTTTGGCCTTGCTACGTTTACCGCTACGCAACGGGTAAAAGAGATTGGGGTACGGAAAGTGCTGGGTGCTTCCGTGGTTAGTGTCGTCTACCTCCTCTCGGCAGGCTTTATCAGGCTGGTGTTGCTGGCCATCTTTATTGCCGCTCCCATAGCGTGGTGGGCCATGAACAGTTGGCTGGAAGATTTCGCCTACCGTATCGAGATCCAATGGTGGATGTTTGCCCTGGCGGGATCGGCGGCGGTGGTGATCGCGTTGCTCACGGTAAGCGGACAGGCGATGCGGGCGGCGATGACCAATCCGGTGGATAGTTTACGGGATGAGTGAAGTTTTAGCTTATTGCTCCCCGTCTGGATCCGGGGCGCTCCGCTGCCGTATGGAAGAGAAACTGGGGATGAGTAGCTGATGGCTATCGGCAGTCGGCCATCGGCCAGCTTCCGGTGATGGGCTGCGACGAGGGTATAGGAAAAAGAAAAAGGGCTGAAAGCTGATTGCTGAAGGCCGAAAGCTAAAAAAATGATCAAGAACTACTTCAAAATCGCGTGGCGGAACCTGATACATCACCGCTTGAATAGCAGCATTTATATCGGTGGCTTAGCCATCGCATTGTGCTGCGTCTTATTTATCGGCATCTATATCGAGGAAGAACGAAGTTTCGACCGCTTTTTCCCCGATGCCCACCGGATATACCGGGTGAATATAGACGGTAAGATGGGGCCCGAAGAATTTATCGCAGGCAATACACCCCCACCCGTTGGGCAGGCATTGCAGGACAATTTTCCAGAAGTAGCAGATTATACGCGCCTTTACCTTTCCGCGCCGGAAAATGTCAGCTATACCGATGGCGATATTAAAAAGCTATTTACGGAAACACGCCTGTTTTCCGTGGATTCGAATTTCTTGGACTTTTTCGCTTATCCGCTTGTGGAAGGGGCCACATACCAAACAAATAAAAAGAGCTTATGTTTTGGGGTGGACGGGCTGTTTAACGCTACTATTAACGTCTTATCGACTTCCACTGCACGTTATCGAAATCAAAAATTTGCTTATCGATATCCCATTAGCTTTGCTGAAAACAGGGTATAAAACTTAGCATAAATCACGCTGAGCAATCCAACTCAAAAAATTTATTCGAATGACAAATACCAAACTCGATTCGCCCAGCGCATACATGAAAATGTTCGGGCTCCTTGCAAAGTCAAATGCGTCCTTCCACAAAAAGCAAAACAATCCAGCCGACTACAAGCAGCTCAATGAGTTAATCAAGCAGGCGGAACCTATACATCTTAATTGCTTCGAAGCCCATTTGTTTTCATTACTAGCCTTAGACTAAGATGAGACAGACCGTATTAAAACTAGGTGTTGTAATGTTGATTTATTTTCCTGTCTGCAATGCGCAGCCCAGCCTATCCGACAGCTTACCAAATTATCCCTTGCAGATTGATTTGCCGCTGTTGGATCTGCCGTTCCAGCGGGATGCGTCCCGTACAGGGGAACTGTTCGACAGCTATTCTATGCAGCAAGCATTGGCCGTAACGCAAAACCTGCACCGCGTCAACTACCATTTCAACAACAAACTGTGGCACCGTATCCTCCGGCCGGATACGAAGCGTAAGCAGATTTACAACCGTATTGCCGCCAACGTGACTTCGGGGTTGGTCGACTACGTATTCACCTATTACGGTGTGGTATTATCACCGCAGTGGATGCACGAGGAATTCCACCGCGCCGGGCTGACCATACGCGGTATCCGGTCTTACGACGAAACCTATAACCGCTTCAATGGTGGATTTGCCAACGGGTCGGTGAGCCGCGTGAAAGACGAGGACCTGGTACGGCTGAAAAAGGAAGCGCCGCAGGAGCTGGTGCGCAGCTTTGCAGCAGGCATTGAAAGTGAATTCCTGTTGATTCGCGGGTTGCAGAAAGATAATTTCTACAGCGGTTCAAGGCATGCCAACATTGCGCTGAACATCCTGCTCACCAGGCATGCCATCGACTACGTAAATCAATTTAAGCAGGAAGGTTACAACGCCAGCATTGACAGCATGAACGCGCATGGGTTGACTGTGGCCGACCGCGATTTCGTGGGCTGGGATTTTACGCCGTGGGTGTACGACCTGCATCGGCCGGACGAGCCTTATGAGGCACGCGGCACACACCCCAGCGGTGTGGGCATTGACCGGGCGATCAAAACGAGCAAGCTGACTAACGAAGAATACCGGTATTTGGAAAAGATGGGCAGGATGCAGTACCTCAATTTCCTGTCTCCGTTTATGATTGGCATCAACCGCATCCGGCTGAATGAACAGACGGCCTTCAATTTTGCCGTTCGCCACTACCCCAACTCGTTCGGCTACGACCTCTCTGCCGACTTCTTTATCGATCATCGTGAAAAGCAGTACCTCATCAGCCTGCACGGCTACCGCAATAAACATCGGCTGCTGCCGGGTATTGAAGTGGAACGTAGTCCCTACGCATTCCATAATATCGGAAAGAAACGCCTGCTACTGCAACCCTCGGCCCTACTGTGGCTGCAGCCCCGCGATTTCTACGACCGCAAGGCGACGCCGGGTGGACTGCTCCGTCTGCAGGGTAGCTACCTGCTGGGTAAGACGTGGCGCGTTGTGGCCATCGCGGAGGGAAAGACGAAAGGTTGGGTGGCCGGGAACCCTTACCTGGATGCCAAGTTCGGTTTCCGGCTGGGCATATCGGCTTCCTTTGACAGCGACGGTAAACGTGCTACGGTCCTGCTGTGATGACCGCCCGCGTGAAATACGGCCTGCTACGGATCGTTTTTGCCTTTGGGTTGGGGTGGCTGGGGCTCGTGTCCTCCACCCACGCTCAACGGGCTTCGGGATTGATACTCATTAACCGTTTGGGGCTATCGTATCAAAAAGCAGTGGGTACAGACCTCGGACTTATTTCCCATCATACGCGTTACGGATATCGTAAGGGAAATTTTTACGACTTTTCGCTGGGTGTCGAATCGCTATTCGCCCAGCGGTTTGTGCTTGTGCCTAAAATCAATGTCGATATGGGTTTCTGCTCCGCTTTATTTGAGGGTGCGACCGTAGGTGGTGGTTTCGATACCGGCTGGTTTACGGATTTTTCCGGAGGCAACTGGCGTATCACGCCCAAAACCGGCATCACATGGGGATCGGTATTCAGGCTTTATTATGGTTATCACCTTTACGTTTCAGATGACATTCCCACCGCTACCACGCGGCATCGCCTTTCATTCGAATTGAATATCGCTGCTTTCCATGACATCGGGATAGGCAATTGAAGCACAATCACAGGATTGCTTTGAATAGAATCATATCCTTCAGCTGCAACCCGTTTTCAAAGATAGGTTCCGGATAGTTTTCGATGAAAAAATTCTTCCGGATACCCGATTTTACAAACCCATTCCGGAGATAGAATGAGTGCTGCCGGTATCCGGCATCAGCCGTGCCTACCACCATCTCTTTATAACCTGCTTCCCTTGCCAATTGTTTAATTTCGGACAGCAACCAGCTACCGATCCCTTGGCCCTGGTACTTTTCATCCACAGCAATGTTCTTGATTTCAACTATGTCATCCTCCTGCCGAAACAAGGCACAAATCGCAATGGGATCAGAGATTCTATCCGCATATGCCACATACACGTCCGAGTGGTGGATGTATTTTTCGATGGCTGCGGTCGTTTCGTCTGCCAGCAGCAACAAGGTCATCGGCAACGGCTCGGTTGCACTTAATTTTCGGAGCCGGAACGGTAAGGACTTATCCATCCGTCAAAGCTATGAAACTTAGTCGTTATTTATACGGCTCTAATGCTTCCACCAACTCGCGGTAATCCTTGCGTGTCAGTCCGGGCCCATCCGTAATCTCCCACAGTGCTGCTTGTATCAGCGTGTAGATGACCCGCCATTCGGGCACTTTGTAGTCTTCGTCAAACATTTCTTGTGGGTTGTAGTGCTGCGTAAGCCGCAGCTTCGGATAACCCTTGAGCAGATCCAGCAGCTTCACGATATTGGGGTCGGTCGTTACCACCCCCGGCTCGTACATGTCTTTGCCGATGGGATAATCCTGGGTATCCCACTGTTGGTTTTCCTCCCAGGGAAACGCCATGGAATAGTTGAGGCACCCGAGGCCGAGGTATACGGTGGTTGTGTCGGAAGGGGTCTTGCCATCGGGATAGGTAGGCGGCACCTGCACGCGCACGGAGGAGGTCAGCAGCCCGTTTTGGGTACGTCCCTCGTGCTTGAAGAGACAGATCAGTCCACCGGGGATCTCCACCGTGATGGTCACATTCCGGTCGTTAACGAAGTTGACATCCGCATAAAACGTATTCAGGTTGCCATATAACAATCCGGGATTGGGATCGAACGGCTTATCCGGCCGGGCGACCACAGCAATGCCCTCGGGGAGTTCCCATGGCGTACCGCCTGGCAGCCCGTCCGTATTTCCTATGCCCGGCTGGTCCTTTGACGATGGGATGACGATATCCCAGTCGTTTCCCTCCGCCAACGGATCCGGCAAATCAGATTCCCCGTCTTTTGCACATCCGATCAACAGCAGCCCAATGAGGGCGTATCCAATATTCCTTTTCATATCGTTATTGCTTGATAAATTCCACACGTCTGTTCTGTGCCCTACCTGCCGCAGTGGCATTGTCGGCCACGGGCTCGGCCTCCCCTTTTCCACGGATCTGCAGCCGCGTACCGTCGATCTGGTATACGGTTTGCAGGGCTTCTTTCACGGCAGTGGCCCGGCGCTCGCTGAGTTCGAGGTTGGCGGTATCGTCGCCCACTGCATCGGTATGCCCGACGATGAGCACGCTTACATCCGCATGCTGGGTGAAGACTGCTGCAATGGCCTTTAACACCCCTGCAGATTCGGGTTTGATGGTGGCCGACCCCGTATCGAACAGGATGCCCGTCGTACTGAACCGACCCTCCTCCATCAACTTGTGCCGGGTATCGGGCAACCCTTTGGCAATCTTGATATTGCCCAGGTATACGCCGATCTGCTCGTCTTCGTACGGGCTGCTGCTCAGCTGAAAAAACAGCTGATTGAATTCGCCTCCTTTTGGGATGCCTTTCGGTACATCATACAGTTTTTCCCCATCCACCCAGATGCGCAGCCGTTCTTTCTGTCCCTGTATGGCTACGTGCGATACCTTGTCATACCAACGGGCAACCAGTGCATTCCGCGTAGGCGGGTGGTTGAAGTAGCGGATGTATTTTTCGTAGCTTTCCAGCATGAGGTTCCCTGCATCCGCAAGCGGGGAGATTTCCACGTAAAAGGATTTGTCGCCTTTCGGGTCGGATAGCAGCGTATTGGACGTAGTAGATGCCGTGCCCGTGGCCAACGCACCAAACTTCAACGACGGAGGCATCCACCCCTTGAAATCATAGTGCAGCACCATGTCAAATTCCACCGTAAAGTCCGGCCCGAACGACGTTTCATTATCCGTTAAGACGACCGTCCGCTGCGCCATGCGCAGCCATTGGCCGGGGATGCCGTCGAGCGTGACGATGACCGAGCTGCCATTGCTGTTCCATCCGGCCGGCAATTCGCCGATGGCTTCTCCGGCAAAATCATTGGCGTACAACACCGAATCCCCCGGAACAAAATCATACTTGCTGAATGCCTGGATGGCTTTTTTTTGGTTGGCGGCCGTATCGCTGCCAGTTGCCATGGATTCGCCCGCTGCCGGGGGCTTGCCGCCCGGCTCCGAAGACTTCCCGCCAGTCGGCGGCGTCGCCGATTCGATGGCTTTGTCGATACCCTTGGAGACGGCCTTATCGGTCTCATTCAATACTTTCTGGGTGGCGGTCTGCGCCGCGCGGTCCTTTACCTTGTTGAGGATGGACTGTGCCGATGCCGGGAGGGATAGCATCCCCAAAGAAATGCCCATAACCGTGGCAATGGTTACCTGCTTGAGCTGTCGATTGTTCATTTGTTTACGATTCATCTTCTTAATCTTCAACGGTCGGGACTGATCCTGCCAATTCAGGCTACAGCCCCGAATGATGCCCCAAAGGTAGCTGCCCCGTCCGACCGCTTTTCTCCGATTCGATGAACGGCAATATGGGGGTACGAACGTGCTATGGGTTCGACGAAATTCCCTGTCTTCCCATCGCTGTTTTCGGTTGTTTCATCGGGATTATCGATCGTTTGTCGAAACCCAACGAAACGGATGCGGGTCAATCCCGATACTTGTCTGAAAAAACAGCTCATGAACGCCTATAAACTCATTGCCTACCTATTCATCTGTGGAGTGCCGCTCCTGTTGGCGATTTCCTGCCGAAAGGATGCACCGTCCCTTGACGAGCCGCGCCCTGTATTTGGGGATCCGGTGACCAAGCCCAAGGGGCAACCCGTGGGCGATGCGGTCTCGACCGTCATCGATGCCCGGGGTGGCACCCTCTGGTTTCACGGGGCGGTGCGATTGGAAATCCCACCCGGCGCAGTGGAACAACCCACGGCTTTCGGCATCCAGCCCATCACCAATACGCTGGACGAGGCTTCGCCTTATCCCGCGTTCCGGCTGACCCCGGAAGGTACCCACTTCAAGAAACCCATCAAGGTGTCGTTTTTATATGAGCCCGAAACGGGTGGCCATCCGCAGACACGCATGGTCGCATTCCAGAACGACAAAGGCATCTGGTGTGGCGTTTCCACCGCATTGGACGAAACCCAACGACAGCTCACCGTAGAAACCACGCATTTCAGCGACTGGGTGTGGTTTGATCTGCTTTCACTCCGGAAAGACCGGGAATCGGTAGGTGCCGGAGGGACGGTGAGCCTCAAGCTCCTGCAGCAGGTACTGGGCGAACTCGTTCCGGCCAACCACATCGACAGCGTATCGCTTGGCGCGATGGAAGACATTGGCTACTGGGGAGCAGAGACAACCGTAAGCAACTGGAAAATCGTGAAAGGGCCGGGTAAGCTGGAGCCGCAGGTAAACCAGCACGGCAAATTCGGCGATGCCCTTTACACGGCCCCGGCAACCGTCAGCGAAGCGACCGACGTGGAAATCCAGGTGGAGGTTGAAAGCAAGCACGGCTACATCAGCGACCGCACGGCACCCAACGGCCGCCGCAGACTCGGCAAGCTTGTCCTGCTCACCAAGATACGGCTGGAACCCGATCATTACTTTTTCCTCGAGGTAGATGGGGTGCGCCAGGATCTATCCATGGGGGCCTCCGGTGCGATCATGGGCGGCCAGATCACCGTTGGCGGTGCCAATGAAGCGGGTGTAATTGTTACGCTGAGCTGCCGGGGGAGCAGTTCGGGCACCTATCCCGGGGGAATCGATGCCGGGGAGTCGTTCATCCTGCTGTCTGTACCCTCCGGCGGAACGCTGAGACCTTTCCACAACGTGTATGTCGTATGCCCTGATACCCATTACAGCGGCGTTGCCGAAGTCAGTGTCACGGGCGACTTCATCGAGGGTACCTTTACGGGTATGGTATATTACAGCGATCAGGCCTGTGGCTACAGTAGCAGCAAGTCGGTGAAATGTACATTTAAGATCAAGCAACATTCATTTATCGAAGATTATGGAACATACAAAAAAGCAATTCACGTGGGGCTTTGTGCTCCTGACACTGGGCCTGATGCCGTTGTTGCATAGCGGCTGCTCCAAAGCAAAGGGAGGATCTGATGATGACGACGACGTGCCCAAGGCAGGCTACGTAACAGGTACGGCGAAGGACCAGGCGGGCAAACCGCTGGCAGGTACGCGCATCATCATTGACCACAGCATCTTTTTCAATGCCAACATCTCTACGCTCACCAACGGCCAAGGGAAATATGCAGTCAAGGTACCGACGGGATCGTGGTATGCATTTGCCATCCAGGAAGTGGCATACAACGGCAAAACGTATTCGTTTTACCTGCATCCGGACAATCCGGCCGGTTTTAGCGGGGAGGGTGCCGTGCGCAATTTCGTGTGGAAACTGTCGGGTACCAAGCCACAGCCGCTCTCGGGCAACTATGGGGGGTTGGTGACCATCGATCATTTCCCCGGTGTCTACATTGACAACGACAAGATCGACTTTGTTTTCACGCCCCTGGGGCCGCTGATCGATGGCAGCCAAGGGGAGGTGCTCCGTCTGCGGGCGGAAGACGCGTATACCATCAAGGACATTCCCATCGGCCGGTATCGGCTGACCGCCACCTACGAGGGGAAACCTGTATTATTCCGCCGACGGAATTCGGATGAAACGTTTGTGGAAGACTATGAACTCAATTTTGAGCCACAGCTAGCCGCGCAATGCGACAACTGTGCAGCATTGGAATATTATTTGGGGAAAAAATAACGAACTTTGTCCCTGTTCTGCTATCTCGATCGTCATTAGCGCAAACATTAATTTTTTAAGTGATGAAAGAATTTGCATTAATTTTTTAAGTGATGAAAGAATTTGCATTAATTTTCAGACTGAATGACATGAAAGATTTCCAGCCATCGCCCGAGCAGATGCAGGAACGGATGAATTGGTTAGGAAGCATTGCTGCTCAAAACAAATTAGCAGACAAAGGGAATACACTTTTGCCTATTCCAGGAAGTGCAAAAACCGTAAAACCCGATCACGTGGTAACAGACGGGCCTTACACGGAAATCAAAGAATTTATCAGCGGTTACATCGTTGTCAGAACTGAAACCATTGACGAAGCGGTAGAAATCGCTAAGGCAAATCCAATTTTTAAAATTGGCGGCAGCATTGAGGTAAGAGAAGTGTTAAAACGTGATTAATATTGGGAAACCTAACATCACATAACGAACTTTTACCGTATTTATTCCGACAGGAATATGCTAAAATGACGGTCGTATTGTGCCGTCATTTTGGTTTAAAACACATGGAGATTGCCGAAGATATTGCAAGCGAAACGTTTCTAAAAGCTTCTGAAAATTGGGCCATTGGCGGAGTTCCTGAAAATCCGACAGCGTGGCTTTATACCGTTGCCAAAAATAAAATCAAAGATTATTTTAAAAATTTATCGGTTTTTGAAACCAAAATAAAAAGTAAGCCACCGGAAAACAGTCAATCCGAACACGATTTTGAATTTAACAATCAACTGATTTCCGACAGCCAATTGGCCATGATTTTTGCCGTTTGTAGCCCTGCAAATTCAACCGGATCACAAATTTGTTTGGCACTTCAAATCCTTTGTGGTTTCAGCGTGGAAGAAATCGCAAATGCCTTTCTAACCAAACCTGAAACGATTAAAAAACGACTTCAACGGGCAAAAACCAGTCTCCGTAACGATAATTTTCAATTACAATCGTTAAACGAAACCCAAATAAAATCGAGGTTAGACACCGTTTTAAAGACGTTATATTTGTTGTTTAACGAGGGATATTTTTCCAAAACCAACAATCAGCAAATCAGAAAAGAGCTGTGCTCGGAAGCGGTACGGCTAACGCTGCTATTAACGGAAAACCCGTTGACAAATACACCACCAACCCATGCGTTACTGGCGTTAATGTGTTTTCAAAGTTCACGGTTAGAAGCACGAATGAATCCGAAAGGCGAAGTCATTTTGTTTAACGATCAGGATCGAAGCTTATGGGACAAATCCCTGATTGAAAGGGGGAATTATTATTTGGTAAATGCGACGGATGGATCTGCCAACTGGCGGACAAAATACCATTTGGAAGCAGGCATTGCCTATTGGCACACCACGCCTACCGATGCCAACAAATGGCAGCACATTTTACAGCTCTATAACCAGCTTATTTTAATTGAATACTCACCGATAACGGCACTCAACAGAACATTTGCCTTCGCCAAAGTTTACGGAAACAAAAAAGCAATTGCCGAAGCGGAAAAGTTAAATCTAACAGGTAATCATTATTATCACGAATTGTTAGGTTATTTGTATTCAGACACAAACCCCTTAAAAGCGATCGAGCATTATCAACGTGCTATCGGACTGACTAAATCCGCAACAGAAAAACAGACGCTGACCACAGAAATAGAACGACTAACCCAAAAGAAAAACCATGAGCACCCATCGCCCGGTTAAAGGATGAGGGATTTGATGCTGTTCAGGTAATGCTTGCCGACACCGATCTCCTGCCCATTTTCCATCACCAGGTAAAGCCTGCCGATATCCCGATAGCACGCGTCAATGCGCTCGACGTTGACGATAAACGAACGATGTACCCGCAAAAACTGCGCGGCATCCAGTCGGCGCTCAACGCTGCCGATGCCCGAAGAACTCAGAAACTCGCCCTGCTCCGTATAAACGACGGTATAGTCGCCCGCCGCTTTCAGGTAGCGGATATTGCTCAGGGCGACACGGCGCAGCCGGCCACCATCCTCCACAAACAGGTGCCGATGACGGGGGAGCAGTGGCAGTGTACGGTCCGGCACATCGTTGGCGACGGCCAGCGTGGCCGCTTTCCGCAGTGCCGCATCCAGCCGCGCTGCACCATACGGTTTCAACAGGTAATCGAGTGCCTGGTGGTCAAATGCTTGCAGGGCATAAGACTCACTCTGCGCCGTATAGATCACCTTGGGCAGGTGGTCGGTTTGCCGGATGAGGTCAAAAGCATGCTCGCCGCCAAGCTGTACATCCAGGAAAAGTACGTCGGGTTCCAGCGCGTTGACAGAGCGGATGGTCTCGTGGCAATTCCCGCATTCACCTATGACACGGAATCCGGGACGGCTATCGATATGGCGCCTGATCTGCTGGCGGTGTGCCGGCTCCCGATCGGCAATTAAAATCGTATTCATACACAATCCATTTTTAAAACAAAGTTAGGAGGCTGCCTGTATTACCTTAAGCGTAGTGCAGCCGGGAAACACATTTACGTAGTAATACGTAGTATGAAGGGGGTGGAACGGCAGGCAACTGAGGATAGGGTATGTTAAGATATCATGAATTGTGATCCTGGACATTTTTGGTACCCTCGGCAATGCTTCCTTTTATAAAAAAAAGGAGAGGCCATGCAAACGATCATCATCACCACAGACTTTTCGGAATCGTCCCTGAACGCCGCGAAATATGGCGCTGCTTTGGCAAAGCCACTCGGAGTGGGCCACATTATACTTTACCATTCGTATGACAACGCCCCCCTGGCTACGGAAGTCCCCGTAGCCGAGATAGACACCCCGCTTGCACACGAAGGGAGCCTGCTGGCGCTGGAAATCGTCGAAGAGACGCTCAAACAAGTGCTGGGGGATGCAGCGAATGTGTCCATTGAACTCGTTGCAAACGGTAGCCCGCTCGTATTCGGGGTCCAGCAGCTTGCCGAGCAACACCGGGCAGCATTGGTGGTGGCGGGTGCCACGGGCAAGAGCAGCCTGGAGCGAATGCTGATCGGAAGCAGTGCGGTGGGTTTGGCGTCCGATCACAAGGTGCCCCTGCTGATCGTACCGAAAGAGGCGCGTTTTACGCCCATTGAAAAGGTGGTGTTTGCCTGTGACCTGAAACAGGTGTCGCATACCACTCCGGTAGCTGAAATCGGTATTTGGTTGGAACGCCTACGTGCCAAATTGCTGGTGCTCCATGTAGCGTTGGAAGGGAAACGTTTCAACCCGGATTTAATCCCCGAACAATATACCATGCACAGCCTGCTGGACGGCTTTGATCCGGAATACCATTACACAGAAAGCGACGACATCGCCGATGAAATTGAGGATTTTGCGGAAGACCACAATGCAGGGCTGATCATCACCATTCCGAAATCGTACGGCTTCTTTGAACGGCTGTTTCACCGCAGTGTCAGCAAGCGACTGATCAAGGCATCGGAAATTCCGCTGCTGCTGTTGCGGGAACGGGGTAGCGTGTAACATTCCGCGTGGTTTGCTCGTCTACTAGGTATTTTTACCGAGATGATGCTAACCATGAGATACCTCCTTTTCCTTTGCCTGGCCCTTTTCATCGTGGACAACGCCAAGGGGCAGCCCGCAACTAACGACACGGCCCGGGTACACCAACTCATCGAATCCGCCCGGGAGAAACAACAACAGGGACTAGCCGAAGCGGCAGAACGCGATTTCCGCCAAGCGGGTGAATTGGCCGAGCAGCTGAATTTCGACCGGGGGCTGCAGCTATATGCGGGGTACTATTGCGTGTTCCTGTACCAACAGGTGCGATATGAGGAGGCCCTGCACATGGGCCAGCTCCAACTGGAGGTCAGCGAACGGCTGGATGACAAGCCACGCATGGGCTATGCCTACAACAACATCTCCCTGCAATACCAGGCACAGGGGAAATTGCGGCAGGCGGCAGAATTCCTGATGAAAGCGCTGGAGATATCGTCAGAAATTGAAAGCCTCACCCCCCGCGACCGCTCCGACCGCCGGAAGTATTACAATAACCTCAGCTCGCTCCTACTGGACATGGACGACCTCGAAAAAGGGAAGGAATATGCCCTGCAAGCACTCGAAATTGCCGAAGAGTTACAGGATACCCTCGCTATGGGTAGGAGCCTGGTCAACGTACTGGTGGCAGAAGCCATGGCAGACGACCTGAATGCAGCCGAGCTACATGGCCTGCAGTTGTTGGCCATCGGACAGTCCGTCAATGACATACAGACTGAACTGACAGCTTATATCAACCTCAGCGACATTTACCGCAGGCAAAAACGGTATCCCCTTGCATTGGAAACCTATCAAAAGGCCTTGGGCCTGGTACAAAAGGCACCGCCCGGCAACGAGGTATACATCCTCTCGGGCATCTCTTCGGTCTACAAGGACATGGCCGCGTATGGGCAAGCCAATGCCTATTTTGACAGGGCCCTTGCACTCGCCGAAATGGAGCTCACCAAACCCAAGCTCATCGAACTGTACCTGTCGGGGGCTGAAATCAAGGAGCGCATGAGAGCTTATCAAGAGGCGCTCCTACTCCGGAAGCAGTATGAGCAGCTCAACGATTCGCTGCGCAACCAGGAGACCCACAACACCATCCAGGAACTGGAAGTCAAATACCAGACCTCCGAAAAGGAAAAGGCACTGGCAGAGCGCGACCTGAAAATCAGCGAACAGCGCAGCGAGCTGGAGCGGATGAACAAGTGGATCGTGGTAGCGGTTGCACTGCTTGTCCTGTTGACCATCCTGTTGCTATCTGGCCGGCTGATCAACCAGCAGAAGCGTAAGACCGCGGCATCCGAGCAGGCAAACCGCCTGCTGGAAGCACAATTGCTCGGCGAGGAAACCGAACGTGCCCGCACGGCGCGGGAGCTGCACGATGGCGTGGCCAGCATCCTATCGGCCGCAAAGCTCCACATCCACGCGAGGAATGGCGAGGACGCGGCAGCCCAAGCATTGGTGGGTGAACTGATCGAAACGGCAGTACAGGAAATCCGCAACATCTCGCACAACCTGGCGCCAGAAATCGTGCTCAACGAGGGGTTTGCCCAGGCGGTGCAGGAATTCTGCCGTCGAGTAAACCACCCCGGCCTGCAATTGGAATGTTACGTGGTGGGCGAACTACCGAAGCTGGATAAAAATACCGAGCTCATCCTATACCGGATCATCCAGGAAGCGGTGACCAATACGATGAAACACGCCGAAGCTACCGAAAGTATCGTGCAACTGGTGGGAGAGGGAACCCGGCTTTCCATCACCATCGAAGATAACGGAAAGGGGTTTGATCTCCAGCAGCTGAAACATACGGGCATTGGGCTTCACAACCTTTCCTCACGGATGCAGCTGCTGCGGGGTAGCCATGAAATCCATTCGGCTCCCCGCAAGGGGACATCGATTTACATCGAGATCGATGCGCTTCACACCACATCGCAACCCGTCGGTAAACTGGAAACGCAAGACTTCGTATAAGAAAACTTGCGTAGTGGTACGGATACGATGCCGGCATATTTTATTTTAATTTGCACAAACTTAGGAGAATACCTATCATGATCACAATCGGAATCGTGGATGACCATTCGCTGATCATCAGCGGACTGGTCCATATGCTGGGCGACCTACCGGACTACTCCGTCCTCTTCACCGCCAACAATGGCAAACAGTTGATGACGGAGCTGGATCGCCAATTGCCGGATGTCCTGTTACTGGATATCGAGTTGCCGGATAGCAACGGCATTGAACTGTGCACAGACATCCTGAAAAAGTATCCGTCACTACCGATCATCGCACTCACCAACCACGATGAGGTGGTTTACGTGAAAAAGATGATGCGCAGCGGGGCCAAGGGATACCTACTGAAAGGAACCGATAAACGTAACCTGCTGAATGCCATTGACACGGTATATGGGGGGCAGCAGTTCCTGGACCGCCAGGTCGAGCAGGCCATCCTGCAACAGACCCTTTCGGGCAGGCGTACCTCCTTTGTTGTCAAGCTGACCAAACGGGAAAGCGAAATCCTTGCGTTGGTTGCCAACGAATACTCCAACCAGGAAATTGCCGACAAGCTGTTTCTGAGCGTGCGCACCGTGGAATCGCACCGGCACAGCCTCAACCAGAAACTGAACATCAAAAATTCGGCGGGACTGGTAAAGGAAGCCTATCTCCGTGGATTGATTTAACGTTACTTCTGGCCCAACGTTTTCCGAATGCGACTGAGGCTGTCTTGATGGATGGCCAAAAGTGAAGCGATGTACTTCAACGGTACCTGCTGGATGACCTCAGGCTGGACTTCCATCATTTTCCGGTAACGCTCTTCGGCCGTCATACATATTGCATCGATCTGGTTGTCCTGCAACCAATTCAACAACCGATCCATGATGGCCAATTCCAAATCATACATCTTGGGCAGGTTTTGTTTCAGTGCCAAAGCGCTTTCCTTATCCCACACCAATACGTCGATTTCCGTCAGGGACTCCAACGCGCACGTCGAGAGTTGCCCGCTTTGGAGGTATAGCGGCGTGGAGAGGAAGTAATTACCGGATACGATGCCCAGGGTATGATCGACCCCTTTTTCTACCCGATACAACCGGGCAATGCCGCTATTCAGGAAATACAGCGCATTCACCACCTTGCCCTGCTCCATCAGTACGCTATGCGGTGGCAAAACCCGGTGTTGGGTATGCGCGTTGATGAGCTCGTATTCCGCTGGGGTAAATAGTATGCCGTATTGCTGTGCAAAAGCACATGCCCGTTCGAAATGCTTCCGTGGTATCATTGGTCAACCGCTTCGTGTTCAGTTCAGTACGCCCCTAAAATAGCAAAAAAAACCGGCCGCCCAAATTTCTGACATATGTCAGTTACACGTGACATCGGGGTACGTTAATTTTGCGTCAGCAGAAAGAAAGTAGACCGAGATGAGAAAGCAACTTGTACTGATCGTAGACTACGACGATTGCGCCAGACAGAAACTCCGGGAGCTGATTCACCAACAGGCCCATCCGGTAGTGCACTGGGAATGTAGCAATGGCCGGGAAGCCATCCGATACATCAACGCCCTTCAACCCGATCTGGTCTTTATGAATGTAGCGTTACCCGGCAAAGGCGGCTTTGAGGTACTTGACGTCGTGGAGCATCTGCCCGCCGTTATTTTCGTTTCCGATACCCCGGCATATGCAGCGAAGGCATTCGACTACCATGCGATCGATTACCTGATAAAACCGCTTGACAGCCGACGCCTACTCGCCGCCTGGCACCGGTTTGAGCAACAGGGAGCGTCGTTGTCTCCTCGTGTGCCGCCGTCGCCTCAAGGAGGGTATCCCAGCCGCATTCTTGTCGAAAAAGGGAAGCGGATGACCAGTATTCCAACCAGCAAGATCACGCACCTTAAGGCAGATAAAGACTATACGTGGATCCATATGCTCAACGGGGAATCGTACCTAAGCACCAACGGCATCGGCCAGCTCGAACGCAAACTCAACCCCAGGCGGTTTATCCGCATCCACCGTTCCTACATCATCAACATCGACAATGTACAGGAACTTTACCGCGACATCAATAAACTGTTCGTGGCGTTGCCCAACAACATTGAGATCAATGTAGGCCGAAATTACTTGCCCGTCATCAAGGAGCTGATGTTTTAAACGTTCCCGAGGGGCTGTCACTATGGTTTTCCACAGGGTAGCCCAACAGGTAGCAAACAGGCATCAGGCGACTTTCGGTCTTTCCCACCTCCCAAATGTATGCCTGATCGGGATCGGCACGGTATGCGAAATCCAGCAGTTCATCCAGTGTATAGGTACGGCATACGCTGACCAAGCCATCCCATAATAGATATGCCGGTACAATTGGCAGCAAATAGGTGAACAGTATCCGCCTCCATTTAAACGGCCGGATACCGGGCGTGACCAACCATACGCTTAAGGGCGAGAGGGCTATAAATTTCAACAGATTGAATACATTTCGTTCCTGCGCTTCCACAATGAGGACAGGTGAACACTGCGCCACCGCGTTGGCCAAAATCTGCTGGGCATCCTGTGCCTCAAAATGGTGGAATGACATAAATTGCGTACGGACACCACGAAGGCAAGGAGGTACCTCCAGGGCATCCACCGGGTATGCACAACGTGTAACATGTTCGGGAAACTTGCTTTCCAGTTTTGCAAAAGCCGCATGATTTGGATAAAGGTCGGTAAGAACCACCTTTACCTCCGGCTTCGACCGGATTAATCGCCGTAAGATTTTCTCCCACCCGCCACCACCGCCGGATGCTATGTCTATGAATGTGGACTCGTTACTCCGTTCGAGTACCTCATTCATGATGGGAATGATGTGCTCGTAATAATCTGCACGATCTGAAATGGCACGGAGAAAATCGGTTCCGTAGTCGCGGAGCCAGTTGGGGAACCAGGGGAAATCCTCGAATTCAAACAAATGTAAACGTCTCATTGGTGGCAAAGCTAGCAGTAGCCCATGTCTCAATGACACCGAATCGTCGAAACCCGGCAGTGGGCAGACCAATGTCATTATGGACAGACGAACAACCAACGCCTACCTATTCTTCCGCAGAAGTACGTAAAAGCCAGGTTCCGTAACAACGCGGTAGATGGGGAAATGGCCTTCCGTCGATGGTACCAAAATTGCTTGGTTCGTTATCGGCGTGGGATATGCATGGAAGTAGCAGCAAACGGCATCACGCTTAGCCGCGTATTGCATGTTCGGATACGAACAAAATGTGTTCGAAATCGAACAATTTACACATCCATGATCAACCCATTACTCTTATAATCAAATATTTGTATTATTGGCTTGGTTGCTGTATCCGAAAAGCAACGAAATAACGAATGAAATTACAGAAGGAATCAGCTAGAAACTTCGAACGGAATTTGAAATCGAGGTAGCGGTTAAAAGATGAATTAATCATGTTAGCAAACCACCTAAAAACAGCTTGGCGAAACATCGTCCGTCAGAAACAAGCATCGTTCATCAACCTGCTCGGGCTATCGTTGGGGGTTGCAGCCGCGCTCATATTATTTGTGATCGTCCAATACGAATGGAGTTATGACCGTTTCCACAAAAACTATGACCACATCTACCGAATTGTAACAGAAACGCAGTATGAAAACTCGGCTGACTACAATGCAGGAGTTGCCTATCCGCTACCCAAAGCGCTTAAGGTAGACATGCCGCAGATCACAGCCATCGTGCCGTTGCATGCTACGGGTGGACAGGTGGACATCCCCGGAAAACATCCGGAAAGCCCGGTCGATAAGTACTCAGAACAAGTACTATTTACCACTCCTGATTTCTTCCGGCTTTTTGATGCGACATACCTTGCGGGGAATGCAACCGCCCTATCGGAACCTAACAGTGCCGTCCTCGACCGGGAGACCGCCACCCGTTTTTTTGGTTCATGGCAACATGCAATGGGCCAACACTTCCGATTGGCTAATGCCATTCCGCTACACGTTGCGGCTATTGTAGAAGATGCCCCACCCAACAGCAACTTGCCTTATCATATGCTCGTTTCTTTCCCTACATTGGAGGCAAATCCAGGGCTGTTTGACTATGATCCCAATAATTGGAATAGCATAAGCAGCAGCTTCCAAACCTACCTATTGCTCAACCCCGCCGAAGACAAGAGTGCTATAGCTAAACAATTGGATGACCTATCTAAAAAATATTTCGAAGAAGCAGGAAGGAACAGGATTCTTCACCTACAGCCGCTGAATGATGTCCATTTTGACACACGCTACGGAAATGTGCTTAACGACCGGATGATCAAACGGTCAACACTGACCACACTGACACTCATCGGCCTATTCATCCTGGTCATGGCAGCCATCAATTTCATAAACCTTAGCACCGCGCAGGCGCTCGGCAAAGGCAAAGAAATCGGCGTACGGAAAGTATTGGGCAGTTCGAGGAAAAACCTCATTATACAATCGTTTAGCGAGACATTTCTGGTTGTCTGCTTTTCGGTAGCAGCAGCCATCGGCATTGCTTATCTCGCGCTCCCGCACCTGCATTACTTTTCCAACATGCCTGAGACACCCACCCTGCTGCAAAGCGAAACACTCCTATTTCTTTGCGGAACATTGGTGTTGATGACCTTACTTTCCGGCATGTATCCCGCACTGATCTTATCGGGTTTTAAACCAGCAGTAGCCCTCAAAAACAAAATCAGCACTGCTCAGCTGGGCGGTGTGCCCATACGGAAGGGCCTGGTGGTGGTGCAATTTGCCATTGCCCAATTGCTGATGATCGGTACACTGGTAGCCGTAAGGCAAATGGCCTTTATCCGGAATGCGGATCTGGGATTTGACAAAGAAGCCGTTTATGTGGTGCAGGTACCTACCGACGATAGCATAAGCCAACGGGTGTCTGTCTTCAAGCAACGGCTATTGCAACTGCCACAGGTCCAATCGGTGAGTCTGGCAAGTGATGTTCCTTCATCGGACAACAAATGGCAGTCAAATTTCTATTTCGATGGTACGGAATCAGGCGATGAAATCAGGTTTCCGACTGCGATGAAATTTGCTGATGCCGATTATTTTGACAACTACACGTTGCGTTTTGCGGCGGGTAAAGCTTATGCAGAAAGCGATACGGCCAAAGAAGCTGTTATCAACGAGACCATGGTGCATAAATTGGGGTTGACAAGCGCAGAAGACGCGGTAGGAAAACGGATCCGGATCGGATTTATGGATACCTGGATGACCGTTGTTGGAGTAGTGAAAGATTTTACTCCCAATTCATTGCGGGAAGAAACCGGTCCCATGGTCATCACCGCCCTAAAGCAAAATTACTACGTAGCCGGAGTCAAACTCCGTCCCGGAACCGGAAAGGGTACACTGGATGAAATCAAAAATCACTTTGAACAGCTCTATCCCGAACACTATTTCCAGGCAGGATTTTTAGACGAAAGCATCGCACGCTTTTATGAACAGGAAGAGAAGATGGCGACTGCTTACCAACTGTTTGCACTGTTGTCTTTGGTGATATCAGGTATTGGACTCTATGGCATGATTTCCTTTATGCTAGGACAGAAAGTAAAAGAGATCGGCATCCGGAAAGTATTGGGAGCTAGCGTGGCAAGTATCGTTTACCTGTTTTCGAAAGAGTTTATTTACTTAGTAGCTATCGCATTTTGCATGGCAGCTCCAGTGGCCTATTATTTCATGGCTGATTGGCTGAATAATTTCGTTTTCCACATAGAGCTGGGCATCGGGTTATTTCTTTCGGTAGTGGCGATTGCCTTACTGCTCGCGATGCTGACCATCGGCATTAAAGCGTTCCGTGCGGCGATAGCTAACCCTGTGGACTCGTTGAGGGATGAATAACGGGGAATCACCGTTAGTTTTGTTTCTTCAGGTACTTTGTAAGAATAACAATAAGCTGTCCCTCTACCCGGCCTTCGATTTGTTCGGGGTTATCTTCTACCAAACGGATGTTCCTGACCACTGTTCCCAATTTGGCACTCAGACTGCTGCCTTTTACGTCGAGGGTCTTCGTTAATACCACGGAATCACCATTTTGGAGCGTGTTACCAAATGCATCCTTATGGACAATTGCCTCGGTGGGTTCTTCCGGTGCATCCACAGCCTTGGCCCATTCCAATGTTTCATCATCCAGGTAAAGGATATCCAAGGCATCCGCTGCCCAGCTTTCCCCTTTTAACCGGTTGAGCATGCGCCATGCCAGTACCTGCACGGCAGGTACCTCACTCCACATCGCATCGGGAAGAAAGCGCCACGCTTCGGGATTGAGTGGTTCGGTTCCCTCGATCTGACCGATCAGGGATTGGCAGATAGCCACCTCATTATCCGTACGGCTATCAGGACCTACCGTATATACCGCCAATTCGGCTTCCTTACCGCATAATTCACATTTGTTTCCGCTTCGCACGCGTAATGTTTCATTCATTTTGCACCAGTTCGATAGTAAGTACCGGCGAAGATAGGTTTTTTAAACAAAAGATCCCAGATACGATGTTATCCGGACTAACTTATTTCCGGAAGATCAATGATACTGCCTGGCCTCCCGGTTTCCGGCAAATTGTTTATTCAGGTAGTTACGGATGGGGATATCGAAGCCTTTCATCACCACATAGGCAAAAGCCAGCAGCGCAAGTGTGCCAAACAAGATAACGGCAAACAACTGTCCCTCACCCGGTCCGCTACTAAAATAACCGGCAAATATCCACATGATTGCATAATGCGTCATGTACAGCGGATAAGAAATGTTACCTAACAGCCGGCAAACGCCGGTCAGGCTGCTTTCCAATCGGGTAGCACTTCCCAATGCGATGATACAGGGAAAGAAAAACAATACAACCAACAGTTCCATCAGCCAATTATGGGCAAAAAAGGGCATAAGCAGCGCTGCTGCCAGCAATAAAGACAAACCCAGGAATCCCAGTCGGTTTTTAACGGTCCACTTTGCCCGGTAGATCAACATCCCCATAAGAAACGAAAAGCCAATGCGGATGCCACCGTCCCAAAAGGTATCGCCATTCCAACCGCCCACCAACAAATCGGACCGATAGGCGACCATCGCCAGCGCCGATGCCATGAATACAACCCCCATCGCTAACCATCGCTTACTGATGCGGTATAATACGAGTGCATAGAGCAGACTGGCCATATATTCCCAAAATAAAGACCACGCAGGCGCATTTAAACCGAATAGATTAAAGTAGCGGTCTTCCATGACCGGGTAGGGAACCATAAAAATAGAGGCAAGGAAAATCAATAAGATTTGCCATGGAGAATAATTATCGGAAGCATCGCTATATGGGTCAAAAAGAAATGCCAGCAGTCCCAAAACCGACCCTATAACAACCAGTGGGTGCAGGCGAATGATCCTGCGTTTGAAAAAGGTAAGCCTACCCATCTCCCGGATTCGGCCATCGTACGCATAGGCAATGACGAAGCCGGAAAGACAGAAGAAAAAATCAACTGCCAGAAATCCATGCCCCATGAAATTCTTCGTGTAGTCTGTCTGGACAATCTCCATAAAATGAAAGATAACAATGGCTAATGCGGCGATACCACGTAGCCCATCGAGCACCTGAAAATGGTGTTTTGTATCCTGCATGATTGGAGTGATTTTTTGTCTGGTCCAAGGATAGGGAATAAATAGGAAGGAAACAAATAGGTGATAACATAAATCCAGGTCCATAAAAAAACGCGGCGTTCTGCCGCGTTTCCCTTTTTTCAACATGTGCAGACTATTGCCGCGTCCCTTCAAACGTATACATCATACCGGTCTAGGATGTCGCCTTTGTCACAAAGGTCAGGGCTTTGTTATTCAACGCATAAACAAACACTAAGAGCACCCGCATCACCCGTACTAATCTTGACTTTTTTATATTGCTTTTCGTCAACTTTATCGTTTTTCACAAAAGTAGCGTGGCCTCCTATTCCACACAATCACCTGATTTTAGGATTTTTACACTCCTCATTTTTGAGTAGATTATCAACTTTTCCGAAAACTGCGAAACGTTGTTTGTATCATTGTATTCATGAAGGGATTTATGTATTTGCTTGCCGCATTCGCTTACATGCAAGTGGCATTGGCCCAAAAAATGCCTTTCGAAAGCAAACGGTTTGTTGACAGCTTGGAGGACGCACTCGCCCACCATCCATCAGACAGCCTAAAGGCACGGGCTGCATATCATCTGGCTGAGTTCTGGGCAAAGCAAGATACCAACAAGGCAAGGCCCTATCTGGAAAAGGGAAGGAAATTGGCCGGCAACTCGGTCTACATGCAAGCGAGCTATCAATATTATGTCGGTAAGTTTTATCTCTCAACCGATTCGGCCAAAAGCGAATTTGCATTCCTCAAGGCTGATTCGATCCTAGCAGTAAACCGCCTTACATTCAAGAATGCATATACCTTACGCGCAGCGATTTGGTACAACTATGGGGTATTGCGACAATTGAAAGATGACACGGAGGGGGTTATCAAAATATTTCTTGAAAAGGTTATTCCCTACACCCGTTTGGCGGGTTTGCAAAATGAATTACCCAGGATGTATTTAGCGGTCGGGCAGCTCTTTGATAATGAACTGGACTACGAGCGAGCCGGATTATATTTCGACCAATCGCTGGCGATGTTGGATACCGTGGATGTGGAACCTGAGCTGCAAGCGAACATCTACTCCGCGGCCGTAGGCAACTTGCTCTCACGGGAAAAGTTTGCCGAAGCGAGGAAGTACCAAAACCAGGTAAAGGAGTTGCTCCAAAACTATCGCGAAACACCCTATTACCTAGCCTATCTATTGAATGAAACCGCCTACTTCATCAAGCAAAAATTATACGACGACGCCTTACTTGTAATAAATCAGGGGATTGCGCTTTCCACACGCCTCGACGATTCGCTCCAGCGGGAATCCTTTCTTCACGAAAAATTCAAGGTGCTTTATTCGCTGGGACAATACCGGGAAGCAAAAGATATTTTGGTGGGCCTTGCGGAGTCTCCCGTTACCCCATTTATGGGTACTAAAATGATTTTTTATCAGAACTTAAGCGAGGTGTATGAAAAACTGGGCGATTTCGAACAAGCCTACCGATGGTTAAAGCCGTATAGCACCATCGCCGACAGTCTCAACCAGGCCCGTTTGAAGGAGAAGATCGTCCAGTTAGAGGCAAAATTCCAAAACGCGGAATCGAGACATGAAATTGCATCGCTAAAAGCACAAAAATCAGAAGCAGAATTGGAAGCAAAAAATAGCCGCCTATTCGCCTGGGTACTGGGGTTAAGCTGCTTTGTCCTCCTACTGGTCGCTACCTTTTCGATCATTTACTACCGCGAACAAAAGCAACTCGGCAAACAAATGGCAATCAACCATCAACAGCAGGTAAAGGAGCTGGAACAGCATCAGCAATTGGCCGTCACAAAGGCTATACTGGAGGGCGAAGAACGGGAGCGGCAGCGCGTTGCGCGTGACCTGCACGATGGCTTGGGCGGCATGCTTGCAGGCGTTAAGATCAACCTCTCGGGATGGGCAGCCAACAACCTCGAAGCACCGCAGCATAACTCGTTCTATAAAGTAATTAGCCAATTGGACAGCTCAGTAACCGAGCTCAGGAGAATCGCGCGGAATATGATGCCCGAAGCGCTCTTCAAATTCGGCCTTGAGACAGCACTGCGCGACTAATGTGAATTTTATACCACCGCTGGGATACACATCGATTTCCAACCGTTTGAATTGAGCAATACAAACTCACTTGCGTTTCAGATTACGGTTTATCGCATCGTGCAGGAACTGCTCTCCAACGCTGTCCGGCACGGAAAGGCGACCAATATTGTGGTACAATGCAGTCAGAGCGGCAGTGATTTTCTCATCGCTGTCGAAGACAATGGTATGGGTTTTGATAAAACGATAGGGAAACAGAAAAATGGAATCGGCCTTTCAAATATCAAGAGCCGCGTTTCCTATTACAAGGGTGAAATGGAGCTGATCACCTCACCCGGGGAAGGAACTACCGTTCATATTGAACTACATGACCATGAGGAAGGATACTATCCGGATCGTATTGGTGGATGATCATCCCGTTGTAATACAAGGCCTAAAGACAGCACTGGAAGAAGAGCCTAACTTCACGATTGTGAGCACTTTCTCTTCGGGCTTAGCGCTGCTATCTTTTTTGGAAAGCAACCCAGTAGACGTCATGTTGCTCGACATCATTTTGCCCGATGGTAATGGCGTGGATTTTTGCCTTGAAATCAAGCGTCTTTATCCCGATATCGTCGTGTTGATCTTGAGTAACCATGCCGAACGGAGCTTTATCGTGCAAGCGGTACAAAACGGGGCAAGCGGATACCTACTAAAAAACACTTCCCTTTTAGAGCTGACAACCTGTATACATGAAGCGATAGATGGCCAGGTGACATTCAGCGATGAAGTGAAGAAAATCATGGTCAGGCCCGCCGAGAGTAACATACAGGGAATACCCCAGCTCACCAAGCGCGAAAAGGAAATATTGAAATTGTTGGCCGACGGTAAAACGAGTGCTGCCATTGCCGATGAATTGCACATCAGCCCGCTCACCATCATCACCCACCGCCGTAACCTGATGCACAAATTTGATGTGAAGAACGTTGCAGAGCTGATCATGGCAGCAACACGAAACAACTACCTGTAATGAAACCCAGGCAGACAATCCCCATAGAAATATATCCAATTTTTATTAGGTTTGTTAGGTATTTATGACATTCACTCAACGCGCAATGAAATCTGCTCTTCTGTACACATGGATCCTTCTGCTTTCCTGCTCTTTCGGCCAAAAACAGCAGACTTGGCTGGCCCTCGGTGATTCCATTACTTACCTGAATGAGCATCCCGATGAAACCGGGCATCGCGTTAGCAAGGGATATATGACACTTATTACCGAAAAACGGCCGAATATTCAGTACGTTAATCAAGGGCATAACGGCTGGACAGCTGTAGGTATTGCCGAACAGATTGAGAAACTTGGGATTGAGAAAGCGGATTATTATACGGTTTTTCTGGGTACAAACGATTGGTGGGCGGGATTGCCTTTGGGTTCAACGGCCGACTTCCGTGGCAACACCGGCAGCGGTACGACAAGCGGCGCTTTCCGGATCATTGTCGATAAATTTCGCAGCTTAAATCCGGATGCGGAGATTGTCTTCATCACACCCATGCAACGATCGGACTTTGTATATATCAACGACTATAAAAACAATGCCTGGGGTTCTTATAAACCCAACAAAAACGGACAGACACTTGAAGCCTTTGCAGATACGATCCAAGCCATTGGCCTAAAGGAAGGGTTCAAAGTTGTCGATCTCTATCACCATCCCAAATTAAGACTTGAAAAGCTGGTGAAATTCAAATGGCTCAAAGATCCGGCTACGGGCAAATATCGCAAATATCGCTACCCTGCCTATACGGGAATCCCGTTCAATCCTGAAACGGATGAATATCCATATCCTGTAAAGGCGATTGATATGACATACGATGGACTGCACCCCTCGGATAAGGGTTATCGGGTTATCGCCGCGGAATTACTTCCCATACTAAGATAGCAAATTCCCTGTCTCAAGACACCCTTCCGCCGCCCCCTATCCGCCCCTGCGTCGCATATCCGCCGCTATATATACGCAAAATAAACGAAAAAGCGATACCTTAGCGATAGGATAGCGTATACATAGCGGCAAAAAGGCTGATGGGAGGGAATGGTTAATCTACTGCACCGAAGACTTTTTTCAGCAGCGAAGTAGTCCGGAATACCGGATTATTCCGGATGTTGCTTTCCTTTTCAGCAACCATCTTGAAGACACCATTGACCGTTTCCTGGGTCACATAGCTATTCAAGTCCGTTTCGATATCCTGACGGGTAATGCCATTGTATTTACTGATGATCTGCGCCCATACTTTATCTGCTCCAACTTTGCCAAGCGATCCTTCCACTTTGGGTTTGAAAGCTGTAAAAAGCTGTTCGGTTGTCTTTCCCTTTAGGTAATCCGTTGCGGCAGTGCTGTCGCCCAAGAGAATATTTTTTGCATCGTCAAACGTCATAGACGTAATAGCTTTGGCAAAGATGGGAGCGCCTTCCTGAACGGCATCCTCAGCAGCTCGGTTGAGCAGCAGCAGGCCCTGATCGGCTAAATTGCCTAACCCGATTCCGCGCAGTGTAGCATCCACCTTCCGGAGTTTTTCGGGAAGAAGAATTTTAACCAATTCATTTCTAAAAAACCCGTCTTCGGCACCCAGCTTAGCTATACCTTCTTTAACGCCAATGTTTAGTGCTTCTTTCAACGCGGTGGACATTTCACTGGTAGATATTCCGGTTAAATCCACATTTTTTTTGTTTTCAGCGCTTTTGTCGCCCTGACTTCCCTTTACCGCTTCTTTTAAGCTATCAAATATGCTTTGTGCTTGGGCAGAGGCAGAACTCAATGCACTTATAGCCAATCCGGCAAGAAAGATTATCCTAAAAATCATACGATGAGAATTTATGCAAACTTAGGTAAATTCTTTTATAGGCTACTACAGTCCCCTTTTCCCTTCGGCCCAATAGGGTTCAGTTTGGATATGCTTCCGGGGCACGCCCTTTTCCAACAAATAACCGCGCACCCGCTGAATAGACTTGGCTCTTCCTGTAAGATAGAAACCTACCTTGTCCCCGTATATATCCTGCCAAGATTCTAATACCTCCAAGGCCCGTTTAGCGGGAAAATCCATGGATGCGCGGACAACCGTGGTTCGATCATCCGTGCCAATTTCCCATGAAATATTTTCGGGTGCAAATTCCAATAAGCCTTTAAATTGACTACCGCTGCGCTCGCACTCATTTGCAATGCAGTGGGCCAAGCCAACGGATGTCTCATCACCGAAAACCAAGTGTACTGGAAATTCGCTCCGGTATGCTAATTTACCTCCGGGACCAATTAATTTGAGCTGCTGCCCTTCTTCCAAGGCTTCCGCCCACATGCTCCCGATCCCGCGGCCATGCAAGTAAAAAATCACCTCACAGGCTTTCTGTTTTGTATCAAAAACCGACGGTGTATAATGTCGATAATCCGTATCGGTTACCCGAAATTCAACAACTTGACCCGGCGTAAAAGCAATCGATTTTATATCTCCTTCAAAGCGGACTTTCTTTAACGATTCATTCAAATAGGTAACATCTGTTACCGTTACCGCATGATAATATTTGCTGGACAGTTTTTCAAGGGTATCTCCAAGCCATTTCGGAACACTGGGCATAACTTATCTTTTTTCCGTTATTAAGAATAATTCTTAATAGAGCAAAGGTAGTTGATTCAACCTTATTTCCAAATTAATTGAATAAGTTGCCATTTCTTTGATTTTCTGGTAGTACTCCACGATCGGTTCCTCTTTCGCCTGACGAGATTTAAGATTTCAGGGACCAAACCGGTTTACAGCAATTTCATCACAAGTACAAACAAAATTAAGGGTTGCGGTGTTTTTTCTGTGAAATCAGTTTATTTTCATGTACATGCGCCAGTCTATGAAACAATTATATACCAGTGACACCTCTCCACAATTGCACCCGCAATCCTTTAAACCTTCCTCGCCCTTCTTTCTGAAAGAGATACAGGACTTCGATACAGATTTCAAAACCCACCCGATTGAGAGGGCATTGATAAGAACCGAACAAAAGTATAAGGCCCTGTTTGACTCCATCGATGAGGGATTCTGCATTATCGAAGTGATTTTTGATCCGAATGAACGGCCTGTGGACTATCGCTTCCTTGAGGTCAATGCCGCATTTGAACGGCAAACAGGTATCGTAAATCCAACCGGACGGTGCATGCGTGAAATTGCCCCTTTGCATGAAGAGCATTGGTTTGAAATCTATGGAAAGGTTGCAGCAACGGGTGAACCGGTACGTTTTGAAAACCAAGCAAAACAACTCAATCACTGGTATGAAGTGTATGCATTCCGCACAGGCGATCCGGAACAGCGGCAAGTAGCGATCCTATTTAAGGATATAGACGGTCGAAAAACTGTTGATCAATTGAAGGACGATTTTATCAGCATCGCCAGCCACGAACTGCGTACTCCGCTCACCGGTATTAAAGGTTATACGGACCTGCTAAAACGGCAATTACAAAAACCAACTCCAAATGGAGATTTGCTTACGTTGGTCAATAAGTTGAACAAACAGGTAAACCGGCTCGCCAATCTTGTAAATAATCTTTTGGAAACCACCAATTTATCTCGCGGGGAACTTGTCCTCACTAAAAAATGGTTTGATCTCAATGAACTGATCGTAGCCTGCATTTCCCAGTTGCACCCCATTGCGCCCAAACGTACACTGACCTTAAAACTGACAAGTGTGCCGCCGATTCTGGCTGATCAAAAACGTATTGCTCAGGTATTGACCAACATCATTTCCAATGCCATTAAATATACAGAAACTGAAGGAGCCATTGTGGTCAGCACAGCGAAAGAGAGTACCGATTCTGTAAAAGTTACCGTACACAACATGGGAGTGGGTATTTACCACAAATATGTGGGAAAAGTATTTGATCGTTTCTTTCGGATCAGCAATACCGAAATGCCTAATCATTCCGGTATGGGGCTGGGACTTTACATCTGTGCCGAAATCATTAAACGTCACAACGGCAGCATCGCATTGGAGAGTACTTCAACTAGCGAAGTGATTTTTTCCTTTACACTTCCCTGCAAAGCCACAACTCACTGCACACCAATATAAAAGCAGAACACTTCAATAACCCTACACTAAAAGTTTAAAAAAAACATCAAAATTAGCGGCTATACCAAAACTTTGGCATCGTTTTCGCTAATGATGGATAGGTTTAGGTTGATAGCCCCTAACCCCATTGGGGCGGCCGTCCCGGTTTATGCCGGGACGGTTTTTTTATGCCCTCTATTTCCCTTACCTTCGTACCGACATATTTCCAAGTAACATCCGTCCATGAAAAAGATAATGCTAATTTTACTGACGATGTGCGCTATTTGGGGCGCCAACGCACAGGATGAAGCCCGATTACTACGTTTCCCCACCGTACACGGTGATCAGGTAGCCTTTACTTACGCCGGCGACCTGTACATTGTACCGGCAAGCGGAGGCGTAGCGCGGCGCATAACCAGCCATCTAGGGCACGAACTGTTCCCCCGTTTCAGTCACGATGGTAAGTACATTGCTTTTACCGGACAATACGATGGCAATACAGAAGTTTTTATCATTCCGGCAACGGGAGGAATACCTAAGCGGATTACCTATACACCTACGCTCAGCCGTGACGACCTAGCGGATCGTATGGGCCCTAATAACATTGTGATGGGATGGACACCGGATGACCAACATGTCATTTATCGGGGCCGTGGCACCTCATTCAATCCCTTTAAGGGCAAACTGTATTTAGCCCCCTTGAATGGCGATCTCAGCCTGGAATTACCTTTTTCGGTTGCATCCTGGGCCTCCTACAATGCAGATGCGTCTAAGCTCGCCATGAATCGCGTGTTCCGTGAATTCAGGACGTGGAAATACTATCGTGGAGGAATGGCCGATGACATCTGGCTGGTTGATCCCAAGTCTGGTGACACAGAGAATGTGACCAACCATCCCGCCCAAGATGTATTTCCAATGTATTATCAGGACAAAATCTACTTTGTGAGCGACCGTGATCGTACAGCGAACCTTTTTGTATACGATACCCAAAGCAAACAGACGCAAAAAGTAACCAATTTCACCGAGTACGACGTCAAATTCCCTTCTTTGGGAGATCACGCCATTGTATTTGAAAACGGTGGTTATATTTATCACCATGACCTAATAAGCGGACAAACTCAAAAACTCCGTATTATCATCGCCGAAGATTTTGCATCAGGCCGGAACAGACAGGTTGATGCGTCCACATTTGTATACAGTGCTGATATTTCTCCCGATGGCAAGCGGGCAGTATTCGGTGCAAGAGGAGATGTCTTTACCGTACCAGCCAAAACAGGTGTTACCCGAAACCTGACACAAAGCAGTGGGGCACACGACCGTAATGTAGGTTGGAGCCCCGATGGACAATGGATCAGCTATATTTCAGACCGGACGGGAGAAGATGAGCTATACATCCAGAAACAAGACTGCACAGAACCTGCCCTCCAATTAACCAAAGGAGGGGGTGCCTATAAATTCAACCCGGTCTGGAGCCCTGACAGCAAAAAACTGCTTTACGGCGACCGCAACCAGGATCTCTATGTGGTGGAAATCCCGTCGGGTGCTAAACAGCTGGTAACGCATTGCGATGACGGCACCATAACCTCGTACACGTTCGGTCCGGATAGTAAATGGATTGCCTATTCGTTACCCGGTAAAGCACGTGAGTTTACGGTTATCAACCTATACCACCTCGATACAAAACGCATCATCCAGGTCACCGATACATGGTACAATAGCAGCCAACCTGAATTCAGCCCAGATGGCAAGCTACTTTATTTTGTTTCGGAGCGCGACTTTAACCCTACCTACGGAAGCACCGAGTGGAACCATGTATACAACAATATGAGTCGCCCGTACCTTGTCCGGTTAAACACCGCTACCAAGTCACCTTTTGCTGAAGAAAGCGACGAAGTAACCACCTCGTCAGTCTACCCGGAAGAAGAGCGCACCCAAAAAGACGATTCAAAAAAAGAAACCCAAAACGAAATCACCATCACGGTAGATGAAGAAGGGCTAGCAGACCGTATTGAAAGCCTACCTGTATCTCCCGGCTCTTATTTTGGCCTCGTTGCCACGACAGATGGACTGTATTACACCGGAGGAAGCCAGGGAAACCGTAGCTTTAAATTTTTCAGCCTCGCTGACAAAAAGGAAACCGAAATCGGAAATTTCAGTGGCTATGCAACCAGCCCGGATCGGAAGAAGATATTGATTCGAAGCGACGGGGATTTTTTCATCGAAGATTTGGGTAAATCTAAAATAAGCGCTCCCTCCAACAAAGTAAATATGGCGGGCATGAAAGTGACCGTAGATCTGAAAGCAGAATGGAAGCAAATCTATGATGAGAGCTGGCGACAGATGCGGGACTATTTTTATGACCCCGATATGCATGGAGTTGACTGGAAGGCGATGCATGATAAGTATGCACCCCTATTGCCGTATGTCAACCACCGTGATGACCTCACTTACCTCATAGGTGAATTAATCGGTGAACTCAATGTAGGCCATGCTTATGTGAACAGCGGGGACCGTCCCTCCCCCGAACGCATCCCTATGGGATTACTGGGGGCCATTTTCAGCCGCGATCCAAGTGGTTATTATCGGATAGATAGTATCCTCTCGGGCCAAAGCTGGAACACTACGCTGGCATCCCCGCTACGAGCGCCGGGAGTAGCAGCCAAGAGGGGTGAGTACATTACGGCAATCAACGGTACCTCGATGAAAGACGTAGAGAATCTTTACCAAACGCTGATTGGAAAAGCAGGTCAGCTGGTGGAAATCGAAATCAATGGTTCACCAACCGCAAAGGGTGCCCGGAAAGTCCTGGTAAAGCCGATAGCCGACGAATCGGCTCTCTATTATCACGAGTGGGTGCAGCAAAACATCGCCAAGGTAACGGCGGCCAGTAACGGCCGGATTGGTTACATACATATACCCGATATGGGACCGGACGGACTTAACCAATTTGCCCGTTATTTCTACCCTCAACTTGACAAGGAAGCGCTCATCATTGACGACCGCGGCAATGGCGGCGGCAATGTCTCGCCAATGATTATCGAACGGTTGATCCGCAAACCAGGTTTAGGTACTATGCGTCGTAACAATAAAACGGCCTCCATCAAACCCGATGCTCATGTAGGTCCAAAAGTGTGTCTTATTGATCAGTACTCGGCGTCTGACGGAGATTTGTTCCCCTGGCAGTTCCGCTATTACGGCATCGGACCTTTAATTGGACAACGCACCTGGGGCGGCGTCGTTGGTATCAGCGGAACGCTCCCCTTCATCGATGGTGGAGATATGCGCAAACCTGAATTTGCACACTTCGCAGCAGATGGCTCTTCTTTCATTATTGAAGGTGAAGGCGTACATCCGGATATCGAAGTAACGAACGATCCGCATGACGAATATCAGCAAAACGATGCCCAACTAGCCCGTGGAGTAGCGGTACTTCTCGAAAAATTGGCGGACGGCAGTGCCATAGGTGTACCGAAAATACCGGCATTTCCAGATAAATCAAAATAAGGATATCTGTGCGATAATTTAAACGGAGCATCCCACATTTTACTAAATTTGCGGAACGCAGTAGCCAATGGAAGATTCTTTACGAAAAGAGACGATACCAGCGAGTTATTTTCTACCTCATATCAAAGATCCGATTACCCGGGCTTTGGCTATCACTTATTTATTAAGCGTATCATTAACGATTCTTAAAATAATCGTTATTCTTCCTCATTTCTCGAACGACGCGCTCCGTATTGTTGTCTTTGCCGTAGTCTCGGCGGCAGCTGTCTTTCTCTGTGCGAGGGCGGCGAAGACCCCCCTCCTGATAAGACGGTATTACCACTTTGGCCTGATGGTTTACGTTGGCTACCTGGCTATCAGTATATTTTTGCTTAGCAAAGGAATCAATATTTCAACCTTACAGGAGTTTTATCTTGTGATTATCTGGGCATTCTTCGGGCTCGGAATACGTTGGGGCATTTTATATGCGGGGTTAACAATCGGGATGGCCGTGGTCTTTCTGGTCTATTCCAATCAGGCCCTCACAACCATTTATCTCTTACCGCCGAATATTCCGTTTTGGACGGCTATCTTTGTTGTTGTCACTAATTTTGTATTGGCTATTTTTAGCCTTTATGCCTATCAGCGAGCCATCGTAAAAACCTCCGAGGAAAAAACAGCGTTAAATAAGCAGCTAAATAAACTGCTTGACGCCAAAACGGATTTTCTGTCTACGATGTCACATGAATTGCGTACCCCATTAAATTCAGTGATCGGCATTACTAATCTCCTCATCGATGCAAACCGGGATACGTCACAGAATGAAGATTTAAGAAACCTACGCTTCTCTGCGGAAAGCCTGCTGCTGCTCATCAATGATATCCTAGACTTTCAGAAAATGGATTCCCACAAGCTGGAGCTGGAATTAATCCCTTTTAATCTGTCCGATTTACTGGAAGACGCCTGCGGAAGCCTGAGAACCAAGGCTTCGGAAAAGAATCTCTTTTTTGAAGTCCATAGTGACCCACGGCTATTAACCTTTGAGGCAATCGGAGATCCTACACGATTGACCCAGATACTGTTCAATCTAGCCAGCAATGCGATTAAGTTTACCGAAACCGGGGGGGTTAAGGTTTCTTGCCAACTTATAAACGATTACGACGATAAGGCCACTGTACATTTTTCGATTGAAGACACCGGCATTGGAATAGCCGCCGATCAGCAGGCGGTCATATTTGAACCTTTTATCCAGGCATCCAGAAATATTTCGCGAAAATTTGGGGGAACCGGATTGGGACTGTCCATCGCAAAACACTTGGTTAACCTTCATGGAGGCACCATTCACCTGAAAAGCACACAAAATGTAGGATCGGTATTCTATTTTGATATTACTTATAAAAAATACCACCGACATTTAACCTCCCAGCCCCCCAGTTCGACATCAAGTAACCGCGTAATCAGCAAGGAAAGTTTAAAGGGCCTTCGCGTCCTCCTGGCAGAGGATAATCAAATGAGCGTCCTGTTTATGCGGAAGTTATTCGCAAAATGGGAGATTGAACCGGATATCGCGATGAACGGCCAGGAAACCATTGATAAGCTCGACCAAGAAGCTTATGATGTTATTTTGATGGATCTGCACATGCCTGTGATGAACGGCATCGAAGCAACCCAGCACATACGCTCTATGGAAAATCCCTTAAAATCCAAAGTTTACATCCTTGCATTAACGGCTTCGGTTTCCGATGACATCATTGCAAACATCAAAGCACTTGGATTTGACGACTACCTTGGTAAACCTTTCCGCCCGAATGACCTACACCACAAACTCGAAAAAATACTCCGAAAGTAATATATCTCAGCAGAGATATCAATTTTTTTGTTTTTTTAACCAAAAACAAAAAAAGATCCTAAAATAATATCGATTCATTTAATAATTTATCATTATATTGATAAATTATATGATTATTTATAATAAAATATATTATTTTAGTGAAAAAATACACTTATTAAAATAAAAACATGATATTTAATGATAAATGATCATTTTTTTAAACATTACATACCAAATTCAACCAATTGGGATGAAATGTGCGATTCAAAATCCATCAGAAAGCCCTATTTATCCGTTTTTTCCAACCTACAGCAACTGAATATTGACACATTGATCAGCAAACACAATATTGCGAGTGAATTGTTTATGAATCAGGGCATCACATTCACTGTGTATAACAATGAAGAAGGAATCGAGCGAATATTTCCATTTGATATCATCCCTCGAATCATCACCGGAAGCGAATGGGAGCAAATTGAACGCGGTATTGCCCAACGGCTAAAGGCGTTGAACCTATTTATTAAAGATATTTATAATGAACAACAGGTCATTCATGACGGAATTATCCCCGCAAGTCTCATTGCTACATGTCCGCATTACAAACGTGAAATTTTCGGAATTAAAGTGCCTCATGACATCTACGTCCACATCTCGGGAATCGACCTGATCCGTGGAAACGATGGCAAATTTTACGTATTGGAGGATAACCTCCGGACGCCATCGGGTGTAAGCTATATGTTGGAAAACCGCGAGGTAACCAAACGGATTTTTCCAGACATGTTAGCTGCGAATAACGTTCGGCGGATCAGCAGTTATCCGGTTATCCTGCATGAAATATTACTGGAACTGGCTTCTACGCAGATATCCAATCCCCGTGTTGTGTTGCTTACACCCGGGATATACAATTCGGCTTATTACGAACATTCCTTTCTAGCCCGCCAAATGGGCATCGACCTCGCAGAAGGGAGAGACCTAGTCGTTGAAAATCACAAAGTTTACATGAAAACAACGAAGGGATTAGAACAGGTACACGTCATTTACCGACGTATAGACGACGAATACCTAGATCCATTGGTGTTCCTCAAAAACAGCGCGATCGGCGTTCCTGGCCTCATCGGTGCATACCGAAAAGGTAATGTTGCCATCGTCAACGCAGTGGGCAATGGGGTAGCAGACGACAAAGCTGTTTACACATACGTGCCTGAATTGATCAAGTATTACCTGCACGAAACCCCCATTCTTGAAAACGTGCCGACTTACCAATTGAGTGATCCCGATGCCCGGAAATATGTCATGGAAAACCATCAAAATATGGTCATTAAAGCACCAACCAGTCCGGAGGATACGGGATGGTTATGGGCAATACCATTACGGAAAAGGACTGGTTGAAAGCCAAGGTTATTATTGAAAACAATCCAAGAAATTATATCGCCCAGCCGATCGTCGCTCTTTCCACCGTTCCCTGTTTCATCGATGGCAAAGTTGTGCCCCGTCATGTGGACCTAAGACCTTATGCGTTGTGTGGCCCTAAGGGTATACAGCTTGTACCCGGCGGGCTCACCCGTGTAGCACTCAAAGAAGGGTCGTTGGTAGTTAACTCCTCCCAGGGCGGAGGCAGTAAGGACACATGGGTTATTGACGATCCGGATTATCTAACATAATTATACACATGCTTAGTAGAATAGCTGATTCTCTCTTTTGGTTGAACCGATACATGGAACGTACCCAAAGCATTCTGAGGGTGGTTCATAGTCATTATATCATTTCCTTAGATAACGATACCATCGGAAGCACAACCTGGAAACCCATTTTAGAAATTTTTGCTCAATTGCCCGACGCTGAGATTGCACAAATTGAAAAGTTGCCGGGGGCTGTTTTAAAAAAAATTATTATCGACAACAACAATCCCAATTCGATCAAGACCATTGTGGCAAAGGCAAGGGAGAATGCACGCGGCGTGCAAAATCACATCACCAAGGAACTTTGGGAAGCAGTTAATTCGATGTATCACCTAACCAATAAGTCACAACTCAGTTCAAAACTCTCCGGCCCTGATGCCCTGGAAGCAGTTGACCAATTTATGCGCCAAAGTGTGCTTTACGCCGGTATTGCAGACATCACTATGCAACGAGGTACCGGGTGGGATTTTATGAAGTTAGGCAAATACATCGAGCGTAGCATGGAGACCATTGTGATTACCGATAAGCAGTGTCAACTATTTGGGTACGATCTTCAGCAGGAACGCGATGTTGCGCATTGGCGATTTTTGCTGATGTCCCTGGCCGGATATGAAGTATACTTAAAAACGTACCGGTCATTCAAACATAACAACAGCATCCTGCACCAGATGCTGCTCAATGAAGATTATCCCCATTCTGTTATCTTTTCCCTAACCCGAATCGATCGCTATTTACGCGATGTGACCAAAGAAAACGAAACTCCCGAAAAGCAGGCATTAATCCGTACTTTTGGCCGGTTATACAGCAAGATGAAATACATGGAACCAAAAAGTTTGGAGACTATGGATCTACAAGCCTTCTTCAAGGAGTTGCGCAACGATCTATTAACCGTCCACAATCAGCTGGAAAAAGTATTTTTCTCGTATTAGCAAGTTGAAACCATCCAATGGCAATATTTAAAATCCACCATATAACCAACTATCAGTATGACAGCCCGGTCGTAGACAGTGTCAACGAAATAAAGGTCTTTCCGTATTCCTGCCCCGAACAAGAAGTACTGCAAATGGAACTGAATATATCCTTTTCGCCAGACGTGCAGTTATTCCAGGATTACTGGGGCAACCGATGTGGTTTGTTTTCGTTACTCATTCCCCACAAGACGCTTGCCATCGAAAGCAAAGCTGTTATACGAACTACCCAGTCCAATCAATTAAAAATTGATTTTCACAGTGATTTCCAACAATTGCAGGAGGAAAAACGCAATAACCTATCGTTGATTGAACTATCCTATTTTGAGCCCGTTAAAAACCAGGAAACTATTGATAAAATAGCAATGCAGTTGACGGAAAATACCAACAGCGTGGCAATGCTCGTGGAACAATGCTGCGAATATATTTTTAAACGATTCAAATATGTAAAAGGCATTACAACCATCGAAACCACGGTAGACGAGATATTGGATCACCAATCCGGCGTTTGTCAAGATTTTGCGCACCTCATGTTACAAATATTGCGTACCATCGGTGTTCCGAGCCGTTATGTAAGCGGGTATATCTGTCCCAATAAAAATGGTATGCGCGGAGAAGGTGCCACCCATGCCTGGGTGGAAGCCTATATTCCAGGTTATGGATGGGCAGGCATCGATCCCACAAACAATGTATGGGTAACCAACACACACGTTAAACTTGCCATCGGCCGGGATTTTAATGATTGCAGCCCCGTAAAAGGGACATTCAGAGGGAATGCCGAACAACATTTGTCCGTATATGTATCGGTAGGTTATGAAGACGGTCACGTCTTTGAGGGTACCAACGACGTAAAACAGGAAGCGATGTTTCCGTTTTCACATGCGATCGAAGCTTCGGATCACATCAGCACCCAACAGCAGTAATTCTTACACCAATCCGGTTATCCAAGCCGGATATATCCCCAGTAATAACGTGGCGAGGATAGCCACCACCAATACGGTTTTGTAATATCCGTTCACCACTAGCTGGTCTCGATCAAGCGGTCGGAAATACATCGCCACAATAACGCGGAAATAGTAGAAAATACCTATTGCTGCGTTCAAAACTGCCAAAACGACCAATAAAATCTGGTAATCAGCCAATACCCCTGAAAACATCATAAATTTGCCGATAAAACCAGCCGTGAGCGGAATCCCTGCCAACGACAGCATAGCGACCGTAAGCGCTAAAGAAAGGTATGGGTTCTTCTTAGCGAGGCCATTGAATGCCTCAAAATGATCGCTCCCCGTAGCTCGCTTAACCAAGATGAGGGTACCGAAAGCGACAACAGATGCCAGCGAGTAAGCCGCCGCATATATCAATACCGCTTCTGAGGAAGAGGGACCGACCGCTACGATGGCAAAAAGCATATACCCGGCATGTGAAATGCTCGAATAGGCCAGCATACGTTTAAAACTTGACTGTACAAGCGCTGTGATGTTTCCAATGAACAACGTAACGACCGTCATGACCAGCAATGCTGGCATCCAAAAGTCCTGTAACGGAACGAAGCAGAAATAAAACAACCGAAGAAAGCCGGCAAATGCGGCCGTCTTAACGACCGTAATCATAAACGTCGTAATCAGTATGGGTGCGCCGTCGTAAACATCGGGTGCCCAGAAATGAAAAGGAGCTGCGCCCACCTTAAAAGCCAGCCCTACCAGTAGCAATAAGATGCCACCGTAGAAGAGCGGAGAAACTGCTTGGGGATTGGATACCACGTAATCCTTGATTTCCGCTAGGTCAAAAGAACCGCTTGCACCATACAGCAACGCCACACCAAACAGCAAAAACCCGGTAGAAAATGCCCCCATCAAGAAATACTTCAACGCTGCCTCGTTGGATGCAAAATCTTTCTTCCGGATACCTGCAAGGATATACAGCGCTACCGACATGATTTCTATCCCGATGAACAACATGGCTAGGTTGTGGAAGGACGTCACCAATAATGCTCCGGTCAGGGAGAAAAGAATTAGTGCATAATATTCCGCAATATGTGTGCTTCCTGCATCAAAATAGTTTTTTGACAACAATAAAACCAGTATCGTCAACAACACACACAATACCGAAAACGCAATCGCATAATGGTCAAAAAGCACCATTCCACTGTATAAAGGCACAGCTTGTCCTTCCCATTGGATCACAAACAGCACCAGGGTGCTTACCAATCCCAATAAAGATACCGGCAGCAGTGCATTCCGGGCCTTGAATAATCCCAAATACAGCACCAATATGGCCAATAAAGACAGCGTAATGATTGCACTCATATTTTGTTTATCTTAACTTCCGTCCGGTTTAACAACCGTAGGACTGATTATGCTTACTAGTTATTAATCAAACTTACCTTTCCAATCAACTCCGTAACGGCGGCTTCGGAGATATGCAATAGCGGCTTGGGATATATTCCGATACCGATTACCAACACTGCAATAATTGCCAATACCAACCACTCTGTCCCCCTCACGTCTGCAAAATCCGAAGTCTTTGCATTTGCGTCTCCAAGCATCACTTTCTGATACATCCGTAGTAAATAAACCGCACCCAATATCAACGTAAGCCCTCCGAAAACCGAATACCAAATACCATACTGATATATCCCCATCAACAACAAAAATTCTCCGACGAACCCGTTGGTCAACGGTAATCCTACAGCTCCCATTACAATTACCAAAAAAAGGATGGCGAGGGCAGGTGCAGCCTTGGCAATTCCTCCCATGTCGCTCATCTCACGCGTACCCAACCTTCTGGTAACGATATCCAGCACAAAAAACAACCCTACTACGCTGATGCCGTGATTAACCATCTGGATCATTGCTCCCTGCACACCTTGTACATTCCAGGCAAAAATCCCGGCACCAATAAGCCCCACGTGTGCAATCGAAGAATAAGCTACCAAACGCTTTACGTCCTGTTGTTTAAATGCGATGATGGAACCATACACGACACCAATTATACAAAGTACCAGGGCCAGGTGCCCATACGCCGCAAAACCCAGGGGAGCAACCGGAATTAACCAACGGATTAACCCATATACTCCCATTTTAAGCATAATACCTGCCAGCAACATGGTACCAGCGGTTGGCGCCTCCGTATAGGTATCTGGCTGCCAGGTATGGAATGGGAAAATGGGCATCTTGATGGCAAATGCAAGGAAAAACGCCCAAAAAATCCAACGCTGCGTACTCGAATCCAATGCAAGTTGATAAAATGAAGTCAACTCGTAATCACCCGACGGCACCTGAAGGTGTAAGTAGATGATGGCAATCAGCATCAATAAGCTTCCCAAAAACGTGTAGATAAAGAATTTAAGGTTTACACGGATCCGGTTCTCTCCGCCCCACAGGGCACAGATGAAGTAAATCGGTATCAACGCGATCTCCCATCCTACATAAAATGCAAAAGCATCCAGGGCCGTAAAAACCAGTAACAAGCCGGCCTGCATAAATAATACAAGTGCATAAAAGCCGCCTTTATAATCATAGCTGAATGCCGATAGAATAATCAACGGAACCAACCCATTGGTCAGCAATACCAACGGCAAACTAATGCCGTCGATACCGATATGGAAATGGATACCCAAAGCAGGTATCCACGCGAATTGCTGTTCAAATTGGATACTGGCATCGGGCACAAAACCCGATAAAAACGGGATCGTCAGTCCGAGTGACACCAAAGATACCAGCAACGCCAACTGCCGTGCGGCCTTTGCCTGTTTTACAAAAGCGAGCGCGATTGCTCCAAGGACCGGAAGTAATAAAAGTATAAATAGATTGTCCATGTACGCGATATAACTTCGTCTCGATTAACCGTTAAAAACACCGTAGGCCAACAGCGCCACCACCGCAATGACCATCATAAAAATATAGAATCCTACATTGCCACTTTGCAGCAAACGGATTCCCTTGCCCGATTCGCCTGTAGCACTTCCAAGCCCATTGACCACCCCGTCAATTCCTCCCCGGTCTACCTTACGGTAGAAAAATACGGACAGTGCATTCAACGGACGTACGATCAAGGTATCATATAACTCGTCAACATAAAATTTGCGGTATGATAGGCGAGACAAGCCACTGCGGGGTACATCATCCGCAACCGGTACCACTGCTTTTGATACATACTGACGATAGGCTACTACAGCCATCACGATGGCCGCCAACGCAGAAATACCCATCAACACATATTCGGTACTATGTTCCAGATGAGCCTCTCCCACTTTTTCAACGCTTTCTGCAAATACCGGAGCCAGGAAGTTGGCCAGTGCATGTTGCCCGCCCAAAGCAGCCGGTACATTCAGGAAGCCTCCAAGGGCTGCCAATACCGCCAACACCACCAAGGGAACCGTCATCGTTGGAGGCGATTCATGCAGGTGACTCGCCTGCGCAGAAGTTCCCCTGAATTGGCCGAAAAAAGTAAGAAATAGCATCCGGAACATATAAAAGGCCGTAAACAGTGCCCCCATGAAACCAAGCACCCACAGCACCTTGCTGTGTGCAAAGGCATGGGCCAGGATTTCGTCCTTTGAAAAAAAGCCTGAAAGCGGCGGGATACCGGCAATGGCAACGGTACCGATCAGCATGGTCAGGTACGTCACCGGCAGGTGCTTTTTCAGTCCACCCATATTCCGCATATCCTGTTCATCACTCATTGCATGGATGACTGAACCAGCGCCCAGGAACAACAATGCCTTGAAAAATGCATGGGTAATTACATGGAAAAACGCACCGGTAAACGCGCCAACCCCGAGCCCCAGAAACATGTAACCCAATTGAGACACCGTAGAATATGCCAATACCTTCTTGATGTCATTCTGTGTGACAGCAATAGCCGCTGCCAGCAAAGCCGTACAGATGCCAATGGCGGCCACTATCTGTAAGGTAATCGGCGACAAGGTAAAGAGGATATTAGAACGGGCAATCATGTAGATACCTGCCGTCACCATGGTTGCCGCGTGGATCAATGCAGACACCGGAGTCGGACCTGCCATTGCATCGGGCAACCACGTAAATAACGGAATCTGCGCGGATTTTCCCGTTGCAGCAACAAACAGCAGGAGCGTAATCAGCAGGAGCGTGGTATCGCCCATAGTCATATTGGCTGCCTGCGGAAATATCCCGGCAAATTCAAACGTACCGAACGTGGCAAATATCGCAAACACCGCAATGAGGAATCCCAAATCACCGATGCGGTTCATCACAAATGCTTTCTTGGCTGCGCTGGCATACGATGAGTTTTTAAACCAAAATCCGATCAGGAGATAGGAGCAAAGGCCCACACCTTCCCAACCGATAAACATCACGATGTAATTGGAACCCAATACCAATAGCAGCATGAAGAAAATGAACAGGTTAAGGTAGGCGAAGAATTTGGCAAACCCCGCATCGTGCTGCATGTATCCGATGGAATACACGTGAATCAGGAAACCGATGCCGGTAACAATAAGCAGCATGACGGCACTCAATGGGTCTACCAGAAAAGAGAGTGAAACCTGGGCGCTACCCGCACCGATCCAGTCAAAAACCGGCTGCGTAAATGTTGCGCTCTCTCCAGCTTGCCTTAAGGTATAAATGGTGGAAAACACGCCACAGCTCAACAGGAACGAAATTAATACAACGCCGCACCCGACAACACCGACCAATGACTTTGGCAACACATTCCTACCAAGTCCATTGACCAAAAACCCGACCAATGGCAGCAATGGAATCAACCAAATTAAATCTATCATGCTATTTAGTAGTTCAAATCTTCAAATTCAACAATTCCGTCATCACATTAGCCCCGCAGCCGATTCAATGCATTGATATCAACCGATCGTGTATTGCGATAAACCATCACAATAATGGCTAAGCCAACCGCCACTTCCGCCGCAGCCAATGCCATAATGAAAAACACGAACACTTGTCCCGATGGATCACCGCTATGCGCGGAAAAAGCCGTCAATAGCAAATTCACCGAATTAAGCATTAATTCGATAGACATCATGATAATGATGACATTACGGCGAATCAGCACGCCAATGACTCCAATGGTAAAAATTAGACTGCAAAACAGGATATAGTGATTAAGCGGAACACCCTGTATTTCTTGTACGATAGTCTCCATTTACGCGTTTTTTGGATCGTTTTTAGCCAATAATACCGCACCTACCATAGCGGTCAACAATAAAATTGAGGAAATTTCGAATGGAAGTAAAAATTCACTGAACAGCACTTTTCCGAGATTGCCCACCAGGCCAATCTCTGTATTTTCCACGATATCCACACCGGTAGCCTGGAGCACCCGGAAGGAGCCTGCCAACGTTACCAACAAGCACATCCCGGCGATCACTCCCATCACTTTCACCAAATTGGATTTAAGTGGTTCCGTATCCTTGTTCAGGTTAAGCAACATCAGTACGAATAGGAAAAGTACCATGATTGCACCCATGTACACAATGAAATTGACGATCGCAAGAAATTGGGCATTCAACAGAATATAATGTATGGTAAAGGTGAAAAAAGTAATGACCAAGTATAATACGCTGTGTACCGGATTTTTGGCAAAGATGGTCATCAGCGCAAAAAAAATCGACAGAAAGGCTACAAAATAAAAAATACTCATCAGGCTATCGTTTCTTGCTCCTTTTTATAATCAAACCGGGGTTCCACCAATTTGTCTTTGCCATAAATAAAGTCCTTACGCAATTGCTCCGGCGGCACATGTGAGCCATCCAAGAAAATAGCTTCCTTGGGGCAGGCTTCCTCGCAAAGTCCGCAAAATATACAGCGCAACATATTGATTTCATATACCGCTGCATATTTCTCCTCGCGGTAAAGGTGTTCTTCCCCTTTTTGCCGTTCTGCGGAAATCATGGTAATGGCCTCTGCAGGACAGGAGAGTGCACACAGCCCACATGCGGTACACCGTTCGCGTCCTTCCTCGTCACGTTTAAGTGAATGTTGGCCACGGAAGTTCTTAGAATACGGACGCTGCACTTCCGGATACTTATACGTAGCCTTGGGTTGGAAAAAATACTTGATTGTAATGCTGAGCCCCCGGGCAATAGCGGGTAAATACATCCGCTCCCAAAAATTCATGGGCTTTTGCTCCAACACTTTTTTCCGATTACTGAGTGATTGCATAGTCTCTTCCCCCAATCCAAATTAAAAATAGGTGTCTTTTACAATGGTTACGATACCCGTCAACACGATATTAGCCACCGCCAAAGGTATTAAAATCTTCCATCCCAACCGCATCAATTGATCATACCGGAAACGGGGAACTGTCCATCGGATCCACATGAAGAAAAAGATGAAAGCAAGAATTTTCGCAAAGAACACCAACACGCCAATGATGGTAATCCAATTCTGGGATAGCCCCAGGTCATACATAAATGGAAAATTATATCCGCCAAAGTACAAAGCGGCCATCAGCGATGATGACACAAACATATTAATATACTCGGCAAACATATAAAAGGCCAGCTTCATGGAAGAGTATTCCACGTTATACCCCCCTATCAACTCCGTTTCGCACTCTGCGAGGTCAAAAGGCACCCGGTTACATTCGGCAAATGCACAGACGATAAAAATCAGAAAGCCGAGCGGTTGTACCCATATATTCCAGTTGACAAATCCTTCCTGCTGGGCAACGATTTCCTTCAACGAAAGCGTGCCGGTTACCATCAGTAGGGCAATCAGGGAAAGCCCCATGCCAATTTCGTAACTGATACTCTGCGAAGCGGCACGCACGGCTCCCATCAAAGCATATTTGTTGTTCGAAGCCCATCCACCAATCATAATACCGTATACACCCAATGCCACCACGCCAAATATATAAAGGACCCCCACGTTGATATCGGCAACCTGCAAGGTGATCACTCTGTCACCGATGGTCAGCTCCTGCCCCCAGGGTATCACCGCACTACTGATGCACGCGGTAAACATCGCAATGGTGGGGCCGGCGATAAAAAGAGCCTTATGTGCTCCTGCAGGAATGATTTCCTCCTTAAAGAAAAACTTGCCCCCGTCGGCCAGTGGTTGCAGCAGGCCGAAAGGGCCCGCACGATCCGGGCCGAACCGCGCCTGCATAAAGCCAGCCACTTTGCGTTCCACCAGTGTGGAATACATCGCAATAAACAGCGTGATAGCAAATACCGCCACCACCAAAATCGTTTTTTCTAACAATAAAGCTGATTCCATCGCTTCTAAAAATGGCTAAAGCAGTTCCTTAGCACGTTCAAACTGTTCTTTATTCGTTTCCTGCAACAAGAGGTTCTTTTTCACCACCGGAGGCGGGTTCAACTCATCGTAATGATTCAATGAAATGACCGATGTAGGCTTTACGTTACGGGGGCCTTCGATCACCCAATCCGAGGTAGCCTTCTTATCAAACCGGCAGGTGTTGCAGATAAATTCTTCCACTTCACCGTATTCATCTTTCCGGGCAGTTACCCGCAATACTTCTTCACCTTTGTACCACAACGTCACTTTGCCGCTGCATGTAGGGCAATCGCGATGTGCTTCCACCGGTTTGGTAAACCACACCCGGTTTTTGAAACGGAAGGTTTTGTCTGTCAACGCGCCGACGGGACAAACATCGATGACATTACCCGAAAATTCGTTATCAATCGCGTTGTTGATGTATGTGGATATCTCAGCGGCGTCACCACGGCCCAATACCCCATGCACACGTTTCGGGGTAAGCTGGTCTGCCACAAATACACACCGGTAGCAGAGGATACAACGGGTCATGTGCAGCTGCACTTTGTCTCCGATGTCGATCTTATCAAACGTCCTCCGTTCAAACTCATACCGCGTACTGGCTAAACCATGCTGATAACTCAGATCCTGCAAATGGCATTCACCGGCCTGATCACAGATCGGGCAATCCAACGGGTGGTTGATGAGCAACATTTCCACCACCCCTTTACGTGCCTCCAGCACTTCGGGAGACGTAATGTTCTGCACTTCCATGCCGTCCATCACGGTTGTACGGCACGATGCCACCAGTTTGGGCATAGGACGCGGGTCCTTTTCAGACCCCTTGCTCACTTTCACAAGACACGTCCGGCACTTTCCTCCGCTGCCCTCCAACTTGGAATAATAGCACATAGCTGGGGGCACGATATCGCCACCGATCTGACGGGCGGCATTCAATATGGTTGTTCCCGGCGGCACTTCCACCGGAATCCCATCGATGCTTACCTTAAATTTTACGTCTTCCGCCATCTTTTTTTAGCTATCGGCTGTCAGCTTTCGGCATTCAGCCTTGTTTTCTAACCTCTAACCTCTAACCTCGTACTTCGTACCTCACATCACTGGCTCAAGTGGATCCGCATAGTGTGCCAATCCATAATTCCGTGTCTGTGCTTCCTGACCGTTGGTTACATGCCACTCAAACTCATCCCTGAAATGCCGGATCGCACTGGCCACCGGCCATGCAGCCGCATCGCCAAGCGGACAAATGGTATTCCCTTCGATCTTCTTGGCAACATCCACCAACAGATCGATGTCACTGAATGTGCCATGTCCATGTTCGATTTTATGCAACACTTTTTCCATCCACCCCGTTCCCTCGCGACAGGGAGAACATTGGCCACAGCTTTCGTGATGATAGAAACGGGTAAAATTCCACGTGTTACGTACAATGCATTGATCTTCATCAAAGGCAATAAATCCACCCGATCCCAACATCGTTCCGCTTTGGAACCCGCCATCGGCCAATGATTCATACGTCATTAAACGCGATTCGCCTTTCAGCGTTTTCAGAATCAAATTAGCGGGCAGAATGGGAACCGAAGATCCACCGGCCACCACCGCCTTCAATCGCTTGCCATTCGCAATGCCACCGCAATACTCCTCTGAATAGATAAATTCTTCCACAGGTAATCCCAATTCGATTTCATATACACCGGGCTTATTCAAATTACCTCCTGCAGAAATGAGCTTGGTTCCGGTACTGCGTTCAATACCGATCTTTGCATATTCTTCACCGCCATCGTTAATGATGGGGACCGTGGCGGCTATGGACTCAACGTTGTTAACCACCGTAGGGCAATTATACAGTCCTGACACTGCGGGGAATGGGGGTTTAATTCGCGGATTACCCCGCTTGCCTTCCAGGGATTCCAAAAGCGCCGTTTCTTCACCACAGATATAGGCACCGCCACCGGGCTGTACATATAACTCCAGGTCATAACCTGTTCCCAGTATATTCTTGCCCAGAAATCCCGCTTGCTTAGCTTCAGCAATTGCCCTTTCCAGGATACGTACTTGGGGCATCATCTCTCCACGTACATAGATATACGAAGTGTTTGCACCCAGCGCATAGCTGGCTACAATCATTCCTTCGATCAGCGCATGGGGAATATGGGTCATCAGGTACCGGTCTTTGAACGTTCCCGGCTCCGACTCATCGGCATTACACACCAGATAACGCGGTACCCCTTCAGGTTTGGCCAAAAAGCTCCACTTCATTCCCGTGGGAAAACCGGCCCCACCGCGACCCCGGAGACCCGACTTCTTCACTTCTTCCACCACATCATCGGGGCTAAGCGTCTTCAACGCTTTTTCCACCGCCCGGTACCCGCCTTTTTGGCGGTATACGTCAAACGTACGGATTCCCGGAACGTCGATATGTGTCAATAGTAACTTACGAGCCATAACAGTCTGTATCAGCTGCCGGCTATGGGCTATCAGCCTATAGCCGCCGCTTTTTCTTTTAATTCATCAATTAATTTGTCTACGCTTTCCTCGGTAAGGTTTTCGTAAAACGTATACTCGGGGCCAATCTGCAATACAGGGCCGTAACCGCACGCAGCCAAGCATTCCACTCCCCGCCAGCTGAACAGCCCATCGGGTGTCACCTCCCCTTCTTTTACGCCCAAACGGGTTTCGATATGCTTCATGATCCGTTCAGCTCCTACCAGGCAACACGGGCCGGTGCGGCATACTTCCAACGCATATTTACCGGGAGGCCGCAGGAAAAACATGGTATAAAACGTCGCTACCTCATATACTTCAATGGGTTCAATCCCAAGATACGCAGCTACCCGGTCCATTGCCGGAACGCTCAACCACCCATAGACGGCCTGTACTTCATGCAATATGGGCAATAGCGCCGATTTTTGCCGACCTTCCGGGTAACGCGCCACAATTTCGGCAAACTTGCCGAGCAATTCATCCGTGAATTCCACGGGGTCGTTGTGTTTCACACTAAGCATCCAGTTCTCCTGCTATAACATTTAGACTACTCATATTGATGATGGCATCCGAAAGCAACATTCCACTGCTCATAGGTGCATACATCTGATAGTTTATAAATGAAGGTCTACGGAAATGCAACCGGTAGGGCGACCTACCTCCATCACTGATCAGGTAAAAGCCCAACTCGCCGTTAGCACCTTCCACACAATGATATAATTCCTTTTTAGGTGCGTCTATTTCGCCCATTACAATCTTAAAATGGTAAATCAACGCTTCCATATTATTATACACCTGCTCCTTTGGAGGCAGGTAGAAATCCGGCACATCTGCGTGAAATATGCCTTTGGGCTCTTTTTCAATCTTTGCCAGCGCCTGCTCAATCATTCGCAAACTTTGCCACATCTCACTGTTGCGAACGAGAAAGCGATCGTATACGTCGCCGTTCGTACCTACGGGTACTTCAAAATCAAATTCCTCATAGGAGGAATACGGTTCATTTGCCCTCACGTCATAGTCCACCCCTGTAGCCCTCAAAATAGGGCCGCTCCAACTGTAGTTAAGGGCCGTTTCAGGATCAACAGCCGCCACGCCTGCGGTCCGCTCAATAAAGATCCGGTTACGTTCGAGCAACGCTTCAAATTCTTTCAGTACCGCCGGAAATTCTTTTACAAACTGCTTGATTTTCGAAAAAGCCGTTTCGTTGAAATCTCTTTCAAATCCCCCAATCCGGCCAATATTTGTCGTCAGGCGTGCTCCGCAGATTTCCTCAAAAATTTCATAGATAAACTCCCGCTTTACCATCATGGGAATGAACCCTGCAAACGTTCCCGTATCCACGCCCAATATACCATTGCAAATAATATGGTCTGCGATGCGGGACAGTTCCATGATAATCACCCGCATGTACTGTACCCGTTTCGGAAGTTCAATATCCAGCAGCTTCTCGACCGTCATGTGCCACCCCATGTTATTAATGGGCGATGAACAATAGTTGAGCCGGTCGGTCAGTGTGGTGATCTGATAATAAGCACGGTGCTCGGATATCTTCTCAAAAGCGCGGTGAATATACCCAATGGTAGACACACCACTGACGATGCGTTCTCCATCTACCTGCAATACATTTTGGAACACCCCGTGTGTGGCGGGGTGGGTCGGGCCGAGATTGAGGGTAAACAATTCCTCCTGCGGATCGTTGTCCACAAAAACCGGTTTATTGCTCGTAATCTTACTGATTGATTCGCTCATATTACATACCGCTTACCTTCCAAAGAAGTAGTCCTTTTTATCCATGCGATTGGGATCTTCCAGGGGATATTCTTTACGCATAGGGAATACTTCCATATCGTCTACGTTCAATATTCTGCGCAGGTCAGGATGTCCTACAAACTGGATTCCGAAGAAATCGTATGTTTCACGTTCCATCCAGTTAGCGCCATTCCAAAGCACAGTTGCCGTCGGGATCGCCGGATAACTGCCTTCTAAAAAGACCTTAATCCGAATACGTACGCCATTCACCAAGCTGTGCAGGTGATACACCACTGCAAATTCTTTCGGGAGATGGGGGTAATGAACTGCCGTGATATCGGTTAGATAACCAAACTGCAATTCCCCATTTGTTTTTAAAAATTCAAGGACGTCTAAGATATCCTCCTTACCAGTTTCCAGGGTCAACAAACCATAGGATTCTTCCAATGGATTGAACCGCCCTTCAAACCGGGAGTTAAGGCGCGCAATGATAGTTTCGTTACTCAGCTTAGCCATGGGTAGTGAATCCGTATTTCTCCAGCAATGCTTTATACTCCTGCGTTTGCCTTCTGTTTAATGATTCGTTTTTTACAATTTCCTGTAAACGCATCACACCGTCAAGGATTGCCTCCGGCCTCGGAGGGCACCCGGGCACATATACATCCACCGGAATAATTTCATCAATTCCCTGTAACACGGAATAGGTATCAAATATCCCCCCACTGGATGCACAGGCTCCGACAGCAATTACCCATCTAGGTTCGGCCATCTGTGAATAGACCTGCCGGAGTACCGGCCCCATCTTCTTAGCAATGGTACCCATCACCATGAGCATATCGGCCTGCCGGGGTGAGAAACTATTACGCTCCATCCCGAAACGACCAGCATCGTATGTTGCAGCCATGGTAGCCATAAACTCAATGCCGCAGCAGGAAGTCGCAAATGGTAACGGCCACAACGAGTTGGCTCGTGCCAAACCGATTGCCTTATCCAATGATGTCGCAAAAAAACCGGACCCTTGAATCCCCGGGGGAGCTTCCGCTAATTTTATATCACTCATTACTAACCCCTTACCTATCTAAAAACAAAAACCCATCAGTTACAAACTGATGAGTGCAAATCTACAATATATTGCCCTTTAATCCGGCTATTTATATTATTTAGAAACGTTCTAACAAATAGCTATTCCCAATCTAATGCCCTTTTTTTGATGACATAAATAAAGCCCAAAAGCAGTAAAGCCATAAATACAAACATTTCGATCAGTCCTGATAAACCGAACTCCCGGAAGTTAACCGCCCAGGGGTACATAAAAATGACTTCGATGTCAAAAATCACAAACAATATGGCAACAATAAAGTATTTGATGGAGAAAGGTTGCCTGGCATTCCCGATAACTTCCACCCCCGACTCGAACGACCCCAGTTTGGTGGCCGTCTTTACTTTGGGGCCGATGAAATGGGTCAACAAAATCACACCCACCGAAAATAATGTGGCTACACCAAATTGAATAAGAATGGGTAAATAATCCGCAGGTGTGCTCAATACTTCTGATTCCATATGCATAATCCTAAGATGCGCCAAAGCTAAAAAATAAAGCGCTAATTCTAAAATTAGCGCTCTATTGAATCTATAAAAACAGAAGTTTTTCTACTGACCGGAAGCTGCACCTGTCGAAGCTGCAGACTCTTGTTCCAAATACTGCAAGGTTTGTTTTGCCCATGCATTTTCAGGATCAAGCTTCAGAACCTCGCCGATCAAATCCCGGCCCTTTTGGTATTCTCCGCGCTTTACACTAACCACAGCAATTGTGCTGTACGCATCAATAAGTTTGCTCTTATTTTTCTGGATTTCAGCATCCCCTTTTTCTTTGACCATTTCAATATACTTCAGGAAATAAGGTTCAGCCAAGCCTTTGGGATTTTCAGCATCATCCAACAAATTATTGACGTTCGCACGGAACAAATAAGCATCCTGTGTCGTAGGCGCCTGTTCAATTACCACACCGAAGGCTGTATCAGCTTTATGCAGCAGGGCGGTTTCTGCCTCTCCCCGTTGGGCTACCGGTTTGGTAGCTACGGCATAGTAAGCGGAATATCCCAAATAGAAGTTATCGTAAATGAAATTCCTGGAAGTAGGCGTGGAAGCGGCAATTTCAAATACTTTGGAAGCATCCAGAAATTTCTTAGCCGTAAACAGCTCCTTGCCCACATCGTTCAAATCATCTGCGATGGAAGAATCAGCCGCTACTGCTTTCTTCAATTCTTCAACCCCTGTATCAAACAAAGCCGCATCCGTTGGGTTATTCTGCGTAGCGAGCTTGATATCTGCCAATCCCAAGTGCAAATAATCACGGGGAATAACACGATCAGCCTCCATACGAGTAAAAAGCTTATCCAACGCTTCCTTACTTTCCTGATATTGTTTATTTTCATAGGCTGAATACCCGAGATAACGCAAAATCTTCGGATTCACATCCTCCAATTGGGCCAATTCAGCGGCCTGTACTTGCAATTCGGTATAATCCTTTACATATACCAGGAAGTCCGCGTAACGGATACGGGAATCCACAGTATAATCGGTCTTATCCATGTATTGCTTATAAAACTCGACTGCTTCCTTATTCCGTGCATTGTAATCCTCGATGGTGGTAGCGGTATTTGCCCAAGCATGGTATGTTTCGGCCAACTCGCGGTAAGTCGGTGCATAGTCCGGCACATCTGCTGCAATCTGCTTTAAGCCATCAATTGCCTCCTGCCAGGCATGCGATCCACGGGTGATGACCTGCATCTGAACCCGGGCACGTGTCAATGTATTGTCCAACACCGATGCATCCCGGTAGTTTTTGTAGGCCATACTGTTATTTTTCAACCCGAAATACGCATCGCCCAATGCCAACGGAATCAACGGATCCTTGAGATTTTTAGCCTTTGCCTGATCCAGATACTCCACTGCTTTTTGGTAATCCGGATTCGGCGCATCGATATAAGCACGTCCGATGTGATACAGTTCCAAATAGTCCTTACGCTTAAGCTTTCCGGTCGCTTCCGCAAATTTAGTAGCAGCAGCGGCGGCGTCTTCTTTATACAGATCTACGATCCCTTTTCCCACCGTGTTCAGGTTTCCTTTCGGGTCTGCTGCAATCCCCTGATCAAAAACGGCTAAGGCTGAATCCAAGTGCTCATTATGTATGTATACAAGCCCTAAATAAAAATAATTCTCTCCATCTTTCGGCTTGTTCTTCACAAGCGTTTCCAACATTCCTTTCGCCTGGGCAAACTGTTCTGCATCAATTGCCTTCTTCGCATCGTCCAAACTCTGCGCACGTACCCCGGTAACCACAAAAGCAAGGGATATACCCCATATCATTGCTTTTTTCATCATGTTCATTCTATTTAGTTTAAACTTCTATTTTACTTCCTGATAATCAATTCTCTTGGCGGTATGCTATCCGGCAATAATCCGGCTTTCAAAATTACCCGCTGACCGGACTCCCCCGTCAGGTACGCTGCAAACCCCATGCCTAAACTCTTACGGGGTTCCGCGTTAATGATATAAACCGGCCGGGCCAACGCATATAGACTGTCTGCTAAATTAGATTGTGAAGGTTTATAATATCCTCCACCCGCCGGCTCACCCTCACGTCCTTTCACGCCCAATACCTTTATCCCCTCTACGTACTTCTTTGTGCCATTATCGGGCCTTACAATCCAACTGACGCCGACCACACCGATTGACTGAGGTGTCTCATACACATACTTCAGCACATCAAGGTTCGACTTCAATGCATATACACCGTTCGCTGGCAACGAATCCACTCCCGCTAAGTCCTTCAACAATCTCACCGTGCTAGAGTTCGGATTATCAAATACCAACTGATTCAGCGAACCGGTCGATTTTTCACCCCGCATGATTTTTACCAAGTGATCCAACGTGATTACCGAATCAGAAACCTGCTTATTGACAATAACAGCTACCGCATCTGTTGCAAACTTGTACACCCGGGGTGTAAACTTACGCGCTTTAAAGAACTGGTTTTCCTGTTCGGTCAATTGCCTCGTCAATACCGCCACCTCTACTTCCTTATTCAGCAGTTTGCGGATGATCTGGTTCTCCTGAGCGCTCGTTAATTCCACATTTGTGCGGTCATACAAATGCTCGAATACCGCTACTTGTTCCTCCATGACCGGAAGCAGTGTCTCGTCCGCTACCACCTCCACTTTACCACTAACAATGGTCTGAGCCCGCTTTGTTTCGGCGTTATTACAGGACCAAAAAGCAACTATCCCAAAGAAAACGAGCCGTAATAATACTAATTTTTTCACGGTTATGAAAAAATAACCAATTTTTTACAAAATCTCAACCCCACTATTTGCACTACCGATTTTGCCAAAGTCGCACAAATCGAAAAAAAGAGTAAACAACCAGTAGGACTCCAAACAATGTCCGCAGGGTCCTATCCAACTGAAGCGGAAAATCCTTCCAAAAAATAATTGCCATTCCCAACGCAAAATAAAAGCCGAACATAAATAGTCCCAAAACAGACAGAAACCGCTTGGTGGGCGATTTCTGTCTGCCATTTGTGTTTTGTTGAAGCGGTTGCAATGCCAAGCTTTACCTATTGTTGAAGGTTAAGCCGGATGGGCAACGTATAAGCTACCCGCACCGGACGACCGTTCTGAATACCTGGACTCCACTTCGCCGCTTTGGAAAGAAGCTTTACCGCTGCGTCTCCCGTACCGTATTTCAAGTCTCTAACAACTTTTATATCAGTCAGACTTCCATCTCGCTCCACAACGAAAGACACCTGCACCTGACCATTCACACCAGCCTCAATGGCAGCCTGTGGATAATCATAATTTTTGGCAATCCATTCCATGAACGACTTCATTCCTCCCGGTGGTTCCGGATTGATTTCAACGGATTGGAAGATCTGGTCACTTGATGTTTCCGTTACCTCCGCGTCTATTTCGCCTTCACCTACCGGCAAATCAATCCGGATTTCCGCATTCGGATCCCCTTCAATGGTTTTTGATCCCGGATCTGCCAATTTAAGTTGCTCAACCGTGGGAGGTTCCTCATCCTGTACCTGTTCTGCGGGGACCACCTTCGGCTCGGGCATACGCACCTGGTCTACCCGGGGGGGAGGAGGTTCTACGGGTGGGGGGGGAGGAGGTTCCTCTTCGTTTACGGGTGGCGGCTCTGAGAGCACCACCTCGGTCTCAATAATTTGCTCGGTCGGCTCATTACTACCCAAATCTACTCCAATCCACCGTGCAATCGCAGGTGATAATAGAAGCAGCACAAAAGCAATGGATGCCGAAAACAACCCGATAGTAGTAGCTCTGGGCGACAACTTACGGAGCTCATATGCACCATAAGCCTTGTTTCGACCGTCAAATACCACATCGAGCCATTCTTTCCTAAAAATATCCAATTTTGAACCTATCATAGCTATATTCTGTGGTTATTCATCAATCGTTATACAAGTTGTCCCGCTTCAATACTTCAATTTCCGGATCGCTGATGGTACCGATCATATAAATCGGTGCCTTGATGATATTCATTTCATCCAGTATATCCACCAAATTGCGGTGTGTCGATTTTTCACTGGGGCGTAGTACAATAATCAAGTCTTTCCCGGTCTGTTGCTTCACCTGCTCCATCTTTTTAATCAAGATGGGCCGGATCCCCTCTTTACCGTAATCGACAATTTCAGGCCCTTCGATAGGATTGCTGTAATCGCCATGATACCACTCGATCTTGTTGTTGCTGCCGAGCAGCAGCGTCAGGGTCCGGGTATCGGCTACCTCCAGCCTATCTTCCGGATCTTCTTCGTTCTTATCCGGCATCGCCACATCCATGGCATTCGGCTTGTTGATCGACGTGGTAAGCATGAAAAAGGTGATCAAGAGGAACGCCAAATCCACCATGGCCGTCAAGTCCACTCTTGGCTGCTGCTTACCGCCGGTATTTAATTCTGCCATTTGTTATTTCCTTTATTGTTAGACCGTATTGCCTTACATTCCTTCTCCGGCACGGAGACTGGTGATCAAGCTGAACTTGTTCACCTTTTGGCTTTGCAATACATCGATTACCTTTTTGATTTCAGGGTATTTCTCTTCGGCATCCCCTTTAATCGAAACCCTCATCTCGGTGTTTTTTAACTCCTTGGTTGCTACACGCGCTGAATAAATCCAATGGAACAGCTCATTGCTTAACGCATCGGTCGAGTCAACCGGGATTCCCGGCTGGAGCCCGGGCTTCACGCGGTCATTTGGCCCCATGTTAATCAATTGCTTTAAGTTACCTATCGGTACACCGAAAGTTTCCATCGTAGAAAACTTAGCCTTCTCTTCCGGTGTAAACGGTATGGAATATTTTTCAGACATGAGTTCAAGCATCCGGCTCCGTGCGTTCCGATTGACTACGCCAAAAAAGACTTTACCTCCGTCACCAACCGTTATCAGTCCTAAATCGTCATCCGGCACTTTTACCTGCGTAACCGATGCCGGTGTATCCACCGGCAATGGCTCAGGTTCCCGGGCCGTGGCTGTCAATATAAAAAACGTGAGCAGTAGAAAAGACACATCGCACATGGCGGTCATGTCTATTGTCGTACTTGCTCTCTTTACTTTAACCCTTGGCATATGTGTTTCGTTTTATCTTTACTTATAGATGCATCATCCACCGGCTTTCCATAAATTGCCGGAAATTATTTCTATTTATGCGAAGCCGCATACGTTTGGACGATGGAGAACCCAGCCTCATCTATTGAGTAGGTTAACGTGTCAATCTTGGAAGTAAAGATGTTATAAAATACAATTGCGATAGCAGACGTAGCAATGCCCGTTGCTGTGTTAATCAACGCTTCGGAGATACCGTTTGCCAATTGTGCTGAATCAGGCGCACCACCGGTGGCAAGTGCCGAGAAGGCCTTGATCATCCCGGTTACCGTACCCAATAGACCCGTCAACGTACCGATGGACACCAAGGTAGCCATAATCGTCAGGTTCTTCTCGAGCATCGGCATTTCCAATGCAGTAGCTTCCTCAATTTCCTTCTGAATAGCTACAGTAGCCTGCTCCGTGTCGAGCGCCGGATTTGCCGATACATCTTTGTATTTCAACAAACCTGCTTTGATTACGTTTGCTACCGAACCCTGTTGTTTGTCACATTCCGAAATGGCCGAATCAATGTTACCACCTCCGATAAGCGACTGGATTTTCCGCACGAAATTACCTACGTTACCTTTTCCGGAAGCCCGGCTGATTACGATAAAGCGCTCAATTGCAAAAACCCATACCATCAAGAACAACCCCAACAACACAGGAACCACATATCCTGCGTGGTAAACCATTCCTAAGTAATTGCCTTCTACCGGACGATTTTCAGGATTCCCGTCAACGAAGTTATTCGGATCACCCATAATATATCTCCATACCAATGCTCCGATAATGAAACAAATGATAATTGCCAGACTTGCAAAAACATTGGATGTTGAATTGCTCTTCTCCTTTTTAATTGTGCTTGTTTTTGGTGCGTTTGCCATCTTCTTGAATTTTTAGATTTTAATGTTGTTAATTATGATTTTTAAGTAATTTGTACAATTTAATCAGTCGCTAGCCACCATAATGGCTAAAGCAAATATAGTGTTTTAAAGTAAAAACAAAATGTCCCCGCCAATAATTGTTTAGTAAACTCTCTTTAAGCTTAAGGGATGCGCAGCAGCAGCATCAGCACACCCTAACATTCAATGCTCTTGTATTCACAAAGCAATTTCTGCACAATGAAAACTATTTTTTTTTGTAATTGCAAATTAAACATTCAAAATAAATAGGTTTTAGCAGCGCATAAATGGCAATCCTACATTTATTGATCTACCCAACCATCACCTTAATCTTCAATAAAGAACTAATTGTCAACAATTTAATCAGAAATATTGTCTTCTATTATCCACCGGCAAGTTTTACCCGGTATCCCTCATCACTGAGTAATTGCAGGATACGCTGCCTGAAATCCCCCTGAACAATAATCTCTCCGTCCTTCGTGCTGCCGCCAACGCCACATTTTTGTTTCAATTTTTTTCCCAAGACTTCCAAATCGTCTGAAGTACCTACAAAGCCCGTCACCAATGTGACCGTTTTCCCCCCACGCATCTTCCGGTCCAACATCACCCGCAGTTGCTGTTTATGATTGGGTAGCGTCTCGGTCTCATCGCTATCCGCCTCCTGATAGGCAAAGGTTTCATCCGTAGAATATACGATACCGCTATACCGCTGTTTCTTTTTCATCGACTATTTTTTTCTCTATCGGCGATGAAGCTTGCATGAGCTAATCTAATATGCCTTTTTTTCTGAGCGGCCGCTCATGCAGGTTTCATATCTTTTACTAAACGGTGATTTTATCAATAAATTGTTTTAATGAAGCAATAAGTACCTCAGCAAAGAATACGCAGTGTACTGGGGTTAACCGTGATATCCAATACCGTACCCATTTCTCTGGGTTCCCCATCTACATGCACCGCATCAGCCCGCTCACGTTCAATACGGATCTGCTTACCAGGTATAATTTCCACATACTCCGATTGATCGGCTGTTTTGTTGAATAAGTGAAACAACATCATCGGAATGGTGTATAATGGAAACTTATGAATGATGCACACGTCGAGCACACCATCTGTTACAGAAGCCTGTGGCGCTACATATGCATTATTCCCATATTGCGGCGAATTGGCCACGCTGATCATAAATGCTTCCCGCTCCAAAATCTTCCCATCGATATCCAGCAGGTAACGTTTCGGCTTATATGTACTGATTTCACTTACCACTGCTTTCAGGTAGCCGATCGGCCCACGGATGTTATCGTTGGCAAACCGATCACTTACCGATGCATCAAAACCGATGCCCGCCATGTTGAAAAAAGCCAGTCCGTTGATCGTACCGCTATCAATGGTCATGGTTTCAAACCGATTTAGCCGCCGCACCGCCGCACGCTCATTTAGCGGGATTCCCAGGTATAGTGCCAACCCGTTGCCCGATCCTTCCGGGATAATTCCCAATGCGGTTTCCGTACCGTTCAATGCCGATGCAATTTCGTTAATGGTTCCGTCACCTCCCACTGCCACCACCAGATCAACCCCATCTTTTACAGCCTCTTTGCTCAGTTGGTTTGCATGGCCCGCACATTCTGTAAAGACAAATTGAGCATCGTACAAGCCCATATCAAGGCCCTCACGAGCTCGCTTTTCAAAACCCTTTTTCTTCTTGCCCCCCGATATCGGATTGACAACAAATAAAACACGCTTTTTCTTTATCACGGTCTTCATGAACACCCGTTTATCTCCGCAAATGTATTAGCATTATCCATATAAACTACCCGACCCCCTAATATTTTATGTAAAATTAATATAAGGAGAGAGTCTCAGTTTTGAAAACGCCAAAAGTATCGTAGCTTTGCTGCCGAAATTACAAAGCGACATGCCTTATTTATTTACTTCAGAATCTGTTTCAGAAGGGCATCCCGACAAGATTGCCGACCAAATTTCCGATGCGCTTATCGACAATTTCCTCGCTTGGGATTCCGATGCGCGCGTGGCGATTGAGACCCTGGTTACCACCGGGCAAGTTGTATTGGCCGGCGAGGTTAAATCCAAGATATACCTGGATGTTCCAAAGATTACACGTGCAGTCATCGAACGTATTGGGTATACCAAATCCGAGTATATGTTTGAAGCAAACTCGTGCGGTATTCTTTCTGCTATCCATGAACAGTCGCCAGATATTAATCAAGGCGTAGATCGCAAAGAAAAGCAGGAACAAGGCGCAGGCGACCAAGGCATTATGTTTGGATACGCCAACAATGAGACCGAAAATCTCATGCCCCTCGCATTGGATCTTGCACATCGGCTATTGCATGAACTTGCCGCCTTACGTCGTGAAAACAGAGAAATCACTTACCTCCGGCCGGACTCCAAGGCCCAGGTAACGTTGGAATATGACGATAACCACAAACCCATTCGAATCGATGCAATTGTGGTATCCACCCAGCACGACGACTTCGATACCGAAGAGGCAATGCTGGCCAAGATTAAATCAGATGTGGTCAATGTCTTGGTTCCCCGGGTAAAAGCCCAGTTGAAACCTGAACTGCAACATCTGTTTACCGATGACATCAAATACCACATCAACCCTACGGGCAAGTTTGTCATTGGCGGTCCCCACGGTGATACCGGATTGACGGGAAGAAAAATCATTGTAGATACCTACGGAGGCAAAGGCGGCCACGGTGGTGGCGCCTTCTCGGGCAAAGACCCGTCCAAAGTAGACCGTTCGGCTGCATACGCAACCCGGCATATTGCCAAAAATCTCGTCGCGGCGGGTGTGGCAGACGAACTGTTGGTACAGATATCCTATGCTATCGGGGTGAAAGATCCCATCGGTATTTATGTCAACACGTATGGAACGTCCAAAGTAGGATTATCAGATGGCGAAATCGCCCGTAAAATCCACGAGTTGTTTGACATGACACCTTATGGTATCGAAACACGTCTGAAACTACGCAGTCCCATTTACTCAGAAACCGCCGCTTATGGTCACATGGGGCGTGAACCCCGCACCGTGACCAAGACATTCGAGAACAGCAACGGAGAGACAATATCCTTGGAAGTCGAATTATTCACCTGGGAAAAACTCGACCACGTAGCGCAGGTAAAAGCCGCTTTTGGGTTATAAAACTGCTGCGGAAGTTTCGGCCTGCCGGTTTATTTTCTTCACAAGCCCTTGCAACACGTTGCCGGGCCCCACTTCGGTAAAGGATGTAGCTCCGTGTTCGATCATATGGAGGATGGTTTGTGTCCATCGCACCGGGCCGGTAAGCTGCTCAATCAAGTTCTGTTTAATTTCATCGGGATTGGTATGGGGCTTTGCATCGATATTCTGATACACGGGACATACCGGCTCCCGGATTTCAACCGCCTCTATTGCCGCCTGTAGCTCCACCTTAGCCGCTTCCATTAAAGGAGAATGAAATGCCCCCCCCACGTTCAGTTTGAGTGCCCGCTTAGCACCTGCTTCCAGCAGCAGCTCGCACGCTTTCTCGATCCCCGAAACCGTTCCGGAAATCACCAACTGCCCGGGGCAGTTGTAATTAGCAGGCACCACAACATCGCTGATCCGCTGACAGATATCTTCCACCGTGAAATCGTCAAGTCCGAGGATAGCCGCCATCGTCGAAGGTTGGATTTCTGTGGCCTTTTGCATCGCATTCGCACGGGCTGCCACCAGCCGAAGGCCGTCTTCGAAATTCAATGTGCCTGCCGAAACCAGTGCCGAAAATTCGCCCAGTGAATGGCCGGCTACCATCTGTGGATGGAATGCTTTACCCAACGCTTTTGCCAGAATCACGGAATGGAGAAAAATAGCCGGCTGCGTTACCCGGGTCTGTTTCAAATCTTCATCTGTGCCCTCAAACATGACATCTGTAATACGGAAACCCAAAATCTCATTAGCCTGTTCAAACAGAAACTTCGTCTCTTCGCTGTGGTTATAAAGATCCTTGCCCATGCCAACAAATTGGGCTCCTTGTCCGGGAAAGATGTATGCTTTCTTCATGTCGTTGTTCAGTTTAATTTAATACAGGTATCGTCTGCAGATGCTTGCAAAGATATTATTACCTTGTCAAACATCGAACCTAATTTTCATTTTATATCCGAGGCCGGGCAATGCCGTCTATACCTCCATTAAAAACTCCGTAAGATTTTTCGTATGCGGCAGATTCAGTTTTTTCCGCAGCCGGTAACGCCTGATTTCCACACCCCGGGTCGTGATATTCAGCAAGGAAGCGATCTCTTTACTGCTCATGCTCATGCGCAGATATGCACACAGTTTCAGATCGTTGGGCACCAGCTCCGGATAATCTGCCTTCAGTTTCTTGAAAAAGTTTTCATGGGCTTCATTAAAACTTTCTTCGAATAGGTTCCAATCCCGCTCGTCGCTACGGGCATCTTCAATGATTTTATTGATTCTCCGTAGTTGCTCTCCCGATAGCTTACGCCCCTCACCATCCTTCAGTTCCAACAGCTCTTCATACACATTGTTTAATAGCTCATTTTTATAAACAATGTTCATTGCCGAATTGGCTAATTCGCGGTTTTTACTGGCCAGTTCCTGCTCCAATTGTTCATTTTTGAGTTTGATGAGCCGCTGTTCATTCGCTTCAGCCTCCTTCCTCAGCAATTCCTGTTGCTGCCTGCTCATGTTTTCCTGCACCAACCTGCGGTGTTTCTGTATCTTATGCTGGTACCATCCACGCCCGGCAATCAAAAGAAAGAAAAACACCGCGGCATACAGTACCCAGGCCGCCCAGGAAAGATACCAGGGCGGTAAAATCGTGAACCGGAAATCGGTGATGCTTGATAAGGTTCCATCCGGCGCCATGGCCCGTACCCGGAACGTATAGTCGCCCTGTCCCAGGTTGGTAAATTCCTTCTGTGCAGCCTCGTCCCATTCAGACCAGGTTCGCGAATACCCCTTGAGGTAAAATTGATACCGCAGGGGAACAGAGCTATACCAGGGCGACGCATAGGTGATACGGAGATTATTATGCCGGAAGGGTATTCCCGGAACCGTGTCCTTACTATACCACCTGCCCGAAAGACTGTCGGTAATGTTGCGAACCGTACGGATCAGGGGGCGCGGCAAGCGGGGTGTGGCAACCGCAGAATCACCAGCCTGGTAAATTGCAAAACCGTCGTCCAAACCCATCAGGTATACATCTTCTTCAATCCGATTGACATTTTCATAGTAGTTCATCATCCGGCCATTGAGCACGGCAAATTGCGTGGAATCCACGTGTACCATCCCCTTTGGGCCGAAGTAAACCAATGAAATCCGCGCACGGTTAATAAACCAATAACGGTGGGCACCCGCAGGAATGACTTTATTAGAAAAGGCAAAAGACCCCAGTTGTTCGTTGAGCTGATCGTACCGATAAAACCGGTCTGTGATGTCATCGTGCCGGTAAAATCCGCTATCCGTGGCAAAAACCGGACTGCCACCCAATTCAAATACATTTAGAAATGTACTATGGGGCAAGCCATTGGCAGAATCATACACATGGACCTGCTTCACCGTGCGAAGTGCACTGTCCAGCAAGACCAATCGTAATCCCTTGTATCCGCTTGCCCAAACCTCGGTTTCCGAAATGGGTTCGATAAATTGGGTTGGATCTCGGTAATCGTCCACGCGGTGTACAAATTGCCATCCCTTCGCCGTCTTATTGAAAACGGTCAATCCGGTATATGTACCCTGCAACAGCGTATTCGGCCGACCGGCCAACTGCCGCAATACCCAGCCTCCGGTAACGGGCGACAGTCGTTCAAGCCGATTGCCCGATACCCGGAATGTACCGTCGTTATGACCGCAAAGCAATTCACCGTCGACAATCGTCAGGTCCCATACCTGTCCCTGCGACCCCTCGATCAGCGTAAATGAGAAAGGCCGGTATCCATCTGTTGGCCATGGGCTGTAAAAAAGCCCCTGATTGGTTCCCAGGTAAATGTTGCCACCAAAAATCTGGGCGGTATAAACCGTACCGATACTTCCGCTGTTGTCGGTATAATAATAGATAGGTGCATTGATTTCTATCCGGTCTATTCCGTTGTCCAATCCTACCCAAATATTTTGCTGAAGATCGGCATGAATACCCAGCACGGTATTGTTTTGCAAGCCATTGCCCTTATGGATATGCTGTACGATATGGCCCGATTCGTCAATGATCACAACCCCCTGCAGAATTGTACCGAAAGCGTAATAACGATCCAATACCTTCAACCCGTTATTAAGTTGTGCAGCCTGCAATAAACCATCGGCAGCATTTTGCCACTTATGGATGATGCCGTTGCTATCCATCCGGAACAGGCCGGATTTAGAAGTACCGATCAGGATTTCTTTTTCCCTGCCGAAGGGCAGCATGGTAAGCACATTGGCTCCTTTCAAAATATCCTTATTCCGTACCGGAACCAGTGCATTTCCTTGTAATTCATGGATACCGTCGGGAATCAGCTCAATAAATGTCCTTCCCCGTACGTGATGCAGAAAAAGAAAAGGTTGTCCATTGCCTTTAACCGTCTGTAAGTGATTATCTTCGTAGATATATAACGTGGAAAACGACTGAAAAAGCACCCGGTCGCCATCAATGATGATTTTCCAGATTTCATCCCAAACGGCATCTTCCCGATTCAACAGGCGACTGATTGAATGATACTGCATCTGTCCGCTTCCGGTATTCTCCCAATAGCCAAACTCCGCCAGCCCACCCGTATAGACCCTTCCTGAACGATCCACCGCTACGCTCCGGACCGTACTTTTGTTGGGAAGGGAATGCAGGGTCCAATATTGTCCGTCAAACACCAACAGTCCATCTGCATTGGCAATATACATTATGCCGTCTTTTCCCGCCGCCACCGCCCAGTTTTGGTTGCCCGCTTTGTATTCTGCTTTGGGATATTGCTGTACCAGGGGCGAACCAATACGCGGTATTTCCTGCGCATTAATAACGCCAAGGCAGAGCATAGCAGACAGGGTGGTTATTAAAGATTTCCTGCGCATACCACGAAGATAAATAAACTAAAGAATTTTGTATCGAACAGCCAATGTACAAATGCAAAAAAACCGCCGCCGATTCACATCAGCGGCGGCGAACCACAAATTTATATGCCCAAACACACTAAGGCATATTTATACGGCTTTTTTCCTCGCTCTGGGTTTCACGGCGGGCGCCGTTTTTCAGATTCCCAAAACTGTAGGTGAAGGTAAGCCGCACAACCCTTGTCTCGTTTTTCTGATTGATAACTGCATTCATGTTGTTATAACGTGTCCGCACATCCTGTATGCGGGTGTCGAAAATGTCACTTACAGAAAGCTTTAAATTGGCTTTCTTATTGTAAAAAGATTTATTCAGCCCGGCATCGGCCGACCATTGTGCACCGATATGATATACGCTGTAAATCAATGACGACTGATAATTGACCGATGCTTCGGCTGTCAATGTACTCAGAATATTAAATGTATGGTTGCTTCGCAGCTGCCAAGCAAACTGTCCCTGCTCCAGATAGTCGCCGTTCAGTGGTCCCTTAAACCCCATGTAGAAGGCATTCAGGTTAGTCGTGGTATTCCAGTATTTGGCTATCTTGATAGGTAAATTGAGGTTGGCAAACCAAACTTCCTGCATAGCTAGGTTATCACGGGTTACCCACGTACGTTTGGTCACTGGCTCTTGATTCATGGATTCCGCAATCACATCATTTGTACGGTTATACCCCGCACTCAGGTGATATTTTTGTTTCAGGGTATAAGAGGCCTCAAATGCATGTGTATATTCCGGTCTGAGGTAAGGATTACCTCGCTCGAAGGTATATTGATCAAGAAAATATTCAAAGGGATTAAGGTTGCCGTAGTTTGGCCTGTTAATCCGTTTGCTGTATGAGAGTCCTGTTTGGTGATCGTCGGAAATGTTGTAATTGATAAACAAGCTTGGGAAGAAATCAATATAGTCTCGTTTCACACGGTTGGCCATGGTGATGGAATTACCGTCTGAAAGTGTATATTCGCCGCGTAGCCCCGCTTGGGCACCCCATTTACCCAACTGCATGCTGTAGTTGACATAAGCGGCCGCTACCTGTTCCTCATACAGAAAGTGATTGGTTCTCCCTGCATCATTCTGCCAGTTTCCACTTGCCTGATTTTCGAACCGCATGTCATTGTCGGACGAAACATTGCTGTATTTCAACCCTGTTTCTATTTTATTCTTTTTGCCTAAGGGGTGAGTATAATCTACCTTGGCAACCCGGATATCAACAATGGTGGGCATGTCACTGCGCGACAGCAGCGGATCGTCTTTCATTGCTCCGGAAGGCAGGTAAAATGTGTTGTTGTAGTTGGCACGGTTGTGATTCGAAAACCGAGACACATCCACATCTGCAACCAGTTTCCGGCCGTTGCTGTCAATGGTAAATTGGTTATTTAAATTTACCGCAAAACTCGTATAGCTGCCTTCGAAAATCGAGGCCGTGGATAGGGTAGAATCCGGAGCGACCAGCGTGCGGCCAATCAACGTATTGCTTGAATTGTCGTTGTTATTACCGCTAATATAACCACTCAGTAGAACGCCAATCACGTTCCTGTCTGAAGTACTGTAGTCAACACCTGCCCGGTAATTGTGGCTACGATTCCAACGGTTAAAATTGGCAAATTGCTGAAAATCTGTATTGCCGTTATCCTGCACGACAGAACGGAAAATATCAAACTCGTTCCCGCCTCGGTTATTCAGGTAACTGTAGGTTCCGAACACATTGAAGCGGCCCGCCTTGTGGTTGAGGTTGAGGGAAGTATTGGCTTTATGGCCAACACCATAGCCCGTCCCAAGGGTGAAAGTGCCATTGGTGCCGGCCATGCGGTTTTTCTTCAGTACAATATTGATCATGCCAGCCGTACCGGAAGCATCGTATTTGGAAGAAGGGTTGGTGATCAACTCAATGGACTTGATTGTATTACCATCTGTATTGCGCAGGAAATTGGCGAGCTGCTCCGCTGAAAGATATGTTTGTTTACCATCGATCATTACCGTCACTCCCTGTTTGCCCATGAGGCTGATGTTATCATCTTTGTCTACCGTTACCCCCGGAGAGCGCTCAAGGATATCCATCGCGGTATTGCCGGCGGCAAGCGTAGAATTTTCCACGTTGACCACCAACATATCCGGCTTGCGTTCTACCAATGGCCGTTGCGGGGCAGTTACCGCTACTTCTGCCAACACGGTATTTGTACTTTTAAGCAACAATACCCCGAGATCCTGGGTGCCGGCAGCAGCGGTAATCTTCACCACCTGGCTGACTGCATCTGCATAGCCCACCAACACCGCGGAAACCCGGTACTCGCCCGGTGTGACATTCACAAAAACATAGTTGCCGCTTGCATCGGGAAAAGCCGTCTTTAAGACCGTAGAATCTTTTGCCCGCAGTAAGTTGACCGTTGCCAGGTCCAACGGCGCATTCCGCTCATCCACTACGGCACCCCTCAGGGTCACTTCCTGAGCATATACTTTCGTATACACCGAAACGGTAAGCAGTAGCATGTTGAGGAGGCTTATATATTTCATGTCTGTATGCTTGGCACAGCGATCCCCGCTATCAAAAAGCAATCTGCTTTTTAATACGGCATCGTTCTTTGCTAGGTATTGGAGAATGTTAAACTATGTTATTTGTACTCGTATATAAGACGCCACAATGTGCCGAAAAGTTGCACCGATCCTGAATTAATTTTGGATTGTAACCGTATCGGCACCGGCAGTGCTCCCCGTACGCAACGTATCCATCGGTTCCGGACGCTCCTCGACTGATGGGATAGCCATTGCACACTTTAAGCCTGATTCCTGCATAATCCATTCGGTTTTATCGGGCCGGCTCCCATCTGGATACTGATAATTGTCTTCACACTGGTTAAATGGCAGATCCGAAATATGCCGCTGGAGCTCCCTGTCAATAACAAGCCGGGCCCCTACCGGAATATTCAATTTCAGGTACAACCGCTGGTCGCGCATGAGATCGTCATCCGCCAAGCTGAAATGGCTGTCGAAAATCAGCCTGTCTGCCTGCTGCTGGAAATGATAGTTGATCCTACCCGCACGTTCGGCAGCAAGTTCATAGGTTATCCCATGCGCTGAATATTCGTAAGTAAGGGAAGGAGATTGGGTGGAATCCACTTTTACGATGCGCATATACATTCGGCTTTGCCACTCCATCATATTGCGGTTGCGGATGACGGCACGTTGCCGGATAAATGAGGTACGGTCGGCAGAATCACTTTGTAACCGGATAACCGTCATATCGTTTTTTGACAGGTGGTATACGGGTTGTCTTTCCAACGGACGTTCCTCAACCACCGTGCTTTCCTCCCGGAAGTCGTTGACCGTACGGACCCCATACACCGTCGTGAATCCCACCGCGATCAGCCAGATGACCAACAAGGTAAAGCCTGTATATTGTCCCATCGCCGATCTATTAAACACGATCCGGATAACCAATGCCACCAATGCAATGAAAGGAATAATCGCAACAAAAAGTGCGCTGACTAGCATTGGCGTACGGTAGGCTGGCTCGACAACGTTGAGGGGGAACATCGCCATGTCTGTATCACTGCCAAAGAAACCGAAGGAAGCTACGATACTGATGACCAAGACGACCAGACCGCCACATAGGCCGACCAGGAACAATACACCGATTACCTTAGCCAGGACGATAAAGGCTCTCATCAGGAAATTTCCGGCCGAGTTCAAGCCCCTCTTAAGCCCTTCCTCGGCCCCGGTAAAATTTGAGCGGAGGCCCTCCATCTCCTCCTGAAAGCTGCGTTTGAAGTTTTGCAGATTGGGGGTCTCTCCCCGCATGGCCATGCGATCGGCGCGGGTGCGGGCCAAGGGCATCACAATCCACAGGATGATGTACAGCAGGAATCCCGCCCCCCCGAAAATAAACATCAACACAAGAATAAGCCGGACCCACCGCGATTCGATACCAAAATAATGGCCCAATCCGCTACATACGCCTCCGAACACTTTGTCATCAGGGTCCCTCATCAGCTTGCGCTGTCCACTTGCTGGCGGAATCTCGTAGGTGTCATCGAGCGGTGTATAGGCTTCGTCGGGATCGCCAGCTTCGAAATCACTGACCCTTCCCATCTGGGCGATCACGTCATTGACATCCTGCATCGTGATGACTTCCTTTTTGCCTTGTACAATACGTTCATTGAACATCTCGGCGATCCGGTTTTCAATATCACCCACAATTTCGTGACTATCCGCCGTATAGCCAAAGTGCCGCTTTACATCGATCATATAGGTGCGGAGCACTTCGTAAGCATCTTCCTCAATGTGAAAAACAATGCCGTTTATATTAATAATGATGGTCCTGTTCATTTTTTTTGTGGTTTTTTATTCTTCGTTTTCTGATGGATCTTGATGGTTATCGTCTATCGGGGTTCCCTGTCTGGCGTCTGATGTTTCTCTTCCCACACGCCCTTCCATAGATGTCTTCACGGCGAAGACCAATTCTTCCCAGGTCGTATCCAATTTGTTGAGTACTTCCAGACCAGCAGGTGTAATCTGGTAATATTTGCGGGGGGGGCCTGAGGTGGATTCCTTCCAACTGTAACTTAGCAGTCCGTTATTTTTAAGCCGGGTTAACAAGGGATATAAAGTACCCTCTACCACCAGCAACCGCGCTTTCTTCAGCTCGCCGATGATGTCTGAGGCATAAATCTCACCCCGCGAGATAATTGAAAGGATACAGTATTCCAGTATCCCCTTCCTCATTTGGGTTTGCGTATTATCTACTATCATAATACAAAGATATATGTTTTATTTTGTACTATGCAATACATAGTAGTATATAGAAACATAAATTATTGGTAATCAATAATAAAAAATAAAATCAATCGATTGAGATTATCGGATTACTCGGCAGGTTCGATGCGGATCCCTACATCAGTGATTTCAAGCAGGGGATTCTCACGCATATTTTGTTCTAGGGTAAATACATAATTTCCCGTATCCGGAAGGCGGATAGCTTCCTTGATCAGTTGCTGATGCGTATAGACACTTCCAGTGCTGCGGCCCAACCACCTACCATCGGGTTCGGCCAGCTCCAATTCAAACCTTTCGGTTGTATCACGCCCGTTGGGCAGGCGTTGATGCAACAAGATAAATACGTTGGAGTACTTATAACCGGGCGTGTGCCTCAGATTAAGGTAGATATTATACGGCCGGGTAATATCGGTAATATGTGCGGTCAGCTGAGGTTGATCTTCGTAGCGCCAGGCACGATCGGTGATGGCAACATTCTGATCTAGAACCGCAGTATCCGTACAGGACAATGCGCCGGAGGTCATTAGGAAAATACCAAGTAAGGTTGTCCACTTAATGCCCATCGGTTATTAACTATTTTGTCCGGTTTGCTGTTGTCCACCGCCTTTCCCTTTCCGGTTGTTCCCGCGGAAGCGCTTCTTGGATTTAGGTGCTTTCGCTTCAGCAGGCTTATTTTCCTTCTCCGTTGCAGGTTGTTTTGCAGGAATTCCCGGCTCCGCTGCTTTTCCCTGTGGTGGGGCTGCGGCTGCTTTTTTTCCATCGGGTTTCCGTTTGCTTTTACCCGAACGCTTCTTCTTCTTACTCCGGTCATCCAAACGGGTGAGGCTATCCTGACCCACCACGTTTTCGTAATCATAAATGACAGGCTTTTCCTCCGGTGCCTCTAAGATGACGGCTCCGATTTCTGCGGGTTTCACACCCTCCTTATTCAACTGGTAAATTTCCTTTACCCGATCGGTCGTAAGCGGGATCCAGTTTTCTTCTCCCGGATAGCTAAACCACATCAATTTCTTGAAGATATCCGTTTTTTGGAGAAAAGCAACTCCTTTCTGCGTTTCGATACGTTCGATATTGTTGGGAATATCTTTCAGGGCATCCATATAGCTGTCCAACTCATAGTTGAGGCAGCACTTCAGTTTTCCGCATTGTCCTGCCAGTTTCAGGGTATTGAGTGAAAGGTTCTGATAGCGGGCTGCAGAAGTTGATACCGTCTTAAAGTCGGTAAGCCAGGTAGAACAACAGAGCTCCCGTCCACACGAACCGATTCCACCCAGCCTGCTCGCTTCCTGCCGCATTCCAATCTGCCGCATTTCAATCCGGATACGGAATGCTTCGGCCATGCGCTTGATCAGTTCCCTGAAGTCAACCCTTCCATCGGCGGTGTAGTAAAACGTAGCCTTGGACTTGTCGCCCTGATAATCCACATCACTGATCTTCATGGAAAGTCCCAGGTCCAACGCCAGTTTACGGGCACGGTGCATGGTCTCCCATTCAAGATCTTTGGCAGCCTGCCATTTCTTGATGTCTGCATCGGTAACTTTCCGGTAGATCTTTTTGGTTACACTTGCTGCATCCACGTTGTTTTTCTTCAGTTGCAGACGTACCAACTCACCCGTCATTGATATATGGCCAATGTCATAGCCACCTGCATTCGGCTCAACGGCCACCATTTCACCCATTTCAAGGTACAGGTTTTCAGGATTGATAAAAAAGTCTTTTCGAGACCCTTTAAACCTGACCTCCACAATGTTGAAGGGTTTATAGTTTGTTGGCATGTCCATGTCGGCCAGCCAATCGTATACATCCAATTTATTACATCCGCTCGTCATGCAGGCACCATTATTCTGGCAACCTGCCGGTGTCGTACCACACCCTCCGCCGGATGAGCAACTGCTACATCCCATAATGATCGATATATGTCGAGTCCGCCAACTGGCGGAACGTTTGATATTTATAAATTAAAACTAGTTGCAAAGATACGTCTAAAAATAATATTTTCGGATTTGCATTCCGCTCAATGTGGTAATGCGCCTCTTCGAATAGACGGATTGCCGCTTCAATTTGCTCCATCCGGTAGTGCTTACTGAACTTCTGCACAAAGTCGAGCTCACCGCTTGGCAGATGAACCAATTGCCCCATATCTTCCTTCAGCAACACCACCTGCCGCATCATATTTAGGGTGTAAAGTAAGAAACTTTTTTGATTTTCACGTCCCAGTTTTGATAACTCATCTTCGCAGATCTTTATCAGCGAAGAGCCGGAATCGGTCACGCAGTGGCGCAGCCATCGGATCATCAAGTCAAAATGGTCTTTTGTATCTTCACCCAGTAAATGAATGGCCTGCTGAATGCTTCCCCCGCTGATGAAGGCAATTTCTTCTGCCTGATGTTTACCCAGTTGATGTCTTTCCATCAGGTACCCGGCTACCTCGGCATCCGTTAGGCGGTTTATTTTGACAAGTTGGGTACGGGAAATGATCGTATTGAGTATCCGGTCCTGGCTTTCCGATACCAAAAGAAAAAGCGTTTTCTCAGGTGGCTCTTCAATGAGTTTCAATAGTGCATTACCCTGTGAATCCAAATATTCCGGCAACCATAGAATCAGCACTTTATATTCCGCTTCAAACGCCTTCAGGCTTAACTTTTTGATAATGTGGTGTGCCTCGGCAATGTTAATATTCGCTTGTTTATTTTCGGCATCAAACTGCCCCCGCCAATAATCAAGACCGAGGTAGGGGTTCTCCAAGAAGGCTTTGCGCCATTCTTCTGCATAGGTTGCCGCAGTATCTTCCTTGTGTTTGGCAAAGAAAGGGTATGAAAAATGCAGGTCGGGGTGGATGAGTTTATTATATTTACGGCATGACGCACATTCGCCGCAGCTATCATCGGGTTGTCTGTTTTCGCAATTGATGTACTGCGCATAGGCTACCGCCAAAGCGAGACTTCCACTGCCTCCAGGGCCCAGGAAAAGCTGGGCATGGCTTACGCGGTTTTCTTTTACCGTATTGATGAGGCTCCGCTTGATTGCGGCCTGCCCGACGACTTCATTGAATAACATACAGCTCCTGATTCCCTCCCCTGATCAATTCCATATTTCATTGTTCTGGGTCAGGATGGCGGGATTGCCATCGGTAACCACAACGGTATGCTCGTGTTGAGCCACAAAACCACCCTTATTTCCGACCAATGTCCATCCATCTTTCGCGGTAAGCGCAAGCGTAGAACGGTTCGAAATAAATGTTTCAACGGCTATTACGGTATTTTTCCTAAACCGGTTCCGGTTGAACCGATCGTAATAATTAGCAATTTCACTGGGTTCTTCGTGTAAACTCCTGCCGACTCCATGACCCGTTAAATTTTTAATGACCGTGTATCCACGTTTCTTTGCTTCAGTTTCAATCAGTCTTCCGATGTCTGCAATGCGCACTCCCCCTTTGATTTGATGGATGGCCTTCCATAAAATGTCTTTGGATGCGTCGATTAACCGCTGGTGACCATGGACATCCCGGCCCAGTACAAACGACCCACCGTTGTCCGCCCAATAGCCGTTAAGCATAGCAGAGACGTCGATATTTACCAAATCACCTTCTTCCATGACACGGTCATCGGTGGGAATCCCATGTGCAATTTCGCCATTCAGACTAATACAGGTGCAGCCCGGAAATCCATACGTCAACGTCGGAGCAGATTGTGCCCCTTTGGCTGCCAAAAGCTCCTGTCCGTAGTCATCCAATTGTTTGGTGGTCATGCCGGGTTTGGCATATTCCCGCATCGCTTTTAAGGTAGTAGCTACCACTTCGCTGACACGCTGCATTCCGATCCATTCCGATTCGCTGGTGATTGACATGGTTTTTCCTTATTATCCGTTCATGTAGTTTTATTTCCCTTTAGGCTGTCCTACACCCATTTTCCAAAGGTACGAAAAACATCGGTAATCGGTGAGCCCAACCAGGGTAAGCTAATCGTCTATAACCGTTTATAAACGGTTATATCCGTTTACTATCCGGCTAATCGGTTTTGATCGCCTCATCTTTGTAGGGTCGATGGTCCTAAGAGCCCATCGTTCGTTAATCGCATGTTTCTCACTTAAATGATCACATTATGAACACATTAAAAAACAGCGTACGTCTCACCGGCTTTTTAGGTAGCGACCCCGAGGTAAAAACATTCAGTAACAACAAAACCTTTGCCCGTGTTTCCATTGCGACCAATGAACGGTATCGCAACAGCCAGGGTGAGTGGATCACGGACACCCAATGGCATAACCTCGTATTTTGGGGAAAACAGGCATTGTTTGCTCAAAAAAGCCTTAGCAAGGGCTCAGAGATCGCCATTGAAGGCAAACTGGTCAACCGCCAGTACGTGGATAAAGATGGTGCAACACGTTATGTCACGGAAGTTAACGTAAATGAAATACTTCAGTTCAACCGTAAACCCGAGTGATGTCTGCTCCAACCTGGCAGGTTTTAAAACATGCCGGGTTGTTTATTCTTTTTTGATTGGCAATTCATGTAGGTTTCAGTAGCTTTGCGGCGGAATAAAAAACGCCACATGATCAAGCATACCGCCCTCACCGACTTACACATGGCCTTGGGTGCCAAGATGGTTCCTTTTGCGGGTTTCAACATGCCGGTTCAATATTCAGGCATCAACGATGAGCACGAGACCGTACGCAATAACGTAGGTGTATTTGATGTGAGCCATATGGGCGAATTTATACTCAAGGGAGACCATGCCCTGGATCTGGTACAGAAAATCAGCTCCAACGATGCCTCGAAGCTCCACGATGGCAAGGTGCAATATGCTTACATGCCCAATGAAATGGGTGGGATAATCGATGATTTTTTGGTCTACCGCATTGACGAAAAAACCTACTTACTTGTGGTCAATGCATCAAACATCCAAAAAGACTGGGATTGGATTTCCCAGCACAATACGTTTGGCGTTACGTTGAAAAATATTTCGGACGAAACGTCTCTGCTTGCCGTACAAGGACCAAAAGCCACGGAAGCTTTGACCAGCCTTACGGAGATCGATCTCCCTACCATGGAATATTATACCTTTGCCAAAGGTAAGTTTGCTGGGGTAGAAAATGTACTGGTGTCTGCCACGGGCTACACCGGAGCAGGCGGATTTGAAGTATACGTAGCCAATAAAGACGCAAAAACCGTGTGGGGTGCCATTTTTGAGGCAGGAGCACCCTATGGCATCAAGCCCATCGGTTTAGGTGCCCGTGATACCCTACGGCTCGAAATGGGCTTCTGCCTGTACGGAAATGATATCGACGACACCACTTCTCCCCTGGAAGCCGGTTTGGGTTGGGTTACGAAATTTTCCAAAGACTTTGTGAATGCCGAGGGATTAAAAAAACAAAAAGAGACCGGCCCGCAACACAAACTGGTCGGGTTCGAAATGGTCGACCGGGGAATCCCGCGCCATGGATATACCATTGTTGATGCCGATGGTCATCCGATCGGGCACGTTACATCGGGAACACAGTCCCCGACCCTCAAGAAATCCATCGGATTGGGATACGTACCCATCGCCTATGCAAAGGAAGGAACCGAAATATACATCGACATACGCAACAGTAACGTAAAAGCTGTTGTAGTGAAGCCTCCATTTGTCAAGTAACCTAAGCAAACCCCACCTGATGAGTCCGAAAAGCATCCGTGTCTGTTTGAGCCCCGCACTGCTCCCATTTTACGAATTTGACGATACAATTGCGGTGGTAATCGATATCTTCCGGGCCACCTCCTCCATGTGTTATGGACTGGCAAACGGAGCACGGGCCATCATTCCTGTGGAAGAATTGGAGGAATGTCTTTCCTACCGGGGCAATGGACATCTGTTGGCTGCAGAGCGTGACGGTCAGGTCGTAGCAGGATTTGATTTCGGCAACTCTCCTTTTTCGTATACCCGGGAAAAAGTAGCCGGAAAAACGATTGTGTTGACCACCACCAATGGTACGCGGGCTATCCAACGATGTGCCCGTGCGAATGCGGTCGTGCTTGGATCGTTTCTCAATATCACTGTCCTTACAGATTGGCTTAAAAATCAGCCGCACCATATTCTGCTTGTATGTGCAGGCTGGAAAAACCATTTTAACCTAGAAGATACGGTATTTGCCGGAGCACTTGTTCATCGCCTCAAAACAGCAGACGTAGACCTTGATGACGCCGCCCATGCCGCAGAAAGTCTTTACCGGGAAGCACAAGGTGATTTAGCCTCATACCTCAGTAAAGCCTCGCACAGCAAACGGATGCAACATCTCCACATTACGCAAGACATCGCATTCTGCCTCCAACAAGACCAGGTGTCTGTTATACCGATTCTAAATGGTTACGAGCTCGTTTCCCTAACGCTGTCTCACCCGCTTCAATAGCCGATACTTCAGGTAGCCTAGTATTAAAATGATCAAAACTGAGATAGCTAGCACAAGATAATCACTACTCTGATAGGCTGCTACCACCGCTAACAACATCAATATGAGACTGATATTCAATAGCGTATTATAAAGAAAATATAGTTTCATGCCGACTGCCTAAGCAATCAATAAACCTGCATATCGGGATCAAACGCATCACGCCATGCCAGTATTCCTCCCTGCAGGTTATACAGATTATCAAAACCTTCCTGTTCCAGCAACATAATGGCTTGGGCACTACGCTTGCCGCTGCGGCAATGAATGACCACCGGTTTATCCCGGGATATCTTATCCTGCTCCAAAACAACATCCGCCAACGGGATATGCTCACCGTTTATATTGGAAGTTTCGTATTCAAACTCTTCACGAACATCTATCAACTGGAAATCTTCGTTATTATCGATCTTATCCTTAAGTTCTTCAACCGTAATCTCTTTCATAATTTATTCTCTTTTGTGTATCCAAACTTAGATAAATTCGCTGTTATATGCAATATATTCGCGTTGAATATAACAGCGAATATTTCATGATGGGTTTGTTTTCAATTGCATTCATGAGCGCTTACGCGGTTTACCGATCTCGCTTCCGCCTTATTCACTAAACGGAACAATGTAAGGATGAAAATTGTTGTATTGTATATAAAAGCAACTTTACCTAAGTTTGGCCATATACAAATAGATAAGCCATGAACGTTTTCAACCACTGCATCTGGATCGCCGTACTTCTATTGACGGGCTGTACCGTTCGCCAGTCATCCGATCGGATTGTTGACACCGCCGAAGTGAAGCGGATATTGAATACACTGGCTGCAGATGATATGGAGGGTAGGGCCGCCTTTTCTTCCGGTATTGAACGGGCAGCCGATTTCATTGCGACAGAATTCGATAAAATCGGTTTACAACCTTATGCGCAGGATGACTACCGGCAAACGTTCCATGTATCCCGTATCCGTCCCACAACCTGGGAGGTTGCATTTGACGGGGCGGATATTCCCCTTGAACATGTCATTATATCAAGCAATAGCCCTGGTATCAACTGGAACGACGAACCGGGAGTATCGCTGATACAGATCCAGGCCGGCGATGATTTTGCCCAGCGCTTCCGCGATGCATCCGTTGGCGGAAAAGATGCCATCGTCGTGGTGGATACCAGTTTTGCTTCTCTGTTTGAACGGTACCGTGGCTTCCTGATGCAAGGCAGGATCAACCAACCCGGCCAACCTTCACAACCTACGCCGTCGGTTGTCTATGTATTAGCCAACCAGGCACCTAAGTCATTTCGCGTGAGCTTTACGAACCAGATTGAAGAACTTCCGTTATTCAACGTCGTAGGGATGCTTCCCGGCAAATCAAAACCCGGGGAGTACGTTATCTTCTCGGCCCACTATGACCACATCGGCATCCTTCAACCCGTGGGGCAGGATTCAATCGCCAATGGCGCGGATGACGATGCTTCGGGTGTGTCTGCCGTAATCAGCTTGGCAAACTATTACAAACGGCTGAACAACAATGAACGTTCGCTCCTCTTTGTTGCCTTCACTGCAGAAGAGATCGGCTTGGTAGGGTCCAATTATTTTTCCAAACAGCTACATGCCGACAGTGTGGTGGCCATGATTAACATTGAAATGATTGGTAAAGATTCAAAATTCGGTCCCAATTCACTGTACGTAACGGGGTATAACCAATCTAATCTGGCGCAAATCATGCAGCAGAACGTTCAAAATACCGCTTTCACATTCCATCCCGATCCATATCCCACACAAAACCTTTTCTATCGCAGCGACAATGCATCACTGGCAGCACTGGGAGTTCCTGCCCATACGTTTGCCACGGTTCAGATCGATAAGGACGGTTATTACCATACTGTAGATGACGAGATCGAAACACTGGATATTGACAACATTGTATCGTCCATCAAAGCCATTGCCATCGGTGCGAAAAGCATTGTGGCGGGTAAAGATACGCCGACCCGCGTTCCCAAACTGAAGCGATAACCCTGCCCAAAAAGCTCAAACAAATTCAAATCCGGGGTGTTGGCTAAATGGATTCAAATTTTCAATATCATGAGCACATCCAAACAAACCAGCGACCACAATACCATACGGAAATGGGCAGAACAACGGGGTGGTGTACCTGCCAAGGTACGGGGTACCGGCCGTGGCGACGATGAGGGAGTCCTACGCATCCATTTTCCGGAAAACAGTAAAAGTGATGACCAGCTGGAGGAGATTTCCTGGTCTGATTTCTTTGATAAATTTGATGCGGAAAAACTTAATTTCCTCTATCAGGAAGAGAAAGCAGATGGCGAACCAAGCACCTTCCATAAATTCGTCAATCGCGAATAGCAAGGGGAATAGAATAACGATGAAAACACTTCTCATTTTTATGATGCTGGGAATTATAGGGGCTGCATGCAACCACACACCTCCCCGTGGTACGGGTTCTTCGCACAGAGACAGCATAGGGGATCCGATAAACCCGAGTGATACTGCAGTAGACCGGATGGATCCCGATTCCTTAGTGGATACGCCCAAGGTCCGGTTTTAACCGGTGGAAGGTCTGTGCTACTCGATGCAACGATACACCTGAATCGCCCGGCCGGCTATCTGGACTCCACTGCCAGCTGTGTAGGTTTCATTCGGGGTGTCTCCCCCATCAAGATCCGTATCGATCACTTTCTCCCATACACGGCCATATTTCTTTTTTTTGGGAAGCACAAATTCCAGCCCTTCGTAATGAGCATTGAAAATCAGGTAAAAGTTATCATCCACGATCTGCTCTCCTTTTTCCCCAATGGAGTGGATGCCCTCGCCGCTCAGAAATATAGCTAAAGAACGCGCGAAGCCATGATCCCAGCTTTCATCCGGCATTTCACAGCCATCGGGTAGGAACCAAGCAATATCTTCTACTCCTATTCCCTTGATGGGCTGGCCCGTAAACCACTTTCTGCGACAAAATGCCGGATGCGCCATACGCAGCGCAATGAGTTTTTGCGTGAACAACAGCAGGTCCCGGTCCATCCGGTCCCAATGCAGCCATGAAATCTCATTGTCCTGACAATACGCATTGTTATTTCCCTGCTGCGTCCTGCCCGCTTCATCCCCGGCAACCAACATGGGCACTCCCTGTGAGAGCAGCAAAGTGGTCAGAAAATTACGTTTCTGCCGTGTGCGCAGGGCATTGACCTCCGTATCTTCGGTAGGCCCCTCCACTCCGCAATTCCACGATCGATTATGATCCTCCCCATCTTTGTTGTCTTCCTGATTCGCTTCGTTATGCTTTTCATTATAAGACACCAGGTCATGCAGGGTAAAACCATCGTGGGCAGTCACAAAGTTGATGCTCGCCGTAGGTCGCCGGTAGTCATCTCTGTACAAATCCGAACTTCCCGTAAAACGTTCGGCAAACTCTGAGAGCATACTGTCTGCTCCCCGCCAGTAATCGCGCACACAATCGCGGTATTTACCGTTCCATTCGGCCCAATCCGGCGGAAAATTACCCACTTGATACCCGCCTTCGCCCAAATCCCAGGGTTCGGCGATGAGCTTCACCTGCGAGATCACCGGATCCTGGTGGATAATGTCAAAAAAGGCACTCAAGCGGTTTACCTCGTGAAACTCACGCGCCAGCGTTGCTGCCAAATCAAACCGGAATCCGTCAACATGCATTTCGGTAATCCAATACCGGAGGCTGTCCATGATAAGCCGGAGTACATTGGGCAGATTGGCATTTAGGGTATTGCCGGTTCCTGTATAGTCCATGTAATACCGGGGATCCTCGGTGAGCCGGTAATAGTTGGCATTATCGATGCCCTTGAAGCATAATGTAGGGCCCAGGTGGTTACCCTCAGCCGTATGGTTGTATACCACATCCAGAATTACCTCAATGCCCGCTGCGTGAAGCACCTTCACCATCTGCTTAAACTCCTGTACCTGCTGGCCCATTGTACCTGAAGAGGCATAGCGTGCCTCGGGCGCAAAAAAACCGATTGAATTATATCCCCAGTAATTGGATAACCCTTCGGTTTGCCGGTCGTTGACAAACTGATGCACCGGCATCAATTCAATCGCAGTGATACCCAGCTTTTGTAGATAAGCCACCGTAGCGGGATGACCCAACCCAGCGTAGGTACCGCGCAGGGCTTCGGGAATTTCCATGTTAAGCTTGGTAAATCCCTTAACATGCGCCTCATAAATAATGGTTTTGTGAAAGGGAATGTCGAGTTGCTGATCACCTTCCCAATCAAATGTCGGATCGATCACCACAGATTTAGGCACATAGGGTGCACTATTCACCTCGCTGAAGCTCAAATCAGTATCCGGGTGGCCAAGTTCATAACCCAAATGGGCCTCATGTGCATTGACTACGCCCGCTATTGCTTTGGCATACGGATCGATCAGGAGTTTATGTGCATTATATCGATGCCCTTCGTTGGGTAAAAAAGGGCCATGTACCCGGTAACCATAACGCTGCCCGGGTTTTAACCCGGGAATATAGCCATGCCACACTTGGTGGGTGCGCTCCGTGAGCGTAATCAATTCTTCACGTGCATCGGCTGCGTCACCATCGAACAAGCAAAGCTGTACCTCCGTTGCATTTTCAGCGTATAAGGAAAAATTCACTCCATTTCCATCCCATGTGGCACCTAACGGATAAGGCTTCCCCGGATAGATCGAATATTCCATAGTTTTTGTTATGATTTTGAAAAATACGACCTAGATCGCCTGCTTTTGTCTTTAATTCTCCAGCGGCATATAGCCACGGCCATTCACGTTATAACTGTTGCAACTCGATAGTCAGTTGCCTAGTCTTCGGACGATGAAGGCCGGACAGCTAATATACAAGATTTTTCAGGTTACCGCAGCAGCGGATGAATCAACAGGAATATTCCGATGAGCAGAAGGCCGATGTATACATACCGATAGAACCCATCATTTCCCAGCCTATTGTTTAGGTACCGTCCCAAAAAGATGGCGGGAAGCGCAGCCGGGACCGCATACAGAAAATTGACAACCACAGCTTCCGTAATCAGCCCTTTGTAGGCATATCCGATCACCCCCACGGTACTTGCAACGAAGAAGTAGGCCTGCAAGGTTGCCCGGAATTGATTTGCACTCCACCTCCGCAACTTTCCATATATAACCAACGGGGGGCCGTTGATGCCATAGGCACCGCCAAAAATGCCCGAAAGAAAGCCACAGATAAAGAGCCATCGCCCGTCGTTAGTTACCGGAAGGAATCTTTCTTTCCCCCAAAGTGAGTATAAGGAATAGGATACGATCAATGCGCCCAATAATAGCTCAACCCAAAAGTCGCTGGCAAAAAGCAGAATCATCAGACCAACCGGAATTCCCAACAAGGCATACAGAATTAGCCATTTCGCACTTTGAAAGTGAATCTTGCTGTGATCCTGGATGACCACGATCAGGGCGATTAGAATGGAAAGGAGTACAGACAGCGGTACGGCAACCTCAACTGGTAAAAACAAGATCAGCAACGGGACAGCGATAAGTGACTCGCCAAAACCAAATGTTGATCTAACAAGGGTCGCCACAAAACTGATCAACATAATAAAAAAGACTGTCAGCACCCCTAAAAATACGCAAAGACAGCCTTTTTACCAAGAAAAAGTTAATTTATCCCAAGCCTACCTTACCAGCGGGAATTCAGACACACGCAACGTGGTACAGCCATATGGTATCAATGTGATCTCCTCGACCGGCGCATCGCTATACCCTGTTGAATAAGGCAGGGGGCCGGTCATCTCGTTATACAACTGCCAAGCGGGAATCCGCTTGGCTTTTGTTTTGATCTGGATCGGCGCATTTTCGATATTCCAGGGATACGTTCCCTTTTGTTTCTGTTTATCAATAACGACTTCAAAATGCTGTTGGATATCTTGTTCCCCGAACGCGAGAATCCCGTAATTCCAGGGTGTAGGCGAAGTAACTTCCTTGTATGTGTCTCCATAGCGCGTACGCTCTGCCTCTTCAAATGCTTTGGTTTCCCAATTTTCCTCCATCTTCAACCCATATACCAACGGACCGCGTTCCACCGCAATGGAATTTTCGTACCAACGGCTGGTCTTGATGTCCATCGGAAGTACGAGTTCCACCTTGTCTCCATTTTTCCAGGCACGGCGGATTACCGCTATTTCTCCACCCACGGCATGCTGATCGGGGACGCCGTTGACGGCAATCGCCGCCTGTGCACACCAGGACGGAACACGAAGATGAAGCGGAAATTCAATCATTTGATCGGTTTTGTCTACCAAATGGATGGTAAATACAAGCTTGTCATCCATCGGATAGTTGGTCTCCTCAACGATTTTCACGAGCGATCCTTCTCCCACTTTGGCCGTTACTTCTGAGGGGGAATAAACCAATGCAGCCAACCCATTGTCGGGCGTTGCATACCAAAGATGCTGGGTGAATTTAGGCCATCCCTGGTGCATGTTAGAGGCACAGCACGGATAGCCAGTCAATAGGCCATACGTAATATCGGTGCCGCTGTGATTGTGGTCTTCATAAAAATTATGGGCATGACGGGTAACCATTACCTGATTTGCCTGTTGGAAATATTGCTTGTCCATAAAGTCATCCGTTATCTGGGTGGGAAGCGCATTGAACGCAATCCGCTCCAGGTGATCGGCAAACCCTAGGTCGCCCGTAACCTCCAGCATTTTTTCCAACGAGAACATAAACTCAACCGCTGAGCAAAGCTCCGACCCCTGTGTCGGGTTATTGCCGTGCAGCCCTTCGTCGCCGCCATACATGCCCTGGGGCTGCCCGTTATACTGACGTATATCGGCAAATGCCTTCCGGACCGCATCCAAAAAGCGCTGTTCGGGTTGCTGCTGGTAGTAGATCACCGGTGCTTTGATACCCTGGGCGAGATTGACGCAATGGATGGTATTGAAACGTGTCAGGTCATCGCGATTCAAGAACATATCCACAAAATCATAGCCCTGTCGGTGCAACAACTTTCCCAGGTCAAGGAGAAACGGCTCGCCGGTAATGTTATACAACCAGTAAACCGCCTGCAGATTATCGCTGGCACGGTACTCTGCCCAAAAGGTCCAGTTGCCCAGCGGAACGGTCGGCAATGTCTCCAGTTGATAGCGGAAATACCTTGACATGAAGGTGATCACACGTTGGTCCCCCGTTGCGGAATAGTATTGCTGCAGGACTTTGAGCATCACCATCCGGGGCCACCAATCGGCCGAATTATCCCGTTGCAGGCCCGGCTCGGGGGAATAATCTTTTGCCGGTCCGAAAAAGCCATTCTCCTGTTGGCTGCTGAGTGTCCATTCGATCCAAGGTTGTACTTTTTGCTTCAGTTCCTTGTCATCCAGCAGATAGGCTAACGGCAAAAGGCCATCAATCCAGTAAGGTCCCCGTTCCCATTGATCGCCGTCGCCACCCAGCCATCCGTTTCGCGGCCCCATTACCGTTGGATACAGTTGATCCATCTGGCTGGACGCACCCCGTTTCTGCCGTTCGAGCATCTCCAGCAGCCATCCCTTGGCCTTAATGGCTCCCAGGGGCAGCTCCATATACGGTTTCCGCTTCAAAGGATAACGGTTGTTTGGATAAAGATCAGTTGCCTTGCTCCATGAGAGCAACAGCGGCAACAACAAAAACAGCGAAACAAGTTTGCGAATCATAGCCTATGGGTTATGTGTTAATTTTGACGGTTGCTGTATGCTGAGTGTCACCGGACCCAGCAACCCGGAAGCCCTCAAGGGCGAATCCGCGCCCGGCCCGGCAATTGTCCACGTTTTGCGTTCGCTCTCCGGTCGTCCGGCATCGTAAACGAGGCGGTTGAACCAGGTACTGGTCACCTCAACGATAAGCGTATTTTCACCTGCTTTGAGTTGGTCGGTCACGTCAACGCGGTAAGGAGGAGCCCAAAGCGTGGTGGGGGCACCTCCGTTGACGGTTACCACGGCCGCCATATCCACATCCCCCAGGTTGAGGATATATCGGCCAGCCGCTATATCATCGATACGGAGGGTGGTTGTGTAGGTCGCGGTACCTGAAAAGGCCTTCCCTTCTGCGGAGAGATCCAGGTCTTTCCATGGCTTGAGATCGGTCAGTTGCAGTGCTTCGGAGGCACCCCATCCCGCTGGGAAAGCGAGCGTCCACGGTCCCGAAATCGGTAGGGATGAAATCGTACTGGCTTCGGCCACTAGAGTGGATGTCCCTCTGTTATCATCTTTGCGGAAAACAACAAAACAAGAACCCGCCCGATCCAGGTCGAGTTTCACACGGGTCCGGTCTCCGTGGCGCTGGTTTTCAATCACCGTGCTGCGCCCGGTTACAGGATCCCACAATTCTACGATATCCCCATTGCTGCGAAAGTCAAGCGTTCCCTGGAATCCACTCCCTTTCGGTGCGGTTACAAAATACCAGTCGGCTCCTTCGGCCTGGCGATGTACCCACAAGGCATCCCCTCCAATCACATCGGGGGCCATATTTAAGGCCGACAGGGCATCATCCAGTGATGTACCCGAGAAAACAATCCCTTTTCCAACTTTCCGCATACCCTTGCTGCCTGCCTTTCCCCAAATTTCGTTCACCGCTGCATCGAAGCGCAACTGAGCGTCATCGCCGCCTGAAAGTGTGGCTAATCCCAAGGGTGCATTACCGATCACCGTAGCCCCATCGCGAACCAATGAGTGTATTTTTTCCAGCGTCTGCGGCAGCATGCGCTGCGATTCGGGCAACCAAAGAACCCGGTAGCTGATCCCTTCGGGTGTTACCAGCAATCCGTTTTCCACCGTCAGGCGGTTCAACAGAATATCCGGGTTGCAATAATCGTATTTAAAACCCTCCGGGAACGGGGCATTTTGGTAGGGTTTGTGATTGATCTCATCGCCGAGATACCACAGCACATCCGATACCGGTCTACCGCGCTCCAGCAGGTAGCCGCATCGCGATAAATAGTCGGTAAATTCCGGCATAAACTTCCACCAGGTTTGTCCCCGCAGAAACGGTGTACCGATCTTGGCCCCAAAAGAAGTACCCGGCGGAAGAAACGGCGTCTGCGGATTGTGTGTGTACGTATGGAACACCAGGTGGGTAACACCTTGCGTACTGTTGAAATTGGCAACTTCCTTCAGCATTTCAAAATGTTCGTCCCAAGTCAAATCAAACGAGGTAAACGACTCAGCCGCCACACGTGTCTTGCCATACAGCCTCGCCGCGGAAGTGGTAGGCCTGATGGGCTTAAAATTGGTTGAACCGACAAATCCGTCCGTCATCGGTTGCCAGAATTCACACATGGGCACGTCCGCATATTTAAAGAATTCCATGATATCGGCGGGAAATACATCGCCGGCGGCCGTTTCAAAGGTAATATTCAACCCATTTTCGTGCGCCAGCTCAGACATGCGCCCGTAGAAATTATGGGTAAAGAGGTCGTTGATGGTTGCCCGCCAATCGTACAGGAAACGGGTGGTGGTGCCGTGATCCTGGATGACGTAACCGAATACCGCAGGCAACCATTTGCGGAGCGAATAACTGCTGACGCGGTTAAACTCATCTTCCATGCCGTCTGTCCAGGTCTGTGTATAACATTCCCAGCTATCCAGCAGCATCCCATTCAGTAGTCCGTCGGCAAGCGGCCCATCTTCGCCCACGAGCCGCCCGATGTAACCTGCAAATTGAGCATTGGGGCCTGATTTCGAGAGTTTGTTGGCTTCCCATCCGGTCCCCTCCGGAGGTGCCGGACTGTTTTTACGGCCGGTATTGACATGGCCGATGCGCAGTATGGTCCACTTGCCCTGCGGAGCCTTCCAATTCAGGTTGCCGCTTTTGTCCATCTGATCGGAAATATCCAGGATGTCGTCGGGTGAAATAAATGCCTCCGGCGACTGCTCGGGGAACCGGCCGGCACGCTCAATGGCACGCAAGGTCCACCCCGCTTCCGATTCCCAACTGTTCTTGCGTGCAGCGGAAAACAGGCGGAGCGATGAGAGCGCCATGGGATGTTTATTGACAACCGAAATCCGGTAGGTTTTCACACCGGCTACCTCAGAGCAGGCTAGCGTGATGGGCCTGTCATCCTGCGAATTTGCCTGCGGCATTTCGGTATTCAGGATATCCCGCAGGGTGCCGTCTGGCAGGACGGCCTGTATGCTTACCGTTACACCGGGCTCGTGACACTGCGCGTGATTAAAACTGTTGATACTGGGAAACTCTACCGAGCGCAGAAAAACGGCGTCAGGAAAAGTAACTTCAACCCATTGGGGTTGATCTGGCGTAGTTGGCTCAAACCGGATCGGCTTGTCGGCTTTTCCTAAAAAATATGCAAGCCATTCCGTCTCGGTATTGCTTTTTATCTGTTGTGGCACCAACGGCTCACCGGTATCGCCAAGCGGCGTGGGGAATGCCAATACCGCAACCTCTCTATAATCTCGCCAGGGTTCTTCGCTCGGCTGCGGCATCGGCAGCACCTGCTTGATACCGGTACCACCCGACACATCGGTACGGCTCCACACCAGGTGGCGCATGGCGTTTGCAGGCTCAATCCAAGGGCCGCCGGAGGTAGCCCATCCGGGGCAATTCTGCATGGTAAGCCGCAGTCCCAACCGGCGGCATTCTGCTGCCGTATGCCGTACGGCATCGTCCCAGTGGGCGCTCAGGCTGGTAATCTGGGGTTCCACACCGGGCCACGGGCCGCCGAACTGCCCATGGAACAGGTGGATTCCGGAAATTCCGGCTTTTGCAACGGCCTCCAAGTCCCGCGTAATTCCCTCTTTTGACACGTTTCCACCGATAAAGTGGAACCAGGTTTCCGGACGGTAAATGTTGGCCGGGGTCCGAAACAGTTCTTCATCGTGTACTCCGAACGGACGGTCTACCTCCTCCCGCGAGGGGAAAAAGGGTTTTTCTGCAATTTGTGCGGTCAATGAAAACCCACTTACGAGAAAAAATACGATCGCCGTGGAAAGAAGTTCCGGTAAATTAAATGGTTTCATCTTCATTCGAAAATAGTGATTTGTTTTAGAAAGTTGACTCATGCCTACTACAGTGCTGGTTTCAACCCTTCCCATTTCACGACCCATGAACCGTCATCCGGAAATCCGGGGGTGTCTGTATCGGGGCCGCCATCCCATCCCGCCGCCATCATAGCCACTGCGTATAAAAGTCCACCATTGCCCGGGAAATAGGGGAACGGCGCACGGCCGCCCCCCACCAATCCGTGCTCATCAAACAAAAACGCGGGGTACTCCAGCAGGTAGTTTACAGCCTGTTCGGGCTGGCCCAACCTCGCTGCAGACATGGCAAGCATCGGAAAATCCCAACCCCATGTCTCGTGAAGTTTCCATTCCCGGTGTACCCGCTCAAGGGTCCTCCCCATCGTTGGAACATCCACGCCATCCCCTGGCAGCATACCAAATGCGCCGATCAGGGCAGGATGTTCCCAGTTATACCGCGTCCACATATCTTCGACTCCCTCGTAAGTAACATACACCCCGTCTTCGACAGGCAATGGCGAAAGCTTATTCAGCACATCATCCCATTTTTCATCCCGCGGCATATTCATCCGCTCTTTCCAAACCTGCGCAGTGCGCAAGCCGAATTGCCAATAAGACAGTTCAAATGTAGGGTTGATCGTTGTGCGGGGATCGGTGTTCTCCGAAACAACATAAACCGGAGGTCCGAGTACGTAACGATCCGTTGCCGCATCGTAGTGTGCGAAATCGGCCATAAACGCGGCCGTTTCAAACACGACGTCACGCCACTTATCGAGTGTGACCTGCGTAGGATGCAAGCGATAGTCCAGTTCAGCGAAAAAAATCGGATGGGGCTGCTGCCAGATTAACGTCGCATGGATGGGATGTGGCCAATCCCTGTCCAGATCTGCGGTACATTTCGGCCAGCGTGCTCCTTTGTAACCCTGCTTTTCCGCACGCACCCGTGAGGTGGGCAAAAAATCAGGATAAACATGCAGACTTCTATCAAACAGCGGCCAACGATCCCACAGCGCAAAGTGAGCGCCATGCCACCAGATCATTTCAAAATGAAAACGCCCGTACCAACCGTTATTAACCAGACCGCTCTCCTGTGGCGGCCAGCTGCCTGCCTCGTTTACCTTCATTACATACTGTGACAACACCAACCGGCGTTCCAGCTCTTTCCAGCGGGGATCCGTACTTGCCGATAGGTCCACGGCTGCACCGGACATCCAGTACTCTTTCCACGATGTTTCCGAAGATTGGCGGCATTCCGAAAAATTCAATCGGGTTTCTACACTTGGGTCGTCGCTAAATGCAAAAACAAACTCCAGCGTATTCCCCGATGACGGTACCAACTGAAAATTGTGCTTGCCTACCTCATGAAAACCTGCTTCCGTCGTCCAGCTTACGGAAACGCCATAACCGGTATCATCCAACGTGCGCTCAAGGTGTGCGAATTTGCCCTCAGCGGTAACCCATTTCGTGGTGTGTGCGTCGGGCTGATCGAATGTACTGTTTACCTGCTGACTTCCATCGGGATAAGGAAAATAAAACGCAACTGCAATCTGTCGGCTTTCTACCAATCCGGAGGTAATCTGCACACCAATGGCATCCTTTTCGCCGTGGCTCAATGTCGTTATCCGGACCGGAGTCCCTTCCAATTCGAACGTGCTGGTGATTGTGCCCGTCCACAGATCCGTTTCCTGCCGGGTATTTGCCAGATCTTCCAACGTGGCAAGGGTACCATCTGATTTTTTCAGCACCAACCCGATCCGGCCCAGATTGAGCGAATGGGGATTGCCGGCCAGCCATGCTGACAATTCCGGATGATCTTCATCCCAGTCGTCATAGCGGACCTGCCTACCATACGTATCCCACAGTTTTCCATTGAAATCTTTGATGTCGAGGCCTTTGGGGAGTGGAAAACTATGCCATCCCCAATGTGCCATCGTCGCATGCGTTGCGAATGTCTGGAGGCCGGTGATATCCACGCCGAACGCAAATTCGCCATTACCTACCTGCGCCGGACTTCGCGGATTATTTTTTTCGGTGATGATCCGATGGCGGTTTACCACCGCCTCGCGGTCTATCCTGTCGTTGCCGCATCCGACGAGCGGCAGGAAAAGAATCAACGATAAAAAAGTGTGTCGTATCATTCGGTGCTCTTATTTAGTATCCTTCGTTCTGCTTTAACGAGTTCAGGCTTTTTTCAACCTCTGCACGGGGGATCGGAAGCCGGTAGTGCTTTTCCTGGAAATTGCGCTCATTGGAGAGTACGCCTATCGAATAGGTTTTGGCACCATTCGGCTGTTTCCGTATCGTGATTTTCAGCAAATCCTGGTTTTCAGTTTGCGCAGCGATTTTCCAACGCCGTATGTCAAAGAAACGATGTTCTTCGTAGGCCAGTTCGACCCGCCGCTCGTTATAGATCCGTGCACGTAATTGTTCGCCTGTATCCGTCACTGGCGGCATCTGTACGCTTTCCCGCGCCCGGACCTGGTTCAGGTAGTTACGTGCCGTTGCCTCGTCACCCAATTCAAAGGCTGCCTCCGCATGATTCAGTAAAATCTCCGCATACCTGAAATAAATCCACGGATTGGTGGGACGTTCCGTATTTCCCGTAGGAGGTATGCTCTCGATCAAAAACTTCTTCAGGGCATAGCCCGTAAGCGAGGCATTCCAAGGCTGCACACTACTTTCGGGTGAGTCCAGTCCACCCACAAATGTTTCGGTCTCGCGTCCCATCCACATGGCGCCGTCGTGGAGGATGGTGGCATAAAAACGTGGATCTCTTCCTGCGTAGGGATTGTTTGGATCATAGCCCGATTGGGTATTTACCGTCAAGTTACCGTTACCCTGCACAATATAAGGGCTTAATCCGGTGGCTTTCATCTCATAGGCATTGACCAGGTTTTGGGTAGGTCCTTGGTAATTTCCTCCTTCATCTCCATTACGGCCGTTTTTCCAGTTGTAATCGGTAGAGTTACCCTGGGTGAAATACCGCGCCCAGATAATCTCATCGTTATCTTTCAGGAATAATTCCTGGTAATCGGGGTACAAGGTATACGCTCCCAACAGTACAGCCGATGCGTCAAAGGCCCTCTGCCATTTAGCCCGGTCATTTGAGGGGTTGTTCAGCTTGCTGGCTGCATATAAAAGTACGCGCGATTTGAGTGCCTTGCACGCATCTCCCGATGCCCTGCCCAATTCACCCGCAGGTTGTTTTGCCGGCAACAGCTGAATCGCTTCATCCAATTCGCTGACGATGAAGTCCACACAGGCATCGTAAGAATCCCGCGATAAGGTGTAGTCTTCGTTCAACTCGTATATCTTGGTAATGATGGGCACCCCACCATACCGCCAGATCAGGTTGGCATATACGCATGCCCGGAGAAACTTCATTTCTCCTTTCATCAGCGCTTTTTGACTTTCATCAATCGGGGAATCGTCAATCTTGGCGAAAAAAACATTCATATTCCTGACCTGGCTGAAACCAAGCTGCCAATAATTGACCCGTCCGGAAAGCTGGGTAATGTTATCTGCCGTAACTTCGCCCCGCTGCAAAACAAACATATTTCCGTGGTTATGCAAATCGTAGGACTCATCACTCGCTGCCGCAAATACATCGTCAACGTAGCCGTGCAATACGGCATTATAATTTGCATTCACATACAGTTGGATTAATGCCGGGTCTGACCAGGTATCGTCTTCCGATAATTTGTCTAGTGGTTTCAAATCCAGTACATCACAGGATGACAGGGTTGCCAGCATCCCCAGTATATAGATAAACTTCTTCATTTCTTCAGGATTAAAAAGTTAAGTTCACACCAAAATTAAGGACCCGTTGCAACGGATAGTACCAAAAATCATGGGTTTCGGGATCAAAGCCCATGTCTTTCATGTGGTCATATAAAATAAGGAGGTTGCTTCCGCTGACGGATACACGGAGCCCTTGTGCGCCGAAAGATTTACAGATCGGGGCCGGCAGGTTATAACCCAGTTCCAAATTTTTCAGCCGCAGGAATCCGGCATTTTTCATCCAGTGTGTAGATGCATAGGAGCTATTGGTACTGGTTGTCCACAGGGCTGTGCTACCCCGGGGCATGGTCGCGTCGACGTTATCCACCGCCCAGCTATCCCGTGCACGCCAATCAAGGAAATTACCGAATGTATGGCTCATCACCGGGAACCAACCGCCGAAATACTGCTGTGCATTTTCCTGTCCCTGGAAGAATAAGGCCAAATCAAATCCTTTATACGCGAAGTTAGCCGTAAATCCAAAAACGATTTCAGGAATGTTTGTTTGGTTGATCCGGATCCGGTCCCTTGAATCGATCTCACCATCCCCGTTTACGTCCTGATAAATCAGGTCGCCGGGTTTGGTACCGGGCAGATGCGGAGTTGCATCCACCTGTGCCTGATCTCTGTACACACCCAGTGACCTGTACAGCAACGCTGCGCCAAAAGGCCTACCGGTGGCATACTGATAAGGTTCAGCCGCCGGTTGTTCGTCTGCAAACACCACTTTATTTCGTGCAAACGATACGTTGCCCGACAACTGATAGGAAAACTCGTTTACGTTGTTGGCATGTGAAAGCACCAATTCGACGCCTCTGTTATCCACAATTCCGATGTTCTCGTCGGGCAGTGTCAAACCGGTATAATCGGGTACGGTCGCATTCCGCTTGGTCAGGATGTCGGACCGACGCGACTTGAAATAGTCGAACTCGACATCCAACAGCCCATTCCATAGACCGGCTTCAAAACCGGCATTCCATGTTTCTGCGGTCTCCCACGTGATAAACGGATTGGGCACATTGGTCTGTACCAAACCTGACACATCGTTATTACCGATCACGTAATTGTTGCCGAAACCATAGGTCATCATGTACTGGAATGCGGAGACCGCATCGTTACCCATTTTGCCATATGACCCCCGAAGTTTAAGATTTCCGATGAAATCTACGTTGTCCATAAAGGATTCTTCCGAAATCCGCCAGCCCACGGAAGCACCGGGGAAAAAGCCGAACCGCTTTTCTTTCGGGAATTTCGATGATCCATCGGCCCGCAACGTAACTTCGGCCAGGTACTTGCCGGCATAGTCGTAGTTGACCCGTCCGAATACATTCTGCCGTGCATCCTGGCCCGAGAAACCCGAATTGGATTGCTTTGACTTGTCGCTGCTACCCATGTTCAATTCCGGTAGGCTGATGGATAGGAAATCACTTCTTCCCGCCTGCATGGTCGAATTCCTGACCTGAATTTGTTCGTATCCTGCCATCAATGCTACATGATGCGCATCGAATTGCCTCGTATAGTTGATCTTCGAGTTCAAATACATCTGAGTCACTGCGTAGCTGGTCTGGTTCAGGTTTGCCAACGAGCGACTCATCCCCGACAATCCTTTCACATACTGCCCTCCTTCTTCGCGGTACACGTAACTTGGTGTTTCAAATTGCTTCCCGTAAACGCCCGAGAAATCATAGCTACCACTGCCATCTATGGATAATCCTTTCACCCAGGGCAATTCCCATTTGAAAAAGAGATTGCTCTGTACCGCCCGGGTATCTTCCTGCTGATAACCTGCATTATCGGTTACCCAATTATGGATATTCTCACTGCCCCGCAGCGGCTGCATGTAATTCGTACCCGGCCAATACGGCTGCCAGTTGGGTTGATACAGATAAATGTGGCTGTTTAGCTCATTATTACTCCGGAACGGATAGTGGCGGTTATCAACCCGCCCTGAAACGTTGAGGCCTACGGTCAGCTCGTCTGTTACCTGGACATCGACGTTTGAACGTACGTTGTAGGATTTGAACTTCGTGGATCCGCCCTGATACTGCCCTGACTGGGCCAGATCGCCCAGGGAGAAATAATATTTTGAGCGTTCATTGCCGCCGGAAACGGAGATGTTACCGCGGTGCTGTGGCGTAAACGGTCTTACAATGTAGTCGTACCAATCCGTATTCGGATAATCGGGATCACTTCCATCCCGATATTTTTGAAGTTCGTCATCCGAAAAAATGGCCTCCCTTCCTTCATCAATTTCGATGTTGTTGGAGATCTTACCAAATGTATAGGCATCGGCCATTTTCGGATTTCGTGTCGGCTGACTGAATCCCTGGTTAAACGAAAGGCCAATCGTCGGCTTTCCTACCGTCCCTCGCTTCGTGGTGACCAATATAACGCCGTTGGCCGCACGTGACCCATAGATGGCTGCGGAGGCATCCTTCAATACCGTTATCGTTTCGATGTCATTGGGATTCAGCTGTCCCAGTCCCCCTCGCTCTACCCCGTCAATAATCACCAATGCAGCAGTAGAGCCCGTTGTACCCCGCCCTCTGACCAAAATGGACGGATCATCCCTTCCGGGTTCTCCGCTACGGCTATTGATGATAACACCAGGCAGACGGCCGGCAAGTGATTGGGAAACGTTCGCCGCAGGACTTTTCACGATATCTGCGCCCTTGGCAGTGGCAACCGATCCCGTTAACGTCGCCTTCTTCTGGGTACCGTATCCAACCACAACAACTTCGTCCAGATCGGCCACATAAGTGCGCAGGGTTACGTTGACATTCCGCGATTGGCCGACTTTCACTTCTTCGTTGACATAGCCGACGCTGGAAAAGACCAGCGTGCTCCCATCTACCTGGGGCGTTGAAATTTCGTACGCGCCGCGTTCGTCTGTATAGGTTACCACATCCTGTCCTTTAATTCGCACGGATACGCCCTCAATCGGCGCACCGGTTTCATTCGTGACAATACCTTTAACAGGCTGCTGTACATGATCTACGGCTACAGACGCTTGCGGCCCTGATTTAAGTCCGCGCGGTACAGTATTCGGACGCTCCTTGATAACGATACTTTGTATTTCATCCAATATCGTATAGGTAAGTGGCTTACCTGCGACCACCCGTTCCAATACATCCATAAGCGCTTCATCTTTCGCTTGGATTGAGATCTTTCCAACCTTCCTGGCCAATTCTTTTTTGAACAGGAAGTTATATCCACTTTGCCGGCGTAATTCGGCAATAACCTCGGTAAAGGCCGCGTCTTTCTTATTGATGGTGACACGCTGCGCCTTCAGATTTCCGGCAAACCCATAAACCATCAACGAGGTTAATAGGAAACAAGTAACTGCTACTCGCATTAGTAAGGCCTTTAATAGGGATTTCCTCTCTTGATTTCCTGGTAAACCCAGGCAATTCCCGCGGTATTTCCTACCGCTGGTTAGCATTTTTTCTTTCATAAAGTTGCATCATGCAACCCCGTGACAAACGATCAGCACACGGTGGCCCCGATGTTGCCGGAACCACAATTATTGCCTAAGTTTGTAGGGTCTGCGTTTTACATTGGTTTTAACGAACACTGATAATTCCGATGCATATCGGATACGGAACCAGACATCACGGCTTCCGGTTGCCCCCGGGGCCGTACTTGTTTGGTATCATCATGTATAGCTCTATCTCATGATTGTTAACCTCCTTTTCTGTTGATTTACTGATTCTCCGCCCCTGCGGCCACTTATTTCCTTGACGCTGAATTTCAGCCCTCCGTCTATCTCATTGATCATCCGCAAAATGTCGCTCAATTTTACATCACGGGAAATCTCTCCCACCAATTCCATACTTGCGTCTACGTTGCGCTCGAAAACAACTTCCACATCATACCAACGACCGATTTGCGCCATAATGGATTGCAAACTGCCATTCAATTTGAAATAACCCTCCTTCCAGGCCACAATAGGCCCCGTATCTACTTCTTGCTTGGTTATTGAACCGGCTTTGGAAACCGCCTGCTCACCGGGGATAAGCGATATATTCGTACCAGTGGTTCCAACGCATAAGCGCACCGAACCCGTTAGCAAGGTAGTCTTTGTCACATCCTCGTCCGGATACGCAGATACGTTAAACTCCGTACCCAGCACTTCGATTTCCTGTCCATTGCTGATTACCCGGAATGGCCGCTTGGGGTCCTTTGCTACGGAGAAAAAGGCTTCGCCGGATATCTCCACCCTACGTTCCTTCCCATCAAAACGGGAAGGGTATTGAAGTGTCGATGCCGCGTTTAACCAAACCTGGGTCCCGTCTGATAGGGTAATTTGATACGTACCACCTTTTGGCGTGGTGAGCGCCAAAAGCAATAAGTCATCATCGAAGTTATCCTTCCCTAAGCTCAACCCTTCGATAGGCGTATTGTCAGCATAGGCAATGTGTTGGCCATCGATCACAATATTCGTCTGATTGCTATCCAACTGCAGGGATGGCCCACCGACTACACTTAATGTTGCACGATTGCCCCCCGGAAGAACATCCGAAGCCTTGATATACTTGCCCGTATCAGTGGGAGTAGACAGAAAAAGATAAGCAACTGATAAGACTGCCAGCAAGGCTGCTGCGGCAACCAAGGACCTCCATTGGTGCAGAATACGCCTCTCCTTACGGGCAATTTTCCGATGAATGCTTTCCAGTCCTACCGCCTCCCAATGCTCGTAAGCTTTGGCCGATAGCGGTGCACGATCCGGCAGGGATACACGATTGAATGCATCGAACAGCATACGCTCCTCTTCTGGCGTACATTCGCCTCTCCGATATTTATCAAGTAATGCCGAAGCCTGATCTTTATCCATATAGGTTAACCCGATAACGGGGTGTTTTATTACTGAATTGCACAGCAGAGCCAGTTGTGCTATTCAGTAACGAAAAAAAATCACAACTAATTGATTTACAAAAAGAAAAAAATGAATTGGGTCAGCTTTTTCCGAAGGATTTTCAAGGCGTCACTGATGTGATGTTTCACGGTATTGTCGGAAATGCCCATCTTCTCCGCAATTTCTTTATAGGAGTTTTCTCCAATACGGCTCAGTTCAAAGGCTTCCCGCATCTTCGGGGGTAGGTGCTGAAGTTCCGCCTCGAAGCGGGCGGCCAATTCCGCATTGAGCAGAGATTCGTCGGCCGCGGGTGTTCCGGATTGCAGCATATTCCCCAATGTTTCCAGGTAACGGGCAGCGATTTGGGAACTCCGGATATGCATCAGCACTTTGTTCCGCGCGGCCGCATAGAGGTAATGTTTCAAGGATATATCCGTATTCAGGGTTTCCCTTCGTTCCCAAAAGGAAACGAATACATCTTGAATGGCATCATTTGCAAGGTCTCCGTCGCCCAACATCCGGCAAACCAGCCGGTGCATAACCGGCCAATACCGGTGGTAGATTTCGTCAAACGCCCGGCTATGTCCACTTTTCAGCAGTTCCAAAAGTGCCAAATCGGTGTATGTACGGAAATCTTCCATTTTGGTACGTAATGCAAATTAAACACAAACTTAACGAAAGATTACGCTAAGCTAGGCGGATTGTTGGCAGGAATCACGAAATAAAGAAAATAAGTGGATGAATTTGAAAAACCCGGACATGTATTATATTTGTCGGGGCAATGCTTCTCAGATAAGTTTGCACCAAAAACCAATCAATTAATCACGGCCACTGATTCGGCAGCAGTAAGTATACGTTAATATGCAACAGGAAAACAAACGGCTTCTGTCCTTGGATGCCCTCCGGGGGTTCGATATGTTTTGGATAACCGGGGGAGATGAGCTCATCCATATCGGAGCAAAAATATTCGGCTGGGGGTGGCTAGTCGTCCTTTCGCAGCAGTTCCATCATCCCGAGTGGAACGGACTATCCGCATATGACTGTATTTTTCCCCTTTTTATTTTTATGGCCGGAGTATCCGTTCCCTTTTCGTTCGGCAGCCGCATGGAAAAAGGAGTGCCTAAGCATAAGCTGGCAAAAAAAGCCATACAACGGGGTCTTATTTTGGTTTTACTCGGTATCGTCTACAACAACGGAATACTGGTAAAATCTTTTTCCGAAATGCGTTACGCCAGCGTATTGGGACGGATCGGACTAGCCGGTATGTTTGCGCAATTGCTTTACCTATATAACCCTTCTGCATTAAAGCTGCTGATCCAAGGAGCTGTCTTACTGCTGATCTATTGGGCCTTTTTGTCTTGGTTCCCTGTTCCCGGCTGCCCGCTGGGAACAATGACCATGGAATGCAACCCTGCCAGCTATATCGACCAGCTTATCCTGCCGGGAAAACTGTATAAAGGTATTCACGACCCTGAAGGCTTCGCTTCTACGATTCCAGCCGTGATGACCGGATTGTTGGGGATATTGGCCGGCATGCGAATAAGGAATCATCAAACCCAATCGGGAGAGAAAAAGGTCCACTACCTAATGCGCTACGGAGCCATAGCGCTTATCCTAGGTGTTGTATGGTCATTTTTCTGGCCGCTTAACAAAAATTTATGGACCGGATCTTTTGTACTCGTTGTTGGGGGCATCAGTTTTCTTCTGCTGGCACTTTTCTATTGGGTCATTGATGTGAAGAAATTACGGCGCTGGACGCTGTTTTTTGTAGTCATCGGTACCAATTCAATCGTCATCTACCTGCTTAGCCACTTTGTGGATATCGGCTACACGGCAAACGCTTTGTTCGGGGGGTTGCTTGCTTCCCTCGGGCCGGCCGCTGCCGAGCTCGGGGAGGTATTAACCTATATACTTGTACAGTGGTGCCTGATGTATGTGCTGTATAAAAACAAATGGTTTCTCAAGGTATAGATAGTGGCAGTCAAAGGGGACGGCGGTCAGTAAGCGTAGGATGGAAAAAGAATTATTGAAAAATATTGACCCAATCCACCGGATTTCTCTATTTTAGGCGTTCCATTTTCAATGGGGGCCTATATTTATGAGCAAAAAATCAATTTTCATTAAGGATGGCGTGAACTATACCATGCCTTTCATGGCAATCAGCACGCTGTTTCTTACCTGGGGAATCGCACACGGCTTACTGGACACGCTTGACAAGAACTTCCAGGAACTATTGCATTTGAAAAAGTGGCAGTCAAGCTTCATACAGGTCTCTCTCTATGGGGCTTATTTTTGTACAGCCATACCAGCCGGTCTGTATACCAAGAAATACGGCTATAAAAAGGGCATTATATTCGGATTGAGCCTTTTTGGAATCGGCGCATTACTCGCTGCGGGAACAGCACCGTTGCAGTCGTTTGTTCTTTTTTTATTTTGCTTATTGGTAATCGGTGCCGGCTTGGCAACTTTGGAAACGGGAGCCAATCCCTATACGACCAAACTCGGCCCTCCGGAATCCGCTGAAAGGCGAATTAATATCGCCCAGTCCTTCAATGGCTTTGCATGGGTAGTCGGTCCGTTGATTGCTTTATCGATCTACGGTAACCGCAGTCATGTTGAAGGAGAGAAAATGATTTCCATTATTCTCCCTTTTGCGATCATCGGATTATCCGTTCTTGCCATTGCCTTTCTTTTCTCCCGGTTAAAACTGCCAAAAATTGACGAGGAAGATTTAGTGCATGCACACGGTGCAGCTCCTACACCCGGGGGCGACATGGAAATTACAGATCCTTCGCATCCCGCTTATATTTCCAAAAAACCGTTGTGGAAAAACAGACATTTTAAACTGGGTGTTGCTTCACAGGCCTGTTATGTAGCGGCCCAAACCGGTGTTTTCAGTTACCTGATTAATTTCGTTACAGACCACGACATGCATCCCAGGTTTGATGTGCAATACGGTCCCTATTTTTTATCCCTGGGGTTTTTCCTATTTATGATGGGCCGCTTTTCAGGCAGTGCACTTATGCGGTATTTTAAGCCTCCCCGCATGCTGGCTTTCTATGCACTGATGATATGCGTTCTATTGCCTATCGTGTCGTTAAAACTGGGATGGGTTTCGTTCGTTGCACTTTATGGTGTTTTCTTTTTCATGTCCATCATGTTTCCAACCATATTTGCATTGGCCATCAGGAGCCTAGGAACCCATACCAAGCAAGGCGCTTCGTTTTTAGTTATGTCTGTTGGTGGCGGAGCTGTATTTCCACCTATAATGGGCTATGTTTCTGACATATACGGCATGGCAGCAGGTTTTTTCGTTCCGATCCCCCTATTTGCCTTTATTGCCTATTACGCAATTGAAGGGTATAAAATCAAGGCTTAGCAAACCCAAAGCTTACGGAGATACGGAAATCGTGGTCGCGTCAGGAGCGGCATTTTCAGCTAAGGGTGAAGAAACCGGCAGGCTATAGTAAAAGCTGGCACCACCTTCGGGATTATTGGCCGCCCATATGCGGCCGTTCATCTTTTCGATCATCTCCCGACATACAATCAGCGCTAGACCGGAGCCTCCGCTCGCCATTTCGGACCGTTCCTTGTTGAAGAGCTTAGGAAGCACCTCTTCAGAAATTCCTCCACCTGAATCCGAAATACGTACAATAACCTGTCTCCCCTCTGGGTCCATGTTCGCCGTCACAATAATCTGCCCCGATTCAGGGGTATGACGGATGGCGTTTCCGAGGATATTGCGGTTTATGAAAAGCAGCATTTCGCTCTGTGCCAGCAGCTCAATTGATTCGGGCACGAAGTCCATGATCGCGATGCCTTTTTGATCGGCTACCGTACGATTGTAATCAAGGGCTGTCAGCATGTTGTCTCTGAGGCTGACCACTGAAGGGGTGTATGCCAGCCCAATCGTATTCAATTTCATCCAATGAACCAAACCGTCCATCGCCTGCAGGCTTGTCTTTGCACTGAGACTGATCTGGTCAAACACATATTGGCGTTGGGCATCGCTCATGTGTTCCACCATACCGCCGTCACCCAGCATCAGCATGGATGACAGGGGCTGCCGCAAATCATGAGACATAATTGAGATTAATTTCTGATGAAACGTATCGTTATCTTCCAATTGCAGGTTCTTGGCTTCGAGCTTGTCGTTGCTGTCTTTCAGGTAACAGGCTAACTTGCGTTGCTTACGGTATTGCCGCAATACCAGTATCGAACCGACACTGGCCAGTAAGCAAATGACCACCATCGAGGTCGCTAACAAACGTCTCGACTGCAATTTGGCCTCTTCGGCAGCCACTTCCTGTTCCTTAAGCGCCAACTGGAGGAAATCCATACCCGTCTTTTGATTTTCCAGTTCTTTTTCCTTCGACAGCTCCAGCAGCCTTCGGCTGTATAGATCAGCCTGGGGCGGTATGGGCTGCATGTGTGTCAAGACATCATAGGCCTGCGCCATGGCATGGAAATGGAGTCCTTTATAGCCCGTCGTCTCAGCTAGATTGATGGCCATATCGAAGTAGCGTAACGCGCTGTCTAGGGATATGGGTAAGTACATATTCCCCATTTCTAGGTAAGCCAACGCTGTAAAATACTCGTATCCATTTGCTTTTGTTTCCTCGATAACGGCGTGCTGATCTGGAATGATATCACCCGGCGGTATACCGCTATGTAGGCGGGTGACATTACGCGCCATCCGGGCAACTATCAAGAAACGCTCATTACCCTGTTTTTTGGCCAGTTGTTCGGCTTCGTCCAATAGGGGGGTAACATCGGGTGGGTTCGGGGTGAACGATTGGGCCTGGGCCAGATTAATGAGCACCAGCGGCCGGATGGAGTCTTGCACCAGGTTTTTACTGAGATCACGTGCTTTTTCGTATTGCGCCAACGTCTGATCCAATTTACCCTCTTGACTCAAAAGCACACCGATGTTCATCGTCACCTCACAGATCTTTGGTTTATTGCCCAACTGTTCAAACAGGGCCAGGGATTCATTGATATATTTATAGGCTAGGTATGGATTACCTCTCTCCATGTAGTAAAATGCAAGCACATTCAGTGCTTCGGCTTCACCCGTTTTATCGTTGATACGTTTGGCCAAATCCAGTGCCCGAGCACCGAAATAATAGCACGAGTCAAGCGAGCGGTTCGTATAAAGCATACCCAACTGCGCATAAAGCGCTGCCCGCTCCGTACTGTCGCGGAGTGCTGGAATGCGTGCCTTCAATTCTGTGATGTCCTTGATCTGTGCCTTCAATGGCGCGATCCCGGCAATGATCAAAAGCACGATGTACACCGGTTTGCGTACAAGTTCAGTCATTTTCGGTAACAAATGTACGCATTGTAAGTGTTTAAATCGAAAATCCCCTGTCAATACCGTTCGGTATTGACAGGGAAAACATCTGCTATTCTGCCCAAAATGGATTCTGAACTAAATTTGGATTTTTATCGATCTCGCCTTGAGGGATGGGAAACCAGTAGTTCTTCTTGGTGAATACCCGACGTTGATATACCGTACGCTTAAAAAACGCCAACGGATTATTTTCATCGTCGTCTTTCTGAGTACCGGAAAAATTCATACCGTAAAAATCTCCGTTCAACGTTTGCTCGCCGATTTTCCAACGCCGGATGTCGCGGTAACGGATGCCTTCGTTATTCAGCTCTACACGGCGCTCACGCCGGATGGCCTCCCGCATGGCTTCTTGTGATGCAGGAATGGGCAGTGCATCTTCACCTTGACCATATTGTGGGATACCCCCACGTTCCCGGATTAGGTTGAGGTATTTCAAAATATCCGGATGTGATGGATCGGTTTCATTCAGCGCTTCCGCATAATTCAGATACGCCTCTCCCAACCGGTAGAGAATGCCGGGCCTATAAGGGTTTGTACCGTTCCGCGGATCATGGTCGGGATGTACTTTTTTACGGATCAGGTACCCATTCTGCGGTGCATCATGCGTAGGTCCACCATCCCAGTTGCCACTGTAAAACTCTGTCGTCCGCCCTTCACGGCGGTACCAGGCCCCATTGTACAGTACCGAAATGTAAAACCTGGGCTCTCGATGGGTGTACATGTTATAGGTACCCGCGAGGGTAACCTGTCCGCCGCCCTGTACTTCGCCCCAAGCCGTATTGCGGACCTCAGGTTCACTGGAGAAGCCTTTTTCGACATATCCTGAATTAGGGTCGTCAATGGGCAGCCCGTTTTCCATGAAAAAAGCATCTACCAACGATTGGGTAATCCCCAATCCGCCATTACCGCCTGTGCCCCGGGGTTGTGCATGCTTATCGTATTCCCAATGATTGCAGTCTGGCCGGGCAAACAATATCTCATGATTCCCATCCTGTGGCCTGCGGAACAGCATGTTCTGATAGGAAAGAAAGGGGTCGATGCGACCATCCGTATATTCGTAATAAAGACGGTGGCCCGCCGCTTCTGCTGCGTCAATCAGCTGCTTACAGGCGCGCGCAGCACGTTCCCACTTACCCGCATCGTATGTGCTGTTGTAAATGGGCACACCCTCGTTGTTAACAAAATCAGCATAGTCCGCATTACCATTGACCAGGGGACTGGCCGCAAATAGCAGCAACCGGGCGCGCACGGCGAGACACATAATTGAGGTAGCCCGACCGTACTTTTGGGCTGCTGCGTACGACGCGGGTAATAGCGTGGAGAGTTCAAGCAACTCCTGATCAGCCCAGTTGACCACTTCATCAAACGGTTTCTGCCCGATCATCAGCTCACTTTCTGGTGCAGCGGGGTCGGTAAGCCCCAAAGTAAATGGAATGGCTCCGTATGCGTCCAGTAACAACGAATAATAATAAGCGATCATGAAGCGTGCTTCATAACGCATCAGGTTAACCTCTTCTTCGGAGACAAGCTGTGCGGGGTTGGGCTTTACATTCTCAATAAAGATATAAGCAGAACGGATCCGCTTGGGTAGTTCCACCCAGTAGTTAGGCTGCCAGTCACTCAGCGTATTCCAGTTGCCGGTCTGTTTGCCTATAACCGTCCAGCCAAACTGTTCCCACCCTGTGGAGGGCGCCATATCATCCGACAACGGGTCGAATACAATGTCCCGCGTATAACCCCAATAGGGATCGGGGATATTACTATAAATACCCGCCAGCCAGTCTTCCGTACGGGTCTTGTCGTTAAAAACCATTTCCAGCGTCAGCTGGTCATCAGGCATGCGGTCCAAAAACTTACTGCAGGAGGACAACACTGCCAAGCCGATGATACAGGTTGCTATTTTCATCAATATGTTCTTCATCTCAAACTTGTATTTACTTAAAATTGAGCTCCAATCCGACCGAAACGGATTTTAGAATGGGATAGCGCATGCCGTTATTTACACCGAGTTCGGGGTCCCACAGTTTAAAATCGGATAGGGTAAGCAGATTATTGCCCCGAAGGAATATCCGTAGGTTACTAACCGCTATCCGATCCAACCAACCCGAAGGAAGACTGTATCCGGCCTCGACATTGCGCAGGCGGATAAAACTCATGTCGCGCAGCCACCACGTAGACGGCATATTGTTATTGGCGCTCTGGTAGTCAGATAGCCGCGGATAGAACACATCTTGCCGCGGATTATCCACGGTCCAACGGTTATCCACATTCGAGAAAATATTGCCCATGGAGCCGTTGGCACTTCCCGGGATGAAGTTGGAACCTCCAATAATCCGATACGTCTCACCAGCACCCTGGAAGAAAAAGCCGAAATCGACGCTCTTATAGCGTACGTTGGCACCCACTCCAAACACCATCTGCGGATCTTCCGTACCTCCGATTGTGGTACGATCCAGTTCATTGATTACTCCATCGTTATTGATATCCTGATAACGGATATCCCCCGGACGCACCACCCCAAATGTATGGACTGGAATCCCTGGGGCAAGAGTTCCCTCGTCGACATCCGAAAAATCAGCCTCTGTAAATAAACCCTCGGCAATAAAACCGGTTAATTGGCTCACCGGTTTACCGGTTGTGGACCGTGGTTGCCCGATGACACTACTGGGTTCATCTTGTTCGATGATCTTATTGGCTGCGTACGTGAAGGATCCGCGGGCAGATACGAACCAATCGGTGCCAATGGCTTTATTGACGTCAAGCGACAGGTCTATGCCACGGTTTTTGACGCGCCCGAAATTTGCCCAGGGAGCAAACGTAAATCCACTTGACCCCGGTATGGTACGGCGTTGCATAAAAATATCACGCCGATCTTCGTGAAACACGTCTACCTGAAGTTCAAGAGCATTCCACAGGCCAAGTTCGAATCCTATATTAGCCTTGGCCACCGATTCCCAGGTAAGGCTGGCGATACCCTGATCGCCTTCAAACCGGCCAGTTCGGCTGAAATCATTATTAAGCCCCCAGGTATATCCACCGGTTGTGTTAATGGTGGTGATATAGGCAAACCGACGTCCATCCAAGCGGTCATTACCCACTAGACCATAGGATCCTCTTAGCTTCAGTTTCGATAATACTTCCTTCGTCCGTCGCATAAAAGGTTCTTCAGAAATATACCATCCCAACGCCACAGAAGGGAAAAAACCAAAACGCTTGCCGGGAGCAAAGTTTTCGGAACCGTTGTAGCCAAAATTGAATTCGGCAATATACCGGTTTTCGTAATTGTAGGAAAAGCGGCCAGCTATCCCCTGGTTACGAAAGGGAACTAAATCACCGTTGTCAAAATTCCGTTGGTTGTAAAGCAGCATGGATTCTACATTGTGCCCGCCAAACGTCTGGGCATAGTTGATGGCCCCTTCCAAATACGCGCTTTTTTCACCCCATTCTGCTCCGGTACTGTATCCCAGGAATTCCTGCCCATAACGGTCGATCACTAAGCGCAGGTTTCCGTTTTCATCTCTTCCGATAGCGGGGTTGTAATAATCCGGTTGTTTACTCCGCACAACAGAATTGCCGGAAAAACGGTCGAACGCAAATAACCCCCGTACTTTCAATCCGGGCAGGAAAAATTCCAGATCCTGTTCCAAAGCTACCTGTGATTCGATCTTACTGTCACTGAACCGCTCATACCCCTGTTGTGTAGCAAGGGCCCAGGGGTTAGTCCGTTCCGGTGTGCGTGGAATCTCTCCCGAAGAATAGACGGTTGGATGTACTTGCGGTGGAATGATAAACGCCTGTTGAAACAGTTCGTCCACACTGTATGGCGCCCGGCTCCTATCCTGAAGATAACCACCGATATTCAACCTGAAAAGGGTTGTTGGGCTGATATTCACATCGACATTGGAGCGTACATTATATCGGTTCAATTTGGAGGAAGAGTTCCAGGTTTGGCTGGGATCACGTTCGATAAGACCTTCTTCGCGGTAGTAGGATGTCACCAGGGAATACCGTAGGATACTCGACCCACCGTTAACGCTCAGGTTGGCCCGCGTGTTGCCTGCCTGATCACGCAGAATGGCATCCAGCCAATTCACGTCGGGATAAAGATCGGGATCAAGGCCATTGCGGGTGCTGTCTATGCGTCCCTGGCTATAAGCTGGAATTGCACCTCGTTCCGTGCGGATGCTGTTCAGAACTTCCAGGTAATCGGCTGCACCAATAAACTCTGGCAACTGAACCGGTTGGGTCATTCCCTGCTCAACCCGCACGGATACCTTTGGCTTTCCGATCTTGCCCCGTTTTGTGTTGATCAAGATCACACCATTGGCACCCCGTACACCATATACCGCACTGGCCGCGGCATCCTTCAGGATGGAAAAGGACTCTATTTCTTCCGGATCCATATTATTTAATGAGCGTTCGACCCCATCCACTAATATTAGGGGGCTGCGCGTGCCTCCGAATGTGCTGATGCCACGGATCCAGAAATTCGAATTATCGTACCCGGGCTCTCCCGAACGTTGAACGGCAATTACGCCAGCCAGCTGACCAGCCAGGTTGTTGCTTAACGACCGGGATGTGCCAAGTTGTAACTTCCTTGGCTCAATGGTGGTGATGGCTCCGACCACAGATGCCCGCCTTTGAGTACCGAAACCCACAACTACCACCTCATCCAGCTCACTCACGTTCGTTGTTAATACCACGTCTACGGTCAGGTCGTTACCAATCATACGTTCCTCTTCCACATAGCCGATCAATGAGTATACGACAACGGAAGCATCTTCAGGAATTGCTAATTGATAGCGGCCATTGACGTCTGTCGTGGTGGCTACCTGCGTGTTTTTAACGCTCACCGTCACTCCGCTCATCGGATTGCCGTTTTCCTCATTGACGCGCCCTGTGATGATACGCTGCTGTAAGCCCGCCACCGGGTTTATTGATGAGCGCTTTTTGATGATAACGGTATGGTCTGGCTGAAAAAGAAACTCGAAACGGGGGTCTCCAAAACACCGTTGGAGTACTTCTTCAAGTGGCCGGTTGGCGACGTCGATTGTCACCGGACCTACTCCCTGCAATATGTTTGACTTAGCGATAAAGTTATAACCGGTCTGCTTGGTCAGCCTCAACAATACTTCCTGAATACGTGCTTCTTTCACCTGCAGGCTAACCTGCTGTGCGTAGGTAGCCGCAGTAACCTGCAATAAGCCCGTAGTCATGAACAGGGTAATCAATTTAACCATGATGAGATACCTAATTGGATAGCAGGGGGTGTCCCTGCATAACAATGCTGAGAATTTTGTATACATTTGAAAAGTGGTTAACGAATGTTATGCTTATAATTTAGTTGTTAGCCTACATTAGGTCTCAGGGGTGGTAACGACACCCCTGACCTTCTATGACGTAGACCAATTGATTTTGTCTTAGTCTTTTATCGCAATAATCCTCCTTTCGTTTGCGGAGTTTCCGACTGTTTCAAACCGGATTCCTTCGGTTAGCGTGATATGTTCGAGCAGGTTGCGCAGGCTCTTGTCCATGGCATAATTGCCGGTGAACCGAATGTGTTCTGCGCCCCCTTTATAGGACATTTCAATATCATACCAGCGACTTAAGCGCTGCATGATCTTTTCCAATGGCTCATCGTTAAACACAAATAATCCGTCCTTCCAAGCCCCCACAATACTGGCTTCTGCCTCCCGGGCAACAAGTCCATCGTCAGTCCCTGATGTGATGGCTTCCTGTCCGGGAGAAAGTATAACCGCTGCCCCCCCCTCCGATTCCCCGGATACCGGGCGCTCCACCCGGACACGCCCTTCGATCAGTGTAGTAGTAGTAAGCGCTTCATCAGGATAGGCTTTTAAGTTAAACTCCGTACCCAGCACGTGTACGTTCTGTTGGTCAGTAATGACCGAGAAAGGGACCACCCGCCCATTATCATCCTTTTTTTTTGCAACGTCGAAATAAGCTTCGCCTGTTAGCATCACTATCCGCGCATCCGACGCAAAACAAGCGGGATAGCGAAGGGTAGTCTGCGCATTTAGCCAAACGTGGGTCCCATCAGGCAATGTTACCTGATAACTACCTCCGTGCGGTGTTCGGAGTTCATAGTAGCTCTCCTTAACTGGCTTTCCCTGTGCGGATAGATCCACTCCCGTGCCGTCTATATACGATACGCCACGTTCCGTCATGACAATTCCCTCCTGACTGGTCTTGAGTAACAAAGGTTTCCCTCCATCATAGGAAAGCTCAGCCTTATAGGTACCCGGGTCGGCATCCAGCGGTGTGTTAACCACCGATTGATTGTCTCCCAATCCTGCTCCAAACCGGAGGTAAAATAGGGCTGAGATACTCACGATCAGCACGACAGCCGCAGCAATGGACCAACGGCTGAGCCATATGGGTCTTTTTTGGCGATCATGGGCCAGTATCCGCCGTAGAATTTCGTCAGCACTACGTTCATCCTGACGAGGCACACTTCCCTCCGCTCCATCCTGCCAAGCTTCGCCTAATAGTGCTTCCAGCCGCTCCTGGTATGCGGAATCTCTCAATATCTCTTGCAGTGCAGCCAGTTCTTCGGGCGTACATACTCCATCCAGGTACCGTTGGACCAATTGTTTTAGCCGCTTATCCTCCATCGTTTCTTAATGACAAACGATCATCCCTTAAGGAGTAATGGCCGGCGAAAAATTTTAAAAAAAATAACAGGGGATGATCGCAACGATCAAAAGTGCAGTGTCCGTATGCGCCATCAGGTAGGCTTTTAAGGATCGTAAGGCTAATTGCATGTGCGTTTTTACCGTGAGTTTAGAGATGGAAAGCTGATCGGCCACTTCCTCATATTTCATGCCCTTTTCCTTACACAATTCATAAACCATTCGTTGTTGGGGAGGAAGCAGGCTTTTTGCGGTATCGATTAATCGGGCAGTTTCGCGGCAGTGGATGTGTTCGGCTGTCGTATCCGCAATATAATCCCGCTCGTCGTTCTTAACATGTTGTTTATAAAGCTCTTCTAGCTTCTGCTTACGTAGTACATTCAGTGCCAGGTTTTTAGCAGCCACCTGCAGGTAGGCATCCAGGTTCATGATTGCCGCGGCAGATTCATTGAGCCATAACTTCAAAAACACTTCATGCAGAATGTCTTCAGCCAGCTCGTTGGATTTCACCACCCGGACGGCATATGCATACACCTTGTGGCGGTAACGGTTATAGAGGACGCTAAAGGCGGTTTTATCTCCCTTGCCTATTTTGGCCAAAAGAATCTCGTCATTTGGATGTCCTTTAAACACTGCCGTCGGCTTTTTTAACTGGTTGTTAATCGGACAAATCTAATTTATTTTTTTGATTTGCCGAAACCGAAACCGTATGCAATACTGTGCTATTGCAACAGATGGATTGCTTTGACGGATTCCGCGTATTGCGTATATTCTTCCTGCTGCTGTTGGATAAATGCATTGTCCTCCAAGCGTCCCACTACCGTATCCCGTTCTTCCTCATTTTCATACACCATTTGACGGAACGGATTTCGGTAATCCTTGGCACGTGTTTTATAAATTTCCCGGCAGATCCATTCCTTTGTGGCTACGCTTTCCGCCAGGCAGGCATCGAGGTATGCTGGGGTCAGCGCTGATTTCTCCAGTTCATGGATTTCCAGCAGGGCGGCGAGTGCATGTTCGAATTTATGCGTCAGGTACTGGCTGCTCAGCAGGTGATACTGCTGGTGGATGGCTTCCCATTCGACGAGCTCCCCGTTACGGATGCGGTCCAGCAAATCGTCAAGATCCGGTTTTCGGATAAGCTGTCCGCCCACATTTTCAAACTCGATCCGTTCCGGCCGGCCGGGCCGGTCTAGGTAACCGGCCCGGAGTTCGGCAACCGAGTGGGTGTCCAAATAAGACTTAAGTTGAGTAGCCGCATAGTAAGCGATGATGCGCCGGTAGGTGTTGTATCCTTCGCGCACTTTGATGAGCACTACCTTTCGCTTGGAATTCTCCACATGATCGAGTAGAATTTCCTTTTCATGCAAATCAATCGTTGTATCCATCAATATCGCTTTGCCTTTGACGGCCCAATCGGAAGGATTCCCTGCAGGATGGTAAGCCTTGCCTACGGCGATTTCGATTTCACGCAGGGCCACGAATGCCTCGTTCACCGTGTCGGGTGCCAGCACATCATATTCGAAATGCTGGTTTTTCAGCGAGCGCCGGTCGCGACTGATGAATTTAGCGTTGTTGCGCATGAGTGCATACATGTTGTACAAGAACCAATAGGCCGGGAGGATTACAATGCAGTCGTTTGCCACATCGTGACTCACCATAGCAAAAGGTAGTCGGATATCCAATTCGTGGAGGAAATCTCCTTTTACGATAAGCGTATATGATGCAAAACGCGAGTTATGCTTGAGGCTTACGCAGAGTCCGGGCCAAAAGCCCCGGTGAGCAATGATTTCGCCATCCGCACCGCGTGAGTTGTGGTTAGAACCTACCGTGGCCCCTGCCGCCATGTTACTCTGCCCCATCACCAGCGATGCGCACAGGAAGGAATTATTATGATGTTGTTCGTGCGCAGGAAAGATGAGTGAGTTTAGCACTTCACAGCAAGAGATGGTACTGTTGTCGGCTAGGAAGGAGTTGATCAGCCGTGCGCCGTATTTGAGTTGCGAAAACGAGCAGAGGATAAAGCGGACTGCCTTAACGCCGTAAAAAATGCGGCATCCATGGCCAATAATACCGTTCACCAGTTCGCAACCCTCCCCGATCTGGGTGTAGGCACCCGCGATGGAATTAACCGTAACGTTCTTAAGTTTATTCACTCCCTTGATGTACGCGTCTGTGCCGATTTTGACGTCTTTGATGGTATGCGAATTTTTAATAACAGTACGGTGGCCCACTACGCTATAGTAGCCCCGGTGGGAATCAAACCGACGGAAGGTAATTTCGCGGAAGCGCGACTGCAGCACACGATCGTGCCGCTGGCGGGTCCAAAGATATACATCAGAAGCCTGCATGCCTTCAAATGGCAGCACAGCACGGCCTCCGTTTTCATTACAGAGTTCCAACTGGATGAGGCTGCTTTCCGCATCGCCTTCTTTCAGGATACCATTGCCGAATTTGGCATTATTGCTCGTTTCCATCTCATTGATGTTGAAGAGCATCACCTCTTCGCCCAGGATGAAGTGTGCCAAGTAACGTACATTGTGGATGGCATTGCACCCACCAATATCGCTGCTGACGATGACGCTGTTGTAAATGCCTATTGGCAACTGCAGGTCGCGAAAATCGAGAAAACTTTCCTCCATATCACCGATTCGCACTCTACCGTAGAACTTAGATTGCTGTATTTGTTCGGGCAGAAACCGATCCGTTACCCACACGTCTGCCCAATTGGGGGAATAGTTGCCATTTCGGTTTAGGATCACGATCTCGTCGTCACGAAGCTGTCGATACGTACGAACCGTCAATTGCTGCTGATTTCTGAAATGGTATTCATCCGCACCCTTGGGAAGGTATTCCTCGGGGACGAAGCCATACCCCAACTTGGTCAACGGTTTCCGTTTTGGTGTCATAAGGTATAACTATTCAACGGTTACCGATTTGGCTAGATTGCGGGGTTTATCCACATCCAACCCCCGTTCCACGCCGATGTAATACGCCAGTAATTGCAGCGGGATGACCGACAGGAGGGGAGCCACGATTTCATGAGCCTGCGGCACCACCATCACCGCCTCGGCTAGGTCGTTCACCGTTTCGTCTCCTTCCGAGACCACGGCCACCACCTTGCCTTTCCGCGCATTGATTTCCTGAATGTTGCTCACGATCTTTTCGTGATATACGTCTTTGGTAGCTACAAAGACCACCGGAAGCTTTTCATCCACCAGTGCTATAGGTCCGTGCTTCATTTCAGCCGCGGGATATCCTTCGGCATGGATGTAGGTAATCTCTTTGAGCTTCAATGCCCCTTCCAACGCAATGGGAAAATTGTATCCGCGGCCCAGGTAGAGGAAGTTATCTGCCTCTTTATACCTACGGGCAATGGTCCTGATGGCCTCCACCTGCGTGTCAAGAATCCACGCTACCTTGGCTGGCACCGCTTCAAGTTCGTGCAGCAGCTGCCGGAAAAACGCGGGATCAACGGTGCCCCGTAGCTGAGCGAGTTTCAGGGCAAACAGCTGCAATACCGCCACCTGTGCAGTAAATGCCTTGGTACTGGCCACGCCGATTTCCGGCCCTGCGTGGGTATAGGCTCCTGCATCCGTAATCCGCGCGATGGAAGAACCCACCACGTTAACGATGCCAAAGATGGTTGCCCCCTGCTTCTTGGCATTTTCGAGGGCTACAAGCGTATCGGCGGTCTCGCCACTCTGGGATATCGCGATGATCACATCCTGAGGCGATATGATGGGATTACGATAACGGAATTCCGAGGCGTACTCCACCTCCACATTAAGGCGGCACAGCTCTTCAATAAGGTATTCACCGATAAGTCCGGCATGCCAGCTGGTGCCACAAGCCACGATAACGATGCGGTGGGCCTGGCGTAGTTTCTCCTCAATTTTGTCCAGCCCGCTCAGCGTGATGTAACCCTGTTCGGCATTGAGCCTACCACGCAACGAATCGAGAATAGTCTTTGGTTGTTCGTTGATTTCCTTGAGCATGAAGTGGTCAAAGTTCCCCTTCTCGATGGCCGCCAATTCGAGGTCAAGCTTTTGCACAAACGGCGTAATACGCTCATTGCCTAGATTTTTGAGAATAAGTTCGTCAGGTCTGACAATTGCCAATTCATAATCGTTGATGTACACCACCTCTTTGGTGTAAGCCAGCATCGGCGAAGCATCCGACCCGAGGAAATGTTCTCCTTTGCCGACGCCGATCACCAACGGGCTTCCTTTGCGAGCCGCGATGATGGTATCGGGATGTTCGGTATCAATCAACAGGATTACATAAGCACCTGTAACCCGCTTCAGGGCTACGCGCACCGCTTCTTCCAACGTGCATTCGTTGTTATGTTTAATGTCTTCAATGAAGTTCAGCAGCACTTCGGAATCTGTATCGCTATTGAAGGTATAACCTTTGCCGGCTAACTCGTTCTTGAGCTGTGCATAGTTTTCGATGATGCCATTATGGATCATGGCGATGTTGCCCGATGCCGAGTAATGGGGATGTGCATTGCGATCGGACGGTTCGCCGTGAGTAGCCCATCGGGTATGACCAATACCCGTTGTAGATGCAACCGGATGATCTCCCGCATAGGCCTCAAGTGCAGCTACCTTACCTTGTTTTTTATAAACCGCGAGGTGATTCCCCAAATGCAACGCAACCCCGGCACTGTCATAGCCACGGTATTCCAATTTTTTTAATCCGTCTATCAGTATCGGATAAGCTTGTTTTTGGCCGGTATAGCCTACAATTCCACACATAATTTTTCGAAATTAATTTTCGATAGAATGTCGGCAAAAATAGTGTTTTTAGTATTAATCAATCGATTGTTTTGTGTTTTTTTACCCAAGCTAACTTCGGGTTACCAAGTACTTCCTACAATAAAACAGCTTACCCTTGGTTCAAAACAGCATAACTGCTATATTCGTATCTGATGGAGCGGCTTTATTTTTTTCTAACGACTCTCCTGTGCATGCTGTTCAATGGCTATGGATTGGCTCAGGAGCGCCCGGTTTGGGAGAATGACTTCCGGGAACGGTTTTCCAAGGTTGTGGACGACATCGAAAAGCGTCACCACATCACCATCCAATACGATTCGGCGAAACTAGCACAGCTATGGGTTGCTTTTGCCCAGTGGCAATACCGCACAACCCCTGCACAGACACTCACAAACGTACTTGCTCCCTTGCCGCTGACCTACCGCCAACTGGATGACAGCACGTACCGCATCACCAGTTATGAGTATTTCCGGAAGCATCCCGAGGAGGGAGCGCAGGAACTTGCGCGGTTGATGGCCAGTTATCGCACGTTGTCCCAATGGAAAAGTCGTTCCGGCGATTTATCTTCCTGCATCCGTGAAACGCTTGGCTTGCAACGTATACACCGTACTCCGGTAACTGCGGCGGTAAAAAACTCCAAACGTCAATACAATGGCTATACCGTGGAAAATATTGCCATCGAAACGTTACCTGGATTTTACCTGGCGGGCTCTCTTTATGTCCCGACCGGTCATAGCGGGAAGCTGCCTGCCATGCTGTGTCCCAACGGGCACTTTGTCAGTGGACGGTACCGGCCCGATCATCAGTTGCGCTGCGCAATGCTGGCCAGGATGGGTGTCATCGCCGTTAGTTATGATCTGGTAGGCTATGGAGAGTCTATCCTGCAGCTTGAAGAAAGCGATCATCGCCGCAGCTTGACTGCTACCATACAAACGATCAACAATCTACGGATGCTCGATTTTATCTACGGCCTTGCAGCGGTTGATACGAGCCGAATCGGCATTACCGGCGCATCGGGTGGAGGAAGTCAATCTATCTTAGTGACTGCCCTGGATGATCGCATTAAATTAAGCGTGCCGGTCGTAATGGTCTCTTCCTATTTCTCTGGAGGATGTCCCTGCGAAACCGGAGCGGGGCATCATTTCTGTGGCGGTGGCACCAACAACGTCGAAATTGCGGCAATGGCTGCTCCCCGGCCCCAGTTGCTTATTTCCGATGGCAACGATTGGACGGCTGACTTCCCCACTATTGATCTGCCTTATCTGAAGCAGGTATACAGTTTATACAATCAGGAGGACTTGATACAAAATGTCCACCTTCCTAACGATAAACACGACTATGGCCCTGCGAAACGCCAGGCCATGTACGCCTTTGTTGCGGAACATTTTTCGCTGGAAACACCGCCCTTCAAAGATCCTTCGGGCCACTTCTCGGAGGAAGGCTGCGTGGTGGAAGAGGAAGCGAAACTTTATACGTTTGAAATGGACAGCCAAAAACTGCCAGCTAATGCGTTACACGGCTTTGCCCAATTGCAAGAGGCGCTGCGTTGATTTGGGCAGCCGTATCCCTGATAAGCGCCTCCCTTAGCCCTAATTTACCCTTTTTATACCTTTTCTTTACTTCCCTGGTAAGGAAATGGTAAAGAAATGGTAAGCCTGTGGTAAGGAAATGGTAAGGCGGAGGTAAAGAAATGGTAAGGCGGAGGTAAAGAAATGGTAAGCCTGTGGTAAGGAAATGGTAAGGCGGAGGTAAAGAAATGGTAAGCCTGTGGTAAAGGAAAAGTAAGTCAGCAGTAAGCGAGAACGAGAGTGTAAAATGAACTGTGTCAAGATTAATAAATAAGTATTAATTTTAGACATAGTATTATGGAGATCAGAGAAACAGAGTTAGACTTTGAATCAATGAAGGAGAAAGCGCTGCGCCAGC